>Ga0326733_1000001_pt1 | contig 517265 bp, 467 predicted proteins | sample 14_GP2_308_FD_207946 | JGI IMG/M metagenome (GOLD analysis project Ga0326733, IMG submission 207946) | Glacier ice microbial communities from Ngari, Tibet, China - 14_GP2_30.8 | ecosystem: Environmental > Aquatic > Freshwater > Ice > Glacier | place: China: Ngari, Tibet | collected 2018-07-17
TTGAGCCGGCCTTTGCGGCTTCCTGCCTTGCCTTCTGAATTCAAAGTGATCTCCACCATTATTTGGTAGACATCACTTTGGACTATCAGGACAGCTGCGTCGAGACGGTGCTGATGCGCCGCTTACGCTGCATGCCGACTGCTCGTCGCTGCTTTAAGAGCTTTCAACATATTTGTTATCTAAATGTTAGCAAATTAGGGTGTCATCGAATGCCGTGTTGGTCAAGCGTTTTTGATATGGCAACTTCGGTTTGCTTTGAAAAAAAGCCGATAACTTAGCTAAAACTGGAGCGGTCGCCATCATTGATTTGACTTTTTAGCTGATTCAAACAATCTGGCAACGTCGATAGGCCAAGCGCATCAAGTGCAAGTTTTGACTTGTCTGCTTGCACGGTCGACAATATCAATCGCGCTGCGATCTGGCGATTTTCATACTCCTCGGCAGTCGCGCTGGCAACCCAATTGTCTAATGTTTTTGCAAGTTTTGGACTGACCTTGCTCCAGACTCCTGAAGCATTTTTCAGTACTGTTGTCAGAATTTTGGGGCGGGAGGGTAATTTTGAGAGTAATCCAGCCCGTGCGCTTTTTTCCAATAATGACCCCGACAACGGCGCGCCGGATACGGAATGATCTGACGATGGCCTGTCAAATGATTCCAACAGTGGCCGGCTAAGCGAAGTGTTGCTTAATTTCATTAATGGCTTTGAAGTAAATGAATTCGATTTGCTTGCGAGTCATCTTTCAATACAAATCCAAGCAGCTCACAAAGATTATCAAAATCATAATGAAAGTGTCTTCAGTGGTGACATTCCAAAGCGAATTGCAGCTTGATAGAACGAAATTTATTTGCATTAAAGAAACGCCGACGGATCGAGGGTTTCAGCGCCAAGCCCAGCGCGTCGCCTGAAGACATAATTAAACAATGTCAAGATTATCGGCAGTCACTACACGGCGAAACACAATAGCGTCGCATTAGCAAACATGCCCCTACTCCAGCAGCATCGCCTGGACAGTGCAACTTGCCGGATCGACATTTGTATGTGTCACCAAAGTCCGACCGACGTAAGCACCGCCTCCTTGTTACAGCAAAAAGAGGGGCTGCCTCTTTTCAAGAGTGTGGTGTTAACGGCGGGACGTTTGGGAAGCGTTCCCGTATCTGAGAATTAACTGGCGGCACACCCTCAGACTGTTTTGTCCGTGATCGACTGGAGAATCGGCAGCAACATCGCACGTCCCAGCGCAGCACTGCGTGCACCGTTCCATCCGACTGTAGGGTTCGGCAGGGGGGCATTATCCTTGAACGGCATTTCGAGCGTCAGGGCGACACACTCGAAATGATATGCCACGTATTTTGAAGCCAGGCGTAGCATTTCTTGACGGTACTTACCGGAGCCATAGCCATGGTCCGTCTGAAAATCAGGACTTGCCAGCTTCAAGCATGCCACGAATCGGTCCTGCGCGGCTGCCCGTGCCGGGCTAAATCTTTCAAGCATCTCGCTGCCGGCCACGAATACGTAAGGCAAACCTTCGTCACCATGCGCATCCAGAAAAAAATCACAGCCAGTAGTGTGCATCAGGGTTTTTACAGCCAGCACTTCGGGGCTGTGCTGCGCAGTCGGTGTCATCCATTCGCGATTCAGGTTCGCGCCCGTGGCACTGGTGCGCAGGTTGCCGTGGACGGAACCGTCAGGGTTCATATTGGGCACGATGTAAAAAACGGCCTCCTGCAGCAGGCGTGCAGCTACGGGGTCGGCCGTATCGAGCAAGGCGTCGATCATGCCCTCTGCAAACCACTCGGCCATCGTCTCGCCAGGATGTTGCCGTGCAAGGATCCATACCTTCTTCGGCGCTGCCGGATCGCCGATCACGACTGCATTCAGATCACGCCCTTCATGCGTGGTTGCCAAATCCAGCACCCGCACAGCCGAGGCGGCTGCAACACGCCCTAGTAGGTCGAGATGGCGCTCCCACGAATAAGGCTCGAAATAGGCGTAATACACGCTGTCATGCGCAGGTGTGTGTTTGATGCTCAGTACCTGACCATCAAAGTCAGTCGGCACCCTGAACCAGTACCGGCGATCGTAACTCGCTACCGCCTGGTAATTTTTCCATCCCTCCGGGTAGCTGGTGACGCCGGCATTCAATAGCCGCATGGTGCAGGCTTCCTCGCGCGCGCCTTGAAGTCGATAGTAAAACCACTGCGAAAAGTCAGCATGCGAATCTTTGCGCACGTTCAGGTCGATACGATGCGCGTGCGACGCCTGCACGAGTTCGATTGCGCCGCCGTCGAAGCAAGAACTGATTTTTAGGGTCATGGGGAAATAAAAGACATGAGGTTCAGGGCTTTTATATTACGCTGACCTTCAAATAGATGTCAGCGCGGTCAAATGTTCGCACTGCCAGACACCAGCGCCCTGCTATACTCACTCGCTAGTCGGGGCGTAGCGCAGCCTGGTAGCGTACGTGCATGGGGTGCACGGGGTCGGAGGTTCGAATCCTCTCGCCCCGACCAATGTAAAGTGAAAAAGCTAATCTGCGGATTAGTTTTTTTTTGAGGTAAATTTCACTTGCTGTTGGCGTCAACTTTGTTCGGTAAGTTGCGCTTTGATATCCAGCGTCATCTGTGTCAAAAAATCATCACGGTCTTTGCTATGAGGACGTGCAAACACATCTCGCAACAGATTTTGATAGCCGGTCGCACGAGGGCCGCGCAACGCTAATAAGTCCATTCGCATTGCAGTAACTTCGTCCAATTTTTCCCTGCTCATCTCTGTCGTCACTCCCAGGAAACTGGTTATTACCAGTGTTTCTGGCGTATTTTTTTCCGAAAAATGGCTTGGAATTTTCGACAACAATCGCTCCAGCATGATGATACGTCGTTCTGGGTGCCTGATATCGAGAATTCTGGCCAGGCTTGCATTGCATTGGGCACTCAGATCAGCCGGTAATTTCAAGATCTCCAACCGCAATGTCAAAAGCGTTTCTTCTTCCTTCGCTGACTTTCTTGCGCCACCAACAGAATCGCGTTTGATTTCCTGCGCCATCTGCGTTAAAAAATCGTCACGGTCTTCGCTGTTAGGGCGTGCAAACACATCTCGCAATAGATTGCGGTAGCCGGTCGCACCAGGGCCGCGCAACGCTAATAAGTCCATTTGCATTGCAGTGACTTCATCCAATTTTTTCCTGCTCATCTCCGTTGCCACTCCCAGGAAACTGGTCATTACCAGCGTGTCTGGCGTGGGTTTTTCCGAAAAACGGCCTGGAATTTTCGACAACAATTGATCCAGCATGTCAATACGTCGTCCTGGGTGCCTGATATTGAGAATTCTGGCCAGGCTTGCATTGCATCGGACGCTCAGATCAGTAGGTAATTTCAAGATCTCAAACCGCAATGTCAGAAGCGTTTCTTCTTCTTTCGCTGATGTTCTTGCGTTTTCAATGAAACCGCGCTTGACTGCTGGTCGCTGCAGCGATTGCCAATGGTTCCCCGCTAAATCTGCATGCTGCAGGTTGCTGCCTTCAAACCGTGCTGTGTTGACACGCAGCTCTGGCTGGCTGACCGCATTACTGAAACGTGGGTTCTTGATCGGGGGTGATTGTTTGTCTGTAATTACGGCTGAGCTGACTTGCTCGAAAGTCGAACTCGATGCACTGGAATTGACCGTTTTTGATAAAGGGCGCAAACCCAAGCAGGCTAACAAGCGATTTTTTGAGGAAATTTTTGATGTTGACTTGTCTGCACTGGTTTCGGCCGGCGTCACCGCATTTGTGCCAGCGGGGTCTTTGAAACAGGAAAATAAATTGCCTGGCGATAGCTTCGAGGTCAATGTACGCATAGCATTACTCCCTGTTAACAATGGTTGGATCATATATGTTTAAAATCACACAAGTGAAGCACCTCCGAAACTTTGTATCCTCAAGCGAATTACCGAAGTGACCGTTATGCAACTGCATCGGCCTGACTGCCTGTAACTCGTGCTTATCAAGGACCGAGGCAGCACGCGGGCGCTGTCGCGGGCCTGATCAAACAACATGAATGCGCGTAACAAAACGCTTGCTTCACCATCTTTCCTGTCAATAATTTTGTGTATCGACCAGTCAATTCAATGCATCGTCCGCGCCGAGCCCAATCTGCGTTGCGGCGGCATTTGGCCGTGGCCTAAAGGATTACGGAAATCCTTGAACATCTGTTGATCGGTGTCAAACACCACCTGGCAGCCTGTGGGACTTTTCCCTTGTCAAGTCCCGCTTGATCATAAACGCGTTTCACAAAAAGCTCGGGCCTCAATCCCTGCCAATGCTGCAACGTTGTTTCCAGTTCAGCAGCATTGGCAAAATAGGTTTGCTTGACCAGTCCGCTGATGCGCACGTTGAATCGATCGGTCATACCGTTTGTTTGAGAACGCCGTGGCGGCGCCAGGCGATGCTCCACAGCAATGTTTGCACAAGCGACGTCGAAAGCGTGCTTGCCTGTGGGCTTACTGTCCCGGGAAGTAAATCGATCGGTAAATTGCGAGCCGTTGTCGGTCAGTATCTTCGTAATCTTAATCGGCGACACCAGTTTCAAGCGGCGCATGAAATCGCCTTCCCCTCTGTAACTGAAAACTTGTCGATATTGAGATTTTTAATACTAAAAAAAAATTTAAGTACTTATATATTACACATTAACTTTTTCAAGAGTTTAATGTGCAGTATATTGCATGTTATGAATATCCAAGAACTTGGGCTGGCTTTAAAAGAGGCGCGACTTGCAAAAAACATTTCGCAGAGCGAGCTTTCGCAATCGACCCTGCTGTCGCGATCGACTATCTCGGCACTGGAATCGGGTCGAATTGTAGAGATCGGGATCGGTAAAGTGATGCAGTTGTGTTCGGTTCTGGGCCTGCGCCTGAGTCTTGAGCATGAGCAACTACGGCCGACTCTGATGCAACTACTTAAAGAGCGATCGGCAAAACCGCTACCGTCCGCGCCGGGCCGAAAGCGGGCACCCAGACGATTCAAACAACCAGTGAGTGACAAATGATGCTGGTCTGGGCAGGATCACAAACAGTTGCCGGAGCGCTTGATCGCAATCAAAGCACTTTTCTGTTTTCTTACGATCGTGGATGTCGCGACACCTCGGCAGTTTCACTAACAATGCCGGTCACTTTGCAGAGTTACGATTATCTCTCGCTGCATCCGATTTTTCAGATGAATCTTCCCGAAGGGATGATGCTGCGTGCGATTGAAAACAGGCTGCGCAAAGCGATTCCGTACCTGGATCAATTCGAACTGTTACGTCACGTAGGTACATCCCAAATCGGTAGATTGCGCTATTCGAACGATGCTACTCTGGCTGCAATACCGGCACAAGACATCGATGAAATTCTTCGCGATCGCGGTACGCTTGATTTGAAACAGCATCTGTTCGATACGTACCTGAGTTCTTCGGGCGTCTCGGGCGTGCAGCCTAAAATTTTGTTACGGGCAAAGGTAGATGGCAAACTTGAAATTGCCAAAATGGCGACAACCGGTGCAACGCACTTGGTCAAGACATTCGATGAAGACGAATACCCGCATCTGGCAACAAACGAATTCTTTTGCATGCGGGCTGCATTTCACGCAGGCCTTCCAGTACCAAAAATTCAATTGTCCGACAACGGGCAATTTTTGGTGATCGAGCGATTCGATCTCGCTGCGGACGGCACATATATAGGGTTCGAAGATTTCTGCGTGTTGTCCGCTTTGAACTCGGATCGAAAATACGATGCCTCGTACGAAGAAGTCGCAACCCGTATCATGCAGTTTGTTTCACCCCAGTCTAGCCTCACTGCGTTGAAACAGTTTTTCACCTCCGTGACGTTATCGTGTGCCGTATTCAACGGTGATGCACATTTAAAAAATTTCGGTGTTCTTTACACAGACAGCCAGTCGAAAGTGGTGTTCGCACCTACCTACGACATTGTCACGACTGCCGTGTATCAACCATTTGATACGATGGCGCTTACGCTGCAGGGAAAAAAGCTGTTTCCAAGGTATCGGCAACTTTTAAAATTTGGCATGAAAAATTGCAAGATCCCGTCGCGTGAAGTTGCAGCAATCATTGAAAAAGTCAGCGATGCAGTGGCGAAGACCAGAACGGAATTGCAGCAGCATGTATCTACATGCCCGGAATTTAGAAATGTCGGTACGTCGATGTTGAATTGCTGGGAAGCCGGGGTTGCCAGGATCAATGAAAAAGAGCAGACGGACATGCAGGAAGTCCGCAATACAAAATCGACTTCTGGACTTTGGTAATTTGGCGATCGACGATCTCTGACCTGCTCCCACAGGATTTTTTACCCTGCCAAGATTTTTATCTTGCGTGCAGCAGGCTCGGCACATCATTTGCACATCGGTTCCAGAACATTCAATCCACTGAAGCCTCCGCTAAAAACTCCCGTTGCAATGCGCACACAGACCCTACGTGTTTTCTGACGCAATGACCCGAATTCGTCTGACAGGCTCGGTGCGTGGACTCCTATATTCTTTACTATCTGCTGTCTAGAACAAATATAAAGGAAAAGCGATGTCTTCTCTAACAACCGCCAGCCCATCCTATCGAAGCCCGCCAGGCCCGCTTCACGCAATCCTGCTTGCCGGGAGCGTTCCCCTGTTTTTGGGTGCTTTGCTTAGTGATATTACCTACTTCAAAACCTACCAGATTCAATGGAGTAACTTCGCATCCTGGCTGATTGCCGGCGGGTTGCTTTTCTGCGGGCTGGCGCTGTTGTTCGCGCTAGTCAATCTCGTCCGGGCAGATCGAAAGGCAGGGCGGCCCGTCGTGTACTTCCTGCTGCTGCTGGTGACTTGGGTGCTTGGACTGGTCAACGCCTTCGAGCATGCGAAAGACGCATTCGCTGCAATGCCTTTCGGTCTGATCATGTCGGTAGTCGTGACCCTGTTAGCCTGCATTGCGGCTTGGACAGGGCTTACCAGTTCGCGTTCAGGAGACACAAAATGAAGCAATCGAGCACACTGGCATTTTTGAGTATGACGCTGCTTTTGAGCGCATGCAGTGGTGGAGGAAACAACACACAAGCGCGCGGTCCGGACCCCGCGATGCCAGATCCTCAACGCGGTCTATTCCCTAGCATGAAGATTGCCGAGCCGGTAGCGTGGGGTGATCAAAAACCGACTGTGCCTGACGGTTACAACATCACTGCGATCGCGACTGATTTGAAAATTCCACGCCAGACCCTGGTCCTGCCTAATGGCGATATCCTTGTGGCAGAGGGCCGTGGAGGCAATGCGGCGAAGCTCAAACCCAAGGATGTGATCGCCGGCTATATCAAGGCACAGGGCAACACCAAGGTCAAAGGTGGCAACCGCCTGACATTGCTGCGAGATGCTGACGGCAACGGTACGTACGAGGTGAAGACAGTCTTCGCTGAAAACCTCAACGCCCCTTATGGCATGGCGTTTGCCGATAACAAACTGTACGTAGCCAACCAGGATTCGTTGGTCAGCTTCGATTATAAGGAAGGTGACACCAAAGCCAGCGGCCCGCCGACCAAGATTACGGATCTGCCTTCTGAGATAAACCATCACTGGACGAAGTCGATGACCATCAGCCCGGATGGCCGCTTTCTTTATGTCGGTATAGGCTCGAACAGCAATACCACCGAGCGCGGTATGGAGGTCGAGCTTGACCGGGCCAGGATATGGCAGATTGACGTGAAGACGGGTGCCCACAAGCCCTACGCGACCGGCCTTCGCAATCCGACGGTGTTAAGGATTCAACCCGAAACCGGGCAGTTGTGGACGGTGGTCAACGAACGTGATGAACTCGGACCGGATTTGGTGCCGGATTACCTGACCTCTGTGCGCGAGGGCGCGTTCTACGGCTGGCCGTATAGCTATTGGGGGCAGAACGTCGACAAGCGCGTACAGCCACAGAACCCGGAAAAAGTCGCAGCAGCCGTTAAGCCGGATTACGCTTTGGGGTCACACGTCGCTGCGCTTGGTCTGGACTTTTCTCTGCCGGCGATGGGTGAGAAATATGCCAAAGGGGTGTTCGTCGGAGAGCACGGCAGTTGGAACCGCGAGAATCCCGTGGGTTACAAGGTGATCTTTGTGCCATTCACCAATGGGCGTCCTTCCGGTGAGCCGGTTGACTTCGCTACGGGCTTTCGTGATTCCAATGGGAAAACCCGCGGGCGGCCTGTTGGCGTCACGGTCGATCCGCGTGGGGCACTGATCATCGCTGACGATCTTTCAAACACGGTGTGGAGGGTGGCCAGTAACCGTTGAATCATCCCAACGGCGCGAGCAATCCCTGTAAATCGTCAGCGCCGAATTTGACTGCTGTCCCCGCGTCGCTTCCCAGCACCTGCTCGGCGAGCGATGCCTTGCGCGCCTGCAGCCCCAGGATGCGCTCCTCGATGCTGCCTTCCACCACCAGCTTGTAGACAAATACGGTCCGGGCCTGGCCAATGCGATGTGCTCGGGCGGTTGCCTGTTCTTCGACCGCAGGATTCCACCAGGGGTCCATGTGAATCACGGTGTCGGCAGCGGTCAGGTTGAGGCCGATGCCGCCCGCTTTCAGGCTGATCAGCAGGATCGGGGCACCGCCGGCCTGAAACTCGGCGACAAGCGGGCCACGTGCTGTAGGTGGTGTGTTGCCAGTCAGCGCCAGCCAGGGTAGTTGCAGGGTATCCAGCTCGGTTTCGATCAGCCCCAACAATTCGGTAAATTGAGAAAACACCAGTATCCGTCGCCCTTCGGCGACGAGCGTCGGTAGCATGTCGCACAACAATGTCAGCTTGGCGCGTTCGATGGCCTCGGGCAGGCTGAGGCCTTTCAGCAGGTAGGGGTCGCAGCAGACTTGCCGCAGCTTCAGCAGCGCGTCGAGAATGGCAATCTGGCTACCGGCAAAACCCTTGCGCTGCAGGACACGCCTGACCTGCTTGTCGGCGGCAACGCGCACGCTCTCATACAGATCGCGCTGATGGCCATGAAGCTTCACGCGTCGGATGATATCGACTCTGGGCGGCAGTTCTGTAGCGACTTCATCCTTGCGCCGACGAAGGATGAATGGCCGCACTCGCTGCGCCAGCAACTGCGCACGCAAGGTCTGGCCATTGACCTCGATCGGCCGGCGCCAGATGCGGGTGAACTCGCGGGCGCTACCCAAAAAGCCCGGCATCAGAAAATCGAATTGGGTCCAGAGTTCGCCGAGGTGGTTTTCCAGGGGCGTGCCAGTGATGCATAGCCGATGCCGCGTCTGCAGTCGGCGTGCCGCACCAGCACTGCGGCTTGCGGCGTTTTTTACGGTCTGCGCTTCATCGAGAATCAACAAATGGAACGGTTGTGCCGCCAGGATTCGGATATCGCGCCACAGTAGGGGGTAGCTCGTCAAAATTACATCGTGCTCGTCGATTTGCTTGAATGCCTGCGCCCGATCAGGGCCGTGAAGGGTGAGCAAACGTAGCGCAGGTGCCATGCGTCGGGCTTCTGCCTGCCAGTTGAAAACCAGCGAGGTCGGCACCACGACCAGGGCCGGGCGATCGAGCCGGCCAGCGTGTTTTTCAACAAGGATGTGGGCCAGCGCCTGCGCAGTCTTACCCAAGCCCATGTCGTCTGCCAGGATGCCTGCCAGGTGGTGTTCGCGCAGGTACTGCAGCCAGGCCAGCCCTTGCAGCTGATAAGGACGCAACGTCACGCCCAGGCCTGACGGTTGTTCTACCGGTCGTGGTTGCGCTGCGGCTTGCAGCCGCTGGCCCAGCACACGTAGGCCGGCATGGCCCTGCAGCTGCCAGGCACCGTGCACGCCGGCACGATCGAGTTGCGATGCTTCCAGGCTGTCGCAGAGTTGTCCGATGCGCCCCGCATCCCATGCCGACAGCGTCAACGGCCCAGTTTCTCGGTGCCGGTCGGCGATCAGGTCGAGCAGGCTGCGTACGATGGCCTTGATCGGTGCCGCCGGTGCATCGATGCGTCTGCCACCAGGTGCGCGTAGCCGCACCATGGCAGCATCGTCGATCAGTGCGATCTTCGCAGCATCGAGCCAGCGCACATCGTGTTTGAGCAAGTGTGCCAGCATCGGTACCAGATCGAGCTGCTGGCCATCTACCTCAACGCCAAGGCTCAACAGCCACGAGCCTACGCCAGCGGTTTGATTCAGGGCTAATGGCGCGGCGGGCGTCGCCGTCTTGCGAACGGCGATTTCCTTGCCCAGGACAACACCGTCTGCAGTGTCTATCACCAGATGCCAGGAATCGACCGTCACACTTTCGTGAGCAAAACCTGGAAGCACCACGACTGACCAGCCGTCGGCCTGCATTATTGGCAGGGTGTCTGCCCAGAAATCACTGAAAAAATCTTCCTGGATCAGGGTCCATAATGGACCAGAAATTTCGTGATGGTCGGGCGTGCGCCATTGCAGGGTATCGGCCGGCAGTGGCAGCAGGCCGGATTCCCAGACCTGGTCCAGCGCAAGAGCTTCGGCATCCAGGTCGCGTGGCAAGGAAGGCCCACCTTGCAAATCGTCGAGAAATTGGGTCGATGCAGGGCGACGATCAAGCAGTGTGGCTGGCGCCGGCAGTTCCCGGCGGACACCGTATTCAGTGATATAGATCCATAAAATCCGGACCACCGTGACGTTCCCTCCACGCGGGCCGAACTTGCCCGATGCGCGCATGCCCAGCAAGCCATCGCCACGGCTCAGTGTCTGCAGGACGATACGCGGCTGGAAGCGGGGGGCAAGTTCCATAAATCGGGTGTAGTGCAGGAGGGAGCCTCATCATATCCCGGCGTTGCCTTGATTGATGCAGGTTCGCCAGGCGACGGTCATCTTCGCGAATTATCTCAGTGCAGAAACTGTTCTCTGGTATAGACATTGTGTATCGACATCCTTTGTTTTCTTGATCAGGAGCGGTTGTTTGCAAAATGTAAATAGGAGGCGAACGAGGTCTTATGACGACTTTGCCACAGGATCGCCACCGCTTGTCGGTCAAGACGCGCATACGGCACAGGTTTCCGTTACAGACCATCAGGCCCCTGCAAGTCGCCGTCGGTTACTGCTGGAGTCTCTCCGCAGTAACGGCGTCGATCGCCCCGGGCGCGGCACACCGCCGTCTCGATGCAACAGCCCGGTCGGTGGTGCTTCGGTCGAGACGCGTCACATATCTGGAGATGCCTTGAGCAGGGTTTCGTCGGCGCATGCGGATGCTGCCGTCGTGCAGTTCGATGCGGCATTCTCTGCAGCACGACAGGTGGGTAATGCGGTTGACGAGGCACTGTTGTCGATTCAAATGGAATCGCCCCTGGATTTTCAAATGCTCGAGTTCTATTTGTTAAGGCAAGCGTCGTATTTCGACATTGCCCAATCTATCGTCGATCTACCCGATGCTGATGCTGTCTGCTCAGAATTCCAGACATGGCAGCCACCTGCACTGGTCGACGATATCGATGCACAAGCAAAGTGGCGTGACATTGCAAATGAAGAGCATGCCCCATTTTTTGCAGCGTTTCTGAGAGCGTTACCCAGTACGGCGGAGCACACGAACCTCGATACGAGACCGGGCCTGAAGGAAAAAATTGGTGAGCTGCTCGACGCGATGTTGGATTCACCTGAATTTCGAAAAACCTGTTTTGCCATCGCGGTCGAGGCAACCGAATCTTGCCATGACCGGGTGACGCTGTCGCTTAGCGACATGTCGCTGGGGTTGATCAGTCACCGGGCCGAGCAGGGGCGCTACACGGAAAAAGATCTCATGGACATGGGACGCAGTCTCTTTAGATTGCAGGCACTTGACAAGATCGCTTTGGAAATGGTGATCGAGCAGGAAAAGAAATACCACGAGAATCCGATTGCGGAGAACAAGGTCGATCCGATCGAAGTTCGGTTGGCCTACCACACCAAACTGGCGGAAAAGTTAGCCCTGCCCGGAATAGCTCGCGATATGAAGCATGAGCCTTTAGCCAATTTGCGTGTCGAGATGATAAGCGAGGCGGCAAGACGGGTCGGTGAACTGGTCGACAGCGGCGCCGACGTAAAATATCTTGCCAATTGGACGCCGTGGGAAAACCTAATGAAACGACGCTATCCGCAAGCCTGCGCTCAGTTCGAGGAGCGCATCGAACGGGACCGGGACTGGCTGGTATTCCAGCCGCCCGGCATGAACACAGCGCAGTACGTCGCTGCCTGTAGGGATCAGAAGGCGGAAGAAACGTCGGACAGAGCCCGCTTCATGGTCAGGTTGACATGGCAGCACCTGGGCGGGGAAAGCGCTGGCAAGAGCTGAGTCGGGTATTTAATCATCAGGGATCGATCACCGCAGCGCAGGCGTCCGTGGGCAACGCTGCCGCATGGCCGACCACCGGCACCATCTTGATGACCGCCGACGAGATCCGGCAAGGCGCTGCCAGTACACCGCAACCGCTGGTCGCCAGAGCCAGTAGCGCGACCACACAGGTCGTTGCAATACGCTGCCCGCTTGAAGCGCTTGAACACACAGGCTTGTCTTGAAAACATGTCATGATCGAACATAGTTTGAAGTCGGATTGCTTGCGATATTACACGTCCTAGCGAGGTTTTGTCGCCGGCTCGCCCGGAGCGGCGAACGCATAACTGGAGGCAACACATGATTTTTTACGGAAACTGGCGCTCGCTTGCCGCATACCGGGTACGGGTGGCACTTGCACTCAAAGGCATTCAGCACGAAGTGGTCACCATCGATCTTGCTGCGGGAGAGCAGCATACGCCTGCGTTTAAAGCGATCAATCCGCAAGGGGTCTTGCCGGCCTTGGTCGACGGCGACGGTCCGGTGCTGTTTCAATCGATGGCGATTCTCGAATATCTGGACGAGACCCACCCGACGCCGCCCTTGTTACCGGCCGATGCGATCGGTCGGTCGAGAGTACGCGGGTTAGCGCAGATTCATGCCTCCGACGTGCATCCGCTGCTGGCAATCAGAGTGCGTCAATATCTGCAGAAGGAAGCCGGACTCGACGATGCGGCAATCGAGCAGTGGCTGTTTCGTGCGCTGCGCACCGGGCTGCAGGCAATCGAGATCAACCTGGCGACGGCACCGCAGACCGGCGTCTTTTGTCATGGCGATACGCCGACGATGGCCGATATCTGCCTGTGCGGACAAATAATTGCGATGGAACTGTTCAAATGCGAGGCGAGTGCTTATCCGACTGCGCAGCGAATCTATGCCGCCTGCCAGCAGCTGCCGGCATTTGCCGACTCGCATCCGATGAAGCAACCGGGCGCGCCGGCGGCCTGACGTGATGGTAGTGCCTGGCAAGCTGGCTCAGCGGCTAGCCTTGGCAGAGAATTTCGCAGCCAGCTGATTGAGCTTCTCGGCGCGTGCCTCGGCTTCTGCCTCGACTTTGCGCTGGGCTTCTTCTGCCTTGTGCTTGGTTTCCTCGGCAACGCGGGCAGCATTGCGCTGATCGCGTTCTTTCTTGAATCGTTCCTTGAGCATCTCGGCAGCGCGGGTGCGGTGTTCCTCGCTGACTTCGCCTGCCGGGTTGCCGGCCAGATCGAACCTTGCCGTTGCCGTCGCCGTCGCTTTCAGGTAACGCGAGGAATTGGTATGCATGTTCAGGGCGACCCGCAACGTCTTGCGACTAATCTCCGGCATTTCCGCCAGCAGCAGCTTGTCGATGCCGATTGCCAGGGGCATGCACTGGCCGAAGGCGGGAAAGCGCTGTCTGAGCGCGGTCAACAGCGTGCGCGCCAGAACCGACACATTGGGAACTTCGGTTTCAGGAGTCATTATCGAATGCGGTTGAAAAATTCAAGACTGGCAGATTAACACTTCTTCTGCGCTGCCATGGTGAAAATGCCAAGCAAAGCCGGGCAGCTGTCGTTATCATGACGCCTGATTCGATTTTAGGAGCAAGGCATGAAACGTACCGCCCATTTGGCCCGCCTGTTGCGCAACTCATACCGGGTCGCGTTTTGCGGCATGCTCGCTGCAGTCGCCGGTTGTGGCGGCACTAGCAATAACACTAGCGTGAGCATCAGCGGCACCATTACCGGCCTTACCGAAGGCGGCCTGATTCTTTCTAACGGCATCAGCAATGTTGCCCTGGGTGCGAATGCGACCGCCTTTACCTTTCCGAGCCGGGCGCTGATCGGTTCGCCCTATTCGATCCGGCCATCCGTGCTGCCACCCAACCTGGTTTGCACCGTGACCAACGGCAGCGGCGTGGCCAGCACCGATGCAATCGACAAGGTAAAGGTGTCGTGCGTACCGCGCCATGCGCTGGGCGGCACGATCACGGGTCTGAACGCAGCCGGGCTGACTTTGGCCAACGGCAGTGATACGGTGCAGGTGCCTGCAGGCGCGCAAAGCTTTGCATTCGCAGGCAAGGTCGGCGAGGGTTTTTCCTATGGCGTGACCGTGCTGCAGCAGCCGGTGCCTCAGCGTTGCGATGTGGTGACCAACGGTAGCGGCCTGATGGGCGTGGCCGATATCAACAATGTGCAAGTTGCGTGCCAGTAATTATTGTATGCATCCCCATCTCCATCATCACCTTCACCATCACCATCACTCCGCGGAGAAATCAATGCGTTCTGTTTTATTGTCGGCCTCGATCATCCCCCGTCGCCCGAGTCGCGGCGCAATATTGGTCCTGGGCTTGATGCTGGTATCGCTAGTAGCTTGTGGCGGCTATACCGCTGTCGACGTGGGTGGTTCCATCACCGGTCTGAACGGCCCTGGGCTGCAGCTCGCCAACGGCGGCAGTGTTATTTCACCCGATCCGGCAGCTGTGACCTTCGTATTTCCGAATCAAGTCGAGATTCGTGCGCCGTACTCAATCAGCGTAGTGGCGCAACCAGCCCGGCAGACCTGCAGTGTGGTCAATGGCGCCGGCACGGCTGGTGCAGCACCGGTAACGGTCGTCAATGTCGTTTGCGTGCAGAATTCCTACGCACTGGGCGGCAGGGTAGCCGGGCTGATTGGATCGAATCTCATCCTGACCAACGGCAGCGACCGTTTGACGGTTGCCAGCGGTGATGCCGGCGGCAACGCCCGCTTTACTTTTCCCACGCCGGTTGCCGATGGTGCTGCCTATGGCGTAGCGGTGTTGGCTCAACCGACGAACCAGACCTGTACCGTGGCCAACGGCACAGCGGTGATGGGTTCCACTGCGGTCGATTCGGTGCAGGTCAATTGCCGGTAAGTGGCTGAAGGATAATCAAGACCAATCAAGACTAATCGAAACCAATCAATACCAACTGAAAACTAAAAAACCGGGACTGCAACGCAATGCTGCAGTCCCGGTTTCAAAAAATTTGGGTTGTCGAATGGTCGCACTTCAGTAACTCCAACCGGACGCCTACTCCTGCAACAGGCTTCGCAACATCCAGGCGTTTTTCTCGTGTACCTGCATGCGCTGGGTCAGCATGTCGCAGGTCGGCTGGTCGTTTGCCGCTTCGGCGACGCTAAACAATGCACGTGCGGTACGGGCGACGGTTTCCTGACCTTCGACAAGTTCAGCGATCATTTCCTGGGCTTTCGGCAAACCATTACTTTGCCTGATCGAAGTCAGTGCAGAAAATTGCTCGTATGTGCCGGGTGCCGGCGCACCCAGAGCGCGTATGCGTTCAGCCAGTAGATCCACCGCGATCCACTGTTCGTTGTACATTTCCTCGAACATCAAATGCAGTGTCTGAAACATCGGACCCGTGACATTCCAGTGGTAGTTATGCGTCTTCAGGTAAAGCGTGTAGGTGTCGGCCATGAGGCGCGACATACCCTCGACGATTTCCAGTCGTTGCGGCTCGGCGATGCCGAAGTTAATTGCCGGACCGGTTCTATTTAATTCAACCATCTTGTTTCTCCTAATCAGTGGTTGCCGGGTGCCGAATCGATATCGTTGACGCTTGTGATTGCATAACCTTTGGAAGTGATCTGTTCAATCGGCTCGACAATGGCATAAGCCGACAGAGTGTCGTCACTTTCATCGAATTCCAAACCACGTTCCGCGTCTTCCCAATCGATGTTGGTGGCTTCGTTGGGAATCATTTCACCTTCGGGTACTGCCAGATAGGAAAACTTTCCGCCCGCTTCAGCGCGTTTGTAGATATCGAGCTTCATTTGCTACTCCTGTTGGAATGATGAGCCTGTTGAAATGATGAGCCTGTTGGACAGGCCCATCGAAACGAAGTTGCAGGAAGGATGCCTCATTGCACTCTGGCCAATGAAAGCTTACTCCGGTTGCTTGAACTGGAAAGCCAGGTTGCGCTTGGCCGCTTCCAGTTCTTCCTCCGCATCGGACACCAATTCCTGTGGCGTGGAATGCGTGAGGATGCGCCGACGCAGGGCAATGTTCATCAATTCAACCGCCAGCGAAAACGCCATCGCGCTGTACACATAACCCTTCGGCACATGATAGCCGAAACCTTCCGCCATCAGCACGACCCCGACCAGTACCAGGAAAACCAGTGCCAGCATCTTGATCGTCGGATTGGCAGAAACGAACCGGCCAATGCCGCCGGCAAAAAGCATCATCAAAGCAACCGATGTAATCACGGCAGCGACCATCACCGGCAACTGATCGACCATACCGACCGCGGTGATGATGGAATCGAGTGAGAACACCATGTCGATGACAGCGATCTGGGCGATTGCCGAGGCGAAAGTTAGCGTCGTCTTGCCATTTGCCGGAGTGTGATCGTCCGCGCCGGCGAACATCTCCCGAATTTCCCCAATGCTTTTCCAGACCAGGAACAGGCCGCCGCCGGCGAGAATGAGCATGCGACCGGTGAATTCCATTGAACCGACGGAAAACAGCGGTGCGGTCAATCCGACGATCCACGACAGGCTCAGCAATAGCCCCAAGCGCATGAACAGCGCCAGGAACAAACCAAGTTTACGGGCAAGTTCGCGCTTTGCCACCGCAACTTTATCTACCAGGATGGAAATAAAAATGATGTTGTCGATACCGAGCACAAGTTCCAGCGCTGTGAGCGTGGCAAAGGCGATCCAGACCTGGGGTTGGGATAATAATTCGAGCATGAAGACTTTCGACAACGCGATGCGCGTACGGTGAACAATTGGAAAAATTCGGCAGAGCAACTAGCCCTGCCGAAAAGCTTACGGAATTTTACTTACTCTTTACTTGCAAAGCCAAGCAGATGCAAAAGACTGGTAAAAAGATTGAAGATCGACACGAACAGGCTTAGTGCTGCCATGACGTAGTTTGTCTCACCACCACGCACAATATTGCTGGTTTCAAACAGAATCATGCCTGACATCAACAATACGACCACCGCGGAAATCGCCAACGACAACGCCGGTATCTGCAGGAATATTCCGGCCAGACTCGCAATAATCGCCACGATCATGCCAGCCATCAGGAAACTGCCCATGAAGCTGAAATCACGCTTGCTCACTAACGCATAAGCCGACAGGGCGGCAAAGGTGGCAGCAGTGCCTCCCAGCGCCAGCATCACGGTCTGACCGCCGTTGGGCAGATTCAGCGTGTTGTTGATAATGGGCCCGATGGTATAACCCATGAAGCCGGTCAGGGCGAACAATAGCGCGACCCCCTTGCCGCTATCGCGATTGCGATGAATCAGCCATAACAATCCGTAAAAACCAACCAACGTGATGATCACGCCGGGATTCGGCAGGCGCAACGCCACCGAAGCCCCAGCCACCGTGGCGCTAAAACCCAGGCACAGCGCCAACAGAAAATAGGTATTGCGCAATACTCTATGGGCAGCACTGTCGATAACAATGGTTGCCGACCGTGATTGGCTGCGCAAATGTTGCGAAGGTTGGTTCATTTTGACTCCTGTAGAAATAATGACACTGTAGGTACTGTTCCCCGGCCTCTTCGACAGTGCAATAGACGGCGCGCAGCGTCGAAAATGGTGAGAAAGCATATGGTAACGGCTTTTCATCTCTATAAAAAGCGAACATAATAGAACACTTACTTCGAAAAAACGGAAATGAAAGATACCGGAATGAATCTCCGGCACCTGCATTACTTTTGGCTGGTTGCAAAAGAAGGCAGCGTGACCCGTGCTGCGGAGCGCCAGGGCGTTGCCGTGCAAACCATCAGCGCACAACTCTCGCTGCTGGAACAGACGGTGGGGCATGCCTTGCTGGCACCGCAGGGCCGACGCCTGGTTTTGACGGACGCCGGTCGGATCGCTCTCGGCTATGCCGAGCAAATCTTTGCCTTGACCGAGCAGATGCAGGATGCATTGGCTTCGGTCGGCACGGCGCAAACCATGCGTTTGACGGTCGGTATTTCCGATTCGCTACCAAAACTTATTGCATCGCGGTTGCTCGATGCTGCATTGCAATTGCCGCAGGCGGTGAAGCTGGTGTGTTTCGAAGACCGGTTCGAATCGCTGCTCGGCGCTCTCTCCGTACACAAGCTCGATGTGGTGCTGACCGACCGACCGGTGCCACCGGGAACAAACTTGAAAGTATTCAGTCATTTGCTGGGTGAAAGCGAGCTGACATTATTCGGCGTGCCAGCGCTGGCAGCGAAATATCAACCAAATTTTCCGGCAAGTTTGCGCGGCGCTCCATTGCTGCTGCCGACACGCAACAATGCAATCCGGGGGCGTATCGATCAATGGTTCGATCTGCAGGATGTGCGTCCGGACGTTGTCGGCGAATTCGACGACAACGCCCTGCTCAACACCTTTGGCGGCAATGGGCTCGGCTTGTTTCCGGCACCATCGGTGCTGGCGGCAGATGTCAAGGAACAGTTCGGCGCAGACCCGGTCGGGCCGATCGCGCAGGTGCGGGAACAGTTTTTTGCCATTTCCAACGAGCGCAAGATCAAGCACCCGGCGATCGACGCAATTTTGTCGGCAATTCATGGCAAAGTTTTTGCCCCCGTGCGGCCACCGCGTTCGGCGCCGACAACGCATTAACCACGATAACGCAGTAACCATTGACGCACTATTCAAATCAGGAATTCGATCATGAGACCTCGCTTGTATTTTTTGCTGTCCACTCTGCTGATGGGCATCGCCACTGTCGCTACGTCGTCGATCCAGGCACAGCAGATCGGTGAAGTCAGCACCGTGTTTCGCGTGTTGGGCAAGAACGACCGTATCGTGGTGGAGGGGTATGACGATCCAAAGGTCAAGGGCGTCACCTGCTACGTGTCGCGGGCACGCACCGGCGGCGTCAAGGGCTCTGTCGGCCTGGCCGAAGACAAGAGTGAAGCGTCCATTGCCTGCCGACAGGTTGGCGACACGGTGACGTTTGCGGAAAAACTTCCGGCGCAGGAGGACGTATTCACGCAACGCCTGTCGATCGTGTTCAAGCAGTTGCACGTGGTGCGTGTTGTGGACCCGGTGCGCAATGCTCTGGTCTACATGACCTATTCGGATCGGCTCATCGACGGCAGCCCGAAAAATAGCGTTACCGCGGTAGCGATTCCCCGTAATAATCCGATTCCCTTGAAACAGTAATTGATGCCGGCTGATGCCAGCATAACCTGACCCCGGCAGCGACAAACCTGGCAGCAGCTAACGCCAGCGCAGCGCCCGGCTGCGTGGCGCCGCGGCCGGTACGGCGAACACCAGGTCGTCTGCCACCACGAACAGCCGTTCGCCTGCACCGTTGTCGACCGCAAAACCGCCGGTGAATGCGCCGAAGGATGGCAATATCGACCTACGCTCCCCGATCACGAAACAAGGCAGGCGCAGCGAGTCACCGTGGGTCGCCAGGCGATATACCGGGTGTATGTGTCCGGCCAGCACATGCCCGAGCGGGCTTTCCTGTGGATGATGGCAAAACGCGAACGGGCCGATCATGTGTGGCTCGTCGACGACCTGCATGTCGAGGTCGGGTGGCGGATCGCCGGCGCGGTCGTCGTGATTGCCGCGTACCAGCGTGAGGCGAATATCGGGATGTCGCTGCCGCCATTGGCGAATCGCGGCCAGCGTGGCCGGTGCATGGGCAGTTTTCGCATGTAGAAAGTCCCCGAGAAAGAGCACATGCCGTACATTGTGGCCCGACAGCAGCGCCTCCAGCGCTGTCAGATTCTGCGTCGTGGTGCCTGCCGGCACCGGTACGCCCAGTGCGCGGAAAGAGGCGGCCTTGCCGAAGTGAATGTCCGCAATGATCAATAATTGCTGTGCGGGCCAATAGACGGCGCGTTGCGGCAACAGCAGCAATGGCTGCTCGGCAATTGTAATATGCATGACCGGAATTGTAGCTGCGGAGACCATTTTTTGCATGGTGCAGAAGCAGAAGCAGCCTCAGAGCATCGCAGCCTTTTCCAGCTCGCGCACCATTCGTGCCACGCGATCCGATAATTTTTCGCTGCTCAATTTTTCCCGGAATCGCTCTACCATCAGCGGAAAGGCGAATGGCGTCGCCCGCGCGGTTTCGTAAAACGCCCGGCTGCGCCCCTGCAGTTCCACGAGGGTGGCCCGCAGACGACCCAGTTCGAGTTCCTGTTCCAGCACTTCTCGCTGGGCCTGGGTCAACAGCAGATTGGCGGCGTCATGCTTGCGAAAAACTTCGAAAAACAGGCTCGACGACGCCTGCAATTGCCGCGTACTTTTTGGTTGGCCAGGGTATCCCTGAAAAATCAGGCCGGCGATGCGCGCAATTTCACGAAACCTTCGCTGCGACAGTTCAGCCGCATTCAGGCTGGCCAGCACATCGGCGAGCAGGTCGTCTGTGTTGAACAAGTCGATGCCGTCCACAGACGGTGCCGCCAGCAAGCCTTTCCAGTCCACCGGCACAGGCGAAAGCAATTCGAAGCCGTAATCGTTGATGGCAATCGAAAAAGTCGTCGGTTGCCGCCTGGCCAGGCGGTAGGCCAGTAGCGACGCCAGGCCCATGTGTACGGCACGCCCGGCGAAGGGGTAGACGAACAGGTGCTGCCCCTCGCGGCTCATGGTGGTCTCCAGCACCAGTCGTTTGGTAGTTGGCAGCCCGGACCAGCGCTGCTGCACTTCCAGCAGTGGCCTGACTGCCTGCATCTCTGCACCGATGAACTTGCCATCGATCGCCTCTTCCAGGCGGTCGAGCACAGCGTGCGCCAGTTCAGACGACATCGGCATCTTGCCGCCCTGCCAGCGCGGCACCGCGCCCTTGTTGCCGGTAGCACGCTTTACATACGCCGTCATCTCATGGACACGGATAAACTCCAGAATCCGCCCGCCGAACAGGAAATGGTCGCCCTGGCGCATGCGCGAGATGAACGACTCCTCGACCGAACCGATGGTGCTGCCTGACAGGTATTTCACCTGCATGGTCGAATCCGAGACGATGGTGCCGATGCTCATGCGATGGCGTCTACCAAGCGCTGCATCCGGCACGCGGTAGACACCATCTTCATCCATCAACACGCGTCGGTATTCCGGATAAACTGTCAGGCTTTGGCCGCCGTGGGCGACGAAGTCCAGCGCCCATTGCCACTCTTCTGCGCTCAGTTCGCGGTAAGACCAGGCGCTACACACTTCGGCGTACAACGCTTCGGACGTGAAGCCACCGCCCAGGGCAATCGTTACCAAATGCTGTACCAACACGTCGAGCGGCTTGTTCGGTATCAGACGCGATTCGATCTTGCGGGAGGCGATGGCGACGCGTGCCCCGGCGGCTTCGAGCAACTCCATCGTATTCGTCGGCACCAGGGTCACGCGCGATACCCGTCCCGGTGCATGCCCGCTGCGGCCGGCACGCTGCAGCAGACGGGCCACACCCTTTGCGCTACCGATCTGCAAAACCCGTTCGACCGGCAGAAAATCGACGCCCAGATCCAGGCTGGAGGTGCAAATCACTGCCTTCAACTGGCCTTTTTTCAGCCCCAGCTCGACCCACTCGCGCACTGCCTTGTCCAGTGAGCCGTGATGCAGGGCGATCAGCCCGGCCCAGTCAGGCTTTGCCGCAAGCATGTTCTGATACCAGATTTCTGCCTGTGAACGGGTGTTGGTAAACACCAGCGTGGTCTTGTGTTGGGCAATCTCGTCGATGACCGGCTGTAGCATCTGGATACCCAGATGCCCGCCCCACGGAAACCTTGAAGGATTTACCGGGATTAATGTATCGACCAGCAATTCCTTTTTCACGCCACCTTCCACAAGCACGCCGGCATCCACCCCCAACAATGCATCCTGGGCCTGCTTCAAGTTGCCTAGCGTTGCCGACAAACCCCACACCACGAGTTCCGGGCGCCACTGACGCAGGCGCGCGAGGGCCAGCTGCACTTGCACGCCGCGCTTGCTGCCCAGCAGTTCATGCCATTCGTCGACGATCACCATGTCGAGCGCCTGGCACTGGAGCATCGCGTCGGGCCGGGATAGCATCAGTGACAGACTTTCCGGTGTCGTGACCAGCGCCGAGGGTTGCAGCCTGGCCTGGCGAGCACGCTCGGCCGAAGAGGTATCGCCGGTGCGTGCGCCCAAACGCCAGCCTGGCATCAGGTCAGCGGCCGGTGCCTGCAGGGCGCGCAACGTGTCGGCTGCCAAGGCGCGCATCGGCGTGATCCACAATACCTTCATGCCGGCGCTATGGCGCTTGCCCTTGCCCTGCAAACGCTGCGCCCGCTGCAGGGCGGCCAGCCAGACCGCATAGGTCTTGCCGGAGCCGGTGGTTGCATGCAGCAAGCCGGATCTACCCTGCAGCGCCGCCTTCCACACGGCTTTTTGAAACGGAAAAATTTTCCAGCCACGCACGGCAAACCATTCCTCTGCCGTGGCGGCATGGGCATAGATTTCGCCAGTTTCCAGATCGACCTGCTCCGGCACGACGTCGCGTGCCGGTTCTTCAGGGCCGGGAGCGTCTACGGGTGGCGCTACCTTGCGCAACTGCGAGCGTAGCGAACGTCTCACACCAGCATGCCTTTTAACGTGTCGAGCGTATCGGCTTGCTCGATCGTCTTGTCGTCGCGAATGCGCAGCATGCGCGGGAAGCGCACGGCGACACCGGCCTTGTGACGGCTCGACAAAGCGATACCTTCAAAGCCGATCTCGAACACCATGCTTGGTTTGACACTGCGCACCGGGCCGAACTTCTCGATGGTAGTCTTGCGAATCTTGGCATCGATCTGGCCGATCTCGATATCGGTGAGCCCTGAATAAGCTTTGGTAAACGGTACCAGTCGCCGCACGCCGTGGGTATCGGTATCCCACACCGCAAAGGTGTAATCGGTATAAAGCGAAGCCCGCCGGCCATGCCCTGCCTGAGCGTAGATCAGTACCGCATCGACCGTGTACGGGTCGACCTTCCATTTCCACCAAACACCCACATCTTTGGTGCGACCGACACCGTAATGAGCACTCACGGCCTTGAGCATCATGCCTTCCACGCCACGCCCCCGAGATTGTTCGCGAATCGTCGCCAACGTCGTCCAGTCTTCGGTAACGATGAGGGGCGACAAGCTCAGGCGTTCGGAAGCGGCTTCAGCGACCACCTGTTCCAGCAGCTGTCGGCGGACACTTTGCGGCGTGGTGCGCAGGTCATTGCCTTCGTATTCCAACAAATCGTATGCCACCAGCATGGCCGGCGAGTCTGCCTGCAGTTTTGCCGAAACGGTCTTGCGTCCGATGCGTTTTTGCAGATCGGCGAAGGATGCCGGTAAACCATTGCGCCACACCAGGATTTCACCGTCGATGACGCAGCCGTTGGGCAAGCCGATGCTGCCAAGTTCCGGAAAACGATCCGTGATCAGATCTTCTCCACGCGACCAGAGCCAGCTTTCATGCTCACGCCGGACCAGCTGTGCACGGATGCCGTCGTATTTCCACTCCACCTGCCAGAGCTTGATGTCACCCAATGTAGCAGGGTCCGCCTGCAACGGATGCGCCAGAAAAAACGGATAAGGCTGACCGCCACGCTGGGCATGCTCATCAGCCGACGGTGGGCGGATAAGTTGCGCGAAGTGGGTAGCAGTCGGTCGTACACCGCCGTCGGTCCAGCCCATCAGACGCTGCGCCACCAGCTTGCTGTCGAGTTCGGCGACAGCACCGATCGCCCGCGTGACCAGCAGCCTGGAGACACCCACCCGAAAGCCACCGCCGATCAGCTTGACCAGCAGGAAACGCTCGCGGGTATACAGTTCGTTCCAGAAGCTGGACAAGGCGGCATTGACCACCACTGGATCGGAGCCGCGCAACGGGGCAATGCGTTCGGTCATCCAAATCGCCAGGCCGACGTCGCTGGTGTGCTCCGGCGGCGGCAGAATCAGTGCGATGGTTTCGGCCAGATCGCCCACTGCGTGATAGCACTCTTCAAACAGCCAGTCGTCGATGACAGCAAAGGCAATGGCATTTTCGCGCAGTAGCCTGGTGGGTACGGCCTGGCGGGGCTTTCCGCCGGCCAGGAAATACAGTGCCCAGGCTGCATCGGCCGGCGGTGCCCTCCGAAAATACGTTTGCAGTGCGTCCAGCTTGCGGTTGGTGGATGTGGTGCCGTCCAGTTCGGCATACAGGCGCGCAAATTCACGCATGGGTCGTCGGCACTAGGGGTGGCGCATCCTCGCGCTCGTCTTCGGTGCCGTATTCGGTATCGAATGCGCCGGCGTCCAGACCGTTTTGCTGCAACCAGCGCACCATGGTCGGGATCTGGCCATGGGTGACGATCACACGGGATGCTCCCGATTCGCCGATCGCCTGCATCAGGCCCGGCCAGTCGGCATGATCAGACAGCACGAAGCCGCGGTCGACGCTGCGCCGCCGGCGTGCACCCCTGACCTGCATCCAGCCGCTGGCAAACGCATCGCTGTAGTCGCCAAAGCGTTTTATCCAGGGCGAGCCGCCGGCCGCTGGTGGAGCGATCACCAGCGCCTTCTTGAACAGGTTTTTGTCGGTCACATCGGTTGCCAGAAGAGTCGGTGGCAAAGCCACACCAGCTTCGCGGTAGACGTTATTGAGCGGCTCGGCGGCGCCATGGCAGATGATCGGCCCGATCGAGGCATCGATGCCGTGCAGGATGCGCTGCGCCTTGCCGAAGGAGTAGCAGTACAGTACGCTGGTCCGCCCCTGGTCGGCATTGCTGCGCCACCAACCATTGATGTCGGCATAAATTTCCGCCTGGGGCTTCCAGCGGTAGATCGGCATGCCGAACGTCGATTCCGTGATGAAGGTCTCGCAACGCACCGGTTCGAACGGCGCGCAGGTGCCGTCGTCCTCGACTTTGTAGTCACCCGAGGCGACCCACACCTCACCGCGATACTCTAGCCTGACTTGCGCCGACCCTAGCACGTGGCCGGCCGGATGCAACGAAATCGTCACGCCGTTGTGGACCACGGTCTGGCCGTAATCGAGAGTGTCCAGGGTGATCGTCCCCAGGCGCGAGCGCAAGATGCCTTCGCCGGGTGCGGCTGCCAGGTAATGGCCGTGACCGGTACGCGCATGATCAGCATGGGCATGGGTGATGACGGCGCGCTCGACAGGCCGCCAAGGGTCGATATGGAACTGCCCCGGTACGCAGTACAGGCCTTCCTTGCGAACGACGACAAGATCGGTCATTAAAGTGTTCCGCTGAAAATAACCATGAAAATGCCTCGGCACTGCAAGTGTGCAATAAACGCTACCGGTACCCGCCACAATGGAGAAATGACCAGCCTGCAAAAGCCAGTTGGCTGGAAACGACATGAGGCCGAATAAGAGTATTTCCAAGGGGGGAGCAGCATTTATGCAAAGCAAACGGTACGCCGAAAATTGCGGTAGCATCGTCCCGAAACCAAAAAAAGTTTCATAAAGAAAAATCAATTGAAGAAAGTAGGGTATGTCGGCTCAAGAATTTTCTGAAAACGACTGGCAACGCTTTTTAACCAGCCTCGGCGAAGATGCACAGCGCCCAGGGCTTGTGGAGACACCGGCACGCGTCACCAGAGCCTGGAAACACTGGACTTCCGGCTACGCGCAGGACCCGGCTACCCTGCTCAAGGTATTCGAGGATGGCGCAGAGCAGTACAACGAATTGATCGTGGTGCGTGGCATCCCGGTGTACAGCCATTGCGAGCATCACCTCGCACCATTTTTTGGCAAGGCGACCATCGGCTATCTGCCCAATGGCAAGATCGTCGGCCTTTCCAAGCTCACGCGTCTGGTGGATTGTTTTGCCAAGCGTTTGCAGGTGCAGGAACGATTGACCAGCCAGATCGCCACTGCGCTGATGACTCATCTGGAACCGAAGGCCGTCGGCGTCGTGATCCGGTGTCGGCATCTGTGCATGGAAAGCCGCGGCATTCGTACGCCTGGCGAAGAGACGATCACTTCGGCAATGCTGGGAGAATTGCAACCCAATCTAGGTCTGCGAACCGAATTTCTGGCGCTGGAGCGCGAAAGCTGAGCAAGGCTTGACCAGCGCGTTTCGGTCAGCCTTTGATGGCGTCGACCAGCGGAATGTGAATTGCCACGGTCGTGCCGCCGCCAGCATTGTCGCCAATGGTAATGCTGCCGCCAAAAAATGCGGCGCGCTCGCGCAGCCCGCGCAAACCGTAAGTTTTGGTGCTACCTAACCTGGCTGGGTCGATGCCCACGCCGTCGTCGCGCACGGTCAGCGCCAGTCGATCCTCGTCGATATCCAGTATTACATCGACCTTGCCGGCCTTTGCATGCTTGGAGACATTGTTCAGGATTTCCTGCAGCATTCGGTAGATGGCGATGTCGAGCTTGCCATCGGTCGGCAAATCTTCGTCCGGCAGGCTGACCTTGCAGACTAGTCCTGACTGTTCGCCGAATTCGGCCAGCAGTTCGCCGATTGCTGTTTTCAGGCCAAACAGGTCCAGCATGGTCGGGCGCAGGCGGGTCTGCATGCGACGTGTGCTGGCGACAACCTCGGACAGCAACAACTGAATTTTCGTCTTGCGCGCAAGCCATTTTTCATCTTCCGGAAACAGACTGTAAGCGCCCTGCAGATGCATCGATAACGATGTCAGCGCTGCACCCATATCGTCGTGCAACTCGCGGGCGATCGCCCGTTTCTCTTCTTCACGAATTGTTTCGATGTGATTTGCCAACTCGCGCAGCGTGGCAGTGCGTTCGGCGATGGTTGTTTCGAGTTGCCGTTCCCGTGCGCGCAACGAATCTTCGGCCAGTTTCCTGGCAGTGATGTCGGTCCCGATGCCGACCACACCCATCAGGTTGCCATCGCCGTCGAACCAGGGCGACTTGGTGGTGGAATAGGTGCGCACGCCTGGGGCCATGTGCAGCGTCTGCTCCAGGGTTAGTGTCTTACGTTGCTGCATCACCCATCGGTCGTCACGATCGATACGCTCAGCCTCGTCGGCATGGGTCAGCAACTGGCGGCTTTTACGGTGCAGGACTTCGTCTTGGGTCTTGCCCAGTTCACGCAATGTCGAGGGATTGGCAAAGAGTAGTTCGCCATTACAGTTTTTGACAAAAATCAAGTCGTTGATATTGTCGCTGACAGCAATCAGCAAAGCGCTGGTGGCAAGCAAATCGTGATCGACGGTTGGCAAGGCATCTCCTGTTGCGACATGGGTTGCGGCAGGTTTCACGCCGGCGTAAAAATAGCCCTACGCAGACTACCATAGACCATTGCGCCAATATAGCCGCCGCCATCTCGGCGCACACCCTCCGGGATAGATGACATATCATGGCGGCCGTTCATTGATAAGAGCCAAAGGAGCTTCATGGCAGATGCATGCGGCATGGATTTCGGCACATCCAATTCCACGGTTGGCTGGTCCCGGCCCGGGGCACCGGTGTTGCTCGATCTCGAGGACGGCAAGCCAACCTTGCCGTCGGTGGTATTTTTTAATGCCGACGAAGAGACGGTGCATTTCGGTCGAGCGGCGCTCGCTGGCTACCTTGGCGGCAGCGAAGGCCGGCTGATGCGTTCCATGAAAAGCCTGCTAGGCACCAGCCTCATCGATGGCCAGACCGAAGTGATGGGCCGGGCGCTGCCGTTTCGTGACCTGTTGACGCAATTTCTGGCAGAGCTGAAGCGGCGTGCAGAGAACGAGGCGCAACGCTCCTTCGAGTCCGTTGTCGTCGGACGACCAGTGCATTTCATCGACGACGACCCGGTTGCCGACCGGTTGGCGCAAGATACCCTGGCCGGACTGTTGCACACCACCGGTTTTCGCCACATTGCCTTTCAGTTCGAGCCGATCGCTGCCGCGTTCGACTACGAATCGACGATCACTAAGGAAGAGCTAGTGCTGGTGGCCGACGTTGGCGGCGGCACCACCGATTTCTCCCTGGTGCGGCTTTCACCGACGCGAGCGCAAGATATGGATCGGCGTAGCGACATACTGGCCAGCGCCGGCATCCACATCGGCGGCACAGATTTCGATAAATACCTCAGTCTGTCGTCGGTGATGCCGCTATTGGGCATGGGCTCGCAGTTAAAAAGCGGTAGCGACGTCCCTTCAAGCTATTTCTTCAATCTGGCAACCTGGCACACCATCAATCTCGCCTATACGCAAAAAATCTGGGCTCAGTTGCAGGACGTACTCTACGACGCCGTCGAGCGCGACAAGCTCGCACGTCTGCTCGACTTGGTAAAGCAGCGCGCAGGCCATTGGCTGGCGATCAGGGTCGAGGAGGGCAAGATCGGGTTGTCCGGGGCTGCAGCATTGACTTTGCCGCTGGAACGTCTGGCGCACATGCCTGAGGTGACGCTGGAACGCACCAGCTTCGACCAAGCGATCGAACACCTGGTGCTGCGCATTGGTGAGACTGTTTGCAAGCTGCTGGAGGATGCCGGCGTCGCGGCGGCCGATGTGGACACGGTATTTTTTACGGGCGGATCGAGCGGTGTACCGCTGCTGCGGGCGAAGATCAGTGCGTTGCTGCCGGGGACCCGAGTGGTCGAGGGAGACTTGTTTGGCAGTATCGGTGCTGGGTTGGCGCTGGATGCGGTTCGAAAGTTTGGATGACGCTGGCCGGTGCGGATGACGCTGCTAGTGTGGGGACTTTGATTATGGCTTAGTCAGTTGTTCGCAATCGAACAAGGCGTGAGCGCAGAAGAGATGCACATGCGGATTCTTCAATCGGCACTTCGTGGTTCGAAGCGTCGGAGTTTTGTAGAAGTGATTTCGGCGATGCCTTCGATGAGTTGAACGTAGCGGCGCGGGCCTACCCAGTGCTGAGAAAACGCCATTTTTCACAAAATGGCGCTGCCGATCAACCGCTATCGCATTACTTCATGAATCCTGCATCAGGTACGTTGCTCAGTACTTTTCCAAACAATCGTGCGCCAATCAACATCTCGCCATGTGCGGTGTAATGTACGGCTTCGGCGCTATTCGATGGATATTTCAGAAAATTATCTTTGCTGCTGGCAAAGTCATTGACGGAAACAAGATTGCAGTTGGAATCCGCGGAACAAACACTGACCTGTTGGTCGTGAACGTTGGTTGAGTTGTCGTCACCGCTATAAATTGTCTGGATAAAAAATTGGGCATTCGACACGCCGGTGCTGTAACGCAACCGCGACATCAGCTTTCTGAGCGAGGTCGCATAATCAGTGTCGTTACGATCGGATTCGCCTTGTCCCCAGTAAATACCAACTAACCGCGGCACTTTGCCCTGTGAGCGAATCGCAGCAACTGCATCCTCGATAATGTTTTCTGCCGGTCTAGTCAGGCTACCGGCCAACGGCACACCGTTACTGGCCAGACCCCAGTGTTTGTATGGTGTGCCGTTGCTATTGATTGCCGTGCCGCCAACCGCAAATTTAATGATGTAAAGCGGGCGGCTATTGGTATTGGTGCGCCATTTCACGGCTAGGCCGACCTCCGGACCAAAAATATCTTTGGTGTTCCACGATGTATTTCCGACTACTTCATTGAGTGCGTAATGGCCATCTGCCGGGTCGGTAATGCGAGGCTGCATTATGACCATCTTGCCGCTAGGGCTGTCGTTTGCGCTGAACCTGGAGACGTAGATGCGCACAATGCTGTTTGGATTAACTGCAGTTGAATTCCAGCTCGATCTTTTGTTCAGAATATCGCCTAGAGCGATTCGCTCGGAAGATCGGGTGAATTCAAGACTGCTACTGCCTAAGCCACCCGCAATTTTTCCACCGTCCATGTAAATCTTGCGCAAGTCCAAAGCGGCGCAGGTAGGGGAAGCTGTCACGCTGCATGGCTGACCACTACCTGGGTGGATTCGGGCAACCTCTGCCGCATCGTTATTATTAAAAGAATAAACCGCACGGCCATCTGTATTGGACTGTCCAAGCATGATCACGACTGGAACATCGTGTGCGCCCCATCGATCAAATTCGCCTGCTGTTGCCACGCCTCCGACCAAAGCAGCCATGAATATAACGGATGAACCCAAGAGGTTCGTTTTCTTACAGACGGGAAATTTCATTTTTGATCTTCATCTTTTGAGTAGCAATATTTTGAAACGTAACGTGGAATGACCGTAACAGTTTCACTAGGGAAGCGCTGGTTAATCCGTTTTTTTTCTGGCCGCAATAAAATCAATGACTTGCCCGGGAAAAATCTAGAAAACTTAAATATATCAGCGGTTCCCTGGCAGCCTGTAGAACGGTTTGATCAATTGCCTGATCGTTATTTTATTGTAGTCTTGAAGCTCTACAGTGCAATGCGCAAATTGCAAAAGATGGTTAAATCAGGTCGGGTTCCTGCTCGGCGTAATTCACCCCTATCAGCGCTTCGATCGCACAGGCGGTCCGAGGTCACTGCCGTCCTGGTCAGTGCCATGAAGCGCAGACTCGAAGATTGGTGGGTTCGCTGTGCAAAAACGGCTGACCGCTTCCCGAATGTCATTAGGCCGAAGATCAAGTACGGTGAATGCTCTCATGGGCATATTCTTTACTACAAAAACTCCCGAGTATCGCAATACCTTGAATTTTCGTGCCACATCGGATGCCTTGGTCGGATTGCCACAAACCAAAATTCTCAAGAAGGAGTCAGGACGCCCCGGAGCCGCTCCAAGTTGGCCTGGTCCGAAAAAACCGGGCAGGTCAGTAGCGAATCAAGAACTCGATTTTCTACGAGCGCTTGCGTGCTTTCGGCGCCAGCATGGTTTGCCGACACCCCGGCTTGCCGCAGTGGCAGGCATATGCCCGCTTCAATGCCGATGTGTAACGCGCTTCCAGCACCAGACCGTAATCGAAGTTGAGTTCCTCGCCGCGCGTAATATCACGCAGTGCGTGGATGAATATGCGGTTGTTTTCTTCGCGTGCTTCGCAATTCGGTTCGCAACAGTGATTGATGTAACGGGCATCGTTGCCATCACGACCGCCATCGATCATGTTGCCGTCTTCTAGGCTGAACAGGAATGTATGGTGCGAATCGTCATCTCGCGCAGCAAGGTCTTCACACGCTTGCTCATAGGTGATGTGCTCGCCCAGATATTCCAGAATCAAGTCGCCGGCCCGAATCCTGCGGGAGGCAAATACCCCACGGCCGTGAATCGGTGAATTCTTTACGCGGTGAGTGCGATCTTGAGTTGAAGCAGAAACGGTCATTGGCGAAGCAGACGAGAAAGAATGAATGCACGGCTGCGGTATTGCAGTGGCGTGTCATTCTGCCACACGCTGTTGAGCTCGCATGATGTCGTCAGTGAGCATGCAGGCTGACGCTCCCAAATGAACAAACCGTCGGGTTTGACGCTCATACCTTGTCGCACCAACGCTGTTGCAACGGCCCCATCGCAGATTTTGCCGATGCATATTGCGAGAGGCCTACCGTAACAGTGTGGCTTATATATGCTTTAAAAAAAATGGTAACAACATATGCGCACCGATAGTAATCAATAGAGCGTATTATTTATTTGCATGCTAGAAATAGTGGCAGAAATTTTCATGATGGGAACGTTGCTGCCAGCGACCGCAAGTTCAATTCAAAGGACATGTATACATGAAGATCTTTGACAACTACGCAGCACGATATGAACGCACTCGTGAAGAAGAATATTCCCTTCAGGAGTATCTGGAATTATGCAAACGCGATCGCATCGCTTTCGCCAGTGCGTCTGAACGGATGTTGGCCGCCATCGGTGACCCGGAGTTGGTCGATACCCGGCACGATCCGCGTCTCTCTCGCATCTTCGCCAACAAGGTCATCAAGATTTATCCGGCCTTTCGCGAATTCTATGGCACCGAAGAAGTTATCGAGCAGGTCGTGGCCTATTTCCGGCACGCAGCGCAAGGGTTGGAAGAGCGCAAGCAGATCCTGTATCTGCTCGGGCCTGTGGGCGGTGGCAAATCGTCGATTGCCGAAAAACTAAAATCGTTGATGGAAAAGATTCCGTTCTATGCGATCAAGGGCTCGCCGGTAAACGAATCGCCGCTCGGCTTGTTCAACGAACTGGAAGACGGCGACATTCTGGAAGAGGATTACGGCATCCCACGCCGCTACCTGCGCACGATTCCAAGCCCGTGGGCAGTCAAGCGCCTGCACGAATTCAACGGCGACATCAATCAGTTCCGGGTTGTGAAACGCTTTCCGTCGATATTGAAGCAGATCGCCATTTCCAAGACCGAGCCGGGCGATGAAAACAACCAGGATATTTCCTCGCTGGTCGGTAAGGTCGATATCCGCAAGCTGGAAGAATATTCCCAGGATGACCCGGATGCCTACAGCTATTCCGGCGGCCTGTGCCTGGCCAACCAGGGCTTGATGGAATTCGTCGAAATGTTCAAGGCGCCGATCAAGGTGCTGCACCCCCTGCTGACGGCCACGCAGGAAGGTAATTTCAAGGGCACGGAGGGTTTCGGTGCCATACCGTTCGAAGGCGTGATCCTGGCGCACTCCAATGAATCGGAATGGAAAACCTTTCGTAATAACAAGAACAACGAAGCGTTCCTGGACCGGATCTACATCGTCAAGGTGCCGTATTGCCTGCGTGTCTCCGACGAAATAAAAATTTACGACAAACTGTTGCGCAATTCTTCGCTGGCGCAAGCCTCATGTGCGCCAGGCACGATGAAGATGATGGCCCAATTCGCCGTGTTGTCGCGGTTGAAGGAGCCGGAAAATTCCAGCATCTTCAGCAAGATGCAGGTGTACGACGGCGAGAACCTGAAGGATACCGATCCGAAGGCGAAATCGATGCATGAGTACAGCGATTATGCTGGCGTCGATGAAGGCATGAACGGCTTGTCGACCCGATTTGCTTTCAAGATCCTCTCGAAGGTGTTCAACTTCGACAACACCGAAGTCGCCGCCAATCCGGTACATTTGTTGTATGTACTGGAACAACAAATCGAACGTGAACAGTTTCCGGCGGAAACCGAGCAAAAGTATTACGCCTACATCAAGGAATACCTGGCACAACGCTACATCGAGTTCATCGGCAAGGAAATTCAGACGGCATACCTGGAGAGTTATTCAGAGTACGGCCAGAATATTTTCGACCGGTATGTCACCTTCGCTGATTTCTGGATACAGGATCAGGAATTTCGTGACCCCGATACCGGCGAAAGTTTCGACCGCACTGCGTTGAACAACGAGCTGGAAAAAATCGAGAAGCCTGCTGGCATTTCTAACCCGAAGGATTTCCGTAACGAGATCGTCAATTTCGTGTTGCGGGCGCGGGCTCATCACGCCGGGAAGAATCCTGCCTGGACCAGCTATGAAAAGCTGCGCACCGTCATTGAAAAGAAAATGTTTTCCAACACGGAAGAGCTGTTGCCGGTCATATCATTCAATGCCAAAGCCAGTAACGACGACGCCAACAAGCATCAGGAATTCGTTGCCCGAATGGTGGAAAAAGGCTACACCGCGAAGCAGGTACGTCTGCTATGTGAGTGGTATCTGCGGGTTCGCAAGTCATCCTGACAGGAGGTAACTTGTCTTATCTTATCGATCGGCGCTTGCAAGGCAAGAACAAGTCCGCGATCAACCGCGAACGCTTCCTGCAACGCCACAAGGGGCAGGTCAAGGAAGCGGTCATGCGCGCCATCAAGGGGCGCTCCATCACTGATATCGAGAGCGGTGAAAAAATATCGATTCCGGTCAAAGATACCAACGAGCCGAGCTTCGGGCACACGCAGGGCGGTGTCTGGGAAAAGATATTACCGGGCAACTCGGAATATCTGAAAGGCGACCGCGTTGCCCGCCCGAAAGGTGGTGGCGGCAATGGCCGTGGCAAGGCCAGCGACAACCAGAATGGCGAAGATGATTTCAGCTTCGAGTTGAGCCGCGAAGAATTCATGAATTACTTCTTCGAGGACCTGGAATTGCCGAATATGGTCAAGATGCAACTGACCACCACCAGCGATTACAAGAATCAGCGCGCCGGCTACAACACCTCCGGCACCAATGCCAATATCCACGTACTGCGTTCCTTGCGCGGGGCGCTGGGGCGGCGTATCGCCATTGGTAGCGGTTCACGTCGCCGCCTGGTCGAAGCGGAAAAAGAACTTGCCTGCCTGCTGCTGAAGTCCGGCGAGGGCGATGCCCATGTGGTGAAGCTGAAGGCAGAAATTCATTCCCTGCGCACGCGCATCATGGCAATTCCATTCATCGACCCCTTCGATCTGCGCTACAGCAATCGCATCAAGGTACCGAAGCCGTCGAGCCAGGCAGTCATGTTCTGCATCCTGGATGTCTCCGGCTCGATGGACGAGAGCAAGAAGGAAACCGCCAAACGATTCTTTATCCTGTTGTATCTGTTTCTGACGCGCGCCTACGACAAGATTGAAGTGGTGTTCATTCGCCATCACACCTCGGCTACGGAAGTCGATGAAGAAGAATTTTTTCATTCGCGGGAATCCGGCGGCACGGTCGTCTCATCGGCACTGCATTTGCTGACAAAAATCATGCACGAGCGTTATCCCAGCAGCGATTGGAACACCTACGTCGCCCAGGCTTCCGACGGCGACAACTGGGACAACGATTCGGTGATCTGCCGGCAGATGCTGGTCAACAGCGTCATGCAAGCCGTGCAGTACTACGCCTACGTCGAGATCACCGATGGCGAGCCGCAAAATCTGTGGCAGGAGTACACGCAGGTACTGAATCATCACAAGCATTTTGCGATGCAGAAAATCGAGTCGCCGTCCGATATCTATCCGGTGTTCCGCGAGCTTTTCAAAAAGCAGACACGCTGAGGTCAACCATGACACCTACCTTGCAAAACGTATTGCCACTCACCGAAGATGGGCCGAGCCGTTTGCCGGACCAGTCCGAGTGGACATTCGATCTGATCGAGCAGGCCCATGCGGAGATCCGGCGCGTGGCCGAACACTTCGGCCTCGATACGTATCCGAACCAGCTCGAAATTATCAGCGCCGAGCAGATGATGGATGCCTATGCATCGGTGGGCATGCCGGTATCGTACAACCACTGGTCTTTCGGCAAGCACTTCCTCTCGACCGAAAAAAGCTACAAGCGTGGGCAGATGGGGCTAGCTTACGAGATTGTCATCAACTCCAGTCCCTGCATCGCTTACCTGATGGAAGAAAACAGCCTGACGATGCAAGCGCTGGTCATTGCGCATGCCGCTTACGGGCACAACTCGTTTTTCAAGGGTAACTACCTGTTCAGAGCCTGGACGGATGCCGAAGCGATCGTCGACTACATGGTGTTTGCAAAAAACTATATTGCCGATTGCGAACAGCGTCATGGCGTAGAGGCCGTGGAACTACTGCTCGATTCCTGCCACGCGTTGCAAAGCTATGGCGTCGATCGCTACAAGCGTCCGGCAAAGCTATCTCTTGCCGAGGAAACCGCTCGGCAGAAGGAGCGCGAACAATACCTTCAGTCTCAGGTCAACGACCTGTGGCGCACGGTGCCACGTCGCGATGCCGCCCGCACTTTGGAGAAGGCTGAGCGTTTTCCTTCCGAGCCACAGGAAAATCTGCTTTATTTCATCGAAAAATCTGCGCCATTACTGGAGCCGTGGCAACGTGAAATCGTGCGCATCTCGCGCAAGATATCGCAGTATTTTTATCCGCAGCGGCAGACTCAAGTGATGAACGAAGGCTGGGCGACCTTCTGGCATTACACCATTCTCAACCAGCTCTACGACGAAGGTGTGGTGGGTGATGGCTTCATGATGGAGTTTTTGCAGAGCCATACCAACGTCGTGTATCAGCCGCTGGTGGGCAGCAATCATTACAGCGGCATCAACCCCTATGCGCTGGGTTTCGCCATGATGCGCGACATCCGCCGCATCTGCGAGACGCCGACTGCTGAAGACCGTGCCTGGTTTCCAGATATTGCCGGCAGCGACTGGCGCAAGACCCTGGATTTTGCAATGCGTAACTTTAAGGATGAAAGCTTCATCGCGCAATATCTCTCACCAAAACTGATCCGCGACTTCCATTTCTTTGCGGTTCTGGACGATGACAAGGCCGACAAGCTGACAATTTCAGCAATCCATGACGAAGGCGGTTATCGCTATATCCGTTCCCAGCTTGCGGAGCAATACAACCTCGGTAGCCGTGAGCCGAACATCCAGGTGTGGGCGGTCAATACCCACGGCGACCGTGCACTGACTCTTCGACATACGCAGTTTCAACGGCGGCCGTTGAGCGGGCAGACCGATGAGGTGCTGAAGCATATCGTGCGGCTTTGGGGCTTTGACGTGCACCTGGAAACGGTGAGCCCGGGTGGTGATGTACTGGCGACGTTGCACGGTAAGTCGGAGATGCGGAGCCGGTCGCGGTTTTGATGGGATATGGGGATACGGCGAACAAATACGTGCGAGCTGTCAAGAATGGATCGCTTGGGCGACCAAGCGCACGCCGAGCGCTTCACATACCCGGTTGACTGTATCGAAACGTGGCGAGCTGTTGGGCCGCAATGCTTTGTACAAAGCTTCCCGGGTAATTCCAGCCGACTTGGCTATTTCCGGCATGCCGCGCGCACGAGCGATGTCGCCAAGCGCCGCCGCAAGCAAAGCGCTATCGTTCGCCCGCAGGATATCGGTCAGGTAAGCCGCGATGGCTACCTCATCATCCAAATAAGGTGCAGCGTCAAAAATTGGCAGGTCGTCTACTTTAAGGCGATTACTCATACTGAACTTTCTTTGATTAATCCAACGATGCTGCCAAAGCTTCGGCGAGTTATGTGTCACGTTGCTGTGTACGTTTGGAACCATCAGCGAGCAGCACAACCACTTGCAGCCCGCGTTGCACGAAATGAACACGCCAACCCGCACCGATGTGTATGCGCAACTCCGAAAACCCTTCGCCCGCCGATCCTACGTCGCCCAATAGTCACAGTTCCAGTCGTTTAACCCTGGCTAAAATCATGCCGCGCACGGTTTTGTCGGTAACGCCGTCAAGCCACGCTATAAACTCAGCTAAAGGCTTAATGTTTAGCACAGCCAATTGTAATCGATCGATTACAATATGTTAAATCGTTATTTTGACTTCGAGTATTTTTTAAGTCTTGTTCGAATGGTAGGTCTCGACCGGACACAGTAAAATGCATGGTTAAAAATGTGCATTGACGACTCTTGCGCAACACCTTCTTTCCCAACCCGGATTTCCCCTGCATGTTGCGCCTCACCGATATTCAACTACCGCTCGACCACGCCGAAGCCGAGCTTCCGGCGGCGATCGTGGCACGCCTGGCAATCGATGCCTCGGCCTTGCAAGGCTTCACCATCTTCAAGCGCAGTTACGACGCCCGCAAGAAAAGCGCCATCGTCCTGATCTATACGATCGATGTCGACGTGGAGGACGAAGCTGCTGTGTTGAAACGCCTGCACGGCAATCGTCTGGTAGGTGTTACACCTGACACCAGCTATCGTTTTGTCGCCCACGCACCGGCCGGCATGCAGCGCCGGCCGGTGGTGATCGGCACCGGGCCGTGCGGCCTTTTCGCGGGCCTGATTCTGGCGCAGATGGGTTTTCGGCCGATCATCCTCGAACGCGGCAAGGCGGTGCGTGAGCGAACCAAGGATACCTTCGGTCTGTGGCGCAAGGGCGAACTGCATCCCGAATCGAACGTGCAATACGGCGAAGGTGGGGCTGGTACTTTTTCAGACGGCAAACTGTGGAGCCAGATCAAGGACCCGAAACATTATGGCCGCAAGGTGCTGATGGAGTTCGTCAAGGCTAACGCGCCGGCTGAAATCCTGTATGTCAGCAAGCCGCATATCGGCACCTTTCGGCTGGTGCAGATGGTAGAAAAAATGCGCGCCTCGATCGAAGCGCTGGGCGGCGAATTCCGGTTTCAAAGCAAGGTCGACGACCTCGACATCGAGGGTGGGCACATACGCGGCGTGGTGCTGGCAAGCGGCGAGCATATCGCCAGCGACCATGTGGTGCTGGCGGTCGGCCACAGTGCGCGCGACACCTTTGAGATGTTGCATGCACGCAGCGTGTTTCTGGAAGCAAAACCGTTCTCCCTTGGCTTTCGGATCGAACATCCACAATCGCTAATCGACAATGCCCGCTTCGGCCCGAACGCCGGCAACCCGATTCTGGGCGCTGCTGATTACAAGCTGGTGCATCACTGCGCCAACGGCCGCTCGGTCTACAGTTTCTGCATGTGCCCCGGCGGCACGGTCGTGGCAGCTACCTCCGAGCCGGGCAGGGTGGTGACCAACGGCATGAGCCAGTATTCCCGCAACGAGCGCAATGCCAACAGCGGCATCGTGGTCGGCATTACGCCGGCCGACTATCCGGGGCACCCCTTGGCTGGCATTGCCTTTCAACGGCAATGGGAATCTCGTGCTTTCGAGCTGGGCGGTGGCAACTACAATGCACCGGGCCAACTGGTAGGCGATTTTCTAGCCGACCGGCCTTCCACCAAGCTGGGCGCAGTCATGCCGTCGTATACGCCGGGCGTCACTCTGGGTAACTTGAACACGGCATTGCCCGATTATGCAATTGCCGCCTTGCGCGAAGCGCTGCCAGCGTTTGATAAACAGATTCGCGGCTTCGCCATGCAGGACGCAGTACTGACCGGGGTCGAGACACGGACCTCGGCACCGATCCGGATCACCCGTGGGGAGGGCTGCCAGAGCCTGAATACGCGTGGCCTTTTTCCAGCCGGCGAAGGAGCGGGATACGCAGGTGGCATTTTATCGGCAGCAGTCGATGGCATCCGGGTAGCGGAGGCGGTGGCGTTGAGCATGCTGCATTCCTAGGGCAGGCTGGAAGATCCGTTGGCCGAAGCAGGCGTGATCGATGTGCAGCCGGACGACGGTACAAAATTTCTTGACGAATATAATCTTTCGGGTCGCGACGATCACACACAAGTGTCAATCCATTTGAGGGGAATTTATTGGAAGAAGAGTTTGAAGTACCGAGCCCGCATGAGCATGCAGTCGAGGAAACGATCAGACAAGAACGAGGCGGCTTGAATCAGAAAATTGCTTTAATGACGGCAGTTCTGGCTACCGTCGGAGCACTGGTTAGTTACCAGAGCGGTAGCGCGCAAAATGAAGCCATGTTTCTGAAAAACGAAAGCATTTTGAAACAGGCAGAAGCATCCGACCAATGGAATTTTTACCAGGCAAAATCAACCAAGAAGCACATCGCTGAAATAGCGGCCGACCTTACCGCCGACCCCGTGGTCAAGGCTAAATACCTCGTGCAATAAGCAAAACAAAATCAGGAAATGGCAGAGGTGCAGCGAGAAGCGAAAAAGCTACAAGTAGAATCACGTCGCCTCGGCGAAGCTTCGGAAGCGAAACTCAAGCCGCATGAGCGTTTTGCGCTGGCGCTGACTTTTATCCAGATCGGTATTGCCTTTGCGGCAATCACTGTTCTAACCCAAAAACGTTGGCTGCTGTGGGGGTCAGTTGCTAGTGCCGCCATTGGCATCATTGCAGCTATAAGCGCGGTGTTGCTGCTTTGACAGACCGGCAGTGATCGATTCGGGGCAAAGTCCAGTGCTTCCACATTTGCTTTCTGGGTAGTCGGGTGGCCTGGAATGCTCACTTGGGGGCATGGCCGGAATACAGACGCTGATTTTATATGGCTGCCGCCGTATCTCAGAAACCAGAGCGATGCGGGCAACAGTAGATGGAATTAAAGCTTGGTATCCAACACATGCACCGCGCTAGCTTGCTCGCCGTAACGGCCCACCTGATATGTGAAATGGCTAACATTTGGCGCGCATTATTTGTCGCTGTTGTGTCAACGCTGGAATGCAAAACGACGTTAGGAAATCCTGAATGCTAAATTCTGCCTACTCAAACTTACAGGAGATCGACATGAAATTTATTCACACCATTATCCTTGCTGCCGCCTACGCAACTTCAGCCGGTGCTTTCGCTGCTGCCCACACTGCAGCGCCTGGCGCCGCGCCAATGGCAACAGATGCTAAGCCAGCAATGAAGATGACATACGCAGAGCGCAGTGCTGCCAAGAAACAAATCGACGCTGATGAAAAGACAGCCAAGGCTGCTTGCAAGAAAATGACCGGCGCAGAGAAAAGTGCCTGCAAAAAAGATGCAGAAGCTAAAGAAAAAATGGCAAAGGCAGAGCTGAAAGCAAAGTAAGCCGTGTGTTGCAATAGTATTGTGCCGGCGGCAAACTAACACTGCCCCGTGCGCTTCTAAAAAACGCCTGCTTCTGCAGGCGTTTTTGTTACCAGTATCGGAAGTGTTTCAGCCTCGTCAGGGCCTTGCAAGTTGACAACAGTGGGGAAAATGAAAGCAGTCTGGGCTACACCGAAGGCTTGCCAATCATCGGCACATGCCAATGACGGACACAGAGTTTCTTACAAATCCGTTTTTAAGGTGAAATTGAAGTGGTTTTAAAAGTCCGTACAGTGGGAGCAGCACTAAAACCACATCATCTTCAATTCCAAGTACAAGAATTACGGTATTCCAAGGCGCAACCACGTTCACGGTTTAGAATGCTTTAGCGCAATGTTTTTCGTTCGTACCTAGCGCGACAGCCCTCCAGGTAACCGTTGTTATCAACATCGGCCCACAATATATTCTACGGACTTTCCTTGCCACAAGAACCGCCGTTCGACCATGCCTTGCCTAGCGCACCCGCGGGCGATTTCTCAATGCTATTTGGTGCGGTGCGCGATGACCTGATACGCGACGAAACACTGGCCGATTTGCTGGAGGCGACGGCCTGACGTTTGCCGGAGCATCCAGCCCTTGTCATGGGCGATCATCAGCTTTCCTATCGACAACTTGACGATCGCGCCCAATTGGTTGCATTGACTTTGGTGATGAAAGGCGAAAGCATCCCTGAAAAATCGAGTTGGCACGGTTGCCCTGCCGCGCCAACTCGATTTTGAGACAAGCCGGTGGCTTGTACAGGCAATTTGATCGTCCTTCAGGTCGCTACACCGCCTGCGGCTACCCGTGCCGAAACCCGGCTGATAATTCGGCAGGCTCTGCGTGATGCACTGGCACCGCTGCTGGATTGCACCGCTGAAAAGGTACCTCTTTTTTCGCAGGTTGGCGGCATGTTGGCATTGGATATTGCCGACTGCCGCATTGGCCTATCGGTCAGTCACGAAGCGGGCATGTCGCTCGGTGCAATCAATCTGGACGGTGCCGTCGGAATCGACTTGATGCAGGTCGATCTGAAATTGGCATGGCAAGACGTGGCACGCGATTATCTTGGGGCGGCGGGTTATCGGCGCATCGCTGCCAATCCAGATGCAGACCAGGCACGGGCTTTTGCGCGCGAGTGGGTAGCGTTAGAAGCTTGTCTGAAATGTCATGCGGTGGGGTTGCAAGAATGGTCGCCCAAGGTGCTTGGCAGACAAAGCCAAGCTCGAATAACCGTGCTCGATTTGCCAACACGGTTTGTGGGAGCGCTGGTGACAAAAATGAATATATTGAAATAATAATTTTTCTAACCGTGTGTTTTAAAAGGGTCAGTGTTGTCTGCAACGGTCTGATTCTTCCGGAATGAAGTCGTCGCGGCCTGATCTGACAGCTACCCGATCTAGCGATCGCAATTCGAGAATCAAGCGTACTTTAGGACGCCCAAAAAGTTTCTTTCGACTACTTAAGTGCAATGTCCGTTTCATTGTTGCAAAAATACTTACTCCATCTAAAACATCCTGCATTGGTGTCCAACGATCGATCGCTGGTCGCCAATCAGTGCTGGCAACGTGCCGTAACAACTTAACGCGCATTGCAGTCGGTCTGCACACCGCTACAGCCACCCGGATTTACGGAAACGGTAATACAGATAGCCGCAAACGGTGACCATGACGGCGATGGCTACCGGATAACCGTACTTCCACTTCAGCTCCGGCATTATTTCGAAATTCATGCCCCAGATGCCTGCAAAGGCGGTGGCTACCGCGAAAATTGCCGCCCAGGCTGCGAGCCGCTTGTTGACCTCGCTTTCGTCGATCGCCACCATCGACAGATTCACCTGGATCGCCGTACTGATGGTGTCGCGGATGGTGTCGGTGGACGTGTTCAGGCGCTGCAGGTGGTCGTACACATCCCGAAAATATTCCTGCGTATTGCCGCACAGCGCCGGCACGCGCCCGCCGAAGAGCTTGCCGGTGGCGTCCACCAGGGGCGCTACCGCGTGCTTCAATATCAATACCTTGCGTTTCAACTCATACAGCCGCTTGATGTTGGCCCGTTCCGAGCCTTTGTTGAAAATCTGTTCCTCGATGGTTTCCAGCTCAAGTTCCAGCGCATCGGCTACCGGAAAATAGCGGTCCACTACGGCGTCCATCAATGCGTAGAGCACGAAGGCGGGGCCCTGGCGCAAGAGGTCTGGTTCCCGCTCGCAACGAGCGCGCACGTGCATGAATCCTCGCTGGCTCTTGCTGCGAGTCGAGAGCACATAATTCTTGCCGACGAAGATGTCGAGTTCGCCGACAATGAGCTCGCCATCGACAAGCTCGATAGTCTGCACCACTGCAAAAAGCGAATCGCCATATTCCTCGATCTTCGGTCGCTGGTTACCGTTGGCTGCGTCTTCTACAGCCAGCTCGTGCAGGCCGAATTCTTCGCTCATCTGCACCAGCTCACCCGGCTTGGCCTCCTTCAGCGCCACCCAGACGAAGCAATTCGGACGTTTGATGAATTCGCTGATATCTTCGACCCGGACATCGCCGAGCTTGGTGCCTTCCTCATATGCAACGCAGTTGATTAGCATGCGCTTTCCTCCGCTTGAATAGTGTTTGCTTCATTGACAGCGGCCAGAGTGTACACGGGCGTTAAGAATGCCTGGAATGAATGCCGGGAATTAGCCAGCCCGGACGCCACCCTCGTGCTACTGTCACAGCTTTTAACTAGCCTCTGCTGCCTGCCCATGTGTCAATTGCTTGGAATGAACTGCAACGTACCTACCGACATCGTGTTCAGCTTCACCGGGTTCGCCACCCGGGGCGGCGGTACGGGCGACCATATCGACGGCTGGGGCATCGCGTTTTTCGAAGGCGCTGGTGTACGTCATTTCGTCGACCATGAAGCCGCTGTCGTCTCGCCGGTGGCGAGGCTGATCAAGAGCATGCCGATCAAATCGAAAAACGTCATCGCCCACATTCGCAAGGCCACCCAGGGCCACGTGGCCCTGGAAAACTGCCACCCGTTCGTACGCGAATGCTGGGGGCGCTACTGGGTATTTGCCCACAATGGCGACCTGCCCGGTTTCGCGCCAGTGCTGGACGGCCCCTTCCGGCCTGTGGGTACGACCGACAGTGAATACGCTTTTTGTTACGTGCTGCAGCAATTGCAACGTCAATTCGGCCATGCCATGCCCAAGCCTCTGGAGCTGAGGGCTGCCTTGCGCCTGGTGGTCGCTGAAATAGCCACCTATGGCGTCTTCAATCTGTTGCTTTCAGATGGTTCCGCATTGTATGCACATTGCTCGACCAGCTTGCATTACGTGGTGCGGCAGCACCCCTTCACGCATGCGCGGCTTGCCGACGATGAATTGAGCGTCGATTTTTCCGCAGTGACCACGCCTAGCGACAGGGTCGCGGTAATCGTGACGGAGCCCCTGACCAGCAATGAAACCTGGCAAGCGTTCGCACCGGGAGAGCTGAAAGTGTTCGTCGACGGCGCGGTTGTCGCGTAGGGTCTGGCAGGCGTTGGTTACAGCAGCGGGCTCAGGTAAGACAGCATGTGTTCCCAGATTTTTTGCCGCACCGGGCGCTTTTCCCACATGGCATGCGTGACGCGGCGTGATTTTGCCAGGTCCTGCTCGAAAATCACTGTCTGCCCTCGCGCAAAATCGGCGCCGTAGATATTGACGTTGGCCTCGTCGTTCAGGCGCATCGAACGGTCGTCGAAGTTGGTCGAGCCCACCGATGTCAGCAGGGTATCGATGATCAGCACCTTGCAGTGGTACATCGTCGGCTGGTATTCATACATTTCCGCGCCAGCCAGCAATAACTCGCCCCACATGCCACGCGAGGCACTACGCACCGTATCGGCATCGGTATGCTTGCCCGGCATGATGATCTTCAGTCTGACACCCCGCTTCATCGCCTCGATTAGGGTGTCACGGGTACGCTCGTCCGGCACGAAATAAGCGCTCGACAGGTAAATCGATTCCTTGGCAGCGGTAAAGGCCAGCATGTACATCAGGTGCATGCTTTCGGTGCCGCCGGAGGGCGAACTGGCGAAAGTTTGAGCGCCTAGTGTGCCCACCGAAGGCACGGCAGGAAAATATTCCTGGCCATGCAGTACCTGGCCGGTGGTCTTGATCCAGTTATCCATGAAAACCGCTTGCATCTGCGCTACCACCGGCCCTTCGAAGCGGAAATGGGAATCGCGCCAGTGTTCCGGGTCATGGGCATTGCCGGTCCAGATGGCGGCGATGCCGACGCCGCCGGTGAAGCCAATGCGGCCATCGACGATCATGAGCTTGCGGTGCGTGCGGTTGTTGATTCGGCCCAGCGTGTACCAGCGCAGTGGGTGAAACTTTTCGAAGGCGACACCGGCATCTTTCATTTTCTTGATCGCCTTGTCATCCATCTTGCTGCTGCCGACCCAGTCCACCAGCACGTGCACCTTGACGCCGGCGCGCGCGCGTTCGGCCAGCGCCTGCGCCAGTTCGTCGCCGATCGCATCCGACCAGTAGATATAGGTTTCGAGATTGACGCTGTGCTTGGCCTCGCGTACCGCTTTCAGCATCGCCGGGAAGATCTGGTCGCCGTTGAGCAGGGTATCGACTTTGTTGCCGCCGACGATCTGAGGCCCGAGCAATACGCTCAACGAGCGCTGAAATTGCGCATCGGCAACACCATACAACCTGGGAAGATCCTGTTTGACAATTTTTTCACCGCTGGAAAAATTTGCCGCGAGCAGCATGACCAGCAAGGTTGCGGCAATAGTAGCCAGGATTGTCAAGGATTTGCCGGCAATGGCTTGCGGTGTACGAAGTCTCAGGCGCATGGTTGTTTGGTCGTGTGTCAGTCCGAAACACTGCCGCTAGTTATTTCCGGCAAGAATAACAGACTGGCAACATGACGCTCTCAACGATATCCGGTGCCCCTGGTGTCCGAGGTTCGATCATTCAACCAATGTTGGGTGCCAGCCAGCGCTCGATGTTTTCTTTCGGTGCGCCACGCCGCTGCGCCATATCGACGACCTGATCGTCGCCGATCTTGCCGACGCTAAAATATTTCGATTCCGGATGCGCAAGATGGAAACCAGAAACCGAGGCGCCTGGGTACATTGCGAACGATTCAGTGAGTTGCATGCCGATCTCATCGCAGCGCAGCAGGGTGAACATGTCGGCTTTTACCGTATGTTCCGGGCAGGCCGGATAGCCAGGCGCTGGTCGTATGCCGCGATAGCGCTCGGCAATCAAGGTAGGCTTATCCAGCGCCTCGTCCGGTACGAACCCCCACAGGTCTGTTCGCACCCGTTCGTGCAACTGCTCGGCCATGGCTTCGGCCAGTCGATCCGCCAATGCCTTCAACATGATCGATGCATAATCATCGTGTGCCGCTTCGAACCGTTGCTCGTGTTTTTCAATGCCGATGCCAGCCGTTACAGCAAATAAGCCAATGTAGTCGGCAATTCCCGAGACTTTTGGTGCAATGAAATCCGCAAGGCACTGGTTCGAGCGCGCTACGCCGTCGATCACCGGTTTTGGTGTCTGCTGGCGCACCCCATAATAGGTGAATGCCACCGTACTACGCGTGTCGTCGGTATAGATTTCGATGTCGTCGTCGTTGACGCTGTTGGCGGGCATGAGCGCTATTACGCCGTTTGCTGTCAGCCAGCGGCCATCGATAACGCGTTTCAGCAACGCCTGAGCTTCCTCGAACACCTTGCTGGCCGACTCGCCCACGACAGGGTCGGTCAAGATCGCCGGATAAGGTCCGGCCAGGTCCCAGGTCTGGAAGAACGGCGCCCAATCGATGTATTGCGCCAGCATCCCCAGATCGACATTCTTGAACAGGCGACGGCCGATGAATTTCGGTTTGACCGGCGCACCGGTGCCGGTGAATGGCACCACTGCCTTGTTGGCACGGGCCTGCGCCAGCGTCAGCAGCGGCACGGCTTTCTTGTTGGCATGCTGTATGCGGATGCGCTCGTAGTCACGCGCGATGTCGTCGATGTATTGATCGCGTGCTTCCGGTGTGAGCAGCGACTGCGCCACTGAAACAGAGCGCGAGGCGTCGGCGACATAGACCACCGGGCCGTCGTAGTTCTGGGCGATTTTCACTGCCGTATGGGCGCGCGAGGTGGTCGCGCCACCGATGAGCAGCGGTGTCTTCAACCCGCGGAAATACGGATCGCGCTGCATTTCTTTGGCAACGTAGGCCATCTCTTCCAGGGAGGGTGTGATCAAGCCGGACAAGCCGATGATGTCGGCATTCTCAGCTTTGGCGCGTGCCAGAATCTCGGCGCAGGGCACCATCACGCCCATATTGACGACTTCGAAGTTGTTGCATTGCAGGACCACGGAGACGATGTTCTTGCCGATGTCGTGCACATCGCCCTTGACGGTGGCGATGACGATCTTGCCTTTCGGTTTGGCTGCCACGCCGGTACGCTGCTCTTCCAGCAGTTTTTCTGCTTCGATGTACGGTATCAGGTGCGCTACCGCCTGCTTCATCACCCGCGCCGATTTCACCACCTGCGGCAGGAACATCTTTCCCTGCCCGAAGAGATCGCCGACGACGTTCATGCCATCCATCAGCGGGCCTTCGATCACATGGATAGGCCGCCCGCCATTGCCCAGCAGTTCTTGCCGCGCTTCCTCGGTGTCTTCCACGATCCATTGCGTGATGCCGCGCACCAGCGCATGCGAGAGGCGCTCCTGCACGGTGCCTTCGCGCCAGACCAGAGTTTGCTCGTCCTTTTTGTCGCCGGCTTTCAATGTGCCGGCGAATTCGATCATGCGTTCGGTAGCGCTGAGCTTCTCTGCAACTTCACTCGTAACTTCGCCCGCAACTTCACCGGCGACAGGGCGGTTCAGCACCACGTCTTCCACCCGTTCGCGCAATTCCGGCGACAGTTCGCTGTAGACGCCCATCATGCCGGCGTTGACGATACCCATCGTCATCCCGGCCTGGATCGCGTGATAGAGAAAAACGGTATGAATCGCTTCCCGCGCCGGGTCGTTGCCGCGGAAGCTGAAGCTGACGTTGGACACTCCACCGCTGATCTTTGCATGCGGCAGGTTGGCACGTATCCAGCGGGTGGCATTGATGAAGTCGACGGCGTAATTGTTGTGCTCGTCGATACCGGTGGCGATGGCAAAAATATTGGGATCGAAGATGATGTCTTCCGGTGGAAAGTCCACCTCATCCACCATCAGCCGGTAGGCACGTTCACAAATCTCGATCTTGCGCTCGTAGGTATCGGCTTGCCCTTTTTCATCGAACGCCATGACGATCACGGCTGCGCCGTAGCGCCGGCACAAAGCTGCCTGGCGCAGGAATTCGGCTTCGCCTTCCTTCATCGAAATCGAATTGACGATCGGCTTGCCCTGCACGCATTTCAACCCTGCTTCGATCACTGACCATTTCGACGAATCGATCATGATCGGCACGCGGGCAATGTCCGGCTCGGAAGCGATCAGGTTCAGAAAACGCGTCATGGCGGCAACCGAATCGAGCATCGCTTCATCCATGTTGATATCGATGATCTGGGCGCCGTTTTCCACCTGCTGCCGTGCCACTGTCAAAGCAGCGTCGTATTCCTCGTTCAGGATCAGCCGGGCAAATGCCTTCGAGCCGGTGACGTTGGTGCGTTCACCGACATTGACGAACAGCGAGGCATCGTCGATGGTAAACGGCTCCATCCCCGAGAGCCGCAGCGCCGGCTCGATCCGCGGCACGGTGCGCGGTGCGATATTAGCCACTGTTTCGGCAATCGCACGGATATGGTCCGGAGTCGTGCCGCAGCAACCGCCGGCGATGTTGACGAATCCGCTTTCGGCGAAGTCGCGCAGCAGCGCAGAAGTAACGTCCGGTGTTTCGTCGAAACCGGTATCACTCATGGGGTTGGGCAACCCGGCATTCGGATAAATACAGACGAAGGTATCGGCGATCTTCGACAGTTCTTCCGCGTACGGGCGCATCAGCGCAGCGCCGAGTGCGCAGTTAAGGCCAACGGTAAGCGGTCGCGCATGGCGAATGGAGTTCCAGAATGCCGGCACGGTCTGGCCGGACAGAATGCGGCCTGAAGCGTCGGTGACGGTACCGGATATCATGATCGGCAAGGGTGCTCGTCCGCTGGCTTTGGCCTCTTCAAAATATGTATCGATGGCGAACAGCGCCGCCTTGCAGTTGAGCGTATCGAAAATCGTTTCCACCAGCAGCACGTCGGCCCCGCCTTCGACCAACGCCCGCGTCTGATCCAGGTAGGCTGTCACTAGCTGGTCGAACGTAATGTTGCGTGCCGCCGGGTCGTTGACATCCGGCGAGATCGATGCCGTCTTTGGTGTCGGCCCCAGGGCGCCAGCCACGAAGCGCGGCTTGTCTGGTGTCGAATACTTGTCGCATGCCGCGCGCGCCAGCCGTGCCGAAGCGACGTTCATTTCGTAGGCCAGGTCGCCCATCTGGTAATCGTCCTGAGCCACCGATGTCGCACCGAAAGTATTCGATTCGATCAGGTCTGCGCCCGCTGCCAGATACTGCTCATGAATTTCGCTGATGATATGAGGCTGCGTCAGTGACAACAACTCGTTGTTACCCTTGACGAATACTTCCTTGCCGGGCGGAGCGAAATCAGCAAAACGCGTGCCGCGATAATCGTCTTCCGACAAATGATATTGCTGGATCATCGTACCCATTGCGCCATCGAGAATGAGGATGCGGCGCGCCAGCAGGTCGCGCAGGATGGTTTCGGTGGCGCTGGGGTTCGACGAAGCGTCGCGTTTCATGATCATTCCAAAAAATTGATGTGGCGCCGCACGGCGCCGGTTCGGACCATTCCGTGGAATGCTGCAGAGGCATGCGGTGGCGGGCGTGGCGAGGCGTAGGTAAATGTGGTTTTATGCCAATAAATTATACGGCAAATCAAATGCGGGGCTAAATGCGGGGCTTTTACCCGAAGCGGCCGTTTTCCAGAGGAAAACCCTTGATGAAATCCTTGTCCTGCATGCGCCGTGCGCCAGGCTTCTGGAGTTCGGTCACGCGCAGCACGCCTTTGGTAACGCCTTCACCGCAAGCAATCAGAATGCCGTGCGCAGCATCGGCAGCCAGCACGCTGCCGGCGGGAATGGCAGCGTCGCGTTGGCCTTTGAAGCCCGGTACCGCCTGCGCCTGCCAGAATTTTATGGTGGCATCGCCGAAATGTGCGGCGGCGCCGGGGAATGGATTGAATGCCTGGATGCGACGCGCCAGTACTTCGGCCGGCAGATCGAAATCAAGCACGGCTTCTTCCTTACGCACCTTGTCGGCATAGGTGGTGCCCGCCTCGGGTTGGGCTGTCGGCGTGAGCGTATCGAGCCGTTGCAAAGCTTCTGTGATCAGGGCGCCGCCGAGAGCGGCGAGCCGGTCGTGCAGTGTGCCGGTGGTGTCGCCGGGTACGATCTGCAAGGTCTGCATCGTCAGCATCGGCCCGGTATCGAGCCCCTGATCCATCTGCATGATGGTGATGCCGGTTTGCGTATCGCCGGCTTCGATCGCGCGATGAATCGGTGCTGCGCCGCGCCAGCGCGGCAAAAGCGATGCATGGATGTTAATGCAGCCCAAGCGCGGTATTGCCAGCACGCTGGGCGGCAGGATCAGGCCATAAGCGGCCACGATCATGAGATCGTGCGGCGTGGCCTGCATCAGCTCATGGGCAGCGACTGCTTGCGCGGCATGCTTGCCGTCACGGCGCAGCGAGACTGGTTGTGCCACGGGTATCGTGTGTGCCAGCGCGAACTGCTTCACTGCCGACGCATGAAGCTGCATACCACGTCCGGCAGGCCGGTCGGGCTGAGTCAGCACAAGAGTGATTTCATGCCCTGCGGCGTGTAGCGCCGCCAGTGCAGTTGCGGCAAACTCGGGCGTACCGGCAAAAATGATTTTCATAAGGCCGACCAAAGGTTGGGCGTCATCGGTCAGGCGTCATGGAACATGTGTCACGAGACATGCGTCGTGGGTCGGCGATGATGAGTCAGCCATCATGCTGTTCAAGTTGGTTCCCCCGCGCTAGCTCTTTCTGTTCTTTTTTCGATTCGCGTTCTTCTTTCAGCATCCGCGTCTTGATGCGATTGCGCTTCAGCGGCGACAGGTATTCGACGAACACCTTGCCGACCAGATGATCCATTTCATGCTGTATGCACACCGCCAGCAAGCCCTCCGCTTCGATTTCGAAACGAGCACCCTCCGCATCCTGCGCCCGTATCCTGACGCGCGCCGGCCGTTCGACACCGTCGTAGACGCCGGGTACCGAGAGACAACCTTCGTCATAGACCAGCTTTTCGTCGCTACTCCAGAGTATTTCGGGATTGATGAACACCTGAAGCTCACGATGCATATCGGATGTGTCGATGACGACGATGCGCTCGTGCACGTCGACCTGCGACGCAGCCAGTCCGACGCCGGGAGCGTCGTACATTGTCTCGGCCATGTCGGCGACAAGCTGCTTCAAGCGCGCGTCGAACGCGCTCACTTTTTTAGCGACCTTGTGCAGGCGGGGATCTGGGTAGCGGAGAATTGTAAGTAATGACATTACGACATTTGTGCAATATAGCCACAGTGCGAGAGCGTGGTTTCTCTTGCCAGTTCAAAGATTTCTGTGCAGAATTTAATGTGATTCGACAATCATTGTCAAACCGATTCTGCGTGCGGCGCCTGTAAATTGTGGCATCGTTCCCGTTCCACATATCTTGCTGCACCCGACGCCCCACCCACCGGACTAGCCATGAAAAAGTTTAGCACAGCTGCCTGCATCATTGTTTCCACCGTCGCACTCGCCACTTTTTCGCATTCCGTGCAGGCAGCCAGTGCAACGCCGACGACGGCAAAGGCCCCTCGCTGCGCTTTCCTGCCCAATGCACCGGACCAGCATGTGGTGGTGAAAGGTGACACCCTGTGGGATATCTCCGGTAAATTTCTGCAGCATCCCTGGTGTTGGCCACAGGTATGGGGCATGAACCGCGAGGAAATCCGTAATCCCCATTGGATCTATCCAGGTCAGATCGTCTATTTTGACCGGGCTGCAGGGCGCCTGCGCTTGGGCCGTCCTACAAACAGCGGTAGTGCCAACGTCCGGCTGTCGCCACAGGTACGCATCACCGGCCTGGACAATGAGGCGATTCAGTCTATTCCTCCGGGCGTGATCGAACCGTTCCTGTCGCAACCGCTGATCATTGAAGAAAACGAATTCAAGGACGCACCGCGCATCGTGGCAACCCAGGAGGGCCACGTGTTTCTGGGTACCGGCGACCGTGCCTACGTGCGTGGCGACCTGGGGGGCGCGAAAGACTTCCAGGCGTTTCGTCCAGGCAAGCCATTGAAAGATCCGGTTACTGCGCAAATCATCGGCTACGAAGCCGTTTATCTCGGCGAGCTCAAGCTGGTGCGTACCGGCAAGACGCCGAACGAGGCCGATAGCTTCACGGTCACGACTTCCAAGGAGGAAATGGGTGTTGGCGACCGTCTGTTGCCATTGCCGATCAAGCCGATCCTTAATTATATGCCGCATCCACCGGTGCAGCAGATCGATGCCCGCATTGTTTCGGTATATGGCGGCGTGAATCAGGCTGGCCAGAACCAGGTGGTATCGATCAACCGTGGCTCGGCAGACGGACTGGATATCGGAAGTGTGCTGGAGCTGTCGCGCCTGGGTGCAACCATCAAGGATACGACCGACGAGAAAAAGCCGGTGAAGCTGCCGGATGAAAAATATGGTCAGTTGTTCGTATTCCGAATTTTCAAGAACATTTCCTACGGCCTGGTCATGCAGGTACGCAACCCGGTGCAGATCGGCGATATCGCCAGTTCGCCCGAGTAAGGCAGCCGTGTCCGATGTGCAGGATCTGCCTGCCTGGATCCGGCTGGCAGCCACTGCTGGCGTCGGGCCAGACACCGCGCGCAAGCTGCTCGGCGCGTTTGGCCTGCCGGACAATATTTTTGCCGCGAATGCCGCCGCACTTGGCGCGGTGGTTTCCACACGTGTGGCGCAAGCCTTGCTCGCGCCTGTGTCGGCATCTACCCAGGCATTGACCGAACGTACCCTGGAATGGGCTAACCAGCCGGATAATCACGTGCTTACGCTGGCAGACCCGGCCTACCCGCCGCAATTGCTGGAAATAGCCGACCCACCGGTCATGCTGTACGTAAAAGGCCGGGTCGATTTGTTATCGTGCGTATCGCTGGCAATAGTGGGTAGTCGCAATGCCACGGTACAAGGGCTGACCAACGCCGAGGATTTTTCAGTTTCGCTCGGAACCTCCGGACTGACCATCGTTTCCGGACTGGCGCTTGGCATTGATACCGCTGCGCACCGCGGCAGCCTGCGCGCTGTTGCTTCAAGCCCTGGCACTGCCGGCTCGACCATTGCCGTGATCGGTACCGGAGCCGACCTTGTCTACCCGGCTCGCAACCGTGCGCTGGCGCACGAAATCGCCGAGCACGGCTGCATCGTCAGTGAATACCCGCTGGGCGTGCCGGCAATTTCCTCGAATTTTCCGCGCAGGAACCGCATCATCAGCGGCCTTGCCCGTGCCGTGCTGGTAGTGGAGGCAGCTGCCCGTTCGGGCTCCCTCATCACGGCACGCATGGCAGCCGAGCAAGGACGTGACGTGTTCGCCATTCCCGGCTCGATTCACTCGCCCTTGGCAAAAGGCTGCCATCAACTGATCAAGCAGGGTGCGAAACTCGTCGAATCGGCCCAGGATGTGCTGGAAGAACTGCAATCGACCCGTTTGCCCTGTGCCCGCCTGACCGCAGCTATACAGCCTGCGCAGCCTGAGCAGCAAACCCTGTTGGTAACGTCAGACAACGTTACCAACCCGGTATTGCAGGCAATGGGGTTCGATCCCGTACGGCACGACGATCTGGCCGCCCGCTGTGGGCTTGGCAGTGCAGACCTGACAGCGCAGTTGCTGACTCTGGAGCTGGATGGAAAAATCGAGATGCTGCCAGGCGGTGCCTACCAGCGAATAAGCTGATCAAAAGTGGTTTTTGTGACAATATTTTTACCGGGAAATTGTCTTGGTTCAAGCTTGATTACAATCCTTGTGTCAACTTCATCTTAGCGCTACAGTAGAGATATGTTTGATGTCCTAGTCTATGTTTACGAAACATATTACCGCCCGGATGCGTGTCCGGATTCGGTCGCACTCGCCAAGAAGCTGTCCGCGGTCGGTTTCGAGGAAGATGAGATCACCAAGGCACTGGGCTGGTTGACCGATCTGGCCGAAACCAACAGCGAACTTTCGGACAAATCTGCACAGCAGTGCGGCTCGTCGGTAGGCACACGTATTTATGTCGAGCAGGAATACGACATGCTCGGCACTGCAGCAATCGGCTTCATCCAGTTTTTGGAGGCGGCCAAGGTCTTGAATCCATTCCAGCGGGAAATTGTGGTCGAGCGGGCCTTGGCGGTACGGGAGTCGCAGCTATCGCTCGACAAGCTCAAAGTGATCGTCCTCATGGTGTTATGGAGTCAGGGCAAAGAGCCGGACGGCCTGATGTTCGATGAATTGTTCCTGGATGACGACGACCCCGAGCCGCGCCTGCTGCACTGACCACCGTGAAAGCGCATGACTTGTCGCAATGGCGTGCCCATCATGGGCGCGCCTTTTTTTCATGCAAGGTTTCTGACTTGGTTATTCATGGGCTAAATTATGGCTGCACGAGACGCCGAAGCTGCATGGTTCTCTCGCTGTGTAATCGTTGTACGAGAAACGACCTCGCCAGCACATGACCATCGAGAAGCGAACTTTTTCCCACACGAATCCGACGACCTGATGCAAGTAAGTAAGCGGCATTTCGACAAGCATCCCGATGAAAAAATCGATCCGGCGCAGGTTGGAGCCGGCCTGACATTAGCCGATGCAATCGAGGAGCGAGCGTGGAGCGCTGTGGCCGGATATGTCGGTGCCCGGGCGATGCTGCAAATGAATTTGCGTGATGCAGTCGTTATTGCGCGCACAGCAAAAGTCCGACTTTCCAAAACCTCATAACGATTGCTTGATTTTAGACCTGCTCATTGTTGTTCTTCGAGCCAATCTCATCCTGCACGCTATGCCGTAGCGTAAGGTTTGCTTTATAGTTCGCCCATCACCATGTATCTTCAGAGACTTTTTTCATGACAAAAACCCTCATCATCGCCGAGAAGCCATCTGTTGCGAACGACATCGCGAAAACGCTCGGCGGCTTCACCAAGCACGATGAGTATTTTGAATCTGACGAGTATGTCCTCTCGTCGGCGGTCGGCCACCTGCTTGAAATCGCGGTGCCGGAAGAGTTCGACGTCAAGCGCGGCAAATGGACATTCACGCACCTGCCGATGATCCCGCCGTATTTTGCGCTGAACCCGATCGCCAAGACCGAATCACGCCTTAAGGTATTGAACCGGTTGATCAAACGCAAGGATGTGACAGCGCTGATCAACGCCTGCGACGCCGGGCGTGAAGGTGAGTTGATTTTTCGCCTGATTGCCCAGAACGCCAAGGCCAAGCAACCGATAAAACGGCTGTGGCTACAATCGATGACGCCAGGCGCGATCCGCGAAGCGTTCACCAATTTGCGTGACGATGCAGATATGCTGCCGCTGGCCGATGCCGCACGCTGCCGCAGCGAAGCCGACTGGCTGATCGGTATCAACGGCACGCGCGCCATGACGGCGTTCAACTCCAAGGAAGGCGGCTTCTATCTCACTACCGTCGGGCGGGTGCAGACCCCGACCTTGTCGATCGTGGTCGAGCGGGAAGAAAAAATCAAGAAGTTCGTATCGCGCGACTTCTGGGAAGTACGTGCCGATTTCGTTTGCGCCGCCGGTGTGTACGAAGGCCGCTGGCTCGATACCAAATTCAAGAAAGATACTAATCCGGAACAGGCCCTTGATGCGGAAAAGCGCGCAGAGCGGCTGTGGAGCAATGCGGCGGCGGAATCGATCGTGTCCGCCTGTCGCGGCAAGCAGGGCAACGTCACCGAGGACGCCAAGCCAACCACCTCGATGGCGCCGGCACTCTTCGATCTGACCAGCCTGCAGCGAGAAGCCAACGCCCGCTTTGGCTTCTCGGCAAAAAATACCCTTGGGCTTGCCCAGGCGCTGTACGAAAGGCACAAGGTATTGACCTACCCGCGTACCGATTCGCGCCATCTGCCGGAGGACTACTTGTCGACCGTGAAGCAGACGTTAGAGACTGTTGCCGAAAACAACAACTATTATCAGTTCGCCGCGCAGGTTCTCAACAACAATTGGGTCAAGCCGAACAAACGCATTTTCGACAACACGAAAATCAGCGACCACTTTGCCATCATCCCGACCACGCAGGCACCGAAGAATCTGTCGGAGCCTGAACAGAAACTCTACGATCTGGTGACGCGCCGCTTCCTGGCGATTTTCTTTCCGGCCGCCGAGTTCCAGGTAACGACGCGCTTTACCGAAGTCTCCGGCCACCAGTTCAAGACCGAAGGCAAGGTCATGACCAATCCGGGCTGGCTGGCGGTTTACGGCAAGTTTGTCGGTGAAGAAAAGGAAGGCGAAGGCACCGGCACTCTGGTGCCGGTAGTCAAAGGCGAAAAGGTTCAGACTGACAAGATCACAGCCAATGCCCTGGTCACGAAACCGCCCGCTCGTTATTCTGAAGCGACGCTGCTATCGGCAATGGAAGGTGCTGGCAAGTTGATCGATGACGAAGGCTTGCGCGATGCAATGGCGGGCAAAGGCCTGGGTACACCGGCCACCCGCGCAGCGACCATCGAAGGCTTGTTGAACGAGAAATACCTGTTGCGCGAAGGCCGGGAAATGATACCCACTGCCAAAGCCTTTCAGCTCATGACCCTGTTGCGCGGATTGGGTGTTTCCGAACTGACGGCGCCCGAATTGACTGGCGAGTGGGAATACAAGCTTTCGCAAATGGAACGCGGCAAGATCAGCCGCGAGGAATTCATGCGCGAAATCGCGCAAATGACGCAGATCATCGTCAAGCGCGCCAAGGAATACGACAACGACACCATACCGGGCGATTACGCGACACTGACCACGCCATGCCCTAACTGCGCTGGTGTAGTGAAAGAAAACTATCGTCGCTTCGCGTGTACGAAGTGTGAATTTTCGATGAGCAAGACCCCCGGTAGCCGCCAGTTTGAAGTGCCGGAAGTCGAGCAGCTGCTGACTGATCGCACCATTGGCCCGCTGCAGGGATTTCGCTCGAAGATGGGTCGGCCGTTTGCGGCGGTGCTCAAGATTTCACGCGACGAGGAAATCAAGAATTTCAAGCTGGAATTCGATTTCGGCCAGAACGACGACGAGGGCGAAAACGGCGAAGGCGTCGATTTCACGGGCCAGACTGCGCTGGGACCGTGTCCAAAATGTCAGGCTGGCGTGTATGAAATGAGCCTGGCCTATGTCTGTGAAAACAATGTGGCGCGCCCCAAGCTCTGTGAGTTTCGCAGTGGCCGCATTATTTTGCAGCAAGAGATATTGCCGGAGCAAATGGTCAAGCTGCTCAACGAGGGCAAGACCGACTTGCTGCCGGGTTTCGTCTCGCAGCGTACCCGCAGGGCCTTCAAGGCTTATCTCGCCAAGGACAAGGATGGCAAGGTAAGTTTCGAATTTGAGCCGCGCAAGGAAAAAGTGCCGGGCAAGGGCAAGGCATCGGCTGCAGTAGCGCAGGACAATGATGCCGACGTACCGAAGGTTGCGGCAAGCCGCAAACCGGCATCGACCCGTACAATAACGAAAAAGCCGGCGGCAAAAAAAATTGCATCCAAGGCAGATGCAATCGACGTTGGCGTAGCCAAAGCAGCAATCAAGAAACCCGCTGCGAAAAAGGTGCTGGCGGTAAAGGTCGCAGCGAGAAAGCCCGTGGCAAAGAAAAGCGATGCGCGAAAGGCGCCAGCTAAGAAAGCGATCGTCGGAAAGGCAGCTTGACCGCAGATTGGCGGCTGTCTACTCCATACAAAGAAGTCTGCTTTTACCTGAATTACATCTAAACACGCGCCGTTGTCTTGAGCGTGCATCACCTCAAACTTTTATCGCTTAATAATCCTGAGCGATTTCATCTTGCCACGAACGAACAGTGGTAGAGCTTGCTCTACGAGGTACTGCGCCTGAAAACTGTTTTACACGCGAGCGGCTAGGTACTACGCGCACCTTCGGCTAAAAATTTACTCAAATTTTACCGCGCCAGACGTTTTTCAATCCTCCTGTTCGCTTTCGATACCTGCCATTGTTGTTACCGCCGTAAGCTGCACGGGCTGAACAAAGTATTGTCAATTCTTTAATGCCTTAAATCGATATAGAGATCCATCATGCCAACCGTGCGCCCTTCACCTTGTGTCGTCATTAATCCTGGAGTCGACGGAGAATTCCCGCCCTTGACGATTGGCGCACCAATACGGCCTTCAAGTTCGGATGCCGTCGATGCCTTGCCAAACACGCCGGTGCCTGCCGGGCTGCAAAACTTGCGACAGCAGGCCCATGCGCAGCGGAGTAGGCGCACGATCGCTGCAGCGTCGCTCATTACTTTGGGGTCTGCAACAGGGGTTGCGACGATCGGTTTTTTTAGCGATACCATCGTGCGTGTCGTCGGCGCAAATGCTGTAAAGGGTGCGACTGAAAATGTGGGCACGCGCTTAGTCGGATGCGGTTTGGGGGCTGGCGCTGCCTTTGCATTGATTGCCGCCGGTGTGGCCGTGGCACAGACAGCTGCGACGACGCAGGCCGCTGCACAGGCAGCGCAGCCAGCACCGGCATTAGAGCTTGCGGCAGGGACGAGTCGGAGACCATTTCAAGGCCCGGCGGCGGAGCTGCATGAAGTTGTAATCGAAGTGCAGCGCGCCAGCGTTTCTGCAGAAGCGCCTGCCCCAGATGTGGAGGCGGCAAAGCACGGCAACGCGGATTCAGTGTGATACGCCCGTCTTGAATCATTTTTGCGAAGGCGCACTGCGCTACACTCGGAGGCAACGTTCACCAAGAGCCTTTATGTCGACCGCCATCCGCGCGCCAAGCCCTAAACCATTCTGATCGCCGGCGGCTTGGTATTGACGCTGACTTGAAAAACGTCTCGTCAATTTTCGTTGTGATATTCGCTGCGATCGTAATTCTTGGGCTGACATTTCTGGCCTGCCTGCGTCTAAACTTCCCCCTCGATCTGGCCAATCGCATCATGCTGTGTTTTTGAGTCGGAATGCCGGCTAGATTCGAGACGTGATGGCCGTACTACGGCGCTGCCAGACGCCTCGCCTGCCGGCTGGGTATGACACCCGGCGCTGCGTTCGGCGTTATACCGGGCGCAGCCTCTGCATCCGCCTTGTCAGCAGCTCCAGCGCATTCCGGACATGCCTGCTCTTCCACGTGGAAACGCGACGGTTTGCTTGTGGCGCTGTGTTAAGTTGCGAACATGCCCCCCTCGAACTCTCATGCATGATGGAGTTTCTATAGAGGAGAGCCATGATCGACGTACGCAAGGGGCAAGCGCCCGCCAAACTGGAACGCGATGAGTTCCACCTTGTCTTTTCGCGTTCGTTCATGGACCCCGCATTCAAAGCCGTGTCCGGCGAGCTAGAGAAAGTCGAGGAAATCGCATGGCATAATTACAAGGACGCGCACAAGGCTCCGGTGACAGTGCCTGCCGGGCCCGGGTTCAAGGACCCGGGCTACGCGCTGTCGGTCGAGTGGAAGGCTGCTTCAGACCGACTGCGGGATGCTGAAGTACAGCAAAAGCTGCCGGAGACGCGCTCGCGCGTGCTTCTGATCAACGGCTCTGCGCGCAATGACGGGACGTGCCCTGGCGAGATTTCGAAGACATATCGGATGACCTTGTTGGCGAAGGAAATTCTGGAGGCAGATGGTTTGGAAGTCGACATGCTCGACTTGTCTCGCCTTACCTCCGATTACGATCGCCACATCCACCCGTGCAAGGGCTGCGTGTCGACTGCCATGCCGCTTTGCCACTGGCCATGCAGTTGCTACCCGAATCACTCCCTGCATCAGACGCACGACTGGATGAACGAAATCTATGAGAAATGGGTCTCTGCCCATGGTGTGATCATCATGACGCCAGTGTATTGGTACCAGACGCCGTCGGTGCTGAAACTGATGATAGACAGGATGGTATGCGCCGATGGTGGTAATCCGGATCCAACCTCCACGCATGGCAAGAAGGCAGAGGAGGCCAAGGCGCTGGAACTGGCCGGCTGGGACTATCCGAAGCACGTGTCAGGCCGCGCTTACGGCGTGGTCGTGCACGGGGATGTGGCCGGCATCGAAATGACGCGGCGTGGCCTGACCGACTGGCTCGACTGGATGGGGCTGGTCGACGCGGGTGCCCAGGCCAAACTGGACAGATTCATCGGGTACTACGAGTCGTACGCCGAGAGCCATGAGGTGCTCGATCGCGACACGGAAGTACAAGAAGAAGTGCGCAACGTCGCGCGTGCGGTCAGTCATGCAGTAGGCGAGCTGCGAGCGGGTCGACTATCGCAACCGGATCGCGCACTGAAAAGGCCGCGGCCGAAGTAAGGAAGCTTAGAGAGAAGCGGAATCGACGGGGCACGGAGCCGCAACAGATGATCAACTGTGACTTGGCGCACCTCTTTCGGGGGGGGGGGGGGGCGCCAAGCGACACGCTCTTATACAGCATAGACCCCTACACGCGACCTAGATAACCCGCATCGCGGGCGCAGACGGTGATCAACCGCCACGTTTGCATAGACTTCGTCAAGAAATGCCTGTGCTCCATCGGAAAGATCTTCCGACGGAGCACTTACTGCTGGCTGCTGGACTCCCCGTAATTTATCGTTTTTGCCCTGTATTGGCGGCCACGTAGTGTCGCGGTCGCTTCCAGGCCTTTCCAATTGTCGCGCAAGGGGTCCCCGATACAATCAGCCCGTGCATTCTGCTCAAGGTTAGAAATCGCGCCCCATGTGGAAACGCGTTCAAATATTGTCAACTCGCACGTGTTTTCAACTTTAAGTTTGCTTCCGACAACCATCATTTTTTTGCGAAGTTTAAAATTTCGCAGTAAAAACATGATTAAATTTTTAATATTCTACATATTCACCTTATTGGCCCAAGTCCAGAATTGGCATTCTCTTCTGGAAGTCGCACCGGATTGAAAACTTTTTAATTGCATTGTCACTATCGAGGTAAATCATGAGGGCCATAAGTTCTACAACCGTTGTCGTTCTCAATCCTGGAAGCGCCGGCGATTTTCCGCCGTTCGCAATAGGTATAACCCAGAATTCGACCGTTGGACTTTCCGCGGCGCCAGCTGCCACGCCATTGGCCGTGCCATCTCGATCTATAGCTGCTGGCAATGCACCCGCGGAACTTGCAGCGCTGTCGATAGTCGTGCGCTCCCGACTACAGCCGCTACAACCGCTGCAACAAAGAGCCGCGTCACACCGACATAATCGTACGGTTGCCGCAGCCTCACTCATCACCACAGGCACAATGTCGGCCGTTGGTGCCATGGCATTGCTTGGCAATACTGTTGCGAATCGCCTGGATTCAAGTGAGGGGCCAATGTCGGCCCCCGAATTGGCCGGGCGGTTCGCTGGTGTCGCTTTGGCGACGTGGGCTGCTGCTGGAATGATTACCGCGGGGGCAATTCTCGGTACGAGCGCAAGAGAGCGGCAGGGTTCCCGCCATCGACTTCAAGGGGAAATGCCGGTTTCGGTGCCTGAGAACCTTGTACCAGACCGGGTAGTGGAATTACGGGAAGTGATTATTCATGTCGAAGAGTCTGATGGTGGCAGTGCCGAGGTTGAAGAGCTGGCTGTGCCGGATACCCAAAGTCGCTAGTCAAGCGCCGCATTCGCACAGAATTAGTCAAGAAACACCTACTGCGGGCTGCTAGGCTCCCTGCAATTTATCGCCTGCGCCCTGCATTGACGACTACGTGGCGTTGCGGTTGACTCCAGGCTCTTCCTGTTGTCGTGGAAGGAGTCCGCGAAACGATCGGCATGTGCACTCAGCTCAAGTAAGAGATTCTCCCCCCATCTGGAAACGCGTTCAAACATTCTCAACTTGAACATGTTTCCATCTTTTTGTTCGCTTTCGACATTCCTTGATCCTTACACATGCCTTAAGATTGCGCAGTTGACGAAAGAATTATCAACTTTATAAGTTTCTGGATGAATCCTTTGCCTGAGGGCGGGCCTGGCGGGCAACTGCCCACGTGTTGGCGCCGATGGTAAAGCTATTTAACCTTGCTTCTATTGTGCAGATAGTCATGCCGACCAGGCCACTTGTAGGTTCTTCAATGCTTGTTGTGCTCAATCCCGGTTCGCCGGGCGAGTATCCACCATTCGCCATCGGTGTTCGTGCGAGTGCAGCCACCGACCGGCCTGCGGAATCGTCAACGCAGCTTGATCCTGCTCCGCATTTACCCGGACCAAATTTACCGGCGCATGGGGGATCCGGCATTGCCTTGCCTTTACCCACACCGATTCCACTGTCACCTGCTTGGCCGCTTCGCAGGAAGCGCCTTCGGAGCCGTAACTGCAGCAGGATTCATAGGCGCCGGGGTCGCTGTAGCACTGGCAAGAGTGACACCAACTCCACAGCAGATGCCCGAGCGGCAACTGCCCCAATGGCAACCGCCGGTTCGGACGGGCGTGGGTCGTGCTCAAGGTCCTGTATCAGAGTTGTATGAAGTCGCGATCGAAGGCTCGACCTGAAACGTCGTTTTGAATTGCAACGATGTTAGCGCGCCCCGTTCATCGTTGCGACATCATTACACCTAATCATTGAAAGAAATTCTCATGCCATCTATCGAACGTCCACCCGCGCAATTCGCCGTTGTGATCAACCCGGGTGATCAACCCATCATGCTGGCCCAGCCAATCGGTCCAGAAGCTGCCGAACCAGCATCGACGTCGTCCCGGCCCGACGCGCGTGCATCGCGGGAGGCGCTTCGGACTGAACTACCCCGACCCGGGCAATCGAACCTGCGAAGATATGCGCCTATTGTCACGGGAGCGGCCGGAGTAGGCGCGACTCTCGCTGGTGGCACTATTGCACTCTACGGTGTTACCCAAATTATTGCTCCCCTGGATATCGAGTCGGCCAACACAAGCCGGATGATGATCGGCGTTGGTGGAACGCTGGTTTTCGCCGGACTTGCCACAATCATGGGAAGCGCGTTGGCTGCCCGTCTTCCACGGGAGGAAGACCTGCAGCCGGTCCCTGCCCGCCAGCCCATAGAAATCGAGGTCGTTGTGCTCTCGCCAGATTCAGATGACGTGTCGCCTACGGTGACCGATGCATCGAGTACGCGCGCAGCTATGGACCGGCACGATACCTGAGCGAATACGCTTTTCCGGCACGCCTTGCGCTAAACTCGGAGTCAACATCCATTCGGAGTTTCCATGTCGATTGCCATCCGCGCTCCGAGCCTGAAAACAGTTCTCATTGCCAGTGGCCTGGTGTTGACTCTGACGATGGGTGTGCGGCACGGCTTCGGCTTCTGGCTGCAACCGATTTCCCAATCGCAGGGCTGGACCCGCGAAACGTTTTCTCTTGCTCTTGCCTTGCAAAACCTGATGTGGGGTGTTTTCGGGCCTATTGCGGGCATGGCCGCAGATCGTTTCGGTACCGCGCGCGTGGTAGTGGCCGGCGCTTTTCTCTACCTCGCCGGCCTGGTGTGGATGGCCTCGATCGACCAACCCGGGCTGTTCGTCGTCGGCTCCGGCATACTCGTTGGCGCAGCGTTGGCCTGCACCACCTTCGGCGCATTGAGCGGCATCATCGGCCGCGTGGCGCCGGAGGCGAAGCGTTCCTGGGCCTTCGGCCTTTCTTCCGCTGCGGGCTCGTTCGGGCAATTTCTGATGATGCCGGTGGAGCAGAAGCTTATTGCCTATGCCGGCTGGGAAAATGCTTTCTACCTGCTTGGTATTCTGATCGTACTGATCGTCACGCCGACAGCGCTGTTTTTGCGCGAACCCGTCGCCGTAAAATCAATGGTGCGGGAGCAGAGCATCCTGGAAGCCGTGCGCGAAGCATTTGCCTACCCCTCGTTTCGCCTGCTGTTGGCCGGCTACTTTGTCTGCGGCTTTCAGCTGGTATTCATTGGTGTGCACATGCCGGCGTATTTGACGGACCGCGGGTTGAGCGACGCGAATGTGGCAGTCGTGGCACTGGCGTTGATCGGGCTATTCAATATTTTTGGTTCTTATTACGCCGGTAAGCTGGGCGGTATTTTTCCGAAGCGTTATCTACTGTCCGGTATCTATATCAGCCGCGCAGTGGTCATCGGGTTGTTTCTGCTTGCGCCGCTCACGCCCTGGTCGGTGTATGTGTTTTCTGCGGCAATGGGCTTGCTGTGGCTATCGACCGTGCCATTGACCAATGGCGTGATCGCCGGTATTTTCGGGGTGCGATATCTATCGATGCTATCCGGGTTCGTATTTTTGTCGCACCAGCTCGGCAGTTTTCTGGGGGTCTGGCTGGGTGGTTATCTGTACACCCGTCAGGGCAGTTATGACACAGTGTGGGGCATCACCATCGTGCTGGGCGTGGCAGCCGCACTGGTGAACTTGCCGATCAAGGAAAAAGCGATTTTCCGAATGCAGCCGGTTCCGGTTTGATCGCGCCCCGCTGGCATGCAGACATGAAAAAACTCTGGCCGACCGTCGCCCTGGCTCTTCTGGCGATTGTGACACTCGTGCTGACATTCCTGGCGTATCTGCGCCCGGGGTTCGCCCTGGACCTGGCAAACCGCATCATGCTGTGCTTTTAAGGGTCGACACCAATCACCGGCGTGCGAGGTTAAATCCAGTGCCTGGCAGTTGGCTTACAGCGCCGCCAGATGGCGTGCCTGCCGGCTGGGCAAGGCGCTCTGTGCCGCGCTTGCCTTGTCAGCTGCTTTTTTCGCATCCGCATGCGCTTTCTTTTGAACCCGGCTCGTCTGGCCGGCGAAATCTGCAGCCAGTGCTGGCGCAACAACTGCTTTTTCGTGCCCTGCCTCCTGCAACCATCGCGCTACCAGCGCGGCAAGCCGCTCCAGCGCAATGCGATGGGTGGCATCGGTTCTGGCATAGAGCCAGTCCGATAGCGCCATGAAGTGCGCGAAAGGCGACGTGCCCAGGATCAGCGGCAGGGTGTGGGCGAAGCGCCCGGAATTTGCCACCAGGTCCCAATAGCGGGCAAAACGTACCAGACGCTGCATGTCGTTGAAATCGATCAGGCTGGTTGCCAGAATCGTATAGGGCGGGTGCGGGTCGAACACCAGACCGTAAGTTTCGGTATGCCGAATGATGGGTGTGCCGCGTAGCCGCTTCAGGATGCCGAACTGGATTTCGTGGGGCGCGAGTGCCACCAGCCGGTCGAAGCCCTGAGCAAAGCTGCCAATGTCTTCGCCTGGCAAGCCGGCGATGAGGTCCACGTGCAGATGGGCGTTGGAATGAGCAATCAGCCATCGGATATTCTCGGCTGCCTTTTCGTTGTCCTGTCGGCGGCTCACCAGTGCCTGCACCGCGGGATTGAAACTCTGAATGCCGATCTCGAATTGCAGCGAGCCGGGCGGGAAACGGGCGATTGCCTCCTTCAACGCGTCCGGCAGGTGATCGGGCACCACTTCAAAATGTGCGTACACCGGGTCTTCAGGATGGGCCGCCAGCTTGTCAAGAAAAAACTGCATCAGCTTCAGGCTGGTCTTGATGTTCAGGTTAAAGGTACGATCGACGAACTTGAACAGCCGGGCACCGCGCTGGTGCAGCGTTTCCAGCTCCACCAGAAAACGCTCGGCATCGAAGGGCCAGGCAGTTTTGTCGAGGGCCGACAGGCAGAATTCGCATTTGAACGGGCAACCGCGCGAAGCTTCCACATATAGCGTGCGGTGAGCGATGTCGGCGTCGCTATAGAAGCGGTAGGGGAGTGCCAGATCGGCCAGCGGCGGCTGCACCCCCGCATGCACCTTCATCAGCGGTTGCGGGCCGTTCAGTATCTGTCTGCAGAGCTGGGGAAAGGTGACGTCGCCCCATCCGGTAACCAGAAAATCGGTTAGCGCCACAATCGGTTGTTCGCTGCTTTCGTAGGAAACCTCCGGCCCGCCCAGCACGATCTTTATCTGCGGCGCGACGCGCTTGAGCATCGCCACCAGCCGGGTGGTTTCCTCGACATTCCAGATATAAACACCGAAGCCGATGATGCGCGGCTGCATCGCCAGCAGCTTTTCCACGAGGTCGGCTGTACGCGTGCCAATGACGAATTCTGCCAGCTGTGTCTGCGGCTGCAGCTCTTCCATGTTGGCCAACAGGCAGCGCAAGCCAAGCGAGGCATGGGCGTAACGCGCGTTCAGGGTGGAGAGGACGATGCTCATGGGTTATTCATGGGTTGCTTATGTCGATGTCCGGTCAGCCAACGCGCTGGCCGGCTTTCCAGACGCCCAGTACCACCGGCAAGCCATCATGCAGACGCACCCGTATGAAATCTGCACGCAGGCCGCAGGCAATCTCGCCCCGGTCGTGCAGGCCCACGATGCGGGCCGGATTGCAGGTAACGGTTGCCACCGCTTTGGGCACGCTGAAATCGGCGCGCTGCAGCAGGAAGGCGGCATGCAGCAGGCTGGAGGGTACGTAGTCGGAAGAGAGCACGTCGAGCAGGTCGGACCGTGCCAGTTCGGCTGCCGAGACATTGCCGGAGTGGGAGCCACCGCGCACCATGTTCGGTGCACCCATGATGATCTGCTGCCCATGTTGTCGGGCTGCCAGCGCCGCTGTCATGGTGGTGGGGAATTCGGAAATGCCGATGCCCTCTTCCACGCCTTCACGCACATGTTCCAGCGTGGTGTCGTCATGTGTGGCCAGCGCCACCGGTACCGTGCGCGTAGTGCAGCGGGCAACGATCTCACGCCGGTTCGGCGCGGCATAGGTCTGCTGACGCTTGACCATCGTGTTGAACAGTGAATCGACTTTGTCGACGCTCCAGCCACGCTTGCCGGTCATATAGGTACGGTAATGCGAGAGATCGCTCCACTGCCGTTGCCCGGGCGTGTGATCCATGAGCGAGACCAGCTTCAGACGTGGATCATCTAGAAACGGTACGAATAGTTCCAGCAAATGTTCTTCTGCCAGCTCCAGGCGCAGGTGCAGGAAATGATCAGCGCGCAGCAAGCCTGCACCGGCTGCTTGCTGCAAACCGCTCACGCAGGCAGATAGATTTTTCATGCGCATGCTCTCGGCATCGATATCGCCCACGGCAATCGCATCGAGCACCGTGGTGATGCCGGCGCTGACAATCTGGGCATCGTGGCCGAGTATGGCGGCCATTACCGGCCACTGTACTTTCGGCCTCGGCATCAGGTGTTTTTCGAGGTTGTCGGTGTGTAGCTCGACCAGACCCGGTAGCAAGTAATCGCCTTCCCAGTCCACTGCTTCGGGCACTGCGGTGCCGCCTTGCGAAACTTCCGAGATCAGGGTGCCATCCAGGCACATCGTGCCAATGAATTCTTCGGTGATGGTAACGATTTTTGCATTGCGGATTAATTTCATGATGCGAGTTTCAAGTTGCGGCGTGGGGTGAAGGTATAAGCCACATCATAATTCAGACGTGCGCCAGGTTGGCTTCGCAGTGCCATAAGCCATGGCCCGATGCCAGATATTTTCTTTCAAAGGGGGTGATCGGCGCGTTGGTGTTGTAAGGTTGCGCCGCAATCGGCAGCGCGGTCAGCTGCGACAGCGCTGCAGCGCACTCGTCGATGTAGATCGACCAATTGCTGCGGCACTCGAAACGTCCGCCCAACGCCACGACCGTGGGAAAGACCGGATGTGCATGCCAGCGGCGTGCCAGTTGGCCGATCTTTGGCCAGGGATTCGGATACAACACGTAATGTCGCGCCAGCCGTATGCCCGCGTCGTGTAGTAGCCGCCAGTAATCGACCAGGTCGGCCCGCACCAGCAGCACGTTAGCCGGTACGTCGTGTGGCCAATCCAGGCCGCGCGCAAGCCGATGCACAGACTGATCGACGCCGATGATGAAGTGCGAGGGAAACTGGCGCGCCAAGTGATGGGTAGACAAGCCCACACCGCAGCCGGCGTCCAGTATCAGGGATGGCTCGCCAGCTTGCTTCCAGGCTGCCATGCTGTTGTCGAAGGCGCGGCGGTTGACATCGCTGAAAGGCTTGAGAAAGATTGAGCCGGCATGACGGGCAACGCGCTGGGCAAGATGGCGATGGATCGAGGATTGCGCGCTACTGATGGTGCGGGAATTTGCATCCAAAACCGATAGGCACCAGGAAAAATGTTAGTGAAATACTACTGGCTGACCCATTACCGCATCGTAATTACCAAGAAATGCATCCACTTCCTCGATGCTGGGTGCGCTGGCGATCAGGTCTTGCACGTTTCGGCGAAACGCCTCGGCCCAGTTGCCACCGATAAAAATTTCCCGCTTGCCGGACTTGTCCATGATTTCATAGCCGCCGAAGCGCAATGCTTCCTGGCAGTTATCGATGCTGAATTCCACGACGCTGTATTGATCGCTGTTGTAAATTAGATTCATTTGTATTCCTTAGGTTGCAGGGTGATGTTGCCTGCCTGATAACTGATGTGGTGTTGGCGGGCAGGTATTCAACCCTTTGTCACGCCGTTATATTGATTATCGGCAGTACTTTAGAAAAGATAAGGGGTGCTGGTCACTTATTGCACAGCACCGGTGGCGCGAGAGTCAACCGGTCGGCATACGGTGCGCTGCACAAAAATGTCTGCAGATGTGGCAAGTGCACGTGGTCAGCGAGGCTGACGATCAGTCTTGCCGGACGCCCGCGCAGCAGGCGGTCAAGGCTCACCCGCATCACCAACCCATCGCCGCAGCAAGGGCACCCAGGCGCGACAGTGACAATGTGAAGATCGGCACGTGGATGGATCTGCTGCAGGTCGGTGATTCCGGCATGTACGCCTTCGAGGAGAATCGCCGTCGATGCCGGAGGGGTTGTGGGTCGCGCTATCAACGCATTGATTGCTGCAGCGCGCCATCCGGTATCGCCACCAGCGACCAGCGTGCAAACAGTCATCCGCCTCGCTTGGCGAGCTTGCCTGGCTCAACTCCAAGCTGCTTGAGTTTGCGATACAGGTGGGTACGCTCGAGCCCGGTTTTTTCGGCTACGCGGGTCATGCTGCCGCCCTCGCGCACCAGGTGGTGCTCGAAATAAGCCCGCTCGAAAGCGTCCCGTGCTTCCCGCAGGGGCAGCTCAAAAGACAGGGTGAATACCTTGCCTTCGATTGCCGGCGTACCGTTCATCGCCGGCGCGGAATGACTCAAGCCGACATTGGTGACAACGCCAAAACCAGGTTCGGAAGCGGAATTGGAATCGACCGGCAGCATCGTTGCACGTGCGTGGAAGGTCGTCGGCCGAATGACTTCCTGTCCGCGTGAAAGACCCTGCTGCACGGCCTTGAGCAATTTCTGCATCGAAATCGGTTTTTCCAGAAAATTCAGTGCGCCGATGCGCGTGGCTTCCACTGCTGTGTCGATCGTGGCGTGCCCCGACATCATGATCACTGGCATGGTCAGCATGCCGTCGCGTTGCCATTCTTTTAATAACGTCAAGCCGTCGGTGTCCGGCATCCAGATATCGAGCAGCACCAAGTCCGGCTGTGCAGCGATGCGCATCTCGCGCGCTCGCTGTGCATTCTCGGCAGTCAATACAACATGGCCCTCGTCACCCAGGATTTCCGACAATAACTCGCGGATGCCCATTTCATCGTCAACGACCAAGATGTTAGCCATGTGTTGCATCCTTCTTTTTTTTAAAATTGTTTTAAATGAACATCAATCGAAATGCACATCAATCGTTGCAATGAAACCTCAATAATTCACGCCTGCTAACTTTAGCAGCAAAATTGAGATTTTTGCACCTTGAGTTTCGGTTCGGTTCTGAATATCGATGCGGCCACCGTGTTCATCGACGATTTTTTTGACCATTGCCAGCCCCAGGCCGGTGCCACGTGGTTTGGACGTGACGTAAGGTTCGAATGCACGGGCCAGAATCTTGGGCGTAAAGCCGGGGCCGTTGTCGCTGATGGTCAGGCGTACTGCAGCACGCACCTTGTTGTCGGAGCTGCGGTAGTTGATCTGCTCGGTCACCACGTCGATGTGCGGCGCCGGCGCATGGTCACCAGCGCCCTGGCTTTGCGCGCGCTCCATGGCTGCGTCCTGGGCATTCTGCAGCAAATTGTGAATTACCTGCCGCAGCTGTGTGGCGTCGCCCATGACGGCAGGCAGTCCCTCTGCCAGAGTCGTCTCGATGATGTCCCGGTCGTCGCCGCCGATATACAGCCCGAGGATTTCGTGGATCAGGGCATTCAGATCCAGTTCGCTCAACACTGCTGGCGGAGTCTTTGCGTAGTCCCGGAAGTCGTCAACCATCTGCTTCATCGCTGTGACCTGATTGACGATAGTGGTCGTGCTCTTGTTCAGAATGGCCACATCTGCCGGCGCGAGTTTGTCTTCCAGCTTCATCTGCAGGCGTTCCGCCGAGAGCTGGATGGGTGTCAGCGGATTCTTGATTTCATGTGCCAGCCGGCGGGCGACTTCGCCCCAGGCAATCGAGCGCTGTGCCGAGATCACGTCCGATATGTCGTCGAATACGATCACGTAATCGGCGCCGGTGTCGCTGGGCAGGCGTGAGCCGCGTGCAAGCAGCGCGATGTCACTTTCGGCTTCGACAGCGGCACTGCTGTGGGGTATTTCGATCTGGCGCTGCCAATGCTGCTGGCCGTCATTGCCGACCGACGCCGATTGCGCGTTCTGGCTGGAGAAGGCATCGGTGATGATGTCGGCAAAACCCCGTAGGCCAGCGATTTCCGACAAAACCGTGCCGATATGTGGCCCTAAATCCTGGTGCAGGATGCGCTTGACGGAATCGTTACATCGCACCAGCCGTAACTGGCTGTCGAGCACCATCACACCAGCAGACATGTTGGCCAGCACCGACTCCAGATAGGCCTTGGCATTTTCGAGTTCGGAACGATTGGTTTCGACTGCGGCGCGGGCATCGTAGAGCTGGTGCGTCATGGCGTTGAACGACTTCATCAGCGTTCCCAGCTCGTCCGAACTGGTCACCATCGGGCGCTGCGATAGATCGCCTTCGGCAACCGCCTTGGTGCCTTCAGCCAGTACCAGCAGCGGCTGCGCCAGGTCGGTGGCGATAATGAAGGCACTGGCGATCGCGCCGAAAATTGCCAGCAGCAGCGTCAGTGTCAGTGTCACAAGATAGATCTTGCGCAGGCCGGTACGGGCTAACGAACGCTCCTGATACTCGCTATAAGCTTCCCGCAGCGCTTCTGCGTTTACGGCAAGATACGTTGGTACCGGCTGCAGGAATTGCAGGAAGCGCGCTTCGTTCTGTAGTACCAGTGCATCACTGCGCACCGGTATCGCCACCACCACCCGCAGACGCAAGCCATGTGTTTGAGCAGGTGGCACACTCGCTGGTCGGGTTGCAGAGGGTGAGGCTGCCAGGGTCGCGGAGCTGGCAGTCGTGTCGCCGGTAGATTCGATTGCGGCGAAGGCGCGGCTGGTGCGGGCCTGACGCAGCATCGTGGGTGTCGGCAGATCCGGCACCAGCTGGCCCAGGCGCGTGCCGATACTGGCGATGACGTTGCCGCTGCCATTGATGACGATCGCCTCCAGTGCCGTGCCCTGCTCGCGCAGGCGCGACAGTTCCGTGATCAGGTTCGCATCCGGAAGATCGGACAATTCCAATGCTGTGTTGCGGGCTTTTTCAGAAAGATCGGTAAGTGATGAATCGAGTGCCGACCGGCCCAGGTTCAGTCCGGCTTCCAGTGCCGATTCGACCCGTACGTCGAACCAGGATTCAATTGAGCGCGAGACGAACTGCACCGACACCGTATAGATCACGCTGCCCGGCAAAATGCCCACAATGGCGAATAGAAGCACCAGTCTGGCCGTAAGGCGCGAGCCGAAAACGCCACGCTTGTAACGCCTGTAGAGGCGCGTCAGCAGCAATGCCACCAGGATCAGCAACGCTACCGCCGCCAGGGCATTCAAGCCAAAAAGAAAAGGATAGTGCTTGTCGAACGATGCAGAATTTTCGGAAGCCGAAGCCAGGAGAAACACCAGGATGCTGGCAATTGCAGCACCCACCACAAACATGTAGCGCAGGCCACGTCTCACGCTCTGACCCTCACTGCTTATTCCGCTTTAAAGGCAAAATTAAGCCAGTCCGACGAAAGACGCCAGTTGCTATTGTTCAAGGCGTTGACCTGGAATGGCTTAGCCAGATATTCCAGGTTCAGGCGCATGCGAACGCCGACGTTGTAGACATTGCCGAGCTTTAACGTGCCGCGTTCTGCCACGAGCCACCGGTTGGGCCGCCGCACCAGCGACATCGCATCATCGAAGGTGGCGAAGCTCTGCTGCACGCTGCCGACGGCGCCGCCACGATACTGGCGCGTCAGCACGTTATATTCAATGCGAATGGTGCGCGAGGCATTGAGCGTGGTTTCATCGAACCAGTACCAGCGTGGCCGATACATCTCGACATCGGTGGTGAAGTGCAGGGGGATGCCACGCGTCAGCGCTTCCTCGAGATTGTAGTTGAGGTCGAGGTTGAAGGTGGCCGAAAGCCGGTATCCGTCTTCGGCGCTTTCGAGGTGCGCCTGCAGGATCTCGATGCCCTCGGCTGCCAGGGACGGTACCGATACCTGCATCAGCAGGAACGATGCCAGCATCCAGCGCGTCAGCAGAAAAATGAGTCGTCGCGTCACTGGTGCAAAAGACGGAGACGAACCCGTCGCAATGTTGGTCAATATATAGGCTCATGCCTCAGGACGGCTTTTGAAACAGTGCATAGAACAAGCCGTCATGGTCTTCGGGCAGGCTGGCGGAAGCGCCTTCCAGCCACGCCACGCCAGGCAACAACTGTCCCGGCGCCGGCAACCTGATCGCTTGATTGCGTTGGGCGAAAGCCGCGGCCTGCGCTTCCGATTCCTGCGGCCATAGCGAACATGTCACAAACAATAATTTACCATCGTCAACTAGCATCTGCCAGAGGTTGTCGAGAATTTGCGCTGAAAGTGTTGCCAGTTGCGCAGAGTCCGCCTTCCGACGCAGCCAGCGAATGTCCGGGTGCCGCCGCACGATGCCCGAGGCGGTGCAAGGTACATCAGCCAGAATGCGGTCAAATTTCTTGCCGTCCCACCATGCTTTGCCGGCAGCATCGCCGGTACTCAGCAGGGCGTCAAGCTGCAGTCGCTGCAGGTTTTCCGTGATGCGGTTCATACGCCGGGCGTCGTTGTCCAGGGCAATCAGGCTGATATTGGCGGTCTCGAGCAAATGCCCGGACTTGCCGCCCGGCGCCGCACAGGCGTCGAGTACGCGCATGCCGTCACGCAGGTCCAGCAAGGGTGCGGCTAGTTGCGCTCCGGCATCTTGTACGGACACCAGGCCTTCCGCAAAGCCGGGTATCTGCGCCACCGGGACGGCATTTGCCAGCATTACCCCATCGGCACCGACCTGACGTGCTTCCACGGCCGACTGTGACAGTTTTTCAAGGTAAGCCGCCACCGAGATGCGTCGACGATTCACCCGCAACGTCATCGGCGGCTGCAGGTTTCCGGCCGCCAGCAGCGCCTGCCAGTGTTTGGGATGGGTGCTTTTCATGGCATCGATCCACCAGACCGGATAATTCCAGACCGCTGCGGGTTCCTGCATTACCTGTTGCATCAAGCTGTCGCGCTCCCGGAGGAAGCGCCGCAGCACGGCGTTGACCATACCTTTCGCATGCGCCATGTTGGCATCCGATGCTGCTGCCGTGACTGCCTGATCGACTACGGTATGTGCATTGTAGGTTTGCACAGACCCGGCCACGGCGGGTGCCGAGATCAGCGTCAGCGCAACGCAAAGCAGGGCGTGTAGTACTGGTGGCGTCGGCGCCTTGGGGGCCAGGCGTGCAAGCAATGCGTCGACCCGGCCCAGTGCGCGCATGGTGCGGTAGCTGAGATCCTGCACGGCGCCCCGCGCCTGGGGTGGCATGTCGATGCCAGGGCGGGAAAAGACGGTCGATAATGCCTGCGGCAGGGCAGAGCCGGCACGCACCTGCAGGACTGCCAGCGCGGCGCCATGCATAGCGAATGCCAGGGAATCGGATTGCAACATCATGATGCGATCTTCATACGCCCCACATCACATCCTTGCCGGCCCGTTCGGCAGCGCGCAGCATTTCCAGAATTGGATAGGCGCGCGTGGAAAAGCGCACCGACTGCAGGTGTTGATCCTCCTGCTCGTCGACGGTATGGCCTGTTCCCGACGCCCCCACATCCGCAGGCAGGTCGACATCCGGCTCAATATCTAGCTCGATTTTGCTGCGTTCTATTTCAGCTTCTAAAACGCTGATTGCGCTGGCGGTTTCGGCTGCAGTGATCACGCCGCGTTTCACATCCTTGTGCAACAGTTCCAGAATCGGTCGTGCATGGTTTTCATACATCAGCACGTCTGCCGTGGCTTTGGATGTGAAGGTAATCAACATAAAGTGCTCCTGGAAAATATCGTGCAGGTTGCCCGGACCGGAGGGCGAAGATTACAGCATAGCGTCTTACTCGCTTTTGAACGAACCGAGAAAAGTGTCCACCGCTTCCATTCGAATCGATTTCTCCTGGCCGACCACTACCACTTGATAAACCCGCCGGTCGCGCGCCACGAACTTGGCATGCAAAGTCTTTGCATCGCTGCCAGCGCCCGCTGGCGGGCCTGCGATGAGGTCGATAATCAAAAATGCGCCTTCGCGTTTCGATTTTTCCTGGCGTACGATGCCGCCGATATTGCCGACCATCGTATTTTTCATGACTTGCAGTACTGCCTGCGCCTGCGCCGCATCCGGCAGTTCGGCAGTGGCGACGGCAAAGGTGACATTTTCGACTTCAGCGGCCCGCATCGTCATGGTCGTGCGGATGCCGCCGAGATTTATTTCCCGTGAATGGGTCGATGGTTTCGAGGGCAAAAACACGGTGTAGGGAACCTCGGTGCCCCGTACATCGCGCCAATCGTATGTAGGCGTGCACGCCGGCAAAACCGTGCCGACCAGCATTACCACCACTGCTGAGGCGACACGACGGGCGCTGGGGAAAAACTGTTTTACGAAAAGCAAAAAGTGGGGCATTGGAAGATCAGTCCGGTCGGTGCATAGCGATGTGAATTTCGGAGGGCGCTAAGCTTTCGCGCGGCGTTGACAATTATAGGATATGCGGTGCGAAGGCCGGGGTGTGAAACCCGTCGTACATTTTACTGGTCCAAAATTATTGCTGGAAATTAAGCAGGCTGACACTGCGCTGCAGGACGAACGTGAACTAACGCGTAACCAGAAGTTAAATTTCCAAGAGGAAAGTTCATTGCTAATTTTTTGATGGTTATTTCCTAATTAATGCGCGTGGCAATACATAATTACCGTTGCAGGTCTGGAATAGATGCAAGCGAAGAGTTGCTTGTGATAGCCTTTGTTGTCTTGTAGAACGACCGAAAAAACCGCCCGCCGACGCTGCTTTATCAAGCAACTCCAACGCGTTTTTCCGGCGATAGCGCTACAACAACGCAGCCGCCGGGAGTAAAACTTGGTGAACACGACCTTACAACGCGTACTGGTAATTCCACTGGTGCTGTTGGTGCTGGCATTAGCCGGGGTAATCTATTGGTCGTCGCATCGCGCAAGTGAAACCGCGGCCCACGAATTTTCGCAGAAAATTTTGCTCAACATGGTCGAGCGCGTCAGCCAGACGACAGACGGCCATCTAGTTGGCGCGCGGGTGGCAATCGACGCGCTGGCGCCTAATCCGATCTATTCACCGGTAGAGGACAGCACACACGTCCTACCGTTTCCAGACAATTCCCTGGCGATCGAGCAGCGCCTCTGGACCGCAACCGGTTTTTTTCCGACCGTTAATAGTTACGTGTATTTCGGTGGTGCAGATGGCAGTTTCGTCGGTCTGAACCGGCAGCCTGGCCGGATAGAATTGCGTCTTCGCAATGGTAATAATTCGCCCAGACAGATTCTGAGCGTGGCCACCCCGGAACGTCGACTCGGCCTGCTGCGCACCGATGCCTATGATCCACGCACCAGACCCTGGTATACAAAAACTGTTTCCAGCGCCCGCCCGACATGGTCCGATGTCTACACCGATTTCACGACACTGGAACCGGTGGTGACGCTTTCCAAGCCAATTTACCGGGCCGATCGTCAGCTCATCGGCGTCGTGGCCACGGACCTTTCCCTTACGCAACTGACCAGTTTTTACAATTCCCTGTCGGTCAGCAAGAACGGCGTAGCCTATCTGGTCGAGCGTAACGGTGCCATCATCGCCACGTCGACCAACGAGCTGCCTTATCGCACCGACAAGAAATCGGTTGTCCGGCTGATGAGCCGGCAGAGCATGTCACCGCTGTTGCGCCAGTCGTTTCAGCAGGTACTGCAGTGGCAGCGTGACGGCGAAACGCTGGAGCGCCCTGTATCCAGGGATTTCATGAGCGAACAGGGCAGGGTTCAGGTTGGCGCCTCACTATTGCGCGACGCTGCCGGGCTCGAGTGGATCATCGTCGTCGCCGCACCACGAACCGATTTCATCAGCAACGTCACTGGCGTCATGTATGAAAGCCTCGGGATCGGTTTGATCGCCGTTGCCTTGGTCATGATCCTGGGATTCCTGTTGTTGCAATGGGTACTACGCGATATCGGCAAGCTTACACGTGCAGCCGAACGCGTGGGCCTGGGTCAGCCGATGGGCCACTTGAACATCACCCGTGGGGACGAGATCGGCCTGCTGGCGAAAAGCTTCCTGCAAATGGAGCGTAGTCTGCGCACCGACAAGCTCACCGGCGTTTTGAACCGCGACGCATTGATCTCGCACATCGAATTTCGCCGGCGCAACATGGCAGGCGTTGCTTCCCTGAAGTTTTCCCTGCTGTTCCTCGATCTCGATTTGTTCAAGCCGATCAACGACCAGTATGGCCACGACGCCGGCGACCATGTATTGATCGAAACGGCCTGTCGATTGAAAGCAGGAATCCGGGAGTCCGATGAAGTGGCCCGTTTCGGCGGCGACGAATTCGTGGTGTATCTGCACGGCGTCAACGATGAAGAAGAACTGGAGGCGGTTTGCAGGAAGATTTGCGCCATGATCCAGACGCCGCACGAGATTCGTCCTGGTCTGCTGGTGCAGGTCGGCGCCTCCATTGGCTGGGCCAGCTACCCCGCAGATGGCAACGACATCAAGACGCTGCTGCGGGTAGCCGACACCCGCATGTTTCAAAGCAAAAAATTACGCAAGCATGGGGAACTTCTGGCCACGCCGACGCGGGAACTGTTGCCAGTGGCTTGATTGTTCCGATAGTTTTTTCTGGCTCACTGTTCTCGCAAGGCCCGCCGGTATTGAATCGCCTCGGCTACGTGCGTCTGGCTGATCGTCGCCACGCCGGCAAGGTCGGCAATGGTGCGCGCCACCTTCAGCACCCGATGGTAGGCCCGTGCCGACCAGTGCAGGCGTTGCATCGTCAGCCGCAGGATCTCCTCGCCCGCTGCATCCGGCTTGCAGTACTGATCGATATCGACAATCGACAGCACATGATTGGCTTTGTCCTGCCGTGCCAGCTGAAGCGTGCGTGCGGCAGCCACCCGCGTGCCGATCGCTGCTGATGTTTCGCCGGTGCTGGCTTGCTGCAACTCGTGATGGCTCAATGCGCCGACCTGAATCTGCATGTCGATACGGTCCAGCAGCGGGCCGGAGATGCGGCTTTGGTAGCGCAATACGGCATCGGCACTGCATTGGCAACGATTGGCCGGATGACCCAGGTAGCCGCAGGGGCAGGGATTCATTGCCGCGATCAATTGAAATCGCGCCGGGAAATCTGCTTGTCGGGCAGCGCGTGAAATGGTGATCTGGCCGGATTCGAGCGGCTCGCGCAAGACCTCCAGCACCCGCCGGTCGAACTCTGGCAATTCATCGAGGAACAGCACCCCGCAATGCGCCAGCGAGATCTCTCCTGGCCGGGGCGTGCTGCCACCACCAACCAGGGCAACGCCGGAGGCCGTGTGATGCGGCGCGCGATACGGCCGCATTTTCCAGCGTCCCGCATCAAAACCGCTGGTCAGCGACTGCACGGCAGCCGATTCCAATGCTTCGCCATCCGACATCGGCGGCAGGATGCCGGCGAAGCGTGAAGCCAGCATCGACTTGCCTGTGCCGGGTGGGCCAACCAGCAAAATGCTGTGGCCACCGGCAGCAGCGACTTCCAGAGCACGCTTTGCCTGGCTCTGCCCTTTCACATCGGAGAAATTCGGGTAAGGCGTAGCGACTGCTGCAAATGCCGTCGGCTCGATGCGATGACGCGTCAGCCGTGCTTCTGGATCTTGCGCAATAAAATGCGCACAGACGTCGCGTAATGAATCAGCAGGATAGATTGCGGAATCGGTCACCAGCGCTGCCTCTTCGGCATTTGCCCGGGGCAGTATAAAACCGGCAAAGGGCGTTTTTCCGGCATTTTTATGCATGGCGAACGTCATCGCCAGCGCGCCGCGTACCGGGCGCAGTTCCCCTGAAAGTGACAACTCGCCGGCAAACTCGTATTTGTTCAGTTCGGTATCCGGCATCTGGCCTGACGCAGCCAGGATACCCAGCGCAATCGGCAAATCGAAGCGACCTGATTCCTTGGGCAAATCGGCCGGTGCCAGGTTGACGGTAATGCGCCTGGCAGGAAATTCGAAGCCGCTGTTCTGCAGTGCAGCGCGCACCCGGTCCTTCGATTCCTTCACTTCGGTGTCCGGCAGGCCGACGATGGTGAAGGCGGGTAAGCCATTTGCCAAGTGTACTTCAACGGTGACTTGCGGCGCCTGCATGCCGGCGAGTGCGCGGCTTTTCAATACTGCAAGAGCCATGGTTGCTTTCCAGATTTTTCAGATGGGCTTGGCGTTGTCTGCGACGCGCCAGGGACGGTTTTCCGGCCACCCGCAACCTAGCACTCATTGATTGCGCAGGGTACATTTGCGTACTACAAAAATTGTATTCTTCGTGATCATGCCCAGCGCCATGGATCGATCGATGCTTCTCAAACCCCCAGTTTCGTAAAATCCAGCTTGGGATTTGCAGCGGCCTTACGCTGTTTCGCCAGATCGGTTTCTTTCCTCCGTTCGTCTTGTACTCTCGTTTTGCGGTCTTTCATGCCGGTAACCCGAGCAAAGTGCCCGGTTGTTCTATACAGCACGATCCGGTTGGCTGGAATGACGTCGACGCGGCTCCCATTCGGGGCAGCATTGCCATACATTGCTTTGGCGACAGCCTGCTCGATTTCCTCCACCCCCAATGTGGTAACCGCTCCGATGCTGGCAAATATTCTGGTTGTAATATCGACCTCGACTTCACCGGTCCGAGGGTCTACTGAAGGTGTCAATACATTGATCAGTTCGTTGCCCGATATTGCGTCAAGGATGACAACCGTTTTATGACAATTTTCCGGGAGCTTAAGCCATTGGCCTACTTCATCGGTTCCTGCCATGTTCCCGGGTTGCGCCTGAAATGCCGCATAGTCGGCATTGCTGACCATGCTTCCATTCGACTGAAGCGATTGGCCCACCTGCTGCATCGCTGCCGATAACAAATGCGCGTTTGCCTTTTTGCTTTGGTCTGTATCCTGCCGGTTTCCCACGACGTCGCTGACTTTTTTTCTTAAGGCTAGAATTTCGGCATCGCTAAGGGACGGTTTTTTTTCAGTGCCTTCGAGCGAATGGAACAAGCAGTCCCCGTTTCCTCTGTTCTGACGCTGGATAAAACGATTTTCATCGAACGCCCGTGCCGCTGGTCTGTATGTCTGTTCGGTTCCCGAAGGAATACCGCGCTGAACGGCTTCGATGGCAGCCTTGTTTTCCATGTATGTCAAAAGTGCTGCCTTCAGCTCCCTTAGCTGGCGATCAGAATGCACGAAACCAATGAGGTCCGCCGTCCTGTTGTTTTGCAGGTCGTCGCAAATACGCGCATTGCGACCCTGGCTGATAACTTCGATCAGTGCTGCATCCAGTGACGCTTCATTCATAACGAGTCTGGCATCGATGCGCTCGACAATTTCGCTATAGGTGATCAGTGTCGGTGCTCGCCCACGCCCCCCGAAGCTTGCAATCAATGGGAATGATGATGGGTCGTTACCCACCAATGGCTGCACGTCGACGCAGCTACGCTGGTGTCTTAAAAGAATATTGTGGGATTGTTCGATCTGCTTCGGGTTAAGGTATCGTTCCCGGAATTCCAGCCCGATTTGCGTGAGCGGGATCACTCGAAATGCGGCACGGGGATGTTGAAGATCCTCAACGGTAACCGAACATCCGAAATGCATGTCTTCTGCCTGAGGCACGATGCCGTCCGCCAGTAATTGAGGAGGATTTTCGGGATGAACGCTAACAATCTTGAAGCGCCCGCCGAGTACCAGACCGTGCGGATCGTCCTTCTGTTTGCGCCACTGCTCTCGCAACGCGCCTATCAGCGGTGTCGATGAACTTTCATCGGGTCGAAAGTGCGCTTTGCATGAAACGAATTCGAAAACACCTTTGCCGGAGACAATTCCTTGCACAAGAGATTTTTCATGCTCGAAAAAGGAAGCTTGCGCGCTATTTTTTTGCATTCGGCCACACAAATACCCACGCTTTACAGGGGACTCTGGCTGTCCGGGTCGACTGTTCGCACCATTGATGGGGCATGACCGGTCCATCTTTATTTTCAGGGCATCGAGGTTATGCGTGCGGTATGTGTCGTTTTCCTTGAAGTTGACTTGTACGGGCGTATGGTTGCGTAGCTTCGCTGCGCTTGCATCGACTCCCCTTTTAATATCCTCTTTGAACCGTGCTGCCGCATTTTTGAGGTTTAGCCATAATCGGGACTGGGGCGGCATGGTAGAAGGATTCGAGTGCTGCGCTGAAGTGGCAGAAGCGTCCGAGCTGCGCGACAGTGAGGGTGTGGCCATCGCTAGGGTGTTCGCCTTGAATGCAAGGCCGATGCGACCGTTGCGCTCCGGTTTTGACGAGTCTTGCGTAGCTGGTCCTTGTGAGCCCAATGTCACCGGAAAACCTAAATGCCTTAGTTGTGAAAAAAACCTCATTTCGCGCCAATCTTCAGTAGTTAAAATTAGATATCACGCGCCGCCGTCGGTACGTAATGGTGCAACGGTCCGCCCGTTTTCCAATTCCTGAACACGTAATTCCAGCGCTTCCAGTTTGGCGCGGGTCTTTGCCAGCACTTGCGTCTGAATGTCGAATTCTTCTCTTGTAACCAGATCGAGCTTCGAAAACCCCTGAGCCATCATTGCCTTGACGTTTTTTTCAATGTCCTTGGCAGGTGAGTTTTCGATCGCCTGGCTGATTTTCGATTGCAAATCGTTAAAAAAATTTGGTTTGTCCACAAGCATTCTCCTTCGTGTATTTTTTGCTCACCGATTAGGTGCGCATTGTTTTGGTGCGTAACATAGTGGTGCGCCACCCCATTAAGATAGAAGCGGTCTTTCCTGGAGTAGCGTACACCAATTTTTATTTATAAAAAACATAACGGAAATACCCATTGGTTGCTGGCATGAGTTGTGCTCATTCAAGCGGGAGGTTACAGCATCCAGGAACCGTCTTGTTCAATAATAACTAAAGGAAAAGTCATGAAAAAACTGGTAATCGCCATTGCAGTTTCCGCTGCGTTCTTCACCCATTTCGCCAACGCCCAGAGCGCCATGCCGGCAGAGGCAACGCCAGTGCATGCAATGACTTACAACGCGGCGCTCACCAGCGACTACCGTTTCCGCGGCTTGTCTCAGTCCCGTCTCAAGCCGGCCGTCTCTGTTGGCGCCGATTACACCCACACGCCCACGGGTTTTTACCTGGGCACCTGGTTGTCGACGATCAAATGGACAAAGGACCTGGGCGGTGACGGCGATATCGAGATTGATGTCTACGGCGGCAAACGCGGCGAACTGGTACCCAACGTGTCGTACGACATTGGCGTGCTGACTTATGTCTATCCGTCCAATGGTTTGCCTACCAGTGCGAACACCACCGAACTGTATGGCCAACTTGGTTACGGTCCGATGTATGTCAAGTATTCCGGTACCGTTACGAATGCCTTCGGCGCGCCGGACAGCAAGGGTAGCGGTTACCTCGATATCGGCGCAAACATCGACATGGCTTCCGGCTTCATCCTGAATTTGCACGCTGGCCGCCAATATATAAAAAACAATAATTTCTACAGCTATAACGACTACAAGATCGGCGTCACCAAGGATTTCGGTTTTGCTACCGGTGCATTGGCTGTTATCGGCACCGACGCCAAGAATGGCGCTTACCCGACACCATCCGGCAAGGACAACGGCAAGACCGGTTTGGTCGCAACCATCAGCAAAACTTTCTGACCTGGAGCCAGCATGAAGCTCATCACTGCCATCATCAAACCATTCAAGCTCGATGAAGTGCGGGAGGCACTGTCGGCAATTGGCGTGCAAGGCATTACCGTCACAGAAGTGAAGGGCTTCGGCCGGCAAAAAGGGCATACCGAGTTGTATCGGGGTGCCGAGTACGTGGTCGATTTTTTGCCGAAAACGAAGATCGAAGCCGCGGTCGAGGATGCCATTGTCGATCGTGCGATCGAGGCGATCGAAACAGCAGCGCGTACCGGGAAAATTGGCGACGGCAAGATTTTCGTCTACGAGCTGCAGCAGGTCTTGCGTATTCGCACCGGCGAAACCGGCAACGACGCTCTTTAAGGAGGAGATATGAAAAAACACTTCAATAATTTACTCCTCGCCTGCACCTTGCTGCTGGCGACCGGCGCCATGCAGTCGGTCGTGGCTGCAGAAACAGCGACGCCGCCGCAACCAGTGATCGTGCTTGCACAGGCAACTTCCACCGTCGATGCCGCAGCTGCGGCTGCGGCGCAACCAATGGCTCCAGCGACACCTGCAGCGCCGGCCAGTACTGCGGCGGCAGGAGCCGTACCCCCGACAACGACCGTTATCCCGACGCCTGCGCCTGTGCCGAACAAGGGTGATACGGCCTTCATGATGGTTGCAACCGTACTGGTGATTCTGATGACCATTCCCGGTCTTGCGCTGTTCTATGGCGGGCTGGTGCGTTCGAAAAACATGCTGTCGGTGTTGATGCAGGTGTTCATGATTTTTGCTGTGATCATCGTTTTATGGTGCATCTACGGGTACTCGCTAGCCTTCACGGAAGGTAATGCATTCATCGGCAAATTCGATCGGCTCATGCTCGCGGGAATCTGGGATCCCCAAAAAGGTGTGTTTGCCGCAGCCGCAACCTTCAGCAAAGGCGTAGTGATACCGGAATTCATTTTCGTGGCATTCCAGGCGACATTTGCAGCCATTACCTGCGGCTTGATCGTCGGCGCATTTGCCGAACGAGCAAAATTTTCCGCAGTCATGGCGTTCATCGTGCTGTGGTTCACCTTTTCTTACCTGCCGATCGCACATATGGTTTGGTTCTGGCCTGGGCCCGATTCCATCACCGATGCAGCAAGCCTGGCGACCGCAACCGCCAAGGCCGGCTGGTTGTGGCAGAAAAGTGCGCTTGATTTCGCTGGCGGCACGGTGGTCCATATCAATGCTGCGGTGGCCGGCCTGGTGGGCGCCTACGTGATCGGCAAGCGCATCGGCTACGGCAAGGAAGCCATGGCGCCGCATTCGCTGACCATGACCATGATCGGCGCTTCGCTGCTATGGGTGGGTTGGTTTGGCTTCAACGCCGGGTCTTCGCTCGAAGCCGGCGATGTTGCAGCACTGGCGTTCATGAACACGATGCTGGCAACGGCTGCAGCGACGTTGTCGTGGGTGTTTGGCGAATGGATGGCAAAAGGCAAGCCTTCCATGCTGGGTGGGGCTTCCGGCGCGGTGGCAGGTTTGGTCGCCATCACGCCGGCCTGCGGCTTCGTCGGTCCGCTGGGGGCGTTGGTGATCGGCCTGCTGGCTGGCATCATCTGCCTATGGGGCGTCAATGGTTTGAAGCGCTTGCTCGGCGCGGATGATTCGCTGGACGTGTTCGGCGTGCACGGTGTCGGCGGCATATTGGGTGCTTTGCTGACAGGCGTATTCGCTTCGCCTTCACTGGGTGGTCAAGGCATCTGGGATTACGTTGCCAACAAACCCGGCGCAGACTATTCAATTTCGGCACAGGTGTGGGTGCAATTCCAGGCCGTGCTGACGACCGTGGTCTGGTCGGCGGTGGTGTCGCTCATCGCCTACAAGCTGGTCGACTTGGTGATCGGCATGCGGGTGGCCGAAGACGAGGAGCGGGAAGGTCTGGATATTTCCAGCCACGGTGAGACCGCCTACCATTCGTGACGAGATTCTCCGGCTCGCACAAGTGAAATTTTCAAGCGCCTCGATCGGAGGCGCTTTTTTTTGGTCCGTACCTTGTCTCCTTCGCAGTCGCATCGATCGAACGGCCAGCGGGCCGTGCACGGGGAAAATGCCACTTGTGATGGATAACCGTTAAAATCCCGTCACATTCGCATCTCTGCCACGTGCTTGGTAAAAAAGGTTTGTTATGGTTCCCCATCTCGTTACAGCCCTCAGCGGGCCCCTGCTCGATCTGGAAAAAAAAATACTGGCGGCGACCCCTGCCATCGAACGCTGGTTTCGACTGGAATGGCAGGAACATACGCCACCGTTCTACTGCTCGGTTGATCTGCGCAATGCCGGCTTTAAACTGGCGCCGGTGGACACTGATCTTTTTCCTGGCGGATTCAATAATCTCTCCCCGGAGATGTTGCCCCTTTCGGTGCAGGCTGCCATGGCAGCAATCGAAAAATATTGTCCGGATGCCAAAAATCTGCTGCTTGTTCCCAGACTCGATACTGACAATCCGTTTTACTTGCAAAATGTCGCCCGGCTGATGCAGATTTTCCGCCAAACCGGTCTGCATGTGCGCCTCGGCTCCCTTTCAGACGGGATCACCGAGCCGACACCGATTGAGCTTCCAGACGGCAATACTCTGGTGCTGGAGCCGATGGTGCGTTCGGAAAATGGCCGGCGCCTGGGTTTGAAAAATTTCGACCCTTGCACCATCTTGCTCAACAACGATCTGTCAGCCGGTATCCCGTCGATACTGGAAAACATCTACGAGCAGAATCTGCTGCCGCCGCTGCATGCCGGTTCGGTGTTACGGCGTAAAAGCAATCATTTGTCCGCCTACGATGAAGTGGTCAAGAAATTTGCCAAGCTTCTCGAAGTCGACGCCTGGATGCTCAATCCCTACTTCGTTCGATGCAGTGCCGTCGACCTTCGAGAACTAGCCGGGGAAGAGCAACTTGCTACCGCGGTCGATCAGGTGTTGGCAAAAATCCGCAAGAAATACAAGGAATACAGCATCAAGGAAACACCGCTCGTTACTGTCAAGGCCGAAGCCGGCACCGATGGCATGGACATCGTCACCGTGCGCGACGCGGCCGAGCTGAAGGAGTTTTGCCGCCTGCAGCGCGACCAATCCACCGCACCAGGGGGGCGGTTGGTCGTTGCCGACCTGATCGTGCAGGAGAGCGTGCCGACTTTCGAGCACATCAACGACTCGGTCGCCGAGCCGGTGGTCTACATGATGGATCGCTATGTCGTGGGCGGCTTTTATCGGGTGCAGGCGGAGCGCAGCGTCACTGAGAACGCAAACGCGCCAGACACTCCGGGCACGCACTTCGTGCCACTGGCGTTTGCGCAGCAACATGCATTGCCGGACCTGCAGGCAAAGCCCGGAACGGCAGCGCCGAACCGCTTTTACATGTACGGAGTGGTGGCGCGTCTGGCCCTTCTGGCAGCGTCCATCGAGCTGGAAAAGACCGATCCGAATCCTGAAGTATATTGATCGCGTACAAATGAAAATTGCCTTTTGCGCCGATCCGCTGGACGGCTTCAAAATCTACAAGGACACCACCTATGCAATGATGGTGGAGGCGGCGCGACGTGGCCACGAGGTGCATGCCTTCGAGCAGAGGGACATGGCGATCGAAGCCGGTAGGGTGGTGGCCAATATCGCCCGCATCAGTATCACCGATACGACCGGCACGCAATCGGCCTGGTATGAAGCAGCTGCGCCGGTGGCGACGCCACTGCAAAAAATCGATGCTGTTGTCATGCGCAAGGACCCGCCGTTCGATATGGAGTATGTCTACGCGACCCATCTGCTGGAGCTGGCACAGCAGCAAGGGGCGCGCGTATTCAACCGGCCGGAAGCGGTGCGCAGCCATAATGAAAAGCTGGCCATCACCCAGTTTCCGGCGCTCATCGCGCCCACGCTCGTGACCAGCGACGCGGTGCGCATCCGTGCATTTCATGCCGAGCACCACGACATCATTCTCAAGCCACTCGACGGCATGGGCGGCGCTGGTGTGTTTCGGGTGCGCGACGACGGCATGAACCTGGGTGCGATTATCGAGGGCCTGACCGTGAATGGACGCACCACGATCATGGTGCAGCGTTACATTCCGGATATCGTTAAAGGCGACAAGCGTATTCTGCTTATCGGCGGTACCGTGGTGCCATTCTGCCTGGCGCGCATTCCCCAGGGCGGTGAAGTCCGTGGCAATCTGGCTGCCGGCGGTTTAGGCGTGGCGCAACCGCTATCCGACAGCGATCACCGGATTGCCGCTACTCTGGCCCCGGTGCTGTCGGTACGTGGCCTGCTGTTGGTCGGCCTGGATGTGATCGGTGAAAATCTGACAGAGATCAATGTGACAAGTCCGACCTGTTTTCAGGAAATAACACAACAGACGGGCTTCGATGTGCCAGGCTTGTTCGTGAATGCCTTAGAGAAAGCTGTGTGATCCGTTATCATGGTAGGAATATTATTGTTGACCCATGCGCCGCTGGGACAAGCATTCATCGAAGCCGCTGCCCATGTTTTTCGTGGGCGCCCGGATCGTCTGGATGCCATCGATGTTCGCGCGGATCAGGACCCGGCGGAAGTGAAGTGGCTGGCGAAGGCGGCAATTGCCCGCCTTGACAACGGCACCGGCGTGCTGGTAATCACCGACGTCATGGGCGGTACGCCGTCCAATTGCACATTGGCGTTGTGCCATCCAGGGCAAGTGGAGGTAATTGCCGGAATCAGCCTGCCAATGCTGTTGCGGGCCATTACCTATCGAAACGATATGCTGGATGTAGTAGTGGAAATGGCGCTCTCCGGTGGTCAGAACGGAGCAGTGCGTGTGGATAACCGGGTTCGCCTTTCGCCGAATTAGCAGATAAAAATGATCGAACAAGAACTGGAAATCGTCAATAAACTCGGCTTGCACGCCCGCGCTTCGGCCAAGCTGACACAGCTGGCGGCGAAATACGAAAGCGAGGTCTGGATGACCCGTAACAAGCGCCGAGTCAACGCCAAATCGATCATGGGTGTCATGATGCTGGCCGCTGGCAAGGGCACCAAGGTTCTGCTGGAAGTCGAAGGCGCTGATGAGCAAGCCTGCTTCGATGCGATCGCGTTGCTAATCGAGAACAAATTCGGCGAAGCAGAATAGTCGACCACGGACATCAATGGCATCCTTTACGCTCCACGGTGTTTCAGTTTCGCGCGGCATTGCCATTGGGCGTGCACACCTTCTGACTCCGGCTGCGCTGGATGTAAAGCATTACCTGATCGAAGAGCATCAGGTGGAAGCCGAAGTGGCACGTCTGCAAGATGCCCATACGACCGTGCTGAAGGAGTTGCAGGCGATCTGGAGCGCCTTGCCAAAAGATTCGCCCGCCGAATTAGGCGCTTTCATCGATGTTCATGCATTGATCTTGTCGGACCCGATGATTTCGGAAACCCCGCTCGACATCATTCGCACCCGCCACTACAACGCCGAATGGGCACTGGTGACCCAGATCGACGAGCTTTCGACGCAGTTCGACGAGATCGGCGACACCTATCTGCGCGAACGCAAAGCAGATATCCAGCAGGTCGGCGAGCGCATACTGAAAGTGTTGACCGGCACGGCATCGATCTTGCCCCGGCCACCAAGCGTCTCCGACGACGGCAACAACACCAGTGCCAACGTAATCGTGGTGGCGCACGACATTTCGCCAGCCGACATGCTGCAGTTCCGGGACCGGGCCTTCAGCGGTTTTGTCACCGATCTCGGCGGTCAGAACTCCCACACCGCAATCGTTGCCCGCAGTCTCGACATTCCGGCTGCAGTCGGCATGTTCAATGCGTCTGCCCTGATCGCGCAGGACGACTGGGTGATCATCGATGGCGACGCTGGCGTCGTCATTGTCGACCCTGGCGCGCAGGTGCTGGAGCAGTATCGCGAACGGCAGAGCCGGCAGGCACGGGATCGCAAGAAGCTCGGTAAGCTGAAAAAAACGCCATCGATCACGCGCGACGGCACGCCCATTACGCTGCTGGCCAATATCGAGTTTCCCGATGATTGTGCGGCGGCACTGGAAGGCGGCGCGCACGGTGTTGGTCTGTTTCGCTCTGAATTCCTGTTCATGAACCGCGCCAGCGCCGGCAACAAGCTGCCTACCGAAGAAGAGCAGTTCGAGTCTTACCGCAATGCCGTGCTGGCGATGAAGGGTCGTCCTGTTACCATCCGCACACTCGATACCGGCGCCGACAAGCCGCTCGATGCTGCCGAGCAGACTGCGCTGAACCCGGCGTTAGGCCTGCGCGCGATCCGTTTCTGTCTGGCCGAGCCGCAGATGTTTCTGGCGCAGTTGCGCGCTATCCTGCGGGCATCGGCGTTCGGACCGATCAAGCTGCTCATTCCGATGCTGGCGCATGCTTTTGAAATCGACCAGACTCTGGCGATGATCGAGCAGGCAAAAGTACAGCTGACTGCTGCCAACAAGCGTTTTGATCCCGCCATCAAGATCGGCGCCATGATCGAAATCCCTGCGGCTGCACTGACCTTGCCACTGTTCATCAGGCGCATGGATTTTTTGTCGATTGGCACCAATGACCTGATCCAGTACACGCTGGCGATCGATCGGGTCGACCACGAAGTCGCGCATCTGTACGATCCGCTGCATCCGGCGATCCTGTATCTGCTGTCGTCGATCATCGCCATCGGCGCCAAAGCCGGTGTGCCGGTTTCCGTATGTGGCGAGACGGCTGGCGACACCAAGCTTACGCGGCTGCTGCTGGGCATGGGGCTGCGAGAATTTTCGATGCATCCGGCGCAGCTGCTGGCAGTGAAACAGGAAATCCTGGGCAGCGACCTTAACCTGCTGGCACCACAGGTAAAAAAAATCATGCGTACCATGGAGCCGGCTGCCATCGCCGAGATGGTCCAGCAGTTGCGCACGATGTAGAATCGCCCGGCGCTTTCACCTCCACTGTTTTCAGGTATTCATGTCTTCCATCGGAATCGTGGCACCGCAATCGATGCAGTTCGCTGCGCCTCTGGCGTTGCAAAGTGGCGCATCGATTGCCGACTACACTCTGGTCTACGAAACATACGGCGTGCTCGATGCCGCGCGATCCAACGCCGTGCTGGTATGCCATGCGCTCAACGCCTCGCATCACGTGGCCGGCATCCATCATGCAGAAGATACCAGTCCCGGCTGGTGGGACAACATGGTCGGCCCCGGCAAGCCCGTGGACACCGATCGTTTCTTCGTCATCGGCGTCAATAACCTCGGCTCCTGTTTCGGCTCGACCGGCCCGATGCATGCCGATCCGGCGACCGGCAAGCCCTACGGGGCCAGCTTCCCGGTAGTAACCGTTGAAGACTGGGTGCATGCACAGGCCAGGCTGGCCGACGCCCTGGGCATCGAACAATTCGCCGCAGTAATGGGGGGCTCGTTAGGCGGGATGCAGGCCATGGCCTGGAGCATGATGTACCCGCAGCGCCTGCGCCATTGCGTGGTGGTCGCCTCAGCCCCGCGGCTCTCGGCACAGAACATCGCTTTCAACGATGTGGCACGACAGGCGATTCTGACAGACCCCGATTATCATGGCGGTGATTTCTATGCCTACGGCGTGGTGCCGAAAAACGGCTTGCGCGTTGCGCGCATGGTCGGTCATATCACCTACCTTTCCAACGACGATATGGCCGAAAAATTTGGCCGCGAGTTGCGATCCGGCGCCTATCAGTTTGGTTACGGCGTCGATTTCGAAATCGAATCCTACCTGCGCTATCAAGGCGACAAGTTCTCCGAATATTTCGATGCCAATACCTATCTGCTGATTACCAAGGCGCTGGATTATTTCGATCCGGCCCGGGCCTGCGGTGGCGACCTGACCTGCGCCATGGCCGGTACGAAGGCACAATTCCTGGTGGTGTCGTTTTCCACGGACTGGCGTTTCGCACCGGCGCGAAGCCGCGAAATCGTGCAGGCACTGGTGAATAATCGCCGTCGCGTGACCTACGCCGAAATCGATGCGCCACACGGCCACGATGCCTTCCTGCTGGAGGACCAGCGCTACATGAACTGCGTGCGCACCTACTACCAGCGGATATGGGAAGAAATTGGAGCCAGAGCATGAATTTTGCCGAGCTGAGTCTGTTGCGCCCGGACCTGGCATTCATCGCTCACTGGGTCGCGCCACAGTCGCATGTGCTCGATCTCGGCTGTGGCGACGGCGTGATGCTCGATCATCTTCAAACCGACAAGCGCTGCACCGGCTACGGCGTCGAAATCGACGATCATCAGCTACCTAAATGCATCGCGCGCGGAGTGCAGGTGATCCAGCAGGATCTGGAGGCCGGGTTGGCGATTTTCGCCGACAACGCTTTTGACACAGTGCTTTGTCTGTCGGCCTTGCAGATGATGAAAAATGTCGAAGGTATTCTGCGCGACATCACTCGCGTTGGGCAGGAAGCGATCGTATCGTTTCCAAACTTCGCATACTGGCCGCATCGGCTGGCGCTGCTGCGCGGGCGCATGCCGGTGTCCAAAAGCCTGCCCTACGAGTGGTACGACACTCCCAATCTGCGCTGCGCGACGATTCACGATTTTGAAGAGCTGGCCGACAGTGTCGGTCTGAAAGTGCTCGAACGCGTGGCGTTGGAAGACGGCCATCCCGTATCGTTCCTGCCGAATTGGCGGGGCAGTCTGGCGGTGTTTCGACTCCGGAAAAAATACCCGGCTCAATCCCCACACAAAGCGGCCCAAGATGAACGATAACGCGACAAATAACGCTAGCGAAACATCAAAGATCGTTGCTGCTACTTCTCCGGCTGAACTGACGCCTGCCGGCCTGCCGGAAGCACCCACTTGGCATAGTTACCTTAACCGGCGCATGCTGATCCTGCTATTCATGGGGTTCAGCTCGGGGTTGCCGCTATTTATTTTGCTCTCGTTGCTGCAGGCCTGGCTGGCAAAGTCCGGCCTGGATGTGAAGAAGCTTGGCCTGTTTGCTCTGGTCATGTTTCCCTACACCTGGAAATTTCTCTGGTCGCCACTAATGGATCGTTTCAGCTTTCGCTGGCTTGGACGCCGCCGCGGCTGGATGGCGCTGACGCAAGTACTGCTGTTTCTGACCATTGGTGGCATGGGCATGCTCGATCCGGTGACCCAGGTATCCTGGGTGGCGATCGCTGCTGCGACAGTCGCCTTTATTTCCGCCAGTCAGGATATTGTCATCGACGCCTACCGCCGCGAAATCCTGCCCGACAACGAGCAGGGCCTGGGCGCGGCGGTGCACGTCAATGCCTACAAGATCGCCGGCATGGTGCCGGGTGCGCTGTCGCTGATCCTGGCCGATCGCATGCCCTGGCAGCCGGTTTTCTGGATCACGGCCTGCTTCATGCTGCCGGGCTTGATCTGCACGTTGCTGGTCAAGGAGCCGAAAGTGTACGGTGCGCCGCCAAAAAACATGCGCGAGGCGTTGGTGCTGCCGTTCAAGGAATTCATACAGCGCGGCGGTTGGCAGAACGCCTGCTGGATACTCGGCTTCATTTTTCTCTACAAGCTTGGCGACAGCATGGCGACAGCACTGTCGACCAAGTTCTATCTCGATCTCGGTTTCAGCATGACGCAAATCGGTGTCGTAGCCAAAACCACGGGCTTCTGGGCCAGCATCGCCGGTGGCATTGTTGGTGGCGTGTGGATGGTCAAGCTCGGCATCAACCGCGGGCTATGGGTATTCGGTGCGATCCAGGCAGTTTCGATCCTTGGCTTCGCCTGGCTGTCATATGCCGGCCCGAATCCGGTGCTGCTGGGCGCAGTGATCGCTTTCGAAGCTTTCGGCAGCAACGGGCTCGGTGCAGCTGCCTTCGTCGCTTTTATCTCCCGGGCGACCGATCCGCGTTACACGGCCACGCAATACGCGCTGTTTTCAAGCCTGGCTGCGGTGCCGCGTACCTTCATCAATGCCTCGGCGGGATATATCGTTGCCGAAACCGGCTGGTTCTACTTCTTCCTGATTTGCTTCGGGCTGGCGTTTCCTGGAATGCTGATGCTGGCAAAAATTGCCCCTTGGCGCGGAGACCGGGCTGCGGTAGCAAAATCGGCCTGATAATTGTGTAAATTTGAAAAAAATCTGGCTGCAGTATGATTTTTAATAAAGTGCTTACTTCGTTTACCGGCAATCATCCTAGCCTGTTGACGTGGCCGACGTGCCTTGTCAAAAGCTGCGTTTCTTTTTTGCATTTTTTACAAAAAGCCATTTTTCGATTTTCAATTTTCATAACTCAAGGGGAAAACAATGCGTATCAATTCACAAAATACAGGCTTGGCGATACAGCAACGCCAATCTGTAAAAACAATTGCCAGCAGTCTGCAGGGTGATCTGGACACCTATCAGCGTATCCCTTTAATAACGACCAACGCTGAAAAGCTGGACTGCCTGCGCCGGCGTTTGCTGGCAAAGAATCAGCAGCTTGCCGCGCTTCGTGCAGGCAATCTGGAGTGCGAAGCGCCTGCTCCGAGCGTGGCAAGAACGCTCAAAAGCGGCACGGCACTTAGTGGCGCAATTGCTGCGCGTGCCGGCGCAATTGTGGCCGCCACTGCCACAGGTGCGGTGCAAGCTGGTGTGATGGCTGCCGCGCTACCTGTATTGGGTGTGTTGAGCGGCGCTTTAAACGGTTTTTCTAATGGTTGGAGCGCGCCAGTAGCATGTGCAAAACCCGTGACAGCCGTCGCCGGCATGGGCATAGGTGCGGTCAGCGGTGGGATTGCCGGCACCTTCGGCATGGCAGTGGCCATACCTGTTTCAATCGGGTTGAAAGGATCGATTCCCCGGAAAGCCTTCAACTTCATCGACCAGATGCCAAAAGCCCGCGCCTACGCAAAGCGAAAGAAACAAAGCACTTGGGAAATTGCGGACACTGCCAATAATGACCTCGCAAAATTGTTGCGTATAGTCGAACAGAAACATGAGGAGGCACAATTTTTTGCTTCGGCTCCAGAAATGATGCGTGACATGGCAAGTGCTTTGGGCCAAGCCGTCGTCGAAGGGAACGCTGCCCGCTTCTGACCGGTATGGCAGCAACCGAAAGCGACAGGCAAAGCTTGCCCTACCCGGTGAACTGGAAGGCGGCGATGATCTGATTCAGTGATTGGGAAAGGTGGGCGGTCCATTCTCGGCTGACCGGACGTGTCGGCGTCAGGGGAAATACAGCGGTTTTGCCGATTTCGTCACAAGCAGTCGTTCGGTGACCGTGTACAACAACTGCCTGACGGCGCACGAGGAAGGCAGATGGAGGATCACGCGATCCTTGATCTGTCTGACCGGCACAGCGATTTTAAACAGTTTTGAAATGACAGTGGAAGGCAGACCACTAAACCTGAGCTCACATCAAGATCTTCGATCTTTAAAGAAATGCGATTGCATATTGCGCATTGCGTGTGATCGTGAGGTGCGGCAACCCAACCATATGGTTGTGGATGTAGTGGCGAGCGTCGGCAAACGCAGCACAAGTGACATTCAATGCCATATCATCGCGGTGCTTTTAAGCCAACCTCAGAATTCAGAAATCAAATTCGTAATCAACGATTAAAGGTGCATGGTCGCTGAAACGCTGCTCCTTGAAAATCGAAGCTTTTCGCGCCAGCGCCGCAAGCGATTGCGTCGCAATCTGGTAATCGATCCGCCATCCGACGTTGTTGGCCCAGGCATTGCCGCGATTGCTCCACCAGGTATAGTGATGCTCGCCCGGCTCGACACGGCGAAACACGTCCACCATGTCGATTTCCGTGAAAATGCGCGTCAGCCACGCGCGTTCTTCAGGAAGAAAACCGGAATTCTTTTGATTGCCCTTCCAGTTTTTCAGATCGATCGGATGGTGGGCAATATTCCAGTCGCCACAGACCACGACTTCCCGGCCACTGGCTTTCAATGCTGCCAGGTGCGGGAAAAACACCGCCATGAAACGAAATTTTGCCAGTTGCCGCTCCGGGCTCGACGAGCCGGATGGGCAGTACAGGGAAATCACCGACAGATTGCCGTAATCGCACTGGATGTACCGCCCCTCCGCATCGAATTCGGTGTCGCCGAAGCCAAAACGCACGGCATCCGGTTGCCGCTTGCTGTAGATGCCCGTGCCGGCATATCCTTTTTTTTCCGCATGATGGAAGTGGCCATGATAGCCGGACGGATTCTGGAAATCCTGTGTCATGTCGCCGGCTTGCGCACGAATTTCCTGCACACAGACAAAATCGGCATCCTGTCGGGGCATCCATTCGAAAAATCCTTTTTTCGAGGCAGAGCGAATGCCATTCAAGTTGGCGGAAATGATTTTCAGCATGGAATAGGGAACCTGGATGGCATGGTTTATGTTAGATAAATTAGTGGTTTCACTGCGGGAATGTTGCGGGATTTGCCCGAAATTGCAGAAATCCCTCATGTTTCTCATAATTTCACTTCACAGTGGCGTGCAATCGACGCTCTGGCTTGCCCGCCGATTATCATACGAGGTATGCTCAGGTGCAATATGAGGTGTTTAGCCCACGAGGATAATTTGCAGAATTTACGTCAAGAGTTCATTGGATTCGCAGTCGATGCGGGGGTGCTTCGATTCGGCCAGTTCACCACCAAGGCTGGACGCAATTCGCCTTATTTTTTCAACGCCGGGCTATTTCATGACGGCGCGACCCTGGGCCGGCTTGGTGAATTCTACGCACAGACTTTAATCGATTCCGGCATCGAATTCGACATGTTGTTCGGCCCGGCTTACAAAGGCATCACGCTGGCTGCAGCCACTGCAGTGGCGCTTGCCGCACGCGGCAGGAATGTGTCGTTCGCTTACAACCGCAAGGAAGCCAAATCCCACGGCGAAGGTGGCACGCTTGTCGGGGCCGGCCTGGCCGGACGTGTCGTGATCATCGACGACGTGATTTCAGCCGGCACGTCGGTACAGGAATCCGTGACGATGATCCGTGCCGCCGGTGCCACACCCTGCGCCGTGCTGATCGCTCTCGACCGAATGGAGCGCAGCGGGCCGGACCATGCACTCTCGACACATTCGGCGGTGCAGGAAGTCAGTACCCGATTCGCCATACCGGTCGTATCGATTGCCAGCCTCGACGATTTGCTGACCTACATGTCAGACACGTCGGTGGACAATGGTCAGGCACCATACGGAAGTGCGATCAGTGCCTATCGTGCCCGTTATGGCGCGGCGTGACACGATGCAACCTTATTGCAAACGTGCAGAGCAGGAGCATCCAATGATGCCGTTTTTTTGCTTTAAAACGATTTACCGACGCTCGCTTTTTCTGATGGTGCTGGCACTTGCATCGTCAATGCTTGTGTCAATAGTTGCGCAAGCGCAAATATACATTTGCAAGGATGCCGCCGGGCGGACGCTTACTTCGGATCGTCCCTTGCCCGAATGCGCCAATCGGTCAGTACGCGAAATTGATCGTGCCGGCATCACACGCCGTGAAATCGCTCCGCCCCTGTCCCCGGAACAGAGGCGCGAACGGCAGGTGCAGGAAGAAAAACAGCGTGCAATCGCCGCCGAGGTGGAAGAGCGACGGCTCTACGATCGGGCTCTGATGACACGCTATCGTAATAATTCCGATATCGCCATTGCCCGTCAACGCGCAATCTCGCTGCTGGAGGATCAACGGCGTATCGACACCAGCGCCCTAACAAACGAGATGAAGACGATGAAATCGGCGGAAACTGCAGTTTCTGCTGGTTCTGGTAGCAAGACCAACGCGTCGACGGCCAATCAGAAACGTCTGGAAGAGGCCGCCCGTACGGTAGAGTTGCGGTTGTCGTCGATCGAGTCTCGTAATGCCGAGATTGAGCGCACCAATCAGCGCTTCGATCAAGCCGTCAAACGGTTCAATGAAATAAAATCCGCCATTGGTGCAGGGCCTTCGGCAGACCTGTCACGTTAAAGGCCGGTCATCAGTTTTTTCTTCAGTAATTCTGTCAGTTGCGCCGGATTTGCCTTGCCCTTGCTTGCTTTCATGGCCTGGCCGATCAACGCGTTGAACGCTTTTTCCTTGCCGCTGCGATATTCTTCGACCGATTTCTGGTTTGCCGCCAGCACCTCGTCGATCAACGTCTCCAGTGCGCCGCTATCCGATATCTGTCGCAAACCTCGGGCATCGATGATGTCATCGGCCAGGGTCGACGAATCGGTTGGCAATTCCCACATCATGCCGAACACTTCCTTGGCGATTTTGTTGGAGACGGTGCCATCGGTAATCCGTGCCAGCAGCAGCGCCAATTGCGGTGCGGCTACGGGAACGACGTCGGTATTGATGTCGAGCCCGGCACGGTTCATTGCCGAAGAAAGCTCACCCATGGCCCAGTTTGCCGCCAGCTTCGATTGCGATGATGCACCGGCAGCCACCAGCGCTTCGAAGTACATTGCCAGTGCCTTGGATTGCGTCAATACCGCGGCGTCGTAATCGGACAAGCCGAAATCGCTGATGAAGCGCTGGCGCATCGCACCCGGCAACTCTGGCATGGCTGCCTTCACGCGGGCAATCCATTGCGCATCGATTATCAGCGGCGGCAAATCGGGGTCCGGGAAATAACGGTAATCCTGCGCATCTTCCTTGCTGCGCATTGAACGGGTCTCGTGTCGGTCCGGGTCGTAAAGGCGGGTTTCCTGCACCACGCGGCCACCGTCCTCGATCAGTTCGATCTGGCGTCGCACTTCGTAGTTGATCGCTTCTTCCATGAAACGGAATGAGTTCAGGTTCTTGATTTCGCAGCGGGTGCCGTACTTTTCCTGTCCGACAGGGCGCACCGAAACGTTGGCATCGCAGCGAAACGATCCATCCTGCATGTTGCCGTCGCAGATGCCCAGCCACATCACCAGCGAATGCAGCGCCTTGGCATACGCCACGGCTTCCGTTGCACTGCGCATGTCGGGCTCGGTCACGATTTCCAGAAGCGGCGTGCCGGCACGGTTCAGGTCGATACCGGTCATGCCGTGGTAATCCTCGTGTAGCGACTTGCCGGCATCTTCTTCCAGATGCGCACGTGTAAGCTGCACGCTGCGCATCGTCGAGACGCCGTCACGTTCCATGGCAAAGGCCACCACGCCGCCTCGTACGACCGGTGCGTCGTTCTGGCTGATCTGATATCCCTTGGGCAGGTCGGGATAGAAGTAATTCTTGCGGTCGAACGTGGACTCGGCCGCAATCTGGCCGCCTACGGCCAGTCCGAACTGGATGGCACGCTCTACGGCGCCGCGATTCAATACCGGCAGCACGCCCGGCAGCGCGAGATCTACCGCGCTAGCCTGCGTGTTTGGCGCTGCGCCGAAGCGAATCGATGCGCCGCTGAATATTTTGGAGGCAGTCGTCAGTTGCGTATGTGTTTCAAGACCGATCACGACTTCCCATTGCATGGCAATTTCCTTAAACCGGGGTACGCAGATGCCAGTCGGTGATCTGCTGGTATTGATGGGCGACGTTCAATAGTCTGGATTCACCGAAGTAATTGCCGATGAGTTGCAGGCCGACCGGGCGGCGGCTGTTTTGCACGCCCTGGCCGAAGCCGCAGGGCACCGACATGCCCGGCAAGCCGGCCAGACTGGTGGAGAGCGTGAAAATATCCGCAAGGTAGTTGGCTACCGGGTCATCTACCTTGTCGCCCAGGTTCCAGGCGACGGTGGGCGAAACCGGCCCCATGATCACATCGCATTGCGTGAATGCCTGGACGAAATCCTCGGCAATCAGCCGGCGAATCTTTTGCGCTTGCAGGTAATACGCATCGTAATAGCCATGTGACAGGACGTATGCGCCCACCAGAATGCGCCGCTTCACTTCCTCGCCAAAGCCCTCGGCACGGGTTTTACGGTACATTTCCGCCAGGTCTTTGTATTCACTGGCGCGGTGGCCGTAGCGCACGCCGTCGAAACGCGACAGATTCGAGGATGCTTCTGCTGCAGCAATAACGTAATAGACCGGAATTGACAATTCCGTTTTCGGCAGCGAAATATCCACTAGTGTTGCACCCTGTTTTTCGAATTCGCCGAGCGCTGTCTGCACGGCAGCCGCGACATCGTTTGCCAGGCCCGGTCCGAAAAACTCCTTTGGCACGCCGATTCGCAGCCCTTGTAAAGGTTGTGCCAGCAAGGCGGTGAAGTTCTCCGCCGGGCGTTCGACACTGGTGGCGTCGCGGTCGTCGACACCCACCATGGTATTGAGCAGCAACGCACAATCCTCGGCATTGCCGGCCATGGGGCCAGCCTGGTCGAGTGACGAGGCAAAAGCGATCATGCCGAACCTGGAGACGCTGCCGTAGGTCGGCTTGATCCCGGTGACGCCGCACAGTGATGCCGGCTGGCGAATCGAGCCGCCGGTATCGGTGGCAGTGACGGCTGGCGCCAGCCGCGCGGCAATCGCCGCTGCCGAGCCACCGGATGAGCCGCCAGCAACGGCGCTGTGATCCCAGGGGTTCTTCACCGGGCCAAAGAAAGAGTTTTCGTTCGATGAACCCATGGCGAATTCGTCACAGTTCAATTTACCCAGCGTTACCATGCCGGCGTCGTTGAATCGCTCCACGACGGTCGCATTGAACGGACTGGTGTAATGCGCCAGCATTTTCGAACCGGCCGTGGCGCGCCAGCTCCGCGTGACGAAGATATCCTTGTGGGCGATCGGCACACCGGTCAAAGCCGGCGCATTGCCCTGTGCAAGGCGCGTATCCGCCTGTGCTGCCTGATGTAAGGTCAGTGTTTCATCGACATGTAAAAAGGCGTTCAGATCGCTGTTGGAAATACGCTGCAAATAGTGTTGCGCGAGTTCCACGGCAGAAGTTTTTCTTGATTGCAATAACGTCGACAAGTGTTTCAGAGTGTGGGTATGCATAACCGCTTCATATCAGTCAGGGACATCAGTCGATAACCTTGGGCACCAGATACAGCCCGTCCTGCACGATCGGTGCACAAGCCTGGAACGCTTCGCGTTGGTTTGTTTCAGTCACCACATCCTCACGTAGACGAATGGCGAGATTGGGTTGCGATATGGCAAGTGGGTGACGCAACGGTTGCACGCCATCGGTATCGACCGCACACAATTGCTCGACCAATGCAAAAATGTCATTAAGCTTTTCGAGTGTGCGTTCAGCCTGATCAGGAGAGAGTTCGAGTTGAGCAAGGATGGACAGACGGTTCACATCCGAAAGTTCGAGGGTCATGGAAGGGTCAGCGCCAGCGCCGTCATGAAATGTTTTTAAATTGGCAAAAAACGGAGGAATTCCCGCCAAAATTCAGCAAAATACCGCTTCATTCTTGGCTTTTTTGGAGTTTCCACGCGCTAATTTCAGGAAGATTATAAGGTAGAATGTTGAGTTATTGTCGCATCCGCGCCTATCGGCGGCCTGCTCGTCACTCTTCATCCCAAAAAAGCTTAAGCGCAGTGTCATTGCGCACCAGGATCTTACATGTTCGGATTTTTACGCAGCTATTTTTCCAACGATCTGGCGATTGATCTCGGCACTGCCAACACGCTCATTTATGTGCGCGGTTTGGGCATCGTGCTTGACGAACCGTCGGTCGTTGCCATTCGTCAACAAGGCGGGCCTAATGGCAAAAAAACCATTCAGGCCGTCGGCAAGGAAGCCAAGCAGATGCTTGGCAAGGTGCCTGGCAACATTGAGGCAATTCGGCCAATGAAAGACGGCGTCATCGCCGACTTTACCGTCACCGAGCAAATGCTCAAGCAATTCATTCGCATGGTGCACGATTCGAAACTCTTTCGGCCGTCCCCGCGCATCATCATCTGCGTGCCGTGCGGCTCGACCCAGGTCGAGCGCCGTGCGATTCGTGAATCGGCGCTCGGTGCCGGCGCCTCTCAGGTGTTTCTGATCGAGGAGCCGATGGCGGCGGCAATCGGCGCCGGCCTGCCCGTGTCCGAGGCCACCGGTTCAATGGTCGTTGACATCGGCGGCGGCACGACCGAAGTCGGCATCATTTCCCTGGGCGGTATGGTGTACAAAGGTTCGGTGCGTGTTGGCGGCGACAAGTTCGACGAAGCCATCGTCAACTATATCCGGCGCAATTACGGCATGCTGATCGGCGAACAGACGGCGGAAGCGATCAAAAAAGAGATCGGTTCCGCTTTTCCGGGCTCCGAAGTCAGGGAAATGGAAGTCAAGGGCCGCAACCTTTCTGAGGGCATTCCCCGCTCGTTCACCATTTCCAGCAATGAAATTCTGGAAGCGCTGACCGATCCACTGAATAATATCGTTTCAGCTGTCAAAAATGCGCTGGAGCAGACTCCGCCAGAGCTCGGTGCCGACATCGCTGAAAAAGGCATGATGCTTACCGGTGGGGGCGCATTGCTGCGCGATCTCGACCGGCTGTTGATGGAAGAAACCGGCTTGCCGGTGATTGTCGCGGAAGACCCCCTGACGTGTGTGGTACGGGGCTCTGGCATGGCGCTCGAACGCATGGACAAGCTCGGTTCGATTTTCTCTTACGAGTGATCCGGCATTCGATAATGCTGGCCGGCCGGGCGTCGCATGGAATATAGCCCGCCACCGCTGTTCAAGCAGGGTGCATCAGCCCGCGTAAAAGTGGTGTTCTTTTCAGTAATTGCGCTTTCGTTATTGATTGCCGATGTGCAGTTTCAAAAGCTAGCCACAATCAGGCAGGTGGTTGGCGCAGGTCTTTATCCGTTGCAAGTCGCGGCAGCGGCGCCACGGGATGCGCTGGTTCTTGTCAGCAATTATTTTGCCGCCCTGTCCTCCGTAGAGGAGCAGAACCGCCAGATGAAGCTGGCCCAGGCACGCAATGCCCAGCAGTTGCAGCAAACTCAACACCTGCAGGCTGAAAATGCCCAGTTGCGCAAGTTGCTGGGCACCAGTGAACGGCTGCCGGTCAAGTCCGTTCTGGGGGAAATCCTGTACGACACCCGCGATGCCTTCACCCGCAAGATCGTGCTTGACCGAGGTGAGCGCCATGGCGTGTCGCCCGGGCAACCGGTAATTGACGACATCGGCGTGGTCGGGCAGGTAACGCGTGTGTTTCCCTTTTCTTCCGAAGTCACACTGTTGACCGACAAGGATCAGGCAATTCCGGTGCAGGTCGTGCGCAACGGCTTGCGCAGCGTCGCTTACGGTGGTGGGCAATCCGGCCGGCTCGACCTGCGTTTCGTTTCCCCGAATGCCGACATCAAGCCGGGCGACATGCTCGTGACCTCGGGTATCGACGGCATTTACCCGCCCGGGCTCGCGGTAGCAAGAGTAACGCGCATCGCCAACAAGTCCGACGATGCATTTGCCCAGATCGTCTGCGAACCCACAGCAGGGATCAATCGCAACCGGCAGTTGCTGATTTTGCTGGCCGAGACGAAGGTTGAACTACGTCCGCCACCCGAGCTCGGCCGCGATCGCAAGCAGAGGGCAACCAGAAAAAGCGCCAGGGACGAAGGCGTCGCCAGCCCGGCGGCCAAGAGGAAACAGCCATGAATGTATCGTCATGAATTATCCGCAATACATCCTCCTGCCGGCGAATTCCTTCTTCATCGCCTCCAGCCTGGCGGCGGCGTTTCTGCTCAATCTGCTGCCTTGGGGCCAGTTGATGGGCATACCCGATTTCGTAGCTGTAGTGCTGGTGTTCTGGAGTATCCATCAGCCGCGCAAGGTCGGCATTGGCGTGGCCTTCTGCATGGGTTTGCTCATGGATGTGCATGACGCCGCGCTGCTTGGCGAGAATGCACTGGCCTATACGCTGCTGTCCTACTTCGCCATCACGATCCATCGCCGGGTACTCTGGTTCCCAAGCGGCGTACAGGCTTTGTACGTCTTGCCGTTGATGCTGGTGGCGCAGGCCGTGCAACTGGTGGTGCGCATGATTGTCGGTGGCCGGTTTCCAGGCTGGATTTATTTTGCAGAAAGCCTGAGCGCGGCAGTGCTGTGGCCAATCGTCAGTGCGATATTACTGGCGCCACAACGGCGCGCCGTCGACCGCGACGAAACCCGCCCTATCTGAGGCACGCGACGCCATGACGGAGTTCAAGAACACCGAACGCGAACTGCATTTCTTCCGGGTGCGCCTGTCGGTGGCGGCCCTGCTGGTTTTCATCTGCTTCGGTTTGTTGCTGGCGCGGTTTGTGTGGCTGCAGGTCTACAAGCATGAAGACTATGCCTCGCTGGCCGAAGACAACCGTGTCTCGATCGTGCCGGTCATACCCAACCGCGGCCTGATACTGGATCGTAACGGTGTAGTGCTTGCACGTAACTTTTCCGCTTATACCCTGGAAATCACGCCGACAAAAGTCAACGGTAGTCTCGATACGCTGATGGATGACCTGTCGATGCTGGTCGAGATCACACCGAAGGATCGCAAGCGTTTTCGCAAACTGCTGGAGGAGTCCAAGAAATTTGAAAGCACGCCTTTGCGCACCCGGCTCTCGGACGAGGAAGTTGCACGTTTCACGGCGCAACGTTATCGCTTTCCCGGCGTAGATATCCAGGCTCGCCTTTTTCGCCAGTATCCACTGGGGCAAGTCGCGGCTCACGTGATCGGTTATATCGGTCGTATCAGCCAGAAAGACTCTCAAAAGATAGAGGAAGGCGAAGATGCCGCCAATTACGCCGGCACCGATTACATCGGCAAGGAAGGCCTGGAGAAAAGCTATGAAAAGAAGCTCCACGGGATTACCGGTTACGAAGAAGTCGAAGTCACCGCCGGAGGCCGGGCAGTACGCACGCTGTCGCGCACGCCTGCCGTTCCGGGTAACAACCTGATCCTGTCGATCGACATCGAGTTGCAGAAAGTCGTCGAGGAAGCGTTCGGCAATCGTCGCGGTGCGCTTATCGCCATCGAACCCTCCACCGGCGACATTCTTGCTTATGTATCAATGCCAACGTTCGATCCGAATCTGTTCGTGGAAGGAATCGATCAGCAGAGCTGGGATGCATTGAACACCTCGCTCGACAAACCGCTGGTGAACCGGCCGCTTTCGGGCAGCTACCCCCCCGGGTCGACCTACAAGCCGTTCATGGCGTTGGCCGCCCTGGAGCTGGGCAAGCGCACCACAACGGCAGCAATTTCAGATCCGGGCTATTATTTTTTCGGCAACCATCGTTTCAACGACGACAAGCCCGGCGGGCATGGCTCGGTGGACATGTACAAATCGATCGTGGTGTCGTGCGACACCTATTACTACACCCTGGCAAACGACCTGGGCGTCGATGCCATGCACGCCTTCATGAAGCCGTTTGGTTTCGGCCAGCTTACCGGTATCGACCTGGAAAACGAAAAGCGTGGCCTGCTGCCTTCGACCGGCTGGAAGCGTGCCGCTTTCCGTACCCCGCCGCAGCAAAAATGGTACGCCGGCGAAACCATCTCTTTGGGCATCGGGCAGGGCTACAACAACTTTACGCCGCTGCAGATGGCGCACGCTACGGCCAACCTGGCAAACGACGGCGTGGTGATGAAGCCGCATCTGGTAAAGATCGTGGAGGACGGCCTTACCCGGGAGCGGGTTCAGACTGTAGCCAAGGAAAGCTATCGCATCGATCTGAAGCAAAAAAACATCGACTTCATCAAGGATGCGATGGCCGGCGTGGTGCGCGAAGGTACGTCGGCACGGGCGTTCAAGGGCAGTGAGTATGTATCTGCCGGCAAGACCGGTACGGCGCAGGTGATCGGCCTGAAAAAGGGTGAGAAATACGATGCCAAGAAGATTGCCGCGCATTTTCACGACAATGCGCTTTACATCGGTTTTGCGCCGGCAGTCAAGCCGCGCATCGCTATTGCAGTCGTCGTGGAAAACGGGGGATTCGGTGCGGTAGCGGCGGCGCCGATCGTGCGCAAAGCGTTCGACTATTATCTGTTGGGAAAACGTTCTGCGCCCGAAAACGGCGAAATGCCGACTGGCATACCAGCGCATCAGGAAGCCGGTGCCGAAGCGACGCCAGCGGCAGTGCTGAAGGCGGAAGAGGAATCGGTGGGTGGCCCGAAACCGGGCGCCGAAACTCGTGGTAACCAGGAGTAATTGCCCATGATGCAACTGACGCTATGCGACTGACGCCATGCAACTGACGCAACGGCGGCGCCTCTGGCCGCTTTTGAAACCCTACCTGCTGGTCTTCGACGGCCCGCTGGCGATCATCGTCTTTCTGATCATGTCGGCCGGTATCGTGACGTTATATTCTGCGGGAATCGATTTTCCCGGACGAGTGGAAGATCAGTTGCGCAACATCCTCGTGTCGTTCGTGGTGATGTGGGTCGCCGCCAACGTGCCGCCACAGACGCTGATGCGCTTTGCTGTACCGATCTATGCCGCAGGCGTGGCGCTGCTGGTTGCCGTTGCGCTGTTCGGCCTGGTCAAGAAAGGCGCACGCCGCTGGATCGATATCGGCATGGTGATACAACCCTCCGAAATCATGAAGATCGCCATGCCGCTGATGCTCGCCTGGTTCTTCCAGAAGCGGGAAGGCAACATCGGCTGGCGTGAATTTCTGGTCGCGGCGGTTTTGCTGGCGATTCCGGTCGGGTTGATCGTGAAGCAGCCCGACCTCGGTACGGCGACTCTGGTAACGGCTGCAGGGTTCTATGTAATTTTCCTGGCCGGCCTTTCCTGGAAAATCCTGTTCGGGCTTGCCATCGCCGTGGCTGCCAGCCTGCCGGTAATCTGGAGCACCATGCACACTTACCAACGTAATCGGGTGCTGATGCTGATCGACCCGACTGCTGATCCGTTGGGCAAGGGTTTTCACATCATTCAGTCGACCATCGCCGTCGGTTCCGGCGGCATTTTTGGCAAAGGCTGGCTGCAGGGCACCCAGGCGCACCTGGAATTCATTCCCGAACGCACCACGGATTTCATCTTCGCCGTGTTTTCTGAAGAATTCGGCTTGGTCGGCAATTGTATTTTGCTGGTGTTGTATCTGTTACTGATCGGACGCGGTCTGTTCATCGCCGCTAGCGGGCCGACACTCTTTACACGCCTTCTGGCCGGCGCCATCACCATGATTTTCTTCACCTACGCTTTCGTCAACATGGGTATGGTCAGTGGCATCCTGCCAGTGGTCGGTGTGCCGCTGCCGTTCCTGAGCTACGGCGGCACGGCGCTGGTGACTCTTGGCCTGGGTAGCGGCATTCTGATGAGTATCCAGCGACACAGAAAACTGGTGCAAAGTTGACGCACCGGTGCTGGCAAGAAGCGACTGCAATATCTGCAGAACCACCTGCATCGGCGCCGACGCGTTTTGCCTTGCCTGCGCCGATTGTGGCCGGCTGTGTGGCATTGCTGCTTGCCGGATGTGCCGGCACCCGGCCACCCGCATCAACCGGTGCCGGTGATACCAGCAGGCGAGCCAACCTGCCAGCCTCTTCGTCCGCAACAGCGGTGCCGCCCCTGCCTGCAGCCGGCTCAGGGCGGGGAGGCTACTACCAGGATGACGGGCCGGGTGCCTCACCGCCCCCTGATCTGCAGGCCATTCCCGATGCCGACCCGAAAATCGAACCCTACGGCAAACGCGGTAATCGTCCCTATGTAGTATTCGGCAAAACCTATACACCCATTACCGACGACCAGCCGTTGAATCAGCGCGGAGTCGGCAGTTGGTATGGCAAAAAATTCCACGGTCAAAAGACGTCGTCCGGCGAGATCTACGACATGTACAAGATGACGGCAGCGCATCCGACGCTGCCGTTACCCTCCTATGCACGGGTTACCAACGTCGCCACTGGCACCCAGGTGATCGTACGGGTCAACGACCGTGGGCCCTTTCATTCCGGGCGCATCATCGATCTGTCCTACACCGCTGCGCTAAAGCTGGGTTATCTGGGGCGGGGCAGCAGTGAGCTGGAGGTCGAACGTCTGTTGCCGGACGAGATCGCACGCATCCAATCCAGTCAACGTGCAGGCGCGCAAGCGACGACTGGTGCGGTTCCAGTTGCCGTGCCCTTGCCTAATCCAATGCCAGCAAACACACCGCCTGCCATGGCATCCGGACGCGCATCGGTGCCTGCCACGGCGCCAATGTCCTCCGGTGCCCCGCCTGTCATCCTGTCGCTGGAAGATTTTCTGGCAGCGCAGGAGCAGCCAACACCGCAGCCGGCACCGGTACAAGCGCTGCAAGCGGTGCAACCGATACAGCAGGACCTTGCTGCATCAACGTCGTCGAGCGGCTTTTACCTGCAGTTTGGCGCTTTTTCCCAAGTTTCCAACGCCGACACGATGCGCGAGCGATTGACGCAGGCCTGGCCGCCAGCATTGCCAGCGCTGGCAACACATCAGCGCGGCGCGGTCTATCGCCTTTACAGCGGCCCATTCGAAACGCGTGACGAAGCGTTACGCGCGGCCGCGCTGCTTGCTGATAACCCCTTGGCCAGACCGCTGATCGTCCAACCGTAAATCACGGTTCATCTTTTGCAGAACCATCCGGATCGGGTCTTTCAGGCCGTACCTTTCAACTGCAGCGCTCGCTCATACAAGGCATTCTTTTTTTGACCGGTAATTTGTGCCGCCAGCGCAGCTGCCTGTTTCAAAGGGCATGCTGCCATCAGGATGGCCAATACCCGGTCGGCCTCGACCAGATCGTCTTCGATGCTCGCCGGTGCGCCCGAGAGCACGACGACATACTCGCCTTTTTCCCGATGGCTGCCACTCTCTATCCACCTGCCAGCCTGCTCCAGAGGACAGCGATGGATTTCCTCGAACAGCTTCGTCAATTCACGAGCGAAGACGATCTCGCGGGTCGGCTCGAAATGCGCTTGCAACGCGCCCACCATTTCGGTAATCCGGTGTGGTGCTTCATAAAACACCATTGCTGCCGTCACGCTGCGCAGCTTGATCAGCATGTGGTCACGCTGCGCGGATTTTGCCGGCAAAAAACCGACGAAATGAAACTGGGCATCGAGCATTCCCGCAGCGCAGAATGCAGCGGTCGCGGCCGAGGCGCCGGGAATCGGTATTACCCGCAAACCTGCGGCATGCACCGCCCCGACAATGCGTGCGCCAGGGTCGGAAACGCCAGGCGTACCCGCATCCGATACCAGAGCGATGCGCTGGCCCGCCTGCAGCCGGCCGATCAGCTTTTGCGCCACTTCCCGTTCGTTGTGCTGGTGCGCGGCGAGCAGCGCTTTGCGCAAGCCGTAACGGCTCAGCAAATGACCGGTATTACGGGTATCTTCGCAGGCGACAGCGTCGACTACCGCCAGCACATTAAGGGCGCGCAAGGTGATGTCGCCCATGTTACCGATCGGCGTTGCGACCACATATAATGCGCCGGGAGGGTAGGCCTGCCGCGCGACCTCCAGTGCCAGCGCGGCACCGGAATAGGGTGCCGTGTCATTGAATTCGGTGGCAGCAGTGCAATCGGAACTGTCGGAACTATCGGCGCTACTGGAACTGTCGGAACTATTGGAACTATTGGTCATCGAGGCAGGGGTTGGAAGGTTCACGAACATCAGGATACCCGTTATGGAATGGTTCGAACGGTTGAGCGGTAACGAAACCGCTTGCCAGATCACCGGTGCTGCCGGAGAAGCCCGGGCGCTGGCGTACCTGCAGGAGCAGGGACTGATGCTGGTGGAGCAGAATTTCCGCTGCAAGACCGGTGAAATCGACCTGGTCATGCGTCAAGGCCAGACGCTGGTATTTGTCGAGGTGCGGGCCCGCGCCGGCAATCGATACGGTGGGGCAGCAGCAAGTGTGACGCCGGCCAAGCAGCGACGGCTGATCCGCGCCGCGCAATATTATCTGCAGCGTTTTCGGGCAGTGCCGCCTTGCCGTTTCGATGTCGTTGCCATCGACGCCGGCGTGATGAGCTGGCTGAAAAATGCGATCGAGGCATAATCGGGTAATGTCCGAATTTGAATGACTGCAAAAACTTCCCCCTTTATACTCGTCCACCATGATCAACCAACGCATCCTCGCGCACTTTCAAGAAAGTGCGGAATTAAAGAGCCAGGCCGCTGCCGTTTTGGCAGAACCGATTGCGGCGGCGATCGAACTGATGTTCGTGGCGCTATCGAACGGTAACAAAATTCTCGCCTGCGGCAACGGTGGTTCGGCTGCGGATTGCCAGCATTTCGCTGCCGAACTGGTAGGCCGTTTCGAAAGGGAGCGGCTGCCGCTGCCCGCCCTGGCGCTGACGACCGACACTTCCATTCTGACGGCAATCGGCAATGATTACAGCTACCAGGAAATCTTCAGCAAGCAGATTCAGGCGTTCGGTCAGTCCGGCGACATTCTGCTGGCACTTTCAACGTCGGGCAACTCTGCCAATGTCGTTGCTGCCGTCGACATGGCACTGGATAGGGACATGCGAATCGTGGCGCTGACCGGCAAGGGTGGTGGCGCCATTACCAGACGCCTGACCGAGTCCGACGTGCATATCTGTGTGCCACATGACCGCACCGCCAGGATCCAAGAAGTTCACCTGTTGACCATACATTGCTTGTGCGACGGCATCGACGTCGCTCTTTTCGGAGGAGATGCACATGATTGAAACCATTCGCTGCAAGCCGCTGCAGCGTTCGCGCTTTGCCCGTATCGGCTTGGCCGTGGTGTTTGCTGCCGGCCTCCAGGGATGCGTGGAAATGGTGGTTGGCACTGCCGTCGTAGGCGCCATCGCTGCCACGGATCGCCGTACGCTGGGCGCGCAGACCGACGACAAGGCGATCGCGATCAAGGCCGAGGCCCGCATACCCTCACTGGTTGGTGACGCGGGCCATGTCAACATCGCCAGCTTCAACCGCAAGGTGTTGTTGACGGGTGAAGTACGCGACGCCGCCACCAAGGCAACGGTCGAACGCGAGGTCGGCACCATCCAGGGTGTGGAAGGTATTTTCAATGAGCTGCAGCTTTCAGACCGCTCAAATTACACTGCACGCGGCAACGACGCATTGCTGACTGCGAAAGTCAAAGCGTCATTCGTCGACGCACGCGACCTTTCAGCGACCGCAATCAAGGTGGTCACGGAACAGGCAACTGTTTACCTGATGGGCCGTGTGACCCAACGCGAGGGACAGCGTGCCGGTGAAGTAGCGGGCGGTGTCGGTGGCGTGCAAAAGGTGGTCAAGATATTCGAGTATATTGATGACGAGGAGTTGCGCCAGATTGACAAGCGTTCCTGATTCAAGCCCATAATCGATTTTTCTGCAGTTCTTCATGGAAGCGCCCATGCTCTGGCCCATCAGCGCACTGCTACTTGCGTTAATCACGGTGTTCTGGGGAATTGGCGCCTATGGCCGTCTGACCGTCCTGCGCAAGGCATTTGCGCAGGCATTCGCGCACATCGATGTACAGGTAAAACAGCGCCATCGCGCAATGCACGCCTTGATCGAGAAGCTTGCGCGTACGCAGCTAGTTCAGAGCGACGCACTGGACGGCATCAACGCTTTACATCAAGGGGCTGTCCAAGCCAGTGAGCGCCTGTCAGCCAGCCCCCTGGATATCGAAGCAATCCATGACTTGACTGCTACTGACGGCGCTTTTACCGCTGCGCTCGGCAACCTCATGAAGGAAGCCACCAGGCAGGGGGCTCCAGCCACCGCTGAGTTCATGTTGCAGCTTGCCGAGGAACGCCGCAGCATGGATAACCGCATTGCTTTTGCCCGGCAGGGATACAACCAGACAGTGGCGCAATACAACGCCGCGCTGGCGCAGTTCCCACGTCTGGCGGTTGCGCGTCTTTTCGGTTTCAAGCCCGGCCATCCATGGCAAAGTACCGATGCGCCTATCGAGAGGCGCCAGGAACATCGTGGTGCCTGAGGACTTGTTATGCTACTGCTTTAAACGGAACACTTCGGAACCCCCATGCAAAACGATCCTGCCAGTTCTACTTTCGAGCGCATTGCTACAGCACCGAACGCGGCGTCGCCGCGGGCGGGGAAGGCAGCGCACCGCAAACGGCTGATCATTGTCGCCGTAGCGGTCGGTTTGGCAAGCGCTGCTCTGGGCTATCGCCTGCTGAACGCAAAAATCCAGGCACCAAGTGTCACGTTTACCTCCCTTGCCGGAGAGCGTATCAGCATGCAGAGCTTGCGTGGCAAGGTCGTGATGGTGAATTTTTGGGCAACCAGCTGCGTGACCTGCGTGAAAGAAATGCCGCAAATGGTGGAAACTTATACAAAATTCAAGGACCGCGGTCTGAAATTTGTGGCAGTTGCAATGAGTTACGACCCACCGAATTATGTGGTGAATTTCACCGAGACACGAAAGTTGCCATTCACCGTCGCACTGGACACGCAAAACAGGCTGGCCCAGGCATTCGGCGATGTAAGCCTGACCCCGACGACTTTCGTCATCGACAAGGAAGGCAGAATCATCAAACGCTATGTTGGCGAACCTGATTTTCAGGCATTGCATCGGCTGTTGGACAAAGCTGTTGCAGCGAGTTGACATATCCTGACAAACGGCGAACGATTGTCAGGAGGTCCTGATTTTTAGATATTGAACCTTAAACATCTATCCAAAGTAGACTTTCCGATAGATAAAATAAGTGGCCATGCTTAATCCGGTCACTGCACCAAACACTACCCCCGGCACAACGCAAGCCCTGACGTTGCACCCCTCCTGCGCAGGAGCCGGTGCCGCGGCTACCATCGGTTGATAGCTTTGTACAAAAGTCGGTGCGGGTGGAGGTGCAGGTCTGGTCGGCTCCATGTTCAATGCCACGTGCGGCGGTCTGGGCCGTGTAGGAAATGCAGGTCTCGGCGGGTAATGCGAGGCGGGCTGGTTGACTGTTTCAGGGCGAGGCGCTTCGCTCTGGGCAGGCACTTGGCCTCGCATGCCATTTACTACCCAGTCCATTAGTTCCGGGTCTATCCTTGGCATTCGGCTCGAGTCAACTGGTGCCTGGGGACTAGTACGTGTCGTTCTCATTTTGCTCCGCGGGTTGAATAATATTGTAAATGCCGACAGTCGATCTGGAGACGAAGAAGGCGATCGGCTCACCATCAACTATTGTACATTGCAAAATTTACAATAATTCGGCACTCTTAAAAATTATGTGTCGCTTGCAGTGACAGCGCCATCGTTGATTGCTAAGATGTTCTCCGGGCAATTTGTGGTCTTGCCGATACCCGCGATATTTCCTGGCACCAGTCGGAGGCATCCCCCAACCGAATCCAGCGTCGCTTCGCCTGCCAACGTATTTGAATCGAGCTGAGATGGATGATGTGCCCCTTGCCGGTTTTCGAATCCTGCTCATCGACGACAACGCCGACTCGAATGAGTCGATGGCGGTATTGCTGGAAATTATCGGTTATACAGTTCGTACTGCAGTCGACGGTCCGCAAGCGTTGCAGCTCGCTGCTACTTTCGAGCCACATCTGATTTTGTGTGACATCGGTTTGCCCGGAATGAGCGGTTACGAGTTGGCGGCTGCGTTGCGCACTTTGGCCGGAACACGCGAGGTGACGATCGCTGCAGTGACGGGATACGGTCACGAAAGCGACATTTCTTGTTCGATGGCGGCCGGTTTCGATCGCCATCTCGTAAAACCACTCGATGCAGATGTACTGCTGACGTATGTCGCGCAACAGGTCGCTGCCTTGAAGTGAGAGGCTGGCGCCAAGGCACCAAGTAAAAATGACGACGAAATCCGATAACTGACAAAAAATGGACATAAAAAAGACTGCCTTGACGGCAGTCTTTTTAAAACAGGAATAGGATTTTCGTTAAAACCTGTTTTTAGGCTTGCACTTTGTCCGTCAGCAAGCGATCGTACTCTTTCTTCACGCCAGCGTAACATTCGCAAACGCGTGCTTCCAGGCCGATCCGGTTGACAATCGTGATGTGACCCCGGCTGTAATGGATCAAACCTTCTTCCTGTAGTTTGCCTGCCGCTTCGGCAACACTTTCCCGTCGCACGCCGAGCATATTCGCGATCAAGCCTTGAGTCATGCTCATTTCATTGGAAGGCAAGCGGTCCAGTGACAACAGCAACCACCTGCAAAGCTGTTGAACGACGCTATGGTGACGGTTGCAAACAGCTGTCTGCGACATTTGCGTCAACAGCGCTTGTGTGTAGCGAAGCAACATTTGCTGCAATGGGCCACCGCGGCTGAATTCTTCTTTCAGAAAACTTGCTTTTAAACGGAAGCCGTAGCCGGCGCTTTTTACAATCGCACGATTCAGGCTGTTACCACCACCCATGAACAACGCCACCCCGACCACGCCTTCATTGCCGACCACGGCAGTCTCGGAGGAAGCCCCGTCCCTGGTTTCATACATCAGCGACACGATGCTGCTTGTCAGAAAATAAGCATGCTGCATGGCGGTGTCGGTTTCACAGACGGTCATGCCAAACGGCATGGAAACAAATTCCAGATGTGGCAGGATGCGATCGTAGTCGGCAAGCGGCAAACCGGCAAGCAGGTGATTTTGACGTGGATTGTGTCCATACAAGCCTGCAAGGCGAACAGGGGTGATCGGACGCAGCCCTGGTTGGATCATGCCACGGGCAGCTTTCGCTTTGATTACGCCAACGGCGCCTTGGGAAGTCGCAGCACGTTTGGCGGTATTGGTGCAGTTATTCAAAGCTGATGGCATGAAACACTCCTAATTAAATGAACTTCAGTGTGTGAATCATCACATAAGGCCGCAAATAGCCGAATCAGCCTTTATCCTATTCCTATGTGGGATTACGCTTACAGAACATTGCATTATTAGTTTACGGTAGACAGGTTTGCCGATTGGACAGGGAGCTGCCTCAGTTTGCTTGAGCACTCCTTGTGAGCTCTTGAAGCAGCAGCCTCAACTTCGGCAATTCCGAGGTTTTGTCAAAAAAATGGCGAACGCCATATTCGCGACCGACACGCCGGTACGCACCGCTGACATTGTTGCTAAAAATTATTTTTAAACTCTTTAGGGGCGACGACGCTGCAAGACTACGTAGAAGGCTGATGCCATTACCCAAGCGTAACTCGATGTCAAAAATAACCACATCGAATTCCTGATTGCGCAACTGCGTCAGGGCGTCGCTTTCGGTATCCGAAAAGCCGGCGAACTCCAGTCCTGGGATATCCGAGAGATTTTCAACAATCAAATCTCGCACTGCCAGCGAATCTTCTACGAGAAACACCCGGGTCGGCGTCACGCGCGGCGTCGATTGAAAAAGCGGTAGGTCCATGTTTGTCAGGGCAAAGCGCCAGTCTCCGGTTACTGCTGATTCCCATCCTCCGTCGGCAGCATGGCGCTGGGCAAAGTTGCCAAGATTTCAATCGATCAGGTTCTGCTTGATTGCGTAATAAATGATGTCGGCGTTGCTGGTCATGTTCATTTTTTGAAGTACTCGTGCACGATAGGTACTGACGGTTTTTACACTCAGGCAAAGTTCGTCAGCGATTTTCGTCACCCCGTCTCCCTGGCTCAGCTTGTAAAAAATTTCGTACTCACGTGCCGACAACGTTTCATGTAACGGTTTGTTGGTATCAGTATCCGGGTCCATCGTCAGCAGTTCGGCAACGGCATAGCTGATGTACTTGTGGCCACGCATGATGGTCTGGATTGCCGTTACCAATTCCGTTGCCAGGGCTTCTTTCTGCACATACCCCGACGCGCCACTACGCAGTATCTGCACTGCGTAGCGATTTTCCGGATGCATGCTGAGAATCAGCACCGGCAGATTAGGTTTTTCACGCTTTATCTGCTTTAACACTTCTACGCCGCTCTTGTCCGGCATTGCGATATCGAGCAGCACGATGTCCCAGTCCTGGGCACGAATCAAGCGGATCGCTTCTTCTGCAGTGCCAGCCTCCCCAGCAATCTGCATGTCGGGAATATCGGCTATGAAATATTGAACGCCGGCCCGCACTACTGCGTGGTCGTCAACTACAAGAATTTTTATCATATGTTTCACGTTTCCGGCATCGTTGCCAGTACGTGTCGATCAAAGTGGACAGAAGGGAATCGTCAATGAAAGTTTGCATGGTGCTGCATGTGCGGGCACGATTGTATCTCGTATGCTTCACAGGCGGCAGTACAAACATTCATGAATGACCGACCTTTTGTCCTCGCTCGACCCATGCCGAATTGTTGGTGATCCTCAAGGCTGTTGCCATCAGCATAAAACACTTTCGATGCTAGGAGCATGCCTACAATCAGTGTGAAGCGGTTACTTCTCAAAGTCTTACACTCATTTGGGATGGTGTCCTATCCGAATGGTCGAATTATGTTGATACCTTATATATCTGCTGTGAGCATCGAAGTATTGCTTTGAAGCTTTTAAAGCGTGATTCATTTACCGAAGGGATTTAAACCATGGACAATAAAGACATCATTTCGACACTTAACGACTTGGTCGAAACCAGCCGCGACGGCGAAGAAGGATTTCGCACTTCCGCAGAGCATGCGACGGACCCCAATTTGAAATCCTTGCTGACGAATCGCGCTTCAGCCTGCGCCGTAGCCGTCAATGAGTTGCAGCAGATCGTACGTGCGCATGGTGGCAAGCCTGATGAAACCGGCAGTATCAGCGGTACCTTGCACCGCCGTTGGGTTGACATCAAATCGACCATCATGGGTCAGGACGATGCCGCAATTCTGAACGAAGTGGAGCGTGGTGAAGATGTGGCAGTCGCCAGTTACAAAAAGGCGCTTGCACAGAACCTGCCGTCGGACGTCCAGTCATTGGTCGAACGTCAGTATCAGGGCGCTTTGAAAAACCACGATCAGATCAAGCACTTGCGAAACCAGTTTCGTGCGCAAAGCTGAACGAGATTCTCAGTAAGTAACTGACCGAAACGCAAAAGGGCGTGCCGAGCGATCGGTACGCCCTTTTGCGCATGTGGCAATTCCATGCCGCATCCAATGATGGAGTCTAGCGAACACCTGCCAGATGGGCCTGCTCGTCGGCATGATAAGAGCTACGAACCATCGCACCTACCGCTGCGTGCGCGAACCCCATCTTCAATGCTTCCGTCTCGAACATCTTGAACGTATCCGGGTGTACATACCGACTGACCGGCAAGTGGTCGCCACTGGGCATCAGATACTGCCCGATGGTCAGCATGTTCACATCGTGTGCTCGCAGGTCGCGCATCACTTCCAGAATTTCCTCGTCAGTTTCGCCAAGGCCAACCATGATTCCCGACTTGGTCGGCGTTTCGGGGTGTAGCGCCTTGAAGCGCTTCAACAGGTTGAGGGAATAAGCGTAATCCGAGCCGGGGCGAGCTTGTTTATACAAGCGTGGCACGGTTTCGAGATTATGGTTCATGACGTCAGGCGGCGCGAGCGTTAGAATTTCCAGCGCACGATCCATCCGTCCCCGAAAATCCGGCGTTAAAATCTCGATACGCGTGGTTGGTGATAATTCCCGCACGCGGCGAATGCACTGGGCGAAATGCGCAGCGCCGCCATCGCGCAAGTCATCGCGATCCACCGATGTGATGACGACATAATTCAGTTTTAGAGCAGCGATGGTTTTTGCCAGGTTTTCCGGTTCTTCCGGGTCCAGTGGGTCGGGACGTCCATGGCCTACATCGCAGAAGGGGCAGCGACGGGTGCACTTGTCGCCCATGATCATGAAGGTCGCTGTACCTTTGCCGAAACATTCGCCGATATTCGGGCAACTGGCCTCTTCGCACACTGTCACCAGGTGGTTGGCGCGAAGAATTTCCTTGATCTCATGAAAACGACTTGAGGGCGAAGCGGCGCGTACTCGTATCCAGTCGGGCTTTGGCAAGCGCTCGGCCTGTATGACTTTAATTGGAATCCGAATCGTCTTCGCGGCCCCTTTTTGTTTCTGGGTCGGATCGTAAGGAACAGGAACGACAAGTTCGGAAGTCATGGGGCGTCCATTGAGTTGGCAGGCGTTGAAACTAGGTGTTGCAGATTTGCTGCGAGGCATTGCTGGACTTGCGCCAGGGTGCATGCAGCGCCTAGGGTGCGCATATCGATGCATTGCAGGTTGGCGTCGCCACACGCATTGATTCGGCTGAACGGCTCCAGATCCATGTCTACGTTTAGCGACACACCGTGATAAGTGCAGCCGTTGGCACGTATCTTCAAGCCCAGTGCAGCAATCTTGGCACCGGCCCCATCGCCGGATGCAACGTAGATGCCCGGCGCCCCGACGTGACGTTCCCCTACCAGATTATACGCGGCAAGGGTCTCGATCACCGCCTGCTCGATCAGATGCACAAATTCTCTGGCAAACAGCTTTCTGCCCGGCCCGCTGCGCCGCAGATCGATCAACAAATATACGATTGCCTGGCCCGGACCATGATAAGTGACTTCCCCACCACGGTCGGTCTGTATGACCTCAATATTGCCTGCATCCAGCACGTGCGCCGGATCGGCACCCAGGCCGAGGGTATAGACCGGTGGGTGCTCGACAATCCAGAACTGATCCGGCGTTTGGGCTGTCCGGGCATCGGTAAATCCCCGCATCGCCGCATAGGTTACCTCGTAAGCCTCGCCACCGCGCTCAACGATTACCGGCAAATACCCCATATTTTCTGACGTTGTGAAAATTATTGTTAAAATTACAATACAACCTTGACCATTGGATGCCCGGAGAGGGCGCGGTACAGTTCATCGAGTTGCTCCCGACTGGTTGCACGAACAGTGGCGGTCACGGCCAGATAATTACCCTTAGTGGAGGTACGCATTTCAAGGGAGGCAGGGTCGAAACCGGCGTCGAATCGCTTGACGATTTCTACGATGGTCTGTGCGAAATCGTCTACTTTCGGGCCTAGAATTTTTACCGGAAAATCGCTTGGATATTTGATCAGCGAGGGCGCGCCTTCGGCTGGATCGGGTGTGGTCAGATCACTCATGAAGAAAATCCCTCTACGCGGCAGCCTTGGCCTGCTGGTAAGCCCTGTATAGACTTTCATAGACCGGTCCGGGTATGCCGCTGCCAATCGGATGTCCATCCAGAGTAACCACTGGCAGCACTTCCTTGGTCGCGGAAGAAAGGAAGATTTCATCAGCGGCGAACACTTCCGCACGGCTGATGCGGCGGCTTTCCAGCGAAATCGCATTGGCAATGCAAAGTTCTTCGATCAAGCCGTAGCGGATGCCCTCAAGGATGAGATTGTCCTTTGGTGGCCCCAGTACGGCCCCGTCTTTTACCACCCAGACATTTGAGGATGACGCTTCGGTCAGATACCCGTCACGAAATTGAATCGATTCGACCGCCTCGTGTTCGACAGCGTGCTGCGCTGCCAATACATTGCCGAGCAGCGAAATCGACTTGATTTCGCAGCGTAGCCAACGCTTGTCTTCCATGGAGACGCAAGCGACGCCGGATGCGCGTACTGCAGGCGATGGCAGTACGATCGGGTTGGTCATGATGAATACGGTGGGCGTCACCTCCAGCGGGAAAGGATGCGCCCGCTTGGCCACCCCGCGAGTGACCTGCAGATACGCCATCTGATCTTCTGCTGGGTGCGCAGCCACGACCTGATCGATCAATCTCATCCACTCGGCCTCGATGTGCGGGTTCGGTATCGAAATCGCCGCCAGGCTGCGAAACAGCCGAGCCATATGTTGTGCCGGACGGAACATCCGTCTGCCATAGATTGGAATGACTTCGTAAATACCGTCGCCAAAAATGAAACCTCGGTCCAGCACCGAAATCTTGGCGTCGGCGATTGGCGTCATTGCGCCGTTGAGATAAACCAGTGGTTCGGACATGATCGATTTCCTTTTCTAGGCTAGACAGTTCAGCGTCTATTTAATCATCAAGCGCAGGGAATCCCATGCACGGCTGAACACACCGGCTTGCGGGATCTGTTCGAGCGCCAACACCGGCAGCTCGCTGACCGGTTTGCCATCGACCATCATGCGCATCGTGCCGACACGGCTATTCTGGGCGATCGGCGCGATCAGCGGATCGTTTCGCTCAAGCACCGGTTTCATCTTTGCCGCTACGCCTTTGGGCAGGGTCACGAAAATGTCGCGATTGAAACCGATTTTCAAGGCCTCCTGGGTGCCTTTCCAGACTTTCGGCGACTCAATCGCCTGGTTTTTTGCATATAGCTTGACTGTTTCGAAATTCTGGAAACCCCAGTTTAGTAATTTTTGGCTTTCAGCAGTTCGTGCCTGATCCGACCTGGTGCCCATGACAACCGAGATCAGGCGGCGCTCGCCGCTGCCGTTCGGCCGGCGTGCCGATGCGATCATGCAGTAACCCGCGCCTTCGGTATGGCCGGTCTTCATGCCGTCGACCGTCGGATCGAGCCACAGCAAGCGGTTGCGATTCGGCTGGGTGATCTTGTTGTAGGTAAAACTCTTTTGCGAATCGATCTTGTAGAAATCCGGAAAGTCGGCGATTACGCGCGAAGCCAGCACCGAGAGATCGCGTGCAGTGGAATAATTTTCCTTGCTCGGCAAACCGTGTGGATTGCCAAACCGCGTGTTTTTCAAACCCATTCGCTCGGCCTCGCGGTTCATCAACACCACGAACGTTTCTTCCGAGCCGGCGACGGCTTCTGCGAGCGCCACTGCGGCATCGTTGCCGGACTGGATCATCAGGCCGTGCAACAGGTCCGACACCGATACCGGCGTAGCCGGATCAATGAACATCTTGGAACTGCTCGGATCGACCTTCCACGCACGTACCGAGACATTTACCATCTGGTCGAGCGTAAGTTTCTTGTCACGAATGGCACTGAAAGCGAGATAAGCAGTCATGATTTTCGTCAGCGAGGCGGGTTCGATACGCGCATCCGGCTCTTGCGAACCGAGAACCTGCCCGCTCGTGACGTCGAGCAGAAACCAGTTTTTTGCCGCGACCGTCGGTGGCGGTACCTGCTGCGCCCATGCGAGCGACATCGACATTACGGTTGCAGCAAGGACTGCGAGAATTTTTTTCATGAAATTATTCAACAGGCAAGTAAGAACGAAATAAAAGAAGGGCGGCCCATGGCGTAGCGCGCGATGCCGAACCGGCGAGGGTCTTGATTATACCGTTTGCCATCAGCAATCTTTATCCGTGGCGCCACATGTCGACCACCAGCGTTTTTATGTGATGCAACTTGCGGTGAAAGAAATGATCGGCGCCGGGGATGACGATCACCGGCAATTCTTGTGGACGTGCCCAATCCAGCACTGCCGAAAGCGGAATCGTGTCGTCGGTTTCCCCATGAATCAAAATCGTATCGGCAGGAACAGTAGGCATCGGCCATTTGCCGGCAGCACAACCGACCAGAACCAGGCGTTGCGCAGGTGTGGCCGTAGCTTCCAGGCGCTTCTGCAACTGCGCATGCACGAACGTGCCGAAGGAAAACCCGCCGAGTGCCACCGGCAGGCCTGGATATTGTGTCTGCATGTGCGCATACAGCAGGGCCATATCCTCGGTTTCGCCGCGGCCGTCGTCATGGTCGCCCGCCGACGCACCGACCCCCCGAAAATTCATGCGTGCTGTGACGTAACCCAATGCCAGGAAGGCACGCACCAGGGTATGCACCACCTTGTTATCCATTGTTCCGCCAAACAGCGGATGCGGGTGGGCGATCAGGGCGATGCCGCGTGGCGTGGCGAAGTGTGCTGCATCCGGTGTATCGAGTGCGCATTCGAGTGCACCTGCAGCGCCTGTCAGGCTAAAGGGTTGGGTGTGAGCGTTCATCGATCTAGTAAGAGGCTGACATTCAGATCTTCAGCCGATCCACGATCTTGCCGCCGACCAGGTGGGTGTCGATGATGTCGTCGATATCGCTGGTATCGACATAGGTATACCAGGTGCCCTGCGGATAGATCACCAGCACCGGGCCTTCCTCGCAGCGGTCCAGGCAGCCCGACTGGTTGATGCGAATTTTCCCGACACCGTTTAGGTCGAGTTGTTTGATGCGCTTTTTTGCATGCTTCTGGGCTGTCTGCGCATCCTGTGCACCACAGCACGAGCGGCCATCGTCACGCTCATTCATGCAAAAAAATACATGCTGCTCGAAATAGGGTTTATCAGTCATAGGGAAGATGAAAATTGATCCGCGGGAACAGGCAGTGCGACATTGAAGCGGGAACCTGAATGATACACCCGTCACTTGCATCAGCGCCTCGCCTACTGCGTTTGGGCACGCTCGGTGCGGTGGGTTCTATGCAACAGAAACCAGAGTGCGAGATAAGGCCAGAGCAGTGATAGAAATTGCGCTGCGCCGTTGAAATTCAGGAATTTCCCTTGCGTCAGGCTTTGCATCGTTGCCGTGAAATAGGGATTAGCCGGCGCGGTGTTGAGTGCCAGCAGGCAGATCCCCAGCATCAGTACCGCTACCCGCCGTTGCGCCACTCTAGGCCCGAAAACCAGCCCGGTGAGCATGATCAGGCCCAGCAGTAGCCCGCCATTCGCGCCAGGCGTAAGCCAGCCGAAGGCATTCTCAGGGCCGTATAACAAGGCATTCACAAGCGATTTCACCGACAGGGTGGCCGTTAGCAGCAGGCCTAGCAGCACAGCGCGGGGCGCGCGGCTGCGGAGTATGCAAGACAGCGTCAGCAGCGTGCTGATCAGCCCGCACGCTGTGATGATGGCTTCGTACAGCCAGTATTGTTCGGCGCTCAGATCGGTGCTGCCGCGCAGGAGTGCACCGAGATCCAGGGGTATTGACAAGGCTTTTCCGAGCCAGTTGGAAATCAGGGGCAGCAACTGGCCATGACCGAACAGATACGCTTGTGGATAGATCTGTGCCAACGGCCACAGGCCCAGCACCAGGAAGCCGCGGCTTGCTTCATGGGTGAACCAGCGCTTGCGTAATTGCAGAAACTGGCCGTCTTCCAGGAAAAAGCGTGTCATGGCCGGCGCCATGAGCGTGCCGAGCCCGACGCCGATCATGTTCGTGAGCAGATCGAGATTGGATGATACCCGGCTCGGCAAGTAGGTCTGCAGCGCTTCCATGGTTGCCGACACTGCCACGCCACATAGCAGCGTCAGCAACACCGCCGCCCAGTTTCGCAGGATCGGATACAACGCAAATACGCCGAGGATGCCGATTGGCACGTAAGCAATAACGTTCGTGGTGAAGTCGAACCAGGTCCAGTAATGCGGTAGCGGCGCGGTGATGAAGGCCCAAGGCGGCAATCCACTGACGTACCAGCCCGAGAACGGGAACAAGCTGGCGTACGTGATCAGCAATACATACACCAGCAGGGCAACACGGGCAAAGACCGAAGAACGAGTCGGGCCAGTCAGGCGTACCGGCAAAGCCATTATTTTTTAACGGGCAATGCAGCCAGCCAGATCATCATGTCGGTGATCACCAGATCGGTCGCATCTGCCAATGCGCGGGCTGCGCCGGCTGCATCCGGCGTGGGTGCGGGCCGTTGTTTGTTGAAGCTCTTTTGCGCCACCAGGGTACGGCCGTTAAAAACCGTCGCGCGCACGCCGACATGCACATCGCTCTGGGTCGGGCTGCCGAAGCGCTGGGAAAAATCAATCGCTTCGACGCGCAGCAGCGGCACGTTGACGGCGCCATCCGTACCCGACAGCACGACACCGCCGTTCTGCGCCAGCCGTGCCTTGATACGCTGGCCAAGCAGTTGCGGCGGCGGCATGCTCCAGCGGCTGGCAGCATACGGGCGCGGCTGCAGTTCGTTTGCGTAATCGAGACGGTAATGCATCATCTGGCTATCGAGCCAGCCTGAACTGGTAACGTCGGCAACCGTTATCGGTGACAAGGCCGCTGTCAGGGCGGCGGGGCGGGTACTGACGGGCGTGTCGGCGATGAATGGCACCGGTGTCAGCGGCCCCAGATCGTAGGTGGTCGGTCCCTTGTTTCGCGCCGTGCCGCAACCAGTGAGCAGTACCGTACCTGTCATGACGCTGAGCACCAGCATCGTCGGCAACCGGATTGGCAAAAAACTTTTCATGAATCGCCTCGCAGATGAATGAAACAAACCGCCATTATTTCGGCACGGTGAAGCCGTTTTCCCCAGGTCCGGGTTCCGCGGTGCCGGTGCCGAACAAAATGCTCTGGGGGCGCTGATTAAAGCTTTCCAGCGTGCGATTGACCCCGCGCAAAGTGGATTGCGCATCATGCGCCAGTGGGATGACGTCGAGTTCGAACTGGTTGGCCACCGATCCGAGTCGCTCGGCGCTGGTCGTGAGCGCCTGTACTGGCCCGCCCGGCGCTTGCAGGCGCGTGGTAAACATATTCAGATTGTTGGTCAACTGGCTGGCATCCCGGGACAGGACCGATACCGATGTCAACGTTTTTTGTGCTTCCCTGGTCAACGCCGGCAGTGTGGCCAGCACGGGCTCAAGGCGCTTGGGGATGGTTTCGATTGCCGTCGCAGCCCGGCTGACGTCGCTGAAGGCGGCCAGCATCTTCTGCTGGTTCTGTGGATCCAGAAGGGTGTTGAAACGCTTGGTCAGCGCCTCGGTCTGTTCCAGAATCGCCAGGCCGCGGGTCTGGAGATTATCGAACAGACTAGGCCGCAGTGAGATGCGGGCAATCTGATCTTTGCTGCTGATGACGCGCACCGGCTTGCTGCCATCGTCATCCAGCTGTACATAGGCAATTCCGGTCACGCCCTGATAACCGAGGGTGGCGTAGGTCGATTGCGTAATCGGCGTATCGGGTTTGACGCTGATGCGCACCAGAATCTGACCGGGAGCGCTTGGATCGAACACGATCTTGTCCACGCGGCCGACATCCAGACCGCGATAGCGAACCGACGCCTGTGGATTCAGGCCAGGCACCGACAGCTTGGTTGCAATTTCATAGGGCACCCATTGAACCCGGTCGCGATTGAACCAGAGTCCGAGCAGGATTGCTGCAGCCAGCAACACCAGCGTAAAGATGCCGGCCATTAGTGCATGTGATTTATTTTCCATGGGGATGTCTTTATCGTTCCAGTCCGGCTAGCGCCCGCTTGCCGCGCATGCCCAAAAAAAATTCCTTGATGAATGGATGGTCGGTTTGTAATACTTCGTGTGGCGTGCCGTAGGCGATCACCTTGCGATCGGCCAGCACGGCGATTTTTGTCGACAAGGCGAAGATGGTATCGAGGTCATGCGTCACCATCACGACAGTGAGGCGCATTTCCCGATGCAATGCCGCAATCAGCTCCACGAAACTGTCAGACAGGTTCGGATCGAGGCCAGCGGTCGGCTCGTCCAGAAACAACAGTTCCGGCTCCAGCGCCAGCGCTCTTGCCAGTGCCACCCGCTTGATCATGCCGCCGGACAGGTCGGACGGCATCTTCGCTGCCTGCGCCGCGTCGATGCCGACCATCTGTAGTTTAAGCAATGCGGCGTCTCGCACCAGCGACTCCGGCAGCGTTCGCAATTCCCGCATCGGCTGGGCGACATTGTCGAACGCCGTCATTGCTGAAAAAAGTGCGCCTTGTTGGAACAGCATGCCCCATCGATTACGCAGATGTTTCAGATGCTCGCTATCGGCGCCATTGATGTCTTCGCCGAATACCTTGACCACGCCTGCCGCCGGTTTTTCCAGCGCCAGTATCTGTCGCAGCAGCGTAGTCTTGCCGGAACCGGAGCCGCCGACCAGCGAGACGATTTCTCCCGGCGCGATGGCCAGTTGCAGGTCTTCGTGCACTACGAAGTCGTCGAACTGTGAGCGCAGGTCCCGTACCTCGATGATCAGGTTGGTGGCCTCCGGTAGCATTTCGTCCGGCGGTGTTTCCATCAGAAACCCACGCCTGAAAAGACGATCGCGAATACGGCGTCCGCAATAATGACCACCGTGATCGCCGTCACCACCGAGGTGGTAGTACCTTGACCGAGGCTTTCCGTGTTGGCCTTGATGCGCAACCCGAAATGGCACGCCACCAGTGCGATCAGGCTGCCGAACACGACTCCCTTGCCGAGGCCGATCCAGTAATTGGCCACGGGCACTGCATCCGGCAGTTTCTGAATAAAATAAGTTGGCGAAAGGTTCAGTTCCAGCAGCGCCGCCGACATGCCGCCGATCAGCGCCATCGCATCGGTCCAGATCACCAGCAGGGGCATGGCGATCGCTAGCGCCAGCACCTTCGGCATGATCAGCCGGAAGCCGTGCGGCATGCCCATGACCAGCATTGCGTCGAGTTCTTCGGTCACTCGCATGACGCCCAGTTGTGCCGTCATTGAGGAGCCCGAGCGCCCGGCCACCAGGATTGCCGCCAGTAATGGCCCCAGCTCCCGGATGATGCTCATCCCAAGGATGTTGACCAGATAGATATCGCCGCCGAAAGTGTGCAATTGTTGCGCCGACAGGTATGACAGCACCACACCGATCAAGAAGCCTACTAATGCCGTAATGCCCAGCGCCTGGAATCCAGCGTGATAAATATTGGCTGACAGTTCTTTCCAGGGCCCTTCCAGCGGGCGTGCTGCAAAACGAGCGATATCGAGCACCAGTTGACCGACCAATCCGATGGCGCTGCTGAAATGGTCGGTCAGCATGTCGGACTGGTGGCGTAGCGAGGCAAGCGAAAAGCGGGAACCTGCCTCGTCTTGCGGTAATTCCAGCGCTCCCGCCGCTTCCAGACGTGCGAAGGTCTGGTCCTGAGTCGGCGTGAGCTGCAGGTTGGCCGGGCGAACACCTCCCCAGCCGTTCCACAGAACCTGCGCACCGATATGATCCAGCACGTCTAGGCCCGTCAGGTCCCAGCGCATGCCGACCGGGTCCGCAAGCGTCTCGAGGCAATGCTCGATTGCCAGTAGTGCATCGGCCCGAGCCAACGCCTGAACCTGCCAGGCACCGGTGGCGATGATCGCATCGGGTGCGCTGGGATCGAGGCCAAGGCGTGGCGGTTCGTAGGCGGGCATTGCCGCAGTTTAAGGGAATTTTGGCAAACGAGGGAGACAATGGGCGTGGATCGGAAGCCGCTGCGGTTCGAGCCGCGCCAACAGTTCCCTTACAATGAGGCAATGACCGCTTCGATTACCCACAATACGATTGCTACCCTGTGCCAGAACACGGCGGCTTCTGCCATTGCCATTGAAATCGTCGAGAAAACCGGATCAACCAACGCGGATTTGCTAGCGCGCGTGGCAGGCACGCCGACCGCGGGCGGGCCGATCGTGCTGATTGCCCTGGAGCAGACAGCCGGCCGGGGCCGGGCAGGGCGGGTTTGGCATTCTGATGCCAGCGGATTGACGTTTTCGCTGGCCTGGCCCATGCGCCGGGCGTTGAGCGGCCTGAGCGGACTGCCTCTGGCAGTCGGCGTGACAATTGCCGAGGTACTTGCTGCGCACGATATCGATGTCGTATTGAAGTGGCCGAATGACGTGTTGCTAAATAGCAACAAAGTGGCTGGTGTGCTGATCGAGACTGTCGATGGATCAAGCCTGTTACACGACGATATCTGGGTCGTGGTCGGTATCGGTATCAACATGGCTGGTCAGGACAAGTCTTTGGAGTTGCCCATGACTAGCAGCGATTCGAGTAGAGGTGGTGCGATGTTGCCGGCGATCGACCGCAACGCGCTCATGGCGGCGTTACTGGTTTGCCTGACCGATACCCTGCGCACCTTCGAGCAGCAAGGTTTCTTGGTATTTTCGACGCGATGGAATGCGTTGCACGCGCATGCCGGCCAAGCGGTCGATATTCTTGACGGCGCACAAGTCCGGCTCAGCGGATATGCGCATGGCGTGGATGCTACCGGCCGCCTGTTGCTGCAGACCGAGGGTGGGCAGGTTGCCGTCGTGGCTGGTGACGTGTCCTTGCGAGCGGCTTCAATGCCACAGACGTTGTCCCATCATGCATTGAAAGACAGCCATGCTGCTGCTGGTTGATGCAGGCAATACACGGGTGAAATGGGCGCTGGCCGCACCTGCCGCGGCTGTTGCGGGAGCCTGGCTGGCCAGCGGCAATGTTGGCCATGAAGCACTCGATGCCCTTGGCGCAAGGTGGCAAGGCGCCGGCATCAGTGCGGTGCTGGTCTCCAACGTCGCAGGCGCGAACATGCGGGCTGCGCTGGAAAAACAGTTTTGCGCTTTGTCCGCCGGCCCGGACATGGTCGACACTACCTGGTTCGCTTCGGAAGCCGTAGTCGCCGGCGTGCATAACCGGTATCGCGAACCGCACCGGCTCGGTTGTGATCGGCTGGCTTCGATGATCGGCGCCACGACCTTGTATCCCGGCCAGCCACTGCTGGTGGCAACCTGCGGCACTGCCACCACGATCGATGCACTGACTGCCGAAGGCGATTTCATCGGCGGCATGATCCTGCCGGGGTTGGGGACGATGGCCACTTCACTGGCCCAAGGCACGGCGCAGTTGCCGATGGTATCGACTCTTGCCAGGCTGGCCGAACAGGTAGCCACTGAAGGTGGCGACCACTCCTTTGCCGACAATACGGAGGAGGCGATCATGCGCGGCTGCCTGGCTGCGCAGGCAGGCGCCATCGAGCGTGCAGCGGCGGCGCATGCACCTGCCCGTTGCATTCTCGCCGGCGGCGCTGCGGCCTGGGTATTGCCTTGCCTGCGGCTAGACGTTACGCTGGTCGAAAACCTGGTGTTGATCGGGCTGCATGCGGTGGCAATCGGGCACGCCGATAGCAAATTCGATGTTTCTGGACCTCGTACGCCATGCTGAAATTTTTTCTCGGTTTTTTGCTCGTCGCCAACATCGGCTTGTTTGCTTACAACACCGGCATCATGGGGTCCGACGGCAGTACGGGCCGCGAGTCCGGGCGTTTGAAAAGCCAGCTCAACACGGAACGCATGCGCATTGAACCATCTCAAGCGGCGTTGCCTGTTTCGAAGGCAGCGCGAGGTGGAGCCAGTGCGGTTCCCACAGCCACTATTGCCACCACTGCGACTAACGCCCCTTCGACTGCTACTGGTCCGGCTCAGGTCTCTGCAAAAAATTTGCAGGACTGTGTGGAAATTGGTAATTTTGATGTCCTCGAAGCACGCCGGTTCGACGCCCTGATCGCGCCGCTGGCTTTAGGCGCCAGGCTCTCGCGCCGTGCTGTGCAAGAGGTCGAACGGTATATTGTCTATATACCGCCAACACCGGAGCGGGAAACCCTGGCGCAAAAGCTATCCCTCTTGCGCCAGTTGGGCGTCGAGGATTTTTATGTGATCAACGACAGCTCGGATCTGCGCCGCGGGATTTCTCTGGGAATGTTCAAAAGCGCTGATGCGGCGCAGCAACACCTGGTAAAGCTGACGCGGCAGGGCGTGCAGGATGCGCGGGTAGTACCGCGGGTTGGCGCGGTCGGTAAAACCGCGTTTCAAATGCGTTCTCTCGATGCCGCTGCGCGGGAGGCCCTGGAAAAAATAAGGATCGTATTTTCGAAGCAGGAAATGCGTGCGTGTATGCCTGGGATAGCTCAATGAAGCTTGTTTTGCACCGCGGCAAAAACGCTTGGTGGCCTGCGCTTTAACGTCGTAGCGTAGTCGGAATGGCACTTCCTTGTGGTGTTTGACGACGGCTTCTTTGCCGATCCAGTTTTATCGCCCAGCCATCGACGATAAGGTACGTTTTGTCCGATAACGCGCTTGGTCTGACGCTTTGGCTCAAGTGCGGGTTGTGAGCCAAAGGAAAACCTTTGACGAGACAAATGGTTAGCTCTCGGATAGGCCCATTTGGCGCTTGGGTTGACGCCCAGCGGCAGCGGGCCGGGGTTGACCATTTCCAGTTGGTCCGGGTGCAGATTCAGGAATATGTCGCCGCGCTGGGGATATGGGCGGTGAACCAGTGCATTGACCAGTAATTCGCGAATCACAATCTCATCGAAGGCAGGCACGTTCTGGCGGTACAGGCCATCGGGCAATTCGTAACGCTCGCTGGCCAGTCGCATGGCATCGTCGCCGGTGACCGGCTTGCTCTGGTCGGCTACACGCAGGAAGTGGCGGCCATCGGTGGTGGAGGCCACGGACATGGCGCGGGGGATACGCATCTCGATGTACTGCCCGCCATGGGTGGCAATGACAACATTGGCAAAAGCGATGCAGTCCTGGGCGATTTCGTTCCAGTCAGCGGTCTTGCCGGTCGCTGCGCGCAAGGACTTTTGGTCGAGAAGCTGTTCTTCCTGGCTCAATCGCGGCCTCCCTCGGTACTGTTTACTGGCATTTGCCCGCGTTGTCAGAATTTTCGTCCGCATTGCCGGCACGCACCCACCCATCTACCTCCGACAATGGAAATTTCCAAAGCCGCCCCATTTTGTGAGCAGGTAGGCCCATGCGCTCCTGCCAGCGGTAGACGGTGTCCTTAACCACGACAAAATTCTGGGCAACTTCGATTGCGGTATTCCCCTGTTCAACGTTCATGGCTTTGGTGCTAAAAATAGTATCTCAAAGTCGTTTTAAATCGGCATCAGCCTAACAGCCGACGCGATCTCCGTTAGCGGATCATGAGGGCGCAACAGCCAGGAAATACTAAAGCACGCTGCTTGAAGTGACGCGACATCTTTGTTGAAAAATACCGCACCCGGTACAAGGAGCAGATCGCTACTCTGAAAAAAGCGATACAGACTCCGCAAGTCAAACCAGCGGTTGCGGATCGACCCGGATAAGCGGCTCCGGCAGAAAATAGTCTTTTTGAAAACATGCCGCCGAAAATGATCAATCAGGTCGTTGCCGGGTTTTCGCCAGGTTCGACGCATGTGGCAAATTTGAGTTCTACCGGCGTGTTTTTTCGAGACGCCGTGCAGGACCGCGCACGCCTGGATGCTTCAAGCGAGGGGAGCCTTTGCCCTTGACAATCAGGCAAGGGCAAGCCAACGGTTCCAGTTGCTTCCTCTTTCCCTGTAAAATCGCAAAAATTCATTTTCAGGGTTTTCCATGACGCTTCTCGCCGATCCCAATACCGACATCAGCGCCGTATCGCCCCAGATCAAGGCTGAAATCCTGGCGGAGGCGCTGCCGTACATTCGCAAGTTTCACGGCAAGACGATCATCATCAAATACGGCGGTAACGCCATGACCGAAGAGCATCTGAAGCATGGCTTCGCCCGCGACGTCATCTTGCTGAAGCTGGTCGGCATGAATCCGGTGGTGGTGCACGGTGGTGGCCCGCAAATCGACAACGCCCTGAAAAAAATCGGCAAGCAGGGCACCTTCGTGCAAGGCATGCGCATTACCGACGAAGAAACCATGGAAGTGGTCGAGTGGGTGCTGGGCGGCGAGGTGCAGCAGGATATCGTCATGCTGATAAATCATTACGGCGGACAGGCGGTGGGCCTGACCGGCAAGGATGGCGGGTTGATTCGGGCGCGCAAGATGGCGATGCCGGATCGGGAAAACCCCGGAAAGTTTCTCGATATCGGTTTCGTTGGTGAAATCGAGGCGATCAACCCGGCAGTCGTGAAGGCATTGCAGGACGACGCCTTCATTCCCATCATCTCGCCCATCGGCTTCGGTGACGACGGCCAAGCCTACAACATCAACGCCGATGTGGTGGCCGGCAAGATCGCGGAAATCCTGAAAGCAGAGAAATTGATCATGATGACCAACATGCCCGGCGTGCTGGACAAGAATGGCGATCTGGTCACCGATCTGTCGACCCGGGAAATTGACGAGATGTTTGCCGACGGCACCATCTCGGGCGGCATGCTGCCAAAGATTTCATCGGCGCTGGATGCAGCAAAATCCGGTGTCAACACCGTGCACATCATCGATGGCCGTATCGAGCATTCGTTGTTGCTGGAAGTGTTGACCGAACAGGCTTTCGGTACCATGATCCGTTCGCATTGAACCTTCGTACGATTGCACAGCGTTGATCTGGTTTTTCGATCTCGACAACACGCTGCACGACGCCTCGCACCAGGTTTTCCCGGCAATCAACGCCAACATGAACGGTTTCATTGCCGGCGTGCTTGGCAAGAACGGGGGCGTTGCCGACCTGGCCGTCGTGGAAGCGGCGCGTGTCGGTTACCTGCATCGTTATGGCGCGACATTGCTGGGCATGGTGCACCATCATCAGGTTGATCAGGCCGAGTTTCTCGAGGCCGCGCATCGCTTCGATGATCTGGGTTCGATGTTGCGCGCCGAGCGCGGCATCGGCAAATACCTGTCTGCATTGCCCGGCCAGAAAATCCTGTTGACCAATGCCCCGTTGCGTTATTCCAGCGATGTCGTACGCCACTTCGGCTTGCAGCGGCATTTCAGCCACCATATCGCCATCGAATCGATGCGCGTCCATGGGCGCTTGCGACCCAAGCCGTCCAAGGCACTGCTGCGGCAGTTGATCGCCCGCCATCGCGTGCCGGCGCACCACTGCATTCTGGTAGAAGATACGCTGGCAAATCTCAAAGCTGCCAAAGCCGTCGGCATGCGCACCGTCTGGATGACCGGCTACCTCCGCCAGGTGCCAGCGCTTTCGGAACATGGCAATATAGCAATGCGGCATGCGATGAATGTTGCAAAAACAGGAAAGCGCCCCGCTTACGTCGATGTCAAAGTACAATCCTTGAAGCAACTATTTGACAGCCTGCCAAGCCTGATGCCCGCCTGAACGCTAGCCTGGACTGTCGCCAATCAAGTGTGTTCTGACAAAAGACGACAACATGGCCGCGCCCAAACCCGGTGAACGCAAGCTGCAGATATTGCAAACCCTTGCCAGCATGCTGGAACAGCCCAAGGGTGAAAAAATCACCACCGCTGCGCTGGCTTCGCGGCTGGAAGTCTCCGAAGCCGCACTCTATCGTCATTTCGCCAGCAAGGCGCAGATGTTCGAGGGCTTGATCGAATTCATTGAAGTCACGGTCTTCGGCTTGATCAACCAGATTACTGATCAGCAGGAAAACGGCTTGCTTCAGGTGCAAGCAATTACCAACATGCTGTTGAATTTTGCCGAGCGCAACCCGGGCATGACGCGGGTGATCATCGGTGATGCGCTGGTGAATGAAGATGCGCGTCTGCAAGTGCGCATGAACCAGTTCCTGGACCGGGTCGAGCTTTCAATCAAGCAGGCAATGCGAGTGGCCGTATCGCAGGGCGAGGCGCACGAGGGCGAAGTGACGGTGCGCGCCAACATGATTGCCAGCCTGGTGTTGGGTCGTTGGCACCGGTTTGCAAAAACCGGCTTTCAGCATAATCCTTGCGAAAACGCCCAGGCACAGATTCGGCTTATGATGGTGTGAAGATACGCCTACGGGCCGGTGCATTGGCAAAATATTGAATAAATGAAGATTCAGAGATTCTAAATTGCTGACCGCCTGGCACCAGAGGTATGCCTGGGAATGCGATCTTGACGGCCCTTGAAATCGAAATTGATCCAATGCCAAGTAGATGCTTGCATCGACTTGGGCATCAATGTCGTATCGATAGTTACACGCTTAAATGACCTCAGTTTGAAATTGTGCTTAACAACAGCTGCAACTTAGTAGGTTCACACGCGCTCTAGTTCAGGTTTTTTCGGCCACTGTCAGTCGGCGACCGTAATCGAAATGCCGGACTTTGTGGGACGCGATGAATTTACTGTCCGGATGAAGGGGATTAATCAAAATATTAAATTCTTCCGGGACGATTACAGAGGGTATTAACAACAAAGCCGATTTCCGTTGCTGCATCCAGGTTGCGCCAATGTTCAGACTCGTTACGCTGCAGGGCCGGGCATCCCACCCGGCAGTAGGGTGGGCTAGCACATCTCGAGATTTCCAGATTGATTCGGGAATCTGAATTTCAACCGAATAGCGGCTCAATGGCAGGTCGTCGGTTTCGATATGGACGATGGTTTCCAGTACGCATAGGGCAATATTGGATGAGCAGTAGACCATTGGCAAACCGACGCGATTCCAGCGGCCGCCACTGTGCTTTGCACCTTCGCCAGAGAGATCATCCGCTGAATAATTTGACGTGTCGACTGCAATACGCCAAACGCTTTGATTCACGCGTAGGCGCCGGCTTGTGCGCGGGCAAGGAGGTTTTCCACCATTCGCTGTCCTTCCATCGTGTCCATGAATTCCGCAGGCATTCGTCCATTGAGAGCCGGCAGTGGTTTCCGCAGCCAGCGCGCGACCCAATGGGCCGCGTTGAAGCCATCTGGATTTCCTGATTCGGCAACCATTTTTTCCACCTGGCCGATCAAATTGGCCATTCCCAGGACCCGTTCACTTTCATCGATCGGCAATAACTTGTGTTCGCGTGCTTTTCGATCAACCGTTGCACGGGAAAGTCGCAACATTCCGATGATGGTCTCTTTGGGCTCATTCATTGTTACCGCAAGAGTGTTTAAAGCCGCTGGTTCGATGCCCTGTTTGATCAGGTTTATACGGGCGTCCGGCGTGGCTTCGTATAGCGCTTGAAAGCCGTTCTTGAAAAGAGAGAGGCTGGTTACGATAAAAGCAGGTCCGACCGTTGGCCGCATTTGCGCTGCTGCGCGGCCAGCCTCGGATTTTTTGGCTTTACCTGTCGCATTCTTACCGGCGCGCGCAAAGGGCACCGTCCGCACCTGCGTCGAGCAAGGCTTCAACGCGCCGTTTGCAGCTTCTCCTTCGCTTCGTCGCCGGCCATCACTACGCTCAGCTTGCCCGGATCGATCGCTTTGCGAAACGCTGCATTGACCTGCTCGGGCGTCAGCGCATGGAGCTTGTTTTCAAACTGCTTGCTCCATTCATACGTGCGGCCCAGATACAGATAGGTGACCCAACCGGTAGCCAGCGCGCTGTCCTGCGCCCTGGTTTGCACACGCTGTTGCATCAGGCCAGATTTTGCACGGCTGATTTCTTCCGCTGTGAATCCTTCCTGTACTGCGCGCGTCAGTTCGGCTTTCATGGCCGCATCGACTTTCGCCAGATTCTGCGGCGCTGCAATGGCCCGCATGCTAAAGCTGCCGGCACGGTCGATCGAGCCGGCGCTTAACGATGAACCGCCGCCATACGACAAACCGTCCTTCTGGCGGATGCGTTCCATCACCCGTGAGTTCAGGCCGGCGCCACCGCCAAAAATATAGTTCGCCAACGATAGCGCCGGGAAATCCGGATCGTTATCGTTCAAATCCAGATTGAGCCTGCCCACATACACGCCGTTTTCCTTGTCGGGTGTATTCAGGTTCCGGCGCAATGGCGCGATATCGAAATTACTACGGGTGATACGGGCATATGGCGCGGCACTTTTCCAATCGCCAAGTTCGGCTGCTACCACCTCACCTGTTTGCTTCGAATCGAAATCACCGACGATGGATAGCTCGCCCTGGGAAGCGCCGTAGAACTCACGATGGAAACGCTGTACATCTTCCAGCGTCACGCTCTTGACGGCAGCGATCTGCTCATCGATGGTCAGTACCGAGCGCCAGTCGCCGGCAGGGTAGCGGTTGAAATGCTCGCTCATCGCCTGCGCCGCCAGGCTGCTGGGCTCGTTGCGACGGGATTCGATACTCACCAGCGTCTGCTGGCGCAACTGCTCGAACTGGTCCGGCGGGAAGCTCGGTTCCTTCAGCACGTGCGTCACCAGCTTCAGGGCTGCTGGCAGGTTGGAGCGAGTGGTGTCAAACTGAAACACGTCACCGGCAATCTTGAGCTTGTCGAACTCATCTGCCAGTTGCTCACGGGTGAATCGGCTGGTGCCGCGGGTTAGCATGGCGCTGGTCATGCTGGCAACGGTCTGCTTGCCAAACAGGGTTTTTTCATCGCCCCAGTGTAGATTCATCGCCACCGATACGGTTTCGCCGCGGGTCTTTTTGGGCAGCAGCGCCGCCTGCAAGCCGCCGATGGTCTTGCGCTCGGTGCGACGATTAATGTTGTCCTGGCTTGGATCGAACGCTTCGGCGGCAGCGATATCCTGCTTCGGCTTGAAATTTTTCAGCACTTCGGTCACCGTCGGCGCAGCCGGTATCTCGGCGCGCTGCGCCGCATCTTCCGGCACGAAGGTGCCGACGGTACGGTTGTCGCGTTTCAGGTAACGGCCCGCAACCGTGGTCACTTGTTCGCCGCTGACCTGCTGTGCAGCGTCGCGGCCCTGAAAGAACAGCCGCCAGTCACCCAATGCAATCGCTTCGGAAAGTACCACGCCGACCTGTTCCGGATCGTTGAGCATTTTCTCGATCTGGTTGGCATAATTGCGCTTGACCCGCTCGATCTCTTCCTTCGTCGGTGGCGTGTCCTTGAAGCTTTCCACGCCGGCGATCAGTGCATCCCGCACCGGTTCAACGGCCTGGTCTTTCTTTACGATCGCACCGATCATCTGCAGGCCGGGCGCGTAGCCGGTCATGCCGTAATTGAACACCTGCGCCGCCTTGCCGGTTTCCACCAGCTGCTTGTGCAGTCGACCGTTCGGCGTGTCGGTGAGAATATCGGCAACGAAGGACATGGCGTCGCTGTCGGGCTGCAAACCGCTCGGCACTTTGTAGGCGACGCTGACGATCTGTACATCGCCTTTCCTGCGCACATTGAAACTGCGCTCGCCATCCTGAGTCGGCTCGACCGTCCATAAAACCGGCAGGGTCCTCTTCGGCTTGGGAATTTTACTAAACGCATTGCCGATCACGGCCAGCGTCTTGGCCGGGTCGAATTTGCCCGCTACCAGCAGCACGGCATTGTCGGGCTGGTAGTAAGTACGATAGAACGCCTGGAGGTTGCCGATGGCGACATTCTCGATATCGCTGCGGTTGCCGATGGTGGAATTGCCGTAATTGTGCCAATCGAAGGCCACACTCTGCATGCGCTTGGCCAACACGCCTATGGGCGAATTTTCACCGTTTTCGAATTCATTCCTGACCACTGTCATTTCGGAATCGAGATCCTTCCTGGCGACGAATGAATTGACCATCCGGTCTGCTTCCATTTCCACCGCCCATTTCAGGTTGTCGTCGCTGGCCTGAAACGTTTCGTAGTAGTTGGTGCGGTCGAGCGAGGTCGTGCCATTGGCTTTCATGCCGCGGTTGTTGAACTGCTGATCGATGCGGGGATTTTTTTTCGACCCTTTGAACAGTAGGTGCTCCAGCAGATGCGCCATGCCGGTTTCGCCATAATTTTCATGACGCGAACCGACCAGATAGGTCATGTTGACCGTGACGGTCGGCTTGGAGGCATCGGGAAACAGAAGCACCTTCAGGCCGTTGGGCAACCGATATTCGGTAATGCCCTCCACCGATGGACCTTTGGTGATGCCGGTTGGCAGAGTTTGTGCACCGGTACCCGGGCTGATGAAGGAAATTGCTGCCGTCAGCGTGATCGTGCAGCAGGTCTTGGTCAAGTGTTGCAGCATGATTGTCGTTGTCCAAAAAATTAGGGCGTTGCCCGATCAGGAATTGTCGATGTCGCGGGGTGTTCGCGTTGTGCGGCAGGTGCCACAAGTAGCGCAAGCCGGGTCGCGCGCTACGCCGATGCAGGTCCACTCGGTACGGCGTGCGTCGAACAGTAGCAGCCTGCCAGCCAGCGAGGTGCCGATGCCGGCAATCAGCTTCAACGTTTCGCCTGCCTGCATGGCGCCAATGATGCCCACTAGCGGCGCAAACACGCCCATGGTCGCACAATTGTCGCCTTCGGTTTGCCGGTCCGCAGGGAACAGGCACGCATAGCACGGCGAGTCGGGGTTGCGAGCGTCGAACACGCTCAATTGGCCGTCGAAAGCAGTGGCCGCACCTGACACCAGCGGTACGCGCGCGGCGATGCAGGCAAGGTTGATGGCATGGCGGGTAGCAAAATTATCGGTGCAGTCGAGTACCACCGTAGCCGCTGTGACCAGTGTTGCCAGCCGCCCACCCTCAACCCGTTCGATCAAGGCAGTGATGTCAACTTCAGGATTGATGCGATTCAATGCCGTTTTGCCTGAAACCGCCTTGGGCTGACCGATGCTGGCGGTGGCATGCAGTATCTGCCGCTGCAGATTGGTCAGGTCGACATCGTCGTCATCGACCAGCGTCAGTCCGCCCACGCCGGCCGCTGCGAGATACAAGGCTGCTGGCGAGCCAAGACCACCCGCGCCGACGATCAATACATGCGCGTCGAGCAGCCGTTGCTGGCCCTCGATGCCAATCTCATCGAGCAATATGTGGCGTGAATAGCGCAGCAGCTGTTGGTCATTCATGCGATACGAGTCTTGCGGTAATTGTCGCCACGATAAAAAGAGCAGGGCAAAAGACAAGGGCCGCACATCGCGGCCCTGTTGAGATTGCAACTGACGTTACAACTGCGGTACTGGATTTTAGCGGCCCCTTTGCCTGTTGGCCTACTTGCTGTCGTCGAGCGTATCTTCTTTCGGTGCTTCCTTCGAAGCACTCGGCTTTTCTTCCTTACTGACCACTTCCTTGGACTTCGACACCTTTACCGGCAATCCCTTGAGCTGGTTCATCGCCTGCGCCAGCTGGAAATCATCCTTGCTGCCGAATTCCAGCGGCTTGCGCTTTTTCTGCAAGGCGATCAGGCGTTGCTCCTCTTCCAGCTCGTCGATCTTTATCTTGGCCGCGGCTTGCGTCGTTTTGTCCTTGTCGTTGCTCAGGTGCTTCTGTAAATCGGCTTCGTGCAGGCGCAAGGCATTCAGGCCGTCGCCATCGGCATACTCGTCCACCATGATGTCGGGCACGATTCCCTTGGCCTGGATCGAACGGCCGTTCGGCGTGTAGTAGCGCGCAGTGGTCAGCTTCACCGCCGTATCCGACGACAGTTGCCGGATCGTCTGCACCGATCCCTTGCCGAAAGTTTGCGAACCCATGATGATGGCCCGCTTGTAATCCTGCAACGCGCCGGCGACGATCTCGGAAGCCGATGCCGATCCGGCATTGACCAGCACCACCATCGGTACTTTTTTCACTGCCTCCGGCAGCTTTGCCAGAGGGTCGCCTATGCTGCGGCTGGCGTAGAATTCGCGCCTTGCATAGAAAGTCGCTTTCGAATCCGGAAGTTGGCCGTTGGTCGAAACGATCACTGCATCCTTCGGCAAGAAAGCCGCCGATACGCCGATTGCGCCAGGCAGCACCCCGCCCGGATCGTTGCGCAAATCGAGCACCAAACCTTTCATGTTCGGCTCCTGTGCGTACAGGGCAGTGATCTTGCGCGCCATGTCTTCGACGGTCGGCTCCTGGAACTGCGAAACCCGCACCCACGCATAACCTGGTTCCAGCAGCTTCGATTTCACGCTCTGCACGCGGATTTCCTGGCGCACGATCGTGACCACGATTGGCTTGTCCTCTTCCTTGCGCGCCAGCGTCAGCACGATCTTGGTGTTCGGCTCGCCGCGCATGCGCTTGACAGCTTCGTCCAGCGTCATGCCCTTGACCGGCGTGGTGTCGAGACGGGTGATCAGGTCGCCGGCCTTGATTCCGGCGCGGTAGGCGGGCGACTCCTCGATGGGCGAAATCACTTTCACATAACCGTCTTCCATGCCCACTTCGATACCCAGACCGACGAACCTGCCCTGAGTACCTTCCCGCAGTTCCCGGAACGCTTTCTTGTCCAGATAAGCCGAGTGCGGATCGAGCGAAGCGACCATGCCGGTGATGGCTTCGGTCAACAGCTTTTTGTCTTCCACCACTTCGACGTAATCAGATTTGATCAACCCGAAAACATCTGCCAACTGGCGCAATTCATCAATCGGTAAAGGTGAGCCGCCACTTTTCTGTGCCAGCGCATCGAATTGCATCGAACCGGCAATGCCCGCCAACATACCCAGCCCGATTAAGCCAACATTCTTCAATTTGATGCTCATGTATTGTGTCACCTAGAAGTTATCCAGCCAAGCGGGTCGAATGCGCGCCCCTGATAGCGCATTTCAAAGTATAGACCCGATTGCTCGTTGCCGCCGGTGTTGCCGGCATTGGCAATGACGTCGCCGGACCCCACTTTGTCGCCAGCATGTTTGAGTACTGCCTGGTTGTTGCCATAGATGGTCAGATATTGCCCGCCATGGTCGAGAATGATCAGGTTGCCAAAGCCGCGCAGCCAATCCGCGAAAACCACCTGGCCCGCTGCGATTGCGTGCACCTGCGTGCCTTCGGGCGCACTGATGAACAAGCCTTTCCAACTGGGTCCGTCGCGGCGGCTGCTGCCGAAGCGGTTGACCAGTTCACCCTTGACCGGCATGCGCAATTGTCCCTTGAGAGTGGGAAACGTTGAGGAAAATTTTGAAGAAAGTGTTGCTTTTGGTACACTCGCTTCCGCTGCGCCGTTCGGCGAATCGTCATCGATCGCGTCGGCATTCGATGCGCGGTTGGCGAGGTTTGCAGGCCCCGGCGCGAGTGCGGGTGTCGGCGTGCGTGTCGGCGAAGATTCCGGGCGGCGCAGCTCGATCTTCGCTTTTGCCATCTGCCGTTGGCGCTGTCTTTCCTGTGCCTGCTGCGCACGGGCGGCTGCTGCTGCCTGCTGCGCGGCTTGCCGTACTGCTTGTTGTCGCCGTTTTTCCGCGGCCAGCGCTTCGGCTTTCTGCTGTTGAGCGATCAGTTTGCCTAGCTGCTCGACCAGACCGCCAAGCCGGCTTTCATCGCGCTGCAGTACACCTGCTTCGGCGCGCTGGCTAGCCAGCTGGCCGGCCAGCTTGGTCATCAGTTGCGCCCGCTGCGACTGCTCCTGTTCCAGCCGGGCTTTTTCTACTCTCGATTCACTGGCAATATCGTTCAGGTCAATACTGGCGGCCTGCAATTGCGCCTGATCTTTCTCGATCGCCTGCAGGTCGGCACGTATGGTGCCGAGCAGTTTTGCCTGTGCCTGCGCTACGTAATCGAGATAACGCAGGGACCGTCCGATGCGTGCCGGCTCTTCGCCTGAGAGCAGCAACGGTATCGGCTCTTCCTTATTGGTGACATGTTGTTGACGCAGCAGGTTGGCAAGCTGCGCCTGACGCGCTGCCAGCAGCGTCTTCTGCTCTTCGAGTCGCACCGTTATTGCCGCCAGCCGCGCCTGTGTCTCGGCCTGCTCGCCATTGAGTTCGCGTAGCGAACGATTGGCTTTGGAGATTGCCGATTCGGATTTTGCGAGCGCGTCTGCAGCACGGTTTTTCTCGCTCTCAGTGTTCTCGATCGCTCGCTTTAACGCGCTGAGTTTTTGCTGCAGCTGACTACGCTCGTTTTCGGCTGTGCGTTTTTGTAGTGCACGGGGCATTGGACGCGCCGTTTCCGATGGTTTGGCCACTGCCGTGACGGGCGTGCCGGCAGCCGCCAGGGCCACATCGGCTCGCCCGGTCAGCAGGGCTGCGGCCAGCATGACTGCCAGTGGCAAGGCTGGTAAGGCTTTCAAGGTCTGCCCCATGGTGCCACTCATGATTGCCTGCCGTTGCTTCAGCATCGCATCAGGTTGCCTTGCCTTGGCTGGCAACGGCTTGCATGGCCGCCTCGATTGCCCTGGAGTCTCCCAGGTAATAACTCTTGATCGGCTTCAATTCATGGTCAAGCTCATACACCAGTGGCTGGCCGTTCGGAACATTCAGGCCAACGATATCGTTGTCACTGATGCCGTCGAGCGATTTGATCAAGGCGCGCAGGCTGTTGCCATGAGCCGATATGATAATGCGTTTGCCGGCGCGAATTGCCGGCGCGATCGATTCTTCCCACGCCGGCATGACCCGGGCAACGGTGTCTTTCAGGCATTCCGTGCGGGGAATATGTGATTGCGGCTGGCCCGCATACTGTGGGTCGCTGAAGGCGTTACGCGCATCGTCGGGTGCCAGCGGCGGCGGCGGCGTGTCGTAGCTGCGACGCCATATCAGCACCTGCTCGTCGCCGTAGGTGGCAGCAGTCTCGGCCTTGTTCAGCCCCTGCAGAGCACCGTAGTGACGTTCGTTCAGACGCCAGTCGTGTTCGATTGGCAACCACATCAGATCCATTTCATCGAGCGTGATCCAGAGCGTGCGAATCGCCCGTTTCAACACCGAGGTGTAAGCCAGATCGAACGACAGGCCGGCTTCTCTAAGCAACTGTCCGGCATGGCGCGCTTCGGCCCGGCCTTTCTCGGTCAGGTCGACGTCGGTCCAGCCGGTAAAGCGATTATCGAGATTCCAGGTGGATTCTCCGTGGCGCATCAAAACGATTTTGTACATGGGAAAAAGTTCGAAGGTAAGCGTTGAAAAATAAGTGGGAAATTTGAATTCGAAATACGAATGGTCTTCTATTTTATAATGCTGCGGTTCCGTAAAACCATTGGGCCTCCGTGAATTTCTTTGTTGACAACATTTATAACCTGGTGCTGCTGTTGGTGATGCTCGGTTCCGGCGCTGCTTTATTGATACCTAGCCTGCGCCGAGGCGGTGAGCAGGTATCGACCCTGCAGGCGACGCAATTGATCAACCAGGGCAAGACCTTGCTGCTGGACGTGCGTGACAGCGCTGCATTTGCTGCCGGGCACGTACGAGAAGCGCGCAACATACCGCTCAAGGAGCTGCCGCGTCGTCTCGGCGAACTTGAAAAATTCAAAAACAGAAACGTGATCGTGGTGTGTGCGTCCGGGGTGCAATCGCCGCGCGCCACAAATTTGTTGCGCGATGCCGGCTTCGCCACCGTGATGAGCCTGAGCGGCGGCCTCAATGCCTGGCATGCGCAAGGTCTGCCGGTGGCACGCCAGTCCGTTGTATCCTGATCGCCCGACCGGAGAGAAAATGACCGCACACGTATTGATGTACAGCTCGGGTATCTGCCCTTATTGCACGATGGCTGAACGCCTGCTCACGAGCAAGGGCGTCGAGACAATCGAGAAAATACGGATCGATCTCGACCCGGTGCAACGCACCGCAATGATGGAAAAAACCGGTCGTCGCACGGTGCCGCAGATTTATATCGGCGACACGCACGTTGGCGGATTCGACGACCTCAGCGCACTCGACAAGGCCGGCAAGCTCGATGCCCTGTTGAGCGATGCGCCGTAGACCTGCCTGATCACCTTACCTCCACAATTACTTTTACCCTGAAAGTCCCACATGACTGAAGAAACCCTGCAACCTGTTTTCCAGATTCAACGTATCTACCTGAAAGATTTATCTCTGGAACAGCCGAATTCACCGGCAATTTTTCTGGATCAGGATCCCCCGACGATCGAAGTCGCCGTCGATGTCGGCGCAGAATCGCTGGCCGATGGAATTTTCGAGGCCACTGTTACCGTGACCATCACCGCCAAAATCAAGGACAAGGTCGCTTTTCTGGTCGAAGGCAAACAGGCTGGTATTTTCGAAGCGCGCAACATTCCTGAAGAGCAGCTCGAGCCGTTGCTCGGCATCGGGTGCCCGAACATCGTCTACCCGTATCTGCGTGCCAATCTGGCGGACGCAATCACGCGCGCAGGTTTTCCGCCAGTCCATCTTGCCGAAATCAATTTCGAAGTGTTCTATCAGCAGCGCATGCAGGCACTGACGCAACAGCAGCAGAACGGCACCGGCCTGGTCATGCCCGATGGCTCCAACGCCTCGTTGAACTAGGCGCATCGCAGTTGATGAAGCAGCCAATGAAGCCCTTGCCACGAATGCGTTTTCTGGCAGCGTTCCTGTGCCTCTGCACTGTGGCAGGCGCTCACGCTGCCGATTTCAAATCCATCGGCGCTGCGCCGGCAGCACTCTACGACGCTCCATCCGAAAAGGGGCGCAAGGTATTCGTGGCCCCGCGCGGTATGCCGGTGGAGGTAGTGCTCACCTATAACGAATGGGTAAAGATACGCGACGCTGGTGGCGATCTGTCCTGGGTCGAATCCAGGCAGTTGAGTAACCGGCGCACGCTCATGGTGACTGCCGCCAATGCCAAGGTGCGTGCCAGCGCCGACGACAATGCGCCGGTGGTGATGACTGCCGAACGCGGCGTGCTCCTGGAGCTGAGTGATTCAGTGGTATCCGGATGGGTTCGGGTCAGGCACCGTGACGGCATCGCCGGGTTTATCAAGGCAAGCGACGTCTGGGGTGAATGACGCCGGGGCCAGGCTGCCAGCTCCCATGAACATCACCATTCTCGGCGCCGGCGCCTGGGGAACGGCGCTGGCAATCGCCTTGTCGCGCCAGCATGATGTACTGCTCTGGGGCCGCAACGCCGAAGTGATGCAGGCAATTGCCGCCCGCCAGGAAAATTTTCACTATCTGCCAGGTTTTTCATTGCCGGCTTCGCTGCAGGTGAGCGCTAACCTGGAAGAAGCGGCAGGGCGCGCTGAGTTGCTCATCGTCGCTACTTCCGTAGCCGGATTGCGCCCTTTATGCCTGCAACTGCAATCGATGCAAGGCAACGCCGGCGGCTGCAAGAACATCGTCTGGTTGTGCAAGGGTTTCGAGCAGGATACCGGCTGGTTGCCGCATCAGATCGTCAGTGAAATTCTCGGCGATACGATCGCTGCAGGCGTGCTCTCCGGCCCGTCCTTTGCGCAAGAAGTCGCGCGCGGGCTGCCATGTGCGCTGACGGTCGCATCGACGAACGCCGCACTGCGTCAGCAAGTCGTCGCCGCTGTCCACTCGCGCACATTGCGCATCTATTCAACCGACGATGTAATCGGCGTGGAGGTCGGTGGCGCGGTCAAGAATGTTCTCGCCATCGCCACAGGCGTAATCGACGGCATGGGCTTTGGTGCCAATGCCCGCGCTGCGCTGATCACTCGTGGCCTGACAGAGATTACCCGGCTCGGCGTAGCCCTCGGCGGGCGCAGCGAGACCTTCATGGGACTAACCGGCATGGGCGACCTGCTGCTGACCTGCACCGGCGATCTGTCGCGCAACCGCCAGGTTGGTCTCGGCCTGGCGCAGGGCAAGCCGCTGGCTGTCATTGTAGAAGAACTCGGGCATGTAGCCGAAGGGGTGCGGTGCGCTCGGGCAGTGCGTGCTCTGGCGTTGGCTCATGGCATCGAGATGCCAATTTCGGCGGCGGTGGCCGGCGTATTGTTCGACGGCGACTCCCCTAGTGCGATGGTCACACGGCTACTCTCGCGAGATCCGCGCATCGAAGCGATTTAAGGGGTGTGAGACAGGAAGGGTGTCATACAAGGCGTGGGAGGTGCCGATGTATCGGAGGGCCAATAGTTTTTAGCCATCAATAATTTTCATCCGGCGATCGGCGTTGTTGAATGCCCGGCTAAAAATTTCTTTAAGCTACTGATTTTTATATCTTTTCAACATGAAATCAAGAAATGAACATTGGTGTTGAAATCAGTTTTCTTGAAGAGGAATTCAATCGCTTCGCACGACACTCCTGCCAGTTTGACGGCTGGAAGTATCTTAATTAGAACGCAACTTGAAAATCGGGTGCACGCAATCAGGTTTTATGGTTCATCGCTCTGGCAGCCAGAGTCGCTGCGACAGCCTCGGTGTCCTTACGTTCGCTGTAGCGATTCGTCAGATACGCTGAACTGCCCCGCACCAGCAGCGTGAATTTGTACAACTCTTCCATCACATCCACCAGGCGGTCGTAGTAGGCCGATGGTTTCATGCGGCCGTCTTCATCGAATTCTTTATAAGCTTGTGCAACGGATGATTGGTTCGGAATTGTCACCATCCGCATCCATCGCCCTAGCAGCCGCAGGGTGTTTACGACATTGAAAGATTGCGAGCCGCCGCATACTTGCATGACGGCGAGCGTGCGCCCCTGGCTCGGACGCGTGGCGCCCTGCTCCAGCGGAATCCAGTCGATTTGGTTTTTCATCACCGCCGTCACCGTGCCGTGACGCTCCGGGCTGCACCAGACCTGGCCCTCGGACCACAGCGACAGTGCGCGCAACTCGACCACTTTGGAGTGGTCTTCCGCTACGCTGCCAGCCATCGGTAGTTCCATCGGGTCGAAAATTTTCACCTCCGCACCAAAATGTTCCAGAAGACGCGCCGCCTCTTGTGTCAGATAGCGGCTGAACGAGCGTTCGCGCAGCGATCCGTACAGCATCAGGATGCGCGGCGGATGACTCAGCTCTTCGACTGGCATGAGCTGCTCCAGCGAAGGCCTGCCGAGTTGCCGGGCGTTGATATTTGGCAGGCCAGGAATTTTATCCATGCTGCACGCGCTTTCCGTCAGCGCCGATTACGCGCTCGCCGTCCTCCTTGGTAAAAGCGCCGTGCTGCGGCACGCTCAGAATGTCGAGCACCAGTTCCGAAGGGCGGCACAGGCGCACGCCGACCGGCGTCACCACGAAGGGGCGATTGATCAGGATCGGATGGGCCAGCATGGCGTCGAGCAGTTCATCGTCACTTGTCGATGGCGCATCGAGGCCCAGCTCCGCATAGGGCGTGCCTTTCTGGCGGATTGCATCCCTTACCTGCAGGCCGCTGCTGGCGATAAGGCTGGTCAGCGTATCGCGATCAGGCGTCTCTTTCAGATATTCGATGACGAGCGGTTCGATTCCGGCATTGCGGATCAGTGCCAGGGTGTTGCGTGACGTGCCGCAATCGGGATTGTGGTAAATCGTGACGGACATGATGTTCTCCATTCATGAAAGGCGCAGGGCAAGCGCGGCCAGCGTAAGCAGCAGCACCGGCAGGGTAAGGACAATGCCGACGCGAAAGTAGTAGCCCCACGAAATATGGATGCCTTTACTGGATAAAACGTGCAGCCACAGCAAAGTGGCCAAGCTGCCGATAGGGGTAATTTTCGGTCCCAAATCGCTGCCAATGATGTTGGCATACACCATCGCCTCGCGCACCACACCACTGCTGGCGGTCGCATCGATGGACAGGGCGCCGACCAAGACGGTCGGCATGTTGTTCATGATCGACGACAGGACGGCTGTGATCAAGCCGGTGCCCATGGCTGCGCCCCAGACGCCGTAGCTCGCACACTGATTCAATAGTGCCGTCAGGTAGTTGGTCAGGCCGGCATTCCGCAGCCCGTACACGACCAGGTACATCCCGAGCGAGAACACGACCACCTGCCAGGGCGCGTTGCCAATTACCTCACGCGTGGAAATGTGGCGGCCACGCGCGGCCACCACCAGCAGCAGTATTGCCCCGGCGGCGGCCACCGCGCTGATCGGCACGCCGAGATGTTCGAGCCAGAAGAAACCCACCAGCAGGACTCCCAGTACCCACCAGCCGGCGACGAAGGTGGCTCGGTCGTGAATGGCGTCTTCAGGGCGCTTCAATTGCGACATGTCATAGTCGGCCGGTATGTCCTTGCGAAAAAACCAGATCAGTACACCCAATGTAGCCGCTACAGACACCAGGTTTACCGGCACCATCACTGCGGCATAGCGTGCAAAGCTGATGCCGAAGTAATCGGCCGAAACGATATTGACCAGGTTCGATACCACTAGAGGCAGGCTGGCCGTGTCGGCAATGAATCCGGCCGCCATCACATATGCCAGTGTGGCCTTGGCCGAAAAGCGCAACGCGCGCAGCATGGCGATGACGATCGGAGTCAGGATAAGCGCGGCGCCGTCGTTGGCAAACAGTGCGGCAACTACGGCGCCGAGCAGCACGAGCAGGATGAACAGGCGCTTACCATTTCCTTTACCCCAGCGCGCCACGTGCAGTGCGGCCCATTCGAAAAAGCCTGCTTTGTCGAGCAACAGGCTGATGATGATGACGGCAACGAAGGTGCCGGTAGCGTTCCATACGATGTGCCACACGACAGGAATGTCCGCGATCTGGATCACGCCCGCCAGCAGTGCGACAAGCGCGCCAGCGGCAGCGCTCCAGCCAATGCCGAGTCCACGCGGCTGCCAGATGACAAAGATAAGGGTGACGAGGAAAATCAGGAATGCGGAGAGCATTGGATGTCTTTTAAAGGAACGCAGATTGGTTCGCAGGCCTGACCGCCGCAGCAGTTTTGCGTCAAGAATGCCAACAGGGCGTTCATCGTGTCGAACTCGGCCGTGTAAAAGATAAAGCGGCCATCCTGGCGTGGGTTGATCAGATTTGCATGACTCAGTTCCTTGAGGTGAAACGACAGCGAGGACGCCGGCAGGCCAAGCGCCTCGGCAATCTTGCTCGCGACCATGCCGCCGTCCGGGCCGGCCTGGACCAGCAGGCGAAACACCGCCAGGCGCGAATCTTGGGCAAGCGCTGCGAGTGCCGCCAAAGCTTGTTTGGTTTCCATCATCACTGAGTCCAGGTAAAGATGATCGAATACTACAACAATTCGACTTTACTGGAAATATAAAAACGATACGTGTCTCTTCCTGCGTACCGGCAAAAGCGCCCGTGGGAAATTAGATTGGCGCATACCGTTATGTAGCCTGCCGCTTCGGTTATATACTAGGCACTCCCAGTCAAATGGTTGTTTTTTTAACGACATGAATTCTTATGCGCATCGTTCACCAAAATTTCAATGCGCGGCCAAGGTGCAAAACAGGGCATCTGCTTCAACGCGGTTTCACGCTGATCGAAATCATGGTTGTGGTGGTGATCATGGGTATCCTTGCCGCGCTGGTCGTACCCAAGCTGATGGGCCGCACCGATGACGCGCGCATCATCGCCGCACGCCAGGATATCGCCACCGTCATGCAGGCATTGAAGCTTTACCGGCTCGACAATCAGCGCTATCCGTCCACCGAGCAAGGGCTGCAGTCGTTGATCAGCAAACCCGCTTCCGGCCCGGCCTCGGATGGCTGGAAAACCGGTGGCTATATCGACAAATTGCCCAAGGACCCATGGGGCGCGCCGTACCAATACCTGTCACCAGGCGTCAAAGGTGAAATCGATGTCTTTTCCTATGGCGCGGACGGCCAGCCCGGTGGCGCCGGCAACGATGCCGATATCGGTTCCTGGGAACTGTAATGCGCACGTTTCGGATGCCCGGCGCATCCGGCGCACCCGGCTTCACGCTGCTGGAGCTACTGGTGGTGCTGGTGATTGCCGGTCTTACGCTAGGCATGATTTCTTTCAACGCCATACCGAGCGAGCGTCAGGTGCTGCAAAAAGAAACGCAGCGCATCGCCATCTTGCTGCAACTGGCGCGCGACGAAGCAATCGTTCGCAACCGGCCGATCGCCTTCGAAGCCGACGATCAGGGATACCGTTTTCTGATGCGTGAAGAGAATGTCTGGCAACTCCTGACGCAGGACGATTTGCTACGGGCACGGCCGTTTCAGCGCCCACCCGTCGCCGTCTCCATTTCGCCGGCGCAGCCGCAGCCGATGTTGCGGGTGGTGTTCGGGCGTGAGCCGGTGGACAAGCCGTTTATCCTGACATTGGCCTCCGGTGACAGCAGTGCTGCCATCCGTGCCGATGGTATCGGTCATTTTGTCGTCGAATAAGATGGCCTATTCCTTTCCGCTTGCGCGCTTCGCATCGGCGCGCACCACCGGCTTTACATTGCTGGAAGTGCTGGTTGCCCTGGTAATCGTCGGCACAGCGCTGGGCGCCAGTTTGCGCGCCGTTGGCAGCCTGACGCAAAACAGCAATGGTTTGCGCGCTTCCATGATGGCGACCTGGTCTGCCGAAAATCGCTTGTCGCAAATTCGGTTGGCAAGCCTGTTTCCCGAGGTTGGTACTCATACGTTCGATTGCTCGCAAGATGAACTGCCGTTGACCTGCAGCGAAGAAGTGCTGGCGACGCCGAATCCCTTTTTTCGTCGGGTAGAGGTCAGTGTGTTCGATAGCCGCGAACCGGCACGACGCATCATCAAGCTGGCGCAGATCGTGCCATTAGCGCCGACAGTGCCATGATCGATCCATCCTCTCATAGTCAGGAATCTGCCCCGGAACACACCTGGAAACGCACGGGTAGCGCTGGCCGGACTCGCACCAGTACCCGCACCGGCCGGGGTTTCACGCTCATCGAACTGTTAGTCGCCATCACGATCCTGGCAGTCGTCGCAGTACTCGGCTGGCGCGGCCTGGACGGTATCGTGCGTGCCCGTATCGCCCTGACTGAAAATCTCGACCTCACACGGGCGATGCAGCTGACTTTTGCGCAGATGCAGAGCGATTGTGCCCAGGTTGTGTCGGTCACTACAACTGTCGGCGTCCTGCATTTGGTAGCCACGCAAGACCGCGTGACGATGGTGCGCAATGTCAATGCCGAAGACCAGCCCACCCGTTTGCAGGTAGTGACCTACCGCCTGCGCAACGGTTTGTTGTCACGTCAGGAATCGGTGCCGACACGCGACCTAAACGAGCTAGCCACGGCCTGGCAGGCGGCAAGTGCGATTGCCGACAATACCGAGGCGCTGACGCTGCAATCTGATGTCACGGCGATTACGATGCGCTTGTGGCAGGCCAGGGGGTGGCGTGCGTTGCCGTTACCAAACACGAGCGCAGTGGCCGGTTCCGGAGGCAATCAGAACCAAGCCAACGCTGCACCAAGCGGGTTGGAAGTCAGCTTGCAGTTGCGTGGACGTAGTACCGCCATGCGCAAGATCTTTCTGCTCGGTACGGTATGAAAATTTCGATGGGGAATCTGCAACAACACTCCGCATTTCGCCAGAAAGGCGTGGCGGTCATTACGGCGCTGCTCCTGACCACGTTAGCCGTAACGATCGTCGCCAGCCTGTTCTGGCAACAGCAGGTGCAGGTGCGGGCGATCGAGAACCAGCGCATGCAGTTGCAGAAGCAGTGGATACTGCGCGGCGCGCTGGATTGGGCGCAACTGATTTTGAGGGAAAGTGACCGTACCGCCATTAGCGGTACGGTCACGCTTCAGCAACCATGGGCGGTCGGGCTGGCTGAAACCCGCCTGGATTCGTATGTGGAGAACGGCCGGTCCGATAGCGAAGCCAGCGACGCGACGATCACCGGCAAAATCATCGATGCGCAGTCGTTGCTCAATCTTCGCAACCTCAGCGTCAATGGCAAGGAGTCGACGTCGGCGATAGCGGTGTTCAAAAGACTCCTTGACGTATTGCGTCTGGATCCAGCCCTTGCCGCCGCTGCTGCAAAAGCCATGGCAGCCGGGCAGGCGAAAGCACCATTGCCAGAAGAAGGCATGCAACCACTTCCGGCGACGGCAACGCAGCTTGAGTTCGCTTACATAGAGGACCTGCTATCGGTGCCCGGATTCACGCCAGAGATTGTCAAGAAACTACGGGGGCATGTCATTTTTTTGCCAAGAGCTACGGCGGTCAACGTTAACACTGCCTCTGCAGAAGTCCTGCAAGCGATAGTTGATAAACTACCGCCGGATGGCGCTAAAACAATGGCGCTGGCCCGCGACAAGGTGCCTTTTAATAATACTGCCGACATGAATGCCTACATAAAAGACCGTTTTCCAACCGTAGTTAAAGAACCGGATGCGGGCTTACTCGATGTAACGTCCACTTACTTTCTCGTCGACGGCAAAGTCAAACTCAATCGTGCCGGTCTGGACGTGCGGGCATTGATCGAGCGCCAACCCGGAAAGGATGTTGCAACGAAAATCAGATGGGTCCGAGAAAACCAATGAAAGAGCAAGCCTCTTGAGCACACTGTATATCCGCCTGCCGTCCAGATCGGTGGCAGACAACGCTTCGCACTGGATCACGCTGCCGTGCCCTTATGCCATGGTCAGTAGTGGCGATGCCGTCGAGCGTGAGGGCAGGGCGGGGCTATCAGACCTGGCCGGTACGATCCGCTCGGCTCAGCGCGTGGTGTTGCTGGTAGCGGCCAGCGATGTCACGCTGCTGCAGCTGAAGGTGCCGCCGATGTCGCCGGCCCGGTTGCGCCTGGCTCTGCCGAACCTGGTGGAAGATCAGTTGATGTCGGACCCCGCGGAGTGCGTCATTGTGGCTGGCGGCAGCGAGTCGGAGCTGCGCACGGTAGCCGTTGTGCAGCGCGCCTGGTTGCAGATACTGCTGCAGACCGTTACCGGATATGGCGCCAGACAGGTCACGGCACTGCCGTCGCAATTGTGCCTGAGCCAAACGACCGGCAGTGCGGCTGCCGCCATCACCAACTTCGGTGCGGAAATCGATCTCACCTTGCATTTGTCGGAACAGAACGGCATGGGCCTGCCGCTGATGCCGGACGATCCGGCAAGCGCGTTCAGCGATGTGGTGCAGACACTGTGTGCCATCGTGCCGACTGCCTCTGTGGCGTTGTACGTGCCGCAAGAAGACGTTACGGCTTACCAGCAGACAGTGGACATGCTGTTGCCCATCGAGCAACGCGTAACGGTATTGACCGATCAGTGGCAATGCTGGATTGCCGGTGCACGCGCCACGTCGCTCGATCTGGCGGCAGGCTTGCGCAGTGCAGCCAGCGCCGGCATCGACTGGGCGCGCTGGCGCTGGCCGATGGTGCTGGGCGCATTGCTGCTAATTGTCAATATCGGCGCATTGAATGTTCAGTGGTGGCGCCTTTCGCGCGAGGCATCGCAGTTGCGGACATCGATGGTGCAGATCTACCGTAACGCCTATCCCAAGGAAACCGTGATCGTCGATCCGGCAGCGCAGATGCGCCAGAAAATCGCGGCTGCACAGCGCGACAACGGCAAGCCGGCGGCGGATGATTTCACGGCGCTGGCAGCCGGTTTCGGTGCGGCATGGAACAGCGTTACCCAGGCATCCGTCAATGCCGCAAAACCGGCCATCGAGAGTGTGGAATTTCGCGACCGCAGCTTGTTCGTCAAGCCAAAGCCACAGGTCGAAGTGCCATTGGCGCAGATGCGCGCCGCCCTCGCGTCCCGCAATCTGACGTTGTCGCAATCTGCGCCGGGTATCTGGCAGATACGGAGTGGTCAATGAAACCCCGGCGTTTGAGGGATTCGGTTCAGGCATTCTGGTCAGAGCGCGAGGCCAGGGAACGGCGCACCGTTTCGGTCGGCGCAGCGGTGGTCAGCGTGATCGTGCTGTATATGGTGGCTTTTGCGCCGGCACTCGATGGCACTGCCCGCCTGCAAAAAGAATTACCGCAGCTACGCCAGCAGGCGCTTGCTCTGCAGGCACTTTCGCGCGAGGCGTTGGCGATCAATGCCAATGCGCCTGCACCAGCAGTTTTGAGCACGCGCGAGAGCGTGGAGGCGGCACTGGCTCGCAAGGGAATCAAGGCCCAAAGCGTGGTGGCAACGGGCGACCTGGTGCGGGTGCAGATGAACGGCGTTTCCTTTGCTGCGGTGGTGGAATGGCTGGACGAGATGCAAAAGAGCGCCCGCCTGAATCTGGCGGAAAGCCGTTTTACAGCGCAAGCGCAAATTGATATCGTCGATGTGGCCCTGAGCCTGCGCCAACCTCGCACCGACGACCGGCCATGATGGACCACAATGAAACGGCGCATTAGTGCGACGCCTCGTGATATGGTTTGGTGCTGCGTTGCTGGCAGTGGCATGCACGATGCTGTTTTTTTGCCCGGCAGCGTGGCTGGCACCCGTGGTGGAGCGTCAGACCGGTGGCCGTTTTACGCTGGGCGATGCGCAGGGCAGTATCTGGCGCGGTTCGGCATTTATCGGAGCAGCAGCCAGCGGGTTCGATCCGATCGTGCCTTTATTGCCTGGAAGATTTGTGTGGCAGCTGTCGCCGGTGGCGCTTTTGGGCGTGGTCGACGCCACTCTGGAGAATTCCGAGGTGATTACCCCGTCGGTGCGGATCACCGGTTCCTGGTCACGCTGGCAGATCAGCCCGGCGATGCTGGCCCTGCCGGCGGAGCGCCTGGTAGCTTTGGGGGCGCCGCTCAACACCATCGTGCCGCAAGGTCAGATGCAGCTTTCCTGGGGCGTCTTGCAGCTGGTCAGACAAGATTCGAAGGTGGAAATGACCGGTTCGACGCAACTGGACCTGTTGGACATCGCCTCACAGCTCTCCCCGATCAAGCCCCTTGGCGCATATCGTTTGCGTACGGACTGGCAGGGGCAGAAAGCGGCGCTGGAACTGACGACTTTGAAAGGACCGTTGCTGCTTAGCGGCACCGGCGGCCTCGACGGCGGTCGGTGGCGTTTTTCCGGAAAGGCGCAAGCCGCACCGGGACAGGAAGAAAGACTGGCAAATCTTTTGAATCTGCTGGGCCAGCGCCGTCAGGATGGCGCATCACAATACATCGCACTAGAATTCAGATAGTTCACATGAAAAAATTTCATCAGGCAGTAGCAGCATTCATGGCCGTGGCAATTGCGGTGACGCCCCTGGCGCACGCACAAAGCCCTTCGGCCAGCCAGGCGACACTGAATTTCGTCGGCGCCGACATCGAATCGGTGATCAAGGCCATCGGCCATTACATCGGCACCACATTCATCATCGATCCGCGCATCAAGGGAACGATCAACGTGGTGTCTGAAAAGCCAGTCAGCAAGGCACAGGCGTTTCGCTTGCTGACCTCGGCACTACGCCTGCAGGGCTATACGGTCGTGGCCGGTGACGGCTTCACCAAGGTCGTGCCTGAAGCCGACGCCAAACTCCAGGCCGGACCGACGTCGTCCGGTTCGGTGCGGGGCGACCAGATCGCCACGCAGATATTTCGCTTGAATTATGAGACGGCAAACAACCTGGTGGCCGTGTTGCGGCCACTGATTTCGCCCAACAACACCATCAATGCAAACCCCGGTAACAACTCGCTGGTGATCACCGACTATGCCGACAATCTGCAACGCCTGGGCAAGATCATCGCCGCGCTCGACAGCCCGGCCACGGGTGATCTCGATGTCGTGCCGATTCGGCATGCCATAGCCAGCGACATCGCCGGGATGGTCAACCGGCTACTGGAAACCGCCGCCAACACGCCGGGCGGCGATGGTGGGCGCGTGAGCCTGCTGGCCGATTCGCGAACGAATTCGGTGGTGGTACGCGCGCCTTCGCCTGCCCGCGCCAATCTGGCCAAGGCATTGATCGCCAAGCTGGACCAGCCGACCTCGACACCAGGCAACGTCCATGTGGTGCATCTGAAGAATGCTGAAGCCACGCGTCTGGCGCAAACGCTGCGTTCGGTGTTTACCAACGACACCTCGGCCTCGACGCAGAACAGCCCCGGTCAGAATCCAGGCCAGAATCAGAATTCCAATCAGCAACAGCAAAACGCGGGCGGGCAGGGTGGCGCAGGTGGCCTGAATACCCCGCCACCGGCAGCGCCGTTGCCGACCCTGTCGAGTGGCGGGCCGGGCGGCTATATTCAGGCCGATGCGGCAACCAACACCCTGATCATCACGTCCAGCGAAGCGGTGTACCGCAATTTGCGTGCCGTGATCGACCTGCTGGACGTGCGCCGGGCGCAAGTCTATGTCGAGTCGTTGATCGTGGAAGTATCGGCCAGCAAGGCAGCCGAGTTCGGTATCCAGTGGCTCGGCTTGTCGGGCGATAACACAAGCAACTATCGGGTCGGTGCCGGTACTTCATTCGCCGCCGGCGCCAGCAATTTGCCGACGGTGGCGGGCGCCGTTGCCGCCGTTGGTAAGGGCGCGCTTCCCAATATATTGCCCAGTGCCGGGCTGACGGTCGGCGTCTTGCGTCAAATCAACGGCCAGCTCGGTCTCGGTGCCTTGGCGCGTGCACTGGAAACCGATGCCAACGCCAACATCCTGTCGATGCCGAATCTGATTACCCTCGACAATGAAGAGGCGAAAATCATCGTCGGCCAGAACGTTCCTTTCATCACCGGCCAATACACCACCCAGGCATCCGGCGGAGCGGCTGGTGTAAATCCGTTCCAGACCATCGAGCGCAAGGATGTCGGGCTGTCGCTGCGCGTGCGGCCGCAGATTTCCGAAGGCGGCACCGTGAAGATGGCGATCTACCAGGAAACGTCGGCGGTGCAGGACACCGCCAACGCGGCCGGTATCATCACCAGCAAGCGCTCCATCGACACCAATGTGCTGGTCGACGATGGCCAGATCATCGTGCTCGGCGGCTTGATCGAAGATACCGTGCAGACCGGCGAAGAAAAAGTGCCTGGCCTGGGCAGCCTGCCGATCGTGGGCAACCTGTTCAAGTATCAGAACCGCAAGCGCGTCAAAACCAATCTGATGGTATTTTTGCGGCCGACCGTGGTACGCAGCAACGACCAGAGCATCAACCTGGCGGCCGACCGGTATGACCTGATCCGCAACGTCCAGCAGAATTCGCAGCCAAACCAGACCCCGCTGATGCCGCCGATGGAAGCGCCGGTGCTGCCACCGTTGCAGAACGGGCAACCGGCCGGCGGCAACATGGTGCGCTCGCCATTGCAATCCCTGAGCGCACCGGCGCCGGCACCCACCACATCGGCACCCGCACCCACCGGACCTCTAATTCCGGGCGCGCCACCTGCACCGTCGTCGCTCCCTGGACCAGAAGCGCCATTGCCTGCCGCACCGGGAACGCCCGTAATACCCGCAACCCCGGCAACACCCGTTACCGGATACGGAGGCTAAGCCCGGTATGAGCAATTCCATGATCGACGGCCGGCTATTGCCGTATGCGTTTGCCCGCGATTTCGCCTTGCTGGCACACCGCGCCGACAGCACGGCGAATGCGGTCGAGGTATGGATTTCGGAGGCGACCACACCGACGGCGATCGCTGAGGTAAGCCGCCGCTTCGGCCGCGTCAAGCTCAAGACCATGTCGCGCGAGGCGCTCGATATCGCCATCGCCAAGGCTTACGCCGGCTCCGGTGGCGATGCTGCGCAAGTGATCGACGAGTACGAATCGGACCTGGACCTGGCCAAGCTAATGATGGACATGCCGGCGATCGAAGACCTGCTCGAGTCGGCGGACGATGCACCGGTAATCCGCATGATCAACGCGCTGCTCACCCAGGCGCTGCGTGAGGAAGCTTCCGATATCCACATCGAGCCGTTCGAACAGATTTCGGTGGTGCGATTTCGAATCGACGGCACCCTGCGTGACGTGGTGCGCCCCAAAAAAGCCATTCACGCCTCCCTGATTTCCCGTATCAAGATCATGGCTCAGCTCGACATTGCCGAGAAACGGTTGCCGCAGGATGGCCGCATCACCCTGCGCGTCGGCGGCAAGCCGGTCGATGTACGGGTATCGACCCTGCCGACCGGCCACGGCGAGCGTGCCGTGCTGCGCCTGCTGGACAAGGAAGCCGGCCGGCTGGACCTGCTGCATTTGGGTATGAGCGACGCGGTACTGCCGCAATTCGATAGCCTGATCGCCCAGCCGCACGGCATCGTGCTGGTGACCGGCCCGACGGGTTCCGGCAAGACCACCACCCTGTACGCCGCACTCACGCGCTTGAATGCCACGGCCACCAATATTCTGACGGTGGAAGACCCGATCGAATACGAGTTGGCCGGTGTGGGCCAGACGCAGGTGAACGCCCGTATCGACATGACCTTTTCCAAAGCCTTGCGGGCGATTTTGCGGCAAGACCCGGACGTCATCATGATCGGTGAAATTCGCGACCTCGAAACCGCGCAGATCGCCGTGCAGGCTTCGCTGACCGGTCATCTGGTGCTGGCAACGCTGCATACCAACGATTCCGCCGCCGCCGTCACGCGTTTGCTCGACATGGGCATCGAGCCATTCCTGCTATCGTCGTCACTGCTGGGCGTGGTAGCGCAACGGCTGGTCAGGAAGCTGTGCCAAAGCTGTCGCCGCCACGATGGCCAGTACTGGCACGCCGTGGGTTGTGCAAAATGCGGCCAGACTGGCTATCAGGGACGAGTAGGCGTATATGAACTGCTGCACACCACCGAAGAGATTCGCGCCCAGATCCACAACCGCGCTTCTGAAGCCGAGATTCGCACGGTCGCCCAGCGCGATGGCATGCTGACCATGCGCGAGGATGGAGAGCGCTGGCTGGACGCCGGCATCACGACGCAAGCGGAACTGCTGCGTGTGACCAAGGAATAGGAAAGAGGGCGCCCGGTGACTGCATTCCGCTATGAAGCCATCGATCCGGTCGGCGGCACCCGTAAAGGCGTGCTCGATGCCGACAGCGCCCGCGCGGCCCGCGCCGACCTGCGCTCGCAGGGTTTTGTGCCGCTCAAGGTCGACCCCATCGCAACCCAGGTGGACGATGCCGGCCAGACCCGCCAGAGCCGTTTTGGCGACCATCTCTCCACCAACGAACTGGCGCTTTTAACGCGCCAGCTAGCCAGTTTGCTGGAAGCCTCCCTGCCGCTGGAGCAGGCCTTTGCTGCGCTGCTGGAACAGGCCGAGCGGCCCTATCTGCGAGACCTGGTGGCATCGATCCGCTCCGAGGTCATGGGCGGCTCGTCGCTGTCGGATGCACTGGGCCGCCATCCGCGCGATTTTGCCGATATCTACCGCGCCCTGGTGGCCTCGGGCGAGCAGATCGGGCAACTCTCGCGGGTACTGTCACGGCTGGCAGATTACATCGAGCGTCGCAATGCCCTGGTGCAGAAGGTAAAACTGGCCTTTACCTATCCGGCAATCGTGACAGTGGTGGCATTCGCCATCGTGATCTTTCTATTGACTTATGTCGTGCCGCAAATCGTTTCGGTATTTGCCAACACCAAGCAAAAGCTGCCACTGCTGACCGTACTGATGCTGGCTGTTTCGGACTTCGTACGCCACTACGGCTGGATGGTCGCCATAGCGCTGATCGCTGCCTATCTCATCTGGCGCAATGCACTGAAAAATCCCGAGATCAAGATGCGCTGGCATAAATGGCTGCTGACGGCCCCGCTGTACGGTAAATTCGAGCGCAGCCTCAATACTGCGCGCTTTGCCAGCACTCTGGCAATCACCACCGGCTCCGGGGTGCCGATCCTGAAAGCGCTGCAAACCAGCCGGGACACGCTTTCCAATGTCGCCATGCGCCAGCAGGTCGACGATGCTGCCACTAGTGTGCGCGAAGGCGTCGGTCTGGCGCGTGCCCTGGCGGCGCACAAGCACTTTCCGCCGATACTGATACACATGATCCGCGCCGGCGAAGTCACCGGTACGCTGCCGGCCATGCTTGAACGCGCATCGAATGCGCAGGAAGCCGATCTCGAGCGACGCGCACTGACAATTGCCGGATTGCTGGAACCGGCGCTGATCCTGGCAATGGGTGTGGTGGTGCTATTGATCGTGCTGGCGGTGCTGATGCCGATCATCGAAATCAACCAGTTGGTGCGCTGATGAAGTCAAGGAATGCAATGAAGCGAATGCCGACGTTAATGAGTTTTCTGTTGTTCGTCGCACTTTGCGCAACAGCCGCTTACTGGATACTACAGTTGTGGCAGCCACCCGTAAGACCGATGGCAGCACCCATCGCGCCTACGACAGCCGACGTTTCGCTGGAAGCTGCCGCGGGGCTGTTCGGGGGGCGGCCGGCAACAGCGGTCGAAGCCAGCAATTTTCAGTTGAAAGGCGTGGTGCTGGCGGACAACGGCAGCGAAAGCGTGGCCATCCTCGCTACCGACGGCAAGCCGGCACGGGCGGTGCGCGTCAATACTGAATTCCAGCCTGGCGTGATGATAAGCGAAGTGCATGCCCAGTACGTGCTGCTGACCGAAGGCGGCATCGTCAAGCGCGTGGCATTGCCGGACCCCGGCAGAGCGGCTCAGCAAACCGATTTCGGCACCGGCGGCTTGCCGCCCTTGGCGCCGCAGCCATCGCCGCCACAATATCAGCCTCAACCCCAGTCACAATCCCAGCAGGTGCAGCCACAAGCCTACATGGCGCCGCAGGCGCCGGTGCAGATTGTCAATCCGTTGCCGGGCCAGATGCAAGGCCAGCAGCCGGCGCAGGCGATGCCGGCACCGCCGGGCCAGGGATTGCCCGGACAAACCATGCCGGCGCCGGCGAGAGAGACCGGCGTATTTCTACCTTCCCGCCCGCAGTAGGCCGCAACAAGCTTTCACAGGACGTACCGCGACAAGTCTTCATCCACCGCCAGCGCATTCAGGCGCTCATTGACGTAGGCAGCATCGATGACGAGCGTTTCCCCTTTGCTCTGGACAGCAGAAAATGAGATCTCTTCCAGCAGCTTTTCCATGACCGTGTACAGCCGCCGTGCACCGATGTTTTCGGTTTTTTCATTGACTGAAAAAGCGATCTGCGCCAGCCGTTCGATGCCTTCCGGCACAAAGCTGATCTGCACGCCTTCAGTTGCCAGAAGTGCCTGATACTGGATCGTCAGGCAGGCGTCAGTGCCCGTCAGGATGCGTTCAAAATCGGCAATCGACAGCGATTCGAGTTCGACCCGAATCGGAAACCGGCCCTGCAACTCCGGAATCAGATCCGAAGGCTTCGCCAGATGAAAGGCGCCGGATGCAATGAACAGGATGTGGTCGGTGCGGATCATGCCGTACTTGGTATTGACCGTCGTGCCCTCCACCAGCGGCAGTAGGTCGCGCTGCACGCCGGCACGCGAAACATCGGCGCCGCCGCTCTCGGACCTACTGGCGATCTTGTCAATTTCATCCAGGAAGACGATACCGTTCTGTTCGACGTTGGTGATCGCCTGACGCTTCAGCTCGTCTTCATTGACGAGCTTTGCAGCTTCATCGTCGGTCAGCAGCTTCAGTGCTTCGCGGATGTTGACCTTGCGCTTTTTCTTGCGCCCGGCACCCACACCGGAAAACATCGATTTAATCTGCTCGGTCATTTCTTCCATGCCGGGGGGCGCCATGATTTCCATCTGCGGCCCGGCGTCGGTCACGTCGATTTCGACTTCCCGGTCGTCAAGCGAGCCTTCGCGCAACCGCTTGCGAAAAGTTTGCCGAGCAGTATTGCCGGTAGTCGATTCTGCGGTATCGACAGCAGCAGACGGATTGGCAGTCGTGAAGCCAAAGTCGCGTGCAGGCGGCACCAGGATGTCGAGAATCCGATCCTCGGCGGCATCGACCGCATGCGCGCGCACCTTGCGCGTTTCGCTTTCACGGGTTTGCTTGATGCCGATCTCGATCAGGTCACGGATGATGGTGTCGACATCGCGCCCGACATAACCAACCTCGGTAAATTTCGTTGCTTCGATCTTGATGAAGGGTGCATCGGCAAGGCGGGCCAGGCGACGCGCTATCTCCGTCTTGCCGACACCGGTCGGGCCGATCATCAGAATATTTTTCGGCGTAATCTCGTGGCGCAGAGGCTCAGCAACTTGCTGCCGCCGCCAACGATTGCGCAGCGCGATCGCCACGGCACGCTTGGCGTTCGCCTGGCCGACCACATGCTTGTCCAGTTCGGATACGATTTCCTGCGGCGTCATGTTCATCATAAATTTTTAAAAATGGTTACTCGAGCGTTTCGATAGTGTGGGACATATTGGTGTAGATACACAGTTGCCCGGCAATCGTCAGCGATTTCTTGACGATCTCAAGTGGCGGCAACTCGGTGTTTTCCTTCAGCGCCTTGGCCGCCGATTGCGCATACACGCCGCCCGAACCGATGGCGGCAATGCCGTCTTCCGGTTCCAGTACGTCACCATTGCCAGTGATGACCAGTGTCAGGTCACGGTCGGCCACCAGCAGCATCGCTTCCAGCCGACGTAGCATGCGGTCGGTACGCCAGTCCTTGGCCAGTTCCACCGATGCACGCATCAGATTGCCCTGAAATTTCTCCAGCTTTGCCTCGAATAATTCAAGCAATGTGAAAGCGTCTGCAGTGCCGCCGGCAAAACCTGCGAGTACCTTGCCCTGATACAGTTTGCGCACCTTGCGGGCGCTGCCTTTCATTACGATATTGCCCAGCGTGACCTGGCCGTCACCGCCGAGCGAAACCATGTTTCCTCGGCGAACGGACAGGATGGTCGTGCCATGAAATTGTTCCATGCTATGTCCAGGTGAAAACGAATAAGGGAAGAATAAGCCGGCAGTGGCAGCGGCGGCGCGGCGACGCCGCGCTCACGTGCACCATGACGACAGGTAAAATGATGAGGGCGACCAGCGCAATTACAAGGTCGGGTTCGCTTCAGATCTTGCGCGTCGAGATGCGCACCAGGCTTTTCAGGCCGACCACATTCAGCAGTACAGCCACGAGATGGTTGACATTGAAGAATTCAATGCTGCGCCCATCCCCGGAAAGCGGCAGGAGGCCTGCCTGCAACTGGCTTGCCGCATTCACATCGACTCGCATCAGGGCGGCACAATTCACACGCGCAGGATTATGCCGGGAAACGAAATTGCTCAGGGTCGAGACCAGCGCGTCGGCACGTCCTTCGATTAGTGACGGCATGATGAAAACATCGGTGTCCCCAGCCGTTGCGGACGGCTCTTCCATGGCTGTGGTGATCTTGTTTCTAGGTGCCACGAAAGCCGGTGGCGATACCTCGAAGGTCACGCAATAGTCGATGCTGGCTTCCTCGAAAGCCGATTCCAGATTCATCGTGGCCAGCAACTCCAGCAGCAGCAGCCAAGGCGTTTCGGTTTCGTCACGCCGCCCGACAACCAGAATCGACCTGATTTTTTTCACGAGCTCGGGCGCGCCGATAAGAATCAAATCGATACCAGATTTCTTGAGTTGATTGAGCACCCGCACCAGCAGGCCACAGCCGATCGGATCGACGTCTGTCACACGGCCAAACTCGAGTCGTATTGCAGGATGCTTCTCTGCAAGACTGCGCGCTTTTTCCAATGATTTTATGATGCTGGCATCGAGCCTGCCGCTAAAGACTACGGACGGCACGGCTGGGGCACGCGGTAGAAGTCCGGCGGTGGACTCCGGCACGGCTAGCGACATCCAGGCCGGTGGTGACGATTCGAAGCGACTGGCATATGCGATCGACAGATGTTCGAACTCCGCCTGATTGCCGCTAATCTGGTGCAGATCGAACAACATCGCCCATGCCGTCACGCTGGCTGAGCCCAATGAATCGGCGTCGATTGCATCCTTCAACAGGTGCTCGACCATCTCTGCTTGCCCGTCGGCAAATAGAATTGCCGCTTCTTCGAGAATCGACACATCTTCCAGCGCCGCTTCACCAGCAGGCGCAACCAGTATCGTGTCTGTCAACAACAGGGTGTCTGGCGGCGGGGCAGCTTGTGGTGGAGCAGCTTGCGGTACAGCCGGTTTGGCTACCCCGGAATTAGCAATGGGACGCACGAATTCGGAAGACATTTCGGATTCTATCGCATCGATTTTCAAGGCCGTGGCTTGCGCTGCCTGGCGCCGTTCGTTCGCCGCGGTTTCTCGCACGATATCAATCGCCGGCTCGGTATTGCATGCCAGCGCATCGGACTGCTCGCGCGGGGGTGCGTCGGCTGCAGGCTTGGCAGCCGGATGACCGTGTTTCTTCCCAAAAATCGAGAAAATTCCCATGTGATCCTTGGTCCTATCCCTGCGCCGGTTCGATTGAACGATCTTTAAATTATAGCGCGATAATGCGTTCAGGAAAGAAGGGAAGACAACAGGCACGGATGGAGGCTGCCGACACTACCTGCGAGGAAGAGTCGAGAAGTCGGGACGCGCCAACAAAACACCTGAGCACCGCTCTTGGAGCCGGCGTCAGGTATTGACTGGCAGACGAATCAATCGCCGTAGAGTTTTTGCTTCAGTTCGCGCCGCTGCTGCGCTTCCAGAGACAGCGTCGCTGTCGGGCGGGCAAGAAGACGCGGAATGCCGATGGGCTCGCCGGTTTCCTCACACCAGCCGTACTCGCCACCGTCGATGCTGGCAATCGATTGCTGCACTTTTTTCAGCAGCTTGCGTTCGCGATCGCGGGTGCGCAACTCGAGTGCATGTTCTTCCTCGATGGTGGCTCGGTCGGCCGGGTCGGGCACCAGCACGGTTTCGCGCAAGTGTTCCGTCGTTTCACCGGCGTTTCTCAGCAAATCGCGCTCTAGTTGTTGCAGCCGCGCCTTGAAAAAAGCGAGTTGCGCCGGGTTCATGTAATCTTTTTCGCCCATTTTCACGATCTGGGCTTCAGTAAGCAAAACGCCGTCGGTGCCGGCGGCAGAAGCTGATTTGGAGGTTTTGGTTGCCACTTCGGTTGCCTTCGAAACTGTGGTGTTATCAATTCTATCCTGCGATCCGATAGCGGCATTGCCACTGCTCAATGTTTGGTCGGATCGAATTTCTTCAGGATGGGCGTTGTTGTCGGCGTTGGCGCCCTTGCTTTCTTGCAGGGAACTTTTGACAGCCGCTGATTTTTCAGGGTTTTTAACGGTTGCGTTCATAGCGCCTTTTATTTTCAATGATTCCAGACCTCGTTGCAGGCACTTTCTGCCGCCACAAAAGCGGGGTTAGTTTATACCAAACATTGTTCTAATCCTTCAATAAACGTTACTTTCGGCAGTTCCTTGCCTATAAATACCAACTTGCTGACACGCGCTTCGCCGGCCGGCCAGACCGGCCCGATATCGCTGCCCATCATCTGGTGCACGCCTTGAAACACAATTTTTCGCTCGGCGCCATTTATCCACAATATGCCTTTGTAGCGCAACATGCGCGGGCCATAAACCTGCACCAGGGCGCCCAGAAATTCGTCCAGCCGGTCTTTGTCGAAAGCCCGTTCGCTTTTGAACATGAACGCACTGATGGTTTCTGCATGCGCCTTTGCATGCGAGTGCGCATGCCCGTGAGCCGGGCCGTGTTTCTGGCTTTGTACTTCGCTTTGTACCTGGCTTTGTACTAGGTCAGCCGCTGCCGTGGCCAGGAATGTCGGATCGATATCGAGGGTGTCGTTGAGATTAAATCCGCGCAGGTCCAGTACCTGAGCGATGGGCAGTTCGCCAAAATCGACCGTAGCGATCGGTGCGCGCGGGTTGATGCGTACTAGCCGCGCGCGCAGGGTAGCCAGCTCGGCCTGACTGACAAGATCGGTTTTGGACAGGAGCAGCCGGTCGGCAAAACCGACCTGGCGCTGTGTTTCTTCCTGCGTATCCAGCTGGTGCATCGCATGCTTTGCATCGACCACGGTGATGACAGCATCGAGCCGATATCGAACGGCCACCTCGTCGTTCATGAAGAAAGTCTGTGCAACCGGCCCCGGATTGGCGACACCGGTCGTTTCGATGATCACGCGGTCGAAATCCAGTTCGCCAGCATCGCGTCTTGCCACGAGCGAGCCAAGTGCCACCACGAGATCGCCGCGCACGGTGCAACAAATGCAGCCGTTGTTCATTTCGATGATCTGCTCGACGTTGTCCTGCAACAGGATTTCGTTGTCGATGCTTTCCGGCCCAAATTCGTTTTCAATCACTGCAATCTTCAAGCCGTGCGGTTCGCGCAGAATGCGGTTGAGCAAGGTCGTTTTGCCGGCGCCGAGGAAGCCGGTCAGGATAGTGGTCGGAATCAGTGCTATGTTGCCGTTCAGGTCTTTCTGCGCGCGCGCGGGTGGGCCGCGTCATACACCTGCGCCAGCCGCTGAAAATCCAGCGACGTGTAGATTTGCGTGGAAGTGATGGACGCGTGTCCGAGCATTTCCTGGACTGCGCGCAGATCGCCCGACGACTGCAGCACGTGCGAGGCGAACGAATGGCGTAATACGTGGGGGTGCACATCCACCGGAATGCCGATCGCCTGAGCATGCGCCTTGAGCCGTACCTGCACCAGCCGCGCCGACATCCTGCCACCCCGGCCACTGACGAACAGGGCTGTCGCATCGATTCCGGCGATCGTTTCACGAATGGCGATCCAGTCATTCAGGGCGTCGATGGCAGCCTTGCCGACCGGCACCATACGCATCTTGCCGCCCTTGCCGGTAACCGTCACCTCGTGCGCTACAAAATCGATCCAGCCGGCGGAGGTGCCAGCCTTGTCCTGGACATAACGCAAATCCAGTCCGACCAGTTCGGAAACCCGCAGCCCGCTGGAATAAAGCAGCTCGAACATGGCGCGATTACAGGCTGCCGCTGCATGATCAAGCGCCAGCGTCGACTGTGTTGCAGTCATGCCACGGGGAGTCGGCGTCGGCTTGCTCGACACCAGACGCACTGCATCATCGGCAGACAGGGCTTTGGGAAGGGGTTTGCCGCGTTTCGGTGCCTTCACGCCATCGACTGGATTGGCAGGCAGGTCGGTGGATTCGGCAAGCCAGTCGAAAAATCCCCGCCAGGCCGAAAGCTTGCGAGCGATCGAGCGGGCGCTCAATCCGCGCGCATGCAATTGCGATGCGCAACGGCGAATCTGGGCCTGCGTGATGGCGAAGAATGCTGGTCCCGAACCCGAACCTGCAACGCTTCCGGCGCTGGCGCCGGCTTCGGCAATCGCGAGCATGGTCGTCAACTCTGCCAGATCGTGCCCGTAGTTGGAAACAGTATGGGGCGAGAGATGTCGCTGGCTGCGCAGGCTTTCTAAATACGCCGTCAGCTTTTCGGCATTCTCGCCAGCGGCTGGCCGGTTTGTGGGATCGACCGCGTCCACCGTCTCAGTCGAGCAGGCAGGTCAGCGCCGCACTGCTGGTTTCGCTGATCTTCATCAGGAAATCAGTTGCAAGGTCAGCTGTGAAACGTTTTGGATCGGCTGAGCCCAGCACCAGCAAGCCAAACGCTTCAGGCGCAGCACCGACGCGTAGCGGCAACATCGCCAGCGACATTACTGCCGGTGCATCCTCGAGCCAGGAAGCGGCCTCGAAATCGTTATTCGGTCCGCAAAAGGGTGTGCTCAGGCTGTTGCAGAATATTCGCGCATCTGCCGAAACCTCCTGGGCAAACCAGGCATGCGAGAACGCTTGCGTCACATTCCATATTCGCAGGGTGGCATGCGGCACATTGAAAGTACTCTGCAATTGACTGATGAGAACCTGCGGCAGGTCGATGTTGCTTCGTGCGAGCAGCAGGCTGCGCGTCCAATGCTGGAATTTTGCGGAGATCGCATCGTTTTCCTCGCCCATGCGCAGCAGGTCGGCCAGTCGCAACTCCATTGCCTTGATTTTTTCGCGCAATATTTCCATCTGCCGTTCCTGCAGCGACAGGGTTCTGCCCCCCAATGGGGTGTTGAGCCTGAGGCTTGTCAGCAAATCAGGATGTTGATCGAAAAAACCTGGGTTTTGTGCCAGAAACTGGGCCACATCATGCGAATCCGGGGGGGACGTCATCGGTAAGGGCAGTAAAAGTCGGTGGTGAATATTGGTGCTGAATATCGGTAGCGATGAAACAGCACCATCGTATGGATCGCCACACCAGATTGGTGCAAGCGAACCGGTTTTTTGCTGATGCGATTCTAACCGACAATAATGCCGGGAAAAGCCGATCGTCGATGTTGGCCCCTCAAGTGCCGCACCATCGCCACATCGCCACAGGCGATAACGAAGATCACGCTCAAATAGCAAGCTCGATTTCGCCTTCGAACACCGTCACTGCGGGCCCTGTCAAATACACCGGCGCCTGGTCGCCAGCCCAGGCAACCGTCAGTATTCCGCCGCGTGTCTCGATGGTTACTTCCGGATCGAGCATGCCACGCCGGATGCCGCTGACCACTGCCGCGCAGGCGCCGGTGCCGCAGGCGAGCGTTTCACCAGCACCGCGCTCGAAAACACGCAGGCGAATCCGGTCACGCGCCAAAATCTGCATGAATCCCGCATTCACGCGCTGTGGAAAGCGGGCATGCAGCTCAATCAGCGGGCCATCCTGGGCAACCGGTGCCATGTTTACATCGTCGACTTCCTGCACCGCATGCGGGTTGCCCATCGACAGGGTGCCGACCCATATCGTCCGCCCCGCAATTTCCAGTGGCCACAGCTGCTCGTTGCCAACGACGCGCGGCAACAATTGCTGCGTATCGAAGGGAATGCGCGCTGGCGCTGTGACCGGCACCCCCATGTCGACGGTGACCCGGCCGTCGGTTTGCAGCACGGGTGTAATCACACCAGCCATCGTTTCGACCTGAATCACCGTTTTTTGTGTCAATTTCCGGTCTGTCACGAATTTCATGAAAGCACGCGCGCCATTGCCGCACTGTTCGACCTCGCCACCGTCGGCGTTGTAGATTCGGTAGCGAAAATCGATGCCGGCCGATTGCGCCGTCTCCACCACCAGAATCTGGTCGGCGCCGATGCCGAAACGGCGGTCGGCCAGGTATTGCCAATGCTGGGGCGATAGCACCACGTGCTGGTTGATCGCATCGATTACGATGAAATCGTTTCCGGCGCCGTGCATCTTGGTGAACTTGAGTTTCATCACTGAATTATAGCGTTCGGGCATAAACATCCGGCAGGCCTGGCGGCCGGGTCTTGAAGCGCTTGTGAGTCCAGAGATATTGCGCGGGCTCGGCTCGCACCTGTTGCTCGATGAAATCGTTCATGCGCTGCGTGGCGGCCAGGATATCCGGCCCTGGATAGTCTTCCCACCTCGGGTAAAAACGTACCTGCCAGCCGCGGTATCCTGGCAGGTAGGTCGCTATTACCGGTATCACGGCTGCATCGGTGGCGGCAGCAATGCGCGCCGTGGCGGTGAGTGTGGCCGCGGGGTTGCCGAAGAAAGTCATGAAGGCCGCATTCTGCATGCCGAAATCCATATCCGGCAGCATGAAAAATGGCAGTCCCTGGCGCATCGCGCGGATCACTGGCTTGATGCCGTCGGCTCTGGAAAAAAGCTTTACCGGTTGAAAACGTTCCCGACCCCGACGCAAGGCCCTGTCGAATGCCCGATTGCGTTGGGGTGTGTACATCGAGCAAGCCGGATGATCGAGCGCGATCGCGACCCCGGCAACGTCGAGGCAAACAAAATGTGGACATAGAAAAATCAGGGGCTTGCCGATATACGCCTGCAGCGACACGTCGGCCTCGATCTTGATCAGGCGGCGCAGTCGCTGCGGCGGCGCCCACCACAGCACCCCGCGCTCGACGATGCTGCGCGCATAATCTCGAAAATGCTGTGCTGCGATCTGCCGGCGCTGGCTTTCCGACAATGCCGGCATGCACAGACGCAGATTGATGAGGGTAATCCGACGCCTTGGCCGCATGACCAGAAACAGCAGGCTGCCGATCGCCTCACCCAGGCGCCCGAGAATCGGTAGTGGTAACCAGTGCAGCAGCCACAGCAAGGCCAGTGCAGCTTTCATGCCGGGTCTTTCCGGACACCCGCGGGCGTCTTGAAACGGTTATAGCTCCAAAAATACTGTGCCGGGCAACACCCGATCAATTTCTCCATCGCCCCATTGAGTACCCGCGCCTGCTGTTGCGGCGATTCGCCTTCGAGTGGCGGGCAGGGTACGAAGCGCACCACGAAGCCTTTGCCGCCGGGCAGGCGTTGCGCATAAGAGAGAATGACGATGGCGCCGGTCATGCGCTGCAGCTTTGCCGGCAGGGTCATCGTATAGGCAGGAGTGCCGAAAAAATCCGCCCACACGCCTTCGCCGTTTTGCGGCACCTGATCCGGCAGCAGCCCAATTGCCGCGCCGCTTTTCAAAGCCCTGAGCAAAGCGCGCACGCCCCCTAGATCAGCAGGCGCCAATATCAAATTCGCACGCGAGCGTGCCCCTTCGATCAGTGTCTTGAGCGCACTTTTCCGAGGGGCACGATAGAGCGCGGTCAATGGCACCCGGGCAGCGATCACCTGCGCGATGATCTCGAAGCATCCAAGGTGTGGCGTCAGGAAGATTACGCCTCGGCCGCTATCGAGGGCTGTCTGCGCAACGGCCCAATCGTCGATTTGTACTGTCCGCAGTACGCGTTGCGGCGGCGCGCACCACACGAATGCCAGTTCCAGGAGACTTTTTCCGGCCTCGGCAATCGCTGCGCCACGCAATGCCGAATACCCACCGCGATGCAGGTTTTCCTGTAGCCGTAGGCGGTAGGACGGCGTAAGCAAATAAACGAGCCAGCCAAGCGCGACACCGAGCCGGTGCAGCCAGTGCAGAGGCAAATGCGATAACAATTGGAAGAGGCGAACCAGCATGACGAAAAGGCTTGAGCAGAAAAAAGGGTTTGCGTTATTTTGACTGCAATTTTCAGGCAGCGTAAAATATTGTGGATACGCTTGAAATTTGTTCCTGCAATTTTGGTTGCCGGCGTCAGGCGCTAGTACTCAGCCGCTAGTATTCAGTCACTGGTACTCAACCGCCGGTACTTAGCTGCCAATACCCAGTACAAATCTTGTTTGCAAGCCCAGTCGTCTTACCCGCCGAGTTAACAGACAACTTGCGAGGCGGTATACAAGTTTCGCTAAAGCGTCGCAGGCTCAAGTGGTTGAGCGCGACATGTTCACCCTCAAGGAGTTTGCAATGGCCAGTGATTTTCTATTTACCTCGGAATCCGTCTCCGAGGGGCACCCCGATAAAGTTTCCGATCAGATTTCCGACGCGATCCTTGATGCCATTCTTGCCGTCGATCCTCACGCACGCGTGGCTGCCGAAACTTTGTGCAACACCGGGCTGGTTGTTCTGGCGGGAGAAATCACGGCGCATGCGCATGTCGACTATATCGCCGTCGCCCGAGAAACCTTGAAACGCATCGGTTACGACAATGCCGATTATGGCATCGATTACAAGAGTTGCGCGGTGATGGTTTGCTACGACAAGCAGTCACCGGACATTGCCCAAGGCGTCAACGAGGGTAGCGGAATGGATCTCGATCAGGGCGCCGGCGACCAAGGCCTGATGTTCGGCTACGCCTGCGACGAGACCGCCGAACTGATGCCGGCAGCGATTCATTATGCCCACCGCATTGTCGAACGGCAGTCGGAATTGCGCAAGGATGGGCGTCTGCCCTGGCTGCGTCCGGATGCGAAATCGCAGGTCACTCTGCGCTATGTGGATGGCAAGCCGGTGGCGATCGACACCATCGTGCTTTCGACGCAGCATGCGCCGGAAATCTCGCACAAGGACATCGAGGAAGCCGTGATCGAAATGATCATCAAGCCGGTGGTGCCTGCGGAATGGCTCGGCAACACCCGTTACCTGATCAATCCCACCGGCCGTTTCGTGATCGGCGGGCCACAGGGCGATTGCGGCCTTACCGGCCGGAAGATCATCGTCGACACCTACGGCGGCGCGGCGCCTCATGGCGGTGGTGCGTTTTCTGGCAAAGACCCGTCAAAGGTGGACCGTTCGGCGGCGTATGCCGGGCGTTACGTGGCGAAAAACATCGTCGCTTCGGGCTTGGCGACGCGTTGCCAGATTCAGGTCTCTTATGCGATCGGCATTGCCAAGCCGACTTCGGTCATGGTGACGACATTCGGCACCGGCAAGATCAGTGACGAGAAGCTGGCCGCATTGGTGACAGAATTATTCGATCTGCGACCGAAGGGCATCGTGCAAATGCTCGACCTGTTGCGGCCGATTTATCGCAAGACTGCGGCCTATGGACATTTCGGTCGCGAGGAGCCTGAATTCACATGGGAACGAACCGACAAGGCCGCCGCACTGCGCGACAGCGCCGGATGACAACTATTGTGGAGCAATCCTGATGCGACTATCGTCCGAACGCCCTGCTCACGTCGTCACGGCTCGCCGGCTCGCCGGCGCAATGCTGGTTTTGTGGTTGACTCTGTCGGCCGCCGTGGCGGCCAAACCGGAGGCCAAGGCGTCGCCGCAGCCCGCGTTGAAAGGCGAAGCGGCGCAGGCATGCCAGCAACTGAGCGATCGTCTCAAGGCCGTGGCAGCCACGGATTGTCGCAAAAGTGCGCTGGTTGCCAGCGGCGCCCGCTCGCTCAATGGTTTTCCGATACTCACGCGCCGGTTTTCGCCGCCGAAGAATCGAGACGCTAGCCAACCCGCCGCTACGCCGGCGAGAATCCTGCTGATCGGCGGCATCCACGGCGACGAACTGACTGCAGCGGCAGTCGTTTTTCAATGGATGCAGTTGATGCACATTGGCGCGGCACCGCAATTCGACTGGAAAGTGGTTCCGGTGCTGAACCCGGACGGCCTGCTGGCAACCAGACCGACGCGCGTCAATGCCAGCGGCGTCGACCTGAACCGTAATTTTCCGACACCGAACTGGACTATCGAGGCGCCACGCTACTGGGTGAAGGAAACCGGCAGCGACCCGCGCCGTTTTCCCGGCAAGGCCCCGCTTTCCGAGCCTGAGTCGCGCTGGGTAAGCGAGGAAATCCAGCGCTTCAAACCTCATGTGATCATTTCGGTGCACGCGCCATTCGGGGTGCTTGATTTCGACGGGCCGGCGCCGGCGCCGCAGCGTTTTGGACGACTCTTGCTCAACCCGGTAGGCATCTATCCCGGTTCGCTCGGCAATTACAGCGGCAAATTCAAGAATATCCCGGTCATCACGATCGAACTGCCGAACGCTTTGGCCATGCCCACCGAAGCAGAAGCGAACAAGATCTGGAGCGACATGCTGGAGTGGATCACCAGCAACGTCGCCAAACGTCCTGCATGACGGCTGGTTTTTGCCGGGCGATTCCTTGGCTAATTTCCCGGCTAATTACTTAGCCAATTACTCAGCCAATTACTCAGCCAATTACTCAGCCAATTACTCAGCTATAATCCGGTCTCCAAGGAGCGTTGCAGCACCCGATCGGGTGCCAGGCTTGGACCGTATAATCTTGCAACTGCGCTCACGTTTCTTTTTTTCTAACGAAAGGAGGGCGTGATGAACGCCGCAGTCTACAACACCGATAGAACCACTTTCCAGGATTTCCACGTTGCCGATCTCAGTCTCGCAGACTGGGGTCGTAAAGAGATCAGGATTGCCGAAACAGAGATGCCCGGCCTGATAGCGATTCGCGAAGAATTCGCTGCCGGCCAGCCCCTCAAGGGTGCCCGCATCACCGGCTCCATCCACATGACCATCCAGACCGCCGTGTTGATCCAGACGCTTGAAGCGTTGGGCGCGCAAGTGCGCTGGGCGTCTTGCAATATTTATTCGACGCAGGATCATGCCGCTGCCGCCATCGCGGCCGATGGCACCCCGGTATTCGCATTCAAGGGCGAGAGCCTGGATGATTACTGGGAATTCACCCATCGTATTTTTGAATGGCCCAACGACGCAAGTGGCCCGCGCCACGCCAACATGATTCTCGATGACGGCGGCGATGCTACGTTGCTGCTGCATCTCGGCACCCGTGCTGAAAAAGATGCGTCGGTGCTCGACAATCCGGGTTCGGAAGAAGAAATCTGCCTGTTCAACTCGATCAAAAAACGCCTGGCGACCGGTAGTAACTGGTACTCGACCCGCCTGGCGGAAGTCATGGGCGTGACCGAGGAAACCACGACCGGTGTGCACCGCCTGTATCAAATGCACAAGGAAGGCAAGCTGGCTTTTCCGGCAATCAACGTCAACGATTCGGTCACGAAATCAAAATTCGACAACCTGTACGGCTGCCGGGAGTCGCTGGTGGACGGTATCAAGCGTGCAACCGATGTCATGATCGCCGGTAAGGTGGCAGTCGTTGCCGGCTACGGCGACGTCGGTAAGGGCTCGGCCCAGGCACTGCGTGCGCTGTCGGCACAAGTATGGGTTACCGAGGTCGATCCGATTTGCGCACTCCAGGCAGCAATGGAAGGGTACCGTGTGGTCACCATGGACTATGCGGCCGAGCATGCCGATATCTTTGTCAGCGCCACCGGCAATTATCACGTCATCACGCATGCGCACATGCAAAAAATGAAGGACCAGGCGATCGTCTGCAACATCGGGCATTTCGACAACGAGATCGAAGTAGCCGCGTTGAAGCAGTACGAGTGGGAAAACATCAAGCCCCAGGTGGACCATGTGATTTTCCCGGATGGCAAGCGGATCATCCTGCTGGCGGAAGGGCGCCTAGTCAACCTCGGTTGCGGTACTGGTCATCCTTCGTACGTCATGAGTTCGTCGTTTGCGAACCAGACGATCGCGCAGATCGAATTGTTCAAGAACAACGCGGCGTATCCGGTCGGCGTCTACACGCTGCCCAAGCATCTCGACGAGAAGGTGGCGCGCCTGCAGTTGAAGAAACTTAATGCGCAGCTCACTGAACTGACCACTGAACAGGCCGAGTATATCGGTGTGCAAAAAGTCGGTCCGTACAAACCTGAAACCTATCGCTACTAAACCTAGTACCAAGCCAAGTACTAAACCAAGTACTAAACCAAGTACTAAACCAAGTACTAAACCAGTTACCGGATCGCCATGCGCCTGCTACTCACTTGGATCATCAACGCGCTGGCGCTTCTGGCGCTTCCCTATCTGATGCAGTCGGTGCATGTCGAAAGTATCAGCGCCGCCTTGATCGCGGCGCTGGTGTTGAGTTTGGTAAATACCCTAATCAGGCCATTGCTGGTGCTGCTGACATTGCCGGTGACATTCGTGACGCTGGGGCTGTTCATATTCATCATCAATGGCATCCTGTTCTGGGTGGTTGCGCAGATGGTCGGCGGCTTTCAGGTTGCCGGCTTCTGGTCGGCAGTCGGTGCCGCAGTGCTGTACAGCCTGATTTCATGGGTGCTTTCTGCCCTGGTTTTAAAAAAAAATGACTGACCATAATTTCAGCATCGAATTTTTCCCTCCACGAACACCCGAAGGCGCTGACAAGCTGCGCGTAACACGCTCGCAGCTGGCCGAGTTGAAGCCACATTATTTTTCAGTCACGTTTGGCGCTGGCGGCTCCACGCAGCAAGGAACCCTGGATACGGTGCGTGAAATTCGTGGCGAAGGCCTTGACGCAGCGCCACACATGTCGTGCCTGGGTAGTTCCAGGGATGGCGTGCGGCAGATGCTGGCGCTGTATCGACAGCAGGGCGTGAAACGGTTGGTCGCGCTACGCGGGGATTTGCCGAGTGGATTCGGTGCTGCCGACCTGTCAGGTGGCGAATTTGGTTACGCAAGCGAACTCGTCGAATTCATACGTGCTGAAACCGGCGACTGGTTCCACATCGAAGTGGCTGCGTATCCCGAAATGCATCCGCAAGCGAAATCGCTGCAGGACGATCTGCAAAATTTTGCTCGAAAGGTGCAGGCAGGCGCCGATGCAGCCATTACTCAATATTTCTACAACCCGGACGCCTATTTCCGGTTCGTCGACGATGTTCGCCGGATCGGCGTGGATGTGCCGATCGTGGCCGGCATCATGCCGATCACCAATTACACCCAGTTGATGCGCTTTTCGGAAATGTGCGGCGCGGAGATTCCACGCTGGTTGCGCTTGAAGTTGGCCGGTTTCGGTGACGACACCGAGTCGCTTCGAGCGTTTGGCCTGGATGTCGTGACGCAACTGTGCGACAAACTGCTGGCAGGCGGTGCACCAGGATTGCACTTCTACAGCCTCAACCAGGCAGCGCCCACTACGGCGATCTGGCGTCGCCTGCTTCCCGCATGAAAGACGCCGTTTCGGTGATCACGACCTGCATGGCGATATCGTGTGCGGCAGCGGAAAAATCTGCTTGGGTACAGCTGTAGGCAACGCCGATCGCCGTCGCTTGCGGTGCCTGCGCCAGAGTGCGGTCGTAATAACCACCGCCAAAGCCCAGCCGAAAATTCGCCGAGTTGAACGCAACGCAGGGAATCAACATGGCTTGCGGCTGAACCGTTTCGACTCTGGCCGGCGTGGCGATGCCTTCGCGGCCAAGAATAAGTGCGTCCCCCGGTGCCCACGTCAGAAATTGCAGCGGCAATCCACGTCCCGTAACATTCGGCAGCGCCAGACCCACGCCGGCGGCGGCAAGTCGTGCATACAGATCGTGCAAAGCAGGCTCACCATGAATTGGCCAATACACACCCAATAGCGATACCGGATGGTGCGCCAACCATCGCTCGATGTTGACAGCGATTGCTGCATCCTGCGACGCACGCAACGGTGCAGCCAGACCCATGCGCGTCGCACGCATCCTGAGACGCATCGACTTCTTGAATTCTGCATCGGCATGCGCTGTTTCCGCCACAGTTGCTGTGAGCGCACATGCTATCCTCGGCGTGGTCGTCATTCGGTTCCCGAAAGAAAATACAGCAATGAATACCCTTAATCGCGTACGCTGCCTGATCGGAATGCTAGCGGCAGCTGTCAGTCTGGGAGCGGCGGCGCAGTCATCCCGAATCGCAATCTTTGCCGGACCGGACGACACCTTTCTCGCTCTGCGCGAGGCAGCACGACGCGATGATGCGCGTTTTGCAAACGCCCTTGCCGACCGCATCACCAATTATACGATCCCTTCCTACGTCGATTACTATCGGCTAAAACCGCGGTTGCGCGAAGCGACGTCCATGGAAATTCGGGAGTTTCTCGGTCGTTACGAAGGCAGCGCCATTGCCGACCGTCTGCGCAACGACTGGCTGCTGGAGCTGGGAAAGGCCCGCAACTGGGCAACGTTTGATGAACAGTATCCGCTCTATGTGCTCAACGACGACACCCAGGTAAAGTGTTATGCATTGTTGTCGAAGGCGCTGAAAGGGCAGCAGGCAGGCGAGGATTCGCGCGCATTGTTAACTGCGACGCAAAATTATGGCGAGGCCTGTCCTGCGCTGATCGTCACGCTGCTGCAGAATGGCCAGTTCGGTACCGCCGATGTATGGGCCCAGATGCGGCTGGCAGCCGAGACTGGCAACAGCGGCGTTGCGCGACGCATCGCGCTGCTGGCGCAAGTGCCTGAGAGCTTGGTCCAACAAGCGATCGACAGGCCGGAATTAACCTTGGCGCGCGGCGTTGGTAATGCACCTGAAACACGCGAGACATTCCTCATCGCCCTGGGCCGCGCTGCCCGCAACAACCTGCAAAATGCGGTGGCGGCGTTACAGGGCGCCAGCGATCGCCTGACGGCTTCCGAGCGCGCCATCGGATGGGCACAGATTGCGCTCCAGGCATCGCTCAAGCTTGCGCCCGAAGCTGCACAGTACTGGCGCCAGGCGCAAGGCGCACCGTTGTCGCAGGAGGCACACCAGTGGCAGGTACGTTCGGCGCTACGTGCCGGCGACTGGAAGATGGTCAGGACCGCGATCGAGGGCATGCCGCCATCGCTGCGCAACGACAGTGCCTGGGTCTACTGGTATGGCCGTGCCTTGCAGGCCGAGGGCCGCACCCAGGATGCGCAACTGCATTTTCAGTCGATCAGCGCAATTACCGGTTTCTACGGTCAGCTCGCGCTTGAAGAGCTGGGCCAGAAAATCGTCCTGCCGGCCCGCACGGTTTCCTTGTCACAGGAAGACGTTGCCGCTGTAGCGCAGAACGCTGGTTTTCGGCGCGCCATGAAATTCTTCGATCTGAACCTGCGCTTCGAAGGTTACCGCGAATGGAACTGGGAATTGCGGCGCATGAACGAGCGTCAGCATCTGGCGGCTGCAGAATTCGCCCGACAGAACAACCTGCTCGACCGTATGGTCAACACGTCGGACCGGACGCAGGTCGCAGTCGACTTCACGCAGCGTTTTCCGTCGCCGCATGCCGATGTCATGCGTGCCAATGTTGCGCCGCTTGATCTCGACATGGCATGGGTGTACGGTCTGATCCGGCAGGAATCACGGTTCATCATGAATGCCCGCTCGCACGTCGGCGCTTCCGGCCTGATGCAGCTTATGCCGGCAACGGCTAGCTGGGTGGCGCGCAAGATCGGTATGGAAGGATTTACCGCCGGCCAGGTCAACGACATACCGGTCAACATTCGCCTGGGTACGAATTACCTGAAAATGGTGCTGGGCGATCTGGATGGTTCCCAGGCTATGGCCACTGCTGCCTACAATGCCGGCCCTGGTCGCCCGAGGGCATGGCGCGCCACCTTGCCGCGTGCGGTGGAGGGCGCGATTTTTGCCGAATCGATCCCTTTCAGTGAAACGCGGGGCTACGTAAAAAACGTCTTGTCCAATGCGACGTATTATGCTGCCTTGTTCGACAATCAACCGCAGTCGCTGAAGGCCCGTCTCGGGTCAGTCGCGCCAAAAGGCTTTGTCGCTTCCGATCTTCCCTGAAAGGTTTGCCCGATGATCGATTTGAATGCCGCCGCACAACGTTATTCCTTGGTTCTGGTCATTGGCGGCACGGGATTCATCGGTGCCCACCTGGTGGCGCGGCTCGCCGCCACCGGGCGACGCGTTATCGTGCCGACCCGTCATGCAAGCCGCTCGCGCAGGTTTTCGGTATTGCCGACAGCCGAAGTGGTCGAGGCCGACGTCCATGATGCCAAAGTACTGACCAGCCTGGTGGGGCGTTGCGACGCTGTGATCAATCTGGTCGGCATACTGCATTCCCGCCCAGGCGCGGCTGGCTCCCGGTACGGTCAGGCATTTGCTCGGGCACATGTGGAGCTTCCGAAAAAGATCGTGGCAGCCTGCCTTGCCTCGGGCGTCAAGCGCTATCTCCACATGAGTGCACTCGGGGCGTCCGTGCAAGGCAGTTCGATGTATCTACGCTCGAAAGCCGATGGCGAAGCCGCCGTGCGAGCCGCGATGCCGGATGCCACAATTTTTCAACCCTCGGTGGTATTCGGCCCGCAAGACCAGTTTCTGAACCTGTTCGCATCGCTGCAGCGGTTCTTTCCGGTGATGCCGCTCGGGGGCGCCGAAGCACGCTTTCAGCCGGTATATGTCGGTGACGTGGCACAGGCGTTCGTCAATGCACTGGAGCAACCCATTACGTTCGGCAAGACCTACCAGCTAGGCGGACCGACGGTCTACACCCTGCGTCAGCTGGTCATGCTTGCAGGAGAATGGTCGGGTCACCAGCGGCCAGTGATCGGCTTGCCACCATTACTGGCACGACTACAGGCGTTTGCCCTGGAGTGGGTTCCTGGCGGGCCATTGATGAGTCGCGACAACCTCGATTCGATGAAGCAGGATAATATTCTGAGTGCGCCGATTGCCGCCGAACTCGGTATCGTTCCCGCGGCGCTTGAAACGCATGCGCCTGCCTATCTCGCCAGGCGCGCCTGACCCATCACTGCGCCATCACTAACCCGCCACTAACCCACCACTAACCGATTTACATCGTCAACAAGACCTTATGCAGACCACCGAACTTGACCCCACGCTATCGGAAACCCTGGAACGGGCAGAAAAAGCCGGCCTGATGCTTGTGATCGGCAACAAGAACTACTCGAGTTGGTCCATGCGTCCGTGGGTCGCGATGACAGCCTTCAACATACCGTTCCGGGAAATCCTGGTGCCACTCAAACGTGCTGATACTGCGAGCATGATCGCGCATTATTCCCCGGCAGGCCGGGTGCCGGTATTGCTGGCTGATGAAACCGTGATCTGGGATTCGCTGGCGATCTGCGAGTACCTTGCCGAGCAGTTTCGGGAAAAGAACATGTGGCCGCTCGATGTGGTCAAGCGTGCGCAGGCGCGTTCCGTATGCGCCGAAATGCATTCCGGCTTCACCGATCTGCGGCAGGCAATGCCGATGAACATTCATGCCGATTTCCATGGCAAGGGCCGTACCCCCGGCGCTCAGGGCGACATCGGCCGAATCTGTGAAATCTGGGAAGACTGCATGGCCGAGAGTGGTCCGAACGATTATCTTTTTGGTGATTTTTCGATTGCCGATGCCTTCTATGCGCCGGTGGTGATGCGCTTTCGGACCTACGGCGTGTCGCTGGCGCCGGCGCTGCAAGCCTATGCCGGTCGTGTCGCTGCGCACCCTGCCGTTGCGCTCTGGATTGCCGGCGCGCTGGCGGAAGCCGAGACCGCACCCGGTCACGATACCGATCCGGAATAGGACCGCCGATCATGCAGTGTTACCTGGTCGGTGGCGCTGTACGTGACCGTCTGCTCGGCCTGCCGGTAAAGGACCGCGACTTCGTCGTGGTTGGCGCGACGCCCGAAGCGATGCTGGCGCAGGGATTCGTGCAGGTTGGTCGGGATTTTCCCGTATTTCTCCATCCGCAGACGCACGAGGAACATGCGCTTGCCCGCACGGAGCGCAAGACGGCCCCGGGGTATAAAGGGTTCGTCTTTCATGCGCAGGCCGACGTCACGCTGGAGCAGGATCTGGAACGCCGCGACCTGACCATCAATGCCATGGCACAGGCCGGGGATGGCAGCGTGATCGACCCCTTCGGCGGCCAGGCCGATTTGCACGCGCGCCTGCTGCGCCATGTCTCACCGGCTTTTCTGGAAGACCCGGTACGTATTCTCCGGGTTGCGCGTTTCAGCGCAAGATTCATCGATTTCAATGTGGCGCCGGCGACTGCCGAGCTGATGCGCGCCATGGTCGAGAACGGCGAGGTCGATGCGCTCGTTCCAGAGCGCGCCTGGCAGGAATTCTCGCGTGGGTTGATGGAAGCCAGGCCCTCGCGCATGGTCGAGGCGTTGCGTGCTTGTGGCGCACTGCCTCGTTTGCTGCCGGCGGTGGCGCAACTGTGGTCCGCGTCCTCTGCGCCAGGTGACGCGATGCTGGCCAGTCTGGACGGCGCAGCAAGCGCTGGAGCCACTCTGCCGGTACGGTTTGCCATTCTGTTGCAGGCAACGGCTACACCTATCGATGAGGGCACCGGATTGGCCGATACCGCATCGATCGAGGCTGCCTGCGCACAATTGAAGGTGCCCGGCGAGTGTCGGGATTTGGCGGTCATGACCGCGCGGGAATGCGGTGCGGTGTTTAAAGACTGCGGCGCACCCGAACGAACGATTGTCCTGCTCGAACGGTGCGACGCCTTCCGAAAGCCCGGCCGCTTCGAGAAAATGCTGGAAGCGATCGCTTTTCTACGCCATGACGACGCTCGGGCAAAGTCCTCCCTTGCCAAATGGCACCGCACTCTGCATGCAGCGCTGGCTGTCAACGCCGGCTTCGTGGCTGCGCAGGTGCACCAGGCGCATCCCGGCCAACCGATGCGTATCAATGCCGCAGTCCGGGCAGCCAGAGTCTCGGCAATCCTCGCGGCAAACGCCGAAAATCAGACTGAACTTCCGAGCTGAAGAGTGTCCTCACTCTTAGCGAGCATGTCACACTCCAGAAATACTTAATGATTTAATAATTAGTTACTTATTAGATATTATTTGGTCTAATACATGCATCGGTAATGCTTCTGGAATAACCTGGAGGTATAGCCTACAATACGTTTGTGCGTTGCACCATAACTGGTTGCAATGCGTTAAGAAAGGATTGTCATGGCCTCCACCGACACGTTGTTACGCAATCATCCCGGACCCGAGCAGATTTTTCGGAACCCTGAATGTAATCATGGCGCCGTACGCGTCAAGGAGCTATCCGAACGGGACCGGCGACGTTTGCTGATGCACTTCCTAGAGTTGCCGGATAGTGATCGCTTGCTTCGATTCGGCAACATTCTTTCCGATGCGCTGGTCACCCGTTACGTTCAGCGTCTGAACTTTGCGCGCGATACCTTGTTCGGTGTGTTCGATGCCGATCTGATCCTGGTCGGCGTCGGCCATCTCGCTTTTGTGCCGTGCGACACAAAACTCGCCTCCACGACGATTACGGCAAAAGAACGCGTTGCCGAGTTTGGCGTTTCGGTAGATGTTCACGTACGTGGTTGTGGAATTGGTACGAAGTTGTTCGAACGTGCAGCCATCCACTGCCGCAACGAGGATGTCGATACCCTGTACATGCACTGCCTGTCGTCGAATCAAACCGTGATCCACATTGCAAGAAAAGCCGGCATGCAGATTCACCGTGCCCATGGCGAAGCGGATGCCTGCCTGAAGATACGGCCTGCAGATTCCTCCAGCCTGTTGCAGGAAGCGGTTGAAGAGCAGGTCGCTGCGCTTGATTACAATATCCGCGCCAGTACCCATACGGCGGTGAAATGGCTGACTCAGGTTCCTTCGAACATGCCCGAGTTCAAGAATCTGCCCGAATAAACCGGCCTAGGTTCGACCGGCGAATTCTCTATAGCCCCGCGCTCGCAAGGCGCAAGCGGGGCATGTGCCGCAACCGTGTCCCCAGTCATGCAGCGTCCCGCGTTCACCGAGGTAACAAGTGTGCGTGTGAATCCTGATCAACTCCACCAGAGCACTGCCACCCAGGTCACGTGCCAGTTCCCAACTGGCAGCCTTGTCCAGCCACATCAGTGGCGTTTCCACTTTCAGCCGCGTCGCCATACCCAGGTTCAACGCCACCTGTAGCGCTTTCATGCTGTCGTCCCGACAATCCGGATAACCCGAAAAATCGGTTTCGCACATGCCGCCAACCAGCACATCCAGCCCGCGGCGGTATGCCACGGTCGCTGCAATCGTCATGAAAAGCAAGTTGCGGCCCGGAACAAACGTGTTGGGCAATCCATCTTCCCGCATTTTTATATCGACTTCACGCGTCAGGGCCGTATCCGAAATTTTTCCGAGTACCGATAAATCGATCACGTGATCCATTCCCAGGCGCTTTTTCCAGGAGATGTCGATTGTGACAAGCTTCTTCAGTATCTCGGGACGTACGCTCAGTTCGATGGCATGGCGCTGACCATAATCGTAGGCGATCGTTTCCACCTGTGCATACCGCGAAAGCGCCCATACCAGGCAAGTGGTGGAATCCTGACCACCGGAAAACAGCACAAGGGCGCGGCTGGCATTTGTTGCAGACGGTGTGCTCATGACTTGCCGATCGATTCCAGGGTCTGCTCGATGAAATCGCCATCGGCGTCGGTAAAGCGCAATTTTGCCGGATACCATTGCATCGTCGGCGCCAGCCATATGTCGAGTTTTTGTCCCTTGGAATCGGCCGGCGGCGCGCGCACGACATGGACCGCATTGATCACACCCAGCGCCGTGCGAATCTTTTCCGGCTTGCCGACGTTGAATGTCCATAGCTCCGCATCGCGCTGACCAGCGACAAAAAACGGCCACGCGCTGCCAGCCTTGAATGCCGGGCCCGCACCACGCGCCACGCTGATCAATTGCCAGATCACGCTGTTGCGGTCTTGCTCACCACCCTTGATGGGGTAGGCGGCGGAAGACGCCGAAAAGCCAATCGTTTTCCCCTGACGATCGAATGTCGTGGTGGTCGCACTCTTACGCAAGCGTTTGTCGACGAACGTCGTCGGCGCCAGGCCAAAGGCATCGATCTCGCCCATGCTTTTCGCGTCGAACACTTTGCCGAACAATGCCGCCCGCGATTCGCTGTTCACTGAAAACCTGCAGTCTGCCCACTCCCACTGCACCCGCGCCGTGCCATCGATGGACAGGCCACTTTGTCGCGCGGTAATCTGATACTGCAAATCCGCAGGGGGTGGCAGGCTTAGCTTTCGTACTTTTCCCGAAGGTTGCTCAGCCGGCGCTGCCAAGCCGGGTACAGGCAAGGCGCATAAAACGGCCAGGATGGAAATCCTGGCCAGACTCGAACTAGTGGCCGAACTGATGCGCGGTAGTACCGGTGTGGTGTGCGTCACTTGTAAAACAATCGCCATTCGATGCCTTGTGTTGAGTCTTGATCGGGTGCCAGGTGGTGCATGTGGCCATGGCTGCAAGTCGTCATCGGATTGCGGCAAGCGACAGGTCGAGATAGTCGCCGCTGACTTCCGTATAGCGCAACTTTACCGGATACCAATGCTGATCGGGTGCCAGCCAGATGTCGATGCGCTTGTCCCTGGTGCCCGGACGTGGCGTGCGCACTAGGTGCCAGGCGCGTGTCTGACCAGTTTCGATAGAGATGAATTCCTGGCCCACGACGTCGATCTGCCAGTATTCGGCGTCCCGCACGCCCGCCACCAGAATATCGAGCCTGGTGCCTGGAGCCAAGCCTTTTTCCCCGGCACGGGCGATGCCGGCAAGCTGCCACAGAATGCTGGCGCGATCCTGTGCACCTGATACCAGGGCCGTGGTGCCGGCATTGGCTGAAAAAAATATGTTTTGAGACGCATCGCGCTGAAAACGCGTGGTGGTCTCGGCCCGGCGCGTATTTCTTTCCAGGTACAGTGTCGGCGCGACGCCAGCGCTATCGACATTTCCCTGGCTGCGAAACGACGACAGGGTAAAACCGAACTTGCTGATTTCACCCTGGATTGCATAACCGTTCTGACTCGTCTGCCAGTCGATGACGCTGGCGCCACGCGTAATGCTGCCTTTGGTCGAGTAACGCACTTCATAGGAAAGCGTCGCAGATGGCGGCAGATCGACGCGAGTTTGTACCGCCGACGGCGCAGGCGGATTCGCATCTTTTTCCTCAGTCATGACAGCGGCATTCGCTGCCTCCGGGACCATGTTGTCTGCTCCAGTGTCGAAGGCAGGGTCAGCAGTGCTGTCGAGCTGGATGCCACCGCCATTCACTGGCTCGGCCGCTTCCTGCTCCTGGAGCGGCAGCGTAATCATTTCCGGGCTGGTGGCCTGGCCCGAACTGGTAAGCACATCGGATGGCGGTAATCGCGGTGCGGGTGGCGATGCTGGTGATGGTGATGGTGATGGTGATGGTGATGGTGCGGGTGCCGGTGCCGGTGGTGTGGTTGATCTTGCCTTTACCGATCTTGGCGTTGCCGTCCGCGCTACGACTTTCGTTGGTTTGACCTTCGACACGGACTTTTGCGCCGGTGGCAGTGTGGCTTCCACTATCGGCGCCAGCGCAGGGGCGGGGGGTGTTGCGAGGAGCATCATCGTTACAGGGGCGGGCGCAACGACAGTCGTTTTTTTCCCTGAGGAGTCCAGTACCAGCTGCAGTGCTACCAGATGAAGCAACAGCGAAAAAGCGAGGAGTGATAACGGCCGTGCCACGGGCGCGGCCGCCCGAAGCAGTCGAGAACGAAATCGGACATCGAGCGGCATCATGGCACTAGTGTAGCGTCATCAGCCCCGAGGTCCGAGCCTTGCCAGCGCAGTTGTTCCCATCTACCGTGTCATGAAATTGGTTATCTGCTACGCTTTGCGTACTTATTGACCGGAGATGACCATGAGTGACTCAGCCATGCCAAACCTGCCAGGCTTTGGCGCGATCGCGGAAAGCATGGAGCTGGTACGCAAGATGTGGGGCGGCACCGCCACACCGGGGATCGGCTTCCCCGGCATGACCACGCCGAGCATGTCGGCCCAGGAAATCGATAAGCAAATTGCCGACTTAAAGGCGGTGGAAGCCTGGCTGACCTTGAACATGAACATGCTGCGAGGAACGATCCAGGCACTCGAAGTCCAAAGTGCAACGATTTCTGCATTGAAGTCGATGGGGGAAGCTTTCAAAAATGCCGGCAGGGTAACCGCTGCCGCATCCCAGCCGGCGGCGGGGTTTTCTTTCCCGTTCGCTTCTTTTGCACAACCGCAAGAGCCGCAATCCCCGGTGGCGCAATCGTCGCAGCAAGCAGGCGTGACGCAGCCGGTCAGTCCTGATATCGGTGCTTCACTCGCAGATCCCGCAACCTGGTGGAATATGCTGCAGGGTCAGTTCACGCAGGCAGTGACTGCTGCAGCGGCGCAAAGAGGTGCCGGTGGCAGTGGCAGTGGCAGTGGCAACGCCGCAGCCAGTGCTTCGGCAAACGATAGCGTGGGCCCATCAGCCGAAGCTACCGGTCGGAAGACCGGAGCAGGCGCAACGGGTCAGGAAGCCGGCACACAGCGCCGCGCTGAGCCAAAAGTCGCTGCACCCACGGCCCCTGCAGCAGAGACGACACCGCAATCCATTTCGCCGCCAAAACGCACGGTGAAGGCAGCGGGAAAACCGCCTTCGCCGTGACTGCAGCAGACTGTGGTCGGCTTATCGTGAAAATAGACACATTGAATGGAAGCTAGCGAGAATCATGAAATCAGGCATGCTGTATCCGGAATTATTCAAGTCGCTCGAACAGGTACGCTGGAACATGGAAACGGATATTCCATGGGATTCGTTCGATCCTGCATTACTGACCGACGAGCAGGCGCAAACCATCCGCATGAATGCGATCACCGAGTGGTCGGCGCTGCCGGCTACCGAGATGTTCTTGCGCGACAATAAAGGCGACAGCGATTTTTCTGCGTTCATGTCGGTATGGTTTTTTGAGGAACAGAAGCATTCGCTGGTGTTGATGGAATATTTGCGGCGCTTTCGCCCGCAAATGGTGCCGACCGAACAGGAATTGCACAATGTCCGGTTCGAGTTCGATCCAGCGCCGCCGCTTGAGACACTGATGATGCATTTTTGCGGTGAGATCCGTTTGAATCACTGGTATCGCTGCGCATCGGAATGGCATACCGAACCGGTGATCAAGGAAATCTACAAGATCATCAGCCAGGACGAGGCACGTCACGGCGGCGCTTACCTTCGTTACATGAAAAAAGCATTGGTCGAAGTCGGCGACACGGCCCGCGCGGCGTTTTCAAAAATCGGCGTGTTGATGGCCTCGGCAAGGCGCACGGAAAAGCCCTTGCATCCTACCAATCTTCATGTCAACCAGGCGCTGTTTCCCAACGATACCGTCCAGTCCCGCCTGCCTGATCCGGATTGGCTCGAGGCGTGGCTCGACGGCCAGATAAAATTCGATAGCGAGTGGGAAAAAAAGGTGGTGGACCGTATTCTCCACAATGTGTCGCTTCTGTTCGACCGCAGTTTTACCACTGTGCAGGAGTTGAATCGCTATCGCAAGGAAGTCGTCACCCGCCTAGCGTCCCTGCCCGCCTGAAATGCACGGTTTCGAAGCCAAAATCTGTAAACCCGGTGAGCTTCCGATGCGTATTGCGCAGTTGCCTGCACCGATAGTAATGACCAATGGCGTTTTTGATATACTCCACCGCGGCCATGTCACTTATCTGGCAACGGCTCGGGCGCTAGGCGCCTGCCTCATAGTTGCCGTCAACAGCGATGATTCGGTGCGGCGGTTGGGTAAAGGGGATGATCGGCCACTAAACCAGTGCGAAGATCGGATGGCCGTACTTGCAGCACTGGAAGCCGTATCCCTGGTGGTCGCTTTCGAGGAAGACACTGCTGTTGCTGTCGTCGATGTAGTGCGGCCGCAGATCTATGTCAAAGGCGGGGATTACGAGATGAGCCAGATCCCCGAAGGGCAACTGGTGCTATCTCACGGCGGGCAAGCGGTGGCTATCGATTTCGAGCATGACCGCTCGACCTCCAAGCTGTTGCAAAAGGTCCGGCACCCAACCCGATCGTAGCCCTTGAAAATCAATGCTGATGTGGCGCGATAGCCTTGTCAGCTCCCTTGTCAGCTCCCTTTTCTCCTCCCCCGTCGGCCGGTTTTCCTGCAGCACTACGCTCGACATTTACCATCACTTCCATCTTGCCGGCCCGCTCGAACGTGAGCATGAGTGGAATTTTGTCTTTTACCACCAGTGGTTGCTTTAAGCCCGTCATCATCACGTGGTAGTTGCTGCCGGCGGTTAGCGCCACTTTGGCGAGCGGCTCCAGCGGCAAGTCGTTCATTTCCCGCATTGCCATCACCGGGCCGTTCATCGACATGCGATGCACCACCACACTTTGCGCTGCCGGCGAATCCAGTGCCACCAGCCGGTCCGTGGTCGCGCCCTGGTTTTCAATTGTGAGATACACCACGGCACTGGTCTGCCCTGGCAGGCTTGCCGGCGCAGCCGGATGGTCAACACGGATCGCGCCAAGCCTGAACTCGTGCGCCAGACCCGGCACGCTCGCGCTCAGAACAATGGTGAAGGCTACGACCAATCTGGAAAATCCTGAAGATTGCATGGTGTCCTCTTTAAAAAAATCAATTATCAATTGCCGCCGCTGAAGCCGTTCTGGCGCCACGCTTCATACACCACCACAGCGACCGCGTTGGAAAGGTTCAGGCTACGGTTTTCCGGGCGCATGGGCAGTCGAATACGCTGGCCGGGCGGAAAACTTTCGCGCAGTGCCGGCGACAGGCCGCGTGTTTCCGCGCCGAATACGAATACATCTCCCGGCTGAAATGCAACGCCCGCAAACGGTGCCGAGCCGTGGGTGGTCATGGCGAACATGCGTCCGGGGTCCGGCGCCGCCGTTGCCAGGAAGGCCGCCCAGCTTGGGTGTACCTGCATGGTCGCATAATCATGATAATCCAGCCCGGCACGCCGCATTTTTGCGTCGTCCAGCGGAAAGCCGAGCGGTTCGACCAGATGCAGTTGCGCGCCGGTGTTGGCGCATAACCGGATGATGTTGCCGGTATTGGGCGGGATTTCTGGCTCGACCAGCACGACATGAAACACGGTGTTTCCTTCCTGAACTCAGATTCAAAGGGTGCGGGCAAAAACCAGATTGGTGACCCGAACAGCACCGAAAAACTTTAGCGTCGCCGCAACCTCGTTGAGTGTTTCCCCAGTGGTCATCACGTCATCCACTACACCGATATGCGCGCCACGTACGCTGGCGATCTTTTGCGGTAAAAGCGTGAAGGCGCCGCGCAGGTTACGTTGCCGTTCGGACGAGGACAAGCGCGATTGTGCAACCGTTTCCCGTGCTCGGGCAAGCATGCACGGGGCCAGTGGCACGCCCAGGGCAACTGCCAGCGGCCTGGCGATTTCAAGCGACTGGTTGAAACCCCGCTCCCGCAAGCGACTCTGGCCCAGAGGCACTGCTGTCAGGCAATCGGGCAACGGCAGGTCAGGCGCCGCCCTGCGCAACAATGCCTCCAGAATCAGGTCGGCAAAAAGCGGCGCCAGGGGCAGGCTGGCACCGAACTTCAGTTTCAATACCAACTGGTCGATAGGCGCCACGTAGTCGCTTGCAACCACGGTTGCATCGAAAGCAGGTGGATTGGTCTGACATGCCCGGCAGACCACCGACACTTTTTCAGTCGTTGTCAATGGCAATGCGCAGCAGCGGCAACGAACACCGGTCTCGATGAAAAATTGCGTGCGGCACGCCTGGCAAACCGTGTGTGCACCAATGCTTGCGCACAACGCGCAGGTGCCCGGCATTAGCCCTGCGACGGTCGAAACAAGACGTCGCAGTTGCAGCAGTGATTCACGCAGGGAGGTAACAAGAAAACGCGGGCGAACAGGCACATGCGGGGAGAGAGGCATAAATCAAACAATCTTGAGCGTGTGGACTTGCGTGCATTATCTCATCGTGTGCACTGTATGCCCACAGCGCACCGCAGCTGCATCAGTGTCCAGCGCGCCTGTTCCATTGCCGTCGAGGACAAGTCCTGCGGGCGCTGCCTGTCGCGAACAGGTCTATTCAGGAGAGGGTACTTGAAGCAAAAAAATCTTCGAGCGTGTATGCTTGGATGCATTATTCCATCGCGTGCAACGTCTGCCGTCAGGCGCCCCGCAACTTGTTCACTCACCTCGATGCCAACCGATTTTTCTGCGAATACGGCTAGTAGCGCGCCAATCGACACGATGCGCGTGCGCCACCTTTTCGCGAAGCCCGAGCGGGTAACAGAGTCGGGCTTTCTGCGCCGGGAAATTGCCGTGCGCATGCAGGAACGGCTGGGCTTGGTACGCCTTTCTCCCCGTAGCGCGCTGGACGCCGGCTGTGGCGATGGCGCAGACTTGCCGGTATTGCAAAAGCTTTATCCGGATGCGCAGATCATCGGCGTCGACGGCGCCCACGCCATGCTGCACGCTGCCCGGGCCGGTCAACATGCAGCGCTCTCTGCGTTAAATCGTTTGCTTGCCCAATGGCTGCCTGCCCAACTGGCGTCACGGGGGCGGGGGCTCGATGCGCGGCTGATCTGCGCAGATTTTGCCAGGGTGCCATTGGCTGCAGACGCGGTCGATCTGGTCTGGTCCAACTTGGCGCTACACTGGCATCCACAGCCGGATCGAGTGTTCGCCGAATGGCGTCGGCTGCTGCGTGCGGACGGCCTGCTGATGTTTTCCTGCTTCGGGCCGGATACCTTTAAACAGCTGCGTACTGCATTTTCCATTGCGACCGGAGTCCCGGAGTCCCGAGTCCTGCCCTTTGTCGACATGCATGACTTCGGAGACATGCTCGTCGGCGCCGGCTTTTCGACGCCGGTCATGGATATGGAAACGATCACCGTCACGTACGAAACGGTCGATAGACTGATGCAGGACGTGCGGGCCTGGGGCGGTAATCCTTTGGCAAGCCGGCCCCGCGGTCTGTTGGGTCGACAAGCCAGCCTGCGGTTGCGAGCTGCCCTGGAAAACATGCGAGAAGAGAACGGTCGCATGCCGTTGACCTTCGAAGTCGTCTATGGTCACGCATTTCGTCCGGTGTCCCGGCTCACAGCAAGCGGTGAATCGATCATTCGTTTCGAGAGCCGGCGCAAATGATCGTAAGACGCCGACATTTCAAAAATTATTTTTGGGAAATACAGACATATTCGATGGGCTTAAAAGCATGGGATGTAAAACAGTTCGTAGGAGCGGGTGTGCAGAGGGACAAGGTCCGTATTGATCAATAATTTTGATGCAAAAAAGCAATTAACCTGCTCAATGTGAACGCCAGGTAGGGATGACGCGAGTTTGGTGACGATGTTGGAGTTCGGCTATAATTACAGGGTTTTGCACTACGCCGGCACCGCAGTAATTTTGGGCAAAAAAGGTGGCAATAATGGAACAGCGAGAGTGGGTATCGAAGCGTAATTGCTCGGTTTCGCCGCGCCAGATGCTGGTGGCGTACGCAGCGCTATGCGGCATATCGCTTGCAGTCGCCTGTTTTTTTGCCTGGCATGGCGCATGGTATGTCCTGTGTTTTGCGCTGCTAGAGATGGCCGCGGTCGGCGCCGCTTTCGTAGTGCACGGGCGTCACGCAACAGACCGGGAGCGTATAGCGCTCGAGCACGATTGTCTGCTGATCGAACTAGTGCAAGCAGAGCATGCCCGGGAGTTCCGGCTTGACGCGCGATACGCAAAAATCCAGGCGCCGACTGCCTATCATCGCCTGATCGGCATCGAGGCGCGGGGCACGCGGGTTGAAATAGGACGTTTCTTGCCGTCTCCGAAGCGCCAGCAGTTCGTTCGCGAGCTGCGCAGCGCGCTGGCAAGCTAGAAATATTGGCACTAAAGAATTTTTAATTAGGGTACTGAAAAATCATGAAACTTGTACAGCGAATTCAATCGTCGGTACTGGGCGCGTCGTTGCTGGCGGCCTGCACGTCGGTATGGGCGGTGGTAGACAGTGTCGGCGGCCCGGCGGTTCGACAACTGAATATGCAAACGCCCGTCACGCCGATCGCTGCCCAGATTTATTCTCTGCACACATTGATGCTGGCAATCTGCCTGGTCATTTTTTTCGCGGTCTTCGGTGTAATGTTTTACTCGATCGTGAAGCACCGCAAATCTCGCGGTCACAAGCCAGCCAGTTTTCATGAAAGCACGACTGTCGAGATCGCCTGGACGGTCGTGCCGTTTTTGATCGTGATCGGCATGGCATTGCCGGCAACCAAGACCGTGGTCGCAATGAAGGATACGTCCAACGCCGACCTCACCATCAAGGCGACCGGCATGCAGTGGAAATGGGGTTACGACTACCTGAAGGGAGAAGGCGAGGGTATTTCATTCCTCTCCAATCTGGCAACGCCGCGCGAGCAGGTGACGGATTCGGGTGTGCCCAAGAACAGCGAGTATTTGCTGGAAGTCGACAATGAAGTCGTGGTGCCGGTCAACAAGAAGGTGCGTATCGTCACCACAGCCAACGACGTCATCCATGCGTGGGCGGTTCCGGCTTTCGGCGTCAAGCAGGATGCAATTCCCGGTTTCGTGCGCGATACCTGGTTTGCTGCAGAAAAAATCGGCCGATATCGCGGCCAGTGTTCCGAGCTGTGCGGCAAGGAACATGCGTTCATGCCGATCGTGGTCAATGTCGTCAGCGCTGAAGACTACACGAAGTGGGTGGATGGCAAGAAAAAGGAAATGGCTTCCAAGGCAGACGACCCGAACAAGGTCTGGACGGTCGATGAATTGAAACAGCGCGGTGAAAAAATCTACACGGCTAACTGTATTGCCTGCCATCAGGCGAATGGCAAAGGGGTCGCCGGGGCATTTCCTGCGCTCGACGGCAGTGCAATGGTAAATGGGCCGAAGGCACCGCAGATCGATATCCTGCTAAACGGAAAGAATGCGATGCCGGCATGGAAAGGCGTGCTATCCGATACCGAGATTGCTGCCGTCATTACCTACACCCGTAACAGCTGGTCGAACAAAGCTGCCGAAAACATCATTCAGCCGAGTGAAGTTCTGGCTGCGCGCAAATAAGCATATCGAATTAGGAGAGTGAGATGAGTACAACTGCAATCGATCACGGCCACGACGGGCACGGTCACGGCGACGAAGCGCACAACCATCCGCACGGCTGGCGGCGTTGGCTTTTGGCAACTAACCACAAGGATATCGGCACGCTGTACCTGTGGTTTTCTTTCATCATGCTGCTGTCCGGCGGCGTCATGGCACTATTGATCCGCGCCGAATTGTTTCAGCCGGGTCTGCAACTGTTTCAGCCCGAGCGCTTCAATCAGCTCACCACCATGCACGGGCTGATCATGGTATTCGGTGCGATCATGCCGGCCTTCGTCGGCTTCGCCAACTGGATGATCCCATTGCAGATCGGCGCGTCAGACATGGCGTTTGCCCGGATGAACAACTTTTCATTCTGGTTGCTGCCGCCAGCTGCCATTTTGCTGATGTCCTCGTTCCTGGTACCCGGCGGCGCGCCTGCCGGTGGCTGGACGATGTACCCACCACTGTCGACGCAAATGGGCATCGGCATGGACATTGCGATCTTTGCCATGCACATCATGGGCGCATCGTCGATCATGGGCTCGATCAACATCGTCACGACCATTCTCAATATGCGCGCGCCCGGCATGACACTGATGAAGATGCCGATGTTCTGCTGGACCTGGCTGATCACCGCTTATCTGCTTATCGCAGTCATGCCGGTTCTGGCAGGCGCCATCACGATGACGCTTACCGATCGCCACTTCGGCACTTCGTTTTTCAACGCGGCAGGCGGCGGTGACCCGGTGATGTATCAGCATATTTTCTGGTTCTTCGGGCATCCCGAGGTCTACATCATGATCTTGCCGGCTTTCGGCATCATCTCTCACATCATCCCGGCGTTCGCCCGCAAACCGCTGTTCGGCTACGCATCGATGGTGTATGCGACTGCTTCGATTGCGATCCTGTCGTTCATCGTCTGGGCGCACCACATGTTTACCACCGGCATGCCGGTGACCGGGCAACTGTTCTTCATGTATTCCACCATGCTGATCGCTGTGCCGACCGGCGTGAAGATATTCAACTGGGTCGCCACCATGTGGCGTGGCTCGATGACGTTCGAGACGCCGATGCTGTTTTCCCTCGGCTTCATCTTCGTCTTTACCATGGGTGGTTTTACCGGCCTGATCCTGGCGGTGACGCCGATCGATATCGAGCTGCAAGACACTTACTACGTCGTTGCCCACTTCCACTACGTGCTGGTCGCTGGTTCGCTGTTTGCCATGTTTGCCGGCTTCTATTATTGGGCGCCGAAGTGGACGGGTTACATGTACAACGAGGCGCGCGGCAAGTTTCATTTCTGGGCATCGTTGATCACATTCAACATCACGTTTTTCCCGATGCACTTCCTCGGCCTTGCCGGCATGCCGCGACGTTATGCGGACTACCCCACACAGTTCACCGACTTCAACGTCATCGCATCGATCGGTGCTCTCGGGTTCGGTCTGTGCCAGGTGTATTTCCTGTTCGCAGTCGTTATTCCATCGATTCGTGGTGGCGAGAAAGCTGCGGCGAAGCCTTGGGAAGGTGCAGAAGGCCTTGAGTGGACAGTACCGAGTCCTGCGCCTTTCCACACATTCGAAGTTCCACCGATGGTGAAATAACGACAGATGACCGAGCCGAAAAAACCGAACAACCTGAGGACGGCTTTAATCATCGGGTCGTTCGCATTGCTTTTTTTCATTGCAACCATTGTCAGAAGGTTGATGGCCTGAGATGTCGGCGAATTTCACTACGCAATTGAATGGACGCATGCTGGGCAAGCTGATCGTCATTGCTTTCATGATGTTCGGCTTCGGTTATGCACTGGTGCCGCTCTACAAGAAGATCTGCGAGATTACCGGCATCAATGTACTGAGTTCAAAAGATGGAATGGTGGAAGGTATTGGCAATACCCAAGTCGACAAGAGTCGCCTGATCACCGTGGAGTTCGACGCAAATTCTCACGGGCCGTGGAGATTCCGGCCAACGAAAGCCAGCGTGCAGGTGCATCCGGGTGAAATGACTCAGGTAGTCTATGAAGTAGTCAACACGCAAAGCAGGGCAGTGGACGCGCAGGCCATTCCAAGTTATGCGCCACAACAGGCAGCAGGCCATTTCAAAAAGGTAGAATGTTTTTGTTTCAAGCAACAGACATTGCAGCCAAATGAGGCCAAGCAGATGCCGGTGACGTTTTTTATCGATCCAAAATTGCCTCGTGACGTGAAGACCATTACCCTGTCCTACACATTTTTTGAAATCTCCGCACCTGGTAAAAAAACATGAGCGCCCAGCCCCAGGTGTTGCGTGATCGAACCAACCAAAGAGGTCTTCGATGAATGATCATCCGTTGCAAAGTGAGCATACCGGAGAGCAGCCCGCCGTTCGACGCAAGTTGTCTTTCGTGGCTACGATGAAAGCGGTGATGTGGTCATTTTTTGGTGTCCGCAGGAAGAGCGATTATGAGCGGGATGCTGCAGAGCTCAATCCCATTCACGTCCTGATCGCTGGCGTATTGGGCGCAATGGTTTTCGTTGGTTTTCTTATCGCGGTTGTAAAAATCGTGGTTTCGAAATAGGAACGGCCGGCTGACAGCCAGTACGCGTGACAGTACGTATATATAAAGCGCCGATGGTGAATATATTCGGGCATCGGTGTGCGATCATCACTGTTTTTGAAATTGGTATCAGGAGATTGACATGAGTACGCCGCAAGCAAACGTTCCCCATTACTACGTGCCGGGTCCCTCGCAATGGCCGATGCTGGCCGGCGTTTCGCTGCTGGTGATGATGGCCGGCGCTGCGGCCTGGGTCAACAGCATTTCATGGGGCATGTACGTTAACCTCTTTGGGCTTCTGGGTTTCCTGGTAGTGCTGTATTACTGGTTTGGCGACGCGATCGCTGAATCCGAAAATGGCTTGTACAACAATCGCATCGATGTCTCGTATCGCTGGAGCATGGGCTGGTTCATCTTTTCCGAGTTAATGTTCTTTGCAGGATTTTTCGGCGCGCTGTTCTATGCGCGCAGTATCACCATGTCGTCACTCGGTGATCTTGACCACAAGCTGTTGTGGCCGGACTTCGGCGCGGTCTGGGGCAATAGCGGGCCGGGCGGCATCGTCGAGCCGTTCCGCACGATGGGGCCATTCCCGATCCCGACGATCAACACGGCGATTCTGTTGGCCTCGGGCGTGACACTAACCATTTCCCATCATGCGCTTCGCATGGGGCAACGTGGTAAAACGGCCTTTTGGTTGGCGGCGACAGTCTTGCTCGGTGCAATATTCATGGGCTTTCAAGTCTACGAGTACATGCATGCCTATTCGGAATTGAACCTGAAGCTCGACTCCGGCATTTACGGCTCCACTTTCTTCATGTTGACGGGCTTTCACGGGTTTCATGTGACACTTGGCGCGATCATGCTAAGTGTGGTGCTGTATCGACTAATGAAAGGCCACTTCACGCCGGATCAGCATTTCGCTTTTGAAGGTGCCGCCTGGTACTGGCATTTCGTCGACGTCGTGTGGCTGGGCTTGTACGTGGTGGTTTACTGGCTCTGACCCTCGCTCTGCGGCCGGGCGTAGAAAAAGCCGCACACTGTGCGGCTTTTTTCATGAAGAGTAGACTTAATGGATTGCTATGGCAGGTCAGCGAATGCCGGTTGGCATGATCCATCCCATCTGGTTGGCCAAAAGCAGCAGCGCGAATAGCAAAATCGAAAACCCGACCCGAAACGCCAGCGCCCGAACCGTGCGATTGCTCTTGCCCTTGTCTTTCATCAGGAACACGAACGCGGAGACAAGGCTGCCGATAATCAGCAGGAAGGCAAGGGCAACAAGTATTTTCATGGATGCAAAGGTAAATAAGATGAAACAAACCAAGCAGTATTCGGCAGTGATTGCCTGGCTTGACGATTTAATATTGTAATGCGATTTGCGTCCGGCTACCGGTTCCAGTTTCGGCTCATTCCCTTCCTGGCAGCGCTTATCGTGATGGTGATCGGCGCAGCACTAGGACAGTGGCAGTTGAACCGCGCCGACGCGAAACGAGCGATCGAAGTAAAATTGGCTCAGCGTTCATCCAGCCCCGTGATTGCCTTAGAGCGCACCGATGAGAATAGCGAAGAACTGGAGTATCAACAGGTACGTTTGGCCGGCGAGTTTTTGAAAGACTGGCCGTTGTATCTGGATAATCGCCCCCATCTCGGACGTGCCGGGTTTTATGTATTGATGCCATTTCGTATCGCCGGCAGCAATGTAATCCTTGTGCAGCGGGGGTGGGTGCCCAGGGATACGCAAGACCGGGCGCGGTTGCCGCCGTTGATGACAGCGCAAGGTGTCATCACACTTGAAGGGCAGATAAGGCGTGCGCCGGGCAACGTCATGAAGATGGGGCAAGCGACGGCGTTACGGCCGGGAGCGATCCTGCAGAATCTGGATCTGGCCGAGCTGGCACGGGTCAGCGGCTTGCCGGTGCGGCCTTATATGGTGCAGCAAACCAGCAACACCGGCGACGGATTGCTGCGAGACTGGCCACTGCCTTCCAGCGGCATCGACCGTCATCTTGGTTACGCTTTTCAGTGGTATGCGCTGGCAGCGATGGCCGGCATTTTTTTCGTCGTCACAGGGTTCAAACGTGCAAAATCCGCAATCGAATAAACAGCAGGCACTTGGCCGTTGGAAGATGTTGGCCATTCTTGCAGCGTGCGCTTCGCCGCTGCTGGCATCGTATTTTACCTATTACGTGATCAAGCCCGAAGGCCGCACAAACTATGGCGAAATTCTCGATCCTCGGCAGTACCCCCTGCCGCGTCTGAATGGCAGCACGCTCGACGGTACGCCGACCGAGCTCACCGCATACAAGGGCAAATGGATCATGCTGCATGTCGGCACCTCGGACTGCGATACGCTATGCAAGACCAAACTCTACGATATGCGCCAATTGCGCCTGGCGCAAGGCAAGGCAATGAGTCGGATAGAGCGGGTGTGGCTGATCACGGATGCGCAGCCGCTGGATACGACACTAATCCGTGAGTACGACGGCACCCGCATGCTGCGCGTGCAGCCGGAATCACTGGTGAAATGGCTGCCGGTTGCCACTGGCACGGCGGCCTCCGACCATCTTTATCTGATCGACCCCCTGGGTAACCTCATGATGCGTTTTCCGAAGCAAGCCGATCCTAACAAGATAAAGAAAGACCTCGGCAAACTGTTACGCGCATCAAGCATCGGATAACCCGGCATGTCACTCGGATTAACCCTGCAGCTTGCAATACTGGCCCTGATCGTGGCAATGCTGCCACTGTCGATGGTATGGGTAGCCGCCGACAAGGACCGCTACCGCAAGCTTGTCGCCATCACGCTTTTTCTCACCTTCGATCTGATCGTCTTCGGTGCCTTTACACGACTGACCGATTCCGGACTCGGCTGCCCTGACTGGCCCGGTTGCTACGGCCAGGCAAACCCCTTTCAGGCACACGCCGAAATCATGGCCGCGCAAACTGCCATGCCAACCGGGCCGGTAACGGTCGTCAAAGCCTGGATTGAAATGATCCATCGTTATCTGGCAATGACAGTCGGCATACTGATTGTGTCGTTGATGGCGCTGGCGTGGCGTCGGTGGTGGCGTCAGCGGCGTGCTGGTCGCCAACCGGTTATGGGCAACAATGCTGGCGCTAAAGCCCTAACGGCCGAGGCCAGTACTGGACGACCTTGGTTCGCAACGATGTTGTTCGGATTCGTCTGTCTGCAGGGTGCATTCGGCGCCTGGACAGTGACCCTGAAACTGCAGCCTGTGATCGTCACCATCCACCTCTTGCTCGGCATGGGCCTGCTTGGCTTGCTGGCCTGGCTGCACGCACGGCACGGCTTCGAACGGGTGGTTCCGGAGAAAGCCGCGGCCGACCTTCGTTGGCCTGCGTTGTTGGCCGCAGTGCTGCTCACGGTGCAGATTGCCCTCGGTGGCTGGGTCAGCACCAACTACGCGACCCTGGCTTGCACGGATTTTCCGCTATGCCAGGGCGCGCTGGTGCCGCCGATGGATTACGCTCATGGGTTCACGCTCTGGCGCAAGCTGGGCATGACGGCGAGTGGTGACTACCTGCCGTTTTCGGCATTGACGGCAATTCACTGGACGCATCGCAACAGCGCATTTGTCGTGGTGGCGGTGCTCGGGTGGGTGGCGTGGCGCGCTCTGGCCATTCCGAGTTTGCGGCGCACGGGAAAATGGCTGCTTGTCGGTCTGGGTGCTCAATTTGCCACCGGCGTGGCGACCGTCTATTTCGAGTGGCCACTGGCGCTCGCAGTGGCGCACAACGCCGGTGCGGCCGTGCTTGTGCTGTTATTGGTCATGTTAAACTACCGGACGTTTGCCGCCGCCCGCACCCGGACAACATTTCCGGATTTTGCGCCCAGTCAGGCCTTTTCCACTTCCTAGATTCGTGACCTCTCTGACCTCTGCTTCGCTACCCAGCCGCATTGCCCAGTACTGGGCGCTGACCAAGCCGCGCGTCACGCAGCTGGCAGTGTTCTGTGCGGTCATCGGCATGTTCCTGGCAACACCGGGCTTGCCCGACTGGCGCGTGGTGATTGCTGCGACGGCAGGCATCTGGCTACTTGCAGGCGCAGCCTTTGCCATCAATTGCCTGGTTGAGCGCGAGATCGATTCGCGCATGCAGCGTACCGCTCGCAGGCCCATGGCTTTAGGTGAGATCACGGTACTGCAGACGCTGATTTTTTCAAGCGTGATTGGCGGTGCCGGCATGTGGGTGCTGTACAACTACGTCAATGCGCTGACGATGTGGCTTACTTTTGCCACGTTCGTCGGTTACGCCATCATCTACACGATCATCCTGAAGCCCGCCACGCCGCAAAACATCGTTATCGGTGGGCTGGCGGGCGCCATGCCGCCGGCACTGGGATGGGCCGCCATTGCCAACGACGTGCCGATGCAGGCCTGGATTCTGGTACTGATCATCTTCGTCTGGACGCCACCGCATTTCTGGGCGCTGGCGCTGTATCGTCGCGACGATTATGCAAAATCCGGCCTGCCGATGTTGCCGATCACACATGGCATGGAATTTACCCAATTTCATGTGTGGTTGTATACGATCGCCCTGACCGCCACCACGCTGATGCCATTTGCCGTCGGCATGAGCGGCCTGATCTATCTCGTGGCAGCGGTAGTACTTGACATTATTTTCCTCTGGTATGCCTGGCAGATTTACCGTCACTACAGTGACAAGATCGCACGCAAGACATTCGCTTATTCCATCATCTACCTGTCGCTGCTGTTTGTCGCGCTGCTGGTCGACCATTACCTGAAGTTCTGACGATGGCACGTTCGTTTTTCAAGTGGCTGCTGGTAGCCTGTCTCCTGTCCGGCCTGGCCGCCTGCACCGAGAAGCCTGTGTTTGCCAACACCGATCTGACCGGGTTGGGCTATGCCAGGGACTTCAAACTGACCGACCATACCGGCAAGGAACGCACCTTGAAAGATTTCAAGGGCAAGGCGGTGCTGGTGTTCTTCGGCTTCACTCAATGCCCCGATGTTTGCCCAACGACCATGGCAGAGATGGCAGGCGTGATGCAGCAGCTCGGGCCGCAGGCCGAACGCCTGCAGGTGTTGTTCGTCACACTCGACCCGGAGCGCGACACGCAGCAGCTGCTCGCGCAGTACGTGCCTGCGTTCGATTCGCGCTTCCTGGGGCTTTATGGCGATGCTGCAGCGACGGCTGCGGTGGCCGCAGAGTTCAAGGTGTTCTATCAAAAAGTACCGGGAAAGCTGCCGGAAAACTATACGATCGATCACACTTCCGGCAGCTATGTCTACGATCCACAAGGCCGCATTCGTCTTTATGTCAGGCATGGTCAGGGTGCTGCGCCGATTGCCAACGACATAAAACTGCTGCTGAAGTAGTGAAAGCCCGTCTGGTAGCGCAGCTATTTTCTTAATCAAAAAAACGCCTTCAGACGAACCCGAAGGTTAATTTAAAGACGTTCTGGATCAGGCGTGCAGCAGTATCGTCCTGCTACCAACCAACTAGCTTGCGTAACTTGGTTGGTAGCCCGGCTGCGTAAGTTCAGGCAAATGCTGCGAGCGAGCCTTTCATCTTTTTCAACGCCACGGCTTCGATCTGCCGGATGCGCTCGGCGGAAACACCGAATTCGTCGGCCAGCTCGTGCAATGTCGACCCTGAACCATCGTCGTTAGCCAGCCAGCGTGCTTCGACGATGCGACGCGAACGCTCGTCGAGCTTGCCAAGTGCGCTTGCCAGACCTTCGCTCTGCAGCCGGTCGTATTGCTGGGCCTCCAGTACTTTGGTGGGCTCGTTACGATCCGAGGACAGGTAGGCGATCGGCGAAAAACGGTCGTCGTCGTCGTCGCTCGACGATTCCATGGCGATGTCGCGTCCCGAGAGCCGTGTTTCCATCTCGATGACTTCCTCTCGCTTGACGTTCAGCGTCTTGGCAAGCGCGTCGACTTGGGCGGGCGTCATGGAATCCAGCCCTGTTTTGTGGCTGCGGAGGTTGAAAAACAGCTTGCGTTGGGCTTTGGTCGTGGCCACCTTCACCAAGCGCCAGTTCTTCAGAATGTACTCGTGCATTTCTGCTTTGATCCAGTGCATTGCATACGACACCAGCCGCACGTTTTGATCTGGATCGAAGCGTTTCACGGCCTTCATCAAGCCAATGTTTCCCTCCTGAATAAGGTCGGCATGCGGCAGCCCATATCCCAGGTATCCACGGGCGATCGAGACTACCAGCCGCAGATGCGACAGCACCAGCGACTGGGCAGCGCCGAGGTCGTTCGAATCGCGTAAGTTACGCGCAAACGACATTTCTTCTTCATGCGTTAGCATCGGCAGCCGATTGACCGCCGAAATGTATGCATCAATATTGCCAAGGCTGCCCGAAAATCCGAGTGAAAGGGCGGCATTTGCCGGAATCAATGCGGATTGCTCAGATAAAACGCTCATGCTTTTTCTTTGCCTTCCAGAGTGATGAAATAGCGATTTAAATGTTATGTATTAGGGTCAGACGTGATATTAGCACTCCCGCCGAGGGAGTGCTAATCGTGGTTTTCAACTGAATCGATAGCCTGTATGCTATCGATTCAGTTGTTGTCGTAGTTGATGGAAATGAGGTTATCCGGGCGGGACTAAGTTTTGACGTTAAGTTCGTAGCGTCCGGAAGTCTGTGCTGCGACGCACATTGTCTGCGTAATCCGCTGGAGGCACTGACGGCGCGCATGCCAATAATGGTGATTTCGCGCCTTAGCGTGCCTTGGTAGTGAATATTCACTGCGGCACCGGTTATAATAATTGTTTGCCGGCAGCATGACGATCCTGATTCAGGGTAGCGGTTGCTCCATCGCTTCCAAGCACTTTCTCTGAGGTATTCGGTTTTCGGATCGATTGCCCACTTCAAAATGTCAAAACTCCCTGCGCCCGGCGCCCTTGAAGTCAAGATCGCCACGGTCGTGGCAGTCGCTGCGACGCTGCACGATGCCGATCTGAATGTTATTGACGCTGCCTTGCGGCACATGACCTCCGGGGACAGCGGCTTTTTTGACGGTGAATTTGCCGTGGTCGATGTCGCATCGATTGCCGGCACGCCTGCGGCAGCGGCAATCGACTGGGCCGCCATGGTCGAGTTGTTTCGCCATCATGGTCTGAACCCGGTGGCGGTCCGCAACGCCTCGCCCTCGATGCAGGCGGCGATACTGGCACACGGACTGAGCCTGGACACCAGCATTGCCCGGCCGCGCATGGATGCGCCAGCCGACGTTGCACCCGTGGTCGTGCCGGTTGCTGCGGCAGCGAGCATTAACGCAGGTCTGCCGATGATCGTCGACATGCCGGTGCGCGCCGGGCAACGCATCTATGCCCGCAACACCGACCTGATCGTGACAGCTGCCGTCAACAACGGCGCGGAACTGATAGCCGACGGCAGTATTCACGTGTATGCCCCGATGCGCGGGCGTGCCCTGGCAGGCGCCAGCGGCAACACCGATGCGCGTATTTTCGCATTGAGCATGGAGGCCGAACTGGTCTCGATCGCCGGTGTATATCGGACCTTCGACGACGGCTATCCAGACGGTGTCGGACTACAGCCGGTGCAGATAAGGCTGGCCGGAGATCGTCTCGACATCGTCGGTCTGCAGGCAGTCACGCGTTCCTGATTTCCCCAACAACACCTTCCCACTCTCACAGGAGTTTTTTGTGGCAAAAATCATCGTGGTAACGTCTGGCAAGGGTGGCGTCGGCAAGACCACCTCCAGCGCCAGTTTCGCATCCGGTCTGGCGTTGCGCGGGCACAAGACCGCGGTACTCGATTTTGACGTCGGCCTGCGCAATCTCGATCTCATCATGGGCTGCGAGCGGCGTGTGGTCTACGATCTGATCAATGTCATCAACGGCGAAGCCACGCTTACGCAGGCATTGATCAAGGACAAGCATTGCGACAACCTGTTCGTGCTGCCTGCTTCTCAAACACGTGACAAGGACGCCCTTAGCGAGGATGGCGTCGAGCGCGTTCTGAAGGATCTGGACGCCATGGGTTTCGAATACATCATCTGCGATTCCCCGGCCGGTATCGAGCGCGGTGCCGTGATGGCGTTGACGTTCGCCGACGAAGCGGTAATCGTGACGAATCCGGAAGTATCTTCGGTACGGGATTCGGATCGTATTCTGGGCATCATCCAGGCGAAATCCCGGCGTGCACAGAATGGTGGCGCACCGGTGAAAGAGCATCTTCTGATTACCCGCTACTCGCCCAAGCGCGTCGAGTTGGGTGAAATGCTGTCTTACACCGATGTGCAGGAAATCCTGCGAATTCCGCTGGTAGGCATCATTCCCGAGTCGGAAGCGGTGCTGCATGCGTCCAATCAGGGCAATCCGGCAATTCACGTGGTCGGCAGCGAAGTATCCGAAGCCTATAAGGATGTGGTGTCACGGTTTCTCGGAGAAGAAGTGCCCTTGCGCTTCGCGACCTACGAAAAGCCGAACCTGTTCCGGCGCATTTTCAAGGGAAGGTAAGATGGCGCTCCTATCCTTTCTCTTTAATACGAAACCGAAAACTGCGACAGCTGCCAAAGAGCGTCTGCAGATCATCATCGCTCGCGAGCGCAACGGCCGTGCCGGGCCCGATTTTCTGCCGGCGCTGCACAAGGAATTGATCGCAGTGATTTCCAAATACACCAACGTCAATCCGGAGGATATCAAGATCTCGCTCGATCGACAGGGCAATCTCGAGGTGCTGGACGTGAATGTGGTGTTGCCGGATGCCATTGACGAAAAGCGCTAGACAATCGGCGATACAAGCCGGCGATACAAGCCGGCTAGAGCGACCTGGTCAGGTGGCGGTGAATCGATATCGCCGACCCGACCAGGCCCAGCAGTGCGCTGGCCCCCAATAACAGCAGCGATTGCTGCCAGGTCAGCACCGTCAGGTGAAACTGGGTGGCGTAGAGCTTTGCGAACTGGGCGATCGCCTGATTCAACGGCTGCAATGCTGCCGCCACAGCTCCCAGCGCCAGCGCACCGGCACTGATTCCCAGCAGCGCGCCGAGATAATAAAACGGCCGGTAGATGAAGCGGTCCGTGGCGCCGACCAGCCGTGCCACACGAATTTCGGCATGTTGTGTCATCACCTGCAAACGAATGGTGTTGAAAGCAACCACCACGACCACCAGCGCCAACGTTGCGGCCAGCAGCGTCACCAGCAGACGCAATATGTCAAGCATCGCCGCCAGCCGTTTCACCCATGCGGAATCCACCTGCACCTGCTCCACGCCCGGCAGCGCCGAAAGCCGCGCCACCAATGTGTCGACACGGGCCGCGCCGGCCGGCGTATCCAGGGCATCGAGAGTGATGATATAGGCGTCTGGCAGTGGATTTTCTCCAAGTGCGGCAACAGCGTCGGCGATGCCGGTTTTTTGCTGCAACGTATCGAGTGCGGCTTCGCGTGTAACGAATGCAACGCTACCCTGTGGCGCGTATTGGTGAACCACACCGGCCAGTGTGGGTGCCAGCGCTTGTGCGGCGACGCGCGGCGTATCGGTGCGCAGGAAGACGCTGATTGAAGGTTCGACTGCCAGTCGTCCGCCAACTGATTGCAGATTGCTGGTCAGAGTCAGGCCGGCAAAGGGCAGGGCCAGGGCGATGGCGATCACCAACACGTTCAACGCAAAACTGCCCTTGGCGCGGCGTATATGCTGTATGGCATCGGAAAATGCCGCCAGATGGTGACGCAGCCAGGCGGTCATGGCGCAATATCCGCAGCGTTCGCAACATTCGCAGCGTTCGTAACACCTGCCACGGCCGCTTGGTTCACCACGCGACCGTGCTCAAGGCGAATCACGCGTGCCGCCTGTTCCAGAATTTGCTCGTCATGTGTGGAAATCAAGCATGTCACACCGGCTGCATGAAAAGCCTTCAAGGCATCGATGACGCGAGTGGCGCTGACGCGATCAAGATTTGCGGTGGGTTCGTCGGCCAGAATGATCTGAGGCCGGTTGACGATCGCCCGCGCGATGGCGACGCGTTGCTGTTCGCCCCCGGACAGGCTTTGCGGTAATGCATTCTCCCGATCCAGCAGGCCGACCCGGTCGAGCGCGGCGCGGGCACGTTTTTCGGCATCGCCTCGGGTTGCGCCGCACACTGCCAAGGGCAACGTGACATTGGCCAGCACGGTACGGTCTTGCAACAGGCTTTGCTGCTGCAGGATCAGGCCGAGATTGCGTCGCAGGTAAGGCAGCCCTGCAGCGCTGAGCCGGCCGATGTCGTGCCCGTTGACTCTTACCGTCCCCAGGCTTGGCCGCTCGATGGCGGCAATCAATTTCAGCACAGTGGATTTGCCAGCGCCGGAAGGCCCCGCCAGAAAGATCAGTTCACCTTTCTCGATCGAGAGGTTCAACCCGGACAAGGCGGTGACCCCGGCGCCGTAATGCTTGGCGACTTCGTGAAATTCTATCAGCGCCATGAGGGTGTCATCCGCTTGTGATCCGCTTAACCAAGAAGTGCATCGACGAATTCCTGTGCATTGAACGGCTGCAGATCGTCGATCTGCTCGCCGACGCCGATGAAATACACCGGCACCGGCCGTGATTTCGCAATCGCTGCCAGCACGCCGCCTTTGGCGGTGCCGTCGAGCTTCGTCACTACCAGACCGGTCAGGCCGAGTGCATCGTCGAAAGCCTTGACCTGCGCCAGCGCGTTCTGGCCGGTGTTGCCGTCGATGATGAGCAGTATCTCGTGCGGTGCCGAGGCCATGCCCTTGGTCACCACTCGCTTGATCTTTTTCAGTTCTTCCATCAGGTGCAGTTGCGTGGGCAGGCGTCCGGCCGTATCGATCATGACCACATCGGTGCCGCGCGCCAAGGCAGAATGGACGGCATCGAAGGCGACCGCCGCCGGGTCGCCGGATGCCTGCGAGATGACGGCGACATTGTTGCGTTCGCCCCAGATCGTCAACTGTTCGCGGGCAGCGGCACGAAAGGTATCGCCGGCTGCCAGCAGTACCGATTGCCGATGCGCCTGTAAATGCTTGGCCAACTTGCCAATGGTGGTGGTCTTTCCGGCGCCATTGACGCCGGCCACCATCATCACCAGCGGTTGGTGGCGGCCAAGAACCAGGGGTTTTTGCAACGGCTCCAGCAGCTTGGTAAATATCACCCGCAGCGCCGCCTTGACCTGCGCGGCATCGGTGAGCTTATCTTCCTTGACCTTGCGGCGCAGGTTGTCGAGCAAATATTGCGTGGCTTCTACCCCGGCATCCGCCATCAGCAAGGCGGATTCGAGTTCTTCATACAACACGTCATCGATGCGCGCGCCGACGAACAGCGTGGTCAGGTTGGAAGAAGTTTTCGACAACCCGGTTTTCAGGCGCGAAAGCCAATGCTGTCGTTTTTCTTCCGGCACCGGCTCGTGCACGATGAAGCCGTCCTCTTCGGCGCGCACTTCAATTGCTGACGGCGGCGGTGGAGTTGCAGTGAAGGGTCGGACCAGTGCCTGCTTCATCGCTGTCAGCACCGGGATGCTCTGCGCTGCGGGCGCCACCGGCGAAGAGGATATCAGCGGCGGCAGATTGATAGCCGGGGCCGTGGGACCTCGCACCTGTATGGCTGGAAGTACAGGGGCTGGAACAGGAACAGGAACAGGAACAGGAACAGGAACAGGAACAGATACAAGTACAGCCGCTTCTTCAATTGCCGGGCGCGCGGCCGGCTTGGCAGAAAAACGGCTAGGCAACGTGCGCGCCGGCGCAGCCGCATCAGGCGCGACAGAAGCGACTGGCGTGGCAGGAATCGATGCAGGGGCAGCGTTGGCAATCGCAGGAGCAACAGAAGGTGCGTCCGCCGGTGCCGGCGGCGTACTTTCCGGCACGACCGGCGTGTCCTTGGGTTTTTTCTTGAAAAAACTAAACATCGGCAGTCTGGTGAAAAACAGCGGTCAGGCGCGGAGGAATCGGTTGTGGCAGCATTCGGGCGGTAGCGGCATTCTTGGCGGCAGCATCGGTTGTGCTGGCATTGCCCGTACAATCTGCGCATTCTAACAGAGCCCCTGCCAGCCAATATAACCATGCCTGAAACCGGACATCGTTCCACCCCTGGCAACAAAGCCGCAAAAACGCCCAGGGCGCCTGCCCGACGCGCCCATATGGCATCGACGCATCAGGTGCGCATCATCGGCGGGCGCTGGAAGCGTACGCTGCTCCCGGTTGTCGTGGCAGAAGGCTTGCGACCCACACCGGACCGGGTGCGGGAAACCGTATTCAACTGGCTGACGCATTTGCTCGACAACAACTGGAGCCGCCTGCGCTGCGTGGATCTGTTTGCCGGCAGCGGCGCGCTCGGGTTTGAGGCGGCGAGCCGTGGGGCTGCCGCCGTGACGATGGTCGAGATGCATACGCCGGCGGTTCGCCAACTGGAGGCGGTGCGTGATCGGCTCGGCGCACCGGAGATCGAGATCGTGCGCGGCGATGCGCCGGCTTTCGCAAAAAGCTTGATCGCCCGTGCCGAGCACACGTGTTTTGACCTGGTGTTTCTGGATCCACCCTATTGTCAGAGCTGGCTGGAAAAAATGCTGCCACTATGCGCCGGCTTGCTAGCCCCCGGCGGATATTTATATGTGGAAACGGAAATGCCGTTAGCCGAAGCCGGGTCGGCGATGGCGGATCAACTGCCGGAAGGACCGGCCAGCCTGCCTGAAGGCTGGAAGATCGTGCGCGCCGATCGGGCAGGGCTGGTGTTCTACCATTTGCTGCAACACGGAAATGCTACTGGCCTTGAGGCATAATGCGCATTTATTTATTGCTGGCAGGGTAAGGGAGCGACGATGGTCATAGGGATCTATCCGGGAACATTCGACCCGTTGACAAGAGGGCATGAAGACCTGGTAAGGCGTGCGTCCGGCCTATTCGACAGGCTGGTCGTGGGTGTGGCCGACAGCAAGAACAAAAAGCCGTTTTTCTCGCTCGACGAACGCCTGACCATCGCCAATGAAATATTGGGGCACTACCCCAACGTGCAGGTCGAGAGTTTTTCAGGTTTGTTGAAGGATTTCGTGCGGCGCCACGATGCGCGCGTGATCGTGCGAGGCTTGCGCGCAGTTTCGGATTTTGAATATGAATTTCAGATGGCCGGCATGAATCGGTATCTGCTGCCGGACGTTGAAACCTTGTTTCTGACGCCGTCGGATCAATATCAATTCATCTCCGGCACGATCGTTCGTGAAATCGCATTTCTTGGTGGCGATGTGTCGAAATTCGTGTTTCCCTCCGTGGAGACGTGGCTGAAACAAAAAATTGCGGCAATGCCTGCGCAGTAACGGCTGCACACAGAAAGGTTCGATATGGCTTTGCTGATCACCGACGACTGCATCAACTGCGACGTGTGCGAGCCGGAATGCCCGAACGACGCGATCTACATGGGTGCCGAGATCTACGAGATCGATCCGCAGAAATGCACAGAATGCGTGGGCCACTACAGCGAGCCGCAATGCCAGCAGGTATGCCCGGTCGCATGCATCCCCTTCAATCCGGCGTGGCGGGAAACTCCTGAAGAGCTTCAGGCGAAATATGAGCTGCTACAGGCAACAGCAGGGCTGAATGTAAAAACCCTGCCGTAACTGAAAATCCTGCCCTGGCTTAAGGGTCAGGACAAGGTGTCGAACGCTGCGGCATCAGAATGCACCGATCACCCGGTTACGTCCTTCTTCCTTTGCCTGATACAGCGCACCGTCCGCATGCGAGATCAGACGTTCGCCCATGGCTTCCAGCGACAATGCCCGCTCGGGTGCGGTGAGCGTGGCCACGCCGATTGAAATCGTTACCGACAAGGCGCTCTGATCCGCCAGGATAAATGGCGTGTCGGCCACGCTTGCCCGGATGCGCTCGGCAACCACCATTGCGTCCGCCTGCGGTGCGTTAATCAGCAGCACGACGAATTCTTCCCCGCCGAAACGCCCTAGTGCATCCGAGAGCCGTAATTCCGCCTTGATGCGTGCGGCGACTTCGCGCAGCACCAGGTCGCCGCCATGATGACCAGCGCGGTCGTTGATTTTCTTGAAATGATCGATGTCGAGGTACAGGCAGGTCAGGGCATAGCCCTGCCGGCGGGTTCGGTCGACTTCCTCGATCAGACGCTGCTCGATGTAGCGCCTGTTGTTGACACCCGTCAGGCGGTCGGTCAGGCCGATGTGCTTCAGACGCTCGGTGTTGATCACGTTTTCCAGGCAGATGGCGATAATGGCGCCCATGTGCTCGATGAAATCGGTAGCCATGTCGGCGGCGAAACGGCCGATGTCGAGGCTGCCCAGGCACAGTACGCCGATAAGCTTGCGATTGCGGTGCAACGGCACGATGGCAATGCTGGCTGGCGTCAGGGCCTGCGGTGGGAAACACTGGTCGTAATCGCCTTCATGAAAACGGCCTAGTAGGGGTGCCTGCAGACGCGTATGCAACCATCCCAATTCCTGACTTTTTTCCAAAAAAACCAGATTCGGAAAACTGCTGAGGTCGATGCGCAAATCGTTCAGAATGCCGCGAATTTCGTGTTCCGGATCGAACAATGTCAGCGTCACCACATCGAGTTCGGAAGAGGTGCACAGGCTTTCGAAGATGCGCTCGACCAGATCGAGGAAGGTATCTGCGCTAATGAACTCCAGATCGAATTCCTGATAACGCCGCATGATCTGCTGATTTACACGTGCCTGGCCTAGCAGGAGGGCGAGTTGCTCGCGCAGTTGCTGATTTTCACGGTGCAGAGGAGTGTGCATTTGGTTGATCAATGGCAGTGGCACGACGTTACCCGGTAGGTTGGAAAAAACATTGGTCACACCAGCAGTCTAGACGTTGAACAGGAAATTCAGGACGTCACCGTCCTTGACCACATACTCCTTGCCCTCGGCGCGCATCTTGCCGGCATCCTTTGCGCCAGCTTCACCCTTGTATTGTATGAAATCGTCGTAGGCGATCGTTTGTGCGCGGATAAAGCCGCGCTCGAAATCGGTATGAATCACGCCGGCTGCCTGGGGCGCGGTATCGCCTTGGTGGATCGTCCAGGCGCGCACTTCCTTCACGCCGGCAGTGAAATAAGTCTGCAGCCCCAGCAGTGAATACCCGGCACGGATCAGGCGGTCCAGCCCTGGTTCGGCCATGCCCATGTCGGCCAGAAACTCTGTTTTATCGGCGTCGTCGAGGTCGGCAATTTCGGCTTCTATGGCGGCGCAGATCGCTACCACCGGCGCATTCTGGGCTTTGGCATAAGCCGTCAGTTTATCCAGCAGGGGGTTGTTGGTGAAGCCGGTGTCCGACACATTGCCGACATACATGGCTGGCTTTGCGGTGATCAGGCAGAGCGGTTTCAACAGTGCCATGTCGTCGACGCTCAGTCCCATTGCCCGCACCGGCTGGGCATTATCAAGATGGGGCATGATGCGTTCCAGAATGCCGACCAGCTTGGCTGCATCCTTGTCACCAGAACGGGCTTTCTTGTTTTCTCGATGAATGGCTTTTTCAACAGCGGCCATGTCTGCCAGAGCCAGCTCGGTCTGGATGACTTCGATATCGTCAAGCGGATCGATTCTGCCGGCGACATGGATGACATTGTCATCTTCGAAGCAGCGTACGACATTGACGATGGCATCTGTCTCCCGGATATGCGCCAGAAACTGGTTACCCAGACCCTCGCCTTTGGACGCACCTGCCACCAGGCCGGCGATGTCGACGAATTCAACGGTTGTCGGGACGATTTTCTGGGGTTTGACGATTGCCGACAGCGCCTCCAGGCGCAGGTCAGGCACTTCAACCATACCGACGTTCGGCTCGATAGTGCAGAACGGATAGTTCTCTGCCGGTACACCGGCCTTGGTCAGGGCATTGAAGAGGGTGGACTTGCCGACATTTGGCAAGCCGACGATGCCGCATTTCAAGCTCATGAAATTCCTTTAAAGCGGGAGCGCTTCCCGTCAGGCAACAGCAGTGGCTGCAGCCCCGGACGCGAAGGCAGCAATGATGTTGGATTGGCAAACCCAAGATTGTAACCCTCCCGGATACCGTCGCCGGCACCCGTGCAAGGATTTGACATGTTTTTCGACAATGGAATTAGAAATAAAATGAAAAAAGTCCGCACAAGGCGGACTTTTCAATGACACGATCAGGTTGCCGTCCGATTCGACGGCCCCTGGAAGTTACCGTGTAATACTGGAATACGAGCAAGCCTTGACGGTGCCGTAGACCGGATCGCCAAACACACTATTGCTGCAGGCAACGGAGCGGCTTGCAATCGTGTAGGCGAAAATACCATTGGCACCGTAACGCACCTGCCGGGTACCAGAAAAGGAGCAGTTGGCATATTCCGGGCTGCACTGCGTCCATGTTTCTTGCGCAGTTGCCGTGGTTTCGCTTGAATACTGACACGATTTTACGATGCCGTACACCGGATCGCCAAACACGTAATTGGCACAGGCGATCGATCCGGTGGCAGTACGGGTCGCGTACGTATCGTTGGCGCCGTAACGAACCTGGCGGGTGCCGCTGAAATTGCAAGTATCGTTTTCCGTGGCGCACGTGGTCCATGTAGTGCCCGTGGATTGTGGCACCGGAATGGCAGCCGGTACCGGTGCTGCCGTCGCACCGGATTCGTAGGCACCAATATCTAGGCTACCGCTGCTCGGACGTGCCTCACCGCCGGCTGGATGGCGGTAGTGCGCCGTCGGTGTCAGGGAAATGCCGCTGGCGGTCTGGCCGGCAGCGGAGCCGGCATCGATGAACGGTGCATTGATGCCAGGCAACAGATTGTATGCCGAGCGATCGACGAAGGATGGTGTCAGCGAGCGGTAGTTGGTCCGGTCGTTGGCATTGCCTTGTGTATTGACGGTGCCGACGCCGGCAAAGATATTGTTCTGCATCAGAACCGGTGTCGTCACGCCGCCACCGACAAAAATGAACGTTCCGCGCGAGCTATCGTCGTTGAGAAACGTATTGTTGACCACGTACAGATCCTGGCCCGGGTTGCTGGCGCCTTCCTCGCCATAGGCAAGCAGCGTCGGATTCGAATTGCCCGAAAGTTGTTGGATGACGTTGCCGATGACCACAGCAGTACCTGCATTCGGAATATCGATTTCGTAGCTCGGTTGTCCGCTGGAGGTGGTGTTGGGCTGGCCCCATGGCGTGCTGGAGAAGCGGTTATAGGCAATCATGTTGCGTATGGCGCGCGACTTCAGATTGTGGCCGACATTGGCGTCGTGGGAGTAGTTGTAACGGAAAGTCAGGCTTGCCGCCTGGCCGATATACACATTGTGCGTGTAACCGGTGCCGATACCGTTGTATCCGAATTCGGAGGTTTCGATCAGAATATTGCTGTTGGTGTTGGTACCGCTGAGGATGCCGTTTTCATTGTCGTGCAAAAAACTGCCACGCAACGTGAAATTGGTACCTTCCAGACGCAGGGCGGCGCCGTTTTGATCCGCTACGCGTGCGCCGTACATCTCGACGTTTTCGATCACGACGTTATCGCCAATGACGACCCAGGTGCCCTTGCCCATCGCATTGCGACCGGCAGCGTCGATTTTCGGGCGTCCATTGACGCCACGAATCGTCAGGTTACTGGGGTAAATACCGCAAACATCGCCGTAATAAGTGTTATTGCCTGCAATTTCAATGATGTCGCCATTGGCCGCGCCGGAAATGGCACTGCACGGAGTGGAAAAAGTCTTGCCGGGACCGACCGAACGGATGGCGGCTGCAGCGTTCAATGCGGAGGTGCCCAGCAATGTCAGGGCGACAGTAGCAATAGCGTGGGAAAAACGGGCGCTAGGCGCAGTGCTAAAAAGATAAAACATCAGATCTCCTGTCGATTGTCGCAACACAAATACTATTTACTTAGAGCAATGTTTGCATGGATAAACACCGCAGTGTTAATTACTGTTAAGAAACTTTTGATGCGCCACCGGATGTGTCGTAAAGGCGCTACATTTTGAGTGAGGTAGCTCACATAGAAGTACGAATAAATCAATAAAAGTGACATTAAAAAACGACGTAAGCAATTAATTAATAAGGAATTTATAAATTTCCCGAAAGAAATCGTGTCACAATTAGCATTTGACTTATTTAAAAATCTACTCGGAAAAAACATCGCCATGCGTTCAAGGTGGGCGATATTCCTCCCGGAACTTGCAAATTTGGGGAAATCGTTTAGTGGCGGGAGAGGCAAGAAAATGCCTTGAAGTGCCGGACTTTCCAAAAAAGCGACGATTACGAAGACAGTAAAACTGTTGAAACTACAAAGACGAAGTAACTATCTTGTCGTGTGTAACTGAAGCATCGCGCCAGCGCTGTCGCCGTTGCATAGCAGTGGAACGGCTGCCAGCGAGCGGTCGATCGCTTCATCGATCAGCACCTGCTCATCCTTTCGTGGACGGTTCAACACAAAATCCACCACCGGTTGTTGCAAGCCCAGTTCGCGCGGATGGCCAATACCGAGCCGCAAACGCCAGTAATCCTGGGTGCCAAGCGCAGCCGTGATGTCTTTCAAGCCGTTGTGCCCGCCAGAGGAGCCATTTTTTTTGAGTCTGGCTGCGCCAGGTGCAAGGTCCAGCTCGTCATGTACTACCAGCACTTCGCCGGCAGTAATCTTGTAGAAATGCGCCAGTGCGGCAACGGACTGGCCCGACCGGTTCATGAATGTCTGCGGCTCCAGCAACCAAAGATCCGAGCTGCCGAGCGTCGTCCGTGCAATCAGGGCCTGATAACGGCTCTCGCGTGCCAGACGCACCGCACAGGCTTGCGCGAGCCGGTCGACCAACCAGAATCCGGCATTGTGCCGGGTTTCTGCATACTCGGGCCCCGGGTTGCCGAGGCCGACAATCAAACGAATCACCATAAGGAAGTCAGCGGGGGAGTCAACAGTGGAGTCGGCGTTCTTGCACGGCCGTTAAAAAGCCCGCCCTGGCATTCGATGCCGGAGCGGGCAGTTACTGCACGCCGGCATCAAAAAAGCCGGCAGCGGTGTATTACTTCTTTTCGGCAGGTGGCACTGCTGCTGCCGTTGCAGCAGCGGCCGCCTCGGAAGCCGTCGCTTCGCCTTCGGCTTCGACCTTGCCAGTAGGAATCGACGCAGTGGCAATCGTCGGATTGTCATCGCCGCCATGAATGACCACCGTGACGCCTGTAGGCAACTGCAAATCGGACAAGTGCACCGAATTGCCGATTTCTAGCGTTGCCAGATCGACATCGATAAATTCTGGCAAATCAGCTGGCAGGCAAGTGATGTCAAGGTCGGTTGCAACGTGGCTGATGATACCGGCCGACAGCTTTACTGCCGGGGAAATATCCTCGTTGATGAAATGCAGCGGCACCTTGACGTGGATCTTGGATTTAGCGTCGACACGCTGGAAATCCGCATGCAATACCAGTTGTTTGAACGCGTGCATCTGGAAATCGCGCAACAGAACCTGCTCCATCTTGCCGTCGATTTCGAGATCGAGAATCGATGAATGGAAAGTCTCTTTTTTCAGGGCGTGGTACAGCGCATTATGGTCTAGCGTGATGGCAACCGGTGCTGACGAACCGCCATAGACGATACCCGGGGTCTGGCCGGCAATACGCAGGCGGCGGCTCGCTCCGGTCCCCTGCAGATTGCGTACGAATGCGATAACTTTCATGTGAACTCCAGTAAAGCGCGGCATGGAAGTGCCCCGCGGTTGCGATTCCCCGCGACCAGGGAACCGTTAGACGAATGCCGCCGACGGCGGCATTCGGATCAATCAGCAAACAGCGACATGACAGAGTCGCCGGTGGTAATTCTGCGGAAGGTTTCAGCCAGTACTCCGGCGCACGACAGCACGCGAATCTTGCTGCACGCGCGCGCCGCCTCGGACAAGGGAATGGTGTCGGTGACCACCAACTCATCCAGCGGCGAATCGTTGATGCGCTCGATCGCCGGTCCCGACAACACAGCATGCGTACAGTAGGCAACGACCTTGCGTGCACCCCGCTCTTTCAACACTTCCGCAGCCTTGGTCAGCGTGCCGGCGGTGTCGACCATGTCATCCATGATCACGCAGTTGCGGCCATCGACTTCGCCGATGATGTTCATGACCTCGGAAACATTGGCCTTCGGACGGCGCTTGTCGATAATGACCAAATCACAATCGAGCCGCTTGGCAAGCGCCCGCGCGCGCACTACGCCGCCGACGTCTGGCGAGACGACCAGCAGGTCTTCGTAATTCTTGCTCACCAGGTCTGAGAGCAGGATTGGCGATGCATAAATATTGTCTACCGGTATGTCGAAAAAACCCTGGATCTGATCGGCATGCAGATCCATGATCAATACCCGCTCGACGCCGGCTTCCTGCAGCATGTTTGCCACCACCTTGGCCGAAATCGCCACCCTGGCCGAGCGGGGCCGGCGATCCTGGCGGGCGTAGCCGTAATAAGGAATGGCTGCCGTGATGCGTCCCGCCGATGCGCGCTTCAGGGCGTCGACCATCAGCATGATTTCCATCAGGTTGTCGTTGGTCGGTGAGCAGGTCGACTGCAAAACGAAAACGTCCTTGCCGCGTACATTTTCATTGATCTCGACGACGACTTCGCCATCCGAAAACTTCGACACCACCGCTTTGCCGAGTGGAATGCCGAGCTGGCGTGCCACTTCAAGCGCCAGTTCCGGATTTGCGTTGCCAGTGAAAACCATCAGGTTTTCGAGTGCCATGGAATTCCTGACTCGGTAAAAAGCCGCCAGGCCCGACTGTGTCAGTCTCGCAGTGGCGGCGTGCAGGCGGCAAGGATGAAAGTAAAGAATGGCAGGGGAAGAAGGATTCGAACCTTCGAATGCTGGAATCAAAATCCAGTGCCTTAACCGGCTTGGCGATTCCCCTACGCAACTGATTGTTCATCGTCATCCAACGACAAACGAATTCTGTGTCTACGATTGCTGCAAATGAAACAGCGGGTGACGGGCAAGTGCCTCCGCTTTCCATACCTTCCAACTATTGCACGACGCATCGGCAGCGTCGGCGACACCGCTACGCAAGCGAGACAGCGTGGCGTCGATTGCTGCGTCCGCCTGATGCTCGGTCTCGAAGGCGCAAAATACACATGCGCCCGAACCAGTCATGCGCGCCTTGCCGAACTGTGCGAGCCATGCAACGGCTGCCGCAATTGGCGCATGCAAGGCAGCAGCGACATCCTGCAAGTCGTTTTTCCCAAAGCCAATCGGCACCCTGGAAAAGTCCGCTATTCTGACGGGTTTGGTATTGCTTGTCAAATGCAGCGCGTTGAAAATCGTTGCAGTCGGCACCGCCACTCCGGGTTCGATCACCACGTACCAGCATGCCGGTGTATCGACAGCGGTCAGAGCTTCGCCGATCCCTTCGGCAAAGGCATTTTGGCCAAAGATGAAAAACGGCACATCGGCACCTAGTGTCAGGCCGAGCGCCATCAATTCCTGTCGCGATAGTCTGGTATTCCACAGTTGATTGAGTGCCATGAGCGTGGTGGCTGCGTCGGACGAGCCACCGCCCAGACCGCCGCCCATCGGCAGGTGCTTGTCGATATCGATATCGACGCCAGGTGCCGGGCGCCCGGTGCGTTCCAAAAACGTTGCTTGCAGGAGGCGCGCGGCGCGTACCGTCAGATCAGCCTCTTCCGCAACGCCATCCAGAGCGCTGATGCGGCGTACGGTACCATCCTCACGCAGCTTGAAATGCAGCACATCCCCATGGTCGAGCAGCTGGTAGACGGTTTGCAGCAAGTGGTAACCATCAGGCCGGCGGCCAGTCACATGCAGGAACAGGTTGAGTTTGGCAGGCGCAGGACAATTGACCAAGCTGCCGCTGTGATCAGCGTCGCGATGGCTCGACAGCGCATTCAACCCGGCCCCCGATTTATCGCAGGCCGTTGCTGCCATTGATCGAGCACGATGCGCAGGCTGACGTTACCAGCCTGGCTGGTCAAGCGCTGCAAGTCGATGCGTCTGGGGCGCCCTTCTTGCCATAGCGGATAACGAATCAGCCAGCCATCTACCGTGTTGACGAATCCAGCGTCACTGTTGGCGGTGGCGGTGGCGGTGGCGCTGGCAACATAGGGCATGCCGCGCTGGTCCATCGCAAAACCCTGCAACCAGTTGCGCAAGCCGGCGATCGGCAACGGCCAGCCCAATGCACTGGCTGTCAGTGCATCCACATTGCCTTCACTGCGGGGCGGTTGACCATTTTGAGTCAGGGTCGACACGGACGGCGTGACGTCAATCGTTGCCAGCGTCTGACCGAACGGTGTAAAAAGTGCGATGCGTGTCAGGTTCGCGCTTTGGTTCCAGGTAAATTTTCCATCGAGCACCCGTTCCAGGCCATCCTGTTCGTAACGCAGCGAAAGACGCCCGCCAAGGTCGATGTTTTCTTGATACTGCCGGGTCGCGCCAGCCGATGCACTGGTCTTCGGACCCGGCAAATCGGATTTTTGCGGCACGACCGGGGTGCTGCAGCCGGTTGCCAGCAGGCACAAGGCAGATGCCAGTAGCGGCCCGACACTGCGCATGACGCGTGTTTCGATCAGTCTCTTCATGTCAGAGGCTTGCCCGCAATCGCAGGAGCGTGCTTCTCAGCGCATCGTTTTTCGGGTCCTTGGCACGGGCGTCGCGCCAGAATTTATGGGCCTCATCGCGCTGGCCCTTCACCCACAACACTTCGCCCAGGTGCACGGCGATTTCCGGATCGGCACGGATCGAGTAAGCGCGGCGCAGCAATTGTTCGGCTTCCGTCAGCTTCCCCATGCGGTATTGCACCCAACCCAGGCTATCCATGATGAAGGGATCCTCGGGGGCGATCATGTGCGCTTTTTCCACCAAAGCGTACGCCTCCGGCAAACGAATATTGCGCTCGGCGAGGGAATAACCCAGCGCGTTGTAGGCATTCTGGTTAGCTGGCGCCAGTTCGATGACCCGGCGCAGGGATTGTTCCATGAGCAGGAAGTTGTTGCTCTTTTCGGCGATCATCGCGTAGTCGTATAGCAGATCGGTATTGTCAGGATACTGCTTCAGCGCGTCGTCGAGCAGTGAAAACGCGATGTTTTCCTGATCCGCCTCGCGCACCATTTGCGCTTCGACCAGTATCACCCGTACCTTGTCGGCCTCGTCTTTTGGACTGACTTCCTGCAAAAGGCGTCGGCCTTCGGCCAGATTGCCGTGCTTGGCAACGATCTGGGCGCGCTTGAGCTGCGCGCTCAGCTGCGCCTCACCGGATTCGATTTGCGCCAGCCATTTCAGGGCTGCCGTCGTATCGTTGCGCTCTTCGGCAATCTGCGCCAGGAGCAACAATGCCTGACTCGGGTCGCGATCGTTGTCTGGTCTGGCGGCCAGTGCATTGACATAGCTGCTCAGGTATTTTTCCGCTTCCGGCAATTGATTGGTCTGTACACCGAGCATGCCCAATGCATACAGGCTGGTCAGGTTGCCGGGCTGGGCTGTCAGTAGTTGCTTGAATTGCGCTTGTGCACCAACGTAATCTTTTTCTTCCACCAAGGTGCGCGCATAGGCGGTGCGCACCTCGACCGATTGCGGATTGGCCGTCAGAAATTGTGCCAGCACCTTCGTCGCCTCAATTTTGTTCGGCGTCACCTGGGCCAGGGTCAGTATGGCTATTTCGGCATCCGGCTTTTGTGCCAGCGCGGTGCGCGCTTCCGCATCCGCACGTTTCATGTCACCCCGGTTAAAGGCGCTCAATGCCAGGGCGATGTGGCTTTCAGGAAGATCGGGGTAGGGTGCGACGAGCGTGTCGAGCAGGTTGAATGCCGATTCCTTGTTCTTGGCATTGGCAAGCAGTCGCTGGGCCTGCAGGATCAAGGCCGGGCGCGCCTGCGGGCTTGCCTCTGCCAGACGTTGTGCAAGAATGACGCGTGCCTCCTCGAGGTTGTCGCTCAAAAGCATGAAGCCGACATAGTATTGACTTGCCTCGGCAGAGCCGGGTGCCAACTCACGCCAAAGTCGCACGGCATTCAGCGCTTCGCTGGCCTGCTTGGCGCTCAGAGCAATTTCAGCGGCACGCCGCGCCAAACGAGGGTCTCGGGTTTGCTGGGCCGCGCGCATCTGGGCGGCGTAGGCGTTTTGCCAATCGCCTCGTTGAAAAGCAATCTCGGCGGCGAGCAATTTGAACAACAATTCGTCGGTCAGTATTCCCGCCGGCAGCGAATCGTTGTTCGGCGGCGCATCGGGCCGATTGTCGGTACGCTCGGATTCGGTAGCCCGGGCTGGTGTCATGCCACCTTCTGCAGCCGTTTGTAGCAGCGGCGCCGGTGTCGGGCCAGGTGATGTCGCAAGCGCCAGCGCTGTGCAGCCGGTCAATAACGACGACATCGTTACAATAAAGAATGCAGTTTTCAAATGAGCTTCCTGGCGAGAACGCAAGCTTTGATTCTACGCCCAACTTGCATTCGACGCCTATTGCCGCATCTGCATGGATACCTCATATGGGGCTTCTCAAAAGCCGAACCGAACATGCCGGAATTACCAGAAGTCGAAGTGACCCGCCTCGGCATCGCGCCGCATCTCGAAGGGCAGACTGTGACGGCGGTCGTGATGCGCCATGCCGGACTGCGCTGGCCGTTCCCGCCCGATCTGGAAATGCAACTGGCGGGCCGGATCGTACGACGGGCGGCACGACGCGGCAAATATCTCCTGCTCGAATTCGACCATGGCACCTTGCTGCTGCATCTCGGAATGTCCGGTCATTTGCGAATCCTGGCCAATCCGACCGTGCCGGAAAAGCACGATCATTTTGACCTGGTAGTTGGCTCACAATTGATGCGCCTGACCGATCCACGCCGCTTCGGCGCAGTGCTCTGGCATGCTGCAGGCGAGGGCGACGTCGCCAATCACCTATTACTGCGCGGCCTCGGCGTAGAGCCGCTGGAGCCGCATTTTTCCGCTGAGTTGTTGTATCGACAAACCCGAAATCGTGCCGCCCCGATCAAGCAAGTGTTGTTGATGGGCGACATCGTGGTCGGCGTCGGTAACATCTATGCGTCCGAAAGCCTGTTTCGCGCGGGTATCAATCCAAAAACGTCGGCGCGCCGCATCAGCCTGGCTCGTTATGAAAAGCTGGCCGAGGCGATTCGCGACATTCTCGCCCAAGCCATCGCGCAGGGCGGTAGCACCCTGCGCGATTTTGTCGGTGCGAACGGCCAAGCCGGTTATTTCCAGCAGAGCTATTTTGTCTACGATCGCAGCGGCCAACAATGTCGCATTTGTGCAGGGCTGGTGCGGCAAATTCGGCAAGGCCAACGCTCAACGTTTTATTGCGTCAATTGTCAAAAGTGACTGCAGATGCTAGATTGAAGAGTTGATTATAAGTAAGTTTCAACTGGCAACTGGCAACTAGGAACGGGAGTCACCGTGAGCGATCTGCTCGAAGCATTCGAACGTTTTGGTAGCTGGCGTACAGGTGCCAGGAAAGCCCTGGAAGATTACGGGCGCGGTATCGACGCTGCCGGCGTTGGCGATCCTGCCAGCCATGCGTGCATTGCCCGGTTACAGGCTCGCCTGGCGGAGGACAAGCTTTCGATCGCATTCGTCGCCGAATTTTCGCGTGGTAAATCTGAATTGATCAACGCCATATTCTTTGCCGATTATGGGCAACGAATTGTTCCTTCCTCTGCTGGTCGTACAACCATGTGCCCAACCGAGTTACGCTACGACGCCGCAGCCGAGCCCTGCATTCGCCTGCTGCCGATCGAAACCCGGGCCGAATCACGCAGTACCAGCGAATTCAGGGATTGTCCGCACTCCTGGACCACCTTGCCGCTGGAACTCGGGTCCGCTGAAGCAATGCAAGAGGCTTTTCAGCAGGTCGGCCTGACCAAGCGAGTGCCAATCGGGCAGGCGGCGCAGTATGGTCTGTTCGATGCCGACGACCCGGACGCTGCCAGCGCCGTGGATGTGGACGGCACTGTAGAAATTTCAGCGTGGCGACATGCAATCGTCAATTTTCCACATCCGTTGCTAAAGCAGGGATTGGTGATCATCGATACGCCTGGTTTGAATGCCATCGGCACCGAACCCGACCTGACGCTGCACTTGATTCCGAATGCGCATGTAGTGCTGTTCGTGCTGGGGGCCGACACCGGCGTGACAAAAAGCGATATTGCGCTCTGGCGTAAACATGTCGGTGGCGCAGGCGCACGGCGCGTGGCGGTGATGAACAAGATTGACAGCCTGTGGGACGAGCTTCGCACGCCTGCAGAAATCAATGCCGAGGTAGAAAGCCAGGTGCAGGGCGTGGCGCAGGCCCTCGGGCTGGCACCGTCGGAGGTTTTTCCGGTTTCTGCCCGAAAAGCGCTGGTGGCGAAGATCCGCAAAAATTCCCTGTTGCTGCAACGCAGCCGGATGCCAGCGCTGGAGCATGCCTTGTCGGCCGACCTGGTTCCGGCACGCCAGCTGATTGTGCACGATCAACTGGCGCATGAGCTGGCTGCGCTGACTGCATCGCGACGGGCATTGATCGATACGCGCCTGCGCAGCGTGGTAGAGCAATTGTTCGAACTCAAGAGCTTGCGTGGCAAGAATCAGAAAATCGTCGAGCACATGAAAAAGCGTATCGATATAGAAAGCCGTGAATTCGATGACAGTCTGTGTGCGTTACAAGCGACCCGCACCGTGCTGGCGCGTCTTTCGGCAGAGATGTTTTTAGTTCTGGGCATGGCTACTCTGAGTCAGGATGCCCGTAACGCTCGGTTGGAAATGGACCACAGCTTTTTTTCCATGGGTTTGCGGCAGGCGGTGCGGCAGTTTTTCGAGCAGGTTCAGGCCAACCTGGTCGCATCGGACCAGACGATCAAAGAAATCAATGCGATGATGACGGCAATGTACCGAAAATTTTCCGGTGAACATGGCTTGGCACTGTCCACGCCGATGACGTTTTCGCTGGCCAGATATCGCAACGAAATCGCCGTGATCGATACGGTATATCAACAGCAATTCGGCGCTGCTGCGATTCTGACGACATCGCAACTGACACTGATGCAAAAGTTTTTCAATTCGATCGCGTTGCGGGTAAAACAAACTTTTCTGCGTGCCAATCAGGATGTGGAAACCTGGTTGCAAATGCTCATGTCGCCGCTCGATGCCCAGATCAATGAACATCGGGCCCAGCTACAGCAGCGCCGGCAATCGATCGAGCGTATTTACCTGGCTGCCGGCGGCCTGGAAGAAAAATTACAAATGCTGGAATCGCTGCAGACGGAGTGCGACCATCGCAACCGGGTGCTGATGCGAGTCGAAGCCAGCCTGCAACAGGCAGTATCGATGCAACCCTTGTTACTGGAGACTGAGCAATAGATGAAGCAAATGGCGTTGCAGGAAAAAACAGAAGGTCTGTCGCAAAAAAACAAGGCACTTGCCCTGCCAGAAGATTCGAGTTTTTCAGCTGATCTGATTGCCTGGCAAAAAAACCATGGCCGGCACACCCTGCCGTGGCAAAACACCAGGGACGCTTACCGGATATGGCTTTCCGAAATCATGCTGCAGCAAACCCAGGTGGCAGCCGTCATCCCGTACTATCTGAAATTTTTACAGCGCTTTCCGGATGTCACCACCCTGGCCGCAGCGCCGTCCGAAGAAGTCATGGCGCACTGGAGCGGCTTGGGGTATTACTCCAGGGCGCGCAACCTGCATCGCTGCGCACGCGAGATCGTCGCTTCGTACTGTGGCGTATTTCCGGACGATCCGGCGCTGCTGGCCGAGTTGCCGGGAATAGGGCGCTCTACGGCGGCTGCCATCGCTGCGTTTTCATACGGCACTCGCGCGGCCATCATGGATGGCAATGTGAAGCGCGTGTTTGCCCGGATATTCGGTATCGACACCTATCCTGGAGAACGAAAAACCGAACAGTATCTATGGCAATTGGCGGTATCACTGCTGCCACATACGGGATTGCAATCCGATATCCAGGCTTACACTCAAGGCTTGATGGACCTAGGCGCAACGCTATGCACCCGTGGAAAACCGGCGTGCGAACGCTGTCCGCTGGCAGACCGCTGCATCGCACTAGCTACTGGCCGGGTCGCCGAACTGCCGATTCGCAAGCCGAAAAAAGCCATACCAGAAAAGCATGCGGTGATGCTGGTGGTGGTTGATCAGCACCAGGTGTTGTTGACGCGGCGCCCGGAACACGGTATCTGGGGTGGCTTGTTATCGCTGCCGGAACTCGATGGCTTCACTGCTACCGCACATGGCTGCGCCGACGACGACGATGATATGCGTGCGAGTACACGAAAGTTGATCGGGCACGCCCTGGACCGATTTGGCGACCTCGCCAGTTGCATCATGCTGCAACCGTTTTCCCATGGCTTCACCCATTTCAAGCTGCATGTGACGCCTTATCGCGTGTCATTGGCTCAGCGCAGGAAAATGCTGGGCGAGACCGATCAGGTGTGGGTCGATGTCGCCCAACTGGACGCTGCGCCTCTGCCGGCGCCGGTTCGCAAGCTTCTGCAACAACTGTTCAGGACCGACGATCTGTTTTCTGCCTGACCTGAAGCACTTCTTCTTGCTTCAGCAGGTGCAACACCAAATCCATTCGACTTTCCGCATCTTCTACTTCGAGTAATTTTTGTCGGGCTTTCAGGGGAAGCGGCAAGATTTCCGACCAGCGATCAGCTACCCATCCGGTGTCGTCCAGGCGGATCGGCAAGGTGAACGGGCTGTCCGAGATCTTTTCCATACCGCAGGCCTGGCGGCGGTCGAGATCGTCGATGATGATTTTCAGGGTATCGGCGCAATCGACATGCGCACCGGCCGGCAGGATCGGCGTATCGGACACGATCGGATCAATCTGCGCTTCGAGCTGCTTGTTGGCCAGGCGTCGGGTTCGGCGAATGCGAAACCGCAGGCCGCCACGCGTTCTCAGCTTCAACACTCCGAGTTGCGGCATGTCCCAACTGGTGATGTGAGCAATGCAGCCGACATTTTCCAGTTCACTAGAGTCGCTGCTCTCGGAGCCCGATTTCAGCAACACCACGCCAAACTGTGAATCGCGACGCATGCAGTCTCGTATCATATCGATGCAACAGGCCTCGACCACTCGAAGTGGCAACACACCGTCCGGAAACAGCACGGTTTTCAAAGGAAACAATGGCATCCAGGTAGTGTTGTTGGTCATGGCAGATCGACCTTTTACGGGTAACGGTCAGACGTCGGAAATGCGCGCGTCGTGCGAAGACAGCTCGCGATGACGTAACAGCACGCGCTCGTTCGGCTTGAAATAACTGGCAAGCTCTTCCGTGAAATATACCGAGCGGTGCTGGCCGCCGGTGCAGCCGATCGCCACGGTGAGATAACTGCGGTTATCTCGCTTGAAAGAAGGTAGCCATCTCTCGACGAAGCCCGTGATATCCGCAAGAAGTTCACCGGCTTCGGGTTGCGCCGCCAGAAATGCCGCCACCGGCGCATCCCTGCCAGTCATGCGCCGCAGCGTCACGTCGTAATATGGGTTTGGCAACATGCGCACATCGAACACCAGGTCAGCATCGAGCGGTACGCCGAATTTGAAGGCGAAGGATTCGAACAGCAGCGTCAGCGGCGCGCGCTCGGTTTCGACCAAATCTTTCAACCACAACCGCAGTTTGCTGGCCGACAGGCCCGAGGTGTCGATCACATGGCCCAAGCCTTCGATGGCGACCAGCATTTCCCGCTCGTGCAGGATGCATTCGATAAGCGTGGGACGGTCGGCGGGGTCCTGGTCGGGACGTACGCGATGTGAAAGCGGGTGACTGCGTCGGGTTTCGGAAAATCGAGCGATCAGCGATTCGGTTTTGGCCGTGAAAAACAGCACCTTGACATCGTGTCCGTCGTCTTTCAGCAGTTGGATGTCGGCGGGCAGGCTGGCCAGGGAATCGGCGCTACGCGCATCCATGGCAACGGCCAGTGTCGTGGCACCTTCTTTCATCCGCGTGGCTACCAGATCACGCAACAGACTGGGTGGCAGGTTATCGACGCAGAAATAGCCAGCATCTTCGAGTGCGTTCAGGCCGACGGACTTGCCTGAGCCGGAAATGCCGGTGATGAGAATAATTCGCATAGGAAATTATAGTACAGCGTGCAGCCCTTTAGCCTGCGTCCATTGCTTTTTGTTGGCGCTCCATGAATTCTTTGAGAGTGTCGATGCCACGAAGTTGCAAAATTGTATTGCGCACCGCTGCCTCCAGCAATACCGCAAGGTTGCGGCCGGCTTCCACCGGGATCACGACTTTGCGAATGGGCAATCCCAGCACGTCCTGCGTCTGGGAGTGCAACGGCAGGCGCTCATAATTTTCTTCCAGTGTGCTGCGCCTGACCAAGTGCACGATCAGCTTCAGTCGCATCTTGCGCCGCACCGCTGTCTCGCCGAAGATGGTTTTGATATCCAGCAAGCCCAGGCCGCGTACTTCCAGCAGATTTTGCAGCAGGGGTGGGCAACGGCCTTCGATCATGTTCGGTGCGATCCGTGCGAATTCCACGGCATCGTCGGCAACCAGGCCGTGATTGCGGGAAACCAGTTCCAGTCCAAGTTCGCTCTTGCCGAGGCCGGATTCGCCTGTGATCAGCACGCCCACGCCGAGCACGTCCATGAATACGCCATGCATGGTCATGCGTTGCGCCAGTTTTTTCGACAGGTACACGCGCAGGTAATCGATCACCTGTGCCGCAGGCAAAGGCGTGGAAAAGAGGGGGATGTTCTTTTCGTCGCAAACCGCGAGGATATAGGCCGGCGTTTCCAGGCCTTGCGCGATGATGAAGGCAGGTGGTTCTCCAGCGACCAGTTCTTCAGTCTGGTGCATGCGTGCCGTGGCCGACAGACGCTGGTAGTACTCGGTTTCCTGATGGCCGAAAACCTGTATGCGGCCAGGGTGGATCAGGTTCAGGTGCCCGACCTGATCGGCAGCCGAGGTAGCATCGCCGGTAATGCGTCGCTCCCCACCCGGAAAGCCGGCGAACCAGCCTAACTGCAGCGATTCACGGTTATCGTCGTAGAGTTGCTGGATCGTTAGCAGGGTGGTCGAGTGCATGGATGGGAGCGGGCCTCTAGCCCATGCTTTGCATGCTGGGTTGCCAGGTGACGATCCTGGCATGGGCAGCAGCAGCGTCAGGCGCGTTGAGCAACACATCACGAAACGATGTGTCGGAGAACATTTCTGCAATTTCCGACAATATTTCCAGGTGCTGCTGCGTGACGTGGTCTGGAATCAGCAAAAATACCAGCAATCGCACTGGCAGGCCGTCGGGCGACTCGAATGGAATCGGCTCAGCCAGTCGCACGAATGCAGCGATCGGCGCTTTCAATCCCTTGACCCGGCCATGCGGTACTGCAACCCCATGACCAAGGCCGGTCGAGCCGAGCCGCTCCCGTGCGAACAAATTTTCGGAGACTGCCGAACGAGCAATACCTGCGTTATTTTCGAACATTAAACCCGCCTGTTCAAAGGCACGCTTCTTGCTCGACACGTCAAGGTCGAGAATCACATTATCGGCGGATAGAATCTGGCTAAAATAAGTCATGTTGCAAATAAAAAATAAATTCTTTCAAGAATTATAGGCGCGATTTTGCTGCCTATCCATGCCTTCCACCCAAACAGAATGAAGGGCGTTGCTATAAAGAAACATAAGCGCCACTGTACACAACAGCTATGTCCAGCAGCCATGCAACACCGTATTTGGGCATCCTCATCGAGTTATCAACCTACTGTCTTGCGCTACGCCCATTCAGCGGCCTTTGCCCGGTTGAAAAGTTGCTTCGCCAAGGATTGATGTCGATGCCGCCGCGACGCGTGTAGCGTGCATACACTGCAAGTTTCTTCGGCTGGCACTGCCGCAGGATATCGACAAAAATTCGTTCCACACATTGTTCATGGAATTCATGATGCTCCCGAAAGCCGATCAAATATTTCAGCAATCCTTGCTGATCGATCGGCGCGCCCACATAACGAATTTGCACGCTTGCCCAATCCGGTTGCCCGGTAATCAGGCAATTCGATTTGAGCAAATGCGATACCAGCGTTTCCTCGACCGTCGATTCCTGCTGGCTTGCCTTCAACAGACGCGGATCGGGCAGGTAAGCATCGACTTCGATATCGAGCCGGTCAAGCAGGAGCCCTTCGAGTTCTGTCATGCGCAATTGGTGGAAGCTCTCCGGTAAGGTCAGCGTCACTTGCACCGGCGCACCGAAGCCGGCTGAAAGGTCGTCGTGCAGGAGTGCAACGAATGCCTCGCTGCTAGCGAGCCGAGTCTGGTTGAAAGCATTCAGATAAAGCTTCAAGGATTTCGACTCGATGATATTGGGCGAATCTGCCGGAACGGTCACGGTCACCAACGCAATCTGCGGTTTGCCGCGCAAGTTCAGCCACGACACCTCGTACGCATTCCAGATGTCGATGCCAAAAAACGGTAGCGTGCCGTTCAAGCCCAGCTCATCGCGTTTTGTGTTGCGGGAAATCGGATACAGCAAGCCCGCATCGTAATGGGTTGGATAGGTCGTCGGTTGCCCGAGCAACGAGCCGCGTCTGGTGTTGTCAGAAGGCGGCGTCGGTTGTGGCATCGGTTGTGGCGTCGAAGAAATTGTCATGGCGAAATTACCGCAGGTGAGAGGCAGTCAGGCCTGCACAATGCGGCATTCTGACAGAACCATGCGGGGCCTGTTGAGCAGCGCTCAGTCGTTGAATTGTGGAAATCAAATCGATGTTTATAAAAACAACTTGTAAACCGGGTTATCGGTCTCGTTCCAGAAACGATACCCGAGGCTGTTCAGGAAATCATGGAAGGCAGCCATCTCTTCAGCCGGCACCTGGATACCGACCAGGATGCGCCCGACATCGCCGCCCTGATTACGGTAATGAAACAGGCTGATGTTCCAGTTCGGCGCCATGCTGTCGAGAAAACGCATCAATGCACCAGGGCGTTCCGGGAATTCGAACCGATACAACAGTTCGTTTTCAGCAAGCACGCTCTTGCCACCGACCAGGTGTCGGATATGCAGCTTGCCTAGTTCGTCATGGGTCAGATCCAGTGTGGGAAATCCCTGCTCGCCAAAATAACGACTGATCCGGCCCGGCTCGTCGCGCCCGGCGATCTGCAATCCCACGAAAACATGTGCAGTGCGGCCATCGCTGATACGGTAGTTGAATTCAGTGACATTGCGCGGCCCGACCAGCTTAGAAAAGCGCCGGAAGCTGCCACGCTCCTCGGGAATCGTGACGGCGAAAAGAGCTTCGCGCTCTTCCCCGACTTCCGCACGTTCAGCGACATAACGCAGCCGGTCGAAATTCATGTTCGCGCCGCAGGCGATCGTCACCAGCGTCTCCCCGGTCATCGCTTTGCCACTGGCACGTGCGCGGGCGATGTATTCCTTGGCGCCGGCAACGGCGAGCGCACCTGCCGGCTCCAGGATGCTGCGGGTATCCTGAAATACATCCTTGATGGCGGCACACACGGCGTCGGTATCGACCAGGATAATCTCGTCGACGACCTGTTGCGCCAGACGAAATGTTTCCTCGCCCACCAGCTTGACCGCAGTGCCGTCCGAAAACAAACCGACGTCGGCCAACGTTACCCGGTGGCCGGCAGCCAGGCTTTGCGCCATCGCATCGGAATCGACGGTCTGCACGCCGATGATCCTAATGTCCGGCCGCACGGCCTTCACGAACGCACCGACGCCGGCGATCAGCCCACCGCCGCCAATAGCCACGAAAATTGCATGAATTGGGTCCGGGTGCTGGCGCAGAATTTCCATGCCCACAGTGCCCTGGCCGGCGATCACATCCGGGTCGTCGAAGGGGTGGACGAAGGTCATCTGGTGTTGCTGCTCTAGCGCTAGCGCGTGATGATAGGCATCGGTGAACGAATCGCCGAACAGGGCGACCTCGCCACCCCTGGCTCGTACGGCGTCGATTTTTACGGGTGGCGTCGTGGTCGGCATGACGATCAGCGCGCGGCACCCCAGGCGTGTAGCCGCCAAGGCAACGCCTTGCGCATGGTTACCTGCCGAAGCGCAGATCACGCCTCGCGCCAGTTGCGCCGGTGTCAGGTGGGCCATCTTGTTATAGGCGCCGCGCAACTTGAAGCTGAACACGCTCTGCATGTCCTCGCGCTTGAAGTAAATGCGGTTGCCCATGCGCTCGGAGAGCGTCGGCGCGATGTCGAGCGGGGTTTCGACCGCCACGTCATATACCCGGGCAGTCAGGATTTTTTGCAGATAGTCGATAGTCATGGAAGGCAATCAAGGCGGCTGGTCAGGGCAGGCAGTCAGGCCCGCCATGCCGCAGCGAAATAGTCCTGCATTATACTGGCGAGCCCATTTCACCCCACGACCCCGATGATCGAATCCGCCTTCCAATGGTTATTGAGTATGCTTGCGATACCGCAAGTTGGCTTGAGTTCCGTATTCATCATCAGTTTCATTTCCGCGACCCTGGTGCCGCTAGGTTCCGAACCGGCCGTGTTTGCAGCCGTCAAGGCAGCGCCGACAATGTTCTGGCCGCTTGTGGGCGTGGCGACACTTGGCAATACGCTTGGCGGTATCGTCGATTACTGGCTCGGCTACGGCGCACGTCGGGCAATCACCACGCAAAAGCCGGTGCCGGCGTTGCTCGCGCCGGAGCCGGTCGTCAGAAAGGCCTACGCCGCCGAGCGCAGCAAGCGCTGGTTCGGCTGGCTAGAGCGCTATGGTGCCAAGACCATGCTGCTGGCTTGGTTGCCTGGCATCGGCGACCCGATCTGCACGCTGGCAGGATGGCTGAAGTTGCCGTTCTGGCCGAGCGTCGCTTATATGGCGATCGGTAAATTTCTGCGATACCTGACGATGACCTGGTTGCTAATGGAAGTGCCGGACGGGTTCTGGCAATGGGTTGGGCAGTTGTTTTGAGCGAGCAGTTCTGTGCTGACCTGCCCTAAGATTTTCGAGCCATTGAAGATTCGAGAAGATAGCTGCTTGTAAAAGCAAGGGGGCAAGGAAGCAGTGAAAAAAAGCAGGTACAGCGACGAGCAGATCATGCGGATTTTGCGTGGGGCCGACAAGGACACAGTCCCGGAATTGCCGAAACGGTATGGCGTGAGCGGGCGAACCATCTACAGTTGGTGCAAGCGGTATTCATCTGGCAACCACTCTGCCGACACCTTCAACGCAAGGTTGACGGTTCGTAGTTTTACCACGCGGCGCATGGCATTTTCCTTGCCGTTTTTGCATGTTGCCTCGTGAATTTACTTCCACACGACGCAGCGCTACAGTTCCGCAGACAGGTTGTTGAATATATAACTTTAAGCCCACTCAGGGGCAAACGCTATAAGCGCGGCCATGCCTGCTCTGTGCGGGACGGTAGAATCGCTTTTCTTTTCTTTTTAAGCCCATATGACCGACCACCACTCCACTGGCGATGAACGGGTGCGCGCGCCGCACGCCCCCCTGACAAGCTATTACGGATCAGAAGCGAAGCGTGCCGGCTGGGTGCGGTCGATGTTTGACCAGACCGCGTCGGACTACGACCGCATAGAGTTGCTGCTCGGTTTTGGCTCCGGCTCCTGGTACCGCCGCCAGGCATTGTTACGGGCTGGACTGGCGCCGGGGATGCGGGTTGCCGATGTCGGCGTCGGTACCGGACTAGTGGCCAGGCAGATTGCTGCCGTGGTCGGCGATCCGACGCTGGTAACCGGCATCGACCCGAGTCCGGGCATGTTGGGCAACGCCCGGGTGCCGGCCGGCGTGCTGCTGGTGGAAGGCACTGCTGAATCGATACCGATCGGTGATGCACAGCTCGATTTTCTCAGCATGGGTTACGCACTGCGCCATATCGGCGATCTGTCGGCCGCGGCGGTGGAATTTCATCGCGTGCTCAAACCCGGTGGACGATTGTGCATTCTTGAAATCACCTGCCCGGAAAATCGTGTTTACAAGCGGCTGTTGAAAGCCTATCTGCGTGGCGTGGTGCCTTTGCTGGCAAAGCTGGGGGCGCGCAATGGCGGTACATCCGAACTCTGGCGCTATTACTGGGACACCATCGAGGAATGCGTATCCCCGGAGCGGGTAATGCGCACCATTGAGCAGGCCGGGTTCGTCGATGTCAGGCGTCATTGCGAACTGGGAATTTTTTCTGAATATACGGCAATCAAAACCGGCAATTAACGCAACCTGGCCATGGGGTAGCCCCGGCTGTTTTGCCGGGAATTCAAATACGAAAGCATTCGATGAAATATTCTTCACAGGGGAGGCTGTTTACACGCAATGGAAACGATAGGCGGGAAGAGGCCTACCAGACTGATTTGCAGGCAGCCATGCAAGGGATTTCACTAGGGCCGGCAATCACTGCTAACCAGCAAGTGCCTCATCGTTATCCTTTTCCTCATCCATTTCCGCATCCCTTTCCTGCTCCCGTTCGCGCGCAATACGAACCGAACAGTTCACGCTATGCCAACATGCGAGAGCATCCCCCGCGACCAGCTTGGCGTTCGACGTCAGATATGTATTTCGACCCCGTTGGGAATTTGCATCAGTCTGCCTTTGCACACACCCAGAATCACCTGCCACATCCCGGATATGTTTTGCCACCGCGACCGCCACCGCCACCGCCATCACTGCCATTCCTGGCTCTGGTTCCGGTCTTTCCCGTCTACATCTGCCACTTGGTCGCCCAACCTTTATTTTACGTCCCGCCTCCCCAGCAGCCCGCTGATCGTCGGACTCGTCAACTGCAAATCCCATGTACCTGGGAGGAGCGTGATCGCAGGATGAAAGAAATTCCAATCGGCATTACGCTACAGCCGCTGTCGCGATTTGTCAGTCAACCGACTAATTCGGCAGTGACGCCCGACATTCTCAATCTCCTGGCCTGGTGCCTGCCAGAACTGTTGCGCGAAACAGAAAGAGCCGATGCCAGTGAAATCAACTCGACGAACGTTTCGGTATTTTTAGAAGGATTTCGCTACTATGCCGACAATCCTGGCTTGACTGACGAATGTATCGGCAACTTCGCGGATGGCATCACGCACTGGTTGCAACATCCGCTATAGAAGCTTGAGCCACAGTCGATCAGCACGCTACTCTTCAACCTAAAACACCTGCGCGATGTTCCTGAAATGCGAACTCTGTTATCGGCGGCGGTGCCGCATATAAAGGGCGCTTGGCCATTCAATTCACCTAAAGTAAGCCGTGCCTTGCACGGCTTGAAAAACACCGACGATAGTCCGGAAGCGCGTCGCGTGCTGTCGGCGTTGACGATCCATCTGGAGGGCATAAGCCAACTGGACCCACGAGCCATCTCCAGTGCCTTTCGCGGCCTGCAGCGCATGAATGGCAATAGCGAAGTGTGACGAATATTAAAGGCGTTGACGCCACATGTTCGAAATGCGCAACCACGCTACACGCAGGATGTAGTCAGTGTTTTCTACGGCATGGAGAGCCTGGACAGCTGCAGCAGGGAGACGGAAGGTCTGTTGACAGCGTTATTACCGCATGTAGAGCGCCTGCGATCAATTCAGGCACGAACAATCCATGTTGTACTGTCCAGTTTGCAACGCATGCCCAATAGCCCGGCTTGTAACCGCGTATTCGAGGCGCTGCGGCAACATCTCGTGGACGAAAACAAGAACGCGTTCATGAACATCTTTTCCAACGAAAAAATGGCCGAGCTGTTTCTGCCCGAGGTGATTCTCAGTCTGCGGCGCCACTAGGTCGCCACAGAAGCGCTCATGCTGGTGCATACCGTGGTTGATGTGCTGCATTACCCTCAAAAGCCCAGTCAGGAAATGCTTGCCGACCCAATGACTCGGCGAGAGTGGCTGCTACAGATAATATTAAGCAAGCCAATGCACCCACACGATAAAAATTTTTCAATCGATGCGCTTGACCTGCATGGTTACCGCCATTTGTTGGCTAAAGAGTTATGTGGCCAAGCCCTGAAGATATTTCAAAATCCACCATTTCCCAACACTTTAGTGATCGTATTCGGCAAATCAAACCACAACGCAGGGAACTGAAAAAAAATGCAGCGGGTTGTGGAGGAGGCAGTGTTGTCTTTTTCTAACAGCATAAAATGGAAAGATGGACGCTTAATTTTAACCAGGCCTGTGGCGCACCGGCATTCGTCGGAAGAAAGTTTTTTCTGAGCGCGTTGAAAATTCAAAAATTCGCAGTGCCGCTTTCGTGAGGAATTTCGAGCGCATACCGCAAACAGGGCGAGTGCCGTCGCGATGTGGCCCATTACGATAAAATGTTCTTTTAGCGTTATTCTCTCTTCGCCCCGATGAATGCACCTGTCCAGATTCAAGCCTTGCTCGCCGAGACGCCCAGTGGCGATGCCGCCAGTCGGCTGCGTGAAATTCCGTATAACTACACGTCGTTCTCCGACCGGGAAATTGTCATTCGGTTGCTGGGTGAGGACGCTTGGCGGCTGCTGGACGAACTGCGCGGTGCGCGTCAGACCGGGCGCTCCGCTCGCATGCTGTATGAAGTGCTGGGCGACATCTGGGTTGTGCAGCGCAATCCATACCTGCAGGACGACATGCTCGACAACCCGAAGCGACGCGGCGAACTGGTCGAGGCACTGAACCACCGGTTGGCTGAAGTCGACAAGCGCCGTGTCCTGACGGAGTTAGCCGAAACCGGAGATGCCGAAGCCGCGCGCCGTAGTGCCAGCGTCGGCGCCTTGCTAGCTGCCGCCCGCAAGGCCGTGGCCGCGTTTGCCGAAGAGTTTCGCAGCAGCTACGACCTGCGCAAGCGCACCGTGCGCGTGCTGGGGCGTTATACGGAAAAAGACAATATTAAGTTCGACGGTCTGTCGCGGGTGTCGCATGTGACCGATGCCACCGACTGGCGGGTCGAATATCCCTTCGTCGTGTTGACACCGGACACCGAAGATGAAATGGCCGGGCTAGTCAAGGGTTGTATTGAACTTGGCCTGACAATCATTCCACGCGGCGGCGGTACCGGTTACACCGGCGGCGCTATTCCCCTGACGCCGATGTCGGCTGTCATCAATACCGAAAAGCTGGAAGGGCTGGGCCCGGTGGAAATGACGCGCCTACCTGGCGTGGACCGCGATTACGCAACCATCTACTCCGGCGCGGGCGTAGTTACCAAGCGCGTGTCGGATGCTGCGGAAAAAGCTGGCTTCGTGTTCGCCGTCGATCCGACTTCTGCCGAAGCTTCCTGCATCGGCGGCAATGTCGCCATGAATGCTGGCGGCAAGAAAGCGGTGCTGTGGGGTACGGCGCTGGACAATCTCGCCAGCTGGAGAATGGTCGATCCGAATGGCGACTGGCTGGAGGTGACGCGCCTGGAGCACAACCTGGGCAAGATCCACGATGCCCCGGTGGCGAAGTTCCTGCTCGAATGGCGTCATCCGGTTGAAAAAGGCAGGGATGGCAGCCGGCTCGGTGAGGTGTTCAAGACCGAGCAGCTCGATATTGTCGGCCGCACTTTTCGCAAGGAAGGATTGGGCAAGGATGTCACCGACAAATTCCTGTCGGGCCTGCCGGGCATTCAAAAAGAAGGGTGCGACGGGCTGATCACGTCGGCGCGCTGGATTCTGCATAAAATGCCGAAGCACACCCGTACTGTCTGTCTGGAATTTTTCGGTCAGGCACGCGATGCGATTCCCTCGATCGTCGAAATCAAGGATTACCTGGATGCCGAAACCAAAAAAGGCGGCGCGATTTTGGCCGGGTTGGAGCACCTGGACGAGCGCTATCTGCGAGCCGTCGGTTATGCGACAAAATCCAAGCGTGGGGTAATTCCCAAGATGGCGCTTTTCGGCGATATCGTCGGTGATGACGAAACCGCTGTCGCGCAAGCGGCTTCGGAAGTGGTGCGCATCGCCAATACCCGCGTTGGCGAGGGTTTCATCGCCGTTAGCCCGGAAGCGCGCAAGAAGTTCTGGCTTGATCGGGCTCGCACAGCGGCTATCGCCAGGCACACCAACGCTTTCAAGATCAACGAAGACGTGGTCATTCCACTGAATCGGATGGGTGAATACACCGATGGTATCGAGCGCATCAATATCGATCTGTCGATTCGCAACAAGCTGCAATTGATCGGCGAACTGCAGGTATTCTTCGCGAAAGGCAATCTGCCGCTTGGCAAGAGCGAGGATGCCGAAGCCGACGACATTCCCGCAGCCGAAATGCTGGAAGACCGGGTGCAGCAGGCCGAGGCGCTGCTGCAAGGCATTGCAGCCCGCTGGAACTATCTGCTCACGCACATGGATTGGCCGCTGCGTGAGGCTAAAGCCGATTTACTGACGCTTGGCCTGGACAAGTTCGCTGCCGAGTTCGATACGCGCCTGGAGCGCCAGCCAAACACCACCGTATTCGATCTGACGCAGGATCGCACCCTGCGCATTTCCTGGAAAGCCGATGTGCGGGCCGGATTGCGCCAGCTATTTGCCGGCGGTACTTTCAAGCTGATTCTGGAGGAGTGCACGGCGATTCACAAACGCGTGTTGCGCGGACGGGTGTTCGTAGCCCTGCACATGCATGCCGGCGACGGCAACGTGCATACCAACATACCGGTCAATTCCGATCATTACCAGATGCTGCAGGATGCCCATGCAGCAGTGGTGCGCATCATGCAACTGGCACGCTCGCTCGACGGCGTGATTTCCGGCGAACACGGCATCGGCATCACCAAGCTGGAATTTTTGACCGAAGCAGAGATCGGCGACTTTCGCGCCTACAAGCAGCGCATCGATCCCGAAGGACGGTTCAACAAGGGCAAGCTGCTGAACCTGCCGGGCCTGAATGCGGATCTGCGCAACGCCTATACGCCATCGTTTGGTCTGATGGGCCATGAGTCGCTGATCATGCAGCAGAGCGATATTGGCGCGATCGCCAACAGCGTCAAGGATTGCCTGCGCTGTGGCAAGTGCAAGCCGGTATGCGCCACCCATGTGCCGCGCGCCAACTTGCTGTATTCGCCGCGTAACAAGATTCTGGCGACGTCGCTGCTGGTGGAGGCATTTCTGTACGAAGAGCAGACCCGTCGTGGCGTGTCGATCAAGCATTGGGAAGAGTTCGAGGATGTGGCCGACCATTGCACGGTCTGCCACAAATGCCTGACGCCTTGCCCGGTGGATATCGACTTCGGCGAGGTATCGATGAACATGCGCAATCTGCTGCGCAAAATGAAGAAAAAGTCATTTAATCCCGGTACCAGCGCAGCGATGTTTTTCCTCAATGCAAAGGACCCGGCAACCATCAATGCCACGCGCCAGGTGATGATGGGCTGGGGTTTCAAGGCCCAGCGGCTGGGCCACGATCTGCTGAAAAAATTTGCCAGGAAGCAGACCAAGGCGCCACCGTCAACGCATGGCAAGCCACCGATGAAAGAGCAGGTAATTCACTTCATCAACAAGAAAATGCCGGGTAACCTGCCCAAAAAGACGGCGCGTGCACTGCTCGATATCGAGGACGACAAGATCATCCCGATCATCCGCGATCCAGCCACGACGACTGCCGACACCGAAGCCGTGTTCTATTTTCCGGGCTGCGGCTCGGAGCGGCTGTTTTCTCAAGTCGGTCTGGCGACGCAGGCGATGTTGTGGAATGTGGGTGTGCAAACAGTGCTGCCACCAGGCTACCTGTGCTGCGGCTATCCGCAGCGCAGCGCCGGCGATTTCGACAAGGGCGACAAGATCATCACCGACAACCGGGTGCTGTTCCATCGGGTCGCCAACACATTGAATTACCTGGATATCAAAACCGTGGTCGTGTCGTGCGGCACTTGCTACGACCAGCTCGCCGGCTACCAGTTCGACAAGATTTTTCCTGGCTGCCGCATCATCGACATTCATGAATATCTGATGGAGAAGGGCGTTCGGCTCGAAGGCGTCACCGGTACCCGTTATATGTATCACGATCCCTGCCATACGCCGATGAAGCTGCAGGACCCGTTGAAAACTGTCAATGCGCTCATCACTACGGTCGACAACGTCAAGGTCGAAAAGAACGACCGCTGCTGTGGCGAAGCCGGCACGCTGGCCGTCGGGCGGGCGGACATCTCAACGCAAATCCGCTTTCGCAAGGAAGAAGAAATGCTCAAGGGGGCCGACAAGATGCGCGCCGATGGCTTTACCGGTGAGGTGAAAGTGCTGACTTCCTGCCCCGCCTGCCTGCAGGGCTTGTCGCGCTTCAACGACGATTCCGGTACCAAGGCCGATTACATCGTGGTCGAGATGGCAAAGCATCTGCTTGGTGAAAACTGGCTGCCCGAGTATGTCGCGCGGGCAAATGCCGGCGGCATCGAGCGCATACTGGTTTGATGCGGGGTCTGTAATGTCCAACACGGCTTTCGAAGTGATGTCCGATTCTGCCATTTGCGAGCTATGTCACGGGGCCGGCGGCGAAATCCTGTTTCAGCATCCGAAGCTGCGCGTGGTGCTGGTCGACGATACGCTGCACCCCGGTTTCTGCCGGGTGGTGTGGCAGGCACACGCGCGTGAGATGACGGACCTCCCGCCAGCAGACCGGGCTTTGTTCATGACAGCGGTGTGGCAAGTGGAGCAAGCCATGCGCACCGTGCTGCAGCCACAGAAGATCAATCTTGCCAGCCTCGGCAACCTGACGCCGCACCTGCACTGGCACGTCATTGCACGCAATGCCGACGATGCGCATTTCCCGCAGTCGGTATGGGGCGTGCAACAGCGCACGCCAGACCCGGCCGCATTGGCTGCAACCAGATCATTGCTGCCGAAACTACGTGAATCGATCGCCAGAGGATGCATGACATTATGACAACGGCAAGCAAGCAAAGCACGCAAAGTACGCCGATGGCGGTGCCCTCTGCGTTGACGGTGCGCACGCAATCGCGTCTGCTCGAAGTGACGTTTGGCGAAGAAGAGTTCAGTTTGCCGTTCGAGCTATTGCGCGTTTATTCACCATCGGCTGCGGTACGCGGACATGGCACGGGGCAGGAGACGCTTCAGACCGGCATGCGCAACGTTGCCATCGATTCACTAGAGCAAGTCGGCAACTACGCGGTGCAGCCACGATTTTCCGATGGTCACAGTACCGGCATCTATTCCTGGGACTATTTGTACTGGCTCGGGCTAAACCAGGAGCCGCTGTGGGAAGAGTATTTGCAGCGCCTGGAAACAGCCGGCTTTACGCGTGAAACGGGCCGCGATACGCCCATGAGGAATTCCTGATCATGCCCAACACCACGCATTTTGGTTTTGAAACCGTTCCCGAAGACCAGAAGGTGAGCAAGGTCGCGGATGTATTTCACTCGGTCGCAGCCAAGTACGACGTCATGAACGATGTGATGTCGGCTGGCCTGCATCGGCTCTGGAAAGCCGTCACCATTGCGCATGCAGGCGTACGGCCCGGTTTCAAGGTGCTCGATATCGCCGGCGGTACGGGTGACCTGGCGCTGGCATTCGCCAGGCAGGCTGGCCCGAACGGTCAGGTCTGGTTAAGCGATATCAATGAGTCCATGCTGCGCGTTGGCCGTGACCGGCTCTTGAATAATGGTCTTGCAGTCCCCATTTCACTGTGTGATGCGGAACAGTTGCCTTTTCCGGATAGTTATTTCGACCGTGTCAGTGTTGCGTTCGGATTGCGCAACATGACCCACAAGGATGTCGCACTAAGCGAAATGCAGCGGGTGCTGAAACCTGGCGGCAAACTGCTGGTGCTGGAATTTTCCAAGATATGGGAGCCGTTAAAAAAACCTTATGATATTTACTCGTTTTCAGTGTTGCCTTGGCTGGGGCAGCGCATTGCCGGTGATGCGGAGAGTTACCGTTATCTTGCAGAATCGATCCGCATGCATCCCGACCAGGAAACCCTGAAATCAATGATGGAACAGGCAGGTCTTAATAGAGTAGAGTACGTGAACTTGACAGCCGGTGTTGCGGCTCTTCATACCGGAATTAAATTTTAGGAGAAATCATGAAAAAGGTAATACTTTCAACGCTGATGGCTCTGGGCGCGGTGACAATGGTTGTACCTGAGGTCGATGCCAAACGTCTGGGTGGCGGTAGCTCTGTCGGACGCCAGTCTTCTAATGTGGGCCAGTCCGCACCTGCCCAGCGTAGCGCGACGCCGCCTGCAGCGGCTGCCGCCGCGCCTGCAGCGGGCGGCGCTGCCGCAACCGCAGCAAAGCCGGCCAGTCCGCTGCGCGGTATTTTGGGCGGTGCATTGCTCGGTCTCGGTCTCGGCGCCTTGATGTCGCACCTTGGCATAGGTGGCGCACTGGGCGGCATGCTCGGTTCGATCCTGATGATCGCACTACTGGCCGCCGCTGGCGTGTTCCTCTATCGCATGTACAAGCGCAAAAATGCCGGGCCAGTGCCTGCTACGGCGGCATATGGCAGCACAGACCGTAGTAACAACGTCGGCAATTTTGACAACAATCCTCAGATTGAGCGCTTTGATGCCAATGCTCCTGTTGCTAAAACCAGCACGCCTGAAATCGGTTCCGGGCTTCAGCAGCAGCCGTCGTATGGTTCGAATGTTTTTGGTGCGGCTGCACCGGCCATGGTAACGAATGCCGGAACCTGGACGTTGCCTGCTGATTTCGACGTACTGGCATTCACGCGGAGTGCGAAAGCCTACTTCATTCGCCTGCAGGCAGCCTGGGACAAAGCCGATCTCGACGACATGCGCGAATTCACGAGTACCGAAATGTTCGCGGAATTCCGGCTGGAGTTGCAAGAGCGTGGCGCGTCGGCCAACGTCACGGATGTCGTGAAGCTGGACGCCGAAGTGCTGGGTGTGGAAACCGTCGGGAAAGATTACCTGGCCAGTGTCAAGTTCACCGGGCTGATCAAGGAAAATGCCGCAGCCGATGCCACGACGTTTGCCGAAGTCTGGAACTTGTCGAAGCCGGTCGATGGTCAAGGCGGTTGGGTGCTTGCCGGTATTCAGCAAACTTCTTGAGGCGACTGCCGGCCTGGCTTCGAGAGGCTGGGTAACAATCGGCCACAAGCTGATAAACTTCAAACCGCCCCTGGCTTTCACGGGCGGTTTTCTTTTGTGTGGTGCTCATGACCCTACCCCTCGAATCGCTATTGCCGGCTACCTTGAATCACTTGCTCAAGCAGGAGGCCTGGGCACGCGCCAAGCTTATGCCGCATGCAGGAAAAAGCGCGCAATTCGAAATAGGCCCGGTCACCACGAAGCTGCTGGTTGAGGCTGATGGCCTCATTGGTCCAGTGACCACCGACCAGTCACCGGCGGTGACGATCCGTATTCGGGCAGCGGACCTGCCGCTGGTTCTTCAACATCGAGACCGGGCATTTTCTTATGTCACCATCGACGGCGATGCAGAGTTTGCCAATGCCATTTCCCAGCTCAGCCAATCCTTGCGCTGGGATGTCGGTGACGACCTTGGCAACCTGGTCGGCGATGTCGCCGCCAACCGAATTATCGAAGGCGGCACGGCTCTGCTGGCGGCCGCCCACGCGACGCGACGGACATTAACGGAAAACATGGCGGAATATTTTTTGGAAGAACAGCCAATGCTGGTGCGACCGCATGCTGTGGCGGACTTCAGTGGCGATGTGGTGAGACTGCGTGACGATGTCGAGCGGTTAGCGAAGCGGATCGGGCGACTTTCATGATCCGAAAATTTCTGCGGGTATCGAAAATTTTGCGCGTCGCCATACGCTATGGACTCGATGAAATTGCCATATCGGGTTTTGCCTTGCCGCGTCTGGCCAAGGCAATCGATTTGCTCATGTTCTGGCGCGATCTGTCCGCCCCCCGCGGAGAACGCCTTCGCCGGGCATTGGAAGACCTGGGGCCGATTTTCGTAAAATTCGGACAGGTGCTGTCGACTCGGCGCGATTTGCTACCCATGGATATCGCGCTGGAACTGGCGCACCTGCAAGACCGCGTACCGCCTTTCGATTCCGATCTCGCCATTGCTCAGATCACGCGCTCGCTGCGGGCGCCACCGGACGAGCTGTTCGCAAAATTCGACCGGGTGCCGGTGGCTTCGGCATCGATTGCCCAGGTTCATTTCGCCACCTTGAAAAACGGTCGGGAAGTGGCGGTCAAGGTGCTACGCCCCGGCATGAAAAAATCGATCGACGAAGACATGGCGCTGATGCATCTGGCTGCAGAATGGGTCGAGCGCCTCTGGGCCGATGGCAAGCGGTTGAAGCCGCGCGAGGTAGTCGCCGAGTTCGACAAATACCTGCATGATGAGCTCGATCTGATGCGTGAAGCGGCAAACGGCAGTCAACTACGCCGTAATTTCATTGGCTCGGATTTACTGGCAGTGCCGGAAATGTTTTGGGATTACTGCTCGACCTCCGTAATCGTCATGGAGCGCATGCACGGCGTGCCGATCTCCCAGGTGGATCGCTTGGTCGCTGCTGGCGTCGACCTGGAAAAATTGTCGCGCGATGGCGTGGAAATTTTCTTCACCCAAGTATTTCGAGATGGTTTTTTCCATGCGGACATGCATCCGGGAAATATCCTGGTGTCGATCGAGCCGGAAACGTTAGGCAAGTACATCGCTCTGGATTTCGGCATCGTCGGCACGCTCAACGATTTCGACAAGGATTACCTGTCGCAAAATTTTCTCGCCTTCTTCCGGCGTGATTACAAGCGGGTAGCCGAAGCACATATCGAATCGGGCTGGGCGCCCAAGAACACTCGTGTAGATGAACTCGAATCGGCAGTGCGCGCCTGCTGTGAACCGATCTTCGATCGGCCGTTGTCGGATATTTCATTCGGCCAGGTGCTGTTGCGCCTCTTTCAGACTTCGCGCCGCTTCAATGTCGAAGTGCAGCCGCAACTGGTGCTGCTGCAAAAGACTTTACTCAACATCGAGGGCCTGGGTCGTCAGCTCGATCCGAATCTCGATCTCTGGAAAACCGCCAGACCTTATCTCGAACGCTGGATGAACGAGCAGCTCGGCTGGCGTGGTCTGGTGGAGCGCTTCAAGTCGGAAGCGCCGCAATACAGCAAGCTGATTCCACAACTGCCACGCCTGGCCCACCAGGCACTGTCCCGGGCCGTTTCAGGACACCAGCAGGAGCAGGCAGTGCTGATGAAGCAATTGCTGGCCGAGCAGAAACGCACCAATCTGCTGCTGGGGCTGGCGCTGTATTTCGGCACTGGTATCGCTGCCGGCGTGGTGGTGCTGCAGGTGTACATGCGTTGGCATCACGTCGTTTTCTGACATCTTTTACTCTGACGATTATCTCCGATGAACGGCTTGATCTGGTTCGTGATTCTGTACTGGCTGATCTCGGTCGCCATCGGTTTGTACGCCGCCCGTAACGTCAAAAATTCCCGGGACTTTGCCGTCGCCGGCCGCTCGCTGCCGATGTGTGTCGTTACAGCCACCGTATTTGCGACCTGGTTCGGCGCCGAAGCAGTGCTTGGCATTCCCGCCGCTTTCCTGAAAGAGGGTTTGAATGGCGTGGTGGCCGACCCGTTCGGTTCGTCGCTGTGTCTGATCCTGGTCGGACTTTTTTTTGCCCGCAAGCTCTATCGCATGAATTTGCTGACCATTGGCGACTATTACCGTCAAAAATTCGGTCGCACGGTGGAAGTGCTGGTGACCCTGTGTATCGTCATTTCCTATCTCGGCTGGGTGGCGGCGCAGATCAAAGCCCTGGGGCTGGTGTTCAATGTGGTGTCGGGTGGGTTCCTCAGCATGGAGGCGGGCATGATCATCGGCTCGGCCAGCGTGCTGATCTATACGCTCAAGGGCGGCATGTGGTCGGTAGCGATTACCGATTTCCTGCAGATGATCATCATCGTGGTGGGCATGCTCTATATCGGCTGGGAAGTCTCCGGCCTGGTCGGTGGGCCCGTGGCAGTGATCACCCACGCAGCCGACGCCGGCAAGTTCGCCTTCTGGCCGACCGGGGGCATGCGCGATTTCCTGTGGTTCTTTGCCGCCCTGATCACGCTGATGCTGGGCTCGATACCCCAGCAGGACGTGTTTCAGCGGGTCGCATCATCCAGAGACGAAAAAACCGCCGGGCGCGCCTCGGTCCTGGGCGGCGTGTTGTATTTCTGCTTCGCCTTCATACCGATGTTTCTTGCCTATTCGGCAACCATGATCGACCCAAAAATGGTTACCGGCCTGCTCGAAACCGATCCGCAACTGATTCTGCCGACCTTGATCATCACCAGAGTGCCGCTGTTTGCGCAGATCATGTTTTTCGGCGCGCTACTCTCGGCGATCAAGAGTTGTGCCAGTGCGACGCTGCTGGCGCCCTCGGTGTCCTTTACTGAAAACATACTCAAGGGTTTATTGCCGCCGCAGACCGACAAGCAATTCCTGTTCGGCATGCGCTGCGTGGTGTTGATCTTCACAGTACTAGTGACGCTGTTCGCCTTGCAAACCGAATCGAGCATTTACAAGATGGTCGAGAATGCATACAAGGTGACGCTGGTGGCGGCGTTCATACCGCTGGCATTCGGGCTTTACTGGAAGCCTGCAACCCGGCAGGGGGCACTCACGGCGATCCTGCTGGGATTGACGACCTGGACCGGCCTGGAACTGCTGGCGCCGCAAGGCTATTGGCCGCCGCAACTGGCGGGTTTGCTGGCAAGCCTGTCGGGCATGATCGCCGGCTCACTATTGCCGCAATGGATAGCGCCGTCACCGCCCATGCCAGCTCAGCAGGCTGCGTAAGCCGTACGACAGGTGGATCGCGGAGCAGTAAGTGCTTTGTTGCATGACGTAAATCGAGCAGGGGAGTTACCTGAAAAGCCTCTATAATTCAGGGTTTTAGACGATTTTCGCGGGAGTTTTTCAATGCCGATTTATGCCTACCGCTGCGAAGCGTGTGGTTTTGCCAAGGATGTACTGCAGAAAATGTCGGACCCACAACTGACCGTCTGCTTGTCGTGCAACGCCCCCAGCTTCAAGAAGCAGCTCACCGCTGCCGGTTTTCAGCTCAAGGGAACCGGCTGGTACGCGACCGATTTTCGTAATGGCGCCAGCAAGCCTGCGGCAGCTACCGAGGGTGGCGGAGCCGATGGTAGCGCTGACAAGGCTGCTGGCGACAAGGCAGGTGGCGAAGCCGCAGCTGGCAACAGCAGCGACGGCGCCGGCAAGGGTGGCGTTGACAAGGGCAGCGCTGACAAGGGCAGCGCTGACAAGGGTAGCGCCAATAAATCTGCCGACAGCAAGCCAACACCTGCTGCCGGGATAAGTACCGCTGCGGGGGCGTCATCTGCCATGCCTTCCTCCAAGGTCTGAAGCGCACAAAAGCAGACATTCCATTTCCTCCGAACCCAACCCAATGCAAAAATATTTCGTCACCGGATTATTGATCCTGGTGCCTCTGGCAATCACCTTTTGGGTCGTCAACCTGATCATTGGCACCATGGATCAGTCCCTGCTCCTGCTGCCGGTGCGCTGGCGTCCTGAAACCCTTATCGGTTTCTACATTCCAGGGCTGGGCACGATCCTGACTCTGCTCATCATTTTCCTGACCGGCCTGGCGACACGTAATTTCATCGGCAACCGTGTGGTGCAGGTCTGGGAAGCCGCCGTAATTCGTATTCCGGTAGTCAAGACGATTTATTCGAGCGTCAAGCAGGTCTCGGATACCCTGTTTTCCTCCTCTGGCAATGCGTTTCGCAAAGCATTGCTTGTTGAATACCCGCGCAAGGGTTGCTGGACCATCGCCTTCCTGACCGGGGTGCCGGGTGGCGATGTGAAAAATCATCTGCAGGGTGACTATGTCAGCCTGTATGTACCGACAACGCCGAACCCGACCTCCGGCTTTTTTCTGATGGTGCCGCGGGCCGACACCATCGAACTCAACATGACGGTGGATGCAGCGCTGAAATACATCGTTTCGATGGGCGTGGTGTCACCCGACATCATCGATCGCAACAAGATCATCATCGCCCCTGCAAAAGCGCCTGAAAAAGCCGTGTACTGAACCTGAACTGGAAATCGAACATGTCAATGCGAACTCATTATTGTGGCCTTACCTCCGAGGCATTACTGGGCCAGACCGTCAGCCTCTGCGGCTGGGTGCATCGCCGGCGCGACCATGGCGGTGTGATCTTCATCGACCTGCGTGACCGCGAGGGACTGGTGCAGGTCGTTTGCGACCCGGATCGCGCCGATGTCTTCAGTACTGCCGAAGTGGTGCGCAATGAATTCTGTCTGCGCATCACCGGGTTAGTGCGCAGTCGGCCGGAAGGCACCACCAACGCCAACCTGACCTCGGGCAATATCGAAATCCTGGCTCACGAACTGGAAGTGTTGAATCCGTCCGTAACCCCGCCGTTTCAACTCGACGACGACAACCTTTCGGAAACCACGCGCCTGACGCACCGGGTGCTGGACCTGCGCCGCCCACAGATGCAGAACAACCTGCGCCTGCGTTACAAGGTAACGATGGAGGTACGCAAGTTCCTGGATGAACATGGCTTCATCGATATCGAAACGCCGATGTTGACAAAATCCACGCCCGAAGGCGCGCGCGACTATCTGGTGCCGTCGCGGGTCAATGCGGGCCATTTCTTTGCGCTGCCACAGTCGCCCCAGTTGTTCAAGCAATTGCTGATGGTTGCCAATTTCGACCGCTATTACCAGATCACGAAATGCTTCCGCGACGAGGATTTGCGCGCCGACCGTCAGCCCGAATTCACCCAGATCGATTGCGAAACCTCGTTCATGTCGGAACAGGAAATCCGCGACATGTTCGAAAACATGCTGCGCCTGGTGTTCAAGAAAACCCTCAACATCGATCTGCCGGACCCGTTCCCTGTCATGGATTACGCCACTGCCATGCACCAGTACGGTTCCGATAAGCCCGACATGCGCGTGCAGCTGGCCTTCACCGACCTGACCGACGTGATGAAGGATGTCGATTTCAAGGTGTTTTCCGGAGCGGCCAACATGGAGGGCGGGCGCGTGGTGGGCTTGCGCGTGCCGGGCGGTTCCAAGGAGAGCACCGGCATGCCGCGTTCGGAAATCGACGCCTACACCCAGTTCGTCGCCATCTATGGGGCCAAAGGTCTGGCTTACATCAAGGTCAACGACAAGGCGAAGGGGCGCGATGGCCTGCAGTCACCGATCGTCAAGAACCTGCACGACGAGGCCCTCGCGCAGATCCTGGCGCAGACCGGCGCCGAAGATGGCGACCTGATCTTTTTCGGTGCCGACAAGATTAAGATCGTCAACGACGCCATCGGCGCCTTGCGTGTGAAAATCGGTCATAGCGATTTCGGCCGGCGCAACGACCTGTTCGTCGATGCCTGGAAGCCGCTGTGGGTCATCGATTTCCCGATGTTCGAATACGATGAGGAAGGGCAGCGCTGGTCGGCGACACACCATCCGTTTACAGCACCGAAAGACGGCCATGAAGATTTCATGGAAACCGATCCGGGTCGCTGCATTTCCAAAGCCTACGACATGGTATTGAACGGTTGGGAACTGGGCGGCGGCTCGGTGCGTATCCACCGCGCCGAAGTGCAGAGCAAGGTTTTTCGGGCATTGAAAATCGGCGCCGAAGAAGCGCAACTGAAGTTCGGCTTCCTGCTCGATGCGTTGCAGTACGGCGCACCGCCGCACGGCGGCCTGGCTTTCGGCCTGGACCGGATCGTCACCATGATGACCGGTGCCGAATCGATCCGTGACGTGATCGCCTTCCCGAAGACCCAGCGCGCACAGTGTCTACTGACGCAGGCGCCATCCGTGGTTGATGAAAAACAGTTGAAGGAATTGCATATCCGTTTACGCGCCGTCGAGCCTGTTGTCAAGGTCTAGGAGATCGAGTCTGATGGGTTTGGTACACAAGCCGTCGCGACCGCACAAGATACCGGAATCGGTACTGGTCGTGATCCATACCGACGATCTGCGGGTTCTGCTGCTGGAACGTGCGGATCGACCTGGTTTCTGGCAATCGGTGACCGGTTCCAAGGATGCGCCGACGGAGATGCCGGCAGCCACTGCCGCACGGGAAGTTGCCGAGGAAACTGGCATTCTGGTCGGCGTGACCGTGCCGCAAACTACCCTGCACGACTGGCAGCTCACCAACGTCTACGAGATCTACCCGATCTGGCGGGCACGCTACGCGCCAGGCGTGACGCGCAACACTGAACATGTTTTCAGCCTACAAGTGCCGGCGGGCATTAGTGTTACGCTATCTCCGCGTGAACACCTGCAGTACTGCTGGCTTTCTTACAAGGAAGCGGCGGATCGCTGCTTCTCCGCCTCGAACGCCGAAGCAATCCTGCAGCTTCCCCGCCACCTCTGAGCCACAAAGCCATCGCGCCGGCTGCACGAATAAACCTGCCGCACCAGCATTGGAACCCCTCATGAAATTGCGTATCGCAACCTACAATATTCACAAAGGCGTGTCGTCCATCGGCAGCCGGCCCCGCGTGCACGCCTTGAAACAGGCGCTGACCTCCATGGAAGCCGATGTCTTCTTTTTGCAGGAGGTGCAGGGCCGGCACGACATGCTGGCGACGCGCCATGCTACCAACTGGCCGGTGGAGTCGCAGCACGACTACCTGGCGGGCGATTCCCACAAGGCGGCTTATGGCATGAATGCCGTGTACGACCACGGGCACCATGGCAACGCGCTGCTGAGCAAATTCACGATCGGCGATACGGGCAACCAGGATATTTCCGATCACGCCTATGAAAAGCGCGGCATCCTGCACTGTGTCGTTCACACGCCGCAGGCCGACGTGCATTGCTACGTCGTACATCTGGGCCTGTTCGCCGGTAGCCGGCGACGTCAGACGGCGGCATTGATCGAAGCTGTCGGCCGCACTTCGCCGCCGGACGCGCCGGTAATCATTGCTGGCGATTTCAATGACTGGGGCAATCAGCTTAGCCCGGCATTGCGTACCGCGCTGGGCGTGTGTGAAGTGTTCGACGAGCGCGTCCAGAAAGTCACGGTCGCCTCGGTCCTGCGTAAATTAAGCGGGCGCAGCAACGTGATCCAGCCGGCCCGTACCTTCCCGGCTGCCATGCCGTTGCTGCGCCTGGACCGGATTTACGTGCGTGGCTTTGCCGTCGAATCTGCCGAGGTGTTGCACGGGGCGCTATGGGCAAAACTCTCCGACCACGCACCGATTGTGGCAACGCTGCAACTGAAGTCGTGAACGCTGCAATGCAATGCGCAAGGTAAAGCTTACCGGTCATAACCAGCTGACGCTTCTGGAATGCGGCGACATGTTTTTTCCGGCAATGATTGCCGCCATCGACGCCGCCAGAGTGGCGGTGCATCTCGAAACCTACATCTTCGCACTCGACGGCACGGGCACTCTGGTCAAGCAAGCACTGGAGCGCGCTGCCCGACGCGGCGTTGCGGTGTGGGTCGTGGCGGACTGGCTAGGCAGCGGCCGCGCTGTATGCAAGCAACTGGCTTGCGATTTCGAGGCTGCCGGGGTGGCGTTTCGCAGCTTCAATCCCTGGTTCAGGCGTGGCGTCGCCCGCACGCATAGAAAGCTTTGCGTGGTTGATCATGAAGTCGCTATCGTCGGCGGTATCAATCTCATCGACGACATGGTTTCGGACGACTATGCCAGCCTCCCGCTGCCAGCGCCGCGCTGGGATTTCGCCGTGCGTATCGAAGGGCCCCTGGTGGAGATCATTCAGCGGGAAGTTGAACTGCAATGGACCCGGCTCGGCCACCTGAAATTGCGCACTCGCTGGCGGCGTTTTCGAAGCGCGCGTACGCTGTTGACGCCGCACAGCGAAGCGCCTGTCGTGGCTGGCTTGGTCGTGCGCGACAACCTGCGTAACCGCCGCACCATCCAGCGCGCCTATCTGGTGGCGCTGGCTGGCGCAAAAGAAAGCGCTGTACTGGCCAACCCCTACTTTGCGCCCGGTCGCAAGCTGCGCGATGCCTTGGCAAGGGCAGCACGGCGCGGCGTCGACGTCACGCTCCTGCTGGGTGTGGGCCAGTTCCGCATACAGGATGCCGTAGCGCATTCGTTCTACCCGAAGCTGCTCAAGGCCGGCGTGAAAGTGGTCGAGTACCGCAAGACCCAGCTGCATGCCAAGGTTGCCGTGGTTGACGATACCTGGGCTACTGTCGGCTCCAGTAATTGCGATGGCCTGAGCCTGTTCGTCAATCAGGAAGCCAATATCGTCGTGCGGGATGCCGCGTTCTCCAATCAGTTGCGCCAGGCAATTGAACGCGCTACCGCTGAAGGCGTGGCGATCGATCCGGACGAATTCGGGCATATACGCTGGTATGAACGCGCCTGGCACGGGGCGGCGTATTTTCTGTATCAGGGGGTGCTGCGGATTATTACGTTGGGAAAGTACACAGAGTGAGATGGATCTCAAAATTTTTTTCCCGGTGACGGCAAAAGTCAGTGGAGCATTCGTATCAATCGGCGTACCGCCTCAACGGATGGCCGCACGATCACTGCAGACACCGATTTGCGGCTATGTCATTTCTTTCGAATTTCAGAAAGTTTTTTCTTGCGACTGCAAGCCCAACACGATCTGGAAATTGCGCGTGAAGGTTTAAAAAATTTTCTTGAAGGCATGCCTGATTACACAGAAGTCTTGCAGGTCACATAAGTTTTTGTAGATTTCAACCTGCAAATAGCAAGGCAGACAAATCCAGCCAGAAAAATTCGATGTAAATTTTTGAGATAAAAACGTCGCTGTAATGGCGGCCGGAAGGCGGGTGCGTTGATAGTATGTCAACGGCTGGTGTGCGCCCCGGGAATCGCGGTAAGCGTTTGCTGCAATGTGTTGCGCTGTGCAGTCACGCTTTTTTCCGCTTTTCCCTTTCAGCCGTCACACAATGTCCATCTTTTCGATCCCTGTTCTATGCAAGCTGGTTTCTTTGCGCAGCCCACGTAATTCCCATAACCACTGTCTTCTGCGCACCGTTGTTTTGCTGTTGATCGTCCTGCCGATCCTGTTGTTGGCGATATCCCATCAACGCAGTTGGGCGGCGCTGCCTTTTCCTACGGAACCAGGTAGCCCGTGCGGCGTGACGATGAACTGTACGGCCGTTCCTGCCGCTGGACAGACGGCCATCCCAGGGTTGACGCCGGCACCACCCGTGGACCTGCCATGGTGCAACGTCGAAGGCGGTGGCGGCACCTGCGCCGGTGCCGCCAATGTCGCCAGTCAAGGCAATCAAGGTGGTGCCTCGGTCGGCGCTGGTAATACGATCAACATAATTTCTGGCAACAAGTATCAGCGCGAGCAAGATTTGCCGGCACTGCCCGGGGTGCTTGGTCTGGAAATCGTGCGCCACTACAACAGCGCCTACAGCACCCCCAATACTACTACCGGCATCCTCGGGCGCGGTTGGAAGCTTTCCTACGAGACGACTTTGTACGCCACTGGCGCAGTCATCCAGATCGTGCAAGCCGACGGCACCCGCGTGATGTTTGCCCGCGATGCCAAACAACCTGGGTTATGTGCCAGCGACAATCCGGCAAACGGGCAGCTACGCATCACGCGTACTGCGCAAGGAGAGAATTACGGCTGGACGTGGCCCAACGGTAAGACACTGCAGTTCGATCATGGCGGCAGACTCGTTCAGATCGCCGTTCCCACTGGCGAATTCGTCAGCCTGCAGCACGATGCCAAAGGCCTGCTGGTGCAGGTGACGGACCCGCAGGGGCGGCAGCTGCGGCTGCAATACCCGAACAAAAAAGATGCATCGCGGCGCTTTCGGGGTGTAGCAACCATTGCCAGCCCGGTGGGCAGTTTCGCGTACACCTATGGCAGCGTCCTACCGGCTGATGCCAGTAAAAACCCCATGCAGGCGCAAAATGCCGCACTGGTACAGGCAAACCTGGTGACGGTGCGTTATCCGGCAAGCGGCGGTAGCCGGTTCTACCACTACGAAGACACGTTGCGTCCCACATTCCTGACCGGCATCAGCGTTCAAGGCGATAGCGCCAGCGCCAGCGTCAACAGCAGCGATGCCACTATGAAGACCACTGCTGCGATCTCTACCCTTCAACGCATCAGCACCTACCTGTACGACCACAACGGCCGTGGCGTGTTAAGCGTAGGCGGCGCGCCGGCGCGTTTGCAAACCGATGCCGATGGCAAACCACTGCAGCCGGCACGACTTGTTCCCGGCACCGGCATTGGCCAGGTCACTCTGAACTACGCCACGCCGGGTGTAACCGTGCTCACCAACAGCCTTGGCCAGCAAACCACCTATCGCCACGCCATCATCGGCGGCCGCTATCGTTTGCTGGAAGCACACGGGGCGGGCTGCCGGCAATGTGGCGAAATGAATGTGCGCTACGGCTATGACCACTTGGGTCGGCAAACCGTGCTGACCCACTTGACGCCGTCAGGCGAGCCATTGCGTAGCCGGCGCACGGAACTCGATCCCCACGGTAGACCAGTCAGCGTGACGCTGACTCGGTTCGAGAACGGCAGGGCTGGTGCACCGCAAATGCTGCTGCGGTATGAATATGCGGCTTTGCAACCAGGCAAAGACAGTACCGGGACGGCTGCACTAGCGGCTTCAAACGAGGCTTCGCAACTTCCTTCGCAGTTACCAACAGTCATCGCCCGCCCGAGCGTCGTACCTGGCAAAGAGCACCGGCTCGACATCACCTATAACCAGCAACGACAAGCCACGCGGATCAAAGAAAGCGGATTCAGCCCACTAGTGACCAGCAACACTGGCGTGTACAGCAATGAAATGGGAGCCACCGTCATTGATCGCACGACGTCGTACCGTTATCAAACAGTCAACGGAAGAAGCATACTGGCCGAGGTCGATGGGCCGCTAAAGAACGGCCCCACCAATACCACAGCCGACAGCGACATCACCCGCTACGGCTCGAGCCGCGACGGCTCGGTGATCGAGCAAATCGTCCATCCAACCGGGCGCATCGCACGGTTCGACTACGAACAGGATCATGCCACGACCAGCAGGCGTTTGGTGCGCAGCACTGGCATCGACGGTGTGACGACTACGCTGACCTACGGCCCACAGGGCTTGGTCACGCAGATGAACCGTGCCGGCGCCGTCACGCATTTCCAGCACGACGTTGCTGGCCGCACCACGCAGATCGTTTCGCCGACCGGCGAGCGCCTGCAATTCGAGTTCAAGAACAGCCACGACGTCACCGCCATTCTGGATCAACAAAACAACCGCATCGAACTGTTACGCGACACCGAGGGCGAGCTCAAGGAAGCAAGACTTCACGACCCGGCCGGCACCCTGGCGCAGCAACCGCGTCGATACGCCTTGCCCGCGGCGGGCAGACGTGACACGGAGGCCGACAGCGAGGCGGCCAACGCTGCAGACGGTGCAGACGCCGCACACGGCGGCACATCGAGCGATCCCGTGCTGGCTGGGGTACGTGCGTTGATCGCTGCAACGCAAACCGCTGACTCTAGCAACACCAGCAATATCGTCCGTCCTGAACCAAGCCCCCCGTTCGCCGTGCTGCAAGCATTCACTGCTGCTGCAGAGTTGTTAGCCGATGCCGGTCCGCGCACTGCAACTAGCAGCGCTAAAGATGCCAAAGGCAATCCGACGACCTATGTCACTGATGACTTCGGCAATTTGGTGCAATCGCAAAGCCCGACAACCGGCACGACGACCTACCAATACAACCTCGCCGGCCAACTCCTCGGCAAACGTCAGGGCGATGGCAGCCGCACCGCCTACCAGCGCGACGCGGCCGGGCGCGTCATCGGCGTGCAAGCCTATAGCCCCACCAACACCCTCGATGAAAACGCCACCATCGCATGGGGCAAAGCCAACAAGCCGGTGGCGATCAAGTATCTGGCCGGTGCAGAGTCTTTCACCTACGACGACGCGGCGCGGCTAATTGCCCATACGCAAACGGTCGATGGCAAACCCCTGACGCTGACATACCGCTACAACAGTGCCGGGCAACTCGTTGCCAAGACCCTGCCGGATTGCCAGCAACTTGACTATCGTTATCGTGGCTCCCAACACCCACGCGCAGGCTTGCTCGAATCGGTCTGGCTAGCCGGAGTGAACAACCCCACAGCGCACAAAGTTACCGCAGGCCTGCTCGACCGGCCAGTTGTGCGCGGCATGAATAGCGATGCCGATCGCTACGCCCAACGCAGCTTTACATTTGGCAATGGCCTGACCAACGAGCTCGTGCTCGACCAACAGGGCCGGATTGTCAAGGCCGGCAATGCGCAGGTAGGGCAAACATTCCTGAATTACGATCCGCTGGCGGTCGCCAATGCCAATGCAGCGTTCATGGATGAAGCCTCGACCGATCCGACCAAGGTAACGACAACCCGGCCAATCCTGCTGGGACAACGAGCGCAGGAGCAGGCTGCGCAGGCGCTCATTAGCCGCCTGCACGGCATGACCGCTGGGTGGCGCGATACGCCATTGGGCCAACCGGAGGCGGCCACCTCCCTTGTCTGGTCGCCCGATGCAGTGCCGCGATTCGATGCGATGGGCCGGCAAGTCGGGCAGGGCGACACGCATTACCTGTACGACAGCCTGAACCGGCTGACCGGCATCGACCGAGTCAGTGACGGCGTCAAGCAAGAGCTCGCCCGCTACCGCTATAACCTGTTTGGCCAGCGCATCGCCAAGACAGTCGCGCAGACCAGCGGCAAAAGCACCAGGACCACCCACTATTTCTACGACGGCAACCACCTTGTGTTCGAGGCCGGGGAACAGGACGCCCCGGGCAAGCAGTACGTCTGGCTAAACGACAAACCCGTGGCCCTGCTGCAGGGCGGTGCCATGTACGCCATTCATACCGACCATCGCAACGCACCGCTGGCCGTAACCGACGAAGCTAGGCAAGTGGTCTGGCAAGCCGAGGTGAGCGATTACCTGGGCAGCAAGCCAGCATCGAGCAAAACATCGGAGCACATGACCCTGAACCTGCGTGGTTCAAACCAATACTTCGACGCTGAGAGTGGGCTGCACTACAACACCCATCGGTATTTCAATCCAATAGCAGCCAGATACCTCACCCCCGACCCACTGGGTTTGGCCGTGGGGCCGGATTTGTACGCGTTTGCTTTGCGCCGTCCGCATACGATAAGCGATCCCCTCGGGCTAGAGCCGATTACTACCAATGCTGATGTACCTAACGCTAATTTTTCGACAAAATTGGCTTACGTATTTGCAGAAGCGGCTACAAAATTGCCCGGAGAGGTCGGGCAGGCCCTTAGGGATTTGGTTAGCGTAGAGAATATAGCTACGACAGCTTCAGTACTCGGTATATGGGGAGCCTCTCACGCGATAGGTATTGGGTTTATTGCCGACATTGCTATGGTCGGTATGGCTTACTACACTTTAGGGAATGCCGCTTTAGGATTTGTTAAGGGAGTGCTTTCAATAGTTGATCAAATTAATTCTGCAACTTGTCTTAATAATTTGAGCACTGCAGCGTCAACCATGCTTGCGGCCACAAATATGCTGATACAAGCATCTGCTGGTCGAGGAAAATCTGGAAGTCAGGCGATCGCCGCAGTTTTCGGTGGCGGGAAGGCAAAAATTCCAAATTTGCCGCCATCCAACGCTGCTCCTCCAAGCGGCCGGCAATTAGTTTTACATCCCACGTCAATCGCACAAATTTCACGAAATTTGACGGACGAAGCAATCTCAGCTGGAAAATTAGTCAGAAATGGAGTGAACGACTGGACCACTAAAGGTGGATTACGATTTAAAGGAGTGGATCCGGCTGGAAAAAACCGAATCGAGCATGTCTCAGGACATCTCACCGTAGACGCAGCCAAAGCTAATCAGACTATTTTCGCGCTGCCTCCAAATAAATTGTTTGATACTTTAGATGAGGCATGGTTGAGAAGAGGTACGCCTAAGAACCCTGTGGCTGCCGGACAACGTACGATATATGAGGTAGATATGGGTAGACCTATTGGTGTAAACGGTGAGCAAAGAATAAGAATCGTTATTGAAAGAAATACTACTAATGAAGTTATATCTTCCTTTCCAATATTATAAAAACCTATGCACATACATGATTATTTACTTCAGACCGACGCTAAACATAACTGCCAAATATTTTTTCCTGAAAAATTTGATATGGCAATTGAGTTAAGCCGTGTCATTTTAGTAGATCAGAACATAAAAAAATCGCTACAACTTATAACTGAGATTGATTCTACTGCTCAAGATGCTTATTTTTTTGCCGACATTAAGGTCGTTCACTGCGGCCCAGTCGTACAGGCAAAAACAAATTCTAATTCTAATTCTAATTCTAATTCAATATTATTGCGCTTTTCGAACTTTGGAAATTTAGTAAGTGTAAACGATGAGTTTTTTGAAAAAAATGCGCACAATGATTTGTGTGTCTTGCTCAAAAAAATTCTTGTAAAAAATAATTTTGTGCCGGTAGATACTTCGTGGTTATTTTTAAAAAAATATGACGGAGCTTCTCCTTATTTTAAAAATAATGATTTCCCTTGGTGGTTCAGATTTTTTGACTACGCATAATTTCTTATAGTAGTGACATTAGTGGTGCTGTGACTTGGCGTGACTATTTTGAGTTATACCAATTTGATCCGCGCAACGCACTACGACCTGAGCTAGTAACGGGTACTTGCGCAAGCAAAGAGACATTGTGTCTATGCAGCCATATCGTATTAGGCATCCCACTACACACAAATCTCTCCGCCTCTACTGGCGCGAATACCAAGCGCAAAATCCGGTTTGCGCCGCACCCCAAAACCGGACATTACTATCTTGGAATAACACATCAAATTCGCATAACACTTTTTATGTTGTTGCGAGGTTGGGCTGTAATACTTGAATTAGCACTCACCGAGGACAAGAAAGTACCGGGCGTTTTATCGTTGGAAAAACGGCGTCGTTTCCGACAAAGAATGCGTTTTACATTCGTCACAATTGGAGCAACTCGCAAGCTTGCCATTCGGTGTAGGAACGGATCACGCGGAAGGCATGTGTTTGTATGCGCCAGACGGAGAGAAAGCGCAGTCATTGCTGGTGGTGCATGATGCAGCCGCGCCCAGCCGGCGGGTCGGGGCGGACGGGCTTACAGCGGATGTATTTACCTTGATTTAGCAATAAACCAATTCTTTTCGAAATCAATAGTACCCGCAAATTATTTAGGAATTTTTGGAAACGACGCTAAGAATGCCGGCAGGGAAAGAGAAAGCTTCGGTTCCATTTTTTCAGCACGCGCTAAGATCGCAGGGTAACGCGGTACCAATCCTTTCTTACACAAAGTTACTACGTATTGATCAGGTGTAATGATTGTCACGTACACCTCTGCAAATATGCTTTGTAGCATTTTTATATAATCGGCTCCCCATTCTGGTCCGGGACGATACACATTTACAGTCATTACGCCATCTTCCCGCAGTATTTGGTGACAAGTGAGAAAGTGCTTCTCAGTGTGTAATCCTTCAACCAACCCATTTTTTTCATCATAAGTGTCAGAAATGATAAAATCACACTTACCATCAAAGTTTTCGATGTATTCAACACCGTCACAAATCAATACTTTCAATCGCTCATCGTTATCTGGCACAGCAAAGTATTTTCGCGCAATCTGAACTATTTCTTCGTCGATTTCCAACGCTGTGAGATTGACTTGGGGTAAGTGTTCATAAATGAACCTTATTAGGTCACCTCCACCCGCGCCGATCAAAATAATATCCTTCAGCTCCTCTATAAAAACAACCGGTCGCATCATCGTCCTCGACCAATCACCGTGAAGCGAAGTGGGTTCTTCAATTTTAAAAAAACTATGTGCCCAGGAATTTTCTCCAATAACTCCTAATAAACGATGTCCGTTTAATTCGTAGACATTGAAACGTTTTCCGGTGTAAATTTCTTTTTTTTGATTAAGCATATTTAAAAATCTATGTATCAACTATTAAAGTTATTTCAAAACATTCGTATTGTGCAAAGCCGTTCTAACATAGCTCATGTTAAGTCGCCATGCACGTAATTCAGGATGCTGCAAACCCTTGATATCACATTCAAACTCGTTGCCGTCAACCCATTGATTCAGCTCCCGATCTGCCAACAATTGCGTACCAGTTACGAGGGTAAATGCTTTTGACAATTTTTGCAATTTTGCAACTTTAAAAATTAGTTCAGTCCTCTGGTTATCTGGCTCAAGCCCTAACTCGTCGTGACGGTCACCCAAGCCAACCGAGCCACGATAATACCGGTCTGCTTCCGACCAACTCGCAAGCCGTGTGTCGTCACGATTTTCTGACTGATTTCCTTGGAATTCTGCAATCTGTTGCTCCAAATCGCCTAGTTGGTAAAAGAGCTTTTGTAAATAAACTGCAGTTTGTCTTGACTCCAATGGCAAATCTTCAAAACTACTAGCATAAAATTTATCATCCTCTTCTCCGTGTACCGGATCGTAGGCAGCGCCGTTAAAGCCTCCGTGATCAAGAAAAATGAAGCCGAAATCTCCTTGGTCCCATTTAGCAAAATGTGCACAAGCTACAGTTACTGGATCTTGAGTATTGATCCAAACGCCTACGTTCGCGTCAGTGCATCGTATCCCTTGACAATCAACATATTTTTCACCCCAGACGCCAAAAGGCAATCTATTTCCAGCTTTTAAATAGTTATGCGCTATACTTTCTAAGCCGCCCATTAACTTGGTATGGCGATTTTTACCATTTAATTGGCAAGCTATTTTGATTGCGTCTACATAGGGCTTCTGGTTAACAATAAAAGTGCTAAACATTTCAGGACATGTCATCAATGGCCTTATGCGAGTTTTCTGGCGAAACTTTTGCACAACTGCGTCTGAATTAATTAGCACTTGATGCTGCAGTGCTTGAACTTGTGCAGTAAGAAGCGCTCTCGCAATGCCGCCTTTTTCACTTCCATATTCTCGTGTATTTAATAATTGCAAGTTCTCTTCAATCCCGGTGTCGATATCAACCAAAACATCTTTAACAAGTAAGAAACTTGCAGTCCTTTCCAAGGTTTGCATAGCATCTCGGTCTTTCTCAATCAATAGCACGTTCATCGGGTTAAGAACTTCTTTATTTTTTTTACCAAGATGTTTGCGCAGATCAAATCGATTTAGTCTCTGAATTTTCTGCTGATCATTTGTATTAAACCTACCAATATTTTCCTTAATTCCGTCAATAAAGCGATTTTTGAATTCCCGGGCCGTTTCTGGTGGAAAAGCGTACATCGGTTTAGTTTTTCTTGAAAATTGCGTGTCGGAATTCTGGTTGGTGTTATATCGACTTTGTGCTTGGTCTGACATGTCGACATTTGACGGAATGGAGCCGCACCCACTGTAGTTGTTTGGCTGGTAGGGTTGTTGATTCATTCCTGGAATACTAAAACATTGGCCCATATTAAATCTCCGATATAACTCACACTAAAATGAAATAATTTCATAAAAATTTACAGGATAAATTTGAAAATTTACCTGTGACGTAGTTTCGTTAGAAAAATACTTATCGAAAACAAATTTGTAAATAATTTAATCATAAAAATAAATATTTTGTCAAATAGTTATCTATTAGCGTTACTTATAAAGATTGAATTTAATTCTCTAAAAAATTATTGGTCTGGCGACTTGAGCTACAATGCTTAATCAAATATTACTAAAGAGCAGAATCGCAAAAAATTAGTAGTAAATCTTTTCCATTTATATATTTAGATTAAGCCAGCCGCAAGAAAAGTGCGTAAGTATTTTGTAATACTTTTCTTTTTTGAGAGACGTTACAATACCAGCGTTTATAAAACCCTCATAGCGTACGCGATTATACTTTGATGTATTCTATTAAACTGGTTATATAACGGCTCTGGTATTTCAATTTGTTTCAATGCAAACTTAATCTGGTTGTCGATACTTGTATGGGCCTGTAGAAGGGTTCTTAAGTATTTATTTGTGGAAGCAAAACAAGCAATTTCAGTCGAGCCGGGCGCAAATAAAGCTGAGATTTCTCACATTATTTCTTGGGTGCAGTCGTCCAATTTTGTTCGAATCATTTTGAGGTAAAAGTATGCGATCTTCCGGCCCGGTTTTTCACCAACGTTTATGCGGGGAGTTGTTTGTAGATCGATGCCAAATATTTTTAAAAATTCCCGATTATCAGAAACAACTTTATTGAGTTCTTTGGTGGAAATACAATTTTTAATTTGCCACAATTCAAAAAAATGTTTTCAGCACTTGTTTGAAAGTCTCGATCCGGATATCATGATCTACAGCAACCTTCTTTATTGACAGCGGAATATTCGGCCCCACCATAAATCGATTGTTCCGTATTTCAAAAGCCTGCAGAGTTGCAGGTAATTTCGCAAAGTTGGAAATTTAGTTGTTATCAGCAAACAAATGCGTCAAAGTATCTGATAAATCTGGAAGCGTTGTCAGCTTTTTATCCGATGCACGCCCTGTTTGTCAATATGGTTGGCAAACATCGGCCTCTCGCAGATCAGCGTCGGTCCAAAGTCTGCACAACGGTCCCCGATCAATGTCAATGCTTGGGTGCCAGCCCTGACGCCAGTTGACGGTTACTAGGCTGGCCAAGCTTCCCGAAGACCAAGCCAGCAACGCCGTAGGCCCTATGGCGGTTCACCAATCGCTGGTTCTGTCGTATTGTCAGCGTTGAGCTTGACGGTGCCTGCGTCGAATTCATATTGTTGTCCACAACTGCCTAAATCATTTTGTTCAATCGATCAATCTCGCGAATGCTCATCGTAATGATCCCGGTTTCAGCCATAATGACGCTCCCGTAATAAGAAACGTTCAGCACGGCCTAGTTGCTCCAAAATGGCATTTCTAATTGGAAATGCGACATTTCTATTTGTAAAAAACTGAACATTGCTATTCTGGGCTACGTATTTCTGTTGAGGCTTAATTAGAATGCCCCACTTTGAACTATTTTAGAATGTCCGGGTTTTTGGTTCGTTTCATCTTTTTTCTGGTTTTCCCAGGATTTTCCGTCTGTTTTTCAATGACGCAGCCGCGCCAGCGGAATGCCCGCAAACCTTTTTTGGTTTGATCTGTTACTAAATTTGCAACGGCTATCGGAGCGCAATGATGCGCTTGCTGTTCGACTGCACTATAGCAACGGCGAGGTCATCGGCATTGTTGGCGTGCTGGGATTTGTTGCCAAGAGTGCGTGTTAATTGGAACGCCGGGCGACCCTGATTGGTTCGTGCCGGCGAACTGCTACTGCGTCGGCTATCTTGTTGTTCCTGCATCATCTGTACGACCTGCTAGACGTGCCCGAGCCGCTTGTTTTCCACAATCGCTCTTTGGTTGACCTCGGAGAGCCGGTCGTAGAGCGTGCAGGCGAGGGCGGCATCATGGGCCCGCATCTCAACGCGGCCATTCGGGTCATCATAAACCTCGACATATTTGCCCATGACTGTCCGCGCAGCCAGCGTATCGGTCAGCCAATACCTGGTCCGATGGAATTGCATCGTCAGGTTATAGGTTACACGGCGTGGCTTGCGCACCAGTCGATTGGCATCGAAATTGTTTAACCCGCTCAACGCGGCCCTCGATCCAGCGCGTACTGTCAAGCAGGTCTGGTTCGCCTCGAGCCTTGCGTGCCCACATCCAGCAGTCCAACACTCCCAGCGGCAGCCGATGCGGGGTCACGGCGTACGTCAGATGGGCGTGCATACCGCGCTGGGCGTCGTAACTCAGGCGCCCTGATCCTCGCGTCTGCCGGCCGTTGAAGTTCAGCTCCGTCGTATCCTGAATGCACAAAACCACTGGTTCGTCGCTCATACGCCGCAGCGACTTGCCCCAGTTGGGCGCCATCAAATCACGCCAATCCACATTGTCCCGATCAATCAGCCGGTAGGCCGCCTTGATTTACGCAGCCCCGCCATACGCCTGCGGTATGCTGGCCTGAGGACGACTCGACATGCTCGACAATAACTTGCCTGCACGCTTGTCAAGCCTGGCGTCACCCAATGAAATTCCCGAAAGTTCCTCTTCTGCCCAGTTCATCGTAGCCTCGCCTCGCTGTGACCATAACCGTTAGGCTCGGTTAGCGCGTGCTGGTTTTAACTTGTGGGTAATGGGATGCCCTTACTGAGGTTTAATCACTTCAATCGGATTGTTCAACCCACTTTAAAATTCAAAAAATGTCTGCGACCCTACAAGATTCCGGGAACATGTTCGTAGTTTGAAAGAAATTCCTGCATCTCCACGGTAATCTAGCTACTTTATAGAAATCAATGCTTCGTTGCTGTTGCGCATTCTAGGGGCAACAGTCCGCGAAGGATTTTTACGGTGCTTCTAATGACACGATACCCAGAATTTTCGGCTAAATTCTTCGATCTTCAAACCTTTGAAGAACTAGAGGCGCTCGACGCGAAAGTGCCGCCAAACGCATTGGAAATTCCCGAGCGTCAAGCGCTTGGTCTTGAGAGGTCCAACAGCGGAAAATTTAAATACTTTCTGGAAAGGGAGGCGCGATTAAAACCAGAAGACAAGTTCGAGACCATGGTCGATGGGGTACTTCGATTCGCTCATGCTAATCGTTCGAAACTGCAACCGCCGATGTCGGAAGACCGCCTGGAGAGGATCTCGCTAGGTTTTGGCGAATTTAAAAAGCACCTTACCGAAGAAAATCATTTCGGGCCTCACAACGAGCTAGTGTTTGATCATGGAAAGCATCATTTCCGCCAATTTCATGAGCTCCTCAAAAGCGAAAAGATTCCACTGCATCGCCGGATGGATGCGATCGCTGTCATGGCACCCTCCTTGCCAATGTGCTCGGGTGGCGTCATTACAGCCATAGAAGCAGGTGTCGTCGATTTGCGCTACGGCACTTGTGGCTTGGCCGGCGCGGCACAGCTAAAGAAAGGAGCATTGATCCAGGCGGCAATCGACGAATTCATCACGGAAAACCATCCCTACCAGAACGGAAACCATGTCCATTTTGTAAACGCCTATTACAACCCGATTGCACAAGACTTCGGCCTTCCTGCGCGCCTTGATCCGCTTGAAACAATTGCTCGAAATGAGGTGTCAGCCGCAAAACTTGACGGCTGCAAACAACACGTACTTGAAGCATTGCAGCCGATGACGATTGCCATGGCACTGGCGGAAACCTACTTGCAGAAAATACAGGATGCTGTGTTCAAGGCAAAGGCGAATCCAAACCCGTTTCGTGCAGAAGACCCGCAGACAACACAGGCCCGTGTCATCAATGAACTGCAGCATTCAGTACTCGACAGAGAATTCGGGCCGGTACCGCAAGAATGCTTTTTGACTCAAGCCCCTAAAGAGCAATGTCGTCCATACGAATTCGACGTGGCAAGAAAACCAACGCTGATCGCAAAGCACTTTGTGGAACAGTTGAAAAAAGCAGAACTGATCGACTATGACGACACAATCGAACTTTCAAAGGCGGGCGCTGGCGATGGCGACCCAAAAATTAAAATCCTTGGCGACTTGATGTGGCTGGAAGAGGACCACGACAGTACTGAAATCAGCTTGTCAAATCTGCTGGAGGTGTCTCCAGGCGACATGATTGCCAGTCTGAACAACAAGAATATTCCAAAGCACGAACATGCCGTAATTCTCTTTTCTGTGGCGCAGCGCGTGCTCATGGATGCAGGCCCGGTACAGCAAGCTGTACTCGCCGCTTGGGCTGACGACTTTGCAGCGGCCTATAAAAAGTCGCTACCACCTGTTTTGCAAGACATGCAACCAATGGTCGTAATGAGCGCAGAAACAGGCAGCATCGCGATGCTCAATGCGCTGCTTAGTCGGGGTGCAAATTGCGATGCGCGCGACACAGAGTATGGATATACCGCAGTGATGGCTGCCGTTTGCAGCGGGCAAGTCGACGTATTGGATCGACTGATAGATGCTGGAGCAAATGTCGAGATCAAGGATTTTGCCGGTCGAAATGCGATTCTGGACGCCGTTGAATTCAGAAACATTGATGCCTTGCAGCGCCTTGTCACCGCAGGCGCAAATTTAAACGTAATAACGGTAAATGGGCAACTTGCCACCAGAGCAGCCGCAATGATAAGCAACGTAATCGGATTGCAGTGCTTAATCAATGGAGGTGCGGACCTGGAGCTAGCCGATGCCAATGGGTTTACCCCACTTGCGATCGCCGTTTTTTGTAACCACCCCGATATTGTCGATTGCTTGATTAAAGCCAGAGTCAATCTTGAGGCCAAAACTACGGCGGGTGACACCGCCCTCTCCATTGCTTTACGTTATGGTCATACCGCGCTTGCTACGGCCTTGATCAAAAATAAAGCAGATGTGAACTGTCGCGACGTTTATGGCACGACACCTGCCATGATGGCCGTCGTCTCGGGAGATACAGAGATATTGCATCTGCTTATTGCGGCACAAGCAAATATGGAGATGCGCGATACCAATGGCCGTAATGCCATGATCATGGCTGCCAAATGCGGGAACACTGCTGCATTAGCATGCCTGATCGGTGAAGGCACCAATGTCAATGCGGTCGATAACGAACAAACCAGCGCCTTGATCGCAGCTGCCTCCGGAGGCCATGTCGAGATGCTGCGGCAGCTGGTCGCGGCAAATGCGGAAATCAATGCGAAAGATAAATACTCATTTACTGCAGTGATGAGGGCTGTCCTTGCTGAAAAAAAGGACGCCGTTGATCTTTTGATCGAGAATCACGCTGACCTGGACCACCGCTGTGCGCAAGGTCATTCCGCATTCATGATTGCTGCAGGAAATGGAAATGTCGGCATATTGAAGTCACTAAATGAGGCTGGGGCGGACATAAATACTGTTGAGACATATTCCGAAATAAGTGTGCTCATGATCGTTGCACAAGGCAACAAACTTGATGCTCTAAAATATCTGGCCGGTGCTCACGGAAAACTTAACGCTAAAAATAGATATGGACAAACCGCGGCCATGTTTGCTGCAATTGGCAACAGCGCCGACACGATGAAGTGGTTGATTGAAAATAACGCCGATCTTGATCTTTGCGATCAACAGGGCCGTTCTGCATTTGTGCTCGCTGCAGAAGCAGGACACGTCGATATATTGAAGCTTCTTATTGGGGCTGGGGCAGACGTAGACGCTATTGAACCGAATACGCACATGAATGGGGTGATGATTGCTGCACGACACAACAAACTTGAAGCCCTGAAATATCTGTTGGCTGCTGGCGGAACGCTCAACGCTAAAAACACCAACGGACAAACGGCAGCCATGCTTGCTACGAATCAAGGCAATGTCGAAACATTGCAATGGCTAATTACTGCTGGTGCAGCGTTGAACGACCGGTGCAACGCCGGGATGACTTGCCTACATTTGGCAGTTCAAAAGAATCAGACTGCGACCCTTTCTCTGTTAATCGAGGGAGGGGCAAATCTTGACATTCGAGACAACGCCGGGGCCAGCCCTTTGATGCATGCCATCAGACAGCGTGATCCTGCTGCCGTCAAAAAACTTATTGGAGTGGGGGCGGACGTAAATTTGATCAATAACGACGGCTTCAGTTATGCAGGCTTCGTCAGGGAACAAGATGTTGAAATCAGACGAGCACTCACACAGGCTGGCGTGAAGCTGGACTGATTGCTCCATTATGACAAGATCACTCGCATTTTCTCGCTGTCATCCATGTCGTAGAAGCAGAAATTTGGCTAACCTGAAGACATGCAATGACGACATGCTTTAGCTTGGCTATCAGTATTTTACGAACTAAACAGCAATTTAAATTAAGTTTTTACTGTTTAGTATTTCGTTAATATTGCGTGACTATTTACCGACACAGGGAGAAAAATAATGGAAGTTCATATACAAGAGATATGTCCTGCCTGATTCTTGCAACCATACCCAGCTGCCTTGGTATTTCCACCAAGCATGTTCTCAAAGACACGTACACCGCCGCTGAGCAAGCAGTTGCGCGTTGTGCCTACCAAGGTGGTGTTTAGTCCTCGACTCCTGCCCAGCAAATGAACATATCTCAACAAGTTGAGATTTATAAAACTTTACGGATCTGATATGGAAACAATTGCACCATTGTGGTTATGGGTCACTTTCATAGGTATCGTGCTCGCAGCCCTCTACATCGACTTCGTTGTACTTAAGAAACAAGGCGCGCAAAACGTTAGTGTCAAACAGGCGCTAAATTGGTCGATCGTCTGGATCGCGTTGAGCTTTCTGTTCAATGCTTTGTTCTGGTGGGCTGTCAGGGATACGACAGGTTCGGTCGAGATGGCCAACTCCAAGTCGCTTGAATTCCTGACTGGCTACCTGATTGAAAAATCGCTTGCGGTGGACAATATATTCGTCTTCCTCATGATTTTTACCTATTTTGCCGTTCCATCAGAGTTCCAGAAGCGGGTGCTCATGATCGGCATCATCGGTGCGATCGTGCTGCGCACTATCATGATCATGGTGGGCGGCTGGCTGCTCTCCGAGTTCCATTGGGTACTCTATGTGTTCGGTGCATTCCTGATCCTGACCGGCATCAAGATGTGGTGGGCTGCTGGCAAGGAGCCAGACCTAAACGACAACCCGGCTTTAAAATTGCTGCGTAAGATACTGCCTGTCAGCAAGAATTATGAAGGCGAGAAGTTCTTCACCATCGAGAACGGCAAGAAGATCGCAACCCCGCTGTTTATGGTGATTTGTCTCATTGGTCTGACTGACGTCATCTTCGCAGTGGACTCGATACCGGCCATCTTCGCCATCACTAGCGACCCGTTCATCGTTTTGACCAGCAACGTGTTCGCTATTTTGGGATTGCGTGCAATGTACTTTCTGCTGGCTGCCGTTGCCAACAAATTCCATTTGCTGAATTACGGATTGGCAGTTGTTCTGGTGTTCATTGGTACCAAAATGTGTCTGATTGATGTCTTCAAGATTCCAGTGGGTATTTCGCTGGGAGTAGTCCTGGCCATCCTGGCGACCACGATGGTGCTGAGCGTGCGCACATCCAAAAAGCTGCCTATTCAGATAGAATCTAAATGAGAACGCCTGACGAAGCCGTTCAATGAATCGCAGACAGATAAACGGGCAAGCTGGCCAGAGCAATGTCTACCAGTATTAATGCGGAGATCATCAAGTCGCGCCCGCACCGTTTAAAATTATGTTGATTCGTGAAACTTGCTGCCTCAAGAAATCGACCGCAATGCAACGTTGAATCAAGCAAACATTCTTGAAAACAACCGGGTCGCCTTGAGACCGACCGCAGTGTGATGGTGAGCAGGCGAAATAAGTGTGCACAGCAGATTCATCGCTTCATCGCGATTAACAGTCTTATTCAAGGCAGCATCGAGCCGCCGCGCTTCGGCGTTGAAATCATTGGCATGATCTTCATTTTCCAACGGTGTTGCCTGCGGCAAAAGCGTAGCGGGTGCAATATCGGCTCCTGAGCCCTGCCGAAGCTCGAGCGCCTCATGCAATTTTTGCCTGGCTTTGAATGTCAACGTCGTTTTAGCTTCCGCCCCAGTGCGGGCATCGCTCGCGTCGCCCCTGGTCCAATCGTAAATTACCTGCAGCTCATACGGGCTGAATACGCCAAACATTTCAGCGCGGTCGCCTTATAGAAGCTTCCAGAATCTGCTCTCTTCCGGGTCTCCCGAGTTCGACAGTCCAGGCCAAAAGAGCGCCACCGCTTCCAATAGAAACAAGCAGTTAGCAGCATTTCTCACAATTATTGGCGGTTCCGAAAATTTTGGGACAGGTCACTACTCGGTAGTCTGGTTTTGCAAGTACCTCAATATTGAAAAAAATGAATGGGAGGCGGTTGAATCCACGGGACGTTATTGATGTGTGACACAAAACGGAAAGTAATTAAAATGGCTTGCAGACTACGTGCCAAGTCATGCAGGTCGCAAAATGGGGAAATAGCCTTGCAGTTCGATATGGCCTGTCGCTGTACCATTCACTCGTCGTGTCTGCTACCCTGCGCGCCGGATGCAAGATCTTGTATTCGGAAGACATGCAGAATGGGCAGATGATTGACGGGCAACTGACGATCTGCAATCCGTGTGTTTAGTAAATGAATCGTGCCGCGCTTGGGCCAAAAAATGATTTCAGTACGTACCGACAAGTGGCTCTGGGCAGCCCGCTTCTTCAAAACCCGCACGCTCGCCACCGACGCCGTCGATGCTGGCAAGGTGAGGCTTGAAGGCGAACGTATCAAACCGGCTAAAACCCTGAAGCCAGGAGATGTCCTGCAGATCGATAACGGTGCCACCGATTGGGAAGTGGTGGTCGTCGATCTGGCCGATTCGCGCGGCAGTGCCGAGCAAGCGCAACGCTTGTATCGAGAGACGCCGGAAAGCATCGCACGCCGCGCCAAGGCAGCCGACGAACGCCGTTTTTTTCGAGAGCCCGGCACCACAATGAAAGGTCGGCCTACCAAACGCGACCGACGACTAATCGAAAAATCGCTGATCGATCCCGACCGATCCTAATTGATCTTTGGCACTTGAGCACGTCGTCAATATTTCGTACGCAATGCAGCGCCATTGGAGAAGCTATTTGACATTTTGTTTATGCCGCTATCTTTAGTTTTCTTGAAAATTCAGCAGTGACATTCGCCAAGCTGAATTTCATGGCCGCTTGCGTTTGAGGATGTTTTAGATTCAACTACTGACGTTTCATCAGCAGCCGATCAACCCAGCCTTCGCCTTTGCCGGAAGTCACGCGTATCATGCCGTCTCGTTCCTCTCCCATGAAAATCACTTCCTCTGAACGGGCTAGAGTCATGATGCGCATACCGGATTTGCCAGGCTTCTGATATACCGGAACGCCAGCGATTTTGCTAATAAATGGATCACCCGCCCGCAGATCAGCAGGTATTGTTGCTGCAATTGGCCGGGTTGATGATGGTGGGTAGACATTAGCTGGCATTGTGGACCCCGCAGGGTAGTCTGGGGCTGGGGCAGCTGCGCTGGCTTGCGAACTTTGGAATTGCGCATAACTCTGTCTAAAAGACGACTCGGAAAACCCCACGAGAGTTTTGTTGCCCATGACCATGAAAGGCACGCCTTTGCCGCCAAGTTGATTCATCTCAGCATTGTAGGCACGGTTCCGGCCAACATCGCGCTCTACGAATTGAATCTGCCGCTGCTGCATGTAGGCAGCAGCTTGGATGCAAAAAGGACAACTTGCGGTGCGATACAAAACGACTTTGCCGTTCGTATCTTGCTGCAATTGTGCCCCCGCCCCAATGGTGCCGGTTGAAACCTCGGAAATCGATTGAATTACGGAAACCAAGTCGGCTGGGTTGGCTGGTCGTGGAACAATCCTGGAAATGCTCTGAATAAGGCTCCCAAAGTCTTGTGCTGCGACGGTGCCAGACGCGCCTGTAATGATGAACGCGCAAAAGATGAGGTGGCGCAGAGGGTTTGACATACTTGACGTAGGCATTTTCGCTTCACCAAAAAATTCTCATCATACGAATTGCAGTTACAAAAAGTCAACAAAAACCAGATCGATGGTTACAAGAATGTTGATTCATGACAGGCCTTCTGCAAGCGATGTCCCAACTAAGTGTATGTCTGCCACCTCCGAGTACCGTTTAACCTAAGGAAGCGCTGGTTAATTCGCTTCCTTAAAAATCGCTACCAATGAAATCAGAGATTTACGAGTCTCAAGCAAGCAAAAACTTGAATTAATCAGTGCTTCCCCAGCTAAAAAAATGACCTTCGTGCTTTTTGTCAAGTCGCTGATCGATTCCGACTAACCATCATCTCTGGAAGAGCGTGGGCAATATCCTGTAAAAAATGCAACGCCATTGGAAAAGCCATTTGACATTTTGTTTTCGATGGATAATAGTACGAGCGTTCGCTTTATTGAATTGATTGATCTCGCTGAGGATTATTCAAGTGGCAACATCGTTGAAGTCGACACAAAAGCTATTACGCAAGGGTGAACTGACCCGGGCAGCGATTCTCGATACCGCCCTCGATCTGGCCAGCCGCAATGGTCTTGAAGGCTTGACCATCGGTCTGCTGGCCGAACGCATGCACATGAGTAAGTCCGGCGTATTCGCTCACTTCGGCTCGCGGGAAGACTTGCAAATCGCAGTGTTGAAGTTGTATCACCAGCAGTTCGAGCGTGAGGTCTTTGCGCCAAGCATGCATGAAGCGCGCGGGCTGCCTCGTTTGCAGGGGTTGTTTGCCCGCTGGATCAAGCGCGTAACGGTTGAAATTGCCTCGGGCTGTATTTATATCAGCGGCGCTGTCGAATACGACGATCGGCCCGGCCCGATTCGGGATGCACTGGTCGGCATGGTGCTGACCTGGCAGAACGTGCTGCTGCGCTGCGTACGTCAGGCCACCGACATCGGCAATCTGCGTGCCGACACCGATCCGCAACAGCTGGTATTCGACATGTATGGCTTGGTGCTGGCACTACACCACGATGCCCGCTTCATCAAACGCGCCGGGAGTGTCGAGCGTGCTGCCGCCGGTTTCGAGCGACTGCTGGGCAGTTATCGTGCCGTCGCTGCGCCGCTACCAAGCTGTCGTGAGACGCCTCAGGCACAGAGCAATGCAGTGATCGCCGACCGTGCCCCCTGATTAGGCCATCGGTGCCGAACCTTCACCTCTTTCCATACGGGAGACCATCATGGGCCAATACACCGCACCACTGCGCGACATGCAATTCGTGTTGCATGAATTGCTGGGCGTCGAGCAAGCATTGAAGCAGCTACCCCGGCATGCCGAAATGGAGGCGGATTTCATCAACCAGATTCTGGAAGAGGGAGGAAAATTTGCCTCGCAGGTGCTGTTTCCTCTAAATCATTCCGGTGACCGGGAGGGTTGTCACCTGGACCGGAGCACGCATGAAGTCACGCCGCCGAAGGGCTTCAAGGAAGCCTACAAACAGTACATCGACGCCGGCTGGCCGGCTCTGTCGTGCGATCCGGAATTCGGTGGCCAGGGTCTGCCGATGGTGGTGAACAATTCGTTTTATGAAATGCTCAATGCCGCCAACCAGTCCTGGACCATGTATCCGGGCCTGTCGCACGGTGCCTATGAATGCCTGCACGAACACGGTAGCGAAGCGATGAAGGCACTATATCTACCCAAGCTGATTTCCGGCGAATGGACCGGCACCATGTGCCTGACCGAGGCGCATTGCGGCACCGATCTGGGCATGCTGCGCTCCAAGGCCGAGCCGCAGGCAGACGGGTCGTACAAGATTAGCGGCGGCAAGATTTTTATCTCCGCTGGCGAACACGATATGGCGGTCAATATCCTGCATCTGGTGCTGGCCCGCCTGCCGGATGCGCCTGCGGGTACCAAGGGTATCTCGCTGTTCCTGGTGCCGAAGTTTTTGCCCAATGCCGACGGTTCGTTGGGCGCGCGGAATCCGATTTTTTGTGGCGCGCTGGAAGAGAAGATGGGCATTCACGGCAATTCGACTTGCCAGATGAATCTGGATGCCGCCACTGGCTGGTTGATCGGCGAGCCCAATCGCGGCCTGAATGCGATGTTCGTGATGATGAATGCGGCACGGCTGGGCGTTGGCATGCAGTCGCTCGGGCTGACGGAGGTGGCGTATCAGAATGCTCTGGTCTATGCAAAGGACCGGCTGCAGATGCGTAGCCTGACAGGTGCCAAAGCGCCGGAGAAACCAGCCGACCCGATCATCCACCACCCTGATGTGCGACGCATGCTCCTGACGGCCAAGGCATATGCCGAGGGTGGGCGGGCTTTCACGTCTTATGTTGCGCTGCAGATCGACCGCGAATTGCATCATCCTGACGAAGCCGTGCGCAAGGATGCCGCCGATCAGGTGGCGCTACTGACGCCGATTGTGAAATCCTTTATTACCGACAATGCCTGGATCGCCACTTCGGAAGCCCTGCAAGTGTTTGGTGGGCATGGCTATATCAGCGAATGGGGTATGGAACAGTATGTGCGCGATTCCCGCATCAACATGATCTACGAAGGCACCAACACCATCCAGTCACTCGATCTGCTGGGCCGCAAGATCCTGATGGACAATGGCGCCAAACTCAGGAAGTTCGGCGCACAAGTGCAGGCTTTCGTCGAGGAAAACGGACTGGACGAAGCCATGTCGGAATTCGTCTCGCCCCTGGCAGATATTGGCGACAAGGTGACCAAGCTGACCGTGGAGATTGGCATGAAGGCGCTTCAGAATCCGGAGGAAGTGGGTGCTGCTTGCGTGCCCTACCTGCGTGTCGTAGGGCATCTGGTGTATGCCTATTTCTTTGCGCGCATGGCAAAAATAGCTTTGGAAAAAGTAGCCGAAAGCGTACGCGACAATACGACATGCGACCCGTTTTACCACTCCAAACTCGGGACCGCGCGTTTTTATTTTGCGCGGCTGTTACCGGAAACCGCCATGCTGATCCGTCAAGCCCGCTCGGGTGCCTCCAGCCTCATGGCGCTGGACGCCGCATTACTCTGATCGCTGCCAAATCAAGCAATTCAAGGAACCTTCTCATGTCCAATTTTACTGTCAAGAAAATCGCTGTTCTCGGCGCCGGCGTCATGGGGGCGCAAATCGCCGCGCACTGCATCAATGCCCGCGTACCGGTGGTGTTGTTCGACCTGCCTGCCAAGGAGGGGCCGAAGAACGGCATCGTCCTGCGGGCAATCGACAATCTGAAAAAACTCAGCCCGGCGCCGCTGGGCAACCGCGACCACGCTTCATTTATCGAAGTCGCCAACTATGAAGACGATCTCGTCATTTTGAGTGAATGTGATCTGATCATCGAAGCGATCGCCGAGCGCATGGACTGGAAGCATGATCTCTACAAGAAAGTCGCGCCGCACATCGCGCCCCATGCGATCTTTGCCTCCAATACATCCGGGCTGTCGATTACAGCGTTGTCAGATGGTTTCGATGCTGATTTAAAAAGCCGTTTCTGTGGCGTGCATTTCTTCAATCCGCCGCGCTACATGCATCTGGCTGAACTCATTCCCACCGTCGCAACCCGTCCGGAAATTCTCGATCAGCTGGAAACTTTTCTGACTTCGACGCTGGGCAAGGGCGTGGTACGCGCCAGAGACACGCCGAACTTCATCGCCAACCGCGTCGGCGTATTCGGCATGCTGGCGACGATCCACGAAGCTGAAAAGTATGGCCTGTCGTACGATCTCGTCGACGACTTGACGGGTGCCCGGCTTGGCCGGGCAAAATCAGGCACGTTTCGCACCGCCGACGTGGTGGGTCTGGATACGATGGGCCACGTCATCAAGACCATGCAGGATACCTTGCCCGACGATCCGTTCTTCCCGGCCTACAAGACACCGACGGTCCTGGCAGGGCTCATTGATGCCGGCGCTCTCGGCCAAAAAACCGGTGCCGGTTTTTACAAGAAGGTCGGCAAGGAAATCCTGCGGCTCGATCCAGCCAAGGGCCATTACGTGCCGGGCGGCGGCAAGGCCGACGATCTGATCGGCCGCATCCTCAAGGAAAAAGACCCGGTCAAGCGGATGAAGGCACTGCATGATTCGTCCAATCCGCAGGCAAAGTTTTTATGGGCGATCTACCGGGATACCTTCCATTACATCGCCGTACATCTAAAAGCCATCGCCGACAATGCCCGTGATATCGATTTTGCCTTGCGCTGGGGTTTCGGCTGGAACCAGGGACCGTTCGAAACCTGGCAGGCGGCAGGCTGGCAGCAGGTGGCCGAGTGGATCCGGGAAGACATCGAATCCGGGCAGGCATTGTCGAACGCACCGTTGCCGGCATGGGTGTTCGATGGCCGCACCGGCGTGCACACACCGGAAGGTTCGTTTTCCGCTACCAGTGCCGCATATGTGCCGCCTTCGACATTGCCGGTATATGCGCGCCAAGCGTTTCGCGCGCCGCTGCTGGGGGCTGGAACGGCCGACGGCACCACCGCCGGCACGACCGTTTTTGAAGACGCGTCGGTGCGCCTGTGGCATCAGAACGACGATGTACTGATCCTGTCCTTCAAGACCAAGATGCATGTGATCAGCGCCGACGTAGTCAGTGGCATGGTCAGGGCGATCGGGGAAGCGGAGAGGGCTTACAAAGGCCTGGTGCTGTGGCAAACGGATGCAGCACAGGGCGGGGCGTTTTCGGCAGGTGCCGATTTGCAGGCGATGCTGCCGCTGTTCATGTCGGGCGGCGTCAAGCTGATCGAGCCGGAAGTCTCCAAACTGCAGAATGCCCATCAGGCAGTGAAGTACGCCAATGTGCCGGTGGTGGTGGCAGTGGCCGGCCTGGCGCTGGGCGGAGGCTGTGAGTTGATGCTCCATGCCGCCAGGCGGGTGGCGGCGCTGGAATCCTATATCGGCCTGGTGGAAGTCGGCGTTGGTTTGATACCGGGCGGTGGCGGCTTGAAGGAGGCGGCGGTGCGGGCGGCTCTCGATGCCAAAGGCAATGACATTTTCCCGTTCCTGAAAGTCTCGTTTACCAATGCCGCGACCGCAGCGGTGTCGAAATCGGCAATGGAAGCGCAGACGATGGGCTACCTGAAACCGAACGACGTGATCGTATTCAATCCGCACGAGTTGCTGCATGTGGCCAAAAGCGAGGCACGCGCCCTGTTCGATGCCGGCTATCGACCACCGATGCGAGCGCCGGTCCCGGTCGTGGGTCGTCATGGTGTGGCCAACATCATGGCGCAACTGGTCAACATGCGCGACGGCGGCTACATTTCGACACACGACTACAAACTGGGCCAGATGATTGCCCAGGTTGTGTGTGGTGGCGATGTCGAGGAAGGCACGCTGGTCGACGAGCAATGGCTGCTCGATGCAGAGCGCCGCGCCTTCATGGAACTGTTGAGTCATCCAAAGACACAGGAGCGAATCATGGGAATGATGCAAACTGGAAAACCGGTACGCAACTAAACCGTTGCGGAAAAAAGTTATACGTGGCGGTACTTTTTTCCTAACCGACTCAGATCACTTTGAAGCGATTGCTAAACGGCGCCGAAGGTCGCAAACATCGCCCCGACCGCCACGGTCATCGCCAGTGTTGCGAGCCAGCCCAGCCATTTCAGGCGACGGGACGCAACGAACTGTCCCATGACATCTGCGCGTGTCGCCATGAGCATCATCACGATCATGATGGGAACCGAGATTACCCCCGTTGATCACAGCGCTCCAGTACAACGCCTTGATGGGGTCGATCGGGGCGAAGTCCAGGCCGATGCCAATCAGCGTTGCAAGGATGATGATTCCGTAAAACTCCTTTGCAACGAATAGCTTGTGCTCCAGCCCCTGTTTCCATTGAAACGCGCCTGCCACGCGTACGCAGCCGAGCCGGCCAACACCGGTACTGCGAGCAGCCCGGTGCCGATGATTCCTGCGGCAAAAAGAAGAAAAGCGAAATCGCCGGCGATAGGGCGCAATGCGCTGGCCGCTTCAGCCGAAGTCTGAATAGTTGTAACGCCGTGCGCGTGCAAGGTAACGGCCGTGGTCAGGATGATGAAAAAAGCCACCAGATTCGAAAATCCCATTCCCACAAAAGTATCGATCTTGATGCGCAGAAAGTTTGACCGTGCCTGATCAGGAGCGTCTTTAAGCGCCCGGGAATTGGGATCGGTATCAAGCTCCTAGACCTCTTGCGACGCCTGCCAGAAAAATAGATAGGGGCTGATGGTTGTGCCGAATACGGCGACGATGGTTGTGATGGTTTCCGGGTTCCATGATAGTTCTGGGAGCACAATCGCCATCCCTACTTGCGACCAGGAAATTCGTACGGCGAAGACGACCGCTACATACGCAAGCAATGCCAAGGTTAACCATTTCAGGAAGCGGACATATCGACTGTAAGGAATGAATATCTGCAGCAGCAGGGAAATCACACCGAATCCCGCCGCGTACAGGCGGCCTGGCCCACCAATCAGAATAGCCAGCGCATCGCCCATTGCGGAAATATCGGCAGCGATGTTGATAATGTTAGCCACCAGCAGCAGCACCACGACCGCATACACCAGCCAGCGCGGGAAATACTGACAAATATTTTCCGCAAGGCCCATGCCAGTCACGCGCCCGATTCTGGCACTGACCATCTGGATGCCCACCATCAGGGGATAAGTGAAGAACATGGTCCACAACAGATTCAGTCCGAATTGCGCGCCTGCCTGGGAATACGTTGCAATGCCGCTTGGATCATCGTCAGCTGCGCCTGTAATAAGACCGGGTCCCAATTTCTTGAACCAGGGCTGCGGTGTTGTAACAGGTGGGTCCATTTTTTAAACGTCGGCTGAATTTTCCATGTTTTTAAATCGCAGTAATAGCCATCGGACCAACAACTGAATCGGCAAGCGCCGCCGTATCTGGCAGCGAATGGTATGAAACCTTGGGGCGAAACAAGTGAGACGGCAGAATCATAACGGACCTGCATCACTTCGGGATCGAATCTTCGGAGCCACCAAAAGACGTGAAATTGCACGCACTTTTCTTTTATATTCGTATGATGTAGCAAGAAGGGTTGTCAGTTCCGTTATTTATCTCGAACCGCCGATCGCGATCAGCTCGCTCACACATCCTGGACCGATGACGGTCCGTGTCGATCGGTAAAACGTCCGGCAATTGAAAGAATATAGAATGCGCTGCACCCCTGCTGACGCACGCGACGTGACCTTCGCCCATGAATGCCCCGATTCTGCAATTAAGAAGAAAATTGTTGCGGCTCTGGTTTTTCCGTGTCGTCTGCTCACGGCTACGCCTTTTCCTGTCTGGAATCACAGGTATCGCAGTGGGTTTCGCTCTACCTGAAAGCTTGGCCCATCTCCTGGTTACCCGTATTTTGGTCGCCTGGAACGCCGGCACCATTCTTTATATCGTGCTTACGGTCGTCATGATGTGGCACTCGTCGGGTTAGCACATGCAACGTCGTGCGAAGACACAGGATGAAGGGGCATTGTTGATCCTTGTTCTGGTAATCGTCGCCAGCGTCGCCATCGCCGCCAAACTGGCCGTTGTGAAAAACATGCATGGAACGATCAAGTTCGCCCACATTGCACTTGCGGGAACAACGGTGCTATCGTCTTGGGCCTTCATTTAAGTCATGTTCGCGCTCCACTATGCGCATGATTTTTACGGAAGCCTGCAGAAAGGGATGCCTCCCGGGAGGCAGTTTCCCAACAACGATCATCCGGATTACGGCGACTTTTTTTATGCGGCCGCGATTATCGGTACATCGGGTCAGACGGCCGATGTGTCGTTCAACTCGAAGCCAATGCGGCGTCTCGGCTCGGTCCATTGCATGCTCGCGTATTTCTTCAATACAACCGTACTCGCTTTGTTGGTCAATATGGGCGCCAGCCTGTTCTAGCCGACCTGCACGAACCGCGCGTTTCATCGCGCTTTACTTCCTGGCGCCCCGTAGCGTTGCGATCTGATCGCGCAGCAAATCGGGTGTTACCTGCCCGGCTGGCAGGCTTGCCCCCACTTTTAGGCCGATATTAGCAAAGATGCCGCGTTTCAGGCGGCGCCAACCCGGCTCTTTGTGGCGGGTGAAAAAGCTGCCCCACAGCCCTTGCAGTGCAAGTGGAATGACTCGCACAGGAGTACGTTCAATAATGTTACACATGCCGGGCCTGAATGCCGCGATGTCACCATTCACAGTGAGGCAACCTTCAGGAAAAATACAGACCAAGTCACCCGACCCCAATGCATTGGCAATACTGTCGTATGCTTGTGCCAGAACCACCGGATCCTCCTTTGCACCAGCGATCGGAATCGCTTTGCCCGTCCGGAAAATGAAGTTAAGCAAAGGTATCTTGAAAATTCGATAATCCATCACGAAGCGGATCGGGCGCCGGCAAGCCGCGGCAATCACCAGCGCATCGACATAGGATACGTGGTTGCAAACCAGCAACGCAGCGCCTTGCTCTGGAATCGTTTCGATATTTTCGATCTTAAGTCGATAAATGGTGTGCACCAACATCCAGATAAGAAAGCGCATCAGGAATTCGGGCACTAAAGTAAAAATATAGATTGCTACCAAGGCATTGATCAAGGAAGTCGCCAGCAAGACCTGCGGAATCGTCAGCCCTGCTGCGAACATGCCAAGTGTCATGCCCACCGACGCGACCATGAACAGTGCGTTCATGATGTTATTGCCGGCAATGATGCGCGCGCGATGCTCCGGTTCGCTCCGAATTTGAATCAATGCATACAGTGGAACGATATAAAAGCCGCCGAACACCCCGATCAGGCAAAGGTCGAGGATCAGCCGCACGTGGTTGGTGTCGGCAAGGAATGCCCACACGTCCTGCAGGCCGTGTGCTGGCAAATGCGTCATCGCGAAATAGGCGTCCACGCCAAATACCGTCAGACCGATTGCGCCGAACGGTACCAAGCCTATCTCGACCTTGTGGCCAGACAAGCGTTCGCACAACAGTGAACCGATCCCAATACCTACCGAAAAGATGCTCAGTAGCAGGCTGACGACGCTCTCATCGGCGTGCAACACGTCTTTGCTAAGGTTTGGAAACTGGGACAGGAAAACTAACCCGAACGCCCAAAACCAGGAAATGCCGAGGATGGATAGGAAGACGGTGCGGTTCTTGCGCGTAAATTGTAGATTGCGCCAGGTTTCAGTCAATGGGTTCCAGTTGATCGTCATGTTTGCCGCTTCCGCCGATGGCGGCGCTGCCGGAATTGCGCGGCTGGAAAGATAGCCCAGCACTGCAAGGACAATGGCAACTGCTGACACGATTACCCCACCATTCGATTTGGCAATAAGGATGCCTCCGAGCATGGTGCCAAGAAGAATGGCGACATTCGTGCCCATTTCAACCAGACCGTTACCGCCGACAAGCTCTTCTGATTTCAGGTGCTGCGGCAGGATCGCGTATTTCACTGGTCCAAAGATGGTGGAATGCAATCCCATGAGCGTGAGTGCGCTCATCAGTAAAACCAGGTTTTTATAATAGAAGCCCAGACCGCCGATGATCATGATGCCGATCTCCATCAGCTTCACCCACCTTGCCAACCTGGCTTTGTCCATTTTGTCGGCGATTTGCCCTGCCGTTGCCGAAAACAGGAAGAAAGGCAGAATGAATAGCGCCCCGGACATCTGGATCAGGATGTCTGGGCTCATCGACGTGATGGTAGTGCCTTGAAATGCCAGTAGGATCACCACGGCGTTTTTGTAGACGTTGTCGTTGAAAGCGCCCAGGAACTGGGTCACGAAAAACGGCGCGAAGCGCTTTTGCTTCAACAGTGCAAATTGACTGCTCATACGGTTGGCTCCTGTTTGAGCAAATGGCGGTTGGCGTTGGAATCAGGTTGGTCGTCTGGCGCAACGAAATCCACGGTTTCAGTCTCTCCATCTGGTGCGGCCGTCGCTGCAGTGTGGGGTTTGCCTGCCGAGTACAGAGCTTCAGCCATGCGTTTCAAGGTGAGGTAATCGATCTTGCCGGTGCCCAGAAACGGCAACGCTTCAACCGTCACGATCCGGCGTGGCACTGCTAGCTCGGGCAGGCCCAGCGCTTTCGCTGTTTTCTGCAACTGGTCTCGCTGCAGAGCCTGGTCGGTGCTAAACAGAATCAGCGCTTCGCCTTTCTGCTCATCTGGTATGGCAGTGGCAGCATGAGCCAGAAGCGGCGACGCGGTAACTGCGATTTTCTCCACTACTTCCAGGGAAATCATTTCGCCGGCGATCTTGGCAAACCGTTTCACCCGGCCCTGAATACTGATGAAGCCGTCCCCGTCGATCTCGACAATATCACCGGTGTCGTACCAGTGTTGCCCCATTTCTGACTGCGGCGCTTCAAGCACGCCCGGTTTGTCGAAGCGATAGTAACCAAGCATTACGTTAGGTCCTTTCACATGCAGCTGGCCGCCTGTGCTGATGCCGGGTACCGGTACAAGCCGGGTCTGCATGCCCGGCAGCGCCATGCCAACGCTGCCGGTGCGATAGGCCATAGGCGTATTAACTGCGATTACTGGTGCGGTCTCGGTAGCGCCGTAACCCTCAAGGATGCGAATGCCGAACTTTTCAAACCAGAGGGTGCGTACGTTGTCAGACAATTTTTCGGCACCGGCCACGACATAACGCATTCGATAAAAATCATACGGGTGGGCAAGCCGCGCGTAGTTACCTAAAAAGGTGCTGGTGCCGAACAACACCGAGCAGCCACGATCGTAGATAATTTCGGGGATCACTCGGTAATGCAGCGGCGACGGATACAAAAATAGCTTCGTGCCGGTTACCAGCGGCAACAGCGCACCAGCGGTCAGGCCGAACGAATGAAAAATTGGCAAGGCATTGAAAAACTTGTCGTCTACCGAAAAATCGATCACTGCCCGGATCTGCGCGATGTTTGACAGTAGCGAACGATGCGAATGCACCACACCCTTGGGTTTACCCTCCGAGCCAGAGGTGAACAGCACGATGGCCGGCGCTTCGGGATCAAGGGACTGGTTGGCTGCACGCGGAAACCGCAGCGCATACGCCATCAGCCACAGCTTGTCGGCAAAATTGAACTGGGCCCTGAGGTCTTCCAGGTACAGGATCTGCACATTCTGCAAACTCTGCACCTGTATGGTGATCTTTGCAGTTTCAAGAAACTGGCGGGACGTGATAACGGTGCGGATGCCGGCCACAATGCATGCGCTTTGCATGCCATCGGCGCCGGCAGTGTAATTCAACATCGCGGGCACGCGCCGGAAGGCAGTCATGCCCACCACCAGTCCCAGCGTCGCGACCAGGTTCGGCAGCAACACACCCACCCGCTCGCCCTCCGCGGCGACCTTGGTGCTGATTCTGCCCAGTGCCAATGCCATTTTCAGCAGGTCGTTGTATGAATGCTCGACCTGCTTCAGGTCTTCGATAAAACGATAGCTGCGGCCAAAAATTTCCATCGCGTCGAGCATTGCCAGAAAAAGCGTTTGCTTTGGCTGCGACTGGAAAACCATATTTTGCATAATTTGGCGCATGCCCTCGCCCGCCTTGCGGCGGCGCTGTTTGGTGGAACCGGCCACCGACAGTGGCAGGCTCGTGACCGGCAACAGGGTGACCGATAGCTGCGGGAGCAGGCGGCGTGGATAGCGGCCGCTCATGCGGCTGAAGTAACTGCGTGCGGCGCCGTCGATACGCACCGGCAGGATGGTGGCACCGGTGCGGGCAGCGACGAATGCCGGGCCTTCATAGACTTTCATCAGACTGCCGGTCGTGGTGATGCGGCCCTCCGGAAAAATTACGACTGGCCGGCCCATTTCAATGAGCCTGATCACTTTTTTCATGGCCATCGGGCTGGTCGGGTCAACGGCCAGATAATCCACCATCGACAAGATCAAACGAAACCATGGTTTGCGTGCAATCGTGGTGTGCACCACGAATACCGGATCGATCGGCAAAAACAAGCCGAGTAAAAGGCCGTCGATAAACGATTCGTGATTCGCCACGATGAGCAGACGATCGGCCCTGAACTGACTGGCGTTGAACGGTGGCGGCTTCACCCGGAACAAGATCCGGAATGCCAAACGCAAAAATGTTTTCATTTACAACTCCTTCTGGCAAAAAATCGGTGGCTCAAGATTTCTCCAGACGCCTGGCATTCTTGAAGGGTGCAAATTCCCAGGAACGCATTGCCAGTATTAGGGTGTATCCGTCGGTGTGCTGGGCACCGAGCTTCTGGTCGGCCAGATGCTGTTGCGCAAAGTCCTGTGCTACCCGTTGCATCCGTTCGATAAATGACGGTGCCAGACTTTTGCTGATGGACCCGTGGACCAGCACGAATGACTCATCTTCACGGTCGAATCCTCCTGAAAAGTAATCTTCCAGCGCATGTTCCCGGAAAAAATTCATGACCGGCCCATGTGGAATCCAGCGAAAAGTTTTCGCCAGTTTCAGCCGATAGCGATTGAGCGGCCGCAGTTCGATGATGCTGATACGATCAAGCTGGGCCAGGCAGGTAATGCACTGCGCATCGGTAATTTGATAGCGTGTCACGATCTGCTCGAAGGTCCATTGACTCAAGACGCAGATTGCCACCAGCAGCAGCTGCTTATCGGCGACGACAGCCTTTTCCTGCGCCAGGGTCAATTGCGCCAGCAACGGCTGTGTGTCCGCGACGCGGCGTGCCAAGTCGGCAAAATCGATCTTCAGCGCAGCGCAAATCGCATCGATGCGCGAGAGTGGCATGTCGCCTTTGGCGAACATGCGTTTGACGCTCGATTCCGCCATGCCCAGGCGCACAGCCAGTTCGGCATACGTCACATGGGTGATTTTGAGCTCTTCTTTGAGAGCGGTAATGAGGTTGGCAGTCGTGCTCATGGGAGGGGCAGGTGGGTGAACGATGCAACAGCATATCCAATACCCGACCACAGATAAGAAATAGTTGTTTAAACTCAATAAAGTATCACTCAACGATACTATCGGTCTTAAATGCCTTTACTCCGTCGCATTGTCCTAGCCATAACGAGAGCGCTGAGCAAGAATCCATTCACTGAAACATCAATAACAAAGAGAAAAGCCAGCCAATGCGAGCGTGGCCGTGACAAGCAGATCTTGCCCAGACCGGTCTTGATTACCGTTGCATCCGATCAATCCTTTCAATCCTTTCAATCAATCCTTTCAATCCTTTCAATCATTCTCCCCGGAGTTGTCATGAAAAATTTTGTTATTACTGCCGCGCTTGCATTGTGTTTTTCATTTACTCACATTGGCTCTGTCGCAGCTCAGAACAGCGGGTCAGATGTTAGCGAGCGTGCCGCTTTACCTTTAGCATCTGTCATATTGGCACCATTAGGCAGCAGCGCCATTACTGGCTCGATCGTCGAGGAAGCAGCGGTTGCCCTTTCAATCTCCGGGGGAGCGTTTATGGTGAAAACCGTTGAAAGCACGGTCCGCGGGACGGTCTTGGTCATGGATCGCATTTCGGACGGCACCCGTGTCAGTATCGAAGTCATTGGCAAGGGCGCCGCCGCTGCGTCGGCTGTCGTCGGGACCACGGTCGCCGTCAGCGTAATCGGCACCGGCGCGGTCTTGTCGATCGCTGGCGAGGCCATTGCGTTCGTCCCCAACAGCGCCGGCCGAGCACTCTTGCACAACGAACGCGTGACCAATTGAGCATCATGGCAAAGCACTTGCGCAACCGAATGGCGTTGCTGGTAGCAAACCTTCTGTTCGCCATGACAGCAGCCCACGCGGGTAGGTCGTGTGAAGATAAGAAACCAAGCGTGCAGTCTATCGAGCAAAGCATGGACTTGGCCGAAAAAACTCGGGCCGCGCTAGACGCCAGCGGTCAGCGGGTGGTGATTCTGGCGCGCGCCGGCCAGGACCTCACCAAATATGGATTGCATTATTCTCATTTGGGATTTGCATACCAGCAGCCTGAAGGGGGCAAATATGTGTGGCGGGTGCTGCACAAGCTCAATGAGTGCGGCACAGCCAGTTCGGCGATCTACCGCCAGGGCTTGGGAGAATTTTTTCTTGACGATTTGTGGCGGTATCAGTCAGCGTATGTTGTACTCGCACCTGAAGTGCAGGATCGGCTGATGACCCTGATGGCCGACGCAACGCAGGCGACCAGCCTGCACCACCGCCCTTACAGCATTGTCAGCTATGCGTGGGGAGCCAGATATCAGCAGTCGAATCAGTGGGCGATTGAAACCTTGGCCAAAGCAACGGCTACGGAGATTCGCTCCCGCAGCCAGGCACAAGGCTGGCTGCAGGCCAAGAGATACAAGCCGAGTACCGTAAACATCGGTCCGCTTGCCCGGCTAGGCGCCAGGGTCACGGCGGCCAATGTCGCGTTCGACGATCATCCTGCAGAGAAACGCTTCAGAGACCGTATCGAGACCGTGACGGTAGATTCGGTCTTTGACTGGCTTGAGCAGTCAGGGCTAGGTGGACGGCCCGTAGTGATCGGCAAGCATTGATCAATCAAGAACGAACGGCGGCCCCAATCGTGGCAGAATAAGACGATCCTCTAGATGAGGCAATCCTCTAGAAAGAAATCATGAGCCAACTACAGCAAGCCTACATAGTCGCCGCCACCCGTTCGCCGATCGGCAAGGCACCACGCGGCATGTTTCGATACACCCGCCCCGACGACCTGCTTGTGTCGGTCCTGCAATCGGCCCTGGCACAGGTGCCCGGCCTCGATCCGGCATTGATCGAAGATGCAATCGTCGGCTGTTCGTTTCCCGAGAGCGCGCAGGGCTTGAACATGGCACGCAACGCCGTGCTGCTGGCCGGCCTGCCGAGTACCGTCGGTGGCGTGACGGTAAACCGCTATTGTGCTTCCGGCATCACTGCCATCGCCATGGCTGCGGACCGGATACGGGTCGGCCAGGCCGATGTGATGATCGCTGCAGGGGCGGAATCGATGTCGATGGTGCCGATGATGGGATTCCACCCGTCGGTCAACCCGCGCGTGTTCGACGACGAGCACGTCGGCATGGCCTACGGCATGGGGTTGACTGCCGAGAATGTCGCCAAACAGTGGAAAGTATCGCGCGAAGCGCAGGATCAGTTTGCGCTGGCGTCGCATCAGAAGGCGCTGGCAGCACAGCGGGCAGGCGATTTCGATGCCGAGACGACGGCAATCGATATTACGCAGCGCACGCCCAACCCGGCCACTGGCGAAGTCGACATCACCCACCGCACGGTTAGCCAAGACGAAGGCGCACGCGCCGACACCACGCTGGCGGCACTAGGAGGATTGCGTCCGGTGTTTTCGGTAAAAGGCTCGGTTACCGCAGGCAACAGCTCGCAGATGTCGGACGGCGCCGGTGCCGTCATCCTGGTCAGCGAACGCATCCTCAAGCAATGCAACCTGGTGCCGCTAGCCAGGTTCGTCTCATTTTCCGTGCGCGGCGTGCCGCCGGAGATCATGGGTATCGGTCCGAAGGAAGCAATTCCCGCAGCCTTGAAAGCCGGTGGGCTGACGCTCGATCAGATCGACTGGTTCGAATTGAACGAAGCCTTCGCTGCACAGGCGATCGCGGTCATTCAGGATCTCGGGCTCGATCCGGCAAAGGTCAATCCAATGGGTGGCGCTATCGCCCTTGGTCATCCACTGGGCGCAACCGGTGCCATCCGTGCGGCAACGGTCATTCATGCAATGCAGCGCAAGCAACTCAAATACGGGATGGTGACGATGTGCGTGGGTACCGGCATGGGTGCTGCCGGTATTTTCGAGCGCATGTAAGGCAACACGATGGAATTGAGCGCCATGGAAATGGAAATTGATACTGGCAAGCAGGGCGGGGTCATGACCCTGTGCTTCAACCGGATACAAAAGAAGAATGCCATTACCGCCGCCATGTATCAGGCAATGGCGAATGCACTCGCCGATGCGGAAAGCGACGATGCGATTCGGGTGGTGTTGATTACGGGGCATCCGCAGGTCTTCACGGCCGGCAACGACCTGGAAGATTTCATGAAAAATCCGCCCCTGTGTGCCGACAGTCCGGTGTTTCAGTTCATGCACCAGATGGTGCGTGCCACTAAGCCGGTTGTCGCTGCCGTGTCGGGTGCTGCAGTGGGCATCGGCACGACGCTGCTGCTGCATTGCGACCTGGTGTACGCCGCAGACAATGCCCGCTTCAGCATGCCGTTCGTACAGCTCGGGCTATGCCCGGAATTTGCATCAAGCCTGTTGCTGCAGCAAACTGCCGGCTTTCAGCGTGCTGCGGAAAAACTCATGTTCGGTGAATCGTTTACTGCAGCGGATGCCCGCGAAATGGGGCTGATCAACCAGATCGTCAGCGTCGATGCCCTGCCGGATTTTGCCCACGCGCAAGCGTTGAAGCTTGCCGCACTGCCTGTGCATTCCGTGCGCACCACCAAGCGCCTGATGAGAGCCGATAGTCGACTACAAATTGAAGCCAGGATTGCCGAAGAGAATGCTGCATTTAGCCGCCTGTTGCAGGCACCGGAGTCAAGGGACGCAATCGCTGCGTTTTTTAAAAAGCGCAAAGCTGGCGCTTCCTACAGAATTTAACCAGAAATGATCCGTACACTTCATTGGTTTTTAAGTCACCTAAAATAACATGATCACAGCACTCCGGAAAACCCTGCCACAGGCAGCGCATGAATCGACGCTTCTACACCCCGGTGAGACCGGGCGACAGTGTGTTGCTGCCTGCCGATACGTATTGCCAATCGTTGTCGCCACGACGCTTGCCGGTTGCATGACGCCTCAAACAGAATCTTACGACAATGAGGAATTCATTTCCGGAAATGCCTATTCTCATAGCTTTGCCGGAACCGGGCCGGCGACCTGCGAAGCTGGCCGTCGCGCGCTGTTGAGCCAGGGTTACATCGTTACCGAGGCCACGCCTGTGCTGGTCACCGGCAACAAGAAATTTCAGCGCGACAGAAATTCCCACATTCAAATCGATTTCAGCATTGTGTGCGCACCCGATAGCGAGGGCAGTAACGCCACCACGGCTTTTGCCAACGCCGTGCGGCAAACCTACTCCCTGAAGAAGACCAGTACGTCGGCCAGCGTCGGTGTGGGTGTGCTGGGCTCGTTGTCGATGCCGGTCGGGTCGTCCGACGAATCGATGGTGAAGATCGGTGCGGAGACGATCGCATCGAAAAAATTCTACGATCAGTTTTTCCAGCGGGTGGAAAACTATCTCGATGTTTTAGCGCCTGTAAAAGCCGGGCCGCCAACGACGGAAGAACCGCACTAACAGTTTGTTTGCAGAGTGATATCATCTCACCATGCGCACTGACATTCATTTTCTCATCGTCAACGACGCTGCGCCGATGCGCAAGGTCGTCATCCACCTGCTCAGGGAACTCGGCTACCTGAAAATATCGGAGGCGGTCGATGGTGCCATGGCGTTGCGGGCATTCAAGAATGCGCAAGTAGTTGGCGCACCCATCAATTTCGTCATCACCGACTGTGCCATGCCGGTCATGAACGGCCTCGACCTGATTCGTAACATCCGTGCCAAGCCCGAGCTGGCGGATTTGCCGGTTTTGATGGTCACACCACAAGCCAACCGGGAAAATATTCTGGCCGCCATCGAAGCAGGAACCGACGATTACATCGTGCGCCCATTCAGCGCTGCAACCCTTGGCCGCAAGCTCGACCGCATCCTTTCGCAAAAAATTTCTGCCTGACTTTTTCTTTGACTCCGGCAGTGCCCAGTGCAGGGTCCACTGTTCTCGGTCCCGACATTGTTTTTCCAATGCAACGTTGCCGCCCTGAGTCCAATCGTCGATTTGCCCACGGGTCACGGTTCGCTGGGCTACAATATCCCCCGAAGCAAGCCAAGGCAGCCGCTGGCGAGCGTGTTCGGCAGGCAGGTGATTTCGGTCATCGGCAGGCCCGCAGCGTTCGCGGGAGGAAGGTCCGGACTCCATGGAGCAGGGTGACGGTTAACGGCCGTCCGCCGTGAGGCGAGGAACAGGGCCACAGAGACGAGCGTATTAAGTTACGGTGAAACGCGGTAACCTCCACCCGGAGCAATTCCAAATAGGCACGCGTTGATGCTGCTCGCGGAGCGTGCGGGTAGGAAGCTTGAGCCGTGGAGTAATTCACGGCCTAGAGGAATGGCTGCCATAACACTTGGTTCACGCCAGGCGTCGTAACAGAATCCGGCCTATCGGCTTGCTTCACTTAGTTTTTCTGCACCCTGCAGGATTAAACCAATCTGACTGTGCCTCCGTATTTAAATTCGACTCTGACCCTAACTGTACTTGCCGGTATGTTGGCAAAGATTGTTGTGGCCCTGCCCGCTTGACGTTAATAGTCAGTTTAAATATATTGACCAAACATTAACTATGTTTCGGGTTAGGGCTATGAAAACCGGTGCGCAAATATTGCCAAATACCAATGTTCCTGTATTGGACGCAGAGCATCCCTCTACTGCTTTTGGGGAGTCGCCTTCTGCGTCGCCTCGTTCACCAGAGTCGTCGGTCGGAAGGCCTGAAGGGATGCCGGCACGGCCGAATATGTCCGGCGCGCGGCCCCGGTCGTTTGCAAGCATCACGGTGCCGGGCTCTGCCGATGCATCCTTGTCCGTGTCCCGTTCTGCTTCCACAGTGACTTCGAGGGCGCGGTCCGCCTCATCGGCCTCGCATGTCACCATCGAGATTTCTGATTTGGCAGCGCCGCAGGGCAGTGTCGCCAGTACACGGGGCGATCAGTCGGAGGCTGGCGATCCAACGCCAGCATCGACCCTGGCGATGCGCCTCAAAAGTAAGTCAAAGCGTTTTCTGTTTACTTGTATAAAAATATACACCAGCTTTTTGGCAGTCAGCAGTGGGATCAAGGTCGCGACGAATGCCAGGGACGTGGTCGAGGCACCTGCCGGATTTTTTTTGACAATATTTGCTGGCACGGCCCGCGCGGACGGCATGCAGGTGCAAGTATCCAATACTGCGGTACTGAGAGAATACGGCGCATTCATCAATACTCAAACCCAGTGCGTTCACCCGACGATCAGGTTTGTCAATACGTTAAAGCTCGATGGAAAACGAGTCGGTGGTTTGTACGAACGCGCCAACGCAAACGCCAACGGGCTCGATCCCGACGTGATCAGCATCGATACCTACAATCTTTATCTGCCCAGGATTGCCGCCCACGAGTATCTGCATTGTTATACCCACCAAAACTTCAACAATGCGATCTACGATAGAAACGCTGGTCTGGACTCGGGCACCCAAAGAAAAATAATTGAAGGAGCTACAGAATACCTTACCCGGAAAACGCCAGTAAGCAGTTCTGGAGACCCATTATTCGTGATCTACAAAGCATATGGCGATTACGTTAAATTCATAAAAACGATCGTTCGCGATATCGGCGAAGAAACGTTGAAGAAAGCTTATCTTTCCGGCGATGCGGAATCAATCCAAAAATTTCTCGAAGCAGTGCGCCGTCACAGCATTTGATCCATGTAACGATCTGATCCTTCCCATCATTGCAGGAGCAACGGCATGAATGAAACAGTCGACAGCGCAACGTTTGAAACCTTGATGCTGGCCTACCATGAAGCGGCTGGCATAGCCGCCCTGCAACCGGGAGGCGTGGTGCATCACATACGCATCGACGATGTCCCCATCGTGGTTTCTTTACAAGCACATGCCGATGGTCCTAGCGTATTTATCGTGGCGCACTTCGATGCGATGCCGACAGAAAATGCTGGCCCGTTGCTGTCGGCGATGTTGGCAAACAATTTTCTGTTGCAGGCGGTTGGCGCACCCATGGTGTGGGGCATCAACCCGGTTACAGGGCAGACCGTTGCCACCAGCCATGTGCTTCTGCACGATCTGAATGCGCCGACGTTGGGCGCGCGTCTCGAAGTGCTGGTACAGAGCGCGCTGGAGATGTTGCGGGAAATGACGTTGCAGGACGACGAGGCGTAGACAGTCTGGAACCAGCTATCAAGCGCGACGCGTGACGACGCTGGTTTCCGTGAACTGCACATGCGGCGAGGAAGTCTTGAAATACCGTCTCTGGAGTCGCTCTCAGTATCAGCGGAAGATACGCTAGGCTTTGCTTATTCGATTCACCTGCGCAGGTACAACCTTAATCCATATTTTTACAATGCACCAAACGGTGATCGTGTTATCGACTACATTTCCTACCGTCTATACCAAACCCATGATTTGTGGCACGTGATCTTGAGCTACGACGTTTCGCCCGCGGGTGAATTGGGTGTTCAGGCATTCACGTTCGCACAACTTGGCACACCGCTCTCCCTTCTGCTCATGGCTGGCGGCATGCTCAACATCGTTGAGTCAGCGCCTGAGTTATGTGAAGAAGTCTTTGCAACGATGACAGAGGGATACACCAAGAGGAAAACATCGCATTTCCTGCTCAGATTTCCTTTCAATGAGCATTGGACGAGCCCACTATCCAAAGTACGTGAAGCAGCAGGGCTAACCCCGCAATGCAGCGGATCGGCTTCGGCGGCAGCAGATTGCGAACGTTAGAGCTTAGAAAGGCAAACATGGCGCTGGGAACAAAAGCTAGATTGCTCGGGATACTCAGATCGGTACTTGGACACCACCCGGCTGGACCACTTTTAGTTGTTATGAGACGATTACCTAAAGCATCTATTGGTGGAGGGCCAGCTTTCTATTTTTGTTCCTTGCTTCACCACTTCATTCTTGCCCAGTACTGTCCTGCCGCGGCGGTCCGGTAATATCGCGAACGCTGGGCGTTGATATTGCTTCCAACCTCACTGCGTTCTTTGTTGCGGGCACCCATATGCAGACTAATCTTTTTTCGCACATCGAACCAAAATCAACATCCATCCATGTCACAAAACGAGTTGCCGCTTTCTTTTATGGCAGCTTCATGCGATATCCGTCCGTCGCGCGCGCGCAGAAGAGGTGGCACTGTATGAAAGCTAAAGATTTCGAGCAACGTTTTGACGAGGGTAACAACCTCACTGATTTATTGGATCTATCCAAAGTCAGGCGTGTTTTGCAGGAGCAAAAGCGCGTAAACGTCGATTTCCCAACCTGGATGATCGATTCTTTGGATAGGGAAGCCAGAAAACTCGGGGTTACGAGGCAATCGGTGATCAAGGTGTGGCTTGCCGAGCGCCTGGAAACGACGTCCTCCAACTTGTCGTTCCAGCGGACGCGCGGTGGTACCACGCACCGCTGAACTTGACGTTAGTTGTCGCATCACGAGAGCCCTCCATGCTACCGCTCGATAACAAAATTCCACCTCCAGCCATCGGCATTCTTGTTGCTGTGGCAATGTGGGGTATGTCTATGCTGGGTCCACAATTAGCCTTCGCGCCAGGGCCAAGGTATGTCGCAGCCGCCATTCTTGCTGCCGTGGGAGTTGCCTTCGACCTACTCGGTATTTTCGCATTCCGCAGCGCTCGGACAACCGTCAACCCGCTCAAGCCTGAACGCGCTTCAGTCTTGGTCACGGGCAGTGTTTATCGAGTTACCCGCAATCCCATGTATGTCGGCCTGGGGTTGCTGCTACTTGCCTGGGCGGTTTACCTGTCCGCCCTTTTCCCGTTTGCCGGCCCGGTGGTTTTCGTGCTGTACATTACACGCTTCCAAATTCAACCCGAAGAACGGGTGCTCAAGAGTATGTTTGGCGAAGCGTACGCAACCTACTCTGCCCGCGCAAGACGGTGGCTGTGATGCCTAACCCGGCGGTACCCCGCACCGCTGAACTGACGTTACCCGTGTTTTCCCACCCACTACGAAAGGAAACATCATGAAATTGAAAGTCACGTCACTTTTCTTCGTGCTCTGCGCGAATAGCGCAATGGCGGATACCACCCTGCAAATGTCCATGGTCGATGCAAAGGGTATTGGCGCCAGCATCGGGCAGGTAGTCATCTCGGAGTCAAAATACGGTCTGGTGTTCACACCTGCTCTAAAAGGGCTTTCTCCCGGAATGCACGGGTTCCATTTGCACCAGAATCCAAGCTGTGACGCCAAAGAGAAGGACGGCCAAATGGTTCCCGCACTTGCAGCGGGGGGGCACTATGATCCGAGCGATTCGAAACGCCATGACACCCCTTGGGGTAATGGCCATCTTGGCGATTTGCCGGCACTTTACGCCGATGCCGGTGGCAACGCCAGCCAACCGGTACTCGCCCCTCGCCTGAAGGCAGCAGATATTGCAGGTCGTTCACTAATGGTGCACACGGGTGGGGACAACCATGCGGATCATCCTGCCCCGCTTGGCGGCGGCGGCGCGCGTATGGCTTGCGGTGTTATCAAATAATAAAGAGAGCTGGTAGTGCATCCGGGCGAGGCGCGCTCAGCCAAGGCGACTCGCTTTCTGGGCTTCCCCCGGTAACACGGACACATTCGATAGGTAGGATCCAGCCATCGGAGGTGTTGCATGCAACGAATGGCGTTTTTGGAAGAATTTAAACGCGAGGCAGTTAGGTTTGCGCGGCAACCTGGTGTTAGCAAGACTGGTTCGAGAAGCCAGAAAGCATTCGACAGCAGGTCAATGCCGCCCTGCTTCTACGAATTTGATAGAGCTTTGCAGCCAGCGACAGGACTTATGGCTCGCCCCGTATTAGCCGGAACCTGCAGCACGAGCCGACGCGGAAATTGCTGGAACAACCCGGCAATGGAAAACTTCTTCTCAACCGCGAAGACGGGGCGGCCGAGCGTAGAACAGTATCGTGCCCGAGATGATCCGTGTGTTGATGTGTTCGACTCATCGAAAGGTTTTACAATCCGAGGCGCCGCCGCTCGACCATCGGCTATATCAGCCCGGTACAATTTGAAAATCTACAGTACGCTTGAGGAATGCATCCATGGAATCGGGGGAAGCCCAATGGCGGATTACTAGACGGGTAGTTGGAAGAGGAATCAGGAAGCAGGCGTTTTGAACGCTGCACACCGGTAGTTCAACCCCCCAGTACAATGTAAGCCGAACTGTCAATGAATCATCGCCCGGCTACGCCTAATCCCTTGGTCAACCCTGACCTTGCGCGAAGCGCGTGCATGGCCGGTTACCTCGCACCTTAGGCCACACGTAAAAAATTAGGAAGCTATTGCCACCATGAGTGCCATCTTAATTCTGCTTCGAATAGTTCATTCCTTAATAGCCGGGTTGTTCGCGCTCAGTGCATTAATGCTTACATTCATCGCAACCAGAATGGGCTGGCAGGCAATGATTGGTACGTCGGACGCCACGGCGGCGCAAGGAGTTATTGAGGCAGTTGGATTGCTGGCAGCGGCAGTCGTTGCATTGCAAATCGCTCAAACAATCGTTGAAGAGGAGATCATTCGGGGCGCCGATATAAGCGCGCCAACACGAGTTCGAAGGTTTCTATCCCGCTTCTTTGTTGTCGTAGTCGTTGCCCTGGCCGTCGAAGGGTTGGTTGCAACTTTCAAGGGAATCCACGAAGATCTTGCTAACCTTGCCTACGCAGCCATGCTCATTGCCGCCATAGGCGTACTGCTTGCATCATGGGGAATTTTCATCCATTTGAATCGAAGTGCCGAGGAACTCGAGCCAGAAGCCATGGCAGATGCGAAGCAAGAAGACAAAAAATTGCAAGAATGAGCGCGGCGCAGCCTGACTCTTCGCTCTAGCGGACGTGGCCCGGGGCAACGGTCCGCGCCGCTTGGCAAGTCAGATTTGGTTCGCTACATTTAATACCGGCTTTTCAAAAAAGCACCTACCGCCGCACGCCCCACGGCTGAATCGTCGGTGAAAAACCCGTCGATTCCCGCCTCAAGATATGCCTTGATCTCCGCCTGGCTGTCACCGCGCATGCTTGGCGACGTCATATCGCGTTTGCGTAGTGAAACAGGTAAAAATGGGTTTTCCTGGCGCATGGTGAACACATGTACCTGCAGTCCCGCAGCATGGGCATCGCCCACGAATGCGGTCGGATTTCCCAGTTCATTGCGTGCATCACGCGGGATCACCACTTCTTTGTAAGGCGCCACGATATCGGCGTAGGTCGCAATTTCCCGTAGCCCGGCTGGCGTGATCAGGTCGGCATACGTGCGTGTATCGCCGGCGACGGTGAAGTCGTATGGGCGGTTGCGAGGCGTGTCGATTAGCTGCACCAGGCGCATGGTGGTCATGCCACGCAATGCTTTCAGGTTAGCCACTTCGAATGACTGGATCAGTACCGGGGCATTGGCGTCTTTATAACCGTTTGCCTGCAATTGGTCGATCAGCCGCTTTTCCAGCGCCAGCCCGATGGATTGAAAGTAGCTCGGGTGCTTCGTTTCAGGATAGATACCGATCACCCGTTCCAGTGTCTGGCTCTGGTGCTGCGCCAGATCGATAATTTCCTGCAATGTGGGAATGTCGAACAGGTTGTCGTAGGCAAGATTTGCCGGCCGGTTCAATGGAATGCGTTCGATGGCTTTCAGGGTCTTCAACTCGGCTAACGTGAAATCTTCGGTGAACCAGCCGGTCACTGAAACCCCATCGATGATCTTTGTCGTGCGACGGTTGGCGAACGCCGGCTTGCCGGCAATGTTGGTGGTGCCGGAAATCTCGTTCTCATGACGCGCCACCAGCACGCCGTCACGCGTGGCGACCAGATCTGGCTCGATCAGGTCCGCACCATCGTCGATGGCCCGTTGATAAGACGCCAGCGTGTGCTCGGGCAGAAACGCCGGTGCGCCGCGGTGGCCTGCGACTGCCGGTATTGGCGGCCAGGCAACGGCTTGTACGTCAGGTTGTTTCATGTGCGATATTTCCTTGGCCGGCGCAGCGCCTGCGCCGGCAACGGCGAATGCAATTGCGCCGGCAGCCGCCCTGAGCAAATGGTGTAAAAAATGGGCCTTCTCTGTTGTAAAGTAGGCCATAGCGCAACCTTAACAAGAAGACGTAGCCATGGCAAAGAAAGAAAAGCTCGACCCGGAGACGCTGGCATTGATCGAATGGTGCATCGAAGTGGAAGGATTCCTGGTGCAAGGTGGCGCCACAGTAACCGAAGCCCAGGACCACATCGAGGAACAAATCGACTGGTTTACCGATCGGTTTTTCGACGGCCTAACACCGGAGCAGGCAGCCAGAGAAGCGCTGGCCTGACACCTTTGCACAATGCCGATACCGCTCTGTTTGGAACCGCACGTATCTCCGGCGATGCAAAACGTATCATCAACCCATAACCACACGAGAACGCATATGAACATTCATTCCGGCCTTGCGCCGATCATTTCACTCATCGCGGGCATCCTGATCCTGGTCATGCCGCGCTTGTTAAATTACATCGTTGCCCTGTATCTGATTGCAATCGGGGTGTTGGGGCTGATGGGCACGAATTCCTGGCGTTTGTAGCATGACGTCGAACATTGCGCCAGCACCAGCCGGGCGTACGCCCGGCGCATTCCGCACCGCACTGGTATTGCAGGGTGGGGGGGCGCTCGGGGCCTATCAGGCAGGTGTGTATCAGGCGTTGCATGAACATGATTTGACGCCGGACTGGGTAGTTGGTACGTCCATCGGCGCAATCAATGCTGCTTTAATTGCCGGCAACAAGTCACAGGACCGGGTCGAGCGGTTACGACAATTCTGGGATCGTGTTTCCCGGCGCGACGTGGTGGACATGAACTGGGTGACCGATCCGGTGCGGCAGGCCAATACCTGGCTGGGAACGATCAGCACCATGATGCAGGGCGCCAAGGGATTTTTTTCACCGCGCCCATTCAACATGTTCGCCGCGGGCCTGCCGGTCAAGCCGGACGATGCCAGTTTCTACGACACGCATCCGCTTGTCGAAACCCTGCGCGAACTGGTCGACTTCGATTATCTTCACTCGCCGGAAGGCGTACGGCTGACCGTCAATGCGGTCAAGGTCACTACCGGTCAACTGGTATGTTTCGACAGCCAAAAGCTGCCCATCGAGGTCGAGCACATCATGGCTAGCGGCGCATTGCCGCCGGGGTTTGCGCCGGTGCGCATCGACGGCGATTTGTACTGGGATGGCGGCCTCTATTCCAATACGCCGCTCGAAACCGTGCTGGACGACGAGCCGATCTGCAACACCCTGTGCTTCATGGTGGATCTATGGAATCCGGTCGGGCCTGAACCGACCACGATGGACGGCGTGGCGACCCGACAAAAAGACATCATGTATGCCTCACGCTCGACCGGGCATATCGACAATTACCTGCGGCAGCACCGTCTTCAGCAAATGGTGCGCCACTATTACGACAAACTTCCTGCTGCCATGAAAAACAGCGAAGATACCAAAATGCTCGAAGCCCTTGGCTGTAACACCACGATTCACATCGTCCGTATTCCCTATGGCGGTCAGGACTGGCAGATGGCGGCGAAGGATATCAACTTCTCCAAAGGCTCGCTGGAATGGCGCTGGCAACAGGGCTACCAGGACGGCAGCCGCGCCATCGAACAGGCCGCCTGGCTGCAAAAGGTCGACGACGACGTTGGGGTGGTGGTGCACGACCTGCAACCAGCCTAGCCTGCTTGCAGTATTCGCCTCATCACTCTTCAGATCATTCGTCTTGTCGTTTCTCGCCTATTGCATGCTCCAGCCGTGGCTGACGATGACCGATTGACCGGTCAGGGCATTGGTCGGAAACGCTGCCAGGAACACTGCGACCTGCGCCACATCCTGCGTGGTGGTGAATTCACCATCCACCGTATCCTTCAGCATGACCTTGCTGATGACATCGGCTTCGCTGATGTTCAGGGTTTTTGCCTGTTCGGGAATCTGTTTGTCCACCAGCGGCGTGCGCACGAAACCGGGGCAGATCACGTTGGAGCGAATTTGGTGCTGTGCGCCTTCCTTGGCAACCACTTTGGCCAAGCCCAGCAGGCCGTGCTTTGCAGCGACGTACGGGCCCTTCAGGGGTGAAGCTTCATGTGAATGCACCGAACCCATGTAGATGATGGTGCCGCCTCGTCCACCTTTGATCATTGCACGCATGCAGGCTCGCGTGGTCAGGAATGCGCCGTCGAGATGGATGGCCAGCATGCGACGCCAGTCTGCCAAAGCCAGATCGACGATGGGGCTGATGATCTGGATGCCGGCATTGGAAATGAGAATGTCGACGCCGCCGTAAGCGGCCACGGCTGCGGCGATGCCGGCATCGACCTGGGTTTCGTCGGTCACATTCATCGCAACGCCCATGGCAATACCTCCGTTTTTCGTGATCTCGGCGGCAGTGGCTTCGGATGCATCGAGCATCAGGTCGGCAATCACGACTTTTGCGCCGGCACGCGCGTATTCGATGGCGATTTCCCGGCCAATGCCGCTGGCGGCGCCGGTGATGACGGCAACTTTGTTTTCTAAGAGCATGGCAATCCTTCGAGGCAGGTTTGTGTGAGAGCGAGCCCAGATTGTAGCCATTTGGTGTCCTTCGATGTAATAGGCGCCAATAGGTGCCAAGGCACTTGTCAGCCTGAAAATGCCTGATTCGGCTGCATGTCCAAGCTAAACACATGTGTATGCCTAATGCTGTGCTTTCATATTCAACTGTAACCTTCTAATTAATCAGCGAATTGCGAAAAAAACAGGGTTTTCTACAAAATCGCTAAGTCCTTGACTCTATTGAAAAAACACCTGATTAAGCAGCACAATATTACTTGACCGCAAATAATTCATCCTCTAAAGTGGGTGTCAGTGTGAAATTGTGTGAATAAGTGGGGCAGAATGACGGTGCTGCGCGATTTACAGAATTGATACTGGTGATGAGAAATCGGCAGTCGTGGCACAAACAGCCGTTTCGCTTGCATTTACAGGGTCGGGAGTCAGAGTGTTTCAAGGCGCGTCAGCATTAAATCTCGATGCAAAAGGACGGATGTCGATTCCGGCCCGGCATCGCGATGTGCTGGCCGTGCAATGCGAGGGACGCCTGACCCTGACCCGGCATCCGCACGGTTGCCTGTTGTTTTTTCCGCGTCCGGTGTGGGAAAGCCATCGCCAGCAGATCGCCGCCTGGCCAATGTCGGCCCGGGCCTGGCAACGCATCTTTTTGGGTAACGCATCCGATGTGGAAATGGATGGTGCCGGTCGAATTCTGGTGGCACCGGAATTGCGCACAGCTGTCGGTCTTTCGCGTGAAGTGATGCTGTTGGGCATGGGCAGTCATTTTGAAATCTGGGATGCGGCGAAACTGGCCGAGAGTGAATCCCAGGCAATCGCCGGTGGCCTGCCCGACGTTCTCGCCAACTTTTCCTTCTGATCACCGTGATGATTTCCCAGGCAGCATCGTCGTTCATGCATCGCACAGTCTTGCTGGAAGAGGCTGTGGATGCACTTGACTGCACCGGAGCACGTGTCGATGGCACTTATGTCGATGGCACGTTCGGACGGGGAGGGCACAGCCGTGCCTTGCTGGCGCGACTGGGTAGCGAAGGGCGGCTGATTGCATTCGACAAGGACCCGCAGGCGATTTCCTGCGCGCTCACTGTTCACGACCAGCGTTTCGACAGCGTCCATGACAGCTTTGCCACATTCGCCGCGGCGTTGGCCGAGCGCGGCGTCAGCCACGTCGATGGCGTTCTGCTGGATCTGGGCATTTCATCGCCACAGGTCGATGACGCTACACGCGGTTTTTCATTTCGGGTCGATGGGCCATTGGACATGCGCATGAATACCAGCCGAGGCATGTCGGCCGCGCAATGGCTTGCCGACGAAACAGAACAGAACATCGAGAAAGTGATCAGACATTATGGGGAAGAACGGTTTGCTTTTCAGATTGCAAAGGCGATTGCAGCTCGCAGGGCAGTCGAGCCAATTTCAACCACACGGCAGCTTGCCGAGCTCGTGGCACGCACTGTCAAGACACGCGAAAAAGGTAAGGACCCGGCCACTCGTACCTTTCAGGCTATCCGGATTTTCATCAATCAGGAGCTTGAAGAACTCGAAGTAGGGCTGGATGCGATCTATCGTTACCTGGCGCCGGGCGCACGTTTGGTGGTGATCAGTTTTCATTCGCTGGAAGACCGTATCGTCAAGCAATTCATGGCGTCCAAGGCGACATTGCCACAACCGGACCGGCGTCTGCCGATTCGCGCCGTTGATCTCCCGCAACCGGAAATGAAGCTGATCGGCAGGGTGAGGCCCTCGCCTGCAGAGGTGGTGGAAAACCCCCGCGCGCGATCGGCGGTCATGCGCGTGGCGCAGCGGTTGCCGTTTGTTGAAGGGCGCGCATGAACGGCCGTTTCAATCTTGCCGTGACAATATTGCTTGTGCTCTGCGCATTGTCGCTGGTCAAGGCGCAGTACTATGCGCGCAGCCAGTTTATCCAGCTGGAGCGGGCACAGGCTGCCGCGCGTCAGCTCGATATCGAATGGTCGCAATTGCAGCTGGATCAGTCGACCCTGGGCAAGCATGCGCGGATCGAAGCCACCGCACGCGAAGAACTGAAGATGATGCCGGTGTCGGCACCGCGCACCCAATATCTGACGGCTGGCGCCGCAGCGGATAGCCGATGAGCCGCTACGCCCAGAACGGTCGAAGCAGCGGCGCCAGCCGCACCGGGCGCACCACGGCCAGCCGGGGGGCGCCGTTTTCCGCCAACCCGATGCTGGCAGTGAAGCTGCCGGTATGGCGTAGCCGGCTCGTATTGTTCGCCATGTTCGTCGCCTTTGCTGCACTGGCCGGCCGGGCAATCTGGCTGCAGGGCATTTCCAACGAGTTCCTGCAAAAACAGGGCGCGTCGCGATACGCCCGCACCCTCGAGTTGCCTGCCACCCGTGGCAAGATCACCGACCGCCACGGCGAAGTGCTGGCCTCCTCTGTGCCGGTCAAGGCAATCTGGGCGATTCCGGACGATGTGCTGGCGGCACCAGCAGACAAGTTGCGTCAGCTTGCAAAGCTGCTCGACATGCCCGAGCGCGACTTGCACAAAAAGCTCGATTCCGACCGCAATTTCGTCTACCTGAAACGTCAGGTGGAGCAGCCGGTGGTCGACAAGATCCTGGCACTCGGTATATCCGGCATCGAGACGCGCAAGGAATACAAGCGCTTTTACCCGGAATCCGAAGCCATGGCGCATGTGGTCGGCTTCACCAATGTCGAGGATGCCGGGCAGGAGGGCATGGAGTTGTCTTCACAGAAAAAATTGGCCGGCGTCACTGGTAGCCGCCGCGTGATCAAGGACCGTCTCGGGCGTGTGATCGAAGACATCGGTGCCGTGCGCGAACCGCACGACGGCACCGACCTGACGCTGTCCATCGACAGCAAGATCCAGTACATCGCGTTTTCGCAATTGAAGGCCGCAGTCGAGAAATCCAAGGCCAAGGCTGGCGGCGTGGTGGTGCTCGACATTCGGACCGGAGAAGTGCTGGCACTGGCAAACCTGCCAACCTACAACCCCAACAACCGCACGGTCCTTACCGGCGCGCAGTTGCGCAATCGGGTGATGACCGACACGTTCGAGCCGGGCTCGACGTTGAAGCCTTTTACCATCGCCCTGGCACTGGAGACCAAGCGCGCCACGCCGACGACGGTCTACCAGACCGCGCCCGGAAAAATGACGATCGGTACCGCTACCATCGGTGACTCCCATCCCCATGGCTTGCTGACCGTATCGCAAATCATCCAAAAATCCTCCAACGTCGGCACGGCAAAGATCGCCCTGCAGATGCCGGCGCAGGAAATGTGGGAAATGTTCACCACCATTGGCTTCGGCCAGCAACCCAAGCTCGGCTTTCCCGGTGCCGTCGCCGGGCGTGTGCGGCCTTACAAATCCTGGCGGCCGATCGAGCAGGCCACCATGAGCTACGGTCATGGTATTTCCGTGTCACTGATCCAGCTGGCGCGCTCGTACACCATCTTTGCGCGGGACGGCGATGTGATTCCGCTGTCGTTCGTGCGGGTTACCGAGCCGCCGCAGGGGCAGCCGGTCATCAGCGCCGGTACTGCCGCTGCAGTCCGGGCAATGCTGGAGACCGTGGTCAGTCCGGACGGCACCGCACCGAAAGCCCAGGTTCCGGGTTATCGGGTCGGTGGCAAGACCGGCACGGCATACAAGGTCGTCGGCGGACGTTACGTCAACAAGTATGTCGCGTCATTCGTCGGCCTGGCGCCGATGTCGAATCCGCGCATCATCGTTGCCGTCATGCTCGACGAGCCAACCGTCGGCGGTCATTACGGTGGCGATATCGCCGGACCGGTGTTTTCTGCCGTGACGGCGAATGCGTTGCGCTCGCTAAATATACCGCCGGATTCAAGCGTAACCCACATCATCATTCCTCCCGAAGCGCAGGGAGAGGGATTGTGAACATGCTGCCTCCTGTCATGTTTCCTGCCACCGCAGCCGCCGATGCCGAAACCGTTTGCGCCTGGCTCGCCAGCGTCGCGCCCGGCGCTTCGCTCACCTCCGACTCCCGGAGTGTAAAGCCTGGCGACGTGTTTCTTGCCTATGCACACGTACTGGCGACGTCACCGGCGACGGGCGCGCGCACGGATGGCAGAAGCTTCATCGACGATGCCATCGAGCGCGGTGCGCGGGCCGTGCTGTTCGATAACGGCGCGTTTGCATGGAACGACCAGTTGTCAGTGCCGCATCTGGGCATTGCCGGGCTGCGGCAGATCGCCGGCGTGCTGGCGAACCGGCATTATGGAAAGCCTGACCAGAACATGTTCACCGTCGCCGTCACCGGCACCAACGGCAAGACCAGTTGCACCCAATGGCTCGGCAGCGCCCTCTCGCGTAGCGGCACGCCGACGGTCGTCATCGGCACTTTCGGCGTGGGTTTGTTCGAAGCCGGAAAGACACCTGCCTTCGATACGACCGGCTACACCACGCCCGATGCCGTACAGCTCCAACATGCGTTGGCAGCAGCCCGTGCCAAGGGCGCTGGCATGCTGGCGATCGAGGCATCATCGATCGGCCTGCACCAGCAACGCATGGATGGCCTGCATGTCGATGTCGCATTATTTACCAATCTGACCCGCGACCATCTCGATTATCACGGTGACATGGCGGCTTACGAATCAGCCAAGACCAGTCTGTTCGACTGGCCTGGCCTTCGGCATGCGGTGATCAATCTTGACGACCCGATGGGACCGCGCCTGATTGCCCGCCTGCATGAGCGCGCACCCACAGTCCAGGTCACGACATACAGCTTGAATGCGCCATCGATTGCCGCTTCGGATAAGCCTTCCGGCGTCTCCCATGCTGCGCTTTGCCTGTTCGCTTCGGAGCTGCGCATTAGCCATGCTGGCACCCAGTTCCAGTTGCGGGTGGCGTCGCCTGCGACAGCGAATGCGCCGCAACCGATGGTGCAGATCAAAACGCGACTCGTGGGCGATTTCAACGTCAGCAACGTGCTGGGCGTACTGGGTGTGCTGCTGGCAAGAGGACTTGCGCTGACCGAAGCCGTTGCTGCTGTCGAGGCATTGCAGCCGGTGGCAGGGCGCATGCAGCAACTTGGTGCGCCTGATCAGCCGTTAGTGGTAATCGACTATGCCCACACCCCCGACGCTTTGGAAAAGACGCTGACCTCGTTACGCTTGCTGGCTCAGGGTCGGCATGGCGCCCTGTGGTGCGTATTTGGCTGCGGCGGCGATCGCGACCCTGGCAAACGTGGGCAAATGGGTGCCGTTGCGCAGGCGGCCGACCATGTAATCGTCACCAGCGACAACCCGCGCAACGAAGTGCCAGCGGCGATCATCGCCGATATCGTTGCCGGTGCCGGCAGCAGCGTCGCCCAGGGCAGGCCCGCACCGCAAGTGATCGAAGACCGTGCTACAGCAATCCTTTGGGCGTTGCGACATGCGGCGAAGGCCGATGTCGTTCTTCTAGCCGGTAAGGGACATGAAAATTACCAGGAAATCAAAGGCAGGAAACTGCATTTTCTGGATGCGGACCACGCCGCGCTGGCATTGGCCGCGCGTGCAACCATGAAAGGCGCTGGCTGATGCAGTCCACACTGGCTAACTGCCAATCCTGGGTAAGCGGCAGCAGCATGACTGCCGGGGCGACCTTCGACGGCGTTTCCACCGACAGCCGCACCGCTGCTGCCGGCAGCCTGTTCGTGGCACTGCGCGGCGAACGCTTCGATTCCCATGACTTTTTGCAGCAGGTGGCCGATCGCCGCGTTGCTGCCATCGTGGTGGAGAAGTCGGCAGCGCTTCACAAATTTGCCGGCCTGCAGATGCCAATGCTGATGGTGCCGGATTCCCGCATCGCCCTCGGGCAGATCGCGCGCGGCTGGCGAAGCCAGTTCAGCTTGCCGATCATCGGCGTTACCGGCAGTAACGGCAAGACCACTGTCAAGGAAATGATCGCCGCCATTCTGGTAGCCGGTGTCGGCGTCGAGCACAGCATGGCCACGCGGGGCAATTTCAACAACGACATCGGTGTGCCGTTGACGCTTCTGCGTATCGATGCGGCCACACGTGCTGCCGTGGTCGAGCTGGGCATGAACCATCCGGGAGAGATCAGCTATCTGTCTGAGCTGGCTCGTCCAACCGTCGGGCTGGTCAACAATGCCCAGCGCGAGCACCAGGAGTTCATGGCAACGGTCGAAGCGGTGGCGCAGGAAAACGGCGCCGTGATCGGCAGCCTGCCGGACGACGGTGTGGCGGTATTTCCGGGCGATGATGTTTACACCCCGCTGTGGCGCAGCCAGGCAGCCGCACGCGGCATGCGGCGCGTGATCACTTTCGGCCTGAACGAGCAGGCTGACGTGTATTGCACCTATGTGCCGAATGCATTCGGCAGCGACATGCGCGTGGTCGCCGGTGAAAACGCTTTTACCATCGGCCTTTCCGCTGCAGGCGAGCACAACGTGCGCAATGCATTGGCAGCGATCGCCTGTACGCTTGCCATCGGCATGCCGCCGGAGGCAATCGTGTGCGGGCTGGAAACGTTTGCACCGGTAGCGGGGCGTCTCCAGCGCAAGCGTGCTGTGAGTGGTGCGCTGGTAATCGACGATACCTACAACGCCAATCCGGATTCGGTGCGCGCGGCCATCGACGTTTTAGCGCAAACAGCAGTGCCGCGGGTGCTGGTGTTGGGCGACATGGGAGAAGTCGGCAACGACGGTCAGGCTTTTCATGAAGAAATCGGTGTTTATGCCCGGGTACGCGGCATCGACCGCGTACTCACGCTCGGGCAACTGGCGGCGCATACCGCGCACGCATTCGATACCGATGGCCCGTCAGGCGTGAAGCAGGGTGCGCATTTCAGCGATATCGACGCTTTGCAGCAGGCGCTGGACAAACTTGCCACGCCGGATGCGGCGATTCTGGTCAAGGGTTCGCGGTTCATGAAGATGGAGCGCGTAGTGCACCATCTTCTCGGTCAACAAGTACAGGAATCCCACTGACATGCTGCTATGGCTAGCCCAATTGTTTCAAGATGAGATCGGTCTGCTCCGGGTCTTCAACTTCATCACGTTTCGCGCGATGTTCGCTACCATGACCGCCATGGCGATCGGTCTGATCGCCGGTCCCGCGGTCATCCGCATGCTGGCCCGGCTCAAGGTCGGGCAGGCGGTGCGGCACGATGGCCCGCAGACCCACCTTGTCAAGAATGGCACACCGACCATGGGTGGCGTATTGGTATTGATCGCCATCGGCGTCTCGACCCTGCTGTGGGCCGATCTTTCGAATCGTTTCGTCTGGGTGGTGCTGATCGTCACGCTAGGGTTCGGTGCCGTCGGCTGGGTGGACGATTACCGCAAGGTAGTGTTCAAGAATCCCAAGGGCATGGCGTCTGGCGAAAAATATTTCTGGCAATCGCTGATCGGTATTTTCGCTGCGGTGTATCTGGCGTTTTCCGTATCGGCACCGACAAATTCGGCTTTCTGGGAATTATTCGTGGCCTGGATCGGCTCGGGCCTCAATCTCGACCTGCCACCGAAGGCCGACTTGATCGTGCCGTTCTTCAAGACCATCAGCTATCCGCTGGGAGTCTGGGGCTTCATCGCGTTGACCTATTTCGTCATCGTCGGCACCAGCAATGCCGTAAATCTGACCGACGGTCTGGACGGCCTGGCCATCATGCCTACCGTGATGGTCGGCACCGCCCTGGGCCTGTTTGCCTATCTTACCGGCAGCGCCACCTACTCCAAGTATCTTTTGATACCGCACATACCCGGCGCAGGTGAGCTGATCATTTTTTGTGGTGCGATGGCGGGCGCCGGCCTGGCGTTCCTCTGGTTCAACGCGTATCCGGCGCAGGTATTCATGGGTGACGTCGGCGCACTGGCATTGGGCGGCGCACTCGGCACCATCGCCGTCATCGTGCGCCAGGAAATCGTGCTCTTCATTATGGGCGGCATCTTTGTGGTGGAAACCTTGTCGGTGATGATGCAGGTGCTGTACTTCAAATTCACCCGGCGACGCTTCGGCACTGGCAGGCGGATGTTTCTGATGGCGCCGCTGCACCATCATTTCGAACAAAAGGGCTGGAAAGAGACCCAGGTCGTGGTGCGGTTCTGGATCGTTACCATGATGCTGGTGCTGTTCGGCCTGTCCACATTGAAATTGCGTTGAAGAAGATTTTGCCCCCGACATGAATCATCCCGATCAACATGTGCTGGTATTAGGCCTCGGAGAATCCGGGCTGGCGATGGCGCGTTGGCTGCTGCGCTGCGGTGCCCGCGTGCGCGTCGCTGATACCCGTGCTCTGCCGCCAGCTCTGGCACAGCTGCAGGAGCTGGCGCCATCGGTGGAATTCATCAGCGGCGCGTTCGATGCATCCTTGCTTGAAGGTGTGGATCTAATCGCCGTCAGCCCCGGCCTGTCACCGTTGCACGAGGTGGCGGCAATCACCGCTGCAGCAGAACAAAACAGCATCGTCATGGTCGGGGAGATCGAATTGTTTGCCCAGGCGTTGCGTGACTTGCGCACCGAGCGGGCTTACCTGCCGAAAGTCATCGCCATCACTGGCACCAACGGCAAGACCACTGTCACGCGCATGACCGGTTTGCTGTGTGAAAAAAGCGGCCTGCGTACGCAAGTCGCTGGCAATATCAGCCCGGCAGCACTGGATGTATTGCGCGAGGCGCTCGACGGTGCCTCGGATGGTTTCGACGTGCAGGCGCTGCCGCAGGTCTGGGTATTGGAATTATCGAGTTTTCAACTGCACCATACCTACACTCTGGCAGCTGACGCCGCCGCGCTGCTTAATATCACTCAGGACCATCTCGACTGGCACGGTGACCTTGCAGCCTACACCGACGCCAAGACACGGGTCTTCGGTGGCAACGCTGGCGGAAATACGACGAGGGTATTGAATCGGGATGATCCCGTCGTGATGGCCGCAGCAATGCCCTCTTTGAAAACGGCGGATGTCATCACTTTCGGCACCGACGAAGCCCAGGCTGTGGATTGCTTCGGCCTGTCCAGCGAAAACGGCATGCAGTGGTTGTCCGTCGCAGTCGCGGCCAGCGACGAACCAGAAAAGAAGCGCAAGAAAAACGAGTCGGCTTCGCCTGTGGCGGTGCGCACCAGTCGGTTGATGCCTGCCGACGCGCTGCAGGTTCGTGGCCGGCATAATGCCGTCAACGCCCTGGCTGCCCTGGCGTTGTGCCGCGCCATCGGCTTGCCACTAGCGCCGCTGCTGCATGCCCTGCGCGAGTATCGCGGTGAGCCGCACCGGGTAGAGCTGGTGACCGCAATTGCCGGCGTGACATATTTTGACGATAGCAAAGGCACCAATGTCGGCGCTACGGTGGCCGCTCTGGTTGGTCTGGGCACGCAAGCCGACGATCTTGAAGGCACCCGAAAGAAACTTTGGCTGATCGCCGGTGGCGAAGGCAAGGGCCAGGATTTTTCTCCCTTGGCTGAGCCGGTAGCGCGGTTTGCCCGTGCCGTGTTGCTGATCGGACGCGATGCGTCACAAATCCGCGCTGCACTGGCCGGCACCCGCACGGAATTAATCGATTTTTCGACGCTGGAAGCAGCCGTGCAGCATGCGGCCGAGCACGCCCGCGCTGGCGATAGCGTGTTGCTGTCACCCGCCTGCGCCAGCTTCGACATGTTCACCGGCTATGGACACCGGGCCCAAGTCTTTGTCGATGCCGTGCGCGAGGCGGCATTAGTGCGTGGGGAGGTCATGGCATGAGATTTTCCCTATCTGGATTTTCCGCATCACCGCGTCCGATGGACCCGCTGGCCCGTCGCTCGCCGGTCATGGAATATGACCAGCCGCTGGTGTGGGTGGTGCTGCTGCTGATGTTGTTCGGCATGGTGATGGTGTACTCGGCATCGATCGCCCTGCCGGATTCGCCGAAATACGCAAATTATAAAAACGGCCATTTCCTGATGCGTCAGGCGACCTTCATTTCAATTGCGATCGTGGCGAGCCTGTGCGCCTTCCGCCTGAGCATTGCACAATGGCAACGTATTGCGCCGTATCTCTTCGTCATTACTCTGGTGCTGCTCATGTTGGTACTGGTGCCGGGCGTTGGCAAGGGCGTCAATGGCGCCAAGCGCTGGCTGTCGTTCAAGATGTTCAACCTGCAGCCATCGGAGCTGATGAAGCTGTTCGTGGTGTTGTACGCGGCCGATTACACCGTCCGCAAACAGCAGTTCATGCATCAGCTGACCAAGGGTTTTTTGCCCATGGCAGCAGCGGTTGCCCTGGTGGGATTGCTGCTATTGCTCGAACCCGACCTGGGCGCCTTCGGCGTGATTGTCTGCATTGCCATGGGAATCCTGTTTCTGGGTGGAATAAACGGCATCTGGTTCGGCGGCATCGGTGTGACCCTGGTCGGCATCTTTACCATGGTGATCATGCTTTCGCCATGGCGCCGGGAACGGATATTCGCTTACCTCGACCCGTGGTCGGAAGAAAACGCCATGGGCAAGGCATACCAGCTGTCGCATTCCCTGATCGCTTTCGGCCGTGGTGAGTTGTTTGGCGTGGGCTTGGGCGGCAGCGTCGAAAAGCTGCATTACCTGCCTGAGGCGCACACTGATTTTCTACTGGCCGTTATCGGTGAGGAACTCGGTTTTGCCGGCGTGATGCTGGTGGTGGGGCTGTTTTACTGGCTCATCAAGCGGGCATTCGATATCGGTCGCCAAGCAATCGCCATCGACCAGACCTTCGCCGGTCTTACGGCAAAAGGCATCGGCATCTGGATCGGCGTGCAGGCGTTCATCAACATGGGCGTAAACCTTGGCCTGCTGCCCACCAAGGGTCTGACCCTGCCTTTGATGAGCTATGGCGGTTCGGGCGTGCTGATCAACTGCGTCGGACTGGCGATCCTGCTGCGCATCGATTATGAAAACCGGCTCTTGATGCGGGGAGGCCGCGCATGACCGCACACATCGGCAAACGTCTGCTGATCATGGCCGCCGGTACTGGCGGACATATCTTTCCGGGTCTGGCCATTGCCGACACCATGGCTGCCCGCGGCTGGCAAGTATCGTGGCTGGGCACCACTCGCGGCATGGAGCAGGAACTAGTGTCCAGGCATGGTATCGAGATGGACACCATCGATTTTTCAGGCATGCGCGGCAAGGGCATGCGGCATACCTTTTCGGGTGCTTTCAGACTGGCGGCCTCTTTTGCCGTGTGCCTGCGCATACTGGCGCGACGGCGCCCCGATGTCGTGCTCGGCATGGGCGGCTACGTCACGGTACCGGGTGGATTGATGGCGCGGGTACGGGGTATTCCACTGGCGCTGGTCAACGCCGACGCCGCCTTGCTGCTTTCCAATAAAACGCTGACGCCGCTGGCGCAGCGCGTGTTATTCGGTTTTCCGGCTGATTTCGGACGAGCGAAGGGAAAAGCCACCGTCACCGGCAATCCGATCCGCGCCGAGATCCTGAATCTGCCGCTGCCGGCGCAACGATATGCTGGGCGCAGCGGGCCGTTGCAGTTGTTGGTGGTGGGTGGCAGTCTCGGCGCGAAAGCGTTGAACGACAGCGTTCCTGCCGCCCTGGCACTGTTGCCGGTAGCCGATCGCCCCAGGGTGACTCACCAATCCGGCAAGCAGCATCTCGACAGCCTGCGCACGGCCTATGCTGCCGCCGGTGTCGAGGCAGAGGTGGTGTCGTTCATCGACGATATGCCGCGCCGCTACGCTGCCGCCGATCTAGTGATCTGCCGGGCCGGTGCAATCACCGTTTCGGAATTGACGGCCGCCGGCATCGCCAGCATTCTGGTGCCGCTGGTGGCTTCCACCACAACGCACCAGCGTGACAACGCCAAGTGGATGGCAGCGCATGACGCCGCCGTGCACCTGCCGCAAACGGAGCTCACGCCCGGCAACCTGGCGCAGTTGTTGCAACGCCTGACCCGCGCCGATTGCCAGGCGATGGCCTGCGCAGCCCACGACAATGGCCGGCGCGACGCCAACGATGCAATCGCTGTCGTACTTGAAACGCTGGCTGGCGTGGTCGGCTCGAAAACCCCCCTGCATTGTCAGACACATGAAGCCAACACATGAAGCACAAGGTTAAAAACATTCATTTCGTCGGCATCGGCGGCAGCGGCATGAGCGGCATCGCCGAGGTGCTGCTCAACCTCGGCTACGTGGTCTCCGGTTCCGATATCGGCAGTAATGCCGCGACCCTGCGGCTGGTGAAGCTGGGTGCCAACGTCACCCTCGGCCATGCTGCAGAAAATGTCGTCGGCGCCGATGCAATCGTGACATCGACTGCCGTCACCGCCGACAACCCCGAAGTCGTTGCCGCCCGTGAGCGCAAGATTCCGGTGGTGCCGCGCGCCATGATGCTGGCCGAACTGATGCGTCTGAAGCAGGGCATCGCCATTGCCGGCACGCATGGCAAGACCACGACCACCAGCCTGGTAGCAAGCGTGCTGGCGCAGGGCGGGCTCGATCCGACATTCGTCATCGGCGGCCGGCTCACCAGCGCCGGCGCCAACGCCAAGCTTGGTGCCGGTGATTTCATCGTCGCTGAAGCCGACGAATCGGATGCTTCTTTCCTGAACCTTTCGCCGGTAATCCAGGTTATTACCAACATCGATGCCGATCACATGGAAACCTACGATCATGACTTCGGCAAGCTGAAACAGGCGTTCGTCGAATTTACCCAGCGGCTGCCGTTCTACGGCATTGCCGTGCTGTGCCTGGACGACCCCCATGTGCGTGAAATCATGCCTTCCATTTCCAAGCCGATCATCACTTACGGATTCCATGAGGAAGCACAGGTGCGTGCCATCGACGCTATCGCCATCGGCGGCTTCATGCAATTCACCGTGGTCCAGGACGGCTATGAACCGCTGGCAATACGTTTGAACCAGCCCGGCATGCACAATGTCCAGAATGCCTGTGCCGCCATCACGATTGCCCGCGAAGTCGGTGTCGCCGATAGCGATACCCAAAAAGCGCTGGCTGAATTTACCGGCGTCGGCCGGCGTTTCACGCGTTACGGTGAAATCTCCCTGCAGCCGGAAGGCGACGGTGGCAGCAATAGCGGCAGCGATGTCGGGCATGGCACCTTCGCACTGGTCGACGACTACGGTCATCATCCGGTCGAAACTGCCGCCACGCTGGCCGCTGCGCGTGGCGCTTATCCCGGCCGCCGTCTGCTCCTGGCATTCCAGCCGCACCGCTATACCCGAACCCGCGACCTGTTCGAGGATTTCGTCAAGGTGCTTTCCAGCGCCGATCTGCTGGTACTGGCCGAAGTCTATGCAGCCGGCGAAGCGCCGATCGTCGCTGCCGACGGCAGGGCACTGGCGCACGCGTTGCGAGTGGTCGGCAAGGTCGACCCGGTATTCGTGGAAAACATTCTGGAAATGCCCGACACCATTCGCAGTCTGGTCAGGGATGGCGATGTGGTCATCACCATGGGCGCCGGTTCGATTGCCAACGTACCAGCCAGGCTGGCGCACGCGGCGGTGCTCGGGGCGGGCTCGCCTGCCGGCGCTGGCGCCGCTATTTCATCCATCACGAACGCAATGCACCTGGTGGGCCACAGATGACGACCGAACAGATATCGACTGAAAAAATGATGGTCAAGCCAATGGATGCGAAACAATACGGCAAGGTCGCGGTCATGTTCGGCGGCCGCTCCGCAGAACGAGAAGTCTCGATCATGTCCGGCTCCGGCGTGCTGTCCGCACTGAAAAGCCAGGGCATAGATGCCCACGCCTTCGATCCTGCCGAGCAAACGCTGGCCGAACTCGCTGCAGCGAAATACGACCGGGTCTTTATTGCCCTCCACGGACGCTACGGCGAAGATGGCACGATGCAAGGCGCGCTGGAGCAGCTTGGCATTCCTTATACCGGTAGCGGTGTGATGGCTTCGGCCATCGGCATGGACAAGATCTATACCAAGATGATCTGGCTGATGCAGGGATTGCCGACACCAAAATATGCCTTGTTGACTGCCGCTACCGATCTGCGCCGCGTGCCGGATACGCTGGGGCTGCCGCTCATCGTCAAGCCGCCACATGAAGGCTCCACCATCGGCATCACCAAGGTTTCAAGCTATGCCGACATGCGTCAGGCATACACCCTGGCAGCAGGATTCGACGAAGTCGTGCTCGCCGAGGAATTCATCACCGGCCGAGAATTTACCATTGCCGTGCTCGGTCGCGGTGTTTCGGCACGCGCCTTGCCGATCGTGGAAATCGTCGCACCGCAGGGTAATTACGACTATCAAGCCAAATACTTTGGCGAGGAAACCAAGTATTTGTGCCCGGCTCCGCTAGAGACAGATATCGCTACCGAGATGAATCGTATCGCCGTCGATGCCTACCGTGCGATCGGTTGCGAGGGGTGGGGCAGGGTCGATATCCTGCTGCGCGAGTCCGACAACAAACCATTCCTGCTTGAAGTCAACATCTCTCCTGGCATGACCAGCCATTCGCTGGTACCGATGGCGGCACGCGCCGCCGGCATGAGCTACGAAATGCTATGTGCCGAGATACTTTGCTCTGCAAGTCTGAAGATGCCCAAAGGGCTCGACGAGCATGGTGCTGTTTCATTTATAGAACAAGGCGACCGCTAAGCGATGTGGCAAGACATAAAAATGATGAACGCATTCTCCAGCGCATTGTTCAGCCTGGTGCTGCTGGCGTTGTTCGCCTCCGGATTGTGGTGGCTCGCGCAACGCCCGGCGTTCACATTGAAAGTCATTCGGATCGAGGGTGCCGGCACCGAGCTACGTCGAGTCAATGCGTTGACGGTGCGGGCCACCGCATTGCCGCGCATCCGGGGCAATTTTTTCACTGCCAATCTCGGTTCGGTGCGCGCTGCCTTCGAGACCGTGCCGTGGGTGCGCCGGGCAATGGTACGGCGCGAATGGCCAAATCAGCTGATCGTCACACTCGAAGAGCACGTGCCGTTAGCCACATGGGGCGACGATGGACGGCTGCTGTCGGTCAAGGGCGATGTGTTTACGGTCAATCTCGACGAAGCCGAGGAAGACGGTCAATTGCCTGGATTCAGCGGGCCGGAAGGTAGTGAAAAAGATGTTCTGGCACGGTTTCAGGAAATGCATGCCTGGTTCGCGCCGATAAAGCTCAAGCCGGAGTCGGTGCAGCTCTCGGATCGCTACGCGTGGGTGGTGACCCTGAATAACGGCACCACGGTCGAGCTGGGTCGAGAGCAGACCAAAGCGACGCTGAAGGAGCGGGTCCGAAGATTGGTCAGTGTTTATCCACAATTGTTGGCGCGCTTGCAGGACCGGATCGAAAACGTCGACATGCGGTATCCGAACGGCATGGCATTGCGTGCCACCGGCATGACGTTCGGGTCGGAAACGAAGAAAAAGAAATAAGCCAGAAAGTAGACAGAAAGCAGACGGCAAGACATGACAAAAGATGCGAAAAACCTGATTGTCGGCCTCGACATCGGCACCTCCAAGGTGGTGGCGGTGGTGGCCGAGGTGTTGCCGAATGGCCATCACGAAGTGATCGGTCTGGGCCAGCACGAGTCCAGGGGCCTGAAGAAGGGCGTGGTGGTCAATATCGAAGCGACGGTCGAATCGATACAACGCGCCCTGGAAGAAGCGGAGTTGATGGCGGACTGCAAGATCCGCAATGTTTACACTGGCATTGCCGGCAGCCATATCCGCAGCTTCAATTCCAGCGGCATGGTCGCCATCAAGGATAAGGAAGTCACTGCCGCCGACGTCGCCCGCGTGATCGAAACCGCCCGTGCGGTCAATATCCCGACCGATCAGCAACTGCTGCACACGGTGCCGCAGGAATTCATCGTCGACAATCAGGAAGATGTACGGGAGCCGATCGGCATGAGCGGCATCCGGCTTGAAGTCAAGGTGCATATCGTTACCGGTGCCGTGTCAGCAGTGCAGAATATCGTCAAGTGCGTGCGACGTTGCGGCCTGGAAGTTTCGGATCTGATCCTGCAGCCGATGGCTTCCGCCGACGCGGTACTGACGCTCGATGAAAAAGAGCTCGGCGTCGTACTCATCGATATCGGTGGCGGCACGACTGACGTGGCGATTTTTACGGAAGGGGCGATCCGGCATACGGCAGTCATTCCCATTGCCGGCGACCAAATCACCAACGACATCGCCATGGCGCTGCGCACCCCCACCGGTGAGGCAGAAGAGATCAAGCTGCGCTACGGCGTGGCAAAGCAGGTGCTTGCCGATCCTGGTGAGAATCTGGAAGTGCCCGGTCTGGGCGACCGCGGTCCCCGGGCGTTGTCACGTCAGGCTCTGGCGGCGGTGATCGAGCCGCGCATCGAGGAGCTTTTTGCACTGGTGCATCAGGTGGTGCGGGAATCCGGTTACGAGGAAGTGCTGTCGTCAGGCATCGTGCTTACCGGCGGCTCGGCGATGATGCCCGGCATGGTCGAGCTGGCCGAAGACATATTTCTGAAGCCGGCGCGTCTGGGTACGCCGGCTTATAGCGGGCAGCTGGCCGATGTCGTGCGTAGTCCGCGTTATGCAACCGTATTAGGTCTGGTGCTGGAAGCAAAAAAACAGTACCTTCGTGGCACCGTGGTGACACGGCAGGATGGCTCGGTAAAAGCCATCTGGACCCGGATGAGGGAATGGTTTCTGGGAAATTTTTAAGGTAGGAATTTAAGAGTGTTGGAAAAGCAATAAGGCAGGTGGCAGTTGCAGTTGATAGTTGCGAGTCGTCACACCGCGTGATGCCTGGCGACTGACAGCTGCGGGAAGCAAACGCATCATCAGCACTTCCGGCAATTGAACACGAACAGGTCTGAAGCAGGTTTGAAACAAGGCATGAATTTAGTCGGTGGCGGGTTTGCACGCGTGCAGGCGTGAGCTGCTACCGGTTCCCTTTCGCAGGTTTATAGATATTAGGAGTCATCATGGAAATCGATATTCTCGACAATGCCACACTGGGCACCGTCATCAAGGTCGTCGGCGTCGGCGGCGCCGGTGGCAATGCAGTTCAACATATGATCAACAAGGGTGTATGCGGAGTCGAATTCATCGCCGCCAACACCGATGCACAAGCCTTGAAGATGTCCAAGGCCCACAACGTCATCCAGATCGGCGAGACCGGTCTGGGCGCAGGCATGAAGCCTGCGGTCGGCCGCCAGCTGGCGGAAGAATCGCGTGGTCGCATTGAGGATGCGCTGCGCGGCGCGCATATGGTCTTCATCGCTGCCGGCATGGGTGGCGGCACTGGTACCGGTGCCGCACCGATCGTGGCGCAGATCGCCAAGGAGCAGGGCGCGCTGACGGTGGCGGTGGTCTCCAAGCCGTTTTCCTACGAAGGCCAGAAGTGCATGGACATTGCCGACGAGGGTCTGGAAGCCTTGTCGCAACACGTCGATTCGCTGATCATCATCCTCAATGAAAAGCTGGAAGAGATTTATGAAGACGACAGCATGATCGAGTGGCTGCAGCATGCCGACGACGTGCTCAACAACGCCGTGGCCGGTATCGCCGAAATCATCAATGTGCCGGGCCATATCAACGTCGATTTCAACGACGTCAAGACCATCATGGGCGAGCAGGGCAAGGCTATGATGGGAACGGCCACCGCTTCCGGTGTCGATCGTGCGCGCATTGCTGCCGAGCAGGCAGTGGCCTCGCCGCTGCTGGATGGCATCGATCTCTCCGGCGCCCGCGGCGTGCTGGTCAACGTCACGGCCAGCCGCAATCTGAAGGGCAGGGAAATCAAGGAAGTCATGGCAACGGTGCGTGCCTTCGCAGCGCCGGATTCATCGATCGCCCAAGGCATTGCCTATGACGATACGATGGGCGACGACATTCGCGTGACGGTCGTGGCGACCGGTCTGGGCCGCGCGCGCAAGAGTGTACAGCTGGTGCCGGCGTCGATGCCGGTGCTGCGTACCGGCACCAATAACGAAGCGGTCATGGCAGGCGCCGGCTTGGGCCATGTCCCTGGTCGTGCTGCAGGCCACGGTCCGCAATCGTTCGATGGCATGAAGGCGCCGGCTGTCTGGCGCCGGGAATCGGCTTCCGAGACGGTTCGCGCATTGGAAAAAAACGGCATGGAAACCTACGACATACCAGCGTTCCTGCGCAAGCAGGCCGATTGAAGTCCTAATTCCTGATTCGAATCTCGAATCTCGATTCCATTATCATCGACACCGCTGGTCGTGCGAACGGCCAGCGGTGTTTTCTTGTATACTTTTGAGGAGTATGTTGCATGACCATAAAAATCGGTGACCGGTTGCCTGCAGGAACGTTGGCAGAATTTATCGAAGTCGAGTCGGAAGGGTGTTCGATCGGACCGAGCCTCGTCGACGTCGCAGAGCAGGCCAAAGGCAAGACAATCGCGCTCTTCGGCGTACCGGGTGCATTCACACCGACTTGCTCGGCACAACATGTTCCGGGTTACATCAAGCATGCCGCCGAGCTGAAAGCCGGCGGTGTGGATGAAATCTGGTGCATCGCCGTCAACGACGCCTTCGTCATGGGTGCCTGGGGGCGGGACCAGAAAGCGGTGGGCGTTGTGCGCATGATGGGCGATGGCAGCGCGGCTTACACCAAGGCGCTTGGTCTGGACGCAGATTTCAGCAAGAACAATATGGGAATCCGCTCACGTCGATTTTCGGCGCTCGTTGTCGACGGCGTGGTAAAGCAGCTCAACCTGGAAGAAGGCGGCAAGTTCGAGGTGTCGGATGCCGGTACATTGCTGAAGCAGCTCGCTTGAAAAGCAAACTTTTAAGCGAATCTCCGGCGTCGGCGTTGATTGCTATAATTTTGCAATGTTAAAACAACGTACCATCAGGCAACAGGTCAGAACCGTTGGCGTCGGCCTGCACTCCGGTACCAAGGTTGAACTGACCCTGCGTCCGGCGCCGGTCGACACCGGCATCGTGTTCAGCCGCATCGACCTGAACCCGGTGGTCCGGATGCCGGCCTCGGCAATCTCCGTGGGAGACACCCGTATGGCATCTACCCTGGCATACGAAGGTGCGAAAGTCTCGACCGTCGAGCATCTGATGTCGGCCTGCGCCGGCATGGGAATCGACAATCTGTACGTCGATGTCACGGCCGAAGAGATTCCGATCATGGATGGCTCGGCATCGTCGTTTGTGTATTTGCTGCAGCAAGCAGGGTTACAGGAACAGACCGCAGCAAAAAAATTCATCCGCATCACCCAACCGGTTGAAGTGCGTGAAGGTTCTGGTAATGCGGAGAAATGGGCGCGGCTCGAACCCTACAACGGTTTCAAGCTGAAGTTCTTCATCGAATTCAACCATCCTGCAGTCGACGGCACCGGCCAGACGGCAGAGGTCGATTTCAGCATCGAATCGTATGTGAAGGAAATTTCACGCGCCCGCACATTCGGTTTCATGCAGGACGTGGAAACATTGCGCGGCATCGGTCTGGCCCGGGGCGGTTCGCTGGAAAACGCCATTGTGATGGATGAATACCGCATCCTCAACACCGACGGCCTACGTTACGACAATGAATTCGTGCGGCACAAGATACTCGACGCCATCGGCGACCTGTACCTGGTAGGGCATCCGCTCCTGGCAGACTACACCGCGCACAAATCTGGTCATGGTCTCAACAACCAGTTGCTCCGAGCGTTGCTGGCGCGCCCCGATGCCTACGACATTGTCAGCTTCGACAGCATCGAGCAGGCCCCGCGCAATTATCTGGAGCAGTTGAGTCAGGAATGGGCGCTGAATTGAAGATGCCGCCAATTGAGAAAAAATGTCCACGCAACGCATCGTGACCGAAGCTGCCATCAACAGCTTTAGCGAGCGAGGGCCCAGCAGCTGGCTGTTCGAAAGCAGCCCGGATTGCGTAAAACTGCTCAATCTGGATGGCAGTCTGGTGGCAATGAACCGTAACGGGTTGTGCTCGATGGAAATCGAGGATTTCAGCACACTCTGCGGCGTGCCATGGCGCTCGTTTTGGGACGCCAGCACGCATTCCACAATCGAGTCGGCGCTTGTTGCCGCCAGGGAAGGTGGCACCGGGCACTTCAATGCTTTTGGCGCCACCATGAAGGGCACGCCGAAGTGGTGGGATGTGATGATTACCCCGGTCCGGGAATGCGACGGCAGGATCGTGCAACTGCTCTCGGTTTCTCGGGATGTGACGGAAGTTCACCGGGCGAGGGAAAAAGCGGAAGCAAGTGAAGCCCGTTTTCGGGCCGTGGTTCGGGCAGTCAGCGCAATCGTGTGGGTCATGCCGCCCTCGTGCATGTTTGAAAGTGAACAGCCGGAATGGTCGAGTTTCACTGGTCAGAGCTATGACCAACTCCAGGGTGCCGGGTGGCTCGAGGCAGTCCACGATGCTGATCGCGACGCTACTCTGCAGGCTGTACTGCAGGCACGGCAGATACTGACACCTTACACAATCGAACATCGTCTGCGGCGTGCCGATGGCCAGTACCGCTACATGAGTGTCCAGGTCGCGCCGGTGTTGGGTACGGACGGCATCTTGCGCGAATGGTTCGGTGTGCATACCGATATCACCGATCGGAAAAATGCCGAGGCCGCGCTGCACCGTTCCGCGGGCGAGATCGCCGAGGCGGACCGCCGCAAAACGGAATTTATACTTACACTCGCTCACGAGTTGCGTAATCCGCTGGCACCGATCAGTAGCGGCCTGCAGGTATTGAAGTTGGCGGCGGACAACCCGGCCACGGTCGCTCGCGTGCGCGGCGTTATGGAGCGTCAAGTGGAGCAGATGGTGCGTCTGATCGATGATTTACTGGACGTCGCACGCATCAGCCGCGGTCAGGTGAAGTTAAAGAAAGAATTAATCGATTTAAAGGAAATTGCAGCCACTGCCGTGGAGATGAGCTTGCCACACATCGAAGCTGGAAATCATGAATTGACCGTCGATTTTCCTGGCGAACTTTTGCCGTTGCTGGCAGACCCGATCAGGGTGGCGCAGGTGTTGAGCAACCTGCTCAACAACGCTGCCAAATACAGCCCACCCCAAGGCGCCATACGTTTAAGCGCGGTACGAGATGCCGATGATATTGTCGTTACGGTAGCCGACCGCGGCATCGGCATTCCCGCCGAATCGCTGCCCCATGTGTTCGATCTTTTTACTCAGGTGGAACAACATCGCGAGCGCTCTCAGGGAGGGCTTGGCATTGGCTTGTCGCTGGTGCGTAACCTGGTGCAATTGCATGGGGGAACAGCGAGTGTGTCCAGTGCCGGTGCCGGGATGGGAAGCAGCTTTGTAGTGCGGCTTCCGGTGGCGTCCCAGCGATAGCATTGCAGCTTCGGCATCACAACGTTGGAATCGCAGCTCCGGCATCGCAGTCATGGTGCCCGGCACCGGCTCAACGATACGTTTCGGTCAGCGCTGTTTGCGCACCATGGCGTCGATGGCTGCACGCAGTGCCTGGTTACGCGGCGAGTCTTCCAGCGCCACACTTAGAGCGGCGAATGCCGACGTTGCAATGACCGGCAACACTGGCGGCACGACCAGCCTGATGCGTTGATTCAGCCGGGTGACTTGCACTTTCAATCGTATTGCATTAACCTGCCAGCCCTGAGCGTGCAAAAAGTCTTGTAATTTTGGCAACTGTTGTTTAAGCTTTGCAGCCAGCGCGGCATTTGGTGTCGACAGCATCAGTTGATTGGCATCGAGCTGCAATACGGTGCATGCCTCGAACATGGGCGGCAATCCCGCCGCACAGGCTTTTTGCAGCGCGACCATCCTGGTAACGCCAGGCAAGATGGCCGCCATTTTGTCATGTGCCCGTAAAAAATCCGACGCACCCCGTGCTTGATAGACAGACGAGGTGCCCTGCTGATAGGGAAGAAATGTAGAGGGGCGCTTCATCATTTCACCTTATCACATCCCGCCGATGCGACTGTTGCAACGGCATGAGCCAGAGGGATTTCAATGCAAGTAATTTTTCTTCATTCGCGTTTCAGGCAAGCTCGTTCCCTGACGCTGTCCGGACGTCATCTGCTGTACCTGCTGGTCTTGTTCATGGTCTCCGTAACCGGCAGCGCAATGGCGCTGGACCATGTAATGGATCGCAACGGCATGGTCTGGCAGTTGCCATCTTTTCTGAGGGCACCGGGCACACCAGTGGAGAGCGATGAGTCAAAGAAGGAGCGTTATGTCCGACAAAATTTGAACGCGATGGCAGTCAAGCTCGGCGTCATGCAGGCACAGTTGATGCGGCTCGACTCGCTCGGCGAGCGTATTCAGGGGCTGGCCGGCGTCAAGCCGGAGGCGTTCAATTTTCGTGAGTTGCCGGGCCGGGGTGGCCCGGAACAATCCAGTGTAGTGCCGAGAGCGGGGCAGCGAATGGAGCCCACACTCGACATGGCCGGCTTCCAGCGGTCACTCGACGCCATGACTCGCGACGTCGAGCATCGGGCGGATTATCTGAACGTCGTGGAAACCGCGTTGATGAACGACAAGATGAAATTTAAACTGCTGCCTACCAGCCAGCCAGTCGACGTGAGCTACAACACCTCGGGGTTCGGCTGGCGGTTCGATCCGTTTACCAGCCGCAGCACCTTTCACGATGGCATCGATTTTGCGGCACCGACCGGGACTCAGATCACGGCCGCCGCAGGCGGCGTGGTGATCGCCGCGGGGTATCATCACGAGTACGGCAATTTGCTCGAAATCGACCACGGCAACAACATCATCACGCGTTACGCACATGCATCGCGGTTGCTGGCCAGCGTCGGCGATATCGTTAAGCGCGGGCAGCAGGTCGCCACTGTCGGCTCGACCGGCCGTTCTACTGGCGCTCACCTGCATTTCGAAGTATTGGTCGGCGGTACGCCTCAGAATCCCGAGAAATTTCTGTCGGCCGGATCACAGCAGTTGAACCAGGCCAGGCTGGCGGCCCTGGCAGGTAAATAAGGCACTTCGCAGCCCTTGCCCGGTGTCTCGCCCTGCAGGGTGGGCATGCTAAAATCCAGCCCTTTCGCCACACGACAGAATCCAAGCATGTCATTACTGACCCAGATTTTCGGCAGCCGCAATCAGCGCCTGTTAAAGCAGTATCAGAAAGTGGTGCGCGAGATCAATGCGCTCGAGCCCACTGTGGAAAAACTCTCGGATGCACAGTTACAGGCAAAGACGCCCGAGTTCCAGAGCCGCCTGGCTGCCGGTGAGGCGCTCGACGACCTGCTGACCGAAGCCTTCGCCGTTTGCCGTGAAGCCAGCAAGCGGGTGTTGCGCATGCGCCATTTCGACGTGCAACTGGTCGGCGGCATGGCTCTGCACCACGGCAAGATTGCAGAGATGGGAACCGGTGAGGGCAAAACATTGATGGCGACGCTGCCGGCCTACTTGAACGCCTTGGCGGGCAAAGGCGTGCATGTGGTGACCGTCAACGATTACCTGGCGCAGCGCGATGCCGAGTGGATGGGAAAATTGTACGGCTGGCTGGGTCTGACAACAGGCGTGAACCTGTCGCAGATGGACCACGCCACCAAGCAGCAGGCGTATGCCTCGTCGATCACGTACGGCACCAACAATGAATTCGGCTTCGATTATCTGCGCGACAACATGGTCTACGACGCTGCCGACCGGGTACAGCGCAGCCTGAATTTCGCCATCGTCGACGAGGTCGATTCAATTCTGATCGATGAAGCCCGCACACCATTGATCATTTCCGGTCAAGCGGAAAACCATACCGACCTGTACCAAAAGATCGATGCCGTACCGCCGATGCTGACCCTGCAGGTGGGCGAGGAAACACCGGACGGCAAGGGCAAGATCGAAGTACCCGGCGATTACACCAAGGATGAAAAAGCTCATCAGGTGCTGCTGACGGAGGCCGGTCACGAAAAAGCCGAGCAGATTCTGACCAGCATGGGATTGTTGCCTGAGGGTGCGTCGCTCTACGATTCCGCCAACATCACGCTGATCCACCATCTGTATGCAGCCCTGCGCGCGCATACGCTGTATTACAAAGATCAGCATTACGTGGTGCAGGACAACGAAGTCATCATCGTCGATGAATTTACCGGGCGTTTGATGACCGGGCGCCGCTGGTCGGATGGCCTGCACCAGGCGGTCGAAGCCAAGGAAAATGCTGCGATTCAAAATGAGAATCAGACGCTGGCGTCGATCACGTTCCAGAATTATTTCCGTATGTACGGCAAGCTCGCCGGCATGACCGGTACGGCAGATACCGAAGCCTATGAATTCCAGGAAATTTATGGGCTGGAAACGGTGGTCATTCCGCAGAACCGGCCGAACCAGCGCAAGGATTTGCTCGATCAGGTCTACAAGACGCCGGCCGAGAAATACAACGCCATGCTGGCCGACATCAGGGATTGCTACGAGCGTGGGCAGCCGGTGCTGGTCGGCACGACCTCGATCGAGAATTCGGAACTGTTGTCCGGCATTCTGGAAAAAGCGACACTGCCGCACAACGTCCTGAACGCCAAGCAGCATGCGCGCGAAGCGGAAATCATCGCTCAGGCCGGTCGCCCGAAGGGCATTACCATCGCCACCAACATGGCTGGCCGTGGCACCGATATTGTACTTGGCGGCAATGTCGAGAAACAGATTCAATTGATCGAAGCCGATACCGCCGTGATCGATGCCGAAAAGATGCAGCGTGCACACACCCTGCGTGACGAGTGGCAATCCTTGCACGACCATGTGGTGAATGCTGGCGGCCTGCACATCGTCGGCACCGAGCGCCACGAGTCACGCCGGGTGGATAACCAGCTGCGCGGACGGGCAGCGCGCCAGGGCGACCCTGGGTCTTCACGTTTCTACCTGTCGCTGGACGACGCCTTGCTGCGTATTTTTGCCGGCGACCGCGTGCGCAAGATCATGGATGCGCTGAAGATGCCGGAGGGCGAACCGATCGAGGCCGGCATGGTGTCGCGCTCGATCGAATCGGCTCAACGCAAGGTCGAGGCGCGCAACTTCGATATTCGCAAGCAACTGCTCGAATACGACGATGTCGCCAACGATCAGCGCAAGGTAATCTATCAGCAGCGCAACGAATTGCTTGAATCCCAGGATGTATCGGAGCTGATCACATCACTACGCCGTGGCGTGTTCGAGGACCTGTTCCGTGCGCACGTGCCACCGGAGTCGATGGAAGAGCAGTGGGATATTCCTGGTCTGGAAAACACGCTTCGGGCCGAATGGCAACTCGACGTGCCGTTGGAGCAGATGCTCAAGGATTCGCCCAACCTGACTGAAGAGGAACTGCTGGAGAAGGTCGTGGCAGCGGCAGATGAGAGTTACAGCGCCAAGACGGCTGTCGTCGGGCGGGAATCGTTTGCCGGGTTCGAGCGCAGCGTGATGCTGCAAGGCGTCGACAGCCACTGGCGCGAACATCTGGCAGCACTGGATCATCTGCGCCAGGGTATTCACCTGCGGGGATATGCCCAGAAAAACCCGAAACAGGAGTACAAGCGCGAAGCGTTCGAATTGTTCGGCCAGATGCTGGACATGATCAAGAACGAAGTAGTACGCATGGTAATGACAGTGCGCATCCAGTCGCAAGCTGAAATCGAGGCGGCAGAACAGCAACTCAATCAACTGCACGTCGAGAACGTGCACTACCAGCATGCCGATTTCGATGCCAATGCAGCGCCCGAAGACTTGCTGGCACCGACGCTGCCCAAGGAGGAGAACGTCGTGGGCGTAAAGGTCGGACGTAACGATCCATGCCCATGCGGTAGTGGCAAGAAATACAAGCAGTGCCACGGGCAGTTGGCGTAAACCATGGCTGTCGATCTGCCGGTTCCCGTTGCCGCCGACCTGAAACCCGTTCCCGGTATCAAGCTGGGGTTTGCCAAAGCCGGCGTGCGCAAGCCGGATCGCAAGGATGTGCTGGTGATGACGCTGGCCGAAAGCGCGACGGTGGCCGGTGTATTCACGACCAATCGCTTTTGTGCTGCGCCGGTACAGGTATGCCGTGCCCATCTTGAAGGCGTGCGGTCAAGCATCGTAAGCACATCGGGCATGCCGGGCACACCGGTCGGCGCTGGCATCCGTGCCCTGCTGGTCAATACTGGCAATGCCAATGCCGGCACCGGCGATGCGGGTCTGGCCGATGCTAATGCCACCTGCGACGCACTGGCGTCGTTGCTGGGTTGCGAAGCCACGCAAATCCTTCCCTTTTCCACGGGCGTGATCCTTGAGCCGTTGCCGGTGGCGCGCATTGTCGCCGGCCTGCCGGCGGCGCTGGCCAACCTGGAGGAAGACAACTGGCTGGCGGCGGCCGAAGCGATCATGACAACCGACACCCAGCCCAAGGCGGCGTCACGCTCGGTCGTCATCGACGGTGAAACGATTACCCTGACTGGTATCAGTAAGGGCGCCGGCATGATCCGGCCCAACATGGCGACCATGCTCGGCTACCTTGCAACCGATGCTGCAGTGAGCCAGCCTTTATTGAAAAAGCTGGTGAAACAGGCTGCGGATGCCTCGTTCAACTGCATCACCATCGATGGCGACACGTCGACCAACGACGCGTTCATGCTGATTGCCACCGGCGCCGCACGTGTTGCCATTACCGATGCCGCTTCGCCGCAATACAAAATCCTCGCCGACGCCGTCATTGCGCTGTCGCAGGACCTGGCACAGATGATCGTGCGGGACGGCGAGGGTGCCACCAAATTCATTACCATTACCGTGGAAGAGGGTGCCAGCGTCGAGGAGTGCCGCAAGATCGCTTACTCGATCGGTCATTCACCCTTGGTGAAAACAGCATTCTTCGCCTCCGACCCGAATCTCGGACGCATCCTGGCAGCGATCGGTTACGCCGGTGTCGACGATCTGGAGGTCGGGAAGCTCGATTTGTACCTGGATAATGTCTGGGTCGCCAAAAACGGCGGGCGCCATCCGGAATATCAGGAAGCTGACGGTCAGCGTGTGATGCGCCAGAATGCCATTACTGTTCGGGTACGCCTGGGCCGCGGCAGCCATGCAGCCACCATCTGGACCTGCGACTTCTCGCACGAGTATGTCACCATCAACGCCGATTATCGCTCCTGATGACGACGCTCGATCAATTCCTGGAGCGTGCAGAAGCATTGATGTCACGTATGGAATCGTTGATGCCGGCCGAGCGCACCACTCCCGACTGGCATGCGGCAACGGCGTTCCGCTGGCGGCACTCGGGTAGCAACGGCCAAGGCGGCTTTTTGCAGCCGGTGCGCCACATGGCGCCGATCGCGTTGTCCGACCTGCACAATATCGGTCCACAGAAACAGGTGATCGAGCAAAACACACTGCAGTTTGTCGCTGGCGCACCGGCCAACAACGTTTTACTCACGGGTGCCCGCGGCACCGGTAAATCCTCGCTCATCAAGGCTTGCCTTAACAATTATGCGGCACAGGGCTTGCGGCTGATCGAAGTTGACAAGGCCGATCTGGCCGATTTGCCCGATATCGTCGATCTGGTGGCAAACCGGCCCGAACGGTTCATCATCTTTTGCGACGATCTGTCGTTCGAAGAAGGTGAGCGGGGCTACAAGGCATTGAAGGTAGCACTCGACGGCAGCATCGCCGCACAGTCTGACAACGTCCTGATCTACGCCACCTCCAATCGCCGTCACCTGCTGCCTGAAAAAATGTCCGACAACAGCAGTTATCAGTACAGCGAGGATGGCGACTTGCATCCGGGCGAGACGGTGGAAGAAAAAATCTCGCTCTCCGAGCGCTTTGGCTTGTGGGTCTCGTTCTATCCCTTCAAGCAAGACGACTACCTGGCAATTGCCGGCCACTGGCTTGCGCATTTCGGCTGCAATGCCGAACAGGTCGATGCGGCACGTGGCGATGCGCTGCGCTGGGCATTGCAACGCGGATCGCGCTCGGGCCGCGTGGCCTGGCAGTTCGCCAAGGATCACGCCGGCCGGCTGGCGCGACCACAGAGGCAGAGCGATGGCTGACGCGGTGCCGACCGACGTCGTCGTCTGCATCCTGATTAAACCCAATGGCGATGTGCTGCTGGCCCAGCGTCCCGCGGGCAAACCCTATGCCGGTTATTGGGAATTTCCTGGTGGAAAAGTCGAGCCTGGCGAGGCGCTGGTCGATGCCTTGCGGCGTGAGATGATGGAAGAGCTCGGCATCGAAATTCTCGGTGCCGAACCTTGGTGCGGCGTTGAATATGTCTATCCCCATACGCACGTGCGGCTGCATTGTTACCTTAGCCATAGCTGGCGCGGCGAGCCACAAAGCCTGGAAGGTCAGGCATTTGCCTGGCAGGGAACTGTGGCAGTAGCGCCACTGTTGCCTGCCACCACACCGTTGCTGGAATTTCTCAGTGCTAGGTTAAAACCTTCAGCATAGCTTTTTGGTCTGAGAATTTTGCCACCCAGCCACGAAGCAAGCGATGTAGACAGCAGCGCATCGACACCGCCACCATGTTGACCGGACTCAGGCCAAGCGCGGCTATCCGACTGACGTTTCTGATCAGGAATGGATTTTGATCGAACCCTTGCTGCCGTCTGCGGCCTCTGCAGGTCGTCCGTGCAGGGCTGATTTTCGCATCATCCAGGATCTGGCGTTGATGCTGGACCGCACGGGCGATGGACATAAACTCGAAGGCTAGCTCTATCTCTCTGACTTCGCGGATGTTGAGCAACTAAACGCCGGGTTAAAAAATTACATTAACTACTACAACCGGCACCGTATCAAATCAAAGCTTGACGGCATGAGTCCAGTCGAATATCGCCTACAGGCAGCACGCTGTTAAAGCTTCACCGTCCAACTCTTGGGGGTCAGTTCAATCCCGGAGCGATTCAATGTGGTTCTTGAAATTCGTTACCGCCGTATTGAAGTACTCCCACAGGTTAGTGGACATGCAGTTCGGCTTCAACCTCGCATCAGAAAGATATGGGTAATTGCAAGCGCATCAGCGCCGTCTTGACCCAGGCTTTTTTTACGCCAGCCATTCAGGTCAGCCATAGCTGCGTATTATTGGTAATGCGTTGACCGAACGCCCTGGGATCAAATTCTTCGCCCACCCGTTGCAGATATTGAACTGCCTTGTTAGGCGTTTGCAGGCGAGAGTGCACCAGTTACGTTCCAGGGCGTCATCCATGTTGGGGCAGTAAAGAAGCGACTTGTAACGTCATTCCACGTTTGATTTCACCGCCCTGTGATCAGCGTCCGGTTCTTCATTGGATGATTGGAATCGGTTGGGCCGAAGTCACCATCTGGATGGAAAGCGATAATGTGCATTTCGCTTTCCAACGTCAGGAATCGATGCCGCTCACGCTCATCTAGCACAAACACTGCACCCGACCTCAGCGGTATCTCGCCGTCGTCACTTAAGCTCGCCTGACCCTCGCCGCTGACAACTATGCCGGCCCTTATGCTGGGGTGAATGTGGAAGCTTTGAGTAATACCAGACGGAAAGTGGAGATGATTCAAACTGGCATCGCCAAATCGCGGTGGGCTCACCAGCAGCGTGTCAGAACAGCCATCGATATAGACCAGCCGCCCGGATGATTCAATCGGCCCACCGACCATTCCTAATCCTTTGAACCCTTTGCGGATCACCACGAAACCGCTGGCATCGACGTACTCCATGCACGCGCCTGGCTCCAGACGTGTCAAACAGAAATATTGACCGCTTCGTACGCTCAACGCCTGTAGGGTCAATGTCCCGTTGCTCAAGTAACCGTACGCCGTACTGTCGTCATCCATCTGCAACACCCCTTGTCCATTCAACGCATGCACTTCGCACGGATACATGGAGCGGGGCTTGAAGGATGCTCCTGGTTCGATCAGGATCATGAGGCCGTCCTAAATGAATTATTTTGTTGGTATAGATCGCATCGATCCAAGCTATCGAAAAACAAGAAGTCGGAGCTCAGGCCCACCGCGGTATCCTTTTGCAAAAATAGGCGGGACAAGCTCCCAATCTTTAGCTTGTGGTCGCGGTATTCATCGTCTTTGTTGAAATCGTGAATGAGGTTCTTGGCCGTGAATTTATAGGATGCCCACGTGTCCTTTATCTTGAGATCAGGGTTGTCCATCGACCATCGTTGGAAGTACGTCGGGCTGTAAAAATGGTGGTAACACCTCTCGCAGAACTGGTGATCGATCAAACCTCGTTGGGATCTGTCAACTCTTAACAATATGCGGAAATAGACGGATTGCCATTTAAAAATAAAGTTGAGCCACCAGAAAAATTCAAACACACTAGATACTGGCGCATTAAGCTGCCGGATATGAGCATCGATGAGTTCAAACCAGCATTCCGCATCACTCGGTGACAAACCTGTTTGCATGAAAAATTCAATAATGAACTGTCGGCTGTACGGCTGATGCACGACACTGAATGGATGTTGCTGCGCAATTTTCCCGATCAGATCTGACCCAAACAGCTGGTCATTGTGCTCACCCCCGACCATGATGTGGCATCCATCCAAAACCGTGGTGAAGTCTTCACTTGAACGAATCGTGCAGTGTTTCCGGACGAACTCATAGTAAAAATTCGGATTTTCCAAAATGCTGTCGTTGGACATGTAGACATGGATGCGCTCCCGAAGTTGGGCTGAACTCAGGACTTTCGCAAAACTGATCAGTACCAGAGTCGAATCGATGCCACCTGAATAGAGGACGGCTAGCGGCAATCCGCATTGATCTTGCAAAGCAAGTAACTCGCGTGCCCGACGGTCACAGCACGCTTCATAGGTCAAGCAGTCAGCCTCGGCAATCCGTGCATACTCGAACGGGGGGTAAGTCTTAAAATTGAACGGGACCTGCACAGCATTAGTACGGTCTACCAAGCTCACGTTTAATGCAATTAAATTGTAAATCGATGCCCAGCGACATACGTCGGGCAATTGAACGTCCAATAGCGACTCCGTATTGGCAATGTACAGCTCCATCAATATTGCTCCTAGAAGCGCTTACTTTCGCGCGTATGTAAAACCCGGCATCCTGACGGCACCGGTACCGTTCCAATCAATCAGCGCAAGGTGCCAGTTACCAGTTGCCCGTTCAAGAGACAATCCATCGAACGCCTGCCGAAGGGTGGCGACATTGCAGTTGCGTTGAGTCACCAGCTCGTATCATCGGCTGATGAGCGCTGTAATCGGCTTGAGGCACGACCACTGACTGCGCTCTGTTCGCCGCGAGTATTCGGGTGCGCGCCACCACAAGTCGCTTGACGACTCCCCTGTTGCTGGCAGCAGCCGTCAGACATATGCGTTGTAGTACAGAATATCGAAGCCCTGCTTCATCAGGCGTTCCAACGCTTCCTGGTCGGCAGCCCTGGTCATTGCTTGTGCAATTTTTTCGTATTGTGCCCAGTTACGAGCTTCGATCATCCCAATGCTACGTACTTTGCTGCCTAGTTCTTCGATGGCATTGTCGACACTGATGTCATGGATGCTCGCGTACTCCTGGATATAACTGCTGGACCAACCGGAAAGCAGTTCAGTGCGAATAAATGCTTGAACGCCATCTGACATGTAACCTTGAAAGCGTGCGAGCGACCCTTTGCAGTAGACTTCCCATGTGTGGAGATAATTCACCCGCTGCCGAACCAGACGGCGTCGTTCAATGATGGTAGGGCTAACCGAATTGCCCGGAGCAATTGCGATCTTCGAGCTCTGCGACATGGTGTAATAGATGTCGGGTGCGTCGAAATCGTAGGCATCCCACTCTTTTTCCCGATGCGCCCCTTGGATCGGCAGATAGCTCATTTGCGTGTTCAGCAAGCCCATCATGAGCATCTGGCCACAAGCCACTGTGGGTACGGTGCCCAGAATTATTTTGGTTTCAACGTCGATCAGGATCAGGACGAGAAGCGGTCGCGTTTCAAACAGGTTCATCAAATGTGCTCCGAAAATTGCCGATGAATGAAGAAAAGGCGAGAAAGCCGGCGGCAACCTTCACGCAGGTGACCTCTTTCACATAAAATAGTCCGGCCGCGTTGCCAGTTACCGGATTGCTTCCTATTACCGTAGCAATTGGCGTTGGTGCACGTCAACCCTAAAAACGACAGGCCCCCGAGCCACTATGCCGGGCCTAGGGGAGTGGTACAGATTAGGTGGGCGTGAAGTTGGCAGTATTGTTTTGTAGTTCTGGTGCAGCGGTGTTAGTCAGCGGCGCAGTAGACGTAAAGGAATTTAGGCGCACGGGCATTGTTCTTTTCCATATGGTTAAAATCGAATTTTATTGATCATAGGCAATGTATTATAAATTGTAGGTGTGCCGCACCGCTTGCAGTGGCTGGGCTCATTGTATTTTGACAAGCAACCAAAAGATAGCGAATTTATAACTGAAGCTACGTAGAAGTGTTAGAAAACTTCAAACAAAATTGAGATTCAATCCACTTGAACGGTGAGTTCTCAGCTTGCGTCAAGTCGTGTCCAATTTGCACCACCTAAAAATCCAAGGTCGTCTACGGCGGCGGCGACTTCTCCACATGAGAAGTCCTCTGGTGTAAGCGGACCCTCGGTTGGGTATTGAAACGTGCAAGCCAAGCGTTTTCCGGTTACACGTACCGGGTTTGCTAAAAATCATACAAATGACTGTTTGGCGAAAAACCACGCAACTTAAAATTACAGTACCGCTAACATCCCGTTTTGATAATCCTTTAAATTTAATGGTCAGCAACATATAAAATTGTGGGGCTACAACATGCCGCTGCAATAGTTGATTGGCTTGAGACCATATCTGGGCACTCTGGAATGCAACGTTATGATTGCCTGCATCGCGATGTGCCTACTTCACCAACCGTGATAAACCGATATGCACAAACCGTTTGTAATATACCGGGCGGTAAACCACCCGACCTGAGCATCCTGCATTTTTTTGGGAATGCCCAGACCATGCTGGCGGCGTTTTGATACAGGGAGACAGGGTACACTCCACGGAATTAGCTTTGAAATTAAACTCTAAAAAAGAACGGAAACATTGATGCCGCCGCGACAAAATCTTTCAGTATCCGCCGTACCCCTGAACAATCAGACTGCAAACGACGCTCAACACAATGTTCCTGCCGTTGCACAAGCACCAGTTTGGCAAGCGTCAGCTGCCACTGCTGGTGGCCTGCAACGTCGTGCACCTGCACTGGCATGCTGTTTCGGTATGCAATTACGTCCAGACCGGCCGACTTGGGAGACTGGCGTCAATCGCTGGGGTGCAGTGCATAAGGGACTGCATGCCACATTTGTATGTAAAGAAATTAAAAAAGCACTGCGCGATAATTCGTGTGAACTCAATTTGAGTAACCGTTCATTGCATAGCATTCCGGTCGAGCTGGGGCAAGCCAGGGAATTAATCAAGCTACACTTAGACTACAACAAGTTCAAAGTTCTCCCGCTTGATTTAGGGCAACTTGCAAAGTTGGAGCACCTGAGTTTGTCTCGGAACGAGCTTATCACCTTACCCGCTGAGAGGTGGCGAGCCACCGCATTGAAAAAGCTGTCCTTAGACCATAATCGACTTAGTAGCCTGCCAGAGGAGATCGCTCGACTGCCGCACCTGGAGTGTCTTGACTTGAGGAACAATATTTTTACCCACGTACCGCGAGTACTACTAGAAGCCAGGTCCACAGCAGCAATCTATTTAGAGGGCAACCCATTGCTGGACAGCGAGATTACAGCCGTGCAGACGGCAATAGCGGATAGAAAAGCGAAGGGCCTGTCCGTGCCGAAACTGTCATTGCCATCTATTAGCCACCCGACACCTCAGCGGTCCTACGCTGCTTATAGTCATAATCATTACAGAGGTAGAGGTGCCGATGGAGGGTAAGTTAATGTCATTAAAAAAATTTTTCATTTTAAATAACGTGATGAACAATGCACATAAGTGGAGAGGTAAGCATCGGTGCCGAAATTGGCTGGCATTACCCTCAATGAATTCATTGTAAGTAATTTTGTGATTTATAAAATTGATAAACAACCACTCTTAAAATTCTACAATGCCAAATATTTCAACGTTTTCTAACACTAGTTCCAATCCGAATCGTATTGTCATTCAAAACCAAGAGTGCACGTTAGCTCAACATGGTTCTGAATCTAATCGCACTCAGACGCATATGTCAGATAATCAAGCTTCTAATCCACGTCTGGAAGCGCTCTCTTTGCAGCTATCAAATAAACAAAAACGCAAAGCAGTTAAAGAAATAATGGCCGATTTTGAAAGATTGCAAGATGCTGGCATTAGCGGAAACGATGCGGCGTCAATTGCAGCGTCCCAAAGTGTTTATGTTAAAAGATTGACAGACACTAAAACTAGATTAGCGCAATTTACAGCATCGGGGTTAACCGAGGCGGCCCCACCGATTTCTTTTTCCCGCAGTGCAAAAAATGGTCTTTCTTTAACCGCCGGCGGCGCGAGCAAAGTAGTTCAAGTTGGGGTTGCAGGCGCTGCAGTGATTGCCGGCGGGGCTGCTGTGGCTTGTACAACTTCGGTAGCAACGCTATGGAGTGGTTTGGCTATCGGCTTGATACCTTGTATAGCGGTTGACAGCTGTACAAGTCGCGGAGGTGGTGGCTTTCAGGAGACGGCAAACTTTTTTGGTTGGGTTTATAAAGGTCCACCTACTTTTTTATATAAAGCATTCAAAAAAAGTTACAGCACGGGGATGATCGGCCGTATCGATCAACTTCCACGTACTTGGGCATACGCCTCGCGGCCACGAGTGTCTACGGCAGCTATTGCGTCAACTGCTGCTGAACAAATTTCAGCGGAATTACTTCAGCTAAATTCCCTGCCTTAAAAATAGGGTTCTGTCGCGTTAGCACGACCAAGTTAAATTTCTGGCAGGTGCGTCCTGCCGCGTTCAAACTGGACGGACTATTCCTGCCAGCGCGTAAAATTGGTCAGCGAATGACATTGCATTGGCACCGTCGTTCGCGAACTGTCCCTTGCGAATCATGTGCATGAGTTCAATGCCGGCCAGGATGTTTTTGGCTGATCGAAAGGATTTGAAATTGAGCATCGGCCTGGTCACCCGCTTGATGGCGCGATGGTCCTGCTCGACGATGTTGTTGAGGTATTTGACCTGGCGCACCAGGACCGGCACCTCGCGGCCGACGTTTATCGCATCGATCGCCGCCTTATTGGCGCCGCTCTTGTCCATCGTGACTTTTTCCGGTACGCCGCTGGCGCCCATGGCCTTGTCGAAGAAGCGCTTCGCTGCGGCCATGTCGCGCTTGGCCATCAACAGGAAGTCGACGGTTTTGCCTTGCTTGTCGACAGCGCGGTAGAGGTATTTCCAGATGCCCTTGACTTTGATGTACGTCTCATCCATGGGCCAGCTGCCGCCGATCGGGCGCTTGTGTTTGCGGGCAATGTTCTCGATGAGCGGCAGGAAACGAATTGCCCACCGGCTGATCGACGAATGATCGACCGGCACGCCGCGCTCTTGCATCATCTCCTCAAGGTGCCGGTAGCTCAGCGGGTAGGCCGCATGCCAGCGGATGCACACTAAAATCACATCGGCCGGAAAGCGCATCCCTTTGAAGTTGAGCATATCGATTCATCCTGGGTTCGGGCGTCGCAGTCTACTTGCTTGGCACGTCGACGTTTGCTAATGCGACAGAACCTGCAGGCGATCATCGCCGCGCGAAACAATTGGCGATCGAGGCTGCAATCGTTCGACCTTGCCAGCAGCTCAAGGCGGCAGATTTTGCCCAAGATTGTCGACGTCATCTGCATCGGTGGTCGGATTGACTGCCGGAATGACGTATTTCTCTTCTGCCCAGGCACCCAGATCGATCTGCTTGCAGCGCAAGCTGCAGAACGGGCGGAATTGGTTGGCCTCGATCCACTCGACTTTCTTGCCACAGTTCGGGCAATCGACTATTGCAACCATGATTTGCTCGGCATTCGCTCAGAAATTGCAGAGGGTGAGTTTGAACGGCACGTCGCCCTCGACGGGTTTGAATTTCATGTCGCTGCCCTGCGTCGTGAAACGCACCCACAGCATGTATTTATTGGCAGAAATTTCCGGTATCACGCCAAGGGAAACGTCCAGCGTCAGTCGCAGCATCTGGTAGATCTTGCCTTGCAGCATCTGCTGATAGCCCGCAGCCGGTGCGAGCAATTCCGTCGCCCGGCCGGACTCGCGCAACAGGCGCAACACGATGGAAATCGCATCACACAGCGGCACCAGCGGCTGAAACCAGAATGAAATGTCGGCGTAGCGTTTTTCCACCGGCTGGTGCTGCCATGCGTGATAAGACGGCAGATCGAACTCACAGGCGCCGCCCGGAATAATGGTACGGCCGCGAATACTCATGAGCCATTCGTTGTCGCGTACGTTTTGCCCGGTCTTGCCTTGCGCCGCCATCAGTGCGGTGCTGACACGGTCGACCTCGGCCAGCACTGCGTCCAGGCGTTTGGCTTCGACATTCGGGTTGGACTTGAAACTCAGCAGCGTCTGCTTCTGGCGCTCCAGCTCTTGCAGCAAGTCCGATTTCAGATCGGCGCGTCCGGCCACCTCCAGCATCTCGAAGATTGTCGAGAGGGCTACATGATGTTGCTGGGGATGCCCCTGCTGTAGAAAGAAAAGAAATTTTTCGTACAAGTCTTCCAATCGCAGCAACGTGCGAATACGCTCGTTGAAAGGGTATTCGTAAACAATCAAGGTGAGTCCCTTTAAATTGGCCCAGGGTGGGGCCGGAGGCTGCGCCGGATTTTCCTGGGCTGCAGTTACGTGATTCTGAACGATGATAGATAAAATTACAAACGATGCGCTGCAAAAGACCGCTTTCGTGCCGTCATGAAAATGATATATTGAAATGTGATCGCAAAATCCGATCGACCCTACGCCAGCTATTACGATGAAACTAGTAATTTCCGACGATTATCAGGATTGCGTTCGTAATTTGACATGTTTTGCCGGGCTGGCATCGTACGATGTCAGCATTTTTACCGATACCCTCACCGATACCGATGCGCTTGCCATGCGTTTTGCCGACGCCGACGCGCTGATTCTGATTCGCGAACGCACCCCTATCGACCGCGCATTGCTGCAGCGCCTGCCACGCTTGAAATTCATCAGCCAGACCGGGCGCGCCGCCAACCACGTCGATCTGTCGGCCTGTACCGAGGCAGGCATTCCCGTGGCGGCCGAGGGCGATGCCACCAATGCTGCTGCCGAACTGACCTGGGCGCTCCTGCTAAGTATTTCGCGGCAGCTGGTGTCGCAAGCGAACGCCTTCAAGGCCGGTAAATGGCAGACTGCCCTGGGCACGGCGCTGCGTGGCAGGACCCTCGGCATTGCCGGGTACGGCCGGATCGGCGCCATGGTGGCGCGTTATGCCACGGCATTCGGCATGCATGTGATGGTGTGGGGGAATCGGGAAAACACGACGGCTCGCGCCATCGCCGACGGCTACGAAGTCGTCGCCGATCGCCAGCGCTTCTTCGCCCGCTGTGACGTACTCTCCCTGCATGCACGGCTGACGTCGCAGTCGCGCGGCATGATCACCGCGGCCGACCTGGCGGCCATGAAGCCGACGGCAATTTTGCTCAACACCAGCCGCGCCGAGTTGATCGAGCCGGGTGCGCTGGTTGCGGCCTTGCAATCGGGCCGGCCTGGTTTTGCCGGCATCGACGTTCATGAAAACGAGCCGATTTTCGACATCACATACCCGTTGCTCCAGTTGCCGAATGTGCTGACCACACCGCATATCGGCTACGTGGAAGAAGACACCTACGAACGGTATTTCGGTTTTGCAATCGAGCAGGTACGAGCTTGGGAAAACGGCAGTGCCCTGAATCTGCTCAATCCGGAAGTCTGGGAGCATCGTCGAGCGTGATCCGATTGCATGCGTTTCAAACAGGGAGAAGTTCGACCGGTCATTGCTTCAACCCGCCGTACCGCAAGCTGTGACGCGGTACACTCATGTGCCAGCAACGCGACAAATGACGCCGGACCATGGCCGTGGCCATCTTCTTATAACAAATCAGTGGAGAAATAAATGAAAATGCTTAAACGTCGAATCAGCGGCCACGTCCGGGACAGCGTCAAACTTGCATCGTTCGCCGTGGTTCTGGCCTCCGGCTCGCTCCTCGTCAGCACTGCAGCCTACGCCCAGGCCTGGCCGTCCAAGCAGTCGATTCGTATCGTTTCGCCCTACGCCCCAGGTGGCACCACTGACGTACTGGCACGCATGCTGGGCCAGTTCATGCAGGAAAAATTCAAGCAGACTGTGGTGATCGAAAACCGCGGCGGTGCCGGCGGCAATATCGGCACCGATCTCGTGGCCAAAGCTGCTCCCGACGGTTACACGCTGCTGCTGGCATCGAGTGGCCCGCTGGTGATTGCGCCGTCGCTGTATCAGAAATTGCCATACCAGCCCCTGAAGGATTTTACTTATATCTCGCCGATCGCCAGCGCCTCGTTTGTCGTAGTCGCCAATGCCAAGGCCGGCTTGAATTCGATTGCGGATGTGATTGCTCAAGGCAAGCAGAGCGGCAAGCTCTCGTTCGCCTCTGCCGGTTCCGGCACGCCGCAGCACATCATCGGCGAGTTGTTCAACCTCCAGGCCGGTACCAAGATCCAGCACATTCCGTATAAAGGCTCAGGCCCGGCGATGAACGATCTGATCGGTAACCAGTTGCCTCTGGCTTTTGAAAACCCCGTGGTGGCAATGCCGCACGTGACATCCGGAAAACTGAAAGTACTGGCAGTTACCGGTGCACGACGTTCGCCGACGCTGCCGAATGTGCCGACGGTGGCAGAAGCCGGTCTGGTTGGCTTCGAAGCCAAGCCATGGTACGCACTGGTCGGGCCGGCAAACATGCCTGTCGAGGTCACTGCCAAACTCAATGCCGCCGTCGACGAATTTCTGGCTTCGGCAGTGACCAAGCAGAAGCTCGAAACGCTGGGTGCGGAGCCGATGTACTTGCCGACAGCTCAGTTCAAGACCTTCGTCGACAGCGAACTGGAAAAATGGACTCGGGTTGTCAAGACTTCGGGCGCTACGGTCGACTGATCGAGGTTTGCCGGATCAGGGCTTGGTAAGCCAAGCCCTGATTATCAAGCCTCCAGTCTCAAGCCTCCAGTCTCAAGCCTCAAGCCGTGGCATCAGGGCCTGTCGTATCAGAACCTGAGGCCGAGCGCAGGCGTGCGCGGCAACTAGCGCGCCCGCACCCGATATTGCGCATGCAGACGTGCTATCTGAGGCGGTAGTTGCGCCGCGTCGCCATTGTTGTCGATCACGTCGTCTGCCGCTGCCAGGCGCTCGGCACGAGTAGCCTGTGTCGCCATGATCGCGCCGGCTTGCGCCGCGTTCATGCCGCTGCGGCGCATCACCCGCTCCAGTTGCGTCGCTTCTTCACAATCGACGACCAGTATGCGGTCGACACGCGCATGCCAGTGGCGCGATTCCATCAGCAACGGCACCACATACATGAGATAACCTGCATCGTTTGTCTCGCTCGCCTGTGCTGCCCGATCGGCCTCCATGGCGATGAGTGGGTGCAGGATCGATTCAAGTTGTTTTCTGGCTGCAGGATCGCTGAAGATTGCCGCCCGCATGAGGCTGCGATCCAGTGCGCCCTCTGCGGTGATATAGGACATTCCAAACGCATCCCCGATTGCAGGCATAGCCGCGCCGCCGGCGCCGGTCAGTGCATGGGCGATCACATCGGTGTCGATGATCGCCACACCGCTGAGCGCGAAAAGATCGGCAACGGTGCTTTTGCCGGAACCGATACCACCCGTCAGGCCGATCGCCAACGAGCGCTGCGCAGGCGCATTGTCGGCGGAGGCGGTTGTGTCTATCCCAGCCATGCCTGTGCGATTTGTTTGCCGAACAACAGCGTGATCAAGCCGGCTGCCGCGAGATATGGGCCGAACGGCATCGGAATGTCGCGCCCACGTTTCGCCAGCATCACCAGGGCGATGCCGACGATTGCACCGACCAGCGACGACATCAGCACGATAATCGGCAGCATCTTCCAACCGAGCCACGCGCCTAGCGCAGCCAGTAGTTTGAAGTCGCCATAGCCCATACCTTCCTTGCCGGTGGCGAATTTGAACAGCCAGAAAATCGTCCACAGGCTGAGGTATCCGAACACTGCACCGAGCACCGCTTCGGATAGCGGCACGAACGTGCCGTTCAGGTTCACCAGCAAACCCAGCCACAGCAGTGGCAGGGTCAGGTCGTCCGGCAGCAACTGGGTGTCGGCATCGATGAATGTCATGGCAATCAGCATCCAGGCGAACGCCAGCACTGCCAGACCGGCCATGCCAGCACCGAAATGCCATATCAACAGTGCCGATAGCGCCCCGGTCAGTATTTCCACCGCCGGATAGCGCGCCGAAATGGCGGTTTTGCATCCACGGCATTTGCCACGCAGCGCCAGGTAACTCAACACCGGCACGTTTTCCAGGGCGCCGATTTTATGTCCGCATTGCGGGCAAGCGGAGCGGGGCAGCATCAGGTTGAAACGATCCGTATGCGGCAACGGCAGACCACTTTCATGCGCCACATAATTGTCGGACTCGCGTTGCATCATTTTCGGCACGCGGTAAATGACCACGTTCAAAAAGCTGCCGATCAGGAGGCCAAGGATGCCGGCGCACACGGCGGCAAGAATATTGCCGGGTTCTGCCATGAATGTCAGCTGCTGGAAGAAATTGTCTTGGAAGATCGAGAGCATCGGTTCCATCTGGGGTGCGATAGTGAGAGCGTTGCGAGCTACGAGCAAAGCGGCATGAATCGATGCGACTTTTCAGTCGTTCAGTGCTTGGCAGTAAGTTGTTCGATGATACGTTGTATTTGCAACGGCACAAAAAATCCGTACCGAATGGGGGGTGTGCATGTTGTGCTTTTACCGCAGTCGAGTCGCGGTTTCTTGTTACCTGGAGCCTGAAAGAAAATTACTGTTTCCAGTGTAGTTGCTCGATAACAATGTCTTCATCGGTAGGTGTCGCATCCCAGATGAAAGGTCGCAACTATTGATTGATATGGCTGAACAGGCACCTTGAATGTTAGGCCGAATACATTTGCGAATAATACGAAGCGAGGCCGAAAATACCGGATTGCGATTATCAGTGAGACTCCGGCCGCATGGTGCGAGTGCCGGGCTTTTCGATATGCTGATTCGCTTGCTTGCTTTCAAAATCAGGATCAATGTCAACCCGTCGACACGTCGCAGGCAATTGTCGCATGTGTTCGATTTTTCCCGTTGCCTGCGGATTCCTTTTATGCGCCTGCATCGCTTGATGGCGGCAGGTTATGCGCGTATGCCGAAGTTACGACTCTAAGGTGGTGCGCTGAAACTGTCTTGCGATGGTAACAACACTACGTCCTGACCAGCTCCTTTTTGTCGCCAGCTTTGCAGTGTCCGCAATACTATTACCGCCCGCTCGTAGTGCGGCGATGCGCTCATGCATTGCTTTGTCGGTTCTGCGGCCAGCGTACCACCCCGCAGTTTTCGCCAACTCAATGCCTTGGCGCTGTCTTTCGCGCTGGTCTTCATATTCATCATGCGCCATTTGCAGAGCATGCTTCAAAAGCATGTCCTGCACTGCTTCAACGACGATGCGCGCAACGCCCTGCGCGCCGATTGCCAGTCCGTTAAGGCACCTGCTGTTATCACCTCTGGATATGATGCCAACAAGAAGATTGAAGGACGTAAGCTTTGCATTGCCGTAGAGGCCGATGGCAGGCTGCTAGCGATGAACCTGACGCCGGCTGATGTATTGGACCCAACCAGCGAACACACCGTACTCAACGCCTTGTAAAAGGGCAGGCTTTGGGTCAAGCATTTCTTTGCTGACGCCACTTCGGCTAAGACCGTCAGCTGACCCGTTTCTTAAGCAGCCGGCGAGGCATCAGCGTGCGCGGCCTTTCGCGTAATTCCGAGATCAGACCGCAGCGACGATGATTGCCGCACCACTGGCGACGATGGTGGCGAGCAGCCGTGGGTCCAACGACGTGCTGACCGCGGCAGATTTTTTCGATGGCGGGGGGTAATCAGGACGCGGTGCTGAAGCGTAAGGTGGTGGCGGAGAAGGCAGTGGCGGTCTTGGAGCACGGGGTGGAGAAAAGACCTGAGTGCAGTAGTCTTCGGTTCGGTTGTTGCAAATTGTAGGCGAGATCATAAAACTGGAATCCGCAATGTTGACCAAGCCATTCGGCAGCCCGGCAGGATTGTAATAATTCTGTCGGTTGAAATCGAGTACGCTTGACGCCGGCACTCGTCGTCGTGCAGGTTCCGGCGCGGTTGGATCAAGGCTGGAGTACATGATATCGGTATAAGAAGTGTCGACATGCCACGAAGTTGCCGTTGTCGTGTTTGGTGCGCGCAAGTCAACGGCACCCAAATTGTGAATAATTTCATGCAAGGCGGTAAACTCATGTGAGCTTATATCATCTTGCCCAGTGGGGAAACCGCTGAGAAAGCACCCTGTTGCCTGCAAATACACCGCGTTACCCATTGCTGGTAAAACGTAGGTTTCATCCAGCGGGATGATGGCACTTCCGCAGACATTTATTTCCGAACCTAAACCTTCGTAATACACGCTGTAGTGCTTGTGATCCTGAAAGCCTATCGCATCATGTACGTCGCTGAGGATTGCCGTGAGCTTGGACTCATACCGCCTATCGTAGTCAGTATCGTTTAAAGGCAGCGCAACATAAGTAACGTCGAGCTGGTTGTCGGCAGTGTCGTAGCGTAACCACCGCCCCTCCGTTTGGCCCGCCATCCAGTATTGGATCGACGAGGCGGAATCGACGAGGCCAGGGCTTTCCGTATCAAGACGACGATCGATCGCGCCATCGGGGACAGCATAGACGACGTGAATCTGGGCGTCCGGAACATCGTCTGCCTGATCGATGTAAGTCCTCGAAGTTTTCTGAAGGAAAGGCCGGGGCTTGCGTTTCGGATACGGTGGATTCACCAATGCATCGCGGTCGATCTCTGGCGACGAAACGATCGGTTCTGCCAACGCCTGCACGGATGCTGCATTGCCGATGGGCTTGGGCCCGGGCTTTGCTGGCGGTGGCCGGCGATTTGACACTGGCGGAGGAAAATTCGCCGGCTGCGCGCGGACCGGAGGTGGGGAGGGGGGCAGGTCGAGATCGTTAAAACGCAAACCTCCAGCAGGTTCAGGCAACGAATTGTTGTTATGTGTGAGGCTGCGTGCGTCGCAAATGCGACTGCCAGATTGGGCCGCCGCGAACACGACTGCGCATTTAAACAGAGAATAAAGTGAGGGCATATCGAGTCCTTTGGTTTTGCAGAAACGTGTTCGCAGAGCATGTTTAATTCACCTTTGTTGCGCCACATGCGCAACCTTCAGCTTTTATACAACCGCGAAACGGTACTTAAATTTTAACGTGTCTATTTAACCATATCAATCAATAGTTGCAACCTTTCAGTGGCAAGGCCATCGGAACCATCATGACCTTTCATCTGCGGCTGCCCGACCTGTCCACGCTCACCCTTAGTGAGAAGGACAGTCTAATTTAGCGCTCGTGGTGCAAGTTGAAGCACTGACCGCCAGGGTGTCAACCTTGGAGGGCATGCTGCGTAAAGACAGTCACAACTCAAGCAGGCCACCTTCGCCTGACGATTTGGGAAAGAAGACCCGGTCATTGCGCGAGGCCTCTGGCAAAAAGCCCGGCAGCCAGTTCGGTCACAAGGGCAACTGCTGCCCTTTGCGCGCGCCGCGCAACTCATTACAGATATCTATGGCATGGCGCTATTGCCGGGCACCCTTGCTGCGTGGGTTAGCGACGCGCTTTGGCTGGAAACCCGATTCAACCTGCCCAGGGCTGAGTAGTTACCGAATTGCCACCCTTTCGTAGCATTGATTTTCTACGCGGGGTATCGGCCTCGTATGCAGGTCGTTCGCAGAACGGAATGGGTTATACAAACGAAATTAATGGGTAGAAACGTAATTAAATTCAAGAAAAGGATCACCATCGGCGGTTTTGAAAAACTGCACGGTATCAATCCAAAAGGGGATTTTTTCGTGGGGCGGCGATCAGCTTTTTATTGCTGCGGAAAAACGGGTGTTTATCCGCGCCGCCTTCGGCTCGAAACGACTGACGACCAATGGGAAAAATTTAGGCGTCAAGAACCATCAACGGATTCGGGCCGGCGCTCTGCCAGAGCGGCAATGACCGGACATGGACCCGTCTGCCCGGTCGTTTCGCATTCATGGATCAAGCGCGACAATACGCTTTCCATTCTCTGCAGGTCGGCAATCTTCGTCTGAATCTCGTTGAGCCGATCGGCCGCCACCTTGCGAATCGCCTTGCGGTCGGTGCCGTCTTCCAGTTGCAGGAAAATGCCTACTTCATCAAGCGAAAAGCCCAGCCCCTGCGCCCGCTTGATGAAGTGAATGCGCTTCACCAGTTCGGCCGGGTAAACACGAAAAGCGCTATCGGTGGCACCTGGCATGGGCAGTAACGCGCGCCGCTGGTAATAGCGAACTGTTTCAATACCGACATTTGCTGCACGTGCCAGTCGGCCAATGGTCAATCCGGTCGGAACCATCATTTTATGGAAAACTCCTTGACTCTGGGGTTGGGTACAGGGCCTATGATAACTTCATTGGCTGATTAGTTTGCTTGAACTTTATGACCCGGATTCAGACTAAGCATTAACAAAAAATTAACTAATAGAGGGTGAAATCATGGCGACCGGTTCTTCCGTATGGAATGTGCTGTTGATTGTTTTTGCGATTATCGGCGGGATCGCCGTGCTTGCATTCATTGGCATGGCGTTCATGCACGGCAGCATGATGGGCGCGATGGGATCCTCGTCGGACATGGTAGCCGCGTGCCAAACCATGATGCCGACACGTCTCTAATCATATGTTCCAGGAGTGCTGTTTCTTCGTACCCTTTCCTCTCGCGTCCTAAAAAACCGATGTAAAGCCAAGTTAACCGACCGGAAGCAGCGCGCACGCGCCGCTTCGTCATCAAGAGGAACAAATATGGCAGCTGCAATCCCGGTACCGAAGGACATGTCAAACGCCGCCAGCGAGCGTATCGATTTGCCAATTACCGGCATGTCTTGCGCGAGTTGCGCGCAGCGCGTGGAAAAGCAGCTCGGTAGCATGGCCGGTGTGCGGCACGCGGGCGTCAACTTCGCCAGCGCCCGGGCGACGGTCGAATACGACCCCGGGCAGGTCAGCATTCGCGACATGATGGCTGAAATCAAGCGCACCGGTTATGAAGCCGCAGGCAGCGCCAAAGTCGATTTTCTGGTCGACGATTCGGCGCGTCCATCCGGTTCCAGCCAGCAGCTCGAAGCGCACTTGAATGCACTGTCGGGTGTAGTCAAAGTCGACTTCAACCTGGCCTTGAGAAAGGTGCATATCGAGTATCTCGCCGATCACGTCGACCTTGTGACTATTCGCAATGCGATCCAGGCGTTCGGTTATCTGGTATCCGATACGTCCGCCGATGCAGTGAAAGAGGTAGAGGGCGAATCCGATGAGTACCGGATGCTACGCCGCAAGTTCTGGATTGCCGCCGTATTGTCCTTACCGGTATTAATCATCGCGATGGCGCATGGCCGTATCGATCTCTTGAACTTCCAAGGCGTGAACTGGCTGCAGCTCGCGCTGACAACACCCGTCGTCATGTATTCCGGTTCCCAGTTCTACCGCGGTGCCTGGGCGGCATTTCGACACCGTGCCGCGGACATGAATACCCTCATTGCAATCGGTACCGGCGCAGCGTATCTGTATTCCATCGCCGCCACTGTCGCGCCGTACTGGTTCTCCGGTGTAACCGAGTCCTCCATGGCTGGCATGGACACCGCTGAAGTGCCGGTCTATTTTGAAGCTGCAGCAGTCATCATTGCATTGATTGTGCTGGGTCGGTTACTGGAGTCGCGGGCAAAAGGCCAGACCTCGGACGCGATACGCAAACTCATGGGCCTGCAAGCTAAAACGGCGCGTGTGGTCAGAGATGGACAGGAAATCGATATCGCGGTCGAGGAAGTTTTGCCTGGCGACACCGTGATCGTCCGGCCCGGAGAAAAGGTGCCGGTGGACGGGGTTGTGCTGGACGGCTCGTCGGCGATCGATGAATCGATGCTCACCGGCGAAAGCCTGCCGGTTCAGAAAAGCGCCAACGATGAAGTGTTCGGCTCGACATTCAACAAAACCGGCGCATTCCGGTTCAAGGCAACCAAGGTCGGCAAGGACACGGCGCTTCAGCAAATTGTCCGGCTTGTGCAGGATGCGCAAGGTTCCAGGGCACCGATCGCACGGATGGCCGATGTCATCAGCGGCATCTTTACCCCGATCGTGCTGTGCATCGCGATTACCACCTTTGTCGTGTGGTTCGTGGCGGCGCCCGTCGATGTGCGCTTCACCATGGCGCTTGTCAATTTCGTTGCCGTCCTCATCATTGCCTGCCCTTGCGCATTGGGGCTGGCTACGCCGACGGCGATCATGGTCGGTACCGGCAAAGGGGCGGAAAACGGTGTGCTGATCAAAGGAGGTGAATCACTGGAAACCGCACACAAGCTGCAAACCATCATCCTGGACAAGACCGGCACCATTACCCAAGGCAAGCCGGCGCTAACCGACGTGGTGCTTGATCCATCGCTGGAAGGAATGTCTGAAAACGAATTTTTGCGCCTGGTTGCTTCCGCAGAAAAAGGCAGCGAGCATCCATTGGGTGATGCCATCGTGCAAGGTGCGCTGCAACGTGGGCTAAAGCTGACGGAGGCAACGGCATTCGACTCGGTCACGGGAAAAGGCATCACTGCAATGGTCGACGGGCGTCAGCTTCTGCTCGGCAATGCAAAGCTGATGCAAGACAGTGGCATCGAGGCTGATCATGTAGAGACGACCGCAGCCGAATTGGCGACCGACGGAAAAACACCGATGTATGTCGCCATCGATGGAAAATTTGCCGGTTTGGTAGCGGTAGCCGATGAAATCAAGCCGGAATCACGCGCAGCGATTGCCGCCATGCAGAGCATGGGTCTGGAAGTGTTGATGGTCACGGGAGATAATCGCCGCACCGCTGAAGCAGTTGCCAGGAAAGTTGGCATCGAGCGCGTGTTTGCCGAGGTACTGCCTGAAGGCAAAGTCGATGTCGTCAAGCGCCTGCAGCAGGAAAAGAAAGTCGTCGGCATGGTGGGCGACGGTATCAACGATGCGCCGGCACTGGCCCAGGCCGACATCGGTATTGCGATCGGCACGGGTACCGATGTTGCGATTGAAGCCTCCGACATTACCCTGCTCAAGGGCGATTTGCGTGGGGTGGTCACTGGCATTGCGCTGTCACGCGCGACCATGCGCACGATCAGGCAAAACCTGTTTTGGGCGTTTGTGTACAACGTTCTTGGCATACCGATCGCCGCAGGCGTTTTGTATCCGTTCACCGGCTGGCTGCTCTCACCAATTATTGCCAGCGCTGCGATGTCGTTATCAAGCGTTTCCGTGGTGACTAACAGTTTGCGGTTACGCCGATTCAAACCATATGGTCAAGGAAAATGAATATGGATGCCATCGAAATCGGTGTCGTAGTTGGCGGGCTGTTCCTGATCGCTTTTGTGCTCTGGTTCTTCTTCGGAAAACGCGAAGCCATTGCCGCGACGGCCAGTGAGAGCGGCGTGCAAGAGATCAGGGTTATGGTCAAAGGCGGGTACGACCCGGATGTCATTGTCGTCAAACAGGGAAAACCGGTGCGGCTGGATTTCTATCGTGATGAAACCGCGTCCTGCAGCGAGCAAGTGATTTTCGGCGATTTCGGCATTGCGCGGGATTTGCCGGCTTTCAAGACGACGCAGATCCAGTTCACGCCTGAGACGCCGGGCGAGTTCACCTTCACCTGCGGCATGAACATGATGCGCGGCAAGCTGATCGTCGATGCTGCCTGACCAAGCCTTCAGGCAATCACATCTGTGGGTGCGCTGCTGCGCGACGAGGAAATTAAAAAGGCGCATCAACTCGAATCGCACCTGAAAGTGCAAGAAGTTCTAATCCTCAATTTGGAACAATCGTTGTCAAACCACTGTAAAAGGAAATCACCATGAACAAAACAAATTTGCTGGTTATTGCATTTGCTCTTGTCGCCGCAGGTTGCACCGCTATTGCAGCTGATGAAAAAAAAGCCGGAGCGGGCATGATGGGTAACGGCATGATGGGCAAGATGATGAAGAAGATGGATACCAATGCCGATGGCATGCTCTCGAAAGAAGAGTTCATGAAAGGCCATGAGCAGATGTTCGATCGCATGAAGGGCCCGAACGGCATGATCCCCGTGAGCGACATGTAGATGTACTGCAGGGGTGTGATGGGTCAGGGATGCATGATGGGGCAAGACCATCGGATGCCTGACCGCATGAACCAGCAAAGGATGTAACAGGAGCAAGCCTTACTTGCTCTCACGCGTTACTGTAAAACAAGTTCACCCTGGCACAAGTTGCACGCCGCAAGAACACAAGACGAATATATTCTCGCTGGTCTTAAACAGACTGTCCTTTATCGGCAATCTGTTTCCAGGTTTTTCCTTCATCCTGAGTAATGTAGACGCTACGCTGAAATGTCGCGATCGCATATTCATTTCGTTTTGCCGGATTCTGGGCAATGTAGGCCACTGCGTCTTTTTCCATCGGCGGCAAGGTGACTCGCTCCGTTTTCCTGGTTTCCAGATTGAGACGCGCAAGGCCGGGCTGCCCTTCGGCTATGCTGAACCAGAGATGTTTGCCATCCAAATCGAAGAACACGCCTGCCATCTCACCATCGGCAACTTTTTCAAATCGCTCACCGGCGTTCTGCGACAGGTACAGTCCCTTCTCGGCTGCTGCAGCAACTATTTTCGGGTCCGTCGGATGGACCGCGAGATTACTCGGATAATTTTCCAGTCCTTGCCCGGCAACCCGCTGCCACGAGAAGCCGTCATTGACAGTGGAATAGATCCCCGGCTTCTTCATTTTTGAATTCGGGTTGAAGCTCACCAGATAAATGGCGCCGGTTTCATAGCTGCTGCCGAGCATATGGAAATCCGACTCGCCTTCCATACCGAGTTTTTGCCAGGTTTGGCCGCCGTCGGTACTTTTGATCAGCCCCAAAGGATTGGCCAGTCCCGACCCCTGTGCCGGGTGCCCGCTGCTATAGATGGCATTTTTGGTGGCTGAAAACCCCATGTAGTCATGTTCTGGTCCTGACGCTTTGGACCAGCCGGAACCATCGAACACCGCCAAGCCATGATGGCTTGGAATCATGATTTTGCTGCCGTCCGGGCTGTAAGACAGGCCGTGAACATGCACCAGATCGAAATTTTCCCTGTTCGTCGCTGGCGCGTTGGCAGCCGGTGCTTGAGAAGCCGCAGCCGAGCTTGCAGGCGCTTCCGGTGGCCTGTCGCAGCCGGCTAATAGTGCGCCGGCTAATGTCGCGCTGGTGAGCAAGGTAAGCGTTTTGAAGCTTGTCGTCTTTTTCATCTTTAACCTTTCGAAAGGGTATGCTTATTGTCAGCCTTGAAATAAAGGCTTGGTTTAATCCAGCAAACTGATTGTTCCGAAGAGAGATGGCATTGCAAAAAAACCTTGACATGACAGAACACTTGCAACTTTGTTGCCAATCTGAAAAGTAGCCGGAACTAATGCCTTTAGTGCTCAGGAAAAACATCAATCAACACGCGAATAAATCGATTGGCGTCCGTAAATCCGATCACCCGCCGCCCTTTATTTTCTTACCCTGCCTGATCAAAAAACAGGATTTCCGGCGGGCCGAACAAACCGAGTCTTGCAAGCAGCCGTTTATCTTCGGCCGAGTGTCCCGTCACGTCGGCCTGGCGCGGTGTCTTGTGTCGTTTTCTCAGTGCCATACACGCCTAGAAATGTTTGATGGAACCCGGGTACATATTGCTTGAAACTTTCTGGCGTATCGCTACTGATCCCGGTGAGAAGCCGGTCGCGCCGCGTCAGCTTTTTCTTTGCAGCGTATTCGAGATCAGAGGAGCTTTTCTGCATGATTGATGGCGAGGTGATGAATGTGCCGTGCCGTGCGGCGGCTCCTGTACACGCGCCTGCGTCAGCAACTATTCAAGCCGTTCCGGATGCAGCGACGACGCTGTAAGCGGAGAACGCAATTCATGAGCGCCAGCCGCTACAAACCGGCGTTGCAGCGTCGCAGAGCGTGCAACCCGCGACAGCAGTCGGTCGAACGCCACCACGAATGATGTATGACGGAAAATGCGTTTCGCTTATCGTATCCCGGATACAGTTCAAAGCGCCGATCAGGGTCCAGCACCAGCTTCTTCACCGGCTAAACACCTATCCGATCAGAGCGCTGACGAGGATCAGCAGGGTCGGAATCAAAATCACAAAAAGCATCAGCGTTCGCAATGCGCTTTCATTGGCGATTCCGTCACGCACGGCGGTTAGCTGGGCAACCACTATCCGCTCACGGCTCCAAAGGCGCTATGTGCATGCGACACATCCATTCTTGAAATCAGCAACGATGTTTCGCCACCAGTATTCCACTGTGAACCGAAACCATTTTTTGATTCATGTTCCCGACGCCCATCATTCCCCTCATGCTGCCGTGCAGGGCCCACATACCGATCAGCGCAACGACTACGATCAGGCCGATGATAGCAAAAGTAATCGTGGCAATCCTCCACGCAGACGATTTGTCAGCCGTGCTTGCTCCAGATGCGAGTGAAATTTATAACGCGTAAAAACCCGTGCTAGTTGAGGGTTTTCGTCACAAAGGCCGAAAATTCAGGTGACGTCTTCAGATCGAATCCCATTCTCGTCGCTTCTGCAAACGCTTGCTCGGTTGACCAGCTATTTTGCCTTGCCCGGCGCAATGCGAGAAACAGCGCGGCACGCGCGCCGGTGGCGCAGTGAAGCAAAAAAGGACCTTCTCTATTTTTCATCACGGCATCCAGGTCGCCGATCTGGTTGGCAGAAAGATCGGCTTTGTCGACAGGGATGTTGACGTAATCGAGGCCATGGTTTTTTGTCAGTGTTTCGTTGGATGCCGGCGTTTCGCCTGGCATCCGAAAATCGATGACCGTTTTGATGCCCTGCTGCTTGGCATCGTCGAGATCTTGGGCTGTCGGTTGAGGGGCGATGAAGATATTGTCTTCGACGGGTTTAAACTGGCTCATGGTGATCCTTTGTGGTTGATGGGATTTAACCCTGCGGGCTTTCTGTCATGTGCCCGCAATATTTTTCCATATTTTCGGGCAAATGATCCGGACAAAGGCCGCACTGCTGGTTGCCCGGTACCGCGTAATCAATGAATTTCGGATACGGTAAATTGAGGTTTGCCATGATGTCCCTGAACTGCCCCAGCGTGCGCTCCTGGCCGAGTCGCGGGTTGCGCTTTTTTTCCTGGGCAATCAAGGAGACCCGCCGATCCTGATAGTCGTGAGCAGGATAAACCAGCGTGTCGTCCGGCAATGAAAACAGCTTTTCATGGACGCTTTTGTACAAGGCATCGGCATCGCCGTTTTGAAAGTCAGTGCGGCCGCACCCTTCGATCAGCAACGCGTCACCGGTAAAAATCCTGTCGCCGCGACGAATTTTTTTCCCGCTTGGCGCGGGCAAAGCATTGACGGCGCCATGATGAAGGCGCCCTTGGCACAGGAATCGGTTGGACCCAACCCAACGGATCGGGGAAAAAATGGGTGTAAGCGTCATCTATTGGTCGACGAACGTGGCGCTTCGTTATCGCTGCTCGTCACCGGTGCGAATCGGCACGACGTGTCCCACAGTAAGCAAGGGCGCTGAAAAGTGCGCCAGGAAAAAAGGCGCGCCGATGGATCGTCGAAGTAGCCCATGGCTGGCTCAACCGCTTTCGCAAGGTGCTCGTGCGGTATGAAAAACTTCACCGCAGCTTCGCTGCACTGAACCACCTTGCCGCCGCTATCATCGTGTTCAGGAAAATCAATTCAGCGTCAATATTATTTACCGATAAATTCTTGGTTTTTAATTGTTTGAAGAAGTGGGCTCATCGATTTCTTCGGTGTAACGGCGCGATGCGCTCGATCGCCATGAGGATATGGGCCAGATAATCTTGAAGTCGTTGCTGATAACGGCTCATACGGGGCGGGCTTCGGAAAGTACGACCGCACGCAATTGGACTGGCACGCGTTAGACGTCAGGGTGTTTGCCGAGCCACCCGGAAATTTGTGCAACTTATGGCCAATTGCACCGATGCGAAACGGCGTTGTTTCAAACGTCTGGTCAATCAGTATGTCCAGATTACTGCGTTCGGTATCACTCCATACAGGACCGATCCGAACACACGCGCGACGACGGCAACAGGTTTCTACACCGTCGGGTGCCGCAACGCGGTGACGCTTCAAGGCGCCTGAAGGTTTCATAGGTTCGCCGAATCCAAATCAGATCAGCAAATATATGAAAGCCAACCGGGCGCATTGTAATGGCTTGTTGCGCGTGCTCTTAAACCACTGCTCCGAGCTTGAAGATCGGCAAATACATCGCAATCACCAGTCCACCGATGAGTACGCCAAGGATAACCATGATCAACGGCTCCATCAGCGAGGCCAGGGATGCCACGGCTTCGTCGACCTCCTGCTCGTAAAAATCAGCGACCTTGCCCAGCATTTGGTCGAGCGAACCCGACTCTTCACCGATGGAGACCATCTGCGTGACCATGTTGGGAAAGACGTCGGCATTTTGCATCGCTACCGTCAGGCTGGTACCGGTGCTGACTTCGGACTGAATCTTTTTGGTTGCATCCAGATATACGGCGTTGCCGGAAGCGCCGCCGACCGAATCGAGGGACTCCACCAGCGGCACGCCGGCGGCGAACATCGTGGCCAGGGTGCGGGTCCAGCGGGCAATCGTCGCCTTGCGGATCACTGCGCCGAAGATCGGCACTTTCAGCAAGACACGGTCCATTGCGCGCTGCATGTTCAGGGACCGGCGCCATGACTGGAAAAACAGGTACAAACCGCCGAAGATACCGCCAAAAATCAGGTACCACCATTTAACGAAAAAGTCGGAAATCGACATCACGATCAGCGTCGGGGCCGGTAGATCCGCGCCGAAGCTGGTGAATACCTCCTTGAATGCCGGCACGACCCAGATCATGATCACGGCGGTGACGACGAACGCCACGACCATGATCGAGATCGGGTAGAACATGGCGGACTTGATCTTGCCCTTGATGGCAATCGTTTTTTCCTTGTAGATCGCCAGGCGCGTCAGCAGATCTTCCAGGATACCGGCCTGTTCGCCAGCGCCGACAAGGTTGCAGAACAGCGGATCGAAATACAGCGGAAACTTGCGGAATGCCTGGTTCAGGCTGGTGCCGGTTTCGACATCGCTGCGGATGTCCTGGATCAGTTTTGATACCGACGGATTGGCATGACCTTTGGCGACGATGTCGAAGGATTGCAGTAGCGGTACGCCAGCCTTCATCATGGTGGCCAGCTGGCGGGTAAAGAGAGTAATGTCTTTGTCCGTGATTTTTTTGCCACTACGGAAAGTCTTTTTCTTGACCTTGGTGGTGGTGATGCCCTGCCGGCGTAGCGTGACGTTGACGATCGACGCGCTATTGGCGCGCATTTCGCCACGCACCTGCTTGCCTGCCTTGTCGCGGCCTTCCCAGACAAAAATTACCTCGGTCGTTGGACGTGGGGTGGAGGTGGTGCGGGCAGCAGTGGCCATACGGGTACTCCCTGGGTATTCAATATGTTATTCGTTGGTGCAGCCGACGACTTCTTCGAGACTTGTCATGCCCTGCTTGACTTTTATCAATCCGGACTGGCGCAAGGAGCGTACGCCATCGAGCTGCGCTTGGGCTTCGATTTCCATCGCCGAGCCATGCGCCAGGATGATGCGTTCGATTTCCTCGCTGATCGGCATGATTTGATAGATGCCGACTCGCCCCTTGTAACCGCTGCCGGTACAGCGGTCGCAACCCACCGGCTTGTAAGGTGTCCAGGTGCCGTCGAGTTCGTCTTCACGAAAACCTGCTTGTATCAACGCTTCGTCGGCGATCTTTGCTACCGTCTTGCAACTGCAGAGCCGGCGCGCCAGTCGTTGCGCCGTGATCAGTATCACCGATGAGGCAATGTTAAAAGGCGCCACACCCATGTTCATCAGGCGCGTCAGCGTCGCCGGTGCATCGTTGGTGTGTAACGTGGAAAACACCATGTGCCCGGTTTGCGCAGCCTTGATGGCGATGTCGGCTGTTTCCAGGTCGCGAATTTCACCGACCATGATGATGTCGGGATCCTGCCGCAGGAAGGCTTTGAGCGCCACCGGGAATGTCAGGCCGGCCCGGTCGTTGATGTTTACCTGGTTCACACCCGGCAGGTTGATTTCGGCCGGGTCCTCGGCGGTGGAAATATTGATGCCCGGCTTGTTCAGAATGTTTAAACAGGTATACAGCGAAACCGTCTTGCCGGAGCCGGTCGGGCCGGTGACGAGCACCATGCCGTAGGGCCGCTCGATGGCTGCGATCAAGGTTGCCTTCTGGTCCGCGTCGTAACCCAGGGCCTCGATACCCATCTGCGCCTGAGTCGCATCCAGGATCCGCATGACGATCTTTTCTCCGAAAAGCGTCGGCAGGGTGCTGACCCTGAAATCGATCGCCTTGGTTTTGGAGACTACCAGTTTCATGCGGCCATCCTGCGGCACGCGTTTTTCCGAAATATCGAGTTTGGAAATGACCTTGATGCGCGAGGCCAGTTTTTCCTTGATCGCCAGCGGCGGCTGCGCCATTTCCCGCAACACGCCGTCGACGCGAAAGCGAATGCGGTAGAATTTTTCGAACGGCTCGAAGTGCAGGTCGGAGGCGCCCATGTTGATGGCGTCGGTCAGAATCTTCTGCAGAAATTTTACTACCGGCGCATCGTCGATCTCGACGGTGTCGACCAGGGGTGCAATTTCTTCTGGGCCGAAATTTATGTCCATGTCGTCGCCGCCCAAGTCGCGCAACGTCTGCTCGGCGCTTCGGCCGAATTTCTCAAGCAACTGCAGCAGGACCGGGTGTTCCACGATCACCGGCTCGACCGTCATTTCGGTCTGAAATTTGATCTGGTCCAGCGCCTGCAGGTTGGTCGGGTCCGAAATTGCGACGGTGACCCTGTTGCCGCGCTTGCCCAGTGCTACCACCCGTTGCGCCTGCATCAGCTTCCCATCGAGAATCTTGTCGGGCAGGCAGGCGAAGTTGTATGCGGAAAAGTCCAGTAACGGATAACCGAAGGTTTCGGAACAGAACGCAGCGAGCGAGCGGGCATCCAGCATGCCGCTTATTAAAAGTACGTCGATGAAGAGACTGTTTTCCGAGGCAGCCTGCATGTTGAGCGTCTGCACCTGTTGCATCGACAGGCGGCCCGCCTGCAGCAATGCCCTGGCCAGGCCAGACATGGCAATGCTTTGGGTCGACGAGGGAGGTACTGCAGCCATAGGTTCAGGGACGCAAGGTTGACAAGATAAGTGACGTAGCTTCAGATGATGCCTATGGGCATCTCGTTTGTAAAGATATTGCGCCGTCCGGCAAACTGGGCTGTACCTATTTTGCGCCGATTGCCACACAATTTTTCTAGTCGTGGTCATCGACATTCTCGTCCGGTTCCACCGAGATCAATTCGACAACCTCGATTGCCTGGTTTTCCACCCAAACGATTTCAATGATGCAATTGGCAACTTTCAGGCTGACGCGCACCCCAGGAATGTCTTGCAATCGTTTCAACAGCAGGCGGTTCGGCGCTTTCAGACCAATTTCGCACGAGGCGTGTGGGTATGGGCGAATATAATGGCGCTCGACAAGTCTCGCGTTCGGGCTTACCCAGGATGGTGGAATAGACCTCGAATGGATTTTCTTTCAAGTTTTGCCGGCGTGTTCCGCGCATTCGTACTGCCGCCAGCGGGCCTGTTCTTGTTGATCGCTATCGGCTCGATGCTTGGACGACGTCGTCCCCGTGCGGGGCGGGTGGTGGTAAAAACTAGCCTGGCGTTGCTCCTGATCCTGTGTACGCCGGCTGGTGCCGATTTGCTGGTCACGCCACTGGAAAAGTTGACCAAGGCGCTGAATCCGAAACAGCTGGGTGGCGCACAGGCGATCGTCGTACTGGCGGCCGGCCGCCTGCAGGGTGCGCCCGAGTATGGTGGCTCGCATATTCCCGACTATGTGGCATTGGCCCGGCTGCGCTATGCGGCCCATCTGCAGCATGCAACCGGATTGCCGATCCTGGTTACCGGCGGAAACCGCACCGAGGATGCCTTGCGCGAATCAAAGGCTGCCGGTATGGCACGTGCATTGCGAGGAGATTTCCGAACGCCGGTCGCCTGGGTCGAGGAGGAATCGGAAACCACTGCAGAAAATGCCGAATTTTCTCGAAAAATATTGCAGGCACATGGTATTACCAAGGTCTTGCTGGTAACCGATGCAATGCATATGCCACGCGCCGAACGGGTGTTCGATGACGGCAACTTGCAAGTGGTGCCGGCGCCGACGATGTTCTTTACCCTTGACGAGCTCGATCCGAATGCCTTTTTTCCGAGTGCGGAAGGATTGCGTCGTTCGTACTACGCCAGCTACGAATGGTTTGGTCTGGTTTGGTATCGGTTGCAGGCGCACCCCGCTGCCAAGAAAAAAAATGATATAAATAACAACCCTAAATTCGATGCAGGGATCAATGTGAAGGATCCAGTGAAATGATGCCGCTTGCACACCACTCAATGGCTAATGTGGCAGGAAGCATTTTTTACCCGACGGCGGCCGCAAGCAGGTTCTCTACGGCAAGGGCGCTATGCGTGCTGCTGCTGGTATGCGCTCCAGGCGTTGTATGGGCTCTCGATAAAGTGCAGCCGATTGCAGCGGCGCCCGCTGCTCTCCTCGAAAAAATTGTTCGCGTCGGGCCAACGCGTGCCATCCGCACCATCGGCGAAGCGGCCAGGCAGGCGAAAAATGGCGATATGGTCGAGATCGATGCCGGCGATTACCCGGCAGATGTTGCGATCTGGACACAGGATAACCTGACCATTCGTGCTTTCAACGGCCGTGCACGGCTTGTAGCCGGCAGTGCCAGTGCCGAAGGCAAGGGGACCTGGGTTGTACGCGGCGGGAAAATTTCGGTGCAGGGCATCGATTTCGTCGGTGCCCGGACGCCACAAAAAAACGGCGCTGGCATCCGTTTTGAAAAAGGGCACCTGATCGTGCGCAACTGCACGTTCAGCGATAACGAAAACGGCATTCTGACGGCTGCCGGTCCCGCGGTGCTTGAAGTGCACGATAGCGAATTCGACAACAACGGTACGGTCGATGGCTTCGGCCACAGCATCTATGCCGGCAAGATCGAACGGCTTCACGTCAGTGGCACTTATATTCACCGTGAAGTAGGTGGCCATCTGCTGAAAAGCCGCGCAGCGGAAAACCACATCGTGGCTAACCGCCTCACCGACGAGGTCGGCGGCAAGGCAAGTTACGAACTGGAGTTTCCCAACGGCGGCGTCAATTATGTGATCGGCAATATCATCGAGCAGAACCCCGCCAGTGAAAATCCGGCGATCGTTGCCGTTGGCATGGAAGGCTACCAGTGGCCACGCAATGAACTCTATCTGGTCAACAATACCATCGCCAACGACCGCTCCGAAGGGGGAAATTTTTTGAACGTCAAGAGCGGTATTCAGCGGGTCAAGGCCGTCAATAACCTGTTGATCGGTCCGGGTGCGGCAATTACCGGCACTACCGGGGAATTGATTGAACGCGTGTTGCCGGACGTGGATGCCGTAAAAAACAGTGTTCGCAGTCTGGCGGTACGAGCCAATAATTTGCGCCGCGGTGCGGATGATCCGCCGCCACTGTCCGATGCCGGGGAATTCGCCAACAACCTGCAGGTGGATTGGGACCAGTTCATGCTCGCATCGCGTTACGATTACCGGCTGCGCCCCGATTCCGCACTGATCGGCAAGGTCGTGCCGGCAGGCATGGCCAACGGTATCGATCTGACCCAGCGTTTGCAGTACCTGCATCCGGGCCAGACCCAGCCGTTGCGCGAAGCGCCGAAGATGCCGGGCGCATTACAGCTTCTCGGGCTTTAAAAACCAGTTCGACTTTCGCGAGACCGAGATGAAATTACTTACCTTCAGCACGCTGTATCCGAACTCGGAAAAACAGCACCACGGAATTTTTACCGAAACGAGTTTGCGGCATCTCCTGGCTCATCCTGAAGTGTCGGCAAAGGTGGTGGCACCGATTCCCTGGTTTCCCTTTAAAAATTCCGCGTTCGGTCAGTACGCGTTTTTTGCGCGGGCCAGCCGCAAGCAAACCCGGCTCGGTATCGATATCGTGCATCCGCGTTTTGCGCTGGTGCCGAAGGTGGGCATGGTGCTCACGCCATTCCTGATGGCCATGGCGGTGAAGCCGGCGATCCAGCGCATCATCGACGACGGCTTCGATTTCGACGTCATCGATGCCCATTATTTCTATCCGGATGGCGTAGCCGCAATCATCCTGGGCCGCCATTTCAAGAAGCCGGTAGTGATCAAGGCACTCGGCACCGACCTCAACCTGATCCTGCAATCGGCGCTGCCACGCAAGATGATTCTCTGGGCAGCCAGGCACGCCGCTGGAATGAGTTCGGTATGTGAGGCGCTAAAAACAGAGTTGGTCAAGCTCGGGGTCAGCAGCGACCGTGTGACGGTGCTGCGCAACGGCGTCGACCTGGAGCTGTTCAAGCCGGTCGATCGGGTGGCGATGCGGCGTCAGCTCGGTTTCGAGCATTTCACACTGCTGTCGGTGGGCCTGCTGACTCCGCGCAAGGCGCACGACCTCATCATCAGGGCACTGCCGTTGCTGCCCGACGTACGGCTGGTGATTGCCGGTGGCGGCACCGACCTGAAGACTTTGACCGATCTTGCCATTGAACTGAAGGTGGATTCGCGGGTGCGCTTCGTCGGCGGCCTGCCGCAACAGGAGTTGCGCAACTACTATGGCGCGGCCGACGCTTTGGTGCTGGCTTCCAGCAGGGAAGGATGGGCAAACGTCTTGCTCGAATCGATGGCGTGCGGCACGCCTGTGGTGGCAAGCAATGTCTGGGGCACGCCGGAAGTGGTCAGCACACCGGAGGCAGGCGTACTGATGCCCGAGCGCACGCCGAGCGGCATTGCCGACGGCGTGAATGCCTTGCGCGCAAATTACCCGACCAACGACAGCACACGCCGGTATGCGGAACGTTTCAGCTGGGAAGAGCCGACCCGCCTGCAATTGGAGATGTTCGAGAGAATACTCGGTAAGCCAGACGCGATGGCGGGTGTAAAGCCTGTTGAAAAATCGTGAATCACCAGGAAATAATCCAGTCGGTTGTCCAGGTAGCGACCTGATCGCGCCAGACCCTACGTGAAAAAGTATGATCGGCGCCAGCCAGGTCACGGCGGGTAACACGGGGCAAGCGGATCAGGCTGCGCCATTCGCGTGAACCGGCGACGGTATCGAGAAATTGCTTGGCCGTCAGATCACGCCCGCTCATGATCAGCAACACCTTGCCTTGAAAATCGCGAAAGCCGTGCCGCATGCGCTCCGGCAGCGGTTCAACTCTGGTTGCGCGGGCCGACTCATCCGAATGCGGTGTCGCTGCTTTCACCCGCGCTAATGTCTGCAGCAGGGAGCGGGCAGCGGCAATCGGATCAAACCGGCCGCCCAGCAACTTGCGCCAGAACTCCCGTTCCATCAGGCGCGACAGGTAATAATGCTTTAGCTGGGTGCGGGCAGCGCCGGCCTCGGTATGCACCCAGGGGTTCAGCAGCACCAGGCCGCTCACCCTGGCGTCGCCCGGCGCATAGAACAATGCCGCACAGGCGCCGTCGCACAAGCCCCACAGCACCACCGATTCCAGCGTCGGCACCGCGACAAAAAATGTATCGACAGCAGCACGCAGATCCGCGTCGACTTCGTCGAAGCTGCGTACCTCTCCTTCGCTGTCACCCATGCCACGGTAATCGAAGCGCATCGCCGCTGTGCCGGATGCTGCCAGATGGCGCGCCAGCAAGGTGAATTGCCGGTGACTGCCGGCCCTGTATTGCGGCCCGCCGACGACGATCAGCACACCGCGCGAGGCGGCGGCATGCGGCCGGCTCACAATGCCGACCATTGCTGCCTGGCCGCACTGAAACTGCAATATTTCGTCGGTGCTGCTCATGTCGCCTCCGTACAGAGGGCGGCAAGTGTGGCGCTGGTGAGCGCCGGGCAGCTGGTAATTTCGGGTAGTGACCAGAATGCCTGACCGACGACCTGATGATGGCGTATCTTGACACCCTGGCACTGCCAGTCGGCGATGATTCTGCTAGCCGCCGGTGTCATTGGCCTGCCGGCACTGGCGGCGATATCGAACCAGTCGACCTCGTGGCCAACCGGCGCCAGGGCAGCGGCATCGACGGCGTCGATGGCCGCGGCCAGCTCAGGGGCCAACTCGTAGCCTGCCACTTCCAGTGACTGTCCTTGCGCCAGGGTCGTGCGCAGAGCATGGGTGCCGCCGTCATGGTCGTGGTTACCATCACTGTCGAGCATGCGGCTGGCCAGGCGCAGGCGCAGCCATTGGGTCAGCCCTGCCTGACCATTCGTCACCGGTTGCCAGAGAATCAGGCGATCGACCGGGCGGCTGGCCTGGCTGGCGTAATCCAGCATTAGCAGCGCCCCGAGGCGCAGGCCCCAAAGGCTGACCGGAACCTGCACCTTGTCGGCAAGCCAGCCATGCGCCAGCGCCAGATCGTTCTTCCAATTCTGCCAGCGGGCTTCGGCGAAGTCGCCGATGCTGTCGCCGCAGCCGTGCAAATCGATCTGCAGCACCGCAATGCCGGCGGCGGCGAAAGCACGGGCCTGCAACGCTGCGATGCGGCGCGAGCGATTCATCTCTTCACCAAAAGGGTGGGCGTACAACACGGCAGCACGAATGCCGACCGAGGCCAGTGGCGCGTGAAAGAGGCAGAAGCGCTGCCCGGCAGGTGTCGGCAGAAAAAACGGCAAGCCCGGTGCCAACGCAGGGCGCGAAGTCATGTGCCCAGTTGCTGCCCCACAAAGGCGCTCAGCGTGGTGACCGACTCGAAGACGGCAGCGCAGATTTCATCATCCTGCATGCTGATGCCGAAGTGGTCTTCAAGTGCAGTGATCAGATTGAGCACCGCCATGGAATCGAGCTCGGGAACGCTGCCCAGCAGCGGCGAGTCGGCCTGTAGCCGATTCGGGCTGTCAAGGGCAAGCACGTCGCCCAGAATTGCAATGACTTGCTGTGTTACTTCCGAAGTATGAGGCATGGGTATCATGGCTATGGTGGTGTTTCGTCGACATCGGCCGGCTTGCGGCGTATCAGGTCGCGCAGTGCGCGCAGCACTTGCCAGCGGTAGACGTTGCAGTGGAACATGGTGCGGATCTCGTCGGTCCAGCGGGTATGCCATTCCAGCACCCGGCCGTAAAATTCTATGCGCTTGAGGTGCGGTTCCGAAAACATCCCGGCGATGGCTTCCTGACGCATCAACAATGCCGGCGAAGTGCTGCCAGCGGCAGCTTCGTCGTAGGCCGTCTTCAATACGATCAGACTGTCGTGGCCCTCGATGCAGAGATCCATCGCAACGATTTTGTCATTGTACCAATAGCGATAGATCCTGCCTTTGCCGATCCGGCAGAATTGTTCCAGCATCTGCTGGTAAAAACGGCCTTGCGCATTGCCGGGATGTACCGCCGTACCGCCCTCTGCTTTCCATCCCGCGCTTTCGAGCTTGCCGTAATCGACGATTGCCTGACGTACGGCATTGGCGCTGGTATCGATTTGCAGGCGGGCAGCCACGCCCTCGCGCTCGAGCCGGTTGCGCTGCTTCTTCAGATTAATTTTGAGATTCTTGCCACGTGCCTGCCAGTAATCCTCGAAGCTGCCGTTCAACGTAATGCGGGCAGTGCGAATGTAGTCGAGCGTGCGCATGCTCACGGTATCGACCGGACGGTCTTCAAGGTCCGGGTCTTGCTGGGTAACGCCCAGCAGCGTTGCGAATCCAGGCAAGCGCGGCAGCAACGCCGTGAGACTGGCTGCCCAGTCCAGGTCACGCTGGTGCACGCACGCTCCCAGGGGTGCCTGCGAAGGCTGGAAAGTTTGCCAGCGCCCCTGACTTTCGGGCGACAACAGCAGCATGGCGCTCAAGCGGCCGCTGATGCCACAGCAGGCAAGCACTTCCTGGCCGGTGGCGAAGTGCGCCAGCAGGGGCAGCACGAACGTGGTCGACAGCAAGGGCGTGTTCGGACCATCGCGGTTCAGACGATCCCAGTCGTGCCGTAGCGCCTGCAGTGCCTGCGGTGCCGGTAACGGGTGCAGCCACCAGTTCATGATGTCACCACCGCTGTTGCCATGGTTGCCCCTGCTGCCGTTGTTGATTTGATCGTCGCGGTCGCCTCCGAGGCGTGCGCCAGCAAGATTCGGCGCACGCTGGCGATCATCCAGTCGAATTCATCGTCGCGCAATTCCTGGTGACAGGGAAACTGCATCACGCTACGCGAAAGCGCCTCGCTGACGGCACACACCGATGCATCCACGCCATCCCATAGAAATTCTGCAAATCGCACCACCGGCACGCCGGCGTTCTTGAGTTTCGGGAAGAGGCCTGCCGGATCGGCCACTTTCAGGGGAAACACCCATGGATAGACACCCTCGGGCAAGACTGGATAAAGCGGTGCGCAATCGGGCAGATCGCCAAGCGCTACCTGCAACTGCAGGTAGCGTGCACGGCGGCCATCTGCGGCACGGGCTTTCGACGCACATTTCAGGATCAGGGTTGACGCTAATGAAGCGCGTTTGTCGAGCCAGCTCGCTTCGAATCCGAAGGCCCCGTCCGAGGCGCGCGGACCGATTGCCGCCGGTTGCGCGGCCGTGCGGGACTTGAGCATGCTCCAGAGGCGGTTTTTCAGTGACATGGGTAGGGAAAGGACATAGGCCAGGGGACGCATGCGCCGGTAGGCGAATGCTTTTTCAAGCGTATTCAAGGCGGTTTTCAGTTCGAACCGCAAGCCGGCCGACACCTGGGTGATCGCGTCGAGACGGTGATTGCCGGATACGAGGCAGCCGCCGTCGTACACCGGAAAAAATTTCATCGTGCTGGCAATGGCGTAATCGCCGAAGGAGCCAAGCGCTTTGCCGGCGTGTTCGCCCAGAAAGGCATGGGCGCAGTCTTCCAGCATCAGGAGCCGGTGCTGATCGCAGAACCGGCGGATGCGCAACAGATCTTGCGGAAAGCCGAAGTAATTCACCGCCACGAGCACCTTGGTGCGCGCAGTGATTTTGGTCAGCACATCGTCGAGATCGACTGCCGTATCCGCCCGAATGCGATAGAACACCGGCAGCGCACCCATGGCGATGACCGGCTCGACCATCGAGCGGCTGTGATAGGCCGGCAACAGCACTTCATCGGCGGCGGCAATATGCATCTGCCGCAACGCCAGGCCGATCGCCATGCGGCCGCTGGTGGTGTGCAGCACATGCTGCGCGTCCAGCACCGATGGAACATGACGCCGGTGTTTCAATCGCAACGAAGGCAGGCCGAAAGTAGGCTGGCCAAACGACGACAGGCCAACTACCGGCTCCGTGGGAATCTTCGCTTTCGGGTAGTCCATGTTGGTCGTCGATTCTTAATCCGGAGCACTAATGTACAGCGATTTTCTGCCGGCTCTGTGGCAATCTTGTGATTTACGCGCAATCAGAAGAAATCAAGACGCAAGCCGCTGGTATGCTCGGCACCGGGTAACCGTCTTGCGGCAAACATTTTATGTTATCTTTATTGCAATATCAACGACTCGATTTTTTCAGGAAAGCCAGGTTTGAATCAATCCGGTAATTGCCACGATGCGCAGGTCTGCAAGCGATGAACGGTCTGGTTCATGATCGTATCGTCGCGGTTGCGCAGCGCACACCGGATGTCCAGGCATTGGCATATCGAACCGAGCGTCTAAATTATGCGCAACTGGCAACCCGACTCCGATGCGCTGCCGACGTTTTCCTGCGACAGGGCCTGCAACGTGCGCAGCGGGTGGCGGTCTACCTGGAAAAAAGACCGGAGGCCGTGCTTGCCATGTTCGGCGCCAGCTGTGCCGGTGGCGTGTTCGTGCCGGTCAACCCGCTGCTCAAGGCCGAGCAGGTGCGCCACATATTGACTGATTGCAGCGTCACGATCCTGGTGACTTCGGCAGAGCGCTTGGCATTGCTGCAGCCGGTTCTGGCGCAGTGCAATTCCCTGCGGGCGATATTTCTGGTCGGCGCGGGCGATGGTGTGGGCAATCCACGCACCGCCGCCAGCCCGGCAGGCGTGCCGGTCCTGCACTGGCAGGAAGCTTGCCAGAATGTTTCCAGCGCGGTGTCCCACCGGGTAATCGACGCCGACATGGCGGCAATTCTGTACACCTCCGGCAGCACCGGCAAGCCCAAGGGCGTGGTGCTGTCGCATCGCAATCTGGTAACGGGCGCTGCCAGCGTTGCGAGCTACCTGGAAAACGACCGCCACGACCGCATTCTGGCGGTATTGCCATTAAGTTTCGACTACGGCCTCAGCCAGTTGACCACGGCATTCCATGCCGGAGCAACTGTCGTATTGCTCAACCACCTGCTGCCGCGCGACATTTTCAACGCCGTGCAGCAGGAGCAGATCACGGGGCTGGCCGGCGTGCCGCCATTATGGCGTCAGCTTGCCGGCCTGCCATGGCCGGCGGACTGCCCCCTGCGCTACCTGACCAACTCCGGCGGCAGCATGCCTGGCTCGACACTGCAGCAGTTGCAACAGGCACTGCCGAAGGCGCAGCCTTATCTGATGTATGGACTGACCGAGGCATTTCGCTCCACTTATCTGCCTCCGGAGGAACTGGCGCGACGGCCCGGCTCGATCGGCAAGGCGATTCCGAATGCCGAGATTCTGGTCTTGCGGCCCGATGGTTCGGCCTGCGACGCAGATGAGCCTGGAGAGCTGGTGCATCGCGGTGCGCTGGTGTCGCTCGGCTACTGGAACGATCCGGTCAAGACCGCAGAACGTTTTCGGCCGCTGCACCCGCTTCTTCGCCAGCACCAGGATGGCTTGCCGTTTTCGGAAATCGCGGTCTGGTCCGGCGACACCGTGCGCGCCGATGCCGAAGGGTTCCTGTACTTCATCAGCCGCGAAGATGAAATGATCAAATCTTCCGGTTACCGCATCAGCCCGGGTGAAGTCGAGGAAGTGCTGCATGCCCACGCCAGCGTCGTCGAGGCGGTGGCGATCGGGGTGCCTCATCCGACGCTCGGGCAGGCGATCGTCGTCGTGGCGAGCGCCCATGAAAACGGCAGCCTCGATGTCGAGGTTCTGCTGGCTGCTTGCAGGCGGCAACTGCCGGGCTACATGGTGCCGGCAAGGATCGTCGTCCACGCCGGCAGCTTGCCGCGCAACCCGAACGGCAAGATCGATCGCAACCTGCTGCGTCTGCAATGGCAGGACCATTTTTCGGAACCCACGCCATGAGAAAATTGAAGCCGATGCATGCGCCTGACATATTGTCGCAATTCAATATCGTCGACGATTGTCTGCAAATCGGCGGCATGCCGTTGACGCGTCTGGCGCAACGTGTGGGCAGTACCCCTTTCTATGCGTGCGATCGTGGGCACCTTAGCCAGCGGGTCGCCTTGCTGCGCCGGCATCTGCCGCCGTCGGTGCATCTGCATTACGCCATGAAGGCCAACCCGATGCCGGCCATCGTGCAGCATATGGCGGGCTTAGTCGACGGCATCGACATCGCCTCCGGCGCGGAGTTGAGGGTGGCGCTCGATACCGGCATGGACCCGGCTCACATCAGCTTCGCCGGCCCGGGCAAAAACCACCGCGAACTGGCCTGCGCCGTAGCCGCCGGCATTATCATCAACATCGAGTCGGCGCAGGAAATGTTGCGTATCGCCGACATCGGTGCAGTGCTCGGCATTCGACCCAAGGTCGCCGTGCGGGTCAATCCCGATTTCGAGTTGAAGGCTTCCGGCATGAAGATGGGTGGCGGGCCCAAGCAGTTCGGCGTCGATGCCGAGGAAGTGCCGGCATTGCTCCGGCAACTCGGTGCGCTGGCAATCGATTTCGAAGGCTTCCACATCTACAGCGGCTCCCAAAACCTCAGTGCCGCGGCAATCAGCGAGGCACAGGAAAAAACTTTCACGCTGGCCGCCCGACTGGCGGCCGACGCGCCCTCGCCGGTACGCACGCTTAACATCGGCGGCGGTTTTGGAGTGCCGTATTTTCCCGGTCAGGAACGGCTCGACATCGCCGCCGTCGGCCACAGGCTGCAGGACATGCTGCCTTTAGCCGGTAGCGTCTTGTCCGGCGCGCAGATCGTGATCGAACTAGGGCGCTATCTGGTGGCCGAAGCCGGCATGTACGTCTGCCGTATCGTCGAGCGCAAGCTCTCGCGCGGTCGGGTTTATCTGGTCACAGATGGCGGGCTGCATCATCATTTGGCTGCTTCCGGCAACTTTGGCCAGGTGATCCGCAAAAATTATCCGGTAGTCATCGGCAACCGGGTGCATGGCGGTGCGCGGGAAGCAGCCACGGTCATCGGCCCGCTGTGCACGCCGCTGGATGTGTTGGCCGAAGACATGGAAATGGCGCTTGGCGAGGTCGGCGACCTGGTAGTAGTGCTGCAGTCGGGCGCCTATGGCCTGAGCGCCAGCCCAATTAGTTTTTTGAGTCACCCGCCGGCGCTGGAAGTGTTGGTGTAGCGGTTCTGTTGCTCTTTTTTGTTTAATTTTTCGAAACAGGCGTTGTCTATGTTTTCCCTGGTGATTCCAAGCTTCAACCGTGCTGAGCTGATCGGTGAAACCATCGAGAGCGCACTGTCGCAATCGCTGCCGTTTTCCGAAATCCTCGTTGTCGACGACGGCTCGACCGACCACACCGCGCAGGTGCTGGCAAGCTTCGGCAATCGCATCAGAATCATCCGTACCACCAATCAGGGCGTACAGGCAGCCCGTAACACTGGGGTGGAGGCGGCGCAGGGCGCATACGTCACGCTTTGCGACTCCGACGATCTGCTGGAAAATACGTTCGTTGAAGTGATGCTGTCCTGGCTGGCGTCGCACGCCACTATCGATATCGTGTACACGAATTTTCAGACGTTCAACGAAACGTCGATTGGGGCCGATAAGTTTTCGCAGGCCCCGCCCGGATGGTTCGATGGCGCGCAGCGTAGCAGGGAGGCATCCGGTAGCGAATTTTGCCAGGCCGTGCCGGACCTGTACTTGCGAACCATCACCTTCCAGCCGCTGTTTCCGACAGGCCAAACCTTTCGCAAATCGTTCTATCAGTTGGTCGGGGGCTATGACGTGCGCTTCAATGGCGTCGGCGGCGAGGATTGGGAATTCGCGTTGCGGGCGATTGCTGCCGGCCAGGTCGCCCTGTGCATGCAGCCCCTCGCACGCGTACGCAAGCATACCGGCAACGACTCGGGGAATCTGGTCAGGCAGCTACTCGGGGAAGCGACAATCCTCGAGCATGCCTTGAATTACCACAGCGCTGCCGCCATGCATGCGCCAGCGATGAAGGCATGTATGGAATTGCGTCGGCTTGAGGCGTTCGATCAAGCCTACGCTACGGGAAATTTTGCTGTGGCAGGCGAAATTCTGAAGTTGCTGTCGGCCGCAAACCGGACGCCCAAATTCCTGGTGAAAAAACTTATTACCGCGCTGCCTTCAGGATTGCGCAAGCCGCTCTGGGCAGCGACCCAGCGCTAGTTTTTTCTTTGCAGTTGTCTGTTGTCATACGGACTTTCCTGCCGTCTCATTTGAGATGGCAACCCACTTTATTGTTACAGGCGGTTTGTAAATGCCTCACGATTTAAAAACTCCGAATGTTTCGCGCAGACCCGTCGCCGTAACCGCATGCATGCTGCTCCTCGGTACGATTGTTTCATACGCTCTGCTATTGCCGCTGCAATCGAGCGACATCAACGAATTCCTTCTGCCCTGGTTCAAGGTGATCGACGAACGCGGTTTCGCCGCCATGGCCGGAGAGTACGCAAACTACACGCCGCCTTACCTCTACCTGCTGGGCATCGTATCGGTGTTTTCCGGCGTGATTGCGCCGATCTATCTGATTAAGTCGGTCGGCATTGCTTTCACGCTGTTTGCCGCGCTGGTTTTTTCTTTTATCGTTCATGACATTACGCGTAACAAGCGCCATGCTTTGATCGCCGCCTTTGCCTTTCCGTTGATTCCCAGTGTGGCGATTAATGCCGCATGGTGGGGGCAGTGCGACGCGATTTACACATCCTTTCTGCTGTGTGCATTTCTCGCTAGTCTGCGCAAGAAGCCATTCCTGGTGGTCGTGTTCTTTTCAGTGGCGTTCTCGTTCAAGGCGCAGGCGGTGTTTTTTTCACCTTTCCTGTTTTTCCTGTTGTTGAACAAAGAAGTGCCTTGGAAATATTTGCTGGCAATTCCGCTGATCTATGCGGCGATGATGACCCCTGCCTGGTTGGCGGGCAGGAGTGCGGTCGAGCTGGCGACGATCTACTTGAGCCAGGGTAGCTACTACCGATCGCTATCGATGAATTCGCCTAACCTCTGGGCGGTGGTCAAACAGTTCGATCTGCTTTCGTACAAGGCCGGTCTGGTAATCGGCATTGGCGCCGCCATCGCCGGCAATCTGTTGTTGATCGTCTATGCGCAACGCAAATCCTGGTCACCTGCGACCGTCAAGCTGATGCTGGTGAGCGCAACCCTGCTGCTTGGTCCGTATCTGCTGCCGAAGATGCACGATCGGTATTTCTTCCCGGCCGATGTATTCTTAATTCTGCTCGCCACTATGTATCCTCGCCTTGTAGCTGCCGCCGGCGCGATGCAAGTTGCTTCGGTCGCCGTGGCGCTGGGCTTTCTAGGGTTGATTTCCCTTTCCTACGCGATGCCCAGCATTGTCGGCGCGTTATTCACAACGATTGCCTTAATTTTCGTGTGCCGGCCGCTGTTGCAAGAGCAATATCGGCTCGCACAATAAAGCGGTGAGTGGGAAGCGGCAACACCCGGCCACACGACCTATCCCCTGTTATAACGTCTATACACGGCTACACTGTCTACCCTGTTGAGCGTCCTCGAGCAACGGCTTTTACAGGCTCCGTCATGGCGCAGTTTTCGTAGACCCTCCACAAGCCGCTGTTGATTACTGCGTTCGGTGTGCAACCAGCGTCACGAAAAACCACTGCCGGGTCGTGCGGACCACGTACGAAGAAGTAGCGGTAATTCCCGCCGCGATGCAACTTCCAGTCAAAAGTTTTAGGCTTCCATTCGAAACCGATGGTCACTGGCGGAGCGGCCGCTGGACGGTAGCGCACGATCTGCGGTGTGTACCAGGCAAAATTGAAGTCGGATAGCCCTTTTTTCTCCGCCTGATACCAAGCAGAGTAATGAATGTAGGCAAAAGCGCTATCGGCCACCGCGCTGCCATGGTCGAAGATCAGGCCGAGGGTCCGCTGGCCTTCGTCGAGCTTTCGTACCTGTGCATCGAAATCTTTGGTTTCCTGAGCGAAGCGCCAAGCTTTTAGCGAGACCGATCCGAGAATGAACACGCAGGAAGCCACCAGCAGCACGCTTGCTACCCTTGAACGAGTGAGGGCAGCGCCGGTTTCAGTCATGCCGCCGGCAGTATTGGCATCTGCCGGCCGATAAAACATCCACACGAAAGTTGGCAGCAGGAACAGCGAGAAACGCGGATACAGCAGGGCAGTGTTGTCAGCCAGATCGGGCAGCGTGAAAAAGAGCAGGCAAACCGAGAAAAACGGCACCCACGAACCTGGATTGCGCCAGTTAATGCGCAGGCCAAACAGGAATGGTGCGATGCCGATCGACAGGATGGCAGGAATCAACGGCCGATGGGAGTCGAGAATGTGACGGAACGCAAACGGAAAGTAGGCCGCTTCCACAATACGTTTCAACGGTCCGCTTCCGAAATTCAAAGGCTCCGTAGCCTGGATCAGGTTCGCGTCCAGTTGTTTGCCGACGGCATAGAAAACGTAACCCGCTATCAGCAAGAGCAGGTACGGAAGGAGCAGCTTGGCCGATGTCCACCGTCTAGGCATGCGCAGCAAAATCAGCAGCAAGCCAATGCCCCAGCCGAGAACAAAGGTCATGCCATGACAGACCAGTAACAGCAGCCCGACCAGTATCAGCGATACGCTGGAGCGCGCGGTTTGCCTGGTCGAGTAATGATCTGCCTGCAGAATGAACAGCAGCCCGACTGGCGCCGCGAGCATGAAGGTGAGCAAGCCCCAGGCGTAGCACAAGCCAAAAAATGTCGGCACGAAAATCCAGTCCATGCGATGGTCGCCATGCACCCGCTGCCGGATCTTGACTGCCATGATGACGAATGCGATGTAGGCGACCGACAGCAGCAACTTCAAGGCGGCAGTGACCGACATTACATAGGAAAGAAAAAATGCGAGTCCGTAGCCGATCAGGTACGGCGTGACCAGGTTGACGTGCAGCAGATTCGCCCATGGCGAGGTGCCATTCGCCAGTTCCCTTAGTAAAGTGACCTGCGCTGCATGCTGCGGAAAATCCACCATTGGCGGATGCGGCGCGATCCAGAAGATCATCGCTCCCCAGATGACCAGCAGCGCAAAGACAACCCGTACCCACGGCGTCGTTGTTTTTACCATTGAAAGCTCGCTTCAAAAAACAGTGGATTATCCGGATCAGAGAGGTACGTCGTGTGCTTTTTCTGCAAACCCGGCGCCTGCCAGTTCGTCGATGTGGTAGCGCGGTCGTTTTTTGGAGGAGTCGTAGATTTTCGCGACATACTCGCCGATGATACCCAGGCTCAGCAACTGCACGCCCCCGAGGAAATACATCGGTATCACGGTGGAGGCCCAGCCCGGCACGGCTTCGGAGGTGAATAGCCGCAGCGTGACAGCCCACGCAGCCATCGCCAGGCTGGCAAGGGAAATCAGCATGCCGATGCCGGTAATCAGGCGTAGCGGATAAGCCGAAAACGACGTCACACCTTGCCAGGCCAGTGACAGCATCTTGGTCAGGGGATATTTCGATTCGCCTGCGAAGCGTTCGGCGCGATCGAAGTAGACGATATCGCTTTTAAAGCCCAATTGCGGTATCAGCCCGCGCAGAAAAAGATGGGTTTCATCATAACTGCGCAGGGTTTCGATGGCGCGCCGGCTCATGGCGCGGTAGTCGGCGTGGTTGTAAATGATCTGTACACCCATGAATGCCAAAAACTTGTAATAACTCTCGGCACTGATGCGTTTGAAAAATGTGTCTTTGCTACGCCGGCGACGTACACCGAATACAATTTCGTGCCCGGCTTTATAGCTTTGGATCATGGCTGGAATTGCATCCAGGTCATCTTGCAGATCGGCGTCGAGACTAATCAGAATATCGCCCGGTGCCGTCAACAGCCCGCACAGCAAAGCATTCTGATGCCCGCGATTACGACTGAGCTTGATGCCTCGCAGCAGGGGATGCTTTTCAGAATATTCACGAATCATTCCCCAGGTACTGTCACGACTGCCGTCGTCGACATAGTAAATGGCGCTGCCTTCGGCGATCTCGCCATTGTGCTGCAAGCGTTCGATCAAGGCGATCAGCCGCTGCGTAGTTTCCGGCAATACTTCCTGCTCGTTATAGCAGGGCAGGATCAGGCTCAATACCGGAATTGGCTTTAAAGCGTTTAATGTTTGAATGTCCATATCGCATTAATTGTGTAGTTCCATACGAGAACGCATATGGTCGCGATCACTTGGGCAACTGCAACATGCGTGCCAAGTGAAGTCAGGCCCGCGAGGACCAGGGAATTGAGCAACAGGCCGATGCTTGCCGTTGCCACGAAACGGGGCATGGTGTCGCCATGGTTTTTTTTACTGCGAAACGTCAGGCGGGCATTCAAGAAATAATTGACGACGGCGCTGACGATGAACCCAATCGCCGACGCAAGAACGACCGACATACCCGCGAAGTGGATCAGCAATGCCATGACCGTGTACTGCATGCTTGTGGTAAAGCCGCCTACGACTAAGAAGGTCAGAGCGCTGCGCAAAGAAAAGTTAGCGCGCGCAGCCAGGTGAGTGTTGTTGTGCATTGCAATATTGCCTTGAGCCGTACAAATGGCGAACGTAGCCAAGGTTGAAAGGATATGCAGCCTATTGCGCCGCAGCTTTGTCAAGATACCGACCGCGGTGCAACATGCTGCACCGATCAGCTAAATGTTGACAGAATTGTAACCTGTGACACCGACTGAGCGATGAAAGTTGCTTATTGTTGCAAAAAATACATGGGGGTATTTAGGTAAGGCGTGCGCGAAAGCCGGCACCGATCCGGTGTAACTCGGTTGTCAGTGGATGCTTCGTCAGGCGCAGCGAGGCATACCAAAGTACTGCGATGGGTAGCAGCAGGATGGAAAGCACAAAAATCGGTGCCAACGAGGATGGCAGCAGCGCCTTGAACACGACCGCGCCGCCGGTGCAGACCAGCGCTACCAGCGCACTTGGCACCAGCGCCTGCAGCATTGTGGAAAAACGGTGTTGCAAACAGATGCGATGTTGCAGGATCAGGAACGGTGTCGTAACCGCCGTCGCCGCGCAGATAGCCCAGGCAAAACTCTCGATCGTACCGTCGAACAGCCAATAGCCGAAGCCGATTCGCGTCAGCACCGTTACCAGCGTTGGTATCGCCGACAGATACGGGCGGCCGATGGCAGTCAGCGCAATCGGCGTGTAATTGAAGATGATGCCGATGCCGCCGGAGATCACCAGGGCTTCGATGGCCGGTACTGCCGCCAGCCACTTGTCGCCATACAGGGTGGCGATAATTTCACGGCTGAACAGATACGTCAGCGCAAACGCCGGCCAGGCCACGCCGGTTACCAGCGCTGTGGCCCGGTTGAGCAGTGGCCCAAGCGGCTCACCGCGATGATGTGCCTGAGAGATATAAGAAATCGAGCCGTAGTTCATGGTGCTGCCGGCGAGATACCAGAAAATGCCTACGGTAGCGCTGGCCCGGCTGAAGAGGCCGACCAGTGTGGCGTTGCCCAGCTTGCCCAACAAGATATCGGCAATCGCATTATTGATCGATACCAGCGTGTTTGAGAGCAGCGAGCCGATGCCGAAGTGGAATACGTCACGCCAATGTTTCAGCGAAGGACGCCATGGAAAATTTTTCGAGCGCATGGGATACAGCACCAGCGCGGAAACTACAATATTGACCAGGTTGGCCCAGGCCATGCTCATGGTGCCGAACCCTAGAGCGGCCAGGCTCAGGCACGTGATGGCAAAGGTGCCCGTTCCGACGATGCTGACGATCGCCTGTTTTTCGGCAGCGAATTCACGTGCGAGAAGCGATGTCGTTACCGTGCCGAAGGGAATGAATACAAAACCCAGTGCCAGCACTTTCATCACCGGAATCATGGCCGGTTCCTTGAACCAGAGGCCGATCCAGGGACTGCCAAGATAGAGCAGGGCGGCGATGATCCACGATGTCGTAAACACCATCGCAATCGCCGCTCCCACTTTCTCGCCCGTTAGTTCCGGCTCGCGCTGAAGATAGATACCCACGCCGAAGTCGCGGAAGATGTGCGCGATGTTGACAAAAACGATGGTAATTGAATACACACCGATCTCGCCCGGGCTGAGCAGCCTGGCAAGAATGACACTGACGATGAAATTGACGATGGTCGTGCCGGACGACGAAAAAAAATTGATGACGAGCGGGCGGTGCAGGCTTTTCATCGGTTTAGCGGGTGCGCCGTCTGTTCAACATTATTTCTCGGATTTTGTTTAAAACGGTGATAACTTTTGACCACATGCGCTTTGCCGGGCCGATGCGGATGACAGGAATGATCAGCCTCGAATAGTGCGATTTAAACACATCGAAATGGGCATCGTAGCCATAAATGCTGTATTTCAACGGAAACGCCGCATCCTCGCTCACCACGCGGTGGTTGTCCGGCCGTAGCAGTGGCGCAATCGCCAGCGTATAGGGCATCGGGCCGGTAGTACGCAAGACGCCTTTTTTCGCCACGCCGTGCAGACTGGGAATGTAAAGATCAATATTGGTCAGTACTTGATTGATGACGGCCCGCAGAAATGGATGTCCCGATGCGACGATGATGTGCCACTGCTGGAATTCACCCCCTGGAATTTCTCTGACTTCGTAGTGCAGACCCCAGCCTGCGAATTCATTTTGCGGCTGGTTCGTCCACTGCGAAAGGAGAAAGGTGTCGTCTGCCTGCAAAAAATCATCCAGTGGGCCGATGGTCGTACTTTTCACATCCAGATACGCGCCGCCGCATTGGTACATCAGCAGGTAACGAAAAAAATCCGCACGCGCGGCACCATAGGCCGGATCGATGCGCTCAAAATATTGCAGGATTTTTTCGCCGTAATGCGTACGAATGAACTGCGTGATGTCGTCGCGCCCGTACAGCCTGTGCTGCCATGTTGGATTGAGAGCCTTGATGCGTTCGATGTTCTCGCGGATTTCCAGTGGCAGGACCGCCGGCTCCGCGGTCTGATTGAAGTAGGCCTGATGCAGGATCTTCGGTATGCCGCGTCCTTGCTTGAACTCAGGCAGGGCAAAGCGTTTTGCCTTACGGTTCAATTTTGGAAAAAGGAAGTTCTTGACTGCGCTGATCGGTGACAAGGTTGGTGACATAAGCAATATTTCCTAAGATTTTTCTGCAGGACGAAGCCGGTCGTTGATGCCGTCATTGATTTTTTGCAGTCGTGCGACCAATTTCGACATCCAGCTTCGTACCGCACTTAAAAACACGATCGGTTCCTTTAGTACCGTGTAATGCGTTGCTTTGGAAATATGCATGTGGCTGAATTTTTTATAGATGCTGTACTGCAGGCCGAGATCGGTTTCGCTGGCCACGATCCGGTGCGGGTGCAGCGCCAGCAGCGGCAGGATCGCAAGAGTGTAAGCCACCGGCCCGGTGACCCGTACCACACCATGCTGACCGACGCCGTGCAGGCTGGGCAGATAACGGTCGATGTTGGCGAACACCGTTTCGATCACGGCTTTTAAAAATGGATGCCCGGGTGCGGCAATCACATGCCATTGCTGGAACTCGCCGGTCGCGGCGTCGATTTCCGGGTGCATGCCGAAGCCCTCGAATTCTTCGCCCGGCTTGTTTTTCCAGTACGACAAGAAGTAGCGATCCTCTGCCGTGAGCACTTCGTCGAGCGCAATCGTCGTCGAACTCTTGATGTCGAGATAGGCACCCCCGCATCGATAAACCACAAGGTAACGAAACAGATCTGCTTTAGCCGCACCATAAGCAGGGTTGATGCGATTGAAATACTCGAGCACTCTGGCGTCGTAATTTTCTTCGATGAAGCGCAGGATGTCGCTGTCGGTATAAAACCGGTAGTCCCACGCCGGATTGACGGTTTTCAGCCGCGCGATGTTGGCCTGTATTTCTTCCGGCACGATCTGGCTGAAATAAGTTTGATGAATGATTTTGGGAATTGAATCGCCTTGCGCGAGCGCTGGCAACACACAGGTTGCAGGGGGCTGATTTAGCTTAGGCAGGAAACGTTTGTAGAATGACATGATATATCGGGCAAATTAAAGAGCAAAAACGCAATGACAGCCGGGGCAGGTTGACTGCGTCTGGGGGCGCATGAAGTTGGGTAAAAAATGGCACATCAGCTGCGCAAAAACGAGTGCGATGCAGCTTGCCAGAACGTGCCTCGGCTTGAGGTCATTAACCCCGGCGCTCCTTTGGCGGTGGAAAATTAAGGACAGTATAGGTATCGCGTTGGTCGAATCGCTTGTAGGCTCGGATCACCAGTGCCTTGAGTTTAAAACGAAGAGTGGTAGGCTTGGGTTCAAGCATAGGGAACACAGAGCCGGCGACACCGATCTGACCCCTACGGAAACTTTCGTAAAACACTTCATGGCAACGCTTGCGTATTCCAGTTAGCAAGATGTCTCGATGCGGTTGCGCCGCAGCATGATGCTTTAAAGCAAATTTCAACACATCGACTTCGCCCAGCGCCTGACGCATCAGGTTTTTGGAATCATTACCTGCGTGTCGCCGGATCAACACCAGCGGCACCATACAAATAGCGGTTCTTCCAGCGGCAACGGCGCGCAAGGTGTATTCCCAGTCTTCAGCGGGCACACGGTCGAAGGCTGGATCGAAGCCACCGATTGCCTGGTAGAAGCTTTTCTTCACGGTTACCCCGCTCGCCAACATCGGTTGGAACGATACCGTTCGCGCGTATAAATCCGGAATATCGAACAAGAATTGGCCATCGACCTGTGCGCCTTGCAAAAACCCGGCAGGCGCCCCCGACATGATATCGCCGGCCGTTCCCAATTCGTCGAAGCTTTGATAATTGACGTAGGCGCTATCGATCTCCTCGTGCGTGGCGAGCCATCCAGAGAGCGTTTCCACGAACGTCGGTTTTAATAAATCGTCGGAATCGCACAGAGTGACGTATGGGCTAGCGGCGATTTCGACGCCGAGGTTGCGCGCCGCCTGTACGCCGACTTTGGCCGATTCGATAATTCTGATGCGCTGGCCAAATCTGCGCAGACGTATCAATGTGTCGTCGGTCGAGGCGTCGTCGATGATTAAAATTTCGGCGAACGGCATGGTTTGCGTCAGCGCCGCCTCGATGGTTTGCAAAATCAGGTGTGCGCGGTTGTGGGTCGGTATCACCAGCGAAATTTCGGGCCTTGCAATCACGTTGCATCTTTCATGAAGTGAATCTGATCGTTCTCTCGCAGGCCAGCAGAAAACGGGCAGCGACCGCCCTGGTGCTGCTGGCATTGGCGATTACCAACCCTTTTTCACCCAAGGTTGCGGCAAGCGGGGTATTGTCGAGCAACTTCAACACCGTCTGTTCGATTTCATCGATATTTTCGCCATCGACGAGATAGCCGGATTCACCATCTACAACGGCTTCGACCACGCCGCCGGCACGCCCGCCAATAACCGGTTTTCCGCAGGCATTGGCTTCACGGAACACGAGTCCGAACCCTTCAGTATCGCCATCGGCAAGGGTGCGGTTGGGCATCAAAAACAAATCGCACACGCGGAAATATTCTACTAATTCACCTTCGGACACCGTACCGACCAAGGTCACTTGCCCGGATACACCCTCCTGCGCGATGATGCGCTCCAATTCGGGGCGTAACTCGCCGTCGCCAACGATCAGGTAATGCACGTCGGTGCGGGTTTTCAGAATGCGTGCCATGGCACGGATTGCCATGTCGGCTCCCTTGCGTTGCACCAGGCGGCCGAGCGTAAGCACCACTTTTTTACCATCCAGATGATAGCGCTCAAGCAGGGTGCGACTTTTTACGCCCGGCGTAAAGCGGTCGACGTCCACGCCGTTCTGAATAAGCATGATGCGGTCTGGGCGGATACCCATCTCCCTGGTCAGGGCATCGCAAGTAAATGCGCTGACAGCGACGATCTTGTCGGCTGCATGCAAGTATTGCCGGCGCTTGTTGCCGTGCAGTCGCCCACCGGTGGCGGTGGTGATTTCCTCACCATGGATATAAAGAATCAGACGCGTCCCGAACACTTTCTTTAAAGCGATGCCGAGCCAGCTACCCGTCACCAGTTCGCCGATGCACACGACATTGATTTGGTGGCGGCGCACGATTCGCGCCGCCGCCAGGAAAGCCCGCACATACAGCGCGACATCCTGCAAGGCGAAGCGGTAAAGCGAAACCAGAATATTGGCCGGTGGTCGCTGCTGCATGAGCGGACGCAGCAAATCGATGCGTTCAATTGGAAAGTTGACGGCTTCGTCGTGGGCGCGCCATCCTGGAATTTCCTGGTTATTGCTGTAATTTTTCTTGGCTGTAAGCACCCTGATGCTGTCTTGGGGCATATGCAGGCAAAGATTTTCATAAACAACCGCCGAGCCGCCGTGCACCGGGGCGAAAGTGCTCGACACCAGCAGACAACGCACCGGCGTCTGACGTTTCAGATCCTGCGGCACGACGACCGATACCGCACGTTCCTGCACCAGGACGTTGCGTGCTAATTGCAGCGCCATGCGTACTTGGGTGGTGCCCCACGGCGAAAAACGCGGTAACTGGAAAATATCGGACTTGCGGCTGGCGCTGCCGGTACTGGTCGCCACAGCAGCCTTGTAGCCACACGCTTTTACCATCGCCACGTGGCGGGCGTCGTAATCCATCACCGGGCGCCCGTTAGGATAGGCAAAAAGATTGACCTTGCCGCCGATGATCGATTCCAGCTCTTCCTTGCAACCGCCAATTTCCTGCAGGGCCTGTTCGTCGTTGCACTCGTTAAGTATCGGGTGGCTGATCGTATGGCCACCAATTTCAAAACCGAGATTGTGCAGCTCACGCACGGCATTGCGGTCGAACGGTTTGGGCAACGTCAGCACGGTTTGTGCCTGCGCTTCGAGTAATTCCACGGCACCGAGCCGCTCCGGTAACGGAACATATTTCATGCGTTCGGTCACGCCTGCAACCAGCCTGATCCGGCTTTCCAAAGTACGCAGGTCGGCAAAATTACCGAAACCATAGGGCAGTTGCGCACCCAGGTCCGGCAGGCCGCGTACTGCCGCGACGATACGCTCGTGCCATAGCGCAGGCCCACCGAGCTGCTCGGTGGTGACGAAGAAGGTAGCAGGCATGTTGCGCGCGCGCAGAGCAGGGCTGACCGTCTGCAGCCAGTCGTCGTAACCGTCGTCGAAGGTAATGGCGACAGCTTTTCGCGGCAGCTTTCCATTTCCGAGCGCGCGTATTGCCTCGTCGAGCGGCAACACATTGCTATGTTCCTGAAGAAAATCCAAAGTTTGCTCGAAGTGCGCCAGCAGTGGTTCCTTCGGCGTGAGCGGGTCGGCGGAGTGCGGCACCTTGTGAAACAACAGTACCGTCAGATGCGCGCTTCGGCCTTCGGAGGAAAGCAGTGAGAACAGGCCGTTGGCAAGCGCCACCGAAAATTTGCCGGATGACGACTGTTCCACAGCGGCGCGCGCAGAAAGACCACCCGAATGCCCGATCAGGTGTTCATCGGGCATGCAGGTTCTCCGGCTTTAGGATGACGGGTCGGTCTTTTGGCGGCGTTGGACGCACCACCGGCACTTTTCCGCGGATGAGTACTTTCTTATCGACCAGAATTTTTTCAGTGATTACGAGCGCTGCCATGATGTAGTACAGGTAATCGTAGTAAGCAAGCGACAGAAAAGCACCGCCGATCAGGTAGCCGACCAGACTTACCTGGCACATCGCCGCCAAATCGCTGGCCCACTTCAATTCGGCGTGATTGCGGCATGCCTTGATCGTGCGCGATGCCATGCGCCAGGTTGCGAAGATCAATGCCAGAAACAAGCCTAGTCCAACGTAGCCGTGTTCGCCTAACACCTGGAAATAAATACTGTGCGCGGCATGGAAATCCCATGGGATCGGTGCGTACGTAGTAAACAGTTGCGGATGGAAGGCAAGAAATCCACCGCCGAAAAAATGCTGTGTGGCGACCTCGATTGCAAAATACCAGGCATTAATCCGGCCCAACGCGGATTCGTCGGTCTTATAATTGCCGATGCTGGTCATCCGCTCCGCCCATTGCTCGGGCATGACCAGCAACACGATCGGTATAGTCAGCAGCAGCACCAGACCGGTGCTCAGCTTGTTTCGGCTTTTAAGCCACAGAAGTCCCATCATAGCGGCGCCACCGAGTGCCGCGCCGCGCGAGTAAGAACCCGCCGCCGATATCACGCTTAACACCGCAATTGCTTCCAGCGAGTGCTTGAGCCAGCGTTGTTCGGCCTGCAGGCGCAGGTACCAAATAATAGGCACCGCCATAATCAGCGCCAGAGCGAGGGAATTATTTTCGTAGATATAACTACCGTCCGGCCCCCATACCCGATAGCTGCCGCCAGAGGCGATGGTGAACAGACCACCCTTAAAGCCGTAGAATCCGAGCGAGAGACCGAGTATCCAGACCAATTTCTTCAAATCTTTTTCAGTGTTGATCAACATAATCGTGAGGCCGACCATGAACAGCGTTTTCATCACGCGGTTCCACTCGAGCCAGACGATATCCGGCATCAACCCGAAAAATGAGGTTAGCGTCGTCCATAGGGCAAAAATGATTAATAACGCCGTCACTGGGGTCAACGGATATTTGCGTGGCTCTTTTGTAAATAAAGCACCAACAAGCGTGATCACGGCAATCATTGCAGCGAATGGAAAGTCGTATGCAGGGCCGTAGGCAAGCCGGTGAGGATTCATGATGCTCATCCACATGAATACCAGCGCCCCAATCGCAGGACGTTTCAACATCAATGGTACGAGTCCAAAGATGATGCAAAACATGAGGATGTCGCGCATGCTTGGTGTCCTATAAAAATTTGTCCGCGGCAGATTGCGCAGCGCTTGAATTTGCTACGAAGAACGCAGAGGCGGCATCCAAATCGTTGTAAATTTGCCAAGCATGACCGGGGCGCGAAATTCTAACATTATTAATTTGTTTCCAGAATGCCAAAAAGTATCAAGCCGTTACACGCGTAATAGAATGCGAGCGTTGATGATAAGGTTAATGCGATGCACTAATTGAGTGTAGCTCGGGTTGAGAATGCTTTGCCCAACCAAGCGCCAACTCCAGCCATTTTGTAGACTCAATGAAACATTTGCATGTTGCTATCCACTTTTAATCTCACCTGATTTGGCTTATATGACTGATGCCCTGATAAAACGCCTGTGCTGGCTTACCCTTGTCGGCCTGTGCCAATTTACTCTGCCCGTGTCGGCGAATGCGCCTTTACCGGAAATTCGTGTGCGTAACGCAAATAATGTTGGGCAATTTCGGGTGCCAGTAGTGTTCGGCCAGGTGTTTGCACCTGGTGCCCTGAAAAACGGCGAATCGGTTGCCGGTCAGCTTGCCAATAATTCGAAGGTGCGGTTTCAGCTCGACGTGAAGGCCACGCATGACGATGGTTCGGTACGACATGCCGTACTCTCGGCGATATTGCCCACCCTGGCGGCGAAGCGAACAGAGTCCATTCGCCTGGTTAAAACCAAAACTGCCGAAACAACTGCTACGGCGCCCACGCGTGCGCAGGTGCTTGCCTCCGGGTTTATGTCTGAAGTCGTCATTGTTGTTGACGGAAAAACTTACCGGGCCTCGACCGAGCAGGGGTTGAAGGCAGCACAGCAAACGGCATGGCTCGCAGGGCCGCTAGTCAACGAGTGGTTAATGACTGCACCGTTTAAATCTGAAGCGGGTATCGAGCATCCGCACCTGCATGCAAGGTTTGCTCTGCGCGCGGTGGGGGACCCGGTTCGGGTACGGGTCGATGTTGCGGTCGAGAACGACTGGGCATTCGAGCCGAGTCCGAGAAACTTCACCTACGATGTGAATCTGCTAATTAACAAAAAGAGTGTCTATAACAAACTCGCGCTCACGCACTATCACCATACCCGTTGGCGCAAGACATTTTGGACCGACGCGTTACCGGAAGTCGATCTGATGCACGACACTGCTTATTTGATCGCCTCGAAAGCCGTACCGAATTACGACCAACGCGTAGTGATCTCGCAATCGACGCTGGCCAAATGGAAAGCCGACTGGAGCGAAGCTAGGGCCGCGCCGATGAGTTCGGGAATGGCGACACCGTACATGCCTACCACCGGCGGCAGACCCGATATTGGCCTGATGCCGGGCTGGACCGCAGCTTACCTTCTAAGCATGGACCCGCGCGCCAAGGAAATCACAATCGGTAGCGCGAACCTGGCCGGTAGCTGGTCGATCCATTTCCGCGACCGGACAACCGGCAAGCCCGTCAGTTTGATGAATTATCCGTACATGACGATGCTGGGACGTTCTACCGATACGCTCAACCCGGCTACGAAGAAATTCGAGGCATTTCCCGAATGTGCTGGCGACTGCAAAAATCCGCAGGATGCCGACACCGCGCATCAACCCGCGTTCAGCTACGTACCCTACTTGGTGACCGGCGATGTATATCACCTGGAGGAACTGCAGTTTTGGACCATGCACAGCGTGCTTCAATCCAACCCTGGATATCGTGACAACGTCAAAGGCCTGTTGAAATGGGATCAGGTGAGGGGGCAGGCCTGGAGCATGCGCAATCTTGGTGAAGCGGCCTACATTACACCTGACAACGATCCGCTGAAGCGACACTTCAGACAATTTTTAGCCAACAACCTCGATTGGTACAACGACACTTACACGAATAATCCGAAAGCCAACAAGCTTGGCATTATCACCAACGGTTACGCACTCGAATACGACGGCAGCACTGCAATTGCGCTTTGGCAAGACGATTTCTTTACACAAGCAATCGGGCATGTGGCGGAACTCGGTTTCAACCAGGCGCGAGCGCTTTTGGCCTGGAAGACTAAATTTCCCGTTTCACGTATGACGGACCCGCAATACTGCTGGATTATGGGGGCTGCTTATACGGCCAAGGTACGCAGCAAGGCGGATGCTGAATTTTTTACCTCGGTTGGTGAAGTTTTTCGAGCCAGTAATTCTGCGGAGATTGCATCGATGGCTTGCGCCTCGCCCGAAATGGCTAGTGCCTTGAAGCTCAAGCCCGGTGAAATGACCGGCTACTCCGCCACCAGTGCCGGTTACCCGTCCAACATGCAGCCAGCACTCGCATACGGTGTCGATGTAGGCGGCGCTGCTGGAAAAAAAGCCTGGACAGTTTTCGATGCGCGCACTGTCAAACCGGATTACTCCAGCAGCCCGGGTTTTGCCATCGTCCCGCGTTGATCAGGAAAATTTGAGGTGGTGGGCGGCGATTAGCACATACAATCGTGCGGCTAAATTTATTTGATCAACGCGCACTGCGCTTGCCCCCGCCCATGAAAATCCTTTACCACCATCGCACCCGTTCGAAGGACGGTCAATACGTTCACATCGAAGAAATGATCGGAGCGTTGCGTGAACTCGGGCACGAGGTAATCATCGTCGCGCCCGGTGGAGCTGACGACGGCGCCTTCGGGTCCGATGCCGGCATGGTCGCTTCGCTTAAACGCTACTTGCCGAAGTTCATATATGAACTGGCCGAGCTCGGCTACAGTCTGGTCGCCTACAGACAGCTGGCCACTGCAGTGCGTCAACATCGACCGGATTGCCTATACGAGCGTTACAACCTTTTTCTGCCGTCGGGCATCTGGATCAGCCGGCGCTTCAAACTGCCGATGTTGCTGGAAATTAATGCGCCGATCCTCGAGGAACGCGCGAAATACGACGGCGTATCGCTTAAACGCCTCGGCCGCTGGTCGCAAAAATACACATGGTGCAACGCCGACCGGGTCTTGCCCGTCACACGGGTATTGGCCGATGTCGTCGCTTCTTATGGCGTTGCGCCCGAACGGATAAGCGTCATTCCAAACGGTATCAACGGCAACCGGTTCAAACCGGTTTCGACCGAGTCCGCCAAGAAGGCACTCGGCTTGCAGAGCAACCTGGTACTGGGGTTCACCGGCTTCGTGCGTGAATGGCACGGCCTGGACAAGGTGGTCGATATGATCGCCAAAGACCCTCCGAATTCGAGCCGTACGCTATTGATCGTCGGCGACGGGCCTGCACGCTGCGCACTGGAGCAACAGGCGAAAACGCTTGGCATCACGGAGCGCGTGAGGTTTACCGGCATCATCGACCGCGACGATGTGAGCCGCTATGTCGCAGCGTTCGACATCGCATTACAGCCATCGGTCGTCGCCTATGCTTCCCCATTGAAGTTATTCGAGTATCTGGCGCTGGGTAAAGCCATCATCGGTCCGGCCCAACCGAATATCAAAGAAATCCTGACCGATGGTCACAACGCCGTGTTGTTCGATCCTGTTGACCCGGCGTCGATGCCGCAGGTGATCGATCGGCTGTGTGCCGATCCTTTGCTTCGGCAACGCATTGCCGAAAACGCCCGCCGAACCATTGCCGAACAAAAGCTGACCTGGCTCGGCAACGCGCAAAAAGTGGTGGAACTGTTTGAGCAGATGAAGCGCGCATAGAAGAGCCTACCGAAGAGCTCAACAAAGATTTTGTAACCGATGTTGCGCAAATAACATATGAATAACATACGTTTGATGAAGAAAAATTTGTTGTTATGGCCAGCGCTAGCGGCTATTTCAGGCGCGCTGCTCACCTACGTCCTGCATTATCCAGGGTACTTGGCATATGACTCGCTGCGATATCTTGCCGAAGGAAGGGAATTGACGTTCGTTTCGCAGCATCAGCCTTTCATCGGTTTTATCTGGCATTTTTTGGAAAAGTTGGTGGTGGGTGCACCGCTGATGTTGCTGTTCCAAATTCTTCCTTTCTGGTTTGCCGCGTATTTTTTACTCCGCTACCTACAGTACGGTTTTCGTGTTTCCTTGGCAGTCGCGCTCCTCTTGTGCATATGGCCCACGATTTTCCTCATGGGTGGTGTGATTTTTAAAGATACCATCGCCACCAACTTCATCATTTTAGGCTTCACGCTTTTACTGCGCCGCCGCGACGATTGCCACAATATACTGAGAAGTGGTTTGTGTGGTGTCGCACTGGGAATCGCATGTTTATGCCGGTATCAATACGCGGTCGTACTAATACCCGCGCTGATGGCTGTCTGGCTGCAAGCGAAAGAAACGTCTGCGCCTGCGAATCGCCCGGTCGCACTAAGCTTGGTGCTCGTCGTAACTTTCCTCCTGACAATTGCAGGAACTAATGTCATTATTGCAACTTATTCCAAGGTCGGCACGGATAATTTGGGAGCGAACCTGCAACGACTGATGATCTACGACCTGGCCGGTATTTTGAAACATGAACCAAACGCAAATTTCGATGTGTTGGAACGTGCACAAATTGATACCGAAAAGCTTAAATCGATGCTGGAAAAAAATTATAGGGCAGATCGTGTCGATCCTATTATTTACGACGCGTTGGGCGTACGGGATAACGGTGAACGTTATGTCAATATATTGCCTGGCGCAGATCTGAAACTCCTGACCAACCAGTGGCTTGAAACGGTGCAGCAGTATCCGAGAGCGTGGTTGATGCACCACTTGGCGAGCTTCGAATATCTACTGAATTTGCGCAAGCCGTACGCTTGCTGGGCCCATTACCCACCGGTATCGATTCACCCACCGGAGATCGTAACTAAATTAAAGTTGGAAACGCGAATGACACCACTTTCGTTGCCACTTACCGATATCGGTAAGTGGCCAACCCCGCTGGCGGTCTTTTTGCGCCACTGGATTGGGCTCGCTGTTTGCGCCGCCGCGGCTGGAATATTGATATTTGGACGCGCCAAATCACCGCCGATATTAGGACTTTCTACTGCTTGCCTGTTGTTTTCACTGACTTTTTTTGTGTTCAACATGGCTTGCGATGCACGTTACCTTTACCTGGTGTCGGCTGCGCTTCCGTTCATATTGATCGTTTTACTTGATAACTTTCGCCGGCCTCTCGTAAATGCCGGGATTTGAGGTTAGGAAGCCGGATTAGGCTTAATATTGCGACAACATTTAATATTGTGAAAGAAAAAGATGTCATCTATCCGTTCCGAGGCGATGCAGGTAACCGGACATGCCGATTTACAGGTTGGTGAGGCGCGCCCAACTGCCGCGGCGAGCCACCCTGTGACGTCCACAACATCCACGACATCTACCTCATCCGACACACTTTCGCCGGCGCTCAATACCGTCGAAATCGCTGTCCTGATCCCCTGTTACAACGAGGCATTATCGATTGCGCAGGTCATTCGAGACTTTCGCAGTGTGCTGCCACACGCGACGATCTACGTCTATGACAATCGCTCCACCGACGATACCAGTGCGGTTGCGCGTGCTGCCGGTGCAATCGTTTGTCTGGAGCCGTGGCCGGGAAAGGGCAACGTCGTGCGCCGCATGTTTGCCGATATCGATGCCGACGTCTACATCATGGCCGATGGCGATGGCACCTACGACCCGTCGGTTGCCGGCGGCATGATTGCGCGGTTGCTAGACGAGCATCTCGACATGGTCGTAGGTACTAGACGTAACGTCTACGCAAATGCACATCGAGCCGGCCACGGCTTCGGCAATCAACTCTTTAACGGCATTTATCGCAGTTTGTTCGGCCCGCTGTTTACCGATATTTTTTCTGGATATCGAGTTTTCTCGCGTCGCTTCGTTAAAAGTTTTCCGGCAATTTCCAGTGGTTTTGAAATCGAAACCGAAATGTCGGTGCATGCCAGCCAGTTACGGATGCCGATTGCCGAGATCCAGACTGACTATGGTGCGCGCCAGGAGGGTTCGGTCAGCAAATTACGAACTTTTCACGATGCTTTCCGTATCCTGCGCACGATTGCCATGCTGTTCAAGGAAATTCAGCCGGCCCGGTTTTACGGCGTGATCGCCTTGTTGCTGATGCTGATGGCCGGGCTGCTCGGGTTTCCATTGGTTGAAACCTACATGCAAACCGGTTTGGTGCCGCGTATTCCAACAGCAATTCTAGTCACCGGAATTATTTTGCTGGCTGGTGTGGCGTTCGGTGCCGGACTCGTTCTGGACAGCGTTGCCCGCGGCCGGCTAGAAATGAAACGGATGCAGTATCTTGGGTACTCGCTCGGCCGCGCGAGAGACAAGCATTGATTGCACCACCAAGCCCGCGTGCGGCACGGCTTGTACGAATCGCACATTTTCTGCTCGTGGGCGGTGCCGGGTTCGTGATCGATGTGGGCTTGGTGTATTTGCTGTCGCGAGCCGGTTTGTCGCCGATCATGGCCAGGATTCCAGCCATTTCGGCGGCAATCTTATTTACCTGGCTGCTGAATCGGCGTCTCACATTCCGCGTTACCGAACGCCCGAGCCGCAATGAATTGTTTCGTTACGCCAGCGTCGCACTGACCTCAGGCATTCTTAATTTCGGTCTTTATTCGGTGTTGGTTCTCAATGGCTTAATGCCGTTGCTGGCTGTGGCGTTGTCAACGATCGCGCTCATGGCTTTCAGTTTTTTCGGCTATAAAATATTTGCTTTTCAACTGAAACACTGAGCAGTTCGCAGGCGACTGCGTCGCACCAGTGCGTCGATGCCGGTCGCAATAAGGCACACCGCGGCAAAATAGGTCGGGAATGCGTAGCGCTGGGTGGCATGGGTCAAGATATATGGCCCGACTGGCAACAGCACGCAGGCGATCCAGGGCAGCACCGGCAGGCGCATCAGGAAAACGGTTAGTAGCATGCCCAGCATCAGCAAGCTGGTCGCCCACACTACAATTTGCTTGGCCCAGGAAAACAGCGGATCTCCGTCGACCATTTCCGGAAAAAACAGCAAACGGGCCCGGGTCACACTCAGTTTGAAAAACGCTTCGGGGTTGGCAGTGATCCAACCCATCGCACGTTGCTTCATTTCCGCCATATAAGCGACTTCACCGATGGTTGCCAGGCGCTGCGCCGCATCCACATAATTGTACGGATGAATCGCTGGAGCGCCTGCCAGCTTATAGACGCCGGTTGCGCCGGCGTGGTTGCCCACGGCGAGTTCGAGGCCGAAGTTGGAGCGCGTCAAGATTGCGCTACCCAACATCTGTTGATTGCGCACTGCCCAGGGAGCAAGCGACGCAAGGATCAACACCGTGCCGACAACGGCAGGACGCCATGCGCGGCTTTTCCATCCCAAATGCAACTCGGCTATGCAGGCAATGATCGGCAGGATCGGCGCAAACAGCCCGCCGATGCCACCGATAACCGCAATCACGATTGCCCGCGTGTAAGGCCGTTCGCGCGGCGCACGCGGCATTGTCCAGGCCAGCAAGAGCGCCATGATCAACAACGCCGAGACCGGTTGATCCCACTGGCGCCAGAAAACGATGGTGGCATACAAATGCACCGGCAAAACGCAGGTAAGCAATAACGCGCCAACCAGCCCGGGCAGACAAAGGCGCTGTTGGCGGCAATAATGTATTACCAGCCACACACCTCCCAGATAAAACAAAAGTGCCAGGACACCTTGCGCAATGCGTGCGGATGGCGTGTTGCCATCGAAAATTGCATAAGTCATGGCTAGCAGACCGACGGTGCCGGGTGCCGTATGCGCGGTAGGCCCAGTCGGAATAAGGTAAGGATCTGCCATCACGCCCTTGTTCAAAAGGCTCAAAGCAACCGATCCGGTTTCGCCGGGGGAGCGATTGATGACGTGATGCGTGAAGCTGTAATACGAACCAAGCAGCAGAACCGGAAGCATTGCAAGCAGTGCATAACGCCGTATGAGATTTGCGAGGCGCGTGCCGGCAGCGGCCGAATTGCCGGCGGATGTTTCAGGGTTCATCTTGGTCCTTAGGATGGTGCTGCTGCCAATATTGGTATTGAAGGTTCGGCCAAGCCGGCTAGGCGCTTTCGTTGCGCAAAAACGCCTCGAACATCAACAGACTCCAGATCGCAGCTGTGTAGTCCCGCAGGCCTGATTGATGCTGCGCCACCATTTCGGCAAGAAAGTCAGTATCGAATATGCCGGTGTCGGCGAGTGTCGGTCCGAGCAAAGCCTCCTGCACGCGCTGGCGCAGCGGGCCGCGAAACCAGCTCGTCAGTGGTACCGAGAATCCTTGTTTGTTTCGATAGAGTATGTCTTGCGGCAGATGCGCTTCCAGGCTTTTTTTGAAGATATATTTGCCTTCACTGCCGTGCAATTTCATCGACGGCGGTAAGCCGGAAATCCATTCCACCAGTTTATGGTCCAGTAATGGCACCCGTACTTCCAAAGCATGTGCCATGCTGGCGCGGTCGACCTTGGTCAAGATGTCGCCGGGCAGATAGGTTTTCATATCCAGGTACTGGATGAGCGACAGCGGCTCGTCGGTCGGCGCCTTCTGCGCGTGTTCGCGCATGACGTCGATGGCGCGGTATCCCTGCAGGTCCTGGCGAAAACTTGCGGAGAAAACCTTGCTCCGCAACCCATCGGACATGATCGATACCCCATGAAAATAACCCTCCACAAGATCGCGCGACAGTGCCTCGAACGTCGTCTTGGCGCGAAACATTTGCGGTGCCCAATCGGCTTTTGGATAAATCTTGCCGAGCGTGCCGAACAGTGGTTTTCGTAATGCCGAAGGCAACAGCGAGCGCACCCGGTTTTCTGCCATGGCGTAGCGATAGCGCCGGTAACCGGCAAGGTTTTCATCGCCACCGTCGCCGGAGAGCGCGACCGTCACGCGTTTTCTGGCAAGCTGGCAGACGCGGTAGGTCGGAATAGCCGAACTATCGGCATAGGGTTCGTCGTAGAGCGCAGCCAGGGTGTCGAGCAAGGCGTAGTCGTCGGTGTCGACCGTCTCGGTATGATGATTGGTGCCGTACTGCCGGGCGATTTGCTCAGCGTATTTCGATTCGTCGTATTTCGGGTCGTTGAAGGCGATGGAGCAGGTATTGACCGGCTCGTTCATCAGACCGGCCATCATGGCGACGATGGCGCTGGAATCAACGCCGCCCGACAGAAACGCCCCCAGCGGCACTTCCGCAACCAGCCGTATTTTTACCGCCTCGCGCAGCCGCTCGATCAATTCGCAGCCGGCCTCCTGTTCGGACATCGGCGCGTGCATGGTGAAGGGTACATCCCAGTAAGGCGACGGCTGAGGAACTGCTTCGCCAATCCTGATGCAAAGCCGGAAGCCGGGCGAAAGCTTCAGCACGTTTTGATAGATGGTTTTCGGTTCCGGCACATAGCCGAAGGCAAAATAATCCTCGACCGCGCGCGGATCGATCTTGCGCGGTAGTTCGGGCACGGCGCGCAGCGCCTTGAGCTCGGATGAGAACACCAGCCGGCCATCCGGCAGGATCGCGTAATACAGGGGTTTGACCCCGAGCCGGTCCCGCGCCATGAAGAACGTTTGCTGATTGCGGTCCCACAGGCCGAAGGCGAACATGCCGCGAAACCGCTCCACGCACGCCTGGCCCCATTGCTCCCAGGCGTGGACGATCACTTCGGTGTCGCAACGGGTGCGAAACGAATGCCCCAGCGCGATCAGCTCGTCCATCAGTTGCGCGTAGTTGTAGATCTCGCCGTTGAATACCACGACCACGCTATGGTCTTCGTTGAATAACGGTTGCTGGCCTGACGACAGATCGATGATCGACAGGCGCCGGTGGCCGAAGCCGACGCCGGGCTCGGTGTACACGTCGCCTTCGTCCGGCCCGCGGTGATGCTGCGTCTCGTTCATGCGTCGCACCAGCGCCGGATCGATTTCACGCGAGCCGAGGGTGTCGAAAATGCCGACTATTCCGCACATGAAGGAAGCGTCTTTCGAGGAGGGGAGAGGCGCAGCTTGCGCAGGCAGAGCGCGTCGTACAGGGCCGTGTAATTCTTGATCATTGCATCGATGCTGTAGTTTTTTTGGATGATTTCTCGACCTGCGGCACCGTGCGTGCGGGCCAGTTGCCGATCGTCGAAATAGCCTGCCAGAGCTGCTGCCATCGCTTCATGATCGGTGGGCGACACCAGTACGCCGGACTGGTGATCCTGCACCACGTCGGGGATGCCGCCGACCCGTGAAGCGATCACCGGCAGCCCGGAAGCCATCGCCTCCAGCAGGGTGATGGGCGTGCCTTCGTTGAAAGACGGCAGAATGAAGACGTCGAACCCGGTCATCAGTTCGGCAATGTCGGAACGGGCGCCGAGCAGCCTGATGCGATCGGCAGCGCCACAGGTAGCGACCTGCGCCTGCAAGTCCGCCATCAGCGGGCCATCGCCGGCAATCGTCAGCACCAACTGCTCGCGATGCGTGGGCAAGAGTTCAAGCAGGCGTAAAAAAGCCAGCACCAGGCCCTTGTGGTTCTTGATATTTTGAATGCGCCCGACGGTACCGATGACAAATTCTTTCCGGGAGGCTGCTTCGGGTTGCGGTCCTCGGGGCTGGAAGCGGCTGGTATCCACGCCGTTGTTGATCACCAGATTCTTGTCGGCAGGTACGCCCACGGTTTCACCCAGCCACTGCCTGAGGTCCTGCGATACAGGAATGAAGCAATCGATGAACGGCGTCATCCAGCGCCGAAGCAGGTTGTGCTTGCGGTTCTTTCCATGCAGGTCGCTTAGATCCCGGCCATGCTCGGCATGCACGCAAATCGGCACACCGGCCATGGCAGCGGTGAAGGCGTATTCCACAGCCGAGATATTGTAGGTATGCAATATCGCCGGGTGCAGTTCACGGACAAGCTTCCAGAATTTCCAGTGTGCGCCCAGACCCAGGCCGGGCGGTTTGTGCAGAGCGATAATCGCCACACCCGGCCGAGTGATCTTCTCGGAAAATTTCGTGTAGTCGGCCAGGCACACGATCACATGGCGATAGCGCTCGGCCGGCATGCGGTTGACGCACTCGGCCAGGATTGTTTCGAGACCACCGAAATCGAGCCGGTAAAGCAGGTGCATCACCAGTGGCAACTCCGGTGTTGCCGGCGATTTACCAGTGCCTTGCATGTCAGCGGCTCCGGGCAGCGGTCAGCGCTGTCTCGATTGCCGGCAGATGCGCACTGACGAAGGCGCGCAACGGTGCACGTGCCTGCTCGATGTCGGCCACGTGCGGCGTCGATAGCAGGATGGCGGCGCCGTCGTCTCCACGCAGCAGCAACTTGTCTTTTGCCTGCAGTAATTTACCGACATAGTCGTTTGCCGTGAACTGATTGCCGACCCAGTACCACTGCCATACCAGTATTGCGCCATCCGGACCTTGCAACGTCGATTCGCGCAGGCCTAGCATTCGGGCGCCGACGGTTTCAAGACGCTTTTCCGAGCGCAACTGGTGCATTGCATCCTTTTCAGTGACCAGGCGATTCGACGAGCTGATCAGAGATTTTCCGTTGGTCTGATTGCGATAATAAAGAATGGTCATGCCTACCGGCGGCGTAGCAGTAGTTTGCCCAGCCGGTTGAAGCACCATGCTCGCACTGGCTTCGGCAGGCGCGAAAACCGGCTTCCATGTTGAAAACGCCGGTGCTGGAACCCAGGTGCTATCGATTTTGCCGAGCTGCACGGGCTTGCCGCCGGCGGTGACACGGTCGCTATACCCGGCATACAGTGGCCAGACCGCCATGGCGGCGACGATCGCCAGCGCCATGGCAACGATATGCCTTGAAGCTGCCGGAATGCTCGCTGCAGTGGAACCACCTACCACTAAAGCTGCTGAGGACGCTGTCGCCGGCACCACTACGTCGTCCTGATCCTCGCGCCAGAAATTACCGACCCAAAACAGCAGGAACATCACCAACCCGAAGAAAAACCAGCCGTACACCAGGTGATCGACGCCGACCGCCGCTGTCATGCCGCTCAGGTGTCCGATCATCACGATCATGTAAGCGCGCAGGCCATTTGCCACGATCGGCACGATGACTGCCATGACCATGAATAGCGCCCGGCGCGTGGTCGAACGGTAGGTGAGGTAGGCGTACAGACATCCCAATGTGACCGACGAGATCAGGTACCGGATACCGCTGCAAGCTTCCACGACTGACCAGCTGCCGCTGGGGATTTCGAACCGGGTGCCGTTGCGCCATACCGGTATGCCGGTGGCTTGCAAGGCCCAGACGGTGAAATCGGCGGTAAAAGAAATCAGCGGGTCGATGAACACTTCACCGAACGGCACTGCCAGCAGTAAAAACAATAGCGGGAACGCCAGCGACCAAGCCAGTCGCCGGCCGAGGATCGCTAATGCGATCACGGGAAACATCGCCACGAATGCATACTGCATCACCACCTGCACCTCACCCATGCGCGCCAGTAGCCAGCCAAAGCCTACTGCCAGCAACAATAGCAGCGCCGGCCAGTAAGGGCAGGGCGGTACCAGGCTGAAATTTGCCCGACGACGCCATACCAGCCACAGGCTGATCGGCAGGATGATGTAGCCATGGGCGAAAGTTTCCGAACTGTCCCAGATGGCGACCATCGACCGGGCGGTGCCGAAGTAAAACAGCAAGGGTGCCAGGAATGTGCAGAGAACCGCCAGAATGGTCACCAGCGGCAGGCGCGGCAAGCCAGGCTCACCGAGAGCGCTGGCACTACTGCCGGCCTGGGGCAAGGCAGTCGTTTTATTGAGCAACATCGAAAATCATCCTGGTTGGGTGGCGCCTGCTGCGCCAGCCACTGGCAATATGCCGGAAGCTGCGCCAGGCTTTGCCGGTGTGGCGACATCCGTCTCGAGCTGCTCATCGATGCGTGCCAGGTTACTCGACCAGCTGTAGTCCAGTTCTACCCGGGAACGCGCGGCAACGCACAAGGCCGGATCAGGCTTTGCCAGCAACGCCAGAATCGCCGTCGTGAATTGCCGGGCATCCAGCGCCAGTACCAGTTCTGTTTCTGGTGCGGCGTCGATGCCTTCGAGCGCTTGTGCCGATACCACTACCGGCTTTGCCATCGCCATCGCTTCCAGAACCTTGTTCTGGATGCCCCGTGCCACGCGTAGCGGGGCAACCGCAACTGCGGCATGGGCAAGGTAGGGCCGTACGTCCGGCACCGTGCCAGTAACGCTCACGCCTGCCGTGCGCGCCAGGGCCTGCACCTCTGCCGACGGTCGGGCGCCGACGATGTAGAAACACGTTTGCGGCGCTGCCAGGCGCAGTGAAGGCAGCACATCGCTGGCGAACCATTTCACCGCATCGATATTCGGCCAGTAATCCATCGCACCGGTAAACACCACTGCATGCGCGGCGACCGGATAAGGATTGTCATATGCCCGGTCCGGGGAAAAATACTCGGTATCGACGCCATTATTGAAAAAACCGATGCGCTGTGCACTCTCGGGTGCCAGGGTCTTGAAAAGCCGGCTTTCAGGTTCGGATACGAACAGCGAGGCGTCACAGGTGCGTGCCACATGGCGTTCGTAGCGCAGAAGCTCTCGCGCCTCGCGCTGATACAGCCAGCTCATCGGCCAGCGTGTCTTTTCCGCATACTGACGCCACTTGTCGGAGTCGACATCGACAAAATCGACGACCCGGCGCGCGCTGCTGTATCGCTCTGCGTATTGCGCCATCGCGGAGGAAAACACCAGGATGCGGCCGATCTGCTGGCGCTGCATGACTTCGTCCACCCACGCCTGCATGCCCCGATCGCGGTAATAATCGAGCGACAGCGGGCGATTCGACAGCAAGGCGCCAAGACTTCGCACGCGGGCCGCACGTGGTTTCAAGGCTGCAAAATAACTCTCGGCGCACAACGCCTTGACCCGCGGTACGTGCTGCAAATCGTCGGTATCGTCGACGAAAGTGGCCAGATGCACGCGGTAATGCCGTGCCAGGTGTTTCAACAAGTGGTACGAGCGAATCTTGTCGCCCTTGTTGGGCGGATAGGGAATACGGTGGACCAGCAACAGCAGATTCTCCACGTGTCTATCCCAGATCCTTGACGATATGTGGGCCGATGATATTAGCCAGCTGCAGCGGCATCTTTTGCCACAGCTTGATGAACAGTTGATATTTCGGGTTCAGCGGATTGTTGTCCGGCACGGTCCTGGATGCATGCAGTTGATATTCGTATTGCAGCGGTCGAGCTTCGAAACCCCAGTTTTTCTTGAAATCGTAGGCGCCGGTGCCGAGCTTGCTGCGACCGAAATCAAACATGCGGCATCCGCGTGCAGCAGCAAATTGCATCAGGTTCCAGTACATGAAATCGTTGCCGGCGTATTCACGCGCGGCTGGCATGCCGCCGCCATAGTAAGGCACGACTTCGTCACGGAAATAGAAGCTCATCACGGCAGCCACGATCTGCTGATCCTTGACGATGATCCGGATTTCGCAATCTTCGCTAAACACTTCCTTGAGCAGCCGAAAATATTTTTTGGAAAATACCGGTGTACCCAGACGATGCACGCTGGTCGAATACGCCAGAAAGAAGCGGTCGATATTCTGATCGATTTCGCCGACCAGGCCAGCCTTGATGCCTTTTCTGACCATTGCGCGTTGTTTGCGGGGAATGGCGTTCAGATTGGCGTCGTCGTCGTCGGTGATCGCCTTGCGGAATGTGACATACAACTCTTTTGGATGCCATGCAGGATTCGCCGGATGCGCCGAAACGATGCTGCGGTACTCCAGATGTCCGGCTTTCAATTTCTTCGCTAGCGTCTGTGCGGCCTGATCCAGTAGCTCACGGGCTTCATCGGAAACGGCGGCAACGCCGCCATATACGCAAAACGGCAGGGAGCTGAGCGAATGGCCGAACACCGGACTTTTTATCTGACAAAGCGAGAGCACGCCTTGTATTTGTCCATCTTTTTCTGCCAGATAAAACCAAGTCTTGTGCTTGAAGGCACCTTCGATCACGCGCTTCCAGCCCGCGCGATGAAAAAAAGTTGCATCGGGACAGGTCTGCACGAACGCATCCCATCGTTCCACATCGGCTGCCTGCATCAACCGCACTTTCAGCGCATTGTCGCCGTCGGTGGACGGTGCAGTACTCATTGCCCGGCACCCTGGTTACCTAGAAAAATACGGTCCATGCGATCCCACTCGAAATCACGCGTGAGCGCCTTGATACGATTTTCCATCCTGCCAAGATTAACGTAATGGCGGAACCGGGTCTTGAGGCCGATATCGAGTTGACGCGGCTGGTCGGGATCGATTTCCCATGGATGAAAATAAAAAATCGCCGCCTGCTTGTCGTCGCGGTTGACCCGTTGCATCAGCCAGCGCGACACGGAATACGGCAGCAAGCGAAAGTAGCCGCCGCCGCCGGCCGGCAGATTGCGCTGCATTACACGCACCGTGGTGATGGGAATCTCCAGCAATGTATCCTTGCCGTTCGGATAAAACGCGAACCGTGGTGCTTCGGGCATGCCGTAATGATCGTGCTGAATCGGATAGATGCTGGAGCTGTAGCGATAACCTGCTTCCAGCAGTGCGTCGAGCGTCCAGAGATTGCGGGCACCGATGGAAAAACTGGGTGCCCTGTAGCCCAGCACCGCCTGACCGCCTATGTCTTCGAGAAGCGCTTTGCTGCGAACGATATCGTCGGTAAATTCTGCATGATCCTGGTCGGATGCACGCAGGTGACCGTAACCATGACTCGCCAGCTCGTGACCGCCGGCGACGATGCGTTTTACCATTGCCGGGTAGCGCTCTGCGATCCACCCCAGGGTGAAAAACGTTGCCGAAACATTACCCGCTGCCAGAATTGCCAGGATACGCTCGATGTTGGCTTCGACCCGGCATTCCCGGGAAGGCCAGGTGTCGCGCGCGATGTATGGCGCAAAAGCCGAAACCTGAAAGTAATCCTCGACATCGATCGTCATGGCATTGCGAATGCGCGTCTTCGACAGTACGGCAGTCGAAGGCTGTGTGCCGGCAATGCCGGCGTCGCGACTGGTTGCGAGCGTTGTCATGGCAGGTTGCTTTCCTTGTTGATCCGGGCGGTAGTTACGGATTGGGTTCGTTCGGCTGATTCTTCATCTTCGGAGACGACAATATCTTTCGCAGCGCATCCAGTACCGATACCACGGACCGCTCGATACGCGAGAGCCGCTCGTCCATGATGTCGAGGTCGATGCGCGGCTGATCTACCAGGGAAGCAGCGGCGAAGTCGCGCAATGGCATCAGATCGCCTTGGCCGGCTTCCGCCGGCACATCGAACTCGCGCTCGATGTCTTTGGTGACTTCCTGTACTTCCGCAATGGAAAAAGCATACAGTTCTTCCAGGTATCCCATCAGGAAAAGTCGGTCGCAAAGCGTATTGATCTTGCGCGGTATGCCGCCTGTAAATGCATGAATCTCAGTAAAGGCTTCATCCGAAATCGATGGGCTACCGCTCCAGCCGACCGTATGCAGCCGATGCTCGATATAGGTGCGGGTTTCTTCCGCATCCATCGGCCCGAGATGATAGGTGGCAATCACGCGTTGCCGCAACTGCAGCATTTCCGGACTCAGGAGTGTTTTGCGAAACTCCGGTTGGCCGAGCAGGAAGGTTTGTAGCAGCGACTTGTCGTCGGTTTGAAAATTTGACAGCATGCGCAACTCTTCCACCGTCTGAGGACTCAGATTCTGCGCCTCATCGACTACCAGCAATGCACGCTGGCCCCGCATGTCGCACTGACGCAGAAATTGCTCGACGCGCGTCAAAAGCGATGCCTTGGTGGCGCCCTCGAACGGCAAACCGAAAGCACCTGCCACCATGCGCAACGTGTCGTCGGAATTAAGATGTGTATTGACGATCTGCGCAGCCAGGATCTTGTCCGAATCGAGTTCACGGAACAGATTGCGCACCAGTGTTGTCTTGCCGGCGCCGACTTCCCCGGTAATGACGATGAAGCCTTCGCCCTGCGACAGGCCGTATTCCAGATAAGCCATGGCCCGCTTGTGGCCCTTGCTGCCAAAGTAGAACGAAGGATCAGGCTTGAGCTGAAAAGGCTTGGCCGTCAGGCCATAGAAAGATTCATACATCGATGTGGTGGCCCCTTAGAACTGCATGAGCAGGGAAGCCGTGACAGCGTTTTCGCGAACGTCTCCCCCTTGAAAATCGGAATCCTGCTGCGACCGGCGATATTCCAGATTGCCGCGAAGCTTCGGCTGGAATGCGGTGGTGAGCGCGACGCGCGCAGTCTTGGTGGTGCTCGACTGATTGGCGGCCACAGCCTCGGACCGTGTATAGCTCACATCGGCATTGGCGCTGGTACGTGCCGACATCTGCAGATTCCAGAGTGCCGTGGCACCGAACTGCCGGCTGTTGTCTTCCAGGGCGCTGAGCTGGGAGCCCAGCAGTGCGCCTTGCGATTGCTGGGACGAGGTGGCTTCGCGTCGGGTGTTGAAAAGCGTACCGACCATCGTGTTGCGTCTGCCGCTGAATGCTGCGGATGCCTGCAGGGTTTTTTGCAAAAAGAAGCGGTTGGTCACGGCATTGACCGGCACCGACAGCCCTGCCGGAAGGCCGGTTTGCAGGATGATCGCATCCACTACCCGCTGTCGCGCCGCCGGGTCGGTAATGCGATCGGCATAAAGCTGGTTCAGCAGGTCTGAGGTATTGACCCGGGAGGTGCCGATGAATTGTGCCTGTGAGGTTGTGACATCCTCGTTGTAATTCACGCTGAAGATGGTGCGGCGCGAACGGTGCGATGTAGCCAGCGCAAAGGTTTTGCCAAAATAGCGGTGCCCGGCAGTAGCCGTGACACTGGTGCGTGGACTAGGTGTCCAGATAAAACCACCGTTGTAGTACACCCCTTGTGGCTGGTCGCCCGGCGTGTCGTAGGTTTCCTTTTCATAGCCCAGCGTCGTGGTCAGACGCAAGGCCGGATTCAGTACATAAGCGGCATTGCCACTGACGTTGCTGCGCTGAACCGAATTGATGCCTGAAAAATTATTTCGTTCAGTCGATGCCTGCGCGCCCCACGCGAACACGCGAAATGCCGACCCGCTATTGATTAACATATCAATACGGTCGACATTGCTGTTCGAAATCAGGTTCGATGTCGTATCGTCGATGCTGCTGGTGCCGAATGATTCATGCGTATAGCGCAGCTGCGCCGACGCCAGATTTTCGAAACGGTGCACGAGGTAGGGGCTGATGCTGTAGGTACGAACTTCGGCCCGGTTCGGACTAACATTGATATTACTGCTCGACTGCGTGCCGAAGGCGGAGATATTCTGCTGGCCAATCGACCCTCTGGCGTCGAAATAGAGCAGATCGCGTACCAGCATGCCGCGAACGGTCGCATCCAGAAGATTCGAGAGCGAGGTCGATGTGTCGCTGTTGGCATACAGCAGCGCCTGTAATGCATAGCTGGCCCGCACCTGAAGGCGCGGACCGTCATTCGTAAGCGTAAAGCCAGGTGAAACCTGCGTCACGAAATCGCTTTCCTCGTTGCCACGCGTGGCTAATCGGACGTTATCGGAATAAGTTTCGGAAACGTTGACGGTCGGCGTAAAGCGCCATTCAGCAGCCTGCGATACTGAGGCGCCGGGCCCACAGGCCAGCACAAGGGTTCCAACAGCGGATGCAATCGGTCGTACTCCACGCCGCCATGAACGGCGATGGGCGAACTTAACTGTAATAGTGACCATAATTTCCTTGCCCGGGAAAGCTTCGGGCCTTGTTATAGACGAGATTGACGTTGCTGCACGCTTCGAGTTGGCTCAGTGCTGTCTTGACAGCATGCATGGTCGTGGTTTCTGCTTCCACGACGACGACGATCTGCCCCATCTGGCTCGCCAGTACGCGTGCTTCGGAAGTCAGCAACAGTGGTGGCGAATCGAAAATCACGATTCGGTCGGGATAGCGGGAAGCGATTTCGTCGAGCAGCGAGCTCATTGTCTGGCTAGCCAGCAGTTCGGTAGCATGTCGGTGATTTTTGCCGGCTGGCAAAATCGTAAGCGTATCGATGTTGGTTTTCAGGAGCACATCCGATATATCCAGCTTGCTATCGAGCAACACGTCCATCAACCCGGCTTCGGATTTCAAGCCGAGGGTACGTAGAATCGAGGGTCGCGCAACATCGGCGTCGACTAGCAGGACGGTATGGTCGAGCTCCATTGCGATACTGATGGCGAGATTAATTGCTGTAAAGGTCTTGCCTTCGCCCGGCAACGCGCTTGTGACCATGATCAGGTTATTGCGATTGACTGGCCGGCCGTTTTGGGAAAAGGCATTCTCGATCAGCGGCCGTTTAATTGCGCGAAACTCCTCGGCAACCGGAACACGGCCACCATCCGACGTCACCATGTTGTTGGCGGCAAGTCGTTCGAGATTGATCTCGACTACTTTTGCCGGCTGCTGACGGTCTTTGGCGGTGAAGGATTTCTTGAACTGGGTCGGCTCGGCGCGTACATCGGCATGTGAATCGTTAAGCGCACGGCCAGCGGGCAGTGAAGTGTCGGAAACGATCGCCGACGTGTCGATCAGCGTGGTGGAGGAATAATCTGCTCCAGAAGCCAAGGCATCGGCGTGGTTCAGCTCTGGCGAGCTCTCTGTCTTCGGCGCCGGGTTTGCTGCAGCATCGGCCTTGGTTTTGCCAAGCCTGGTCACTGCTTTTTCAATAATACTCACGCGTTCTCCCATTCATCTATTAATTCGGCGCGAGAATTACTGCCGCAGCCGGTGCCTTGCTTGCCATGCAAATCAAAATTTCATTAACATTTTTACCATCGTCCCTGCATACAGCACCACCATCAATCCCACGGCCAAACTGAGCGCCATCATGTTGCGGCGACGGCGAGCGACTTCCTGACTGCTGGAATTAAGCGAGATCGAGCCCAGTACCGGCAAGCCCGTGTCTTCTCGTAATGCGCCTTGCGTCATGAAGGTCGGGCGGATCTGACTCATTGCCAGGGCGCCTATCAGGCCAGCTGCCAACGCGGCTGCGAACGTGATCGACAGCAGCAACGGACGGTTTGGGCCGATCGGTGTGGATGGCGTGATCGGAGGATCGACAATCCGGAAATTCATCATCTCGGTCGTCGAGGTCAGTGTCCCCGAAAGCTTTGCCGATTCCCGGCTTGCCACCAGCTTTTCGTAATTGCCCTTGTTGATTTCGTAGTCCCGATTAAGTTGGGAAAGTTGCGATTCGATTTCCGGGCCAATCTGGCTGGCGTCTTTCAACCGCGCGATACGTGCCGAATAGATGTCGTATCTGGCTTTCATCGACGCCACGCGGGCTTCGGCGTCCGACATCGCTATTTTCAACTGTTGCATTACCGGCGAATACGAACGTCCGCCATCGCCGCCAGCTTTGCGTGTTTTCGCTTCGTCGACCTTGCGGGCCTCAAGCACTGAAATCAGGCGTCTGGTCGAAACGATGTCGGGATGCTGATCTGTATATTGCAAGCGCAATGCATCCAGATTTTTGTTCAACGTATCGAGGCGACCATCGATTTCCGGGTTGACGATTGCTTTCGGGCCTGCTCCAGGTGGCGGTTCTTCGCCAGCAATCTGCATGCGAATCGCGTTGCGCGCTTGCTCGGCTTCGCTCAAATCGAGCTTTGCCTGATTCAGGCTTTCATTGAGCTCTTCCAGCTTTCCGCCGTAGTTGCCACCCTGGCGAGACAGCAGTTCGCCATTTTTCAAGCGGAATTCCTTGAGCCGGTTTTCAGCCTCGATCAGTCGGCTTTCGTAGTCCTTGATCTGCTCCTCGATGAATTTCACCGCCTTGGCCGAATCCTGCTTCTTGTCCCCATAGCTGCCCTCAACAAAGATCGTGAGTAGCGCCTGAACAACGTTTTTTACTACTTTCGGGTCTTCATGCGAATAGGAGATCGAATAAATATCATCGCTCGAAGTGCCCGAAATCCGAATCTGGGACATTAATTGCTGCACCAGTTTTTCATGATCCTTTACCGATTCCGTCTTCAGATCCAGGTCGACCATGCGGATCACGCGCTCTACATTCGGGCGGCTGATGAGCGTGCGGCTCATGATGGCGACCTGCTGTTCCACGTTGGGCAGCGTTGTCATTCCGGAGAGCAACGGCTTTAAAATCGTTTGTGTGTCGACATAGACCCTGGCCGAGGACTGATAGACGTTCGGCATGCTGTAGACTTTTATGAAGCCAATCGTCAGGACGGTCCACGCAATAACGACTGCATGCCAGCGGTATTTCCAGATGCCTTTCACAAAAGAAAGTAACTGCGTTAGTAATTCCTCCATCGCTCGACGCTCTCCGTAATTTTAAATTTTTGGCAAGTACCAACGGGCAATTATCTTTGGTATATCAACAGCCCCGAGGCGCCCGAATTATACTGCCTTGCACAATAATCACGACTTAAGCCCAATGTAACAATGTGCAAAATTTGCATTGTTTGACACCGCTGCGAAGGGTCGCTTGGAAAAAAAGATTGCTAAATATACATTACATTTACCGGTAAGGAAACGCTGTTTTTATGATTCCAAAAAGAAACTTACACTAAAATAGTCAATTGCCTGAGGTTTTGTTTCATTGGGATTAGTATAAAATGCAACAACATTGTTGGGTGAACAATGACACCATTGTTCACCTTCTCAACCGGATTGAATGATTAAAATGCATCAGCATCATGGTTCATGTATTGCTAAATAATCAACATCCTACCAAGGCAAAAAGGAAACCCTGTGACTCCACTCTTCAGTAACCTCTCGCAACGGCTCGTCATGTTCGCCGTGACTGTTTCGGTTTTCGCACTCTCGGGCTGTGTAACCAAGCCACTTCCTCCCATCGCCATGGATACGAAAACATTGGCGCACGATTATTTGATCGGGCCTGGAGACAGCGTCAACATCACGGTGTGGCGTAATCCTGAAGTTTCGCAGTCAGTTCCGGTTCGCCCGGATGGCAAGATCACGACACCATTGGTAGAGGATCTGCCCGCAAGCGGCAAGACAGCAACGCAGCTGGCGCGCGATATCGAGAAGGTGTTGAGCAAGTACATTCAACAGCCGGTAGTCACCGTGATCGTCACTGGATTCGTCGGACCGTACACCGAACAGATCCGCGTCATCGGTCAGGCAGCCAAGCCACAAGCGCTTCCTTACCGACAGGAAATGTCGCTGATGGATGTAATGATTGCCGTTGGCGGTATTACCGATTTCGCATCCGGCAACAAAGCCAGCATCGTACGCATGGTCGATGGCAAGCAGCAACGATACGCGGTTCGCCTGGATGACCTGATCCGTCAGGGCGATATCTCGGCAAATACGCCGATGCGCCCGGGCGACGTGTTGATCATCCCGGAAAGCTTCTTTTAATATTTGGAAGGAAAAACCAGGCGGGCCCTGAAGGTTCGCCTAGTCGTCCGGCTGTAAAAGTGCGTTGCGTTTTATCATCGGACCGACGCGCGCTGCAATGCCTCATCATTGCTCACGTGCGTTGCAACAACGTTACATAGTGTGACCCATCGCGCACAAAACGGCGAATCGGTACGCGTATAGTTGCTGGAGTGCAATGAGGCGTTGCAGAGGGTTTCCCGTGGCAGTCCGCCGTAACAAGCTTTGGAGTCAATGTGTTAAGGATTTTCAATCACTCGGTGTCGAAAGTGGTGTCGGGGTTATTGCTGCTGGATTTATTGATTCTTCTGGCGTCGGCTTACATGGGTGCCGCATTGCGGTTTCTCGATGGCAGTTATCCATTCTCGTCACAGCACTCGAATTTTTTTCTCATTGCCGTAGCCTACGCAGCGGCAATGTTGTTCAGCATGAGCGCGCTGGGCATGTACAAGCTCAATTTTCGTGAAGGTTTCAGGGATACGTTTCTGCGGTTAATGCCGGCCTGTGCGTTGTCGTTCGCCATCATGACGCTGTTGTTTTACCTGCTGCCGGACATTCATTTGGGCCGCGGTGCGCTCGGTATGGTAGTGCTGGTCGCTGCGACCGGGATTCTGCTGGGTAGAATACTGTTTTTCAAATCATCCGAATCCAAGCTGCTGGAATCGCGCATCATTTTTCTTGGCGCCGGTGCACTGGCCCGTGAGTGCAGCGATCTTGCGCTGCATAACACGCAGTATCACAAGTACCGGATCATCGGATTCGTGCCAATGTTCGGCGAAGTCGCGCATGTGCCCGGCACCGCAATTCTGCCTGCAACACAGTCCTTGGTGTCGCTGGCGAAAAAATTCAATGCCAGCGAAATCATCGTCTCGGTTCAAAACCGGCGTGGTGGCTCCTTCCCGATACAAGAGCTATTGGAGTGCAAGCTCAATGGTATCAAGGTCGTGGATGCAGCATCTTTTTTCGAGCGCGAAGCCAACCAGATCCGTATCGATTCCCTGCAACCGAGCTGGCTGGTTTTTGGCGGTGGTTTTGATCAAAGCTTCCTGCGCACACTCGGCAAACGCATCTTCGATCTGGTTACGAGCCTGATGATTTTCGCAGTGTCGCTGCCGGCCATGATCATTGCTGGCCTGTTGATATTTATTGAAGACGGGGCACCGATCTTCTATCAACAGGAACGTGTGGGCAAGAACGGCAAGACGTTCATGGTGCTCAAGTTTCGCAGCATGCGCAACAATGCCGAGAAAGCAGGAAAGCCACAGTGGGCATCGTCGGACGACCCACGTACCACCCGCGTCGGGCGCATCATTCGTAAAATGCGTATCGATGAATTGCCGCAGATCCTCAATGTTGTCAAAGGCGACATGAGTTTTGTCGGGCCCCGTCCGGAGCGTCCATTCTTCGTCAAGCAACTGTGCCAGGATGTGCCGTTCTATAACGCCCGTCACAGCATCAAGCCCGGCATCACCGGGCTGGCTCAGGTCCGGTATCAATATGGGGCCTCGGTTGAAGATTCGATCCAGAAGCTGCAATACGATCTGTATTACGTCAAGAACAACAGCTTGTTTCTCGACATCCTGATCCTGATCGATACGCTGCAAGTCGTAATCTTCGGAAAAGGTCAGTAATCATGCGTCGCTTTCTGCTGTCATGCAGCATGCGGCGACAATGTATGGTCCCATGCTGACGGGTATCGCTTTCGCCAGTTACGCAGCCACAGTAGTGATGTTTGCGATATTGACGGTTCTACTGTTGACCCGTTGGCGTAGCAATGTTCACAGCAGACTGATGACGGCGGCCAGTCTGGCTACCATGGCCTGGGCTGGCATCATTGCCTGGCACATGCTGACGCATGCGCCGATCGGCTTTGCCGTAGATGTACTGGAGCTCGTGCGCAATGGCACATGGACGTTGCTGCTGATCCGGTTTATCGGCCCTTTCAGAAATGCAGAAGATTTGACGCTCGCCAATCTCAAGCTTTCCGTGATTCTGGTAGCTTTCATCTATCTGCTGTTGCTACTGGCAACCGTCTACACTTATGCAGTGCAAAGCGGGCCATCCAGTGCAGTTGGCCTCTTCAGCAGCATCCTCGGTCGGGTAACACTGGCCGTGATCGGCATGCTGGCTGTAGAGCAACTGTACCGCAACACCCCGAGCCGCGACCGCTGGAGCATCAAGTTTGCCTGCATGGGTATCGGCGGGCTGTTCGCTTACGATTTCTATCTGTACAGCGACGCCATGATGTTTCGCGCGATCAATCCCGAGATCTGGACGGCACGTGGCGCAATCAATGCACTGACCATGCCGCTTATTGCTCTGTCGGCTGCTCGCAATCCGAAATGGTCGCTCGGACTTTCCGTATCGCGTCGCATTGTCTTTCACTCGGTAGCATTGTTCGGGTCGGCAATTTATCTGCTGGCGATGTCGGCGGCTGGCTATTACTTGCGTTATTTTGGCGGTAGCTGGGGTTCGGTGATGCAAGGCGCGTTTTTGTTCGGCGCGCTGGTCTTGCTCGTGACGGTTCTGTTTTCCGGCGCGTTTCGCGCATGGTTGAAAGTTTTTGTCAGCAAACATTTTTACAGTTACGGCTACGATTATCGGGAAGAGTGGATGCGTTTCACTCGCACGCTTTCGGACAAGGGGCCGGGTCTGGGTGAGCGCACAATTCAGGAGATTGCCGAACTGGTTCAGAGTCCAGGTGGCGCCTTGTATGTCAGCCGGGAATCCGGGTCCTGCGTTCTGATTGCGCAATGGAACATGCCGGCTGCGGCGCCACAAGAACCGTTGCTGTCACCGTTTTGTCAATTCTTGAAGAACAAGCAATGGGTGATCGACGTTGCCGAATACAAAGAATTTTCCGAACGATATGACAGCCTGGCGTTGCCAGCCTGGCTGGATGCGATCGATGATGCCTCTCTGGTCGTCCCACTGATTTTGCACGGCGATCTGGCAGGCTTTGTTGTGCTGGCCCGGCCACGTAGCCGTATCGTGCTGAATTGGGAAGTTACCGATTTGCTCAAGATTGCCGGTAGCCAGGCTGCGAGTTATCTGGCGCAGCAGGAATCGGCGACGGCATTGATGGTGGCGCGCCAGTTCGAGTCGCTCAACCGGATGTCGACCTTTATTGTCCACGATCTGAAAAACCTCGTGTCACAACTCTCTTTGCTGCTGTCGAATGCGGAGAAGCACAAGAACAATCCCGAATTTCAACAGGACATGCTTGAAACCATCGACCTGTCGGTGCAAAAAATGAAACTGCTGTTGCAAAAGCTCACCCGCACCACATCGAGCGAAACGCCAGCGCGGCTGCGGCTGGACAAGCTCGTGGAGCAGGCTGTTGCCGGGAAATCCATGATGGGTTGCAGGCCGCTTCTCGATATTGTCGATGCCGAGCTGACCGTCGTCGCCAATGCAGCCCGACTGGAACGCGTGATCGGCCACATCATCCAGAATGCTCTCGAGGCGACGCCGCGCGACGGCACGGTAACGGTTCGCCTGATCGCGCGCCATTCGCAGGCCGTCATCGAATGCAGCGATACCGGGTCCGGCATGAGCGAAGCGTTTATCCGCGACCGATTGTTCACGCCGTTCGAATCGACCAAATCGGCGGGTATGGGCATCGGTGTCTTCGAGAGCAGGGAATACGTGCAGGAGCTTGGCGGGCGCATCGAGGTGAGTAGTGAGCCGGGCAACGGAACGACGTTTCGAATTTTCCTGCCGTTGCATCAACCTGAGCTTGAGCCGGATTTGCCGGATGTTAATGTAGACGAACAGCACCCTTAACCCTCCGCTTCTGCGGGACGCCTATCGGCTGGAGAATTGTCGTGAATCCTGAAAAACCGAAACTGCTGATCATCGAGGATGATCCGGGTTTGCAAAAACAGCTGCGTTGGAATTTCGATGCCTATGAAGTGCTCGTTGCCGGCGATCGTGAAACTGCGCTTGCCCATATACGGCGGCACGAGCCGGCAGTCGTGACAATGGATCTCGGACTACCGCCCGATCCGGACGGCGCTACCGAAGGCCTGGCTACCTTGCAGCAGGTGCTGGCCTTGGCGCCGGACACAAAACTGATCGTGTTGACGGGTAACCAGGATCATGAGAATGCGGTCAAGGCGATCGGCATGGGCGCTTACGATTTTCATCAAAAGCCTTTCGATCATGAAGTGCTGGCACTCGTAGTGCAGCGCGCTTTTTATTTGCATGCCTTGCAACTGAAGAACCGCCAACTGATGCAGAGTCAGGCAGATTCGCCGGTGGCCGGGTTGATCAGTCGCGACCCCGGCATGCTGAAGGTGTGCCGCAATATCGAAAAGGTCGCGCCGACCTCGGCCACCGTGATGCTGCTCGGCGAGAGCGGTACCGGCAAGGAAGTGTTGGCACGCGCTCTGCATGAATCGAGCCGGCGACGAGACAAGCGTTTCATCGCCATCAATTGTGCCGCCATTCCCGAGAATCTTCTGGAAAGCGAATTGTTCGGCTATGAGAAAGGCGCTTTTACGGGCGCTGCAAAACAAACACTGGGCAAGATCGAACTGGCAAATGGCGGTACGTTTTTTCTCGACGAAGTTGGTGATTTGCCGATGCCATTACAGGCAAAGCTGCTGCGATTCCTGCAGGAGCGCGTCATCGAGCGGGTTGGCGGACGGCAGGAGATAGCCGTTGATGTGCGCATCGTTTGCGCGACCCACCAGAATCTCAAGGAGTTGGCGGTCGCAGGCCGGTTTCGGGAGGATCTGTACTACCGGCTCAGCGAGATCGTGGTCATGATCCCGCCGTTGCGCGAGCGTGTCGGCGATGCCGCTTTACTGGCACATCACTTCAAGAACAAGTTCAGTGCCAAAGAGGGACGCGCCTCGCTGAATTTCAGTCCGGAAGCGTTGGCGCAGATCGAGGCGCATCCGTGGTCGGGTAATGTTCGCGAGATGGAAAATTGCATCAAACGCGCCGTGATCATGACGGACGGGCCGCAAATCACAGTAGAGGATTTGGGTCTGGGCGCCCTCCACATAGTCGAGGAGCCATTGAACCTGCGTCAGGTCCGCGACGAGGCGGAGCAACTGGCTCTCGTAAAGGCATTGGCTCGCTCGGATGGCAATGTTGCCAAGGCATCCGAATTGTTGGGCATCAGCCGGCCGACCCTGTACGACCTGATGGCACGGCACAATGTACGCTGAGCCAGGCGTGAAAACAGCGTGCCTGCGTTTAGGCAGCATCCTCGCCATGGGGCTTGCCAGCATTGGCCACGCCGCAGATCTCGCGCAAACGATCGCTGCTGTAAAGCCGGCTGTCGTAAGTATCGCAACGATGCAGAAACTTCGCAGCCCGTCGATACTTTTCTACGGTACCGGATTTGCCGTAACCGACGGCTTGACCATCGTCACCAATGCCCATGTGGTGTCGCCGTTGATGGATGCGGAAAAATCCGGTGAGCTGGGTATTCTGGCTGGTACAGGGCAGGCGGCAGGTTTTCGGCCCGCAGTCGTTGTTGCCATCGACAGGGAACACGATCTTGCCCTCTTGAAGATTACCGGGGAGCCCCTGAGAACGCTTGCCCTGGGTGACTCTGCAGAGGTGAAAGAAGGGCAGGGCATGGCTTTCACCGGCTTCCCCCTGGGCATGGCGCTTGGCTTTCACCATGCCACCCACCGGGCGATGGTCTCAGCAATCACCCCGGTACTGCAACCCGCATTGAACTCCCGTAAGCTCGATGCGAAATCGATTGTGCAGATACAGAAATCGGCCTACAGCATTTTCCAGCTCGATGGCACTGCCTACCCCGGCAACAGCGGCAGCCCGCTTTATGATCCTGACAGCGGCATCGTATATGGCGTGATCAACATGGTATTCATCAAAGGCTTGAAGGAAACAGCTATTTCACAGCCCAGCGGCATTACATACGCGATTCAGAGCAATCATATTCGGGCGTTACTCAAAACTCAAAAAGATTGACTGCTATCGTTGCGCAGCAAGGCGAAGCGCAACGGTTGAGCACAATAGCGGCAACACTGAACACCGCGCCTTATAAAGGCAGCTTTGGCTCCCTGCGTTCTCCTTCTTGACCCGTTCACGCTATTTCCAGGCTTTGAAGAGGGTTCTCCGCTGATCCAGTGCTGATCACAGCGAATCCCTCCCCTCCTCAAAAAAGATTTTCTCTTTCGAAATCCTGAAGTGTAAAAATTTTTCTCATTGGTTGACAAATAGATATGTAAAAGGCGAGTATCAGCGCACTTGTCGACATTGCCACTTCTTCCAGACCCGCCATAAAGACATCAGCCAATTACGAGGGTATGAACCACATGCGCAATTTAATGAAGCTTTTTGGTCGATGCACAATGCTTGCTCTTGCTACGGCGGGCGCTGCCAACGCAGAGGTAGCAACTGGCGGCAGATCGACCCAAGCGCTGCTCGCATCAGCAGTGCAGTTCGAACACGCCGAAGGAGTGCCACGCGACTATCAGAAAGCCGCAGAGCTGTATTGCGAAGCAGCCAAAAGCGGCGATGCAAATGCCCAGTTCTCATTAGGATGGATGTATACCAATGGCCGCGGCGTTGCAAAGAGCGATGCCATTGCCGGCCAGCTCTTTTCGATGGCTGCGAAACAGGGGCATGAGGCAGCAGCAGGGATGATGCAGTTCGCACCGACGTCGAAAGTGGCTGACATGCCGCGATGCCTGACGCCGGAGCCGGTGAAATCGGCGGCAATTGCGATCCTACAGACTAATAACCCTTCACCGACTGTCTATAACAACCGCGCTATTTTTCAGATGGTGGAAAAAATCGCTAAAAAGCAGAATATCGATCCACAACTGGTCATGGCCGTCATTTCCGTGGAGTCAGGCTTCAACGTCAATGCCCGCTCACCGAAAAACGCGCAAGGATTGATGCAATTGATTCCGGAAACGGCACAACGTTTCAATGTGAGGAATACGTTGGATGCAGAGGAAAATATTAAAGGCGGCGTCGCTTATTTAAAGTGGCTCCTGGCGTTTTTCAAGGGAAATGTCGAGATGGTCGCTGCCGCTTACAACTCGGGCGAACGGACCGTTGAAAAATATCGTGGCATCCCGCCTTATCCCGAAACACAGAACTATGTCCGCAAGATCGCCCGGCTTTATCAAAAAACCGATCATCCGTACCAGTCCGGTCTGGTAAAAGCATCCGCCTTTTTAATTGACCGCAAACCTGCGGTTCAATAATTTCTGAACCCAGTTTCTACCGAGCAAGGATGCAACAGCGGGGCCATGGTAATTTGCTTCATGTTTGCGGGCTAGCTCACTGATGAATTTGTAACAAAAAGTTATTGTCGATTTTTCTGTAGAAATTCTGTCGAGTTTCTTTACATACAACAAAAAAATACTATTTGAGACATATAAAAACCTTTTAAAATCATGTGGTTAAATTATTTTTCACTCCTGGCACAGGAAATGCTTATAGGTGTGTATCCCAACCGGGTATTCTTACCAAGTTAATCAGGAGTTAATATGAAAATCAGCACCATTCGTTCAGCAGTTGCAGCAGTTGTCCTGACCCTCGGCGCAGCCGGCGCAGCCAATGCGTTCGTTATCACCGCAGGTAGCTACAAGTTCACAATCGACAACTACGATTCAGGCACAACGGGCTACGGCAATACCGAAGGTCTGAAGTGCTCGACCGCTGAAGCCTGCGACAGCGTCGCTGCAGCACCCGCACCAGGCAGCTTTGGTTCGGTCAACACATCCGCTGACACAATGGGCATTTTCTCGGTTGCCCGCATCACCAACTCCACCACTGGCGCTACCTTGTTCCAGGCAGGCGGCGTTGACGGTTTCCTGACAGGCATCTTTGGTAACCTGATCGACACCAACGTTTCGGTTGTTCGCGATATCACCCGCGCTGGTTCGCCACTGACCACGATCGCCAATGCTGTTGGCGGCACGTTCACATTGTTCCAGAATGCAACTGATTACAACCCAGCGCTGAATCCTAATGTCGTTGCTGGTGTTAAAGATCTGAACGCTAACCTGTATCCAGGCATCAGCGGTAGCACGCCGTACCTGACAGGCGTGTTCGTTCCAGGCGCGGTCGAAGGCGACACTACCACGACATACCAGTCGATTTTCGCCAACACCGGTTTCGCCGGCTACGGCAATGGCTTCGTCGACCTGACAGGCGGTTCGGCATTCGAAATGTTCAACACATCGTCGCTGACTGATGCAAACGGCGTGAAACGTGACTTGTTCCTGACTACGACATTTGACGATGTTGACGGCGCGGCTGCAAAAAATGGCTTTACCGTGATATCAGCTGGTCAAGTCAAGGGCGCTGCAGAAGTGCCAGAGCCAGGTTCATTGGCACTGTTGGCAATGGGTGGTCTGGTTGCCGGTTTTGCTGCACGTCGTCGTAAGGCTGCTGCCAAGTAATGTAGTTTTTGGGGTCGATGGTGTGACGGCAGCAAGCCAGACCATCGGTCCAACTCATTACGGTAGTGCCAAAAAAAAACCGCTTGGGGTGACCCTGGCGGTTTTTTGTTTTTGGTGACATATGAAAAATCTACAGATTAAAAATGCTTGGTTGCTGGCCAAGCTATTCCACCCAGTACGAAAACTTGCGTTCGTAATCAATCGACTGACCATAAGGAAATTTCGGATAGTCGAAACATTCCACATCCAGCGGCAGTGTGTGACTGCCTTGCATGTTCAAAATGCATTCCTTCAAAGCGGCTGCAGTCTGAAGGCAGTCTGCACTTGCATCTTGTGCCCGCTGCACTTTCCATGAAACTCGACCATCCTTGATTGCAATACGAAAAGCGCCACTGAGTTGGCGTGCAATATCGGGCTGCAGATACAGTGCGCTTTTGAATAAATCGACATGCCAGCTGTCCGGCAACACGTCTTTGGCGCGGCCGTGCAGGGCAATGACGGGTAACGAAGGTGGCGCGCACTTCAACGCGTGCTTCGCGATACATGTCAGCAGTGTGTGATGATCGATCAGACTTGCCCGGTCACCGGTGCGATACCGCATCAGCGGAACCGGTGCCTGAAGATCGAGCACGGTGATGACCAGGTCGCCGATGCCATCCGCATCCGGAGAAATGATTTCCGCGAACGTTCTCAACGGATTAAATCCTAGAAAAGTCGGGAGTGGCCCATTCCCGGCGCTTGCGCCGCACACGTCAGCCAGCAATGCAGCCGACTGGCTGCATGCCCGCCGCAGGGCAATTGTTTCGCGTGTTTCATTGAAAAGATTCAAGCCCAGCTCACCGACACCCATGGAACTACCGATCATGCCACCGGCATCGTCGTCGAGATTGATGCCAAGTCGGGTTGCAAGGTAGGCGCGAAATGATTCCGAAAACGTTTCTTCACCGATCACCACATTCATCCGGTATCGTCCCCAGTCCAATCCTTTGGCCTGGGAATAGTCGCAGAGCCGTTTCAGAAAAAGTGGGTCACCGCACAGGATGATTTGATCAAATAGCGCTCCAGCCTGTTCGACGATTGCGCAAGCCATGTCTTCTCGCACGCTGACATTGGCAACGCAGACGGCATTGGATTGGAAGGTAACGCCCATGGGCAGGCAATTGATCAGCAATGTGCGATAGCGGTCTGTATTGAACGCCATGTCGAGGCCGAGGTCGATCATTGCCGGCGTGGAAGTCATTTGGGCGCGCGTGCTCAGACCGAGCGCATAGCCGTTTGCTCCATGGCCGGAGCTTGTCAGAATTGAGGCAATTCGCTCGGGCCGAATATCTTTTGCAATCAAATCGCTAATGTTAAAGCGACGAAACGTGTTGGCTTTTTCCAGCAACGGACAATGTGTGATGAAATCGGCAACTGTCCGAATTCGGGAGGGGTCGACACCCGCTTCCTCCAATAAGGTGCGGTATGCGCCAGACTGGCCGGCGGCGCGTTGAAAACAACGCAACGCTTTTTTGCCGCCAAGCTTGAGCAAGCTCGCCGGGGAAGTTCGAGCAAGTTGTGCGCGGATCAAACGGCGCGAGAGTCTCGCAAAAATTTGTTTCATCGAGCCTTGCAAGAAGTCATTGCGTTCAACGTTTGCCGACGTGCAACATTAGCCACATCTGCACCCGAAGCCAGATGGGAATGGGTTCGTCGTTGAACCAGGCAGCCAACAATCGGTTTTCTTTTCTCAAGGTCTCGTTAAGCTGCTCCAGATCGACGATGAATGGTGTCACCGGCCCATAGTAATCGGTTGTCGGTCCGATCGGCACGAAAGTGAAGCCCATTTTTCGTAACGAAAAAGCGAGTGAGCGCTCCATTGCCGCATACCAGTAGCGCACACCGTTGGCTTTGCTATGCCGATACATTTCCCGGTACAGGCCCAGCAACAGGCGTGGGCTATCCCCTTTTCCACGCTTGCTGGCGCTCTTGGTGGGCTGTACTACCACCGCGCCGTCCTGCTTTTCCATGAATTCCCTGGAGACACCATGCATGGAGTCTCCACGGCGGCGGCGATACGATTTACGCACGACCAGGCGTGAAATTTCACAAGCTTGCTCCCTTGGCGGGAATGCGAAGGTATCGAATACCTGGCAATGCTCTTCAAAGGGAAATATCTGGGCCGGGGGTGGTTGCACCAGGCGTACCGATCCGACAATCAGGTTCTCCATGTTGTATCCAGCGAAATGGGTCGAACAGTCGTCGTACGAATCGGTTTCCAGGCCGCTGCTGAAGTCTTCGGCCGGCAGAAAGCCACGTTCCAGGCAGTAGATTTCGTACCGGAGGCCGAAGATCCCCTTGACCATGTCCGAATTCCGGGCGCTAGCGGGGGCTCTCTTGAAATAGAAATAAGGCGTCAGCAAATCCTGCTTCGCAACGGATTTTTGCGAACTGGCTTGCGTGTCCAGCATGCGTGGATCTGATGTGGCCGCCTCTGTCATGTTTCCCGCCTTATAGTGTTTTTAACAGAGCCTTTGCGTCGTCCAGTTCCGGAGATTTTTTGCCAGAACCAACAACTTTCTCCAGCTCCTTGCGTGCTCCTGCCTTATTGCCAGTCTTAATCAGACCGCGGGCCAGGTGGAGATAAATCTGTGTCGCTACGGGAGTTGATTCCGCATCTTTCGGCAACCCCGATACCGCTTTTTGCAGCATGGTGACGCCGCGCTCCGCATTGCCTTGCTCTACCAGGATCCAACCCAATGTATCTAAGATTGCTGGATTTTCAGGTGCGAACTGCAATGCTTTTTCGGCAGTTGCCAACGCGCGTCCATCCTTTTCCTGCTGATAAGCATACGCCAGGTTATTTAATACCAGCGCATTGGTTGGCACGGTTTGCAACACTCGTTCAAATATCGCAATAGCGGGCTTTGTTGATTTGTTCTGCAGCAATATCTCGCCTTGATACACTTGGGTCGACAAATCCTCCGGGTGGTCTTGAATCCATTTTGCCAACTTTGTATCGGCTTCTTTTGTCCGGCCGGCATTGATGAGTGCCTGATGCAGCTTGATATTCACACCAGGACTTTTCGACAAGGTCAATACGCGTTCGTAAGCTGCTGCTGCCGGTGCGTATTTCTTTTGCGAGGCTAGCAGATCGCCTTCAAGCACAAAGCTGACGGCCTCGGTCGGGCGCTGCTTTTGTATCTGTTTTGCAATAGCCAGGGCACCGTCGATATTGTTCTGACGCCCTTCCAGCGTGGCCAGCGCCAATTGCGCATCCAGATAATCGGCTTTTAGCGAGATCGCTTTTTTCAGTGACTGAATTGCCGCTGTTGCATCCCGTGCTGACAGCTGAACCGAAGCGATACGGAAATGAGCCAGCGCCGAGTTTGGTACTGCCGCGATTACTTTGTTATAAGTGGCAAGCGCGCCGGCTCTGTCGTCGTTGGCAAACTGCGCCTGCCCGAGCAAATCCAGCGTGTCGGGATTTGATGGATTGGCTGCTTGCAATTTTTGGGCCAGCGCCAAGGCTTTCGCCTTCTCCCCGACTCTTACATAGTGATTGCCAAGTTGCACATTAACCGCCACGTCGCTCGGCTTCTCGGCGCTGGCTTTTTCGAGCCAGGTCGTGGCTTCATCAGCTTTGCCCAGAATGGTGGCCAGAGATGCGAGCGCCATCATGGCGCCGACATTCTTCTTGTCCACGTCAAGCACGGCCATGAAGCGTTTTTTCGCCTCGTCAGGCTTTCTGTCCTGCATGTCGAGCTGCGCCATATTTTGCACGGCTGGCAGGAAGGTTGGCTGTAACGCAATGGCTTTGGAAAAACTTGTACGCGCGTTGCTCAAATCCTTGAGCCCCATGTAGGCACCGCCCTTGAGATTCTGGATCAGCGGGCTATCAGGCTGCTCCTTCTCCAGAGTCTTCAAGAGCGCCAGCGCTTCGGTGAACTGATTCAGGCGTAGCCGGGTCATGACCAGCAATATCGATGCATTCGACGATTTTTCGTCAGTCTTGGCATTCAGACTTGCCGCCAGTTCCAGTTCCGATATGGCTTTTGTATTGTCGCCTTGGCCGAGTTTGCTCATTGCCAAAGCAGTATGTGCCATGGCAGTGCCTGGCGCGGCCTTGCTTGCAGCTTCGAAATACTCGGAAGCCTTGACATAATCCTGCGCCCGTAGGGCTGTTTCGCCAGCCAGCATCATCATTTGCGGATCCGTCTTGGCGCCAGCCGCAGGCGCCAGAGCATTGGCTGCCTGATCGCCTTGCCCGGTTTTAGCCAAAACCGAAGCCAGCAACCTGCGCGCATAGACACTGTTCGGATTTGCTTCCAGGTACCGTTTCAGATGTTGCTCGGCTTGCTCATTGGCGCCCGTTTCAGCTTGCACAGCGGCAGTGAGCAATATCGTCGGCATGTGGTTCGGCGCTTTGCTGAGCACCTGCTGTAGCGCCTCCAGGGCGGCAGCGTTTTTCTTCTGACTGAAATCCAGCAATGCCTGGGTGTACTGAATCATCAGGCTCGCAGGCGCGAGCTTGCGCGCGGCATCGAGGTCTTGCGCCGCCGCGTCGAATTTTTTATCCGATATGTGAATCGTTGCTTTGGAGACCAGAGCGCCAACGAGGTCAGGGCGAATTTTCAGAGCCTGGTCGAATACTGCCAGCCCTTCCGCATTCTTGCCTGCGGTGCGCAATAAGTCGCCTTTTGCGAGTAAGGCATCAACGTTGGCAGGGTTGGCAGCAACAGCTTGGTCGACAAACCGGGTGGCGCCCGCAATGTCGTTCGTCAATTTTGCATGCTGCGCCAGACCGATCAATGCTTCAACGGATTTCGGGTCGGATTTCAGCGCAAGATCAAAGGCACTTTTTGCCTCGGCCTGGTTGCCCATTCCTAGCAGTGTCGTACCCCTGCTGGTCAGCAGGGCAACTGACGGCTGGCCCGATGCCGGTAATGGCATTGCCTCCAGCGCCTGCTGAAATTTCCCTTCCTGATTAAAGGCCTGTCCCAGCGCCGGTGCTACCTTGTCACGATTCATGCCCAGACCAAGCGCTTTTTCCAGTTCCTTCTGGGCCGACAACGAGTCCCCTGTTTGTAAGTAGATCATGCCAAGGGCATAGCGCGCTTCGGCATCGTTCGGATTTTTCTGTAAAGCATTCTTGAGCTGGATGATTGCCGCTTTTACATCGCCTTTTTGCTGGTACTGGCGCGCATCCTCGGTCAGGCTTTGCGACGTTTCGTTTTTGCCGCAGGCGGACAGACCCACAACAGCGGCAGATAACAGCATCGCGGCAGCAACCCGCCGCGTATTTGAATGAGTCATTTCTATTCCTGATGGTTAGCTGCGTCCAGGCATCGATCACGTGTTGTTCGATACAAGTTGTGTGCAGCAGCGGTTTTTTACGAAAGTCCACATCATACGTTGCACCAAAGGTGCTTTCGACATGGCGCGGTCATTTGCTTGCAACGAAACGTAACCTTTTATCAACTGCCTGGCGCAGTATTGGTAACACTGCGCTCAGGCTATGTTTGAAGCGTTGAGCTTTACGAGGAAGGTTACACCAAGACAGTGAAAACTTGCCAAAGTGAATATATTCAACAATATCAAAAGTTGTAAAAAAGTCAGTTTTATTTTGGCATTTATAGTTGAAATTATAAAATTTCAGATAAGCTTACCTTTCGGTATGTATTGCTGAGGGGATTGAGATTAATGAAGTCCGTGGTCACGGTTCAAGTGTGGGCCGGAAGTCATAAGCGGTGACTGAATTCGTTGGTTATGTTGCTAAAGACGCATAATGATGCAGAAAAGAAAGCATACACTTCATGCGTCTTGTGATTTTGCTGCCACCACAGCGCGACGAAGGCCAGGTTCTTGGGCACTGCATTGAATGCATGAAAAAGATCGCCGTCTTGCCTGTTTTTAAATTAAATTTAATGTTGATGTCTGGGAGAAACAAATGAATGAAAAACTGGTGCCACTCGTTGTGGTTTTGTGTACTGCATTAGCGGGATGCGGTGGCGGTGGCGGTGGCGGTGGCGGAAGTACGCAACCACCCGCGCCCGCGTCACAACCACCGGCCGCTACCCAAGGACCAACTCCATCATCGGCAAGCGCTCCGGCTTCATCGCCCACACCGACCTCGCCAATGGTGCCTATTGAAGCTGCGATTTCCAAGCTTTATACAACCAACGAAACCTATCGGCTGACGGCGGATGCAGGTACGTCCAGTCAAGTGTCGTACACGCGCCAGTTCGTGGTGCTGCCAAATACGACTTTCGAAAATCAAGCCGTACAAAGCGTGGAAATTACCAATACGAGTCAGCCCGTCTCCAGCGCTCCGGTGACACTCAAGCAAACAGATTATTTTACGACCTCACCCTATGTTCTGGTGGGACGCAAGTTTTCCGAAGATACAGGCGCTGCACGCACAGTCACGCAGAGCCGCCGGCTGTTGCCCGTGACTGGCAGGCCTGGTGATTCCGATTTCTTCTATGATTCGGTGACGTATAGTCAGGATGGGCAGGTTGTCTACAATTCGAAGCAGACTTGGGATATCACGGCCGACCAGGAAAGTCCGTTGGATACGGCAACGTTTTGCATCCTTCCTACGGTGACTTTTTTTGGTATCCCTGGCGGGCGTACCGGAAATTCCGATTGTTATAAAATCAACACGACTGGCACTGTGAGCGCCGTTAAATTTATCTCTAGTCGGTAACTCAATCGAGTATTCAAGAAACTCCGGGAGCGCAGGACTGGCTTGAGCATGCAATAGGAAAAGAACGTTTATTTTCCCGTTTCATGCAGGCTGCTCCGGCGATTTCCCGGCTACCCGGGGCCGGTCAACGATCGCGGTCGATCGCAAAGACGCACAGGTCCAGCAATGATTCCTTGAAACGGTTATTCGGCACCGGATGCAATGCTTCACGGGCTTTGGAGGTGGCTGCCAGGGCTTGTTGCCTGGTGTAATCCAAAGCACCGGATGTCGTAATCAGCCCAAGTATTTCAGCAAAATGCTGCTCATCACCGGTTTCAATGCAACGCCTTACCAGGCTACGCTGCTCCGCAGTCCCGTTTTCCATCAAATAAATGAGTGGCAGCGTGGGCTTTCCTTCGCGCAAATCGTCGCCAATATTCTTCCCGGTCGCTGCAGAGTTGCCAGAGTAGTCCAGCACATCGTCGATCAACTGGAATGCCGTGCCGACGGAACGACCATACTCGGCTGCGGCCATTGTGCAGCGGGCGTCGGCACCGGCAATAAGCGCCCCGATTTCAGCAGCCGCTTCAAATAGCTTCGCGGTTTTCGAGCGGATCACTTGCATGTAACGTGCTTCGGTCACATCCGGGTCGTGCATGTTCAGCAGTTGTAGCACTTCGCCTTCGGCAATCACATTCGTGGCATCGGCCAGAATGCGCATGACGCGCATGTCGTCGATGGCGACCATCATCTGAAAAGCGCGCGAGTAAACAAAATCGCCTACCAGTACCGACGCGGCATTGCCAAACAGAGCATTGGCTGTTTCGCGGCCGCGGCGTAGCGAGGATTCGTCGACGACATCGTCGTGCAGCAGTGTAGCGGTGTGAATGAATTCGATCACCGCAGCCAGTTGATGATGATGGGAATTGCCAATCCCCCAAGCATTCGCCATCAGCAGTACCAACACCGGTCGGATACGCTTGCCGCCGGCGCTGATGATGTAATCGGCGATCTGATTGACAAGTGGAACATCGGACTGGAGTTCATGACGAATCACCGCGTCGACAGCGCGCATGTCGTCTGCAATTGTCAGGGCAATGCTATTTTGGGTAAGAGGCATGAGTGCAGCAGACAGAAAGAAGCCTCCAAACGTCGCGGAGTGGCTACATTATACGATGAGTGGTGGTATCGCTGCGACAGAACCGCCGTGGGGAGATAATGCACAACGGCACCGACGGGCGACATGTTCGCATTCGGATTTTGACGATCAGGCTAAGTGCATGTATAATTTACGGTTTTCCCGAAATGACATGTATTTTGCCGCTGGTGCATGATCAGGCGCTATGTCGATTCCCGAAAGAAAAGTCCTTTAATTCATTCGATGAGGTTTCACATGTACGCGGTCATAAAAACCGGTGGCAAGCAGTATAAAGTTGTCGCTGGCGAAAAATTCAAAGTAGAACAGATACCGGCAGACATTGGTTCCGAAATCACCCTTGATCAAGTCCTCGCAGTCGGGGCAGGCGATACCATCAGGTTTGGTGCGCCCATGGTCGAAGGTGCAACGGTTCTGGCTACGGTAGTGGCGCATGGTCGTCATGACAAGGTAAAGATTTTCAAAATGCGTCGGCGCAAGCACTATCAAAAGCACCAGGGCCATCGCCAGAATTTTACCGAGTTGCAAATCGTTTCGATCAACGGCTGATCGCTGACGCTCGTAGTCAATCGGGTAATAACCCAAGGCAGTAACCAGATATTCAGGAGTCTGAAATGGCACACAAAAAAGGCGGCGGCACGACGCGAAACGGACGTGATTCAGAGTCAAAGCGGTTGGGCGTGAAAGTTTACGGCGGCCAGGCAATCAATGCCGGTGGCATCATCATTCGTCAACGCGGTACGAAAACTCATCCGGGCGAGAATGTCGGCATGGGCAAGGACCACACATTGTTCGCGTTGATCGGTGGCAAAGTCAAGTTTTTGATCAAGGGTGCGACCCAGCGCCAATTCGTCACTGTAGTGCCGAATGCCTTGGCCGCGCCGGCAGCAGAAGCTTCTGCCTGACCGAGAGCAGTTTTCGGTTTTGGGTTGGTACACAAGCAAGCAAAGTAAGGCGCAAGCCTTCGAATAAAAGGCTCCGCCCTGGTGGAGCCTTTTTCTATTTCAGGCAGCAGACATGAAGTTCATTGACGAAGCAAAGATCGAAGTCATCGCCGGCAACGGCGGCAACGGTGTCGCCTCTTTTTGCCGCGAAAAGTTCAGGCCCTTCGGTGGACCGGACGGCGGCGATGGCGGCAAGGGCGGCAGCATATGGGCCGTTGCCGATCGTAACATCAACACTCTGGTGGATTTCCGGTTTTCGAAACTCCACAAGGCGCGCAATGGCGAAAACGGTCGGGGTGCTGACTGTTACGGTAAGGGTGCCGACGACATCCTGATGCGCATGCCGGTCGGCACCCTGATCGTGGATCAGAACGACGGTGAACTAGTAGCCGACCTGACCGAACATGGCCAGACGGCGCTGCTGGCAAAAGGTGGGGAGGGTGGGTGGGGTAACATTCACTTCAAAAGCTCGACCAACCGCGCACCACGGCAAAAAGGCGATGGCAAGGAAGGCGAACGCCGCGAATTGAAACTGGAGCTCAAGGTATTGGCCGATGTCGGATTGCTCGGCATGCCCAACGCTGGTAAATCGACCTTCATTTCCGCAGTCTCGAATGCCCGCCCGAAAATTGCCGATTACCCGTTCACGACGTTGCACCCGAATCTGGGCGTGGTGCGCGTAAGCCACGAAAAAAGCTTTGTCATCGCCGATATTCCGGGCTTGATCGAAGGCGCAGCCGATGGTGCCGGGCTGGGTGTGCAATTCCTGCGACATTTGCAACGGACCGGATTGTTGCTGCATATCGTCGATCTCGCACCGTTCGACAGCAGCATCGATCCGGTCAAGGAAGCCAAGGCGATCGTCAAGGAGTTGAAGAAATATGACGAGTCTTTGTTTGAGAAGCCGCGCTGGCTAGTACTGAACAAACTCGACATGGTGCCTGAGCAGGAGCGTGCCAAGCGTGTCAAGGATTTCGTGAAACGCTTTGGTTGGAAGGGCCAAGTCTTTGAAATTTCGGCACTGACCCACGACGGCTGCCAGGATCTGGTGATCGAGATCTATAATTATCTAGCCGAGCAACGGGCCTCGCAGTACCGCTCCGAGGAAACCCAGATGGTTGAAGAGGCACGCAGCATCGTCTCCATCGACCCGGACGATCCACGGTTCAAGGTCATGGATATGGAGTCGGAGCCGGGGTCGGATACTGATCTGCCACCATGCAAGATGTAATTCGACACGCCAAGCGCCTGATCGTCAAGGTCGGGTCTTCGCTGGTCACCAACGACGGCAGTGGGCTGGATCATGCGGCAATCGCCAATTGGGCGGCGCAAATCGCTCAGTTACGGCTGCTTGGCAAGGAAATCGTTCTGGTCAGTTCGGGAGCGATTGCCGAAGGCATGCAACGGCTCGGCTTCGAACGCCGGCCGACGGCAATCCATGCCTTGCAAGCTTGTGCAGCAGTGGGGCAGATGGGGCTGGCACAGATTTATGAAACCAGTTTTTCCATTCACGGGTTACGTACCGCGCAGGTATTGCTAACGCATGCCGACCTGGCCGATCGCGAACGATACCTTAATGCCCGGTCGACGCTATTTACGCTTTTGCGTTTCGGTGTGGTGCCGATCATCAATGAAAACGATACGGTCGTCACCGACGAAATCAAGTTCGGCGATAACGATACGCTTGGTGCTCTGGTGGCAAATCTGATCGAAGCAGACGCGTTGATCATCCTCACCGATCAAAAGGGCTTGTATTCCGCCGATCCGCGGCATAACCCGGATGCTCGTTTTGTGAATGAGGGCCGCGCCGGAGATCCGGCCCTGGAAGCCATGGCCGGCGGTGCCGGCAGCGCCATCGGACGCGGCGGCATGCTGACAAAGATTCTGGCTGCCAAGCGGGCTGCCACATCCGGCGCGCACACAATCATCGCCTGCGGCCGCGAAGATGCGGTGTTGACGCGCCTGGCCGCGGGTGAGCCAATCGGCACCCGCCTGAGTGCACAAACTGCGCAATTAACGGCACGCAAGCAATGGATGGCCGACCATTTGCAAACGGCAGGACGGGTAGTACTCGACCCCGGCGCCGTGCAAAAGGTGATGGCGGAAGGCAAGTCGCTGCTGCCGATCGGCGTGGTGGACGTGCAGGGTGAATTCGGTCGAGGCGCAGTCATTACCTGTATCGCCCAGAATGGCTCGGCAATTGCGCGTGGTATCAGCAACTACACCAGTTCCGAAGCGCGACGCATCATGCGCCGGCCATCGTCGGATATCTTGTCGATTCTTGGCTTCGTGGAAGAGCCGGAATTGATTCACAGAGACAATCTGGTTCTGCTTTAACCGCGCGAGATTCAATCCAAACTGCGCTCAACCGCGCACGCACCACGTAAAAAACAATCAATTCTTGCGCGCTGGCGATTGCACCTACATCCGCTCGCGGCTCGGCTCGGCTACTTTCGTCGATGCCAGCACTACCGTTGCCTTGTTTCTGCCAAATCTGAATAGTTGTTGGGCCAGCGTTTTTACGGCGATCCCTTTTCTGATCCATGTGGGACGGTCGCTGTTTTGGCGCTGGCGTGCTTCGTAGGCGCGATAAAACAGGGCCGGCAGACTCATGCTCGCCAACACCACCACCGTATAAATAAATTCGGCGACGAGGCCAAAACGCGGGCCGATTCGCCAACTGATCGGTGCAAGCAGGCAGACGATCACTACATGGTAAGTAAAAACCTGCAATGAATATTTACCGAGAAAACGTAACCAGGGTAATCCTCTGGTGACCGGCACGTATTTAATCAGATAGCAAAAAATGACGATTTGGCTAATCGTATTGATTACCCGCAGAAGGCGCAAATCCGAATTTTCGACATAAAATTCCAGGCCTGCAGGCGCTGGGAAAATTTCATGTCTGAAGAGAAAAAATCCGATGGCAATAGCGACCGCTACATAAAAATAGATCGAACGTCGAAAAAAAACCGTTTGATTTCGCACCCGATGCAGAAATCCGGCATACAAGCCGGCGACCCACAACAACTGCCAGCCAAACAGATTGAATTGGCCGGCAGAAGCGCCGATGCCGGTAATTGTCGTCAGCCACTTAAGCGGGTCGAAGGATTGTCCGATTATCCAGATGGTTATGCTTAATCCGAGCACAAGCGCATCCCGGCCGCGGTGCAGTGCCATCAGCATCAACGGGCTTAAAAGCGACATAACCAGATATAACGGCAAAATATGCATGAACGGCGGTTGATGTACAAGGATTGCGCCATAGGCCAACGCAACTAGGGCGTTTTCATTGGCCGGATACAGATAATTCAGGTAATCCCGGTAGACTGTGCTGAGCAATGTCGGCAGCAGCAAAAGGATGAACAGCCCGATGTGGTAGCGATAAATCTTTGCGGCGCGGGTGCGTGATTGCGCTGCCAGCGTACCAAGGGTCGGTGCCTTGGCCGGCGAGGTGAATGCATACATGTAACCCGACAGAAGTGTGAAGCCGGTGGCTGCTGTAATGAATCCAAATGGCTCAAATGTCAGCCCGCTCAACGTTACACCCAAGTGATTGATTGTCATGATCACCAAAAAAACTCCCCGTAGGGTATCCAGGCGCAAGTCGCGAACGGGTTTGACAAAAACACTAGGAGCAGGTTGCTGATCTTTTAATGGCAATTTTGACTCTCAAGAAGTTGATTGGAAACAATCGTCCTGTAAATTGGTGTTTGCTGGATATTGTTTTGATGATCAAGGTTTTGATCGAACAGTTGCAGAGATAGCAAGTGGCTGCGCCATCAAATCAGCAGCGCGTTGAGCAACGTCGGCGGATTGAATAATTGCTGATTTACCGACTTAATTCACCGGTGAGGGTCGCCTGTCGCTGCAGGCGGTCGAGCATATCGCCCGCTTTGCCGGCTACGGTGGTGTTATTGCAGAAATAATCCTGTGCCAGCGAAGCTTGTTGCCGATTCATTCCTAGTCCCCGAATCGGTGACCACCGCCCGTTGCGTGCCGCCGACCAACTGCCATCGCTGCGCCCCGAGGCATAGATTTTGCGCTCGTAAGTCTGGCAGCGAATGCCTTCGTAACTGATGTTTCGCGCACCCGACGGGCTTACGCCAACCAGCGTGTAGCGCACTACGCCGTCCTGGCCTAGCGTCAAAGACTTCGCGTCGACGGCGAACCGGTGCGTCGATGCAGCGCTGTCGGCAAACGGTAGCAGATCAACATCGCTCGGTATGGCAGGAAGTTGAATTGGCGCTTCCTGCCAGGCTTGGGTGGTTCCATCCGCCGTATCGCTCATAAATTCATTGGCTCTGGATTGCGCTTGTGTCATGCCCGGCGCGAAGCCGACTAAACCTGCCAACAATAGCGTCGCCGGCAGTCGTGTTGCTTGCAGTAAGGTCGCTCGCAGGTTCGTGCGCCTCTGGAAGCGTGCGCCGTGTTGTTTCGATAGAATTGCCACGCTCTATTCCTTAGTTGGTTCGGATGCCAGGCCAAGGCCGGCGTCAGTGTCGGGCGGCACCAAGTCGTCGAGTCCACGTGGCGCATGCGGCTGGCGCAAATAACGGGCGATTGGTCGAGGGGCGCCGGCAATCGTCGGGCGAGTCAGGAATCGTGACAATTCCTGCAATGCGCGTAAATACACGTCACGCTTGAATTCGATCACCACGTCCAGCGGTACCCAGTAATCATGCCAACGCCAGGCATCGAATTCGGGATGCTCGGTCAGGCGCAGGTTGACATCGCAATCCCGTCCAACCATGCGCAGCAGGAACCAGATCTGTTTTTGCCCGCGATAGTGGCCGCGGATTTCCCGTCTGATGAAGCGATCCGGTACTTCGTAACGAAGCCAGTCTCGGGTACGGCCGACGACGCGCACGTGTTCGGCCCGCAAGCCAACCTCTTCTTCGAGTTCGCGAAACATCGCCTGCTCGGGCGTTTCACCGAACTTGATCCCCCCTTGCGGGAACTGCCACGAATGCTCTCGCACTCGCTTGCCCCACCACACTTCATTCTGCGTATTAAGCAGAATGATGCCGACGTTCGGGCGAAAGCCTTCCCGATCCAGCATGTTGTACCCCAAACTTTCTGCGGCTAATGCACCCCGGGGCTGTGTGCGATGGTCGAGACCCGGGGGTCCGACGGGGCACAATCGCATGGCACGCGCAGTGACGAATGAATCAAATGTGCGAAGTAAGGGTGCATCGGCCAGCTAATCCTTTAAAATTGGCTTGATTATAACTCTCTCTTTTTAAAAGAAGATCACGCATGCGCGCCTCACGTTTTTTTATTGCAACCCTGAAGGAAGCACCTTCCGATGCTGAAATTGTCAGCCATAAACTGATGATGCGGGCCGGGATGATCAAGCGCCTGGGCTCGGGTATCTATACATACATGCCCATGGGGTTACGTGTGATTCGCAAGGTCGAAGCCATCGTGCGCGAGGAAATGAACCGCGCCGGTGCGATCGAATTACTGATGCCGGTCGTGCAGCCGGCAGAGTTCTGGCAGGAGACCGGGCGCTGGCAGAAATACGGCGCCGAGCTGATGCGGGTAAAGGACCGGCACGGACGTGATTTCATCATCCAGCCGACCTCCGAAGAAGTGGTTACCGACATCGCTCGTACAGAGCTGCGTTCCTATCGTCAGTTGCCAGTCAATTTCTACCATGTTCAAACAAAATTTCGTGACGAGCGCCGCCCGCGATTTGGGCTGATGCGCGGGCGCGAGTTCACCATGAAGGACGCCTATTCATTCGATCGCGATGCCGCTGGCCTTCAGCACTCCTACCAATTGATGTACGACGCCTACGTGCGCATCTTCAATCGCTTCGGTTTGCAATTCCGTGCCGTGGCAGCAGACAACGGTGCCATCGGCGGCTCCGGTTCGCATGAATTCCATGTGATCGCCGACACCGGTGAGGATGCCATCGTGTATTGTCCGGATTCGGCTTATGCCGCCAATATGGAAGCGGCCGAAGCCGTCGCGCCGTCATCGGCGGCGCCCACGCCTGCCTTGCCCCTGACGAAATTGCCGACCCCGGGAAAATCGACTTGTGCCGATGTCGCCGCAATGCTCGGGGTGCCGCTATCGCAGACGGTGAAATCCTTGGTGCTGGCGGTCGACGCAGAGTCTGCCGAGCCTGCCGATGCGGGCGAGGCTGGCAAGGTCTCCGGTGAAGCTGGCAAATCGGTCTGGCTGCTGCTGCTACGGGGTGACCATGATTTGAATGAAATCAAGGCGGCAAAGGTGCCGGGGTTAGCCAATCACCGTTTTGCCACGGAAGCGGAAATCGTCGAATATTTTGGTATCAAACCCGGTTTTCTGGGGCCGATCAGCACCTTGAAGCCAGTCAATATAGTGGCCGATCGCGGCGTGCTGGCCATGAGCGACTTCGTGTGCGGTGCAAACGAGATCGATGCGCATTACACAGGGGTGAACTGGGGGCGCGATCTGCCACTGCCGATGGTGCACGACCTGCGCAATGTCGTGGCCGGCGATCCCTCGCCGGATGGCAAGGGTGTGCTGGCAATCCAGCGCGGGATCGAAGTCGGCCATGTATTTCAGCTCGGCACGCGCTATTCCAAGGACATGAAAGCTACTTTTCTGGACGAAAACGGCAAGCCGCAACTGTTGCAGATGGGGTGTTACGGCATCGGCGTCACACGCATCCTGGGTGCGGCGATCGAACAGAATTTTGATGCGAAAGGCATCATCTGGCCTGCATCCATCGCGCCCTTTGCCGTTGTGCTGTGTCCGATGAGCTACGACCGCAGCGAACAGGTTAAAACCGAAGCCGACCGCTTGTATGCCGCATTGCAGGCAGCCGGTATTGATGTCATCCTCGACGACCGTGGCGAACGGCCCGGTGCCATGTTCGCCGACTGGGAGTTGATCGGTGTCCCACACCGCATCGTCATTGGCGAGCGTGGCATCAAGGAAGGTAATCTTGAATATCAGGGGCGTCGGGACGCCGTCGCAACGCCGGTCGCGATTACCGAAATGGTCAGTTTTTTGCAGACCCGTCTGGCGGCATGAAACGGTTGTACGGTAGCTTGAAACATTTTTTGCCAGGGATATTCTGCGCAGCGCTGCTCTCGGGCGCTTCCGGTGCCGCCCTGGCGGGTAACCAGAAAGAGGAGGCCCTGGCGGATTCGGTGCGCGTCGCTCTGGCCCGGTCGATTGTCGACGCGACGCCCCCGGTGCAGCGGAACCTTGATATCGAGGAGCGCATAAAGTACTTGTACTGGCTCGGTGAAATGTCGCATCGCCTGAAAAAAAAGATGCCCGACATGCAGGTGCGCCTGGAGTTCCTGAAGACCACATGGTACGAGTCACGGCGTGCGGGGCTCGATCCGGGCATGGTGCTGGGGTTGATCCAGGTCGAATCGGCGTTTCGCAAGTACGCCATGTCGCCAGTGGGCGCGCGTGGCTTCATGCAAGTCATGCCCTTCTGGACACGAGTGATTGGCGATGGCGAGCCGGCCAAGCTGTTTCACATGCAATCGAACCTGCGTTATGGCTGCTCGATCCTGCGCATGTACATCGATATCGAGCGCGGCGATCTGTATCTGGCACTTGGGCGCTACAACGGCAGCCGCGGCCGCCCGGATTATCCGAATGCCGTGTTGAGTGCCTGGAAAAACTGGGAATACGGTAGTTGAGTTGCAGCTAAGTTGCAGTTGAGCCGAAGCTAGGCCACCGCCTGCCGGCGTCCGATCACCTGCTCGAACAAGCAGATCTGGCCTTGTGTGGTGTCGTCCCAACTGAAATGTTCAGCATAGCGGCGCGTCGCTTCATGTGAAGGGTAGGCGTTTTGCAGGCAGCGCACGGCTTGCGCCAACCCTTGCGGTGTGCGGGAAGGCATCAACACACCTGCCTCGGCGCAGGCGACGACTTCCGGCGTACCCCAGACATTCGAGGCAATCACCGGCGTTGCACAGGCCATCGATTCCAGCAAGACGTTTGCCCATCCTTCTCTGCTGGAGCATAAAACCAGGGCATCGACTGCCTGGTAACGCCGCACCAATTCGGTTTGGGACAAACCGCCGAGGAATGCGACGCGCGCTTCGAGCTTCAGTTCGTGCACCAGCGCCTCTAGTTTTTTGCGTTCCGGGCCATCGCCGGCGATCAGCAGCTTCACGCCCGGTAGTTCCACCAGTGACTTGATCGCGATGTCGTGGCCCTTGCGCTCGATCAGGTGGCCGACCGAGAGCAGGGTAAAACCTTCGATCTGCAGGGCCTTGCGGAGCATCGCACGGTCGCCCGGACAAAACACTTCGAGGTCAACGCCATTGCGCAGCGTTGTAATCCTGCTGCCATCGACGCCAAGCTTGATCATTTCATCTTTGAGCGCCTGGCATACGGTAATGATGGCCTTGGCCTGGCTGGCTGCCCACAGGATCATCTTGCGTGGCAGGGCGTGTTGCGGAATCAGGTTGATATCGGTGCCGCGCGCCGTGATGACCACCGGCTTGTTGAAATATTTGCCTGCGAGGATAGCGGCGACCCCGTCGGGATAAAAATAGTGGGCATCGATTGCATCGAAGTCGTAGCCTTCGTCCATGATCCGCGCAATCGCCGGTTTCAGCGAAGCTGCCAGCAAAGAGGGGGCGATTGTCATGCCGATTTTCGGTATGGTCAGATATCGGGGGTGGACGATGTCGATGCCAAAGCGGTTTTCACGCTTTGGTACCCTGGCAAAAGCGCCGTATTCACCGAAGCAGGCGTGACGCAAGGGAAACCAGGGCACCGGTGCGATCACTTTCGATTGCACCTGGCCGGTTTGCAGCAGATAGCGCAGGCGCGTTTGCACGAAGATACCGTGATGAAGACTCTGCGAATTGGGAAAGAGCGTGCTGACGGTAAGAAGCTTCATGTACTGCCATTTCTTTCGGTAGCCGTGTAATGTGTCGACATTCCGAAATTTTTGCGCGCTTGAAGTCGCTGCTGAAGGGCGAAATCAACTGCGGATACAAATCGACGGCGGATGTCCGGATAAGCCGGCAATTTAACATGTTAGCTAAACCACACAACCGCCAGAGCATGAAAATGTTGCAAATATTGACATTTTCGGCTTGATTGCCGGGTAGGATGTGCCATGTTTAGGAATGCCATTATTACTTGATAGGATTGTCAGCGTTATGAAAATTACGGTTATTGGTACGGGTTACGTGGGCCTTGTCTCCGGCGCATGCTTCGCAGATGTCGGCAATACGGTGTTGTGCCTCGACGTGGACAAGAACAAGATCGATCGCCTGAATGCCGGCGAAATCCCGATTCACGAGCCAGGTCTCGATGCGGTCGTCGCCCGTAATATTCTTGCCGAGCGAATTTTTTTCACGACAGAGTATCCCCGCGCAGTCGAGCATGCGGACATAATTTTCATCGCCGTCGGTACGCCGCCGGACGAAGACGGCAGCGCCGACATGCGCCACATTCTGTCGGCCGCCAAGAGCATCGGTCAATTGATGACTCGTCCGGTCGTAATCGTCGACAAGTCGACTGTGCCGGTAGGCACCGCCGACGCGGTGCGTGGCGTGATCCGTCAGGAACTTGAAAAACGCGCGCTGACCATCGGCTTCGCTGTAGTCAGCAATCCCGAATTCCTCAAGGAAGGCGCAGCACTGGAAGATTTCATGCGCCCTGATCGCATCATCGTCGGTAGTGACGATGCCCAAGCCACCAGGACGATGCGCCAGCTGTATGCGCCGTTCAGTCGCAACCACGACAAGCTCATTACAATGGATGTGCGAAGCGCAGAATTGACGAAATATGCTGCCAACGCCATGCTGGCGACCCGCATCAGCTTCATGAACGAACTGGCTAATCTGGCCGAGGTGCTGGGTGCGGATATCGACGCCATTCGCTTGGGAATCGGTTCCGACCCGCGCATCGGCCCGGATTTTCTGTATGCCGGCATGGGCTACGGCGGTTCATGTTTTCCGAAGGACGTGAAGGCGTTGCTGAAGACTTCTGTCGATCATGGCAAGAGCCTGCATATTCTCGATGCAATCGAACGGGTCAACGATGGCCAGAAAAACGTGTTGTTCAACAAAATCGTGCGCCACTTCGGTGGCTTGGGAAACCTCAGCGGCAAGACCATCGCCATCTGGGGCCTGTCCTTCAAACCCAATACCGACGACATGCGCGAAGCGCCCAGCCTGGTGCTGATCAAGCAGTTGCTTGCGGCGAATTGCCGGGTGCAGGGCTACGATCCGGTAGCGTCGAACGAAGCCATGCGCATGCTGATCCTGGAAAACGGTGAAGCAGTGTGCAGCGAGCTACTTACGCTGGCATCGTCTGCATGGTTAGCCACGAAGGATGCCGATGCACTGGCAATCGTCACCGAGTGGAAGGAGTTCAGGTCGCCGGATTTCGAGCGTCTCACCCAGGCATTGAGCGCCAAGGTGGTATTCGACGGGCGTAATCTGTACGATCCGGCCGTCGTTGCTGCTGCAGGCCTTGATTATTATGCGATCGGGCGGGTCAGCAAGGGCGCAGCGAAAGGCGCCGACAAGGGTGCGGGTCAGTGACCGGTAAAAAAGTCCTGGTCACGGGTGCTGCCGGTTTTATCGGTAGTTTCGTCGCCGCGCGCCTATGCAACATGGGTTTCGATGTCGTTGGCTGCGACAATTTCAATAGCTACTATCTGCCGAAACTGAAAATGGATCGCGTGGCTAGCCTGCTCACACCGATCGGCGTCGAGTGTGCCACCGTCGATATTGCCGATGCTGCCCAGGTTCGGGCGTTGTTCGCCGAGCACCGGCCATCACTGGTGGTAAATCTGGCCGCGCAGGCCGGTGTTCGCTATTCTTTGGAAAACCCGGCTGTCTACATCGCCTCCAACCTGGTCGGGTTTTCCAATATCCTGGACGCTTGCCGGGCGCAGCAGGTAGAGCATCTGGTTTATGCCAGCAGCAGCAGTGTCTATGGCTGCAATGCCAAGGTGCCGTTTCACGAGGACGACCGGACCGATCATCCGGTGTCGTTATATGCGGCCACAAAAAAAGCCAATGAAGTGATGGCGCATTCTTTCAGCCATTTATATGGCGTGCCAAGCACCGGCCTGCGCTTTTTCACCGTCTACGGGCCGTGGGGTCGGCCGGACATGGCTTATTTCAGTTTTACCCGGAAGATGCTGGCAGGCGAAAAGATACCGGTGTTCGCAAATGGTTTGCTGGAACGGGATTTCACTTACATCGACGACATCGTCGAGGGCGTGGTCCGGCTGCTCGGCAAACCACAGGTACCACAGGCAGGCGGTGTTCCTCACGCAATTTTTAATATCGGCAATCACCATCCGGTGCAGGTGCTCGATTTCATCCGCACCCTGGAGCGCGTACTTGGTGTAGAGGCAAATATCGAATTCCTGCCGATGCAGCCAGGCGATGTACCGGCGACCTATGCCGATACCGAAAGGCTGCGGCAATGGGTGGATTTCGCGCCATCCACATCTCTGGAGGAAGGGTTGAGGCGGTTTGCCGTCTGGTACCGTGGTTGGGCTGCTGGGTAGTTGAAAAAACCGGGAAAGAATCGAATAAAATCGGTCAAACGCAAACAAAAACGCCCGCAAATTGCGGGCGTTTTTGTTTGGCACGTGGGAAGAATTATTTCAAGTGGTCGGAGATGAGTTTGGTCATCTCGAACATCGACACTTGCTTCTTGCCGCCAAATACAGCCTTCAGTTTTTCATCCGCATCGATCATCCGCTTGTTTTCCGGATTCTGCAGGTTGAGCTTCTTTATGTATTCCCAGACTTTCTTGGTCACTTCCGTGCGTGGCAGCGGGTTGCTACCAACGACTGCTGCCAGTACCGCTGATGGCGTCATGGCTTTCATGAAAGCGGCATTGGGTTTGCGCGGGGTCGCTGATTTTGCAGCGACTTTTTTCGCTGCGGGTGCTGCCTTCTTTGCAGGAGCAGCCTTCTTGGCCGGCGCTGCCTCCTTCGTTGCAACTGGTTTGGCAGCAGCGGCTTTTTTGGCCGGTACAGCTTTTTTAGCCGGTACAGCTTTCGCTGCCGGTTTTTTTGCAGCAGGCTTTTTTACGGCTGCTGCAGGTTTTTTGGCTGTTGCCATCGTTACGCCTCCTTCACAGAGAGTGTTGGGAAATTGCGCCATATCGCGCAGCAACAATAGTGGTGTGGTTTTCATGGGGATGCAAGTGTTTTCTGCAGCATATGCAGCATTCTTTGCACGCTCCAGAAATCGCTTTTCTCATAGGAGAAAATAAGCGATCACATTCCCGGCAACAACCCCTTCATCGAACGCATCATCTTCATCATGCCACCGCCTTTCAGCTTTTTCATCATCGACTGCATTTGCTCGAACTGGGCCAGCATGCGATTGACTTCCTGAACCTGAACGCCAGCACCGGTGGCGATGCGGCGTTTGCGGGATGCCTTGATGAGTTCAGGCTTGCTGCGCTCGGCCTTCGTCATGGAGTTGATGATGCCTTCCATGCGTCGTACCTGCTGATCGGCCATGCCCATGTTGGCGCCGGCAGCAGCCTGCTGAAGCTGCGCCGGCAGTTTGTCGAGCAGACTGGCCATGCCCCCCATTTTCTTCATTTGCGAGATCTGCGCCTTGAAATCGTTCAGATCGAACTTGCCGCCACCCTTGATTTTCTGGGCCAGATCGTTCGCAGCGGCAACGTCGACCCCTTTGCGCGCTTCTTCCACCAGAGCCAGGATGTCGCCCATGCCAAGGATCCGGTCGGCCATGCGCTGGGCGTCGAATGCTTCGAGGCCGTCAAGTTTTTCGGCGACGCCGGCGAACTTGATCGGCTTGCCGGTAATGTGGCGCACCGAAAGCGCTGCACCACCCCGTGAATCGCCGTCGAGCTTGGTGAGCACGATGCCGGTTAATGGCAACGCATCGTTGAAAGCCTTGGCGGTATTGATAGCATCCTGGCCTAGCATGGCGTCCACGACGAACAGGGTTTCGATAGGCTTGACGGCGGCGTGGAGCGCAGCAATTTCCGCCATCATCGCTTCGTCGATGCCCAAACGTCCGGCAGTGTCGACGATCAGCACGTCGTGGTAATGCGTTCTGGCGTACTCCAGCGCTGCCCGAACGATGTCGACCGGCTTCTCAGTTGGCAGGGAAGGAAAGAAATCGGCGCCTGCCTGACCAGTTACGGTCTGCAACTGTCCGATCGCTGCGGGCCGATACACGTCCGCTGAGACAGTCAGCACTTTTTTCTTTTTCTGTTCGCGCAGATATTTTGCCAGTTTGCCTACAGTCGTGGTCTTGCCTGCACCCTGCAGGCCTGCCATCAGGATCACTGCCGGCGGTTGCGTCGCAAAATTCAGCTGCGAGGCTTCCGGGCCGAGATCGGCACCCATCAATACCCCGAGTTCGCGTTGCACGACACCGACCAGCGCCTGGCCGGGTGTAAGCGAACCGATTACGTCCACCCCCTGGGCGCGTTGCTTCACGCGAGCGATAAAATCGCGCACCGCCGGCAGGGCGACGTCCGCCTCCAGCAATGCAAGTCGCACCTCGCGCAGCATGTCGGCGGTGTTGGTTTCGGTAAGGCGTGCTTCGCCGCGCATGGTTTTGACGACTTTGGCGAGGCGCTGGGTAAGAGTGTCGAGCATGGAATCCTGGAGTGATGATGGTGGACAGTGAGGTGGCAAGTGAGGCAGACTGGCAAACCGGAATGCCCGGCAGGCAAGCGATCAGGAGCGCTATTTTAACTGAACCGGCAAGCGTTTTCGCGGTCGCGAAGGGCTAAGGAGTTGGTGTAGACTCGCTCCATGCAAATGACTATTTTCATTCTGGCGGCCGGGCTTTATCTGGGCGCCGCTTTTCTGCCGATCGAACGGGCCAGGCTGATATCGGCCGGCACTGCACTGGCCTGGATATTTCATGGCGCTGCGCTGGCTTCGGATGTGATCGGCCCGGGTTCGCTGCGTCTCGGGTTTGCCGTGGTGCTTTCAGCCACGCTTTGGGTGTCGGCCGCCGCGTACTGGCTTGAAAACCGCAACTTCGCGCTTGATGGCTTACGGGTCCTGATGTTGCCGGTTGCAGCCGGTGCCACCCTGCTGCCCATAATCTTCCCCGGTCCTTTGGTGCCGCTTGCCGGAAAATCGGGCATGTTTTCCTGGCATATCGCCATCGCGATCCTGGCCTACAGTACTCTCACCATTGCCGCCTTCCATGCCGTGCTCATGGCATTGCAGGAGTCACACCTGCACGCACCTACCCAGGCACCGAAGACTGGCTGGCTGGCCGTGGCGATCGAACGTTTGCCGGCACTGATGACAATGGAGCGGCTGCTCTTCAGGTTGATCACCTTCGGTTTTATTCTCCTGACACTAACCGTACTTTCGGGGATTTTATTTTCGGAAGAAATTTTCGGCATGCCGTTGAAATGGGATCACAAAACCATCTTTACTTTGATGTCGTGGGTACTGTTCGGCATTTTGCTGGCCGGCAGGAAGTGGCACGGCTGGCGCGGTAGAACGGCACTCAGCTTCACCCTGACCGGTTTCGCCACGCTGTTTCTGGCATATGTCGGCAGCCGCTTCGTGCTGGAAGTAGTGCTGCACCGAGGCCTGGCATGAAGCTTGGCCTGCTGATCCTGTTATTGATCGCCGTGCTGCTGTGGTTCGGCCACGCCAAGAAGCGGCAGCGTAACGAACGTAAGCAATCCGGCACAGCCGGAGATACTGGCCCTTCAAAACCGCCGCGTCCGGAAGCAATCGTCGGCTGCAGCCACTGCGGTCTGCATGTGCCGATCTCGGATGCGTTCGTCAGTTCGAGCGGAGCCAGTTTCTGTTGCGAAGCGCACCGCCGCCTGCATCCCGACGCATGAGCTTTGATCAGCAGGACAGCCTCACCGCGCAGCACGCAAGCTTCTGGCAAACGCTAACGACCTTCACCGTTACGCGCCTGCTGATTGCGTTGCTGCTGCTGGTGTTTCTGAGTTTTAATAGCGCCAGGCCGTTCGGCGATCTGGAACAGCTGATTTACTGGCAAACCTGCATTGTCTACCTGCTGCTCTCGCTCGGCTTCGCCGGCTCCGCCCTGTTTTACCGCCGTCACCTGCTGCTTCAGCTGGCCGTGCAGATCAGCGCCGATATTGGAGTCGTTTCAATCCTTTACTTCTCGGCCGGCGGTGGCAAGAGCGGACTGGCAATCCTCTATCTGTTTCCACTGGCGGGCGGAGCGATCCTGGCGCCGCAATTGCTGGCATTCTTCTTTGCGGCAATCGTGACGTTAATTCTGCTCGGCGAAAGCGGTTATGCATTGCTGCAACTCTCGGCCGACGCTTCGATTTCACAGGCAGGTCTGTATGGCGCAGCGTTTTTCGTCGCGGTCTATGCCATCAATCGACTCGCTGCGAGGCTGATAAAGCAGGAAAACCTCGCTGCCGAGCGCGGCAATGAACTACGGCTGCAGGAATCCATCAATCGGCTCATCATTGCCGATACCGGCGATGGCATTCTGGTTGTCGGACAAGACGGCACGGTCATCACCAGCAATCCTGCTGCAGAAAAAATGCTGGGCATGGCGATGCCGCAGGAGCCGCCGCTGCTCGTTCTCTCCGACTATGCCGCCCTGGCGCCGATTGCAGCTGCGTTTTCTCGCTGGGTCGTCGGCCCCGGTACGCCGCTGGACGCCGATATGGCGCAGGAAGCGACATTCGTGCTCATCAAGCCAAGCGATTTCGGCATTGCCGCATCGTCGCAAAACACCTGGGCTGGCCGGCGCGAACTCACGGTACATCTGAAACTACGGTTTGCACGAGTGGCCAGCGAATATGCATCGAACAATCGCTCGGTGGTCTTCATGCAGGATGTGAGCGAAATCGACAACCAGGCCCAGCAATTGAAACTGGCGTCGATGGGACGCCTTACGGCAAGCATCGCGCACGAAGTGCGCAACCCGCTGTCGGCAATTTCTTACTCTGCCTCGTTGCTTCGCGAGGAAAGTCACGACCCTGCACAGAACCGTTTGCTGGAAATCGTCACCGACAATGTCACGCGCCTGAATCGCATGATCGAAGACATCCTGCGTCTTTCGCGCAAAGCCAATCGGCCAAACGAGCCATTGCCGCTAGCGCCGACCGTCGCCAGGATTCTGGCGGAATTTCTCGAAACCCATCCGATCTCGCGGGACCTGATTCATGTGGCGCCAATCGACAGCCACTTTATCTGGTTCGATGCCATCCATCTTCAAGAAGTGCTGATCAATCTGTTGTCCAATGCGCTGCGCTATGCCAGTGGCGAGCCCAGAAGCATTCGCCTGGATGTCGCGGCTGCTTCTGCCACCCGGCTGGAACTGCATGTCAAGGACGATGGTGCACCCATTACGCCACAGGTGCGCGCACACCTCTTCGAGCCGTTCTACACTACCTCCAGCAAAGGCACCGGGCTCGGGCTATACCTGGCACGCGAACTTTGTCTTAACAACGGTGCAGTGCTCGACTACGAATATCGTAGCGATAGTGCACACGATACCGGCGCTGCAACTGCTGAGCCGAGCGGTCGCTTCGTCATCACCATTGCCACCGCCACCGCCACCGCCGGATTGGCTTGAAAAAAATGAATGGACACCTATGGTTTCCCCACGCGTCCTTGTAATCGATGATGAAGCCGACCTGCGAGAGTTGGTCGAGATCACGCTGGTGCGCATGGGGCTCGATGTCGACAGCGCGGAGTCTTTGGAAGCCGCGCGCCGGTATCTGGCAAAGCGCGACTACGCTCTGGTGTTGACTGACATGCGTCTGCCGGACGGGCTCGGTATCGAGTTGGTGCAGGAGATTACCGCTTCGCACAAAAATACGCCAGTGGCGGTAATTACCGCTTTCGGCAGTGCCGACAATGCCGTCGTGGCGTTGAAGGCGGGCGCCTTCGATTACCTGTCCAAGCCGGTCGGCCTGGATCAATTGCGCGCCATGGTGCAGTCGGCGTTACGCACCAGCGCCAATGCAACTGCGGCTGGCGCGCTGACCGGCGTACCACCTTCGGCGGCACGCAATGGTCCTTTGCGTCTGCGCGGCCATTCGTCCGCCATGCAGGATCTGCGGGCGCAAATCGTGCGACTCGCACGCAGCATGGCGCCGGTTGCCATTAACGGCGAATCCGGCAGCGGCAAGGAGCTCGCCGCGCGCGACATCCATGCTCTCAGCGCCCGTGCCGACAAGCCATTCATCGCGGTGAATTGCGGCGCCATTCCGGAATCCTTGATGGAAGCGGAATTTTTCGGTTACCGGAAGGGTGCCTTTACCGGCGCCACCGATGACCGGGACGGATTTTTTCAGGCGGCCAACGGCGGCACACTATTATTAGATGAGGTCGCCGATCTGCCGCTGGCGATGCAGGTCAAGTTGCTGCGAGCGATTCAGGAGCGGCGGGTGCGCAAGGTCGGCGCCACTGTCGAAGAGCCCGTGGACGTACGACTCATCAGCACCACTCACCAGGACCTGGTTGCCTGCGTGGAGCAGGGCAGGTTTCGCCAGGACCTGTTCTATCGCCTGAATGTCATCGAACTGAAGCTGCCACCCTTGCGCGACCGGCGCGAAGACATAGAATTGCTTGCCGAAACGATTCTCGATCGTCTTGCAGACGGCAACCTGCGCACTGTGCTGGCCGCCGAGGCGCTGGAAGCATTGAAAAACCATGGATTTCCGGGCAACGTGCGGGAGTTGGAAAACATACTCGAGCGGGCAATGGCGTTCGCCGACGACGGCGTGATCGAGGCGGCGGACCTGGCTTTGCGCGGCAGCGCCACGACGCTGCCCAAAGTAGCCGAGAACGCGATCGCCTCGGCTGCCGGTACGGATCGTCAGCCGGAAGCGGTTACGCCGACATTCAATTCCGTAGCGCCTGTGCTGCCGGCACCGGCCCTGCAGCAGTCGCCCTTGTCTGCGCAGCAGTCACCGCAGCAGTCACCGCCGTCCGCGCAGCCAGCGCCGTCGAGCGTGCCGCGAGCTGATGCGGGGTTAGCGACCTGCACTGGCACCGGATCGAACCCGGGTCCGGAACCGGCGTTGCCTCTGTCGCTGGCAGACTATCTCGATGAAGTGGAATGTCGTATCATCCGGCGCGCCCTGGCACATACCCGATTCAATCGTACTGCCGCTGCCGAATTGCTCGGCCTGAGTTTTCGTCAGCTGCGCTACCGTATGCAACGGCTCGATATTCAGGAGCCGCAGTAACATGCTCCCGCGCTCCCTTTCACCTGCGCACTTTGTCATCGATGCCGATGGATGGTGTGCTGGGGCCAGCCAGCGTGCGTCACCGAATCATGACGCACGCGGCGCCGGTACAGTCGTCGATCTGCTGATCGTCCACAACATCAGTCTGCCGCCTGGTGAATTCGGCGGGCCTTATATCGAAGATCTTTTCTGCAACCGCCTGGATTACACGCTGCATCCTTATTTCGAGCACTTGAAGCCGTTACGCGTATCGGCCCATTTCCTGATCCGGCGGGACGCCAGTTTGTTGCAATTCGTATCCACGCATCAGCGTGCCTGGCATGCCGGCGTTTCGACATTCAAGGACCGCGAGCGTTGCAATGACTATTCGATCGGCATCGAACTTGAAGGATCGGATTTCAAACTGTTCGAGCCAGGGCAATACCGAATACTGGGAAACCTGACTGCAGCCTTGCAAGCACATCACGGGCTTACCGATGTAGCTGGTCATGAGGATGTGGCGCCGGCGCGCAAAACCGATCCGGGGCCATTTTTCGATTGGCGGCAATACCGTGATTCTTATCTGAGCGCAACTTCTCGGGCTGCTTCGACGGTCGATATCTCCGCAGATTTGCGGTTCGTCGGTCTTGCATCAAAGGTTCGGCAGTCATAGCGCTTTGGTCATCGCAATACCCGGAAACGCAAGGAAAATATTCTTGGAATATGTGGTGTTTGCAGTTGCGCGACACCGCGCCAGGCACTAGAATTAGTAGCAGTTCGAGAAAAGACACTATATATAGTGTTATTACACTGGCAGCGTCCGAGTTTGTGCCAAGCGCCGCAAAACTCTGAAGTCGCTGAAAAAACCTTTGTCCAGCCATGCTGCAGATGCCTGCAGTCGTGAGTATTCCGATCAACAATCTAACTGGCAATCATGCTTGCAACGGTGATGTGCCTCTGGAGCGTCAATGCAATCCGGTCTCGAAACATCCCTGAAATCCCCTGCCGAATTTTCCGTCCCTGCTGCCCATTCGAGCCCAGTTTCCCCGGTTTCGTCCGCGCACGCGATTACACTGGCCGACTACCGCATCATTCGACGCAACGGCAGCGTGGTCGGCTTCGAGCCTTCCAAGATTTCCATCGCCGTCACCAAGGCTTTTCTGGCAGTCAATGGCGGCCAGAGCGCAGCGTCGGCACGTGTGCGTGAGCTGGTCGAGCAACTTACTGCAAGCGTGGTGAGCGCTGTGGTGCGTCGCCAGCCCGCCGGCGGTACCTTTCACATCGAGGATATCCAGGATCAGGTCGAACTGGCATTGATGCGCTCGGGCGAACACGATGTCGCGCGCGCCTACGTGCTGTACCGCGCAAAGCGCATGGAGGAACGTGCTCAGCAGCAAGCCGCGAAGCCGGTTGCCGTCAGCATCCAGTTGCATGTGATCGACGGCGGCGTGCGCACGCCGCTGGATATGGATCGGGTGCGTAATCTGATCGCTGCGGCGTGTATCGACCTGGAAGAGCATGTCGACGCCAAGGCCATTTTGTCGGAAACGTTAAAAAACCTCTACGACGGCGTGCCGGTGGAAGAGCTGCACAAGTCGGCGATTCTGGCTGCCCGCGCACTGATGGAAAAAGACCCGGCCTACAGCACCGTCACTGCCCGGCTGCTCATGCATACCATCCGCAAGGAAGTGTTCGGCCAGGAAGTGGCACAGAACGATGCGCCGGCACACTATCTAGAGTACTTCCCGAAATACATCAAGAAAGGCATCGGCGCCGATCTGCTCGATGCCAAGCTGGCGCAATACGATCTGGCGCAGCTGGCGGCGGCCCTGAAGCCGGAACGGGACCTGCAATTCGGTTACCTGGGTTTGCAGACGTTGTATGACCGTTATTTCCTGCACATTCGCGATGTGCGCATCGAAATGCCGCAAGCCTTCTTCATGCGCGTGGCCATGGGACTGTCGCTGGGAGAAGTCGATCGCGAAGCGCGCGCCATCGAGTTCTACAATTTGCTGTCGTCGTTCGATTTCATGAGTTCGACACCGACGCTCTTCAATTCCGGCACCCAGCGTTCGCAATTGTCGTCCTGCTATCTGACGACGGTATCCGACGATCTGGAAGGCATCTACGACGCCATAAAGGAAAATGCGCTGCTGGCAAAATACGCTGGCGGTCTGGGCAACGACTGGACGCCTGTGCGTTCACTGGGCGCGCACATCAAAGGCACCAACGGCAAATCGCAGGGCGTGGTGCCGTTTCTGAAAGTGGTCAACGACACGGCGGTAGCGGTCAACCAAGGCGGTAAGCGCAAGGGCGCAGTGTGTGCTTACCTGGAAACATGGCATATGGATATCGAGGAATTCCTCGACCTGCGCAAGAACACCGGCGACGATCGCCGCCGTACGCACGACATGAACACCGCCAACTGGATTCCGGACCTGTTCATGAAGCGCGTCATGGAAAAAGGTGACTGGATGCTGTTTTCCCCAAGCGATGTGCCGGATCTGCACGACAAGGTCGGCCGTGATTTCGAGGCAGCTTATACTGCCTACGAGGCGAAGGCTGTACGCGGCGAGCTACGCTTGTTCAAGAAGATCGCGGCGCTGGATCTGTGGCGCAAGATGCTGTCGATGCTGTTCGAAACCGGTCATCCATGGATCACGTTCAAGGACCCTTGCAATATCCGCTCGCCGCAATCGCATGTCGGCATGGTGCACAGCTCGAACCTCTGCACCGAAATCACGCTCAACACCAACGATTCCGAAATCGCGGTCTGTAACCTCGGTTCGGTAAATTTGCCGGCGCACATGCAGGACGGCAAGCTTGACCATGTAAAGCTGCAGGCGACGATTCGCACCGCCATGCGCATGCTCGACAATGTCATCGACATCAATTACTACGCAGTCAAGAAAGCGCGGGATTCGAACCTGCGTCATCGGCCGGTCGGGCTGGGCATCATGGGTTTCCAGGATTGCCTGCACATGATGCGCATGCCTTACGCCTCTAAAGATGCGGTCGAATTCGCCGACCGGTCCATGGAAGCGGTGTGTTACTACGCTTATCTGGCATCGACCGAACTGGCCGAAGAACGGGGCCGTTACAGTTCTTACCGCGGATCGCTTTGGGATCGCGGCATCCTGCCGCAGGATTCGCTCAAGCTGCTGGCCGAAGAGCGCGGCGGTTACCTGGAAACCGACATGTCGCAGACCATGGATTGGGAGCCGTTGCGCGCCCGCATTCGCGAATTCGGTATGCGCAATTCGAATTGCGTGGCAATTGCACCGACGGCGACGATTTCCAACATCATTGGCGTGGCTGCCTGCATCGAGCCGACGTATCAGAACCTGTACGTGAAATCGAACCTGTCGGGTGAATTCACCGAAATCAACGAATACCTGGTACGTGATCTGAAGGTGCGTGGCTTGTGGGACGAGGTGATGATCTCGGATTTGAAATATTTCGACGGTAGCCTGGCGAAGATTGATCGTATTCCTCAAGACCTGCGCGAAATCTATGCCACCGCGTTCGAAGTCGAGCCATCCTGGTTGGTGGAAGCTGCTTCGCGTCGTCAGAAGTGGATCGATCAGGCGCAGTCGCTCAACATCTACATGGCCGGCGCCTCCGGCAAGAAGCTCGACGAAACCTACAAGCTGGCCTGGCTGCGCGGTTTGAAGACAACCTACTACCTGCGCACGATGGGCGCTACCCACACTGAGAAATCGACATCCAACACCGGTGCTCTCAATGCGGTATCGGCAGATGGTGGTTTGTCGGGTGGTGCGCAGATGGTGCCGAGTAGTTTCGCCACATCGTCGGAATTGGCCGGTCCGGCATGCATGCTGCGTCCGGGTGATGAAGGATTCGAGGAATGCGAAGCCTGTCAATAAGCCGGACCTGGCAGGTTAAGTGAACGAACAAGCAAACAAGTGCTGCCCGTGAATGGAAAATGGGCAAACGAAACGATCATGCAGCATCAGAATCAAGGAAAACATTATGCTAAGTTGGGATGAAGAGATTACACCGGTGACCAAGGCCGTTCGCCCGCCGGAGCCGGCACCGACGACACCTGCAGCGCCGGTGCGGCCAGCACCGCTGGTGTCATTGGTACGCTCCACACCCGTAGCCAACGCCGGTGTTGCAGAGGCGGGGGCAGGTATTGCCGATAGCGCGCCAGCTGTCGCGAATGCCCCTGTTGTCGATCCGACCCGGCGCATGAACGCCGCCGACAAACGAATCATCAACGGTAGTACCGACGTCAATCAGCTGGTGCCGTTCAAGTACAAATGGGCGTGGGACAAATACCTGGCCGGCTGCGCGAACCACTGGATGCCGCAGGAAATCAACATGCAGCGCGATATCGAGCTGTGGAAAAATCCGAACGGCCTGACCGATGACGAGCGTCGCCTGGTCAAGCGTAACCTTGGTTTTTTCGTGACTGCGGATTCGCTGGCTGCCAACAACATCGTGCTCGGCACTTATCGCCATATCACCGCACCGGAGTGCCGCCAGTACCTGCTGCGCCAGGCATTCGAGGAGGCAATTCACACGCACGCCTATCAGTACATCACCGAATCGCTCGGTCTGGACGAAGCAGAAATCTTCAACGCCTATCATGAAGTCAAATCGATCCGGGACAAGGACGAGTTCCTGATTCCGTTCATCGATACGCTGACCGATCCGCATTTCACCACTGGCACGACGGTCAACGACCAGAAACTTTTGAAGTCGCTGATCGTGTTTTCATGCCTGATGGAAGGACTGTTTTTCTATGTGGGCTTCGCCCAGATCCTGGCACTCGGTCGGCAGAACAAGATGGTCGGCGCAGCCGAGCAATATCAATACATCTTGCGTGACGAATCGATGCACTGTAACTTCGGCATCGACCTGGTGAATACGATCAAGATGGAAAACCCGCAGCTATGGACACCTGAATTCAGAGACGAAATCAAAGCGTTGTTTTTAAGCGCGGTGGAGTTGGAATATCGATACGCAGAGGATACAATGCCGCGTGGAGTGCTCGGCTTGAATGCGCCAATGTTCAAAGGCTATTTGCGATTCATTGCAAACCGTCGGGCGCAGCAGATCGGTCTGGATCCGATGTTCGCTCAAGAAGAAAATCCATTTCCCTGGATGAGCGAAATGATCGACTTGAAGAAAGAACGGAATTTTTTCGAGACCCGGGTCATCGAGTATCAGACCGGTGGTGCACTGAACTGGGAATGAATCTGTCAGTGAACGACTGCATGAAAATGAAAGGCCTGACCTGAATTAATGAACAGTGGAAGACCGCCTCGATCTTATCTTCTCACGCCGCCGCACCTGACTCTGTCAGGTAGGGTGGCGTTTTTTTCGACTGTCTGGTGAAGTATGCCGTGCGAACGACATGCCGGCGTACCAGGCACAGGCGGTAATACTGGCAGGCTCTCATCGAGTGGGTTATCGAGCTTTCATTGCCAACAATGGCTGAAGTGCTGCATGAGTGAGGAAATGCAGCAGTTCAGCTGGTGCCGAATTCATTAGCGCAAACAGAACACACGTTTGTGCCGATGAATAATCCACCTGGGTCATCGAAATGATGCAGGGGATTTTAAAAATAGCTAGATTTTTTCCATCACGTGAAGGAGAAACAAAATGGCAACAGCAGCAAAGAAACCTGCAGCAAAATCTTTGGCAAAAAAACCGGCAGCAAAAAAGCCAGCAGTAGCGGCAAGCAAGCCAGCCGCCTCCAAGAAACCCGTGGCAGCCAAAAAGCCTGCTGCGGCGAAAAAGCCGGTAGCGAAAAGTGCTGCAGCGCCCAAGACGGCAGCAGCCAAAAAGCCGGTAGCGAAAAAAGCTGCAGCCAAGCCTGTAGTCAAGAAGGTCGTTGCCAAGAAGGTCGTTGCTAAAAAGCCGGTAGTGAAAAAAGCGGTGGCCAAGCCCGCAGCGAAGAAAGTCGCTGCAAAGAAGGTCGCTGCTAAAAAGCCGGTAGCGAAAAAAGCGGCGGCCAAGCCTGCAGCGAAGAAAGTCGCTGCAAAAAAAGTTGCTGCTAAAAAGCCGGTAGCGAAAAAGCCTGCAGCCAAACCGGCGGCAAAGCCAGCAGCTGGAAAAACAGCTGCCAAGAAGCCCGTAGCCAAGAAGGCTTTGGCACCCGCCAGGACCACGGGTTCGCCCAAGCCGGTTGCAAAGCCAGTCGCAAAGCCAGTCGCAAAGCCGGCGGACAAAAAGCCAGAAGCGGCGAAAAAGCCAGCACCGAAGAAAGGGGCGTCAAAGTCGGCAGCAACCGCACCTGCGGTCAAGACGGTACTCAATCCGGCAGCTGCCTGGCCTTTTCCTACTGGTACGCGTCCGTAACATCGAGGCCTGTCCAGAGGCCTTTGTTTGGCTGCCTGACCAAGTTCAGGCACAATGCCTGCTGCACCGTCATATGCGATGCAGCAGGCATTTTTCTGGGGAAAATTTTTGTTAAACAGTATTCTTGCGTTGATCATCGATACCGCTGCCGGCATTTTGGGCGGCGCCATGCTGTTGCGTTTCTGGACGCAGGCGATTCGCGTCCGTGCGCCAAATTCGTTGGCACATTTCATGTCGCGGTTGACCGATTGGCTGGTTCTGCCTTTGAGGCGCGTGATTCCCGGCGTGGGCGGTCACGACTGGGCCAGTCTTGCCGGTGCGTTTCTGATAGTGCTGGTGGCCGTTGGCATCGTTCTCGGCATTGCCGGCGCGCTGACCGTACCGAACCTGCTGGTGCTGGCACTGGTGCGCTTGCTTAATTGGGCCTTGTACGGCTTCATGGCCCTGATTATCATCTCGGCCGTATTCAGCTGGGTCAATCCACAGGCACCGCTCGCACCTTTTATCCAGACTTTGACTGATCCCCTAATGCGTCCGCTGCGCAGGGTGATCCCCTTGATCGGTAGCGTCGACCTGTCACCGCTGGTCGCGTTGTTGTTGCTGCAGATTTTGTTGAGAATCATCAATGCAATACCGCTGCAGCTCCTGCCTTGAGTCGTCGTAAGCGCCGGGTTCAAGGCAGGGCAACCCGGCCTTGAATTTCGCTTGAGGTTGCGGTGTCCTGTTACCTGCCTTAGTTACCCACCCTAGTTACCCGCTCCTGCTACTGCGTCCCTTTACCGCGTCCCCTTGACTTACCAGCGGTAGCCGAATACAGATTCGAAGCGTGCCTCGATCTCGTGCCGTGACGGCGCGTGATTCTGGCCTCCCTGGTGCGTGATTTTGATCGATCCCATCAGGCTGGCCAGGCGACCGGTGGTGTCCCAGTCCATATCTTTGGTCAAGCCATACAACATGCCGGCGCGAAAAGCATCACCGCAGCCAGTGGGGTCGACCACCTGTGACACCGGTACGCTCGGGATTTTCTGCACGTGGCCGTGGGTGAAAATGTCAGCACCGTTTTCACCGCGGGTCACGATAAGGGCATCGGTGCGCTGCGCGATTTGCTCCAGGGTCAGGCCGGTGCGCTGTGTGAGCAGCTGCGCTTCGTAGTCGTTGACCGCCACATAGGTGGCCATCTCGATGAATTCCTTCAATTCCTCGCCATTAAACATCGGCATGCCCTGACCCGGATCGAAGATCAGGGGAATACCGGCGCCGGCACAGTCACGCGCATGCTGCAGCATGGCGTTGCGGCCATCCGGCGCCACGATCGCGATTTTTACGGCACCGGCATCGGCTACCCGGTTTTGATGGGACTGCATCATCGCGCCAGGGTGAAATGCAGTAATTTGGTTGCTGTCGATATCGGTGGTGATGAAGCATTGCGCCGTATAGGACGCACCGATCGTACGAATGCAGCGCGCTGAGATACCTAGCCCGGCCAAGCGCTCGAGATAGGTGGTGCCATCCTCGCCCACGCTTGCCATGATCAATGGATCACCACCCAGTAATTGCAGGTTGTAGGCGATGTTGCCGGCACAGCCGCCGAATTCGCGCCGAATTTCTGGCACCAGAAATGAGACGTTTATTTTATGCAGCTGGTCGGCGAGTAACGCTTCGGAAAAGCGCCCGTCGAAAGACATGATGGTATCGAAGGCGAGGGAGCCGCAGATCAGTGAAGTCATGGTGGGTGTCGTTTATTGTTTATCGTTCAAAATTAAAGCGTAGGGAAAACATCGGGCATTCTCAGGGATAGAACAGATAGACACGATATCCGGAAGCCTTCAATTGCGTGAGATCGAGATTGGCCCGGATTGCCTGCTCGCTGTTGGCGGCAAATCCATTGGTTGTCGTCAGACCGGCGGGCAGAAATTCGGACGCAACCAGCACCCGCCGCCCGATCGTCTTCTCGCCGGCATCCTGTAGGCTCAGTTCGATCGCCGGCCAAGCCTGAACAGTCGTGCTGCGATTGCGCAACAATACATTGAGGACGAACTTTCCGGGCCTACCCTCGACCGGCTGCAAGTCGCTCGATTCGATCGACACCGACTCGATCTGCATCGGCAAGCCCACGCTACAGCCCAGCATGCCACATGCTTTTTCCAGCACGGGGCGGCTTTGCGGAAAATGCGCCGCCAGGCTGGTGCGCGTGGCGTAGGCGAGCTGCAGCACCATCATTACGGCCAACAGGCTGCACAGTGCCAGAAACAGAGGGCGCGTGATGCGCTGCTTACCCTGCTGAAGCTGCTCGCGTTGAATGAAGTCCGGTTCCTCGACAGGTAGGGATGCTGCCAGACTTTTTTCCGAAGTGCTCTTGCGCACTGGTTTGCGAAATGCTGTCAGTGCCGGTTTCACGCCAGCATTGGAAGACCGTTTGAACGCTGCTTTCGAGCCCGGTTTCGATGTCGATGTCGATGTCGGTAGCGGCACGCTGCTGGTCTGGCTGTCGATACTGGCCGCGCGTAGCAATCCGGTCGGCGGACCGGGTGGCGGATTGGGCGGCGAATTGGTGGCAGCGCCGGAGAGTGTCGGTAAATCGGTTGACGATGGCGAAATTGACGAATTCGATGGTGTTGCTGGTGTTGCTGGTGTTGCTGGTGTTGCTGGTGTTGCTGGTGTTGCTGGTGTTGCTGGCGTTGCCGTGGCTATCGGGCCGTTCGGTGTCGTCGGCTTTGAATCAGCCTGCTTTGAATCAGCCGCCATCAAATCATCCATTTTCGCTGGCACCGCTTCAGTCGCTGCAGCCGCGGTCGTTTTCAAGGCATTTGCATCAGTGACGGCCACGTCGGGCAACGTCTGCGGCAACTCCTCCCGCCGTGCGTCTGCGGCCAAGGCCAACCAGAGCGATTCGCTGGTGGATTCGTTGGTGGATTCGCTATCCTCCTGCGCGGTTTCGGAGCCAGGGTCCAGAGTGCCGGGTTTGTCTGCCTTGTCTGCCTTGTCGTCCTGCGATGTCGGCAGTCGTGCCGCTTCGGGCGTGACTTCTTCCAGCACCGGTGTCAAATTCGGTGCCGAAGCGGCAATTGCTGCGGGTATGTCTTCGTCGGGATGCAACAGATTTTCAATGCCGTTGAAAATTTCCTTGCACGTGCCGCACCGCACCAGGCCGGCACGTAGTTTCAATTGATCCGAGGCGACCCGAAAGGCGGTCTGGCATTGCGGGCAGCGGGTCGCCAGCGCCATGGTTACGCCGGCACACCGGTCATGTGTCCGGCCAGTGCTACCCAGCCTTCGCGTTCGGCGGCCACCTCCAGCATGATGAACGGTGCATAGGCAGCACAGACTTCGGTAGCCTGCCGGGCCAGCACACCCGAGAGCACCAGTGCACCGCCGGGAGCGACCCTGCCGGCGAGCATCGGTGCCATCAGCTTCAACGGGCTCGACAAGATATTGGCAACCACGATCGCGTAGCGTTTTCCGGTGGCTGCGGCTGCAAAGGAAGAGGGCAGATGGAAGTCGATGGCGCAGGCGTTGCGCGTGCTGTTTTCAAAGGCCGAAGTGATGGCTTGGGGATCGATGTCCACGCCGATGACTTCTGCAGCACCAAGTTTTTTTGCCACCATCGCCAGGATACCGGAACCACAGCCATAATCGAGCACGGTGGCACCGGCCGGCATGTGCGCTTCCAGCCATTCCATGCACAGGCGCGTCGTCGGATGACTACCCGTGCCGAATGCCAGGCCGGGATCGAGTTCTAGCACCAGCGCCTGCGGATCGGGGGCATCGTGCCAGCTCGGCACCACCCAGATGTTTTTGCCGATATGCATCGGCTCGAATTGCGACTGGGTCAGCCGGACCCAGTCCTGATCGGCTACGGAGCGCAGGTTGCAGGTCAGTAAATTGTCGTCAATGCCGCAAGCGGTGCAGGCTGCAGCGAGCATTGCCGCATGATCCGCATCGGCTGCCGTGAGTGCGACAACCCGACTGCGCTCCCAGGCCTCCTGCTCCGGATGCATGCCCGGCTCACCAAACAGCGGCTGCTCGGCATCGGTGCCGAAGTCGGCATCTTCGACTGACACCGACAGGGCACCGGTATCCATGAAAGCATCCGACAGGGCTTCGGCTTGCGCGCGAGGCGCCTCTACAACGATTTCGATCCAGCTCATGCGTTATTCCGCACTCGGGGCAATCGCAGACTTTGCCGAATTTTTTGGCAACACCGGCATGTTTGCCAGTTTCTGCTCCAGGTAATGAATGTTGGTGCCACCTTCGATGAAGCGGGCGTCCACCATCAGTTCCCGGTGCAGCGGTATGTTCGTCAGAATGCCCTCGACCACCATTTCCGACAGGGCGATCTGCATGCGTCGGATCGCTTGTTCGCGGGTGGCGCCATAAGCGATCACCTTGCCGATCATCGAATCGTAATGCGGCGGCACGTAATAGCCGGCGTAGGCATGCGAATCGACACGGATGCCGGGGCCGCCAGGTGCATGCCAGGAGACGATCTTGCCCGGAGAAGGCGTAAACTTGAACGGGTCCTCGGCATTGATCCGGCATTCGATGGCGTGGCCCTTGAGGATCACGTCACGCTGGCGAAAGCGCAGCCGCTCGCCGGCGGCGATGCGGATTTGCTCCTGCACGATGTCGATACCGGTAATCATTTCCGTTACCGGGTGCTCTACCTGAACCCGGGTATTCATCTCGATGAAATAAAATTCACCGTTTTCATACAGGAATTCAAAGGTTCCGGCACCCCGATAAGCCATCTTGCGGCAGGCTTCGGCGCAACGGTCGCCGATGCGCTCGATGATCTTGCGGGGGATGCCTACTGCCGGCGCTTCCTCAATGACTTTCTGGTGGCGACGCTGCATCGAGCAATCGCGCTCGCCGAGCCACACCGCACTCTTGAATTCATCTGCCAGAATCTGGATTTCCACATGGCGCGGATTCTCCAGGTATTTCTCCATGTAGACTTCCGGATTGCCGAATGCCGAGCCGGCCTCGGTGCGCGTCATGGTGACGGCGTTCAGCAATGCTGCTTCCGTATGCACTACGCGCATGCCACGGCCACCGCCGCCGCCGGAAGCCTTGATGATCACCGGATAGCCGACCTTGCGGGCGATGCGGATGATTTCCTTGGTGTCTTCGGGCAGCGCGCCTTCGGAGCCCGGCACGCATGGCACGCCGGCCCGGATCATCGCCTGTTTTGCCGATACCTTGTCGCCCATCAGGCGGATCGTTTCGGAGCGGGGACCGATGAAGACGAATCCGGAGCGCTCGACACGTTCGGCAAAATCGGCATTTTCGGAAAGAAAACCGTATCCGGGGTGAATGGCCTGCGCATCCGTTACTTCGGCCGCGCTGATGATGGCCGGCATATTCAGATAACTCAGTGAAGTGGCCGCCGGCCCGATGCATACCGATTCGTCGGCAAGCTTGACGTACTTTGCTTCGCGGTCGGCCTCGGAATGGACAACGACGGTCTTGATATTCATTTCGCGGCAAGCGCGCTGAATGCGCAGCGCGATTTCGCCGCGATTGGCGATAAGGATTTTTTCAAACATAGAGGGGAGGTGCCTGGCGGTTGTGTGTCCGGGGGTAGGTTGCCCTACGATCAGCCGATGATGAACAGCGGCTGGCCGAATTCGACCGGCTGACCATTCTCGACCAGTATCTGCGTGACGACGCCACCCACATCCGTATCGATTTCATTGAGCAGTTTCATGGCCTCGATGATGCAAACCGTTCCGCCTTCTTTTACCTGGGAGCCAATTTCGACAAAAGGTGCCGTGCCTGGTGCCGACGAACGGTAGAACGTACCGACCATCGGTGACTTCACCACATGACCAATCGGCTCGTCGAGCACGATCGGCGCATTCACCACCACCGGTGCGGCCGGCGCGGCAGCCATGGCATGCTGCGCCATGTGCGGCTGCATCATCACCAACTGGCTTTGTGCCTGCGCCGACGATTTCACGATGCGCACCTTGCTTTCACCTTCTGTAACCTCAAGTTCTGCAATATCTGACTCGGCTACCAGATCGATCAGGGTTTTTAGTTTGCGTAGATCCATCGGGAATCCTTGAAATTTGAATATTTTTGCAACATGATAAGCCGGCAATTATATGTCGGTTATCTACAGATAGAGGCAATTAAAGGTTGTTGGTCAAAGGTTGTTGATCGCGAAAGTCATGGCTGCAGTGTAACCTTCGACACCAAGTCCGCAAATCACGCCCGTTGCAAGGGCGGAGAGGAAAGAGTGGTGGCGGAAGGATTCACGACCATGAATATTGGTGATGTGCACCTCGACAAAGGGAATTGCAACAGCGGCCAACGCATCGCGCAGGGCTATGCTGGTATGACCTAATCCACCGGGATTGATGACGATGGCATCAATCCCTGCCGTAGCGGCAGCATGGATTCGGTCGATGAGAGCACCTTCGTGATTGCTCTGGAAGCAAGTGAGCATTGCGCCGGCGGAGGTTGCCTGTTGCGCTGCCTTAGATTCCACATCTGCGAGGGTTGTCTTGCCATACAGGCCAGGTTCACGCGTGCCGAGCAGACAAAGATTGGGACCGTTCAAAAGCAGAATATTCCTGGCCATGTGCAGTTCGCCCGTATAACGAAGAAGCCGGCATTTTGAGGGTTAATCGCAACGGTTGGCAAGTACGGAGAATTTTAGCCGCGCTTTCGCTTTGTAAATTCAGGTGTTGGGCGGCAATGCCGTGATGTCGCGCTGCAAGGCATTCATGTCGAGTTTGCCGATGTACGTGCGAATGATCTTGCCGTTGCCATCGATTAATACCGAATAGGGAAGACCGCCGGCCTTGTTGCCGAACTGCCGCATCAATTCCGTGCCGGCGATGCCCGCCACGAAGATCGGATAGGAAATGCCGTGACGGGCAGTGAACGCCTTGATGTTTGCCGGCGTGTCGATGCCGATACCGATGATCTGCACTGTGTTTGGTGTCAACGCCTGCTGCATTGCCGACAGTGCCGGCATTTCTTCAACGCATGGCGCACACCAGGTTGCCCAGAAATTTACCACTATCTTGCGATTTTTCCACTGGGACAGACTTTGTACCGTGCCATCCGGTGTCGTCATCTGTTGTGCCAGCAATGTTTCTACCGGGCCACTCGATGCCCGTGGCATCGACGGCTGGTTGCCTGATGCTTTCAGGCCGACGTACAGACCAGCGCTGGCAAATGCCAGGCCGATTGCCACGGCAACAACCGTGCTACGGCTCAAGATTCTGCGCATGGTGCATCCTTTTCGTTTTCGGATTGCCGGATCACAGCACGCAGACTCTCTGCATCGATGCGGATGACTTTGCCACTGGCGCCAGGCTTCAGGGCACCACGAAAATCGTCGACTGCATACACCGCCAGATGCACGCTTTCCCGTTGCCATAGAAAGCTCAGCGTCTCGACCGGTTCGGCTCGGCCCTTGAAATGAGGACTCTCCGACGCCTCGAAGCGCAAATTGCGATCCATCAGGAACACCGCTACTTCTTTGCTGCTGTCTGTGAACAATTGAAGATGGATATCCGAATGTTCGCCGGCAGTACCATTTTGCACCGCCCCCGTCAGGTAGGGTGAAAACGCTGCCAGCTGCTCCATAAGTTCGAGTGCCAGGCGGCGCAGGTGCAGCAGCCGCGCTGGCTGCGTGTCACTGAAAAACAGTGCCTGATGCGTACGCACTTCATTTTCCACCTGCACATTGTCAGGCAGGAAATCGCCGCGTAATTTGCCATCGCCCAGGATCTGCCGCGCTGCCCGGCGTTTGGCGTTGCCGTAATCGGCACCTTCTTCGACGATCATGCGGGCAGCCGCAATTGCGATTTCAGTGCGCAGGGCTTCAGAGTCGGACGGGTAGTAAATTGACATGACCAGAATGATACCAAGGATGATGCGGCCGGGGCGCAAGCAGGTCGGCAACAGAGGTGGGTACGTTAAAATACGCCACGCACCCAATTCGGAAATTCATTCATGCATATTCACATACTTGGCATCTGCGGCACCTTCATGGGGGGGCTGGCAGTGTTGGCCAAGGCCGCAGGGCATCGCGTGACCGGCTGCGACCAGAATGTCTATCCGCCGATGAGCACGCAACTCACGGCGCAGGGTATCGACCTCATCAGCGGCTTCGATGCCGCCCAGACCGCCCTGACGCCGGACCTTTATGTGATCGGCAATGTGGTTTCGCGTGGTAATCCATTGATGGAAGCCATTCTCAACCAGGGTTTGCCGTACACCTCCGGCCCGCAGTGGATCGGCGAGCATATCCTGCAAAAGCGCTGGGTACTGGCAGTGGCAGGCACGCATGGCAAAACCACGACCGCATCGATGTTGGCATGGATACTGGAAGACAGTGGCTACGCGCCGGGCTTCCTGATCGGCGGCGTGCCGATGAACTTTGGCATTTCGGCACGTTTGTCCGGCGGCGCCGGCGATTCACCCTTCTTCGTGATCGAAGCCGATGAGTACGACACCGCATTTTTCGACAAACGCAGCAAGTTCGTGCACTACCATGCAAAAACGGTGGTCCTTAATAATCTGGAATACGATCATGCGGATATTTTTCCCGACCTGACGGCAATTGAAACCCAATTCCACCACCTGGTGCGTACCGTGCCCGGCATCGGCAGGGTGGTGGTGAATGCGCGCGAGCCGGCGCTGCATCGAGTCATGGCGCGCGGCTGCTGGAGCGAAACGGAAAATTTCGGCATCGAAGGTAGTGCGCCTGACGGTCGCGGCTGGGCGTTGGCAGTGCATGACGACGATCGCTTCGATGTGATGTTTGATGGCGAGCATCAGGGCACGGTCGCCTGGTCGCTCGGCGGCGAACATAACCGCATGAATGGCCTGGCAGCAATTGCCGCCGCCCGGCATGTCGGGGTGGCGCCGGCGCAGGCCATCGCCGCATTGGCAACATTCGGTAATGTGCGGCGGCGCATGGAATTGCGCGGGCGCGTTCGCGAGGTGTTGGTATACGACGATTTTGCCCACCACCCAACTGCAATCAGCACCACCATTGCCGGCCTGCGCAAGCAGTTGCAGATGCAACCCGATCAAAACGGCCGCATTCTGGCGGTACTCGAGCCGCGCTCCAACACTATGAAGCTGGGCACCATGAAACAAGCCCTGACAGATAGCCTGGTCGACGCCGACCTGGTGTTCGGCTACGGCGCGACAGGGTCCGGCAAGGAAGCGCTGGGCTGGGATCTGGCTGAAACACTGGCTACGTTAGGCACAAAGGCGGTCGCATTCGACGATATCGCGGCGTTGGTGCGAGCGATCGCGCAGGCGGCTCGGCCGGGTGACCAGGTACTGGTGATGAGCAATGGCGGCTTCGGCGGCATCCACCAAAAGATTCTCGATGCGCTGGTCGCATGAAAATGGAAGATCGGTTGATGAATTTATTTTTTGAAGAGTCCGGCGATTTCAAGGCCGGTGTGGCGCTTTCGCAGCAAGGCGAGGCATATCAGGTTGAAATGCAGAGTGGCAAACGTACCAAGGTTCGGGCCAAGGATGTGTTGCTGCAATTCGCATCGCCAGCGCCTGCGGAACTGATGGCGAACGCGAAAGTGATCGCCGACGATATTGACCTGGATTTTCTATGGGAAGTGGCGGGCCAGGAAGAGTTTGCATTTGCCACGCTGGGCACGGAGTATTTCGGCCACCCGCCGCAGCCCGCCGAGGCTGCCGGCCTGCTGCTGAAGCTGCAGTCGTCGCCAGTCTATTTCTATAAAAAGGGCAAGGGCTCGTACAAAGCAGCGCCCGAAGCGTCGTTGAAGGCAGCGTTGGCCGGCATGGAAAAGAAACGCCAGCAGGCGCTGGTGCAAGCCGCTTACGTCGAACAGTTGCTAAGGCACGAGCTGCCCATGGCGATGAAGCCGCTGGCCCTGCAACTGCTGTTCAAGCCTGACAAGAACACGATCGAATACAAGGCTCTGGACGAAGCCTGTGGCACCTTGCAAGTGGCGCCGCAACGGCTGATGCTGGCTGCCGGCGGCATCGCTTCGGCAAAAGACCTGCACATGTCGCGGTTCCTGTTCGAGTGCTTCCCCAAGGGGCTGGCTTTCCCGGCGGTGACGGTTGGCGCACTGCCGGCGTTGCCAGTGGCGTCGGTTGCGGCATTCTCCATCGACGATGTCACCACCACCGAGATCGACGATGCCTTCTCGGTGCAGATACTCGAAAATGGTCAGGTTCGGGTCGGCATCCACATCGCCGCACCGGGCCTGGGAATTCGCCGTGACGATGCAATCGATGCGCTGGCACGACAGCGCATGTCGACCGTCTACATGCCTGGAGACAAGATCACCATGCTGCCCGATAGCGTTGTGGCGGCTTTCACCCTGGCACAGGGGCAGACCTGTCCGGCAGTCTCGCTGTATGCAACGCTGGACCCGGCCGACTGGTCGGTCGTGGCAACCGAAACCCGTGCCGAGGCAGTGCCGATTGCCCATAACCTGCGCCACAATGACCTGGACCAGCTGGTCACGGAAGAGAATCTGGCGGCCGACACCGGCGAATACGTCCATAAGGCGGATATCGCGGTGCTCTGGCAGTGGGCACAGGTGCTTGAAAAAGGCCGGATGGCCAAGCGGGAAGCGTTCGGCCTGCGGCCGGAACAGAACAACCGGGTCGATTTCAATTTTTACGTCAGCGACGACGTGGTCACCATCGCCCGCCGCCGTCGCGGTGCGCCGTTGGACAAGATCGTCGCCGAACTGATGATCTTTGCCAACAGCACTTGGGGCAAGCTGATGCACGAGCACGGTGTGCCAGGTGTGTATCGCAGTCAGGGCGGCGGCACCGGCAACTGGAGCGCGAAGATGCAGGTCCGCATGGTCACGCATGCCGCGCCGCATCAGGGCCTGGGTGTGGATCAGTATGCATGGAGCACCTCGCCACTGCGACGCTACCCGGATCTGGTGAATCAATGGCAGATCCTGGCTTGCGTGGAGCATGGCGTAACGGCGCCGCTGGTGGCACCGTTCAAGCCGCGTGACGCCGACCTGTTTGCCATCGTTTCCCAGTTCGACGCCGCCTATGCGGCCTATGGCGATTTCCAGACCACCATGGAAAAATACTGGTGCCTGCGCTGGCTGACGCAGGAAAATGCGACTCAGGTCGAGGCGGTGGTATTGAAGGAAGAAATTCTGCGTCTGGGAGATATCCCGCTGGTGATCCGGCTACCGGCAATGCCGGCCGTAGCGCGCGGCACTGCCGTCAAGCTGGAGTTGCTGCGCTGGGACGAGGTCGACCTGACCGTCGAAGCGCGTATTCTGGAAATTGCCGCGCCATCGTCTGCGAACGAGGATGTGATCGCTGACGAGGAGATGGAGGAAGTAGTGGAGGAGGGAGCGGAAGAAGGAGCGGAAGAAGGAGCTGAGGAAGGAACTGAGCAGCGAGCCGAGGAAGGCACGGACGAAGTGCTGGAAGCTACCCCTGGCAACGCACTGACGGCCGAGCCCACAGCTTCGCCCGAAGTGGCAATCGGCGCGACCGGGCCCAGTCAATGAGGGCAGTCTCATCGACTGTTGGCCTGAAGCACCTGGGTTGTCGTAGAATCCATTCTTTGTAGAATTTCGTCCATGAATGCTCTTGTTATGTCCAGCTTGAATTTCATTCAAGAGAATCGGCCGCTGTCGATTGCCGTCGCCTGTTCGGTCGTCGGACATGCCCTGCTGCTGGGCGTACATTTTGCGCCGCCCGAAGCCTTTCGCATGCGTCCTGCCGATCCTGGGCTGGAAGTCATTCTGGTCAATGCCAAGCATGATACGAAGCCGGTGCAGGCGCAGGCCCTGGCGCAGGCCAACCTCGACGGCGGTGGCAACGCCGAAGCCGGGCGCAGCAAATCACCGATTCCCGATCTGCGCCGTAGCGACGATGGCGACAGCATCCGTGCGGCACGCCGCAAGATCACCGATCTGGAAGAACGCCAGCGCAAGCTGATGGCGCAACTGGGCAACAGCCCCACGTTCTCCACCCCGCTCACCAGCGACCTAGAGAAAGAGAAGGAAGCGCCGCAGCCCGAGGCCACGGATGTGCTGGAAAGCAGCAAGGCGCTGGCGCTGCGTGAAGCCGAGATCAGCAAGAGCGTCGAGCAGTACAACAAGCGACCGAAAAAAACACAGATCACGCCCAGTACCCGCGAGGTCGGGTATGCCATGTACTACAAGGCATTGCAGGATCGTGTCGAAAAGACCGGCACGCTCGATTTTCCGCAGCAGGATGGCAAAAAGCTGTATGGCGAGCTGGTGATCTATATACCGGTTTATCAGGACGGCTCGTTGTACGAGCGGGATGGTGGGCCGCGCATCGAACGGCCTTCCGGCAATCCGGCGCTGGATCTTGCAGCCCTGCGGATCGTGCGGCGCTCAGCACCGTTCGGGAAATTTCCGCCAAACATGCGCTCCACTGATAAGGACGATGTCTGGGAAATCATCACCCGCTTCAAGTTCACGCGGGAAGATGCCCTGCAAACCGAGACTACCGGACCAGGTAGGTGACCGTGTCGGCAGCTTCGGAAAGATCAAACGATCCGGGCCTGGACCGGTACGCCGTGTTGGGCAATCCGATCGCTCACAGCCGGTCGCCGTCCATACACGCCCGCTTCGCCGCTCAGACCGGGCAACCGATCTCCTATGAAAAGCTGCTGGTGCCGCTGGGCGGGTTCGCCGCTGCAGTGGCCAGCTTCGTGGCTGCCGGTGGTCGTGGCGCCAACGTCACTGTTCCTTTCAAGCTCGATGCCTGCGCCTTGGCGGATTACCTGAGCACGCGGGCTGCAGCCGCCGGCGCCGTAAATACCCTGCGATTCGAAAACGGCCGGGTATTTGGTGACAACACCGACGGCATCGGCCTGGTGACCGATCTGACTGTCAATGCCGGCGTTGCCCTGCAGGGCAAGCGGATACTGCTGGTCGGCGCCGGCGGCGCAGCGCAGGGTGTGATACTGCCGCTGCTCGATCAGCAGCCGGCGCAACTCGTTATTGCCAATCGCACCGAATCGAAGGCGCGGCAAGTCGCTGCTCGTTTCACTTCCGACGTGCTCGACGTCTGCCCCCTGGAGGTGCTCGACGGCCCATTCGATGTCGTCATCAATGCCACGGCGGCCAGCCTCGGCAACGCCGTTCCGGCAATTCCCGTGAGCGTGTTCAGCAGCCATACCCTTGCCTACGACATGATGTACGGCCCCGAGCCTACCGCGTTCATGCGCTTTGCCGCTGGCCACGGCGCAGCGGTGCGCGATGGATTGGGCATGCTCGTCGAGCAGGCTGCCGAGGCATTTCTGGTGTGGCGCGGCGTACGGCCCGCGACTGCAGAGGTGCTGGCAGCGCTGCGCAGTACGATCGAAGGGAGCGCTGCCTGAATGGGCGCCCAGGGCCTGTCCGGCGCCCGCTGATGAAAATCCTGCGTACCTGCCTGTTCTGGCTGGTTTTGCTGCCGGCAGTGCTGTTGCTTGTGGTGCAAGGGTATTTTTTCGTGCAGATCTGGTGGTGGGTGGACCACAACCCCACTTCGACGAGCTTCATGCGTCAGCAGCGCAGCGCGCTGCTGGATAAAAATCCAGCAGCGCGCCTGCGCCATGTTTGGGTGCCGTACGGCCGCATCTCGAACAACCTCAAGCGCGCCATCATCGCTTCCGAAGATTCCCATTTTTCTGCGCACGAAGGCGTTGATTGGGACGCACTACAAAAAGCGTACGAGAAGAACGGCCGGCGTGGCAAGCCTGTTTCCGGTGGCTCCACCATCACGCAGCAGTTGGCGAAAAATTTGTTCCTGACCGGCGAGCGCAGCTATGGACGCAAGGTCCAGGAGTTAATCATTGCCTACATGCTGGAGTTCTGGATGGACAAGGAACGAATTTTTGAAATTTATCTGAACGCGGCCGAATGGGGCAACGGCGTGTTCGGCGCCGAGTCGGCGGCGATGCATTATTTTAATGTGCCGGCATCTGCGCTCAGCGCGAGCCAGGCCGCGAGACTTGCAGTGATGCTGCCGAATCCCCGTTTTTACGACAAGAACCGCGGTTCCGGCTATCTGCAGCGCCGCAGCGGCATCATCCTGCGGCGCATGGGATCGGCAGAGTTGCCCTGAAGCCGTCCATACCGTTCAGCACTCAACCAATCTGGAATCAATCGGCAAATCAATCTGCAAAGGCCAGGCGTGCTGCCTCCAGCGTTGCCTCGATCACCGCATCGTCATGCTGGGCGGAGACGAATCCTGCTTCGAAAGCGGAGGGCGCAAGATAGACGCCGGCATCGAGCATGCGATGGAAAAACCGATTGAAGCGGGTTTTGTCGGACGCCATCATCGCCTTGTAAGTAGTGGGCACTTCTGGCGCAAAATAGATGCCGAACATGCCACCAACGGCGTCGGCGCAGAAGGTCACGCCGGCCTGGCTCGCAACTTTGGTCAAGCCATCGGTAAGTTTTTTTGTCTGAGCGCCGAGATGCTCGTAGAAACCGGGCGCCTGAATCAGTTTCAAGGTCGTCATGCCGGCGGCAACCGCCACCGGATTGCCCGACAGCGTACCGGCTTGATAAACACCGCCCAGTGGCGCCAGATGCCGCATCATTTCTGCCGGCCCCCCGAAGGCCGCTACCGGCAACCCGCCGCCGATCACCTTGCCCAGTACCGTCATGTCGGGCGCGATGCCATAAAGGGCCTGGGCGCCACCGAGCGCCACCCGAAATCCCGACATCACCTCGTCGAACACCATGATTGCGCCGTGCCGGGTGCAAACCCGACGCATCGTCTGCAGGAATTCCGGCGAGGCGCGCATCAGGTTCATGTTGCCGGCAATCGGCTCGACCATCACGCAAGCGATCTGGTCACCAATCCTCGAAAACGTATCGTCGAGTTGCTGGCAATCGTTATAGTCCAGCACCAGCGTGTGCTTGGCAAAATCTTCGGGCACCCCGGCCGAGGTCGGGTTGCCGAAGGTTAGCAAGCCACTGCCGGCTTTCACCAGCAGCGAATCAGCATGGCCGTGATAACAACCCTCAAACTTGATGATCGTGTCACGGCCGGTAACGCCGCGTGCCAGCCGCAGGGCGCTCATGGCCGCTTCAGTGCCAGAAGAAACCAGTCGTACCTGTTCCAGCGACGGCACCAGTTTGCAGAGTTCCTCGGCCATCAGCACTTCGCCCTCGGTCGGCGCGCCGAAGCTCAAGCCTCTGGCGGCTGCCTGCTGCACCGCTGCCACTACCTCGGGGTGGGCGTGACCAAGAATTGCCGGCCCCCATGAACCGATGTAATCGATGTAGCGCCGCTCGTCGGCGTCCCAGAAATAGGGACCCTGCGCATGGCTGACGAAGCGTGGTGTGCCACCAACCGAGCGGAAGGCACGTACGGGGGAATTTACGCCGCCCGGCGTTGTAAGCTGGGCGCGCGCGAAAAGCGTGTCATTGTTGGAGATCATGATGGGTCATCCTGTATGGTCAGTGATCCGTTTTGGGCTCGCGTGCCCAGAAATAGCGGTCCGGGATCATTTTTCCCATACCTAGCCGCTGTGCGTGGGCGATGCTGGCGACGACGAATTCCTGTGCTTCGAATACCGCTTCCGGTACATCCAGGCCATTCGCCATCATTGCCGCCGCGGTTGCAGAGAGGGTGCTACCGGTACCGGCATAAGTGCCGGAGATGCGCTGCCATCTATCCTGACGCACCAACCCGGTGTCATTGAACAGGCTGTTAACGATTTCATGCGTATCGCCAGGAGTGCCCGTCACCAGAACATATTCACAACCCAGGCCGACGATGTGCATCGCATCCACCATCAAGGTGTCTTCTGCAGAAGGTTCGCGCCAGCTTTCGGCCAGGCGTTCGAGTTCCACCGCCGACAGCAGCAGCAGGGTGGTTTGAGGAATCAACAGTTCCCGCATTGCCGCAGTGAGATCTTCATCTTCCAGAACCTGCTCCGGCATGCCGGTCAGATAGGGGTCCAGCACCAGCGGCACTTCGGGATAATCTGATGCGATTTCGGCAATGACTGAAATCACGTCGACGTCGCCGATCGCCCCTACTTTGAATGCCGCCACCGGCATGTCTTCCAGCACCATGCGTGCTTGATCGGACACCCAGTCGGCGTCGATGAGCTGTACATCTTCGATGCGGGCAGTGTCGCCAATCAACAAGGCAGTGATGACGGACATGCCGTGGCAACCCATGGCGGCGAACGATGCCAGGTCGGCCTGAATGCCGACGGCGCCGACAGGATCGGCAACGCCGAACGTCAGGATCAGTGGAGAAGTTTGGATTTGCACGGCGTGTGGATTAAGATAGCTGACTTTGCATTTTACTTGAAGGGCTGTCCGCCGTGAGCATTAACCCAACTTCCAATTCTTCCGATAACCAACCCCCTGCAACCAAAACCTGGATGTGCCTGATTTGCGGCTGGATCTACGACGAAGCCGCTGGCCTGCCTGAGGAAGGCATTGCGCCAGGCACCGCCTGGGCCGACGTGCCGATGAACTGGACTTGCCCGGAATGCGGGGCGCGCAAGGAGGATTTTGAAATGGTAGTAATCTGACCACGTAGTACTGAATTTGCATGGTTTTTCACTGCTGGACCATTGCCTGGAAATCATTGTTTTAGCCCGCCGCCATGGTGGGTTGGCGTAAAAACCACGACCCGGGGCGCCCGCCCCAATGTTGTTCTAAAGCATCTTGCCTTTTGCCGGTGTTGCGCCTTATATTGAACGTTGTTCAACGAGACAACGCCATGACGACACCAGTGGAGAATGCCGGCCTGAAAATAATGGTGATCGACGACAGCAGCACCATTCGTCGCTCGGCCGAAATTTTCCTTGGTCAATCCGGATACCAGGTGGTGCTCGCCGAAGACGGTTTCGACGCGCTCGCGAAGATGAATGACCACCACCCTGCACTGATCTTTTGCGACATTCTCATGCCGCGGCTGGATGGCTATCAAACCTGCGCCCTGATCAAGAAAAGCGCGAAATTTCACGCCACGCCGGTCGTGATGCTGTCCTCCAAGGACGGCCTGTTCGATCGCGCACGTGGCGCCATGGTCGGCTCGGATGCCTACCTGACAAAACCATTTACCAAGGACAGCCTGCTAAAGACTGTTCGTACCTACACGGCCTCGGCAAGCAGCAAGTAATTCCACCGAATAAAGGTTATTGAAATGGGCATTCAAAAAATTCTTGTTGTCGACGATTCGCCGACCGAGCGATATTTCCTGACCGATATTCTGATCAAGAATGGTTTTTCCGTATCAACCGCTGAAAACGGCGAGGAAGCGCTGCTCAAAATCAAGGCAGATAAGCCGCAGCTGATCCTGATGGATATCGTCATGCCTGGGCAAAATGGCTTTCAAGTGACGCGTGCCATCAGCCGCGATGCAACCACGCAGGATATTCCGATCATCATCTGTACCAGCAAGGGACAGGAAACCGATCGTATCTGGGGCTTGCGTCAGGGCGCACGGGATTATCTGGTCAAACCTGTCGATCCGCAGGAGCTGCTGGCAAAAATTGCCGCACTCGGCTAACCCGGCTGCCTGAACTTTGCCATGACCGAATCTATTCCCGACCCGACCGCTACCTTGCTGGAAAAAACGTTCGACAAGCCTGACCCGGCGGCACGGCGCGTGCGCATGCGCGAATTCCAGACGCGCCTGGTGGGCCGGATGCAGGCGGCTCGCAGCGGCAGCGACACGCGCTCCGGGCAGTTGGGTGTAATGGTCGGAAACCGGCGTTGCCTGATCGACTTGCCGCAAACCGGTGAAATCGTGTCAGTCGGTGCAATCACCAGCGTGCCTCTCACGCAACCCTGGTTCCTCGGGCTTACCAACATTCGTGGCAATCTCATCAGCGTCGTAGATTTTGCCCAGTTTCTTGGTGATGCCGCGACCGTCATCGACAAGCAAAGCCGGATTATCGCTTTTGCTCCCTCGCTGGGCTTGAACGGTGGGCTGCTGATTTCTCAAGTGCTGGGCCTGCGCAATCTGGCTGACATGCAGCTGCAGGCCGAACAGCCTGAGGTTACGCACGACTGGCAGCGTCAGTGTTTTCTAGATCGTGAGCAGGCGGTCTGGCAATTGATCGATTTGACTGCTATCACCCGCAACCAGCAATTTTTGCACGTCGCCGCATGACGACGCAGTAACTGCAATACGGTACTTTCAGCCGACAGGTCAGACAGGCAATTCATCAGGAGATTCGACATGGCATTGAAATTCCCAGTTTTCCCGCGGGCCGAACATACTGCTGTTGCCGGGGCAAGCGCAATGCCGCCACTCGAATCGGTAGGGGCTGCCTATCTGGGCAAAGCAAACGCGGCTGAAACCGTCACTACCGAAGCCCGCCTGAAAGCGCCGGTCAAGGCCGCCGGCAAGCCTGCATCGGCAGATGACACGACAGCAGACGCGGCAGCAGAAACGACTGGACGGGCCATCGATTTTCGGTTGCCGGTGCTCGGTACGCTTCCCGTACCGCAGCAAATCCGTGTGTTGCTGGGAGTGCTGATCGTTTCTCTCGTGCTAACGGCCGTATTCGCTTTCTTGAATGCCCGCAATTCCACGCAGAATTCCACCCAGACCCAGATCGCGGGTGACGCGCTCATGCATTCGCAGCGCATTGGCAAGGCCGCACCGAATGCAATTCAGGGTAATGCCGAAGCATTCAAGCAGCTCGAAGACAGTCGCCGCGAATTCAATGCCGATCTGACGGTGCTGGGGCAGGGTGGCACATTCAAGAACCGTTCGATCGATGCGCCATCATTGGTGCGTGAACCGGTCTTGCAGGAGGTGCGCACGGCTTGGTTGAATACCGACAAGGCAGCGGTGACGATGTTCAAGCTGCAACCGGAACTGACCGCTTTTGGCGCGACCTTGAAAAAGCTTAATGCGCAGTCGCCGAAACTATTGGACCTGACCGAACAGATTTCGGTACTGAAAGTGCAGCTCGGTGCATCGCCACGCGAAATCTCGGCCGTGGGCCAGTTGGTGATGCTGACCCAGCGTCTGGGACGTAGTGCCAATGAATTCCTGACCACTGAAGGCGTGAATCCTCAAACGGCTTTGCTGCTCGGTAAAGACAGCAACACCTTTCGCAGCATCATGGAAGGCTTCCTGAACGGTAACGAAGGGTTGCGCCTGAATGCGACAACCGATGGCGAAACCAGGAAAAAACTGATGGAACTCAACGTTGCGTTTACCGAGTATCAGCGCTCGGTGACGGCAATTCTGAGCAACTTGCAAAACTTCATTTCCGCCAAACAGTCGGAGCAACTGATTTTTTCAAAAAACGAACGCTTGAAGCAGAAATTGTCGACGCTGCAAAACATGTATCGCGCTGAGCAGGATTCCCTGGCCTGGCCGTTCTGGGCGCTGGTGATTGCAGCCCTGACGGCAATCGCGGCAGCGGGCAGTACCGGCCTGGTGATCTTGCAGGAAACCCGGGATCGGGAGCGTGAAGCGACGCGCACTGGCCTCGAAGCCGACATGCAGCGGCTGCAGGCTCAAAAGCAGGAAGAGCAAGCCAAGGGCGCCAACGATCAGAATCAGGCGGCGATTCTGCGCTTAATGAATGAATTGCAGGAAGTCGCCGACGGCGATCTGACGATTCAGGCAACCGTATCCGAAGACATCACTGGCGCCATTGCCGACTCGGTCAATTACACCGTCGAGGAATTGCGTGGCCTGGTGGGTCGGGTAACGACGACTGCCGAGCAAGTGACCTCCGCTTCGAATGAAGCACAGTCGATTTCCAGCGAACTGCTCTCGGCATCGCAGAAGCAATCGCGCGAGATTCAGGAAACTGGTCAGGCCGTGCTGGAAATGGCGGTGCATATTACCGATGTATCGAAATCCGCTAACGAATCTGCCGAAGTGGCGCGGCAATCGGTCTCGGCTGCCGAAGAGGGATCAAAAGCCGTGGAAAATGCCATCAAGGGCATGAACGAGATTCGTGAGCAGATTCAGGAAACCTCCAAGCGTATCAAGCGGCTCGGCGAGTCATCCCAGGAGATTGGCGAAATCACCGAGCTGATTTCCGATATTACCGAACAGACCAACGTGCTGGCGCTTAATGCTGCCATCCAGGCAGCATCCGCTGGTGAGGCCGGTCGTGGCTTTTCAGTGGTTGCCGAAGAGGTGCAACGATTGGCGGAGCGCTCCGGCGAGGCAACCAAGCAGATCGGCGCCCTGGTGCGCACCATTCAGACCGATACCCACGATGCGGTTGCGGCGATGGAAAAATCGACGCAAGGCGTGGTTGAAGGCGCACGGTTGTCCGACGCTGCGGGTGCAGCGTTGTCCGACATTCGACGGATTTCGAATCAGCTGGCCGAACTGATTCAAGGCATCTCTTCTTCCACCGAGCAGCAGGCGATTTCTGCCAACGGCGTAGCGCAGAATATTCAGAACATCCTGACAGTGACCGAGCAGACGCAGGAAGGTACGCAACAGACCGCACTGTCGATTCGAAATTTGTCGAAACTGGCGGAAGAACTCAAAAACTCGGTATCGCGCTTCCGCGTTAGCGCCTGAACGTACACGGGGCATGCATGACAACTTCTTCCATTTCCACCGTTCCGACGCCGGCCGCTGCCGGAGCAGACTTCGATCGCGAACCGCTGTCCTGGGTCATCGGTGAAATTCGTGAGACGCTGAACCGTTCGAGTGCCGCGCTGGCGCTCGCGCTGGAACAGCATGCCGAAGACGACGCCCGCATCACATTGCTGCGTCAGGCGAAAAATCATTTGCACCAGGCACATGGCGCGCTACAGATCGTCGATGTCGAGGGCGTGGCATTGCTGACCGAGACTGTGGAAGACATGCTGGAGCGCATGGCATCGGGACAACTGGCACTAGTGCCCGAAATCGTTACTGCAGTCGAGCATGGTTATGGTGCACTGATCGAATATCTGCAGGAATTGCTGGCCGGCGAAGTGCCTCAGCCGGTACGCCTGTTTCCGTATTACCGGGACTTGCTGCAGGCGCGCGGCGCCGAACGCATCCACCCCGCCGATCTGTTTTTTCCAAACCTGGCAATTCGTCCGACATTGCCGGCGCGCTCGCCTGCTGCCCCGGTGTCCTCGGTTGGCATCCCGGCCACGCCCGATTACATGGCGCTACGCAAACGTTTCGAAAAGGCGCTGCTGCCATTTTTGAAAGGGACCGTTTCCGCGGTTGCGTCCGGCAATGGTGAGCAACTGCACGACATCGTCGATGAAGTGGAGCATGCGCAGACCAATCAGCAGCTACGTGGATTCTGGTGGGTCATGCGCGGCTTCGCCGAAGCCGTGGCTACCGGCAAAGTCGAGAACGACCTCTATGTAAAACAGCTTTTTGCACGGATCAACCTACAGATCAGGCGCCTCTCCGAGGGTTCCAACAGCATCGCCGAGCGGTTGCTACGCGATGCCCTGTTCTTCATCGCCCGCGTCGATCAGCCGACGCCTCTCCTGCAGCAAATTCGCGACGGCTACGGCTTGAACGGGCAGGTGCCGGCAAATTTTGAGGAGAAGCGCTACGGCCGTGTCGACAGCAAGGCCTTGAGCACGTCCCACGAGCGGCTGGCGCAAGCGAAAACGCTGTGGAATCGGCTGGTCGGAGGCGATCTTCATGCCGCTGGCGCGTTCGAGCAAGAGATGCTGGGTCTGAGTCAGGCTGCCGAAGCGCTGGAGCAGCCTGCGCTTGGCAAGCTGCTTAGGGAATTGGCCGGCATCGCCCCCGCGGCGGCACATGGCAAGCCTGGCGACCGACTGGGGCTGGACATGGCCACCAGCCTGCTGTTCGTGGAAAATGCCCTGGCACAGATCTGCAAGCTGCCGGCCAATTTCAGTAATCGCGCAGAAGCCATGACGGCGCGGCTGCTTTCTAGTGTTGCCGGTCAGGAAAGCGGCGTCATCGAGTCACCTGCTCCATGGCTGGACGACATGTCGCGGCTGGCGCAACAAAGGCAAACCATCGTCACGCTGACCGGCGAGTTGCAATCGAGCCTGCGGCAAGTGGAAAAAATGCTGGAGGAGTATTTTGCCCATCCGGCCGAGACTGCCCCGCTGACGCCGGTCAATGCCATATTGCATCAGGTGGGTGGCGCGCTGGCCGTACTCGACCAGGACGAAGCTGCCCGTGCGGTCGCGCACACCCAGAAAGCCTTGCAGACCTTTGCCGACGCCTCCGTGCCATTCGAAAGTAGCGAAAGCCAACAACAGTTTCAACATATCGCCCGCAATATCGGTGCACTGGGATTTTTTGTCGAGACATTGCATCTGTATGACAACAAGCTGGAAAAACGGTTTTTCTTCGATGACAGCACCGGTATTTTCCAGGCAAAAGTGTTCGAGCGTGTCGGTGTCATACCGACCGTCGACGACCATGCGCCGATGGTCGAGGCAATGCTGGAAACGCCTGTGGCACCGGTTCTTGAGCCCATGAATTTGCCAATCCATGTGCAAACTCATGTGCCAATTCATGTCCCGTCCGAAGCTTCCCTAGAAATGTCGGATGTCCTGCCGCTCGACGTGCCGGAGCCAGTAACTGCTGTGAAAGAGGCGCCCGACTTGCCGCCGCCCGAGGCGTCAACGGCAGTGGCGGATCTGCCGACCGTGGAAGAGGATTTGCTCTTCCATCAGCAACAGGCAGCGCAGCTCGGCCATTCGTTGAGTACCGACCCTGGCAATATAGATTTGCAGGCGCAGCTGAAACAGTCGCTACAGCTGATTCGGCGTGACGCCAGCCTGATTGACCACCCGGAGGCCAACGAGCGGGCCAAGGATGCGATTGCCTTGCTCGATTCGGCCGATTTTGCCGTCTCGCAAACATCGCCGGCACTGATCATGGCTGCCACTGCCCTGCAAAAGGCAACAACGATGATCGAGCCGGTCGCAGAAGCGGACGTTGCGCAGACCGATGAAGAAATCGATGCCGAATTACTCGAAATATTTTTGGTCGAAGCGGTCGAAGTGCTGGGAGCCGTACGCGCCACGCTGCCGGCAGCACGCCTGGAGCCACATAATCAGGAACACCTGACGACATTGCGTCGCTCGTTCCATACATTGAAAGGCAGCGGGCGCATGGTCGGGCTGACGGCTTTCGGCGACGCTGCATGGGCCGTCGAGCAACTGATCAATCTGCGTCTGGCGCAAACCCGTGGTGGCGACGCCGACCTGTACGCATTGCTGGAACTGGCTGCGTCGACGCTATCGGATTGGGTCAATGATCTGCAAACGATGGGCCGTTCAGATCGCACACCACAGGCATTGATCGATGCTGCGGCACGCGTTGAATCGGGGGTGCCGAAAGGGGTGTTGCAAGAAGCGCCAGCACCGGTGGTGGAAATCACAGACTCGCCTGTTGTCGAAGAGTTACTGGCAGAGGCGGTACAGCAGTGCGAAACGGTAGATTTGGTAGAAATGCCTGCTGTTGCAGAAGCACTAGTGCTGGAGGCGACATTGAAACCAGCCGCCGAGCCGGTCATGGTAAAAACGTCGGTTATCGAATTTCCGTCGCCTGCCGTGTCGCAGGCACCGCGCAACGACAACGTCCGGCAGATCGGCGATATCGAGATCAGTGTCGCGCTGCATAATATCTACATGGCCGAAACCGATGAGCTGGTACGGCTGCTTTCCCTCGACTTCGGCGAATGGCGTCATGAACCCGAGCGCCCGGTCAACCTTTCGGCTACCCATGCTGCGCATTCGCTGGCGGGTACCTCGGCAACCGTCGGTTTCAAGCCGTTACAGAAAATTGCGCACTCACTGGAAGTGGTCCTGCAGCAATTGTCACGCACGCCCGTGCAACTGCTCGACGCCGAGTTTGATCTGCTCGATCAGGTAATGGATCGCATCCGTTTCATGCTGCAATTATTTGCCTTGGGTGAAATGGCCGACCACGAGCCGCTGCAGGTCAACGCTCTCGATCGCCTGCATGAAACGCTCACCAGTCGCCTCGATGTCGAGCCTGCCGCACCGGCCTTGCCGGTCACCGACAAAAAAACCGATGACGCCGTACCAACGCTGGCAGCATTGCTATCGAAGGAAAGTGTCGAGGACGCGCAGCTACAAAACCTGCAGCCAGTTGAAAGCCGGGCGCCAGTCATTACGCCTTCGCTTGACGTTTCGTTCAGCCAAACAGAGCTTGTCGCCGAGGCACCGCTTGCCGGACGCACCCCGGTCATCAGGGACGAGCTCGATGCAGACCTGATGCCGGTGTTTATCGAAGAAGCCAATGACATGCTGCCGCAGATGGGCCGATTGTTGCGCGCGTGGCAAGGGGCGCCCGGCGACACCGGATCGCCGCCGGCGTTGCTGCGCCTGCTGCATACGATCAAGGGCAGTGCGCGCATGGCGGGCGCAATGCGTTTCGGCCAGCACCTGCACGATATGGAAAGCCGTATCGAACAGATCATGCATCTGAGTCAGCAGCCGCCTCAGGTCATGGAAGACCTGCTGGGCCGGCACGACCTCGGCCTGCAGATGTTCGATGCCCTGCAACATCCGGAGGCGCCGACAGCATTCGATGTGGCGCCGGCCGCCGAAGCTGCCGGCAGCGCTGGCGAAAATTCAGGACAACGTCCTACTGCCGGTCTTGCCATGGCGCAGACAGCCGGCGATGCTTCCGAGACATCTGCACAACCACCACCACCACCCGCTCCCGTTGTTTCGGAACGGCGACGTGAGCGACGCCTGCCGGCCGATGTCGTCACCGTCAACGCAACACCGGTTCCACTGGTACGGGTTCGCGCCGATATTCTGGATCGGTTGGTCAATCAGGCCGGTGAAGTATCGATTGCCCGGTCCAGGCTGGAAAACGAGATCGGCGCGATGCGCCAGTCGCTGGTCGAATTGACCGAAAACGTCACCCGGCTGCGGCAACAATTGCGTGAAGTCGAGATGCAGGCCGAATCGCAAATCGAAAATCAAATATCATCCCAGCGCGCCAATTCTCCTGAAAAACAATTCGATCCTTTGGAATTCGATCGTTTCACGCGCTTGCAGGAGCTCACGCGCATCATGGCCGAAACTGTCAACGACGTCGGTTCGGTGCAACAGAATCTGACGCGAACGCTCGACAGCGCCAGTATCGACCTGACAATGCAGGCACGGCTGACGCGTGATCTGCAGCAAGACCTGATGAGCGTGCGCATGGTGCAGTTTGCCAGCGTGACCGAACGGCTTTATCGTGTCACCCGTCAGGCTTCCAAGGAAGTCGACAAGCGGATAAATCTGGACATTCGTGGTAGCACGGTGGAACTTGACCGCAGCGTGCTGGAAAAGATGGCTGGTCCGTTCGAACATTTGCTGCGCAATGCCATCGTGCATGGCATCGAAACCCGTACGGCTCGCCAGGCTGCTGGAAAAAACGAGATCGGCGAATTACGGATCGAGGTCCGGCAGGAGGGCAATGAAGTCGTCATCGAGTTTTCCGACGACGGCCAAGGCTTGAGCCTGGAGCGTATTCGCAACAAAGCCCAGCAGACCGGCTTGCTTGGGCTCGACAGCGTCATCAGTGACGCCGAACTCAGCGACCTGATTTTTCATCCGGGATTTTCGACGGCACCGGTGGTGACCGAGCTGGCTGGTCGCGGTATCGGCATGGATGTCGTGCGGGCTGAAGCCGTGGCGCTCGGTGGCCGCGTGGCAATCGTATCGGAACCTGGCAAAGGCGCGCAATTTACGATTCACCTGCCGTTGACTCTGGCAGTCACGCAAGTCGTGCTGCTCACTACCGGTGGCAAAACCTACGCGGTGCCATCGGTGCTGGTAGAGCAGGTGCAGCAGTTGAAAACACCGGCACTCGTCGCTGCCTACAATGAAGGTGCAGTGACCTGGCAATCCCAGCGGGTGCCGATGGTCTACCTTGCTGGCCTGCTCGGAGAAAGCCACGTCAGCGCCGTATCGCAACAGTATTCGCCACTGATTATTTTGAAGAGCGGCAGTAATCGCCTTGCCGTTCATGTCGATGAAATTCTCGGCAACCGTGAGGTCGTGGTCAAGAACATCGGACCACAACTCGCACGGCTGGCGGGTATTGCCGGTGCTACCGTGCTCGGTTCGGGTGAAATCGTCCTGATTCTCAATCCGGTCGCGCTTACCCAGCGGGCCGCTCAAGAGCAAGGGCACGTATCGCCTCAAGACGGTGGCGATGGCAGCATCACGATTGCGCAGACAATCGGTGCGGTTGCAGAATTCGACCACGGCGCCGGTGGTGGTGTGACGATGCAGGCGGTGCCTGGATTGCAGACCCGACATATCGTCATGGTGGTCGATGATTCGCTGACGGTCCGGCGTGTCACGCAGCGCCTGCTGTCTCGCGAAGGTTATCAGGTGGTGCTGGCCAAGGATGGCATCGACGCCCTGGAACATCTGCAGTCGGTCACGCCGGATGTGATGCTGGTGGACATCGAAATGCCGCGCATGGATGGCTTCGACCTGACCCGCAACCTGCGCGGCGACGAACGTACCCGCCATATTCCAATCATCATGATCACTTCCCGCAGCGCCTCCAAGCACCGTAATCATGCTTTCGAACTGGGTGTGGACGAGTATCTGGGCAAGCCTTATCAGGAAGACGTTCTGTTGGCAGCCATTGCCGGATTCGCGCGCAAGGGCACATCGGTCGCCTGACCCTGGCTGCCGTCCGGAGTCAGGCGGCGGCGACTTTCTTCACCACCGCATAGCGCAGCAGGGTGCGCTTGCGCGCCTCGTCATGCTGGACCACCGGAGAGGCGTAATTGTCGCCCAACCGCACGCCTGCTTTTGCCAGCACGGCCGGTGACTGCAACCAGGGCGCATGAATTTCCTTGGCCGAAAGTTTTGCCAGCTGTGGCAGGTAGCGCCGGATGAAGTCGCCTTGCGAGTCGAATTTTTCTGATTGCAGCGTCGGATTAAAAATACGGAAATAGGGCTGGGCGTCGCAGCCTGAGGAGGCAGCCCATTGCCAGCCACCATTATTGGCAGACAGATCGTAATCGTTGAGATTTTCGGCAAAGAACCGATCGCCGCGGCGCCAGTCGATTCCCAGGTCCTTGATCAGGAAACAGGCAGTCACCATGCGCAGACGATTATGCATGTAGCCGGTCTGCTTCAGCTGCATCATGCCGGCGTCGACTAGCGGATAGCCGGTGCGGCCCTCGCACCATGCTGCAAACATTGCATCGGCTTGCGGTCCGGTTTCGAATTCGATGCGTTCGTACTCCGGCTTGAAAGGATGCTCGGCCACATGTGGGAACCGGTCCAGGATCATGAAGTAGAAATCTCGCCAGATCAGCTCGGACAGCCAGGTGCTGCTGCCAGCATTGGTGGCGCCCTCCGACCCTTCCCCAGTACGCATGGTTTCCACCGCATGGCGCGCTAGAGCGCGAACCGACACAGTGCCGAAACGCAAGTGCACCGATAAATAAGACGGCCCCTTTATCCCTGGAAAATTGCGCGTGTCGCTATAGCCTGCCATGCGATGCAGGAAGTCCTCGAACAGCTGCGCGCCACCCGACATGCCGGTTGGAATCGGTATCTGCTTCAGATTGGTTCGCTCGAATCCGAGCACTTCCAGGCTCGGCAGGGGATGCGTGGTTTCCGGGTGGGTCGGTGCGAAGCGCGCCCGATGCGTTTCGATCGGATATGAGCGCAGATAAAAATCGTCGTCCCCCGGCACTGGCGTGGTTTGCAGTTTTCGCAACCAGGCATTTTTGTAGGGTGTAAAAACCGTGAATGGCTTGCCGGCTAGGGACAACACTTCATCTCTCTCAAAAATAACATGATCTTTGCGCAACAATAACTGTCGTCCTTTCTTTTCCAGCTCGTTCGCAATGGCCGCGTCGCGCTCGACGGCCTGTGGTTCGTAATCGCGGTTTGCAACCACTGCCTCCACGCCAAGCGTATCCGCCAGTGCCGGAATATCGTCCGCCGCTACTGCATGCCGCACGATCAGCGTACCGCCCATCTGCCGCAATTCATCCGCCAATTCCTGAATGCTGTCGTGAATGAATTCCACGCGGCGGTCCTGGCGTGGCAACACGTCGAGGATTGCGCGGTCGTATACGAAAACACAGTAGACCTGACGGCTGGTGATCAACGCATGGTGCAAGGCGGCATTGTCGAAGCTGCGCAAATCGCGCCGGAACCACATCAGGGTTTTATCGAACTTCTGCATGAGCTGACTTTCGGAAACAATAAAGATAGGGGAGTGTTGGCATATTGATTACGCTGATACGGTGAAGTTTAAGAGAAATGCACCAAGGGTGTAATGATAAAATTGCGGCTATGGTTAAAACATCCAAAAACCCCATCATCATCGGTGCGACCGATGCCGGTCCGAGCAATTCTTCCGGCGTCGAACCACTCTCCCCACAGGGTGCTCAGGCGAGGCAACCAGAACTCAATTTTGCCGACCATTTCCTGATTGCCATGCCGTCGATGCTCGACCCGGTTTTCGGTGGCAGCGTGGTATATCTGTGTGAACACAATGCCGACGGCGCGTTAGGGGTAATCATCAACAAGCCCACCGACATGACATTGGACACTTTGTTCGAACGCATCGATTTGCAGCTGGAAATTTTTACGCAGGGTTCGATACTGAACAAGCAACCGGTAATGTTCGGTGGCCCGGTCCAGGTGGAACGCGGTTTTGTGCTGCACACGACGCCAGGGCCGTATTCCTCCATGATCATGGTTAATCCAGGTGTCGCATTGACGACCTCGAAGGATGTACTGGAAGCGGTAGGCAATGGCTCCGGGCCAGAGCAATTCATGGTCAGCCTGGGATGCGCCGGATGGGGTGCCGGCCAGCTCGAAGACGAGATTGCCCGCAATGGCTGGCTCACCGTCGCCGCTACGCCGGACATTATTTTCGACACGCCGGTGGAAGAGCGCTTTGTTGCGGCGCTGAAGTTGCTTGGCGTCGATCCGATGATGCTCTCCGGCGAGGCAGGGCATGCCTGACCATGCTGCGCGGAGCGGCGCATCCGTGCCGGATTGATGGAAACGCTGCTCGGTTTCGACTTTGGTCTGAAGCGCATCGGTGTCGCAGTGGGCAACAGCCTGCTGTGCCAGGCGCAGCCGCTGGTCATTATCACCAACGCCGACAACGCTGGAAAATTCGACGCCATCGCTACCCTGATCGCGCGCTGGGAACCGGCACGCTGCGTGGTCGGCATGCCGCTGCACCCGGACGGCGCGGAGCATGCGATGACGGTTCGCTGCAAGCGCTTCGCCAATCAGCTGCAGGGTCGCTTTGGCGTGGCCACCGTGATGGTCGACGAACGCTACTCTTCTGCCGTGCTGGCGCCGGCGCGCGGCGAGCGGGTCGACGATCGGTCCGCTGCCCTGATTCTGCAGCAATATTTCGATGAATCCGCAGCCACACCCGGATCCGACCTCACACCCGGCACTCTTTTACCCTGATGGTAACTCTGCATGCATAGTGACAAAGACGCCGAAGCCCTGTACCGGGTTCTGGAGCAACAGGTAGGCGCCGGGCTGGCGAGGGCCGACGAGGTGGCCATCGTCGGCATCTATTCCGGCGGCGCCTGGCTCGCCGAACGGCTTGCGGCGGCATTCGGCCTCGAAGACCGCCTGGGGTTCGTGGACGTGTCGTTCTACCGTGACGATTATGCCAGCAAGGGCCTGCGTGCAGACGTGCGCCCCAGCCAGATTCCGTTCGATGTCGACGGCGCAACTATCCTGCTGGTCGACGATGTGCTGTATACCGGCCGCACCACGCGGGCGGCGATCAACACATTGTTCGACTACGGCCGGCCGACAAGAATCATGCTGGCGGCATTGATGGATCGGGGCGGCCGTGAGTTGCCAGTGGCAGCCGACTTCGTCGCCGAGACGATCGAGCTGGACGCAGCTAAATCTCTGGTGCTGCAACGCGCCGACGACGGTAAATTTTCCCTGACCATCGACAATGCATAACCCACAGCTCAACGCCAATGGCGAACTGCAACATCTGCTGACCATCGAGGGCTTGCCCAAGGCGGTCATCAACAATATCCTCGATACGGCATCGTCGTTCGTCAGCATCAGCGACCGCGAAGTCAAGAAGGTGCCGCTGATGCGCGGCAAAAGTGTTTTCAATCTCTTTTTCGAAAACTCGACCCGTACCCGCACCACCTTCGAGATCGCCTGCAAGCGTTTGTCGGCAGATGTCATCAATCTCAACATCAATGCTTCCTCGGCCAGCAAGGGCGAGTCGCTGCTCGACACCATCGACAACCTTTCGGCCATGCATGCCGACATGTTCGTGGTCCGGCATGGCCAGTCCGGTGCGCCGTACCTGATCGCCAAGCATCTGGTCGATACCGGGCAGTCGCATGTGCATGTCGTCAACGCCGGCGACGGCCGCCATGCGCACCCGACGCAGGGCCTGCTGGACATGTACACCATCCGGCACTACAAGAAGGATTTTACGAATCTGACCGTGGCGATCGTGGGTGACATCCTGCACAGCCGGGTAGCCCGCTCCGACATCCACGCGCTGACCACGCTCGGTGTGCCGGAAGTACGGGCAATCGCTCCGCGCACCCTGTTGCCGGGCGGGCTGGAACAGATGGGTGTGCGGGTGTTTACCGACATTAATGCCGGCCTGAAGGATGTCGATGTCATTATCATGCTGCGCCTACAGAACGAACGCATGAGCGGTGCATTGCTGCCATCGGCGCAGGAATTTTTCAAGAGTTATGGTCTTACACCCGAGCGTCTGGCATTGGCCAAGCCGGATGCAATCGTCATGCACCCGGGACCGATGAATCGCGGCGTGGAAATCGATTCTGCCGTGGCCGACGGCGGCCAGGCGGTGATCCTGCCACAAGTGACCTTCGGCATTGCCGTGCGGATGGCGGTGATGAGCATTCTGGCAAGCAAACCGGCATGAAACTTTAACAATGAACCTGCATATCGCCAACGGCCACCTGGTCGATCCCGCCAACGGCATCGACGCACCGCACGACATCTATATTGCCGACGGCCGGATTGCCGCCATCGGCGCGTCACCTGCCGGCTTCATCGCCGAACGAACAATCAATGCCGCCGGCCTGACCGTCATACCCGGTCTGGTGGACCTCAGCGCCCGTCTGCGTGAGCCCGGTTACGAATACAAGGCGACGCTGGAATCCGAAATGCAGGCGGCATTGCAGGGCGGCGTCACCAGCCTGGTATGCCCGCCCGACACCGATCCTGTGCTGGATGAGCCCGGTCTGGTGGAGATGTTGAAATATCGTGCCGAAAAGCTGAACAAGGCGCATGTCTATCCGTTGGGCGCATTGACGGTCGGCCTGAAAGGCAAATCGCTGACCGAGATGGCCGAACTGACCGAAGCCGGCTGCATCGGCTTCTCGCAGGCAGATGCACCGATTTTCGACACCATCGTGCTGCTGCGGGCGCTGCAGTATGCGCAGACCTTCGGCTTTACCGTATGGTTGCGCCCGCAAGACCCGCACCTGGCGCTTGGCGGCATCGCTCACAGCGGACCGATGGCTTCGCGCCTGGGATTGCCGGGCGTGCCGGTAATGGCCGAAACGATTGCCCTGCACACGATATTCGAACTGGTGCGCCATACCGGGGCGCGGGTTCATCTGTGCCGCATCTCTTCTGCTGCGGGCCTGGAATTGATCCGCACCGCCAAGAAAGAGGGACTGCCGGTAACCTGCGATGTCGGCGCGCATCATGTCCACCTGACCGACATGGACATCGGTTTTTTCGATGCCAATGCGCGTCTGATTCCGCCATTGCGTGCGCAGCGTGACCGTGACGCCATCTGCCAGGCCCTGGGCGACGGCACCATCGATGCCATCTGCTCCGACCATACCCCGGTCGACGACGATGAAAAACTGATGCCATTCGGCGAAGCCTCGCCCGGCGCCACTGGGCTGGAGCTGCTGTTGTCGCTGGCATTAAAATGGACACAGAACGACGCGCCCACGGCACCCGGCCACGGCGCCGGTCCCCTGGCACGTGCCGTGGCAAAAGTCACCAGCGACCCGGCACGCGTACTCGGTTTGCCGTGCGGCCGCCTGGATGTCGGCAGGATTGCCGACCTCTGCATCATCGATCCCGAGGCGCGCTGGACGGTCAATGCCGCAGCGCTTGCCAGCCAGGGCAAGCACACGCCGTTTCTCGGCTACGAACTCACTGGTCAGGTACTCACCACGATCATCGCCGGACATGTCGCCTATACCCGCGCCGTGGCGCATGTCATCGATACCCGCTAGGCCGCAGTGACTGCAGCGTCGATCACGCAAGGGAGACAACTGTGGCGCCTCACCCGCCTGGCGCTACATGTGCTCCTGGGCCTCTGGCTATGCGCGTTGATCTTGCCCCGCCGCTCGCCGCCGGCACGCCAGCGACACATCCGAAAATGGTCGCTGGCGCTCCTGCAAATATTTGGGGTCAGAGTCGAATTTTTGAATGAATCGTTGCCCATCCATGCCAGTGGGCGCAACCCGACACTGCAACCTGGGGTGATCGTCGCCAATCACCTGTCGTGGCTGGACATTTTCGTCATCAATACCTTGCAGCCGTGCCGCTTCGTGGCAAAAGCCGAAATTCGAGGCTGGCCCTTGTTGGGATATCTCTGCAGCAGCACCCGCACGATCTTCATCGCGCGCGGCAGTGCCCGCGACGTACGAAAAATTTTTCAGCAACTGGCCCAGAGCATCAAGGATGGTGACCACGTGGCGTTTTTTCCGGAAGGAACCACAGCGGCGCAGGGCGCGCTGTTGCCGTTTCACGCCAATCTTTTCGAAGCCGCAATCGATGCCGGTGTGCCGATCCAGCCGGTAGCGCTGCGCTACCTGGATCGACAGGGCAACCCGCACTCGGAAATCGATTACACCGGCGACATCACTTTCACCCAGAGCATGATGCGCATATTACGTAGCCCCACGGTACAGGCGCAGATCATCCTGCTGCCGGCGATTGCCAGCGATATCGGCAATCGCCGAGCCCTGGCGTCGGCAGTGCAGCGCAGTATCGCTGCAGCGCTCGATCACCCGCCAGGTGCAGAAGGTTTCTGATATTGCGGACAGTCGACCTGGAACAGCTGTCGATCGTCCAGCCGAACAGCCGTCAGCTGCCCACCCCAGATGCAGCCCGTGTCAAGCCCGAGCAGGTTCGACCGCATCTGCAAGCCCAGTGCCGACCAGTGCCCGTATACGACTGTGACGTCGGCAGTGCGTCGGCCAGGCACGTCGAACCACGGCATGACCGAACCCGGCGCGATTGCGGCGACGTTGCAATTGCCGGCATCGTGCATCATGGTGCCATCGGCGCTGCACAGGCGTACGCGCGTCAGGGCGTTGACGATGCAACGCAGGCGGTCGTATCCCACCAGTGTCGGTTGCCAGTGTGCCGGCTGGTTGCCGTACATGTTGCGTAGAAAATCGCGCCAGTCCGGCCCCTGCAACGCGGTCTGAACCTCGGCAGCGAGCATTACCGTTTCTGCTGCTGTCCACTGCGGCAATACGCCCGCATGCACGAACAAATAGCCCCCATGCACGCACGCCAGTGGCTGGTGCCGCAGCCAGTCGATCAGGGCATCCCGATCCGGCGCCTGCAGGATCGCATCGAGCGTATCGCTGCGACCGCTCTTGCGCAGCCCGGTTGCCACAGCCAGCAGGTGTAGATCATGGTTTCCCAGCACAATATGCGCGCGTGGCCCCAGCCCCTGTAGCGTGCGCAGGGTCGCCAGTGACTCGGGGCCGCGATTGACGATGTCGCCCACGAAAAAATACTGCGCCGTACCGGGATTTGCGCCAGCATCGGCTTCTGCCGTGTCGATCAGATCAAGCAGGGCGCGTAGGCGCGAATGACAGCCTTGCAGGTCGCCGATTGCATAGCTGGACATAAATTTATCGCTGGCAGGTGAAGAGGTGGAGGATCGGCATTGACTTCATGCGTTGCAAAGAAGGAATATATAACAAATATGCGTGCATGCACTGTCACAAAGGTTTACAGATGCCTGATGTCGAAATCTGCCGATTTGTGATGTAATTCGTACATTGATTCTAAATTACTAACATTTTACGTCGCTCGGCCGCTAAGCGTGGTGCAGAGCAGCAGTTCGATGTGCTAGGGCGACAAAGATGATACTGGTGACAGGCGGGGCGGGTTTCATCGGGTCCAATTTCATCCTCGAATGGCTGGCGGGAAGCGACGAGACCGTGCTCAACATCGACTGCCTGACCTACGCCGGCAACCTGGACAACCTGAAATCGGTGAGTAACGATCCGCGCCATGTTTTTGTGAAGGCAGACATCTGCGATACGGCGGCGATGACGCACCTGTTGAAGTTACACCAGCCCCGGGCGATCGTGCATTTTGCTGCGGAAAGCCATGTCGACCGCTCCATCGACGCCCCGGCAGCATTCGTCGCTACCAATATCCTCGGCACGTTCAGCCTTCTAACAGCCGCGCGTCAGTATTGGCAAGGCTTGTCGGCGCCGGCAAGCGCGGCATTTCGTTTTTTGCACGTATCCACCGACGAGGTCTACGGCTCTTTGCTGCCTGAAGATCCGCCTTTTGCCGAAACCCATCCTTACGCACCGAACAATCCTTACTCTGCGTCCAAGGCGGCAGCCGACCATCTGGTGCGCGCCTGTCACCACACCTACGGCCTTCCCACGCTGACCACCATCTCTTCCAACAACTACGGCCCCTACCATCATCCGGAGAAGCTGATCCCCCTCATGATCGTCAATGCGCTCGCCGGCAAGGCATTGCCGATCTACGGCGATGGCCAACAGCGCCGTGACTGGCTGTATGTCACCGACAACTGCGCCGCGATCCGCCGGGTGCTGGAAGAAGGGGGCATCGGTGAGGTCTACAACATCGGCGGCGGCAATGAAAAAGCCAACCTTGATGTCGTACACACGGTATGCGAGATACTCGACGACCTCATCCCGCGCGAAGGCGACATCAGTTATCGTGACCAGATCACTGCAGTACCGGACCGGGCCGGGCATGACCGGCGCTATGCAATCGATTCGCGCAAGATCGAACGTGAACTGTGCTGGAAACCGGTGCAAACCTTCGACACCGGGATTCGCACCACCGTGCAGTGGTATCTGGATAACCAGGTTTGGGCCGGCAGGGTACAGGCTGAACTTGCAGGCGTTCCGGCGGTAGCGTCATGACCATGCGCGCCATGCAGACAGCGATTGCCGATGTGTTGGTGTTCGAGCCGACTGTCGCCCAGGACGCCCGCGGATTTTTTTTCGAAAGCTTCAACATGCGTGAATTCAATGCCACGCTGACGAAAGCCTCGACCGCCGCTACAAGCAACCCATTGCAATTCGTTCAGGATAACCATTCACTGTCTGCCGGCAACGTGGTGCGTGGCCTGCACTATCAGATTGGCCAGCCGCAAGGCAAGCTGGTACGCGTGATTGCCGGCGAGGTATTCGACGTCGCAGTCGATCTGCGTTCCGGCTCCGCGACATTCGGCCAATGGGTCGGCAACGTGCTGTCGAGTGCCAACCGGCGCCAGGTATGGATACCGCCCGGCTTCGCTCACGGCTTTGCCGTTTGTAGCGCCGATGCCGAAATCCTGTACAAGACTACCGATTATTTCGCGCCACAACATCAACGCTGCATCGCCTGGAATGATCCCGCCCTCGGCATTGACTGGCCGCTGCAGGGCGAGCCGGTGCTCTCGGAGCGCGATCGGTGCGGCACACGGCTCGCCGAAGCGGAAGTGTTCACATGAAAATTCTGCTCATTGGCAAGAATGGCCAGGTCGGTCATGAACTGACGAGATGGCTGCAGCGCATCGACGGCATGCAAATGCAGGTCGTGGCGCTGGATCGCAGCCAGCTGGATCTGGCGAACCTGGCACAGGTGCGCGAGGTAATCGGCCAGATTCGACCAAGCGTGATCGTCAATGCTGCGGCTTATACTGCCGTTGATCTTGCGGAACAGGAAAGCGAGATGGCCATGCGCATCAACGGCGAAGCCGTCGGCGTGATTGCCCGCGAGGCGCGCCGATGCGGCGCCGCGCTGGTGCATTATTCGACCGACCACGTTTTCGACGGTGTCAAGAGCAGCCCTTACGTTGAAACCGACGCTACCAGCCCGGTCAATGCCTATGGTCGCAGCAAACTGGCGGGCGAGGAAGCGATACGGGCCAGCGGCGTGGCCCACCTGATCCTGCGTACCAGCTGGGTCTATGGCACGCGCGGCAAGAATTTTCTCCTGACGATCCAGCGCCTGGCCGGAGAACGCAATGAACTGGCAATCGTCGCCGACCAAGTCGGCGCGCCGACCTGGTCCCGCACCGTGGCGCAGCAAACCGCGCAAGTGCTCACACAGCTTTGCCGCCGGTCACAAGGCAGTGTTGCCGAAGCGCCCGTGATCGACATCGATACCTGGCAAAAATTCGGCGGCATGTACCATTTGACGGCACAGGGGCATACCACCTGGCATGGTCTGGCCAGCGCGATCGTACGCAGCGGGCCCCGTGCGCACGACGTGCGAGTCAAGCCAATTGCATCGGACGACTATGCTGCGCCCGCACGCCGGCCGCGTAATGCAAGGCTCTCGTGCCAGCGCTTCGTGCAGTGTTTCGGCGCCCTGCCGACATGGAACGAAGCGCTGGCCGCCTGTTTGCAGGAGGCGTAAAAATTGAAACAGAAATTGAAACGTAAAAACCGAAGCCTGACCGTAAAGCCTGATAATCGCAGGTTGGCAATAGACCCTATAAATTGCGCGGAATACCGTTTTTTAAAATAGTCATAAAAGGAAATAAAACATGTTAATCCCGATCATTCTTTCTGGCGGTGCCGGCACGCGCCTGTGGCCTGTTTCACGCGAATCGCATCCGAAGCCGTTCATGAAGATTGGCGGCGGCAAAAGTCTGCTGACTCAAACTTACGAACGGGCGCTATCGGTCTGCAATTTCGCAGCACCCCTGATCGTCACCAACACCAACTATTATTTTCTTTCCCGCGACGAAGTCGCGGTGCAGGAAATCCAGCCGTATTACATGCTGGAGCCGACCGGGCGCAACACCGCGCCGGCAATTGCGCTGGCGGCGATGTGGGCGCAGGCACAGGATGCCGATGCCTGCATGCTGGTCATGCCTGCCGATCATCTGATCACGGATACGCCGGCTTTCCACCAGGCCGTCAAGCGTGCTGAAACCCTGGCCCGCACCGGTACGCTGGCATTGTTCGGGATTCGTCCCACCGGCCCGGAAACCGGCTTCGGTTATATCGAGATGGGCGCGGCAGTCAATCCGCATGCGTTTTCGGTCAAGCGCTTTGTCGAAAAACCCGATTTGCGCACTGCCGAGCAATACCTGGAGCAGGGGAATTATGTCTGGAACAGCGGCATGTTCTGCTTCAAGGCTTCGAGTATTCTGGATGCCTTGCAGGCTTGCAGCCCGGCCTTGATGGAGGCTGCCCGCGCAGTCTGGAAAGAATCGCCGTTCGAAGGCGACCGTATTGACCTGCCGGCGGCATTCTCGGCATTGGAGAGCATTTCCATCGACTACGCTGTAATGGAAAAGGCTGCCAACATCACCGTCATTCCCGGCGATTTCGGCTGGAGCGACATCGGCGCGTGGTCAGCCGTTGCCGACGCCACCGAGCCTGACGAATTCGGCAACACGACCAATACGCAAGACGACTTGCGCCAGACCATCATCATCGATAGCCGCAACACCCATATCGAATGCCAGAACCGGCTGGTAGCCGCCATCGGCCTGGATAATTTGCTGATCATCGATACGCCCGACGCATTGCTGGTTGCCGACAAGCGCAGTAGCCAGGAAGTCCGGCAAGTGGTCAGCCGCCTGAAAGCCACCGGCCACGATGCCTTCAACCTGCATCGCACCGTGTCGCGCCCTTGGGGTACCTATACCATTCTGGAAGAAGGCCCGCGCTTCAAGATCAAGCGCATCGTCGTCAAGGCCGGGGCATCGCTGTCGCTGCAGATGCACCATCATCGCAGCGAGCACTGGATCGTCGTCACCGGTACGGCGGAGATCGTCAATGGTGATCAAACCATCCGCCTCGAAGCCAACGAATCGACCTACATTCCAGCGGGTCACAAGCACCGGCTGGCCAATGTGACGGATACCGAGCTGACGCTGATCGAAGTGCAATGCGGTGGTTACCTCGGTGAGGACGACATCGTGCGCTTCGACGATATCTACGGCCGGGTGAAATGACAGCAACGACAAATAATGGCAGCAACGATCGCCAGGATGCTGGTGACCACAGCATTCTGGCACCGTGACCGGCGTGCACAATGGCGCACGCACGCTGCATGAAGGCCTTGCCGCGACGTACCTGTGCAGTGGCGATGGCGCCACTGCGCTTGTGGCAGATCATGGCGCACACGTGCTGTCGTGGATTCCGGCCGGGGGCAAGGAGGCGCTGTTTCTAAGCACTGCTTCCCGGTACGGGAACGGCACGGCGATCCGCGGTGGCGTACCGATCATCTTTCCCCAGTTTGCCGAGCAGGGGAATGGCCGCCGGCACGGTTTTGCAAGGATTGCGTCCTGGCAGTTACTGGACGTGGGCCTGACGGCCGACGGTGCGGCCACGGCGTGTTGGCGTTTGCAGGGGCTGTTCGATGCACCGGCCGGCGCCGGTCCGGTAGGCAGCTATTGCCTGACTTTCGATGTGCGCCTGGCTGCAGATACGATCGAATTCAGCTTGAACATCGGCAATCCATCCGCTACCACGTGGGAATGCAACGCCGCCTTGCATACGTACCTCAAAGTGGACGATCTGGCGACCTCGACTATCGAGGGCCTGCGTGCAGCACCCTATGTCGATCAATCGGCATCAGGCGAGCTGGTTATCGTTCAACCTGCGGCACAGCTCTGCTTCGATGCCGAAGTGGACCGTATCTATCCGCAGGCGCCGTCAGCGGTGCGATTGCTGGCGTCCGACTGCAGCGTAATCGTGGAACAGACAGGTTTCAGCGATCTGGTCGTCTGGAATCCAGGCGCTGAAAAAGCGGCAGCATTGAGCGACCTGCAAAAAGAAGGCTTCCGAAATTTCGTCTGTATGGAAGCAGCAGCGATCATGCAGCCGATATCGCTAGCACCCGATATGAGCTGGCACGGCGGGCAGCGCCTGCAAGTTATAACGAATTAAGATCCGAAATTGCCCTAAATCGCTGGATATGGGCTTCCTGAATTGTAGAAGACCTGGCATTTACGATATCATGACCGCCAAGCCTACGCGCGGCACGCGCATGTCAATGATACCGTCACCAATAACCGGGTTTGATCCGACGTTTGGATCAAAGCAGTCGTGATGCGTCATACGAATTGCCCATCACCTGGTGTTGCAAAAAAAGAATTAGATGGCTTCATTTCTGATCAGTTTCGTTTTCTCTGCGTTATGTACCCTGCTGATCATCAAGCTGGGAAGGCGTCATGTTGCCACGATGGACTACGATCTGGCGAGCGTACAGAAAGTGCATCTCGAAGCAGTGCCGCGGATTGGCGGTATCGGCATTTTCGTTGCGGTGTTACTGACCGGTGCCTATACGATGTGGCGCGAGCCGTTGATCGGTAAATGGATCGCTTTGCTGATGCTTTGTTCAATGGTCGCTTTTGGCGGTGGCATCGTGGAAGACATCACCAAAAATGTCAGCGCGGCACGGCGTTTGCTTCTGACAATGCTGGCCGCAGTGCTGGGGTTTTATCTACTCGATGCTCGAATAGAGCATATCAACTGGATTGGCGCTGTCTGGATACTGCCACTTTGGGTCAGCTTGCCATTGACGGTTCTGGCTGTAGCAGGTGTGGCGAATGCCGTCAATATCATCGACGGTTTCAATGGCTTGGCGAGTGCGGTATCACTGTGCATGCTGTTATCGCTGGCATATGTTGCATTGCAGGTAGGCGACATGTTCGTATTGGTTGCAGCATTGATGGTGGCCGGTGCAATTGCCGGATTTTTTATATTCAATTATCCGGTAGGGTTGATTTTTTTAGGCGACGGTGGCGCTTATTTTTTGGGTTTCATGCTCGGAGAATTGTCGATTTTGCTGGTAATGCGCAATCCCCAGGTATCGACCTGGTATGCGGCGCTACTGCTGATCTATCCGGTATTTGAAACGCTGTTTTCAGTTTATCGCCGCTTGTTCTTGCGCGGCCATTCGCCCGGCATGCCCGATGGTATTCACCTGCACAGCCTGATTTTCAGGCGTATTGTGCATTGGACGGTCGGACGCGAGGATGGCCGGGAATTAATGCATCGCAATGCACTGACCTCGCCTTATCTCTGGCTGATTTCGTTAATGGCTGTCGTGCCAGCCACATTGCTGTGGCGCCATACCTGGATATTAATGGCTTTTTCGGCCCTGTTTGTCGTGAGTTATATCTGGTTATATGCGAGGATTGTGCGTTTTCGCACCCCACGATGGTTGATTTTTGGTAAAAAAAAATAGTTGTGTCGAATAATCGTTATTGAATTTTATGAAATTTATCTAAAGGAAAAGTTATGAATCTGTCGAATATGAATCTTTCTGAATTGCGCGATCTGGAAGAAAAAACCCGCCGCGAAATTAAAAAACGCGAATCCGAGGAAATCACCCGTGCCCGTGATGAAATCCATTCGATCGCTAATAAAATCGGCGTGCCGCTAAAAGACATTCTTGGCGTCCAGGGCAAGAACAAGACCGGCAAGGTCACCAAGCATTTCCAGAATCCGGAAAATGCGTCGCTGCAGTGGAGCGGCCGCGGACGCAAACCAGGCTGGGTCAAGGAATGGCTTGCTTCCGGACAGGAACTCGAAGCGTTGCGCGCCTGATCCAGAGTTGATCCTGATCTGATGCTGTCGTGGGCAGCGATGTGCCCTTCGCTGTCTGCAAGCCCGTGGACGCTGCCGCCGTGCGGCACTACTTTTTAGTCGGAAAAAAATCATGAATCTTTCTCCAGGTATTTTCAAAGCCTATGACATTCGAGGCATCATCGGCAAGACGCTCGACGAATCGGTAGCGCGTCAGATTGGCCAGGCGTTCGGTGCGGCAGTGCGTGCCAAAGGCGAACGGGTGGCCGTTATCGGACGTGATGGCCGGCTTTCCGGTCCATCGCTTTCCGCCGCGCTGGCAGAAGGTCTGCAGGCTGCCGGCGTCGATGTAATCGATCTCGGTATCGTGGCAACACCGATGGTGTATTTCGGCACCCACGTGCTGGAAGCGAAATCCGGCATCATGGTCACTGGCAGTCACAATCCACCCGATTACAACGGTTTCAAGATGGTACTGGCCGGTGAAGCGATTCATGGCGAGACGATCACTGCGCTGTATCAGGCGATTGTCGGCGGCAAGCTGGTGGACGCCGGAGCGGGCAAGGGCGGCTACCGTACGCATGACATCCGCCAGGCTTATCTGAACCGTATTACCGGCGATGTCAAACTGGCGCGGCCGATGAAGATCGTCATCGACTGCGGCAATGGCGTCGCCGGCGCATTCGCCGGTGACATGTATCGGGCCATGGGTTGCGAAGTCACCGAACTGTTCTGCGAGGTTGATGGCAATTTTCCCAATCATCATCCCGATCCGGCTCACCCGGAAAACCTGCAGGATCTGATTCGTGCACTGCAAGGCAGCGATGCCGAGATTGGTCTTGCGTTCGATGGCGACGGCGACCGTCTGGGCGTGGTGACCAAGGATGGGCAGATTATTTATCCGGACCGGCAACTGATGTTGTTTGCAGCCGATGTCCTGATGCGACACCCCGGTGAACAGATTCTGTACGACGTGAAATGTACGCGGCATCTGGCGCCCTGGATCACCCAACATGGGGGCAAGCCGCTGATGTGGAAAACCGGGCACTCGCTGGTCAAGGCCAAGCTGCGCGAAACCGGTGCCCCCCTCGGTGGTGAGATGAGCGGGCATGTATTCTTCAAAGACCGCTGGTACGGGTTCGATGACGGCATGTATGCCGGTGCACGTTTGCTGGAATTGATGAGCCGGGTCAATGATCCGTCACAGGTGCTCAACGCCTTGCCACAATCGATCAGTACGCCGGAGTTGCATCTCGAGTTGAAGGAAGGCGATAACGTTGCCCTGATCAGCAAGCTGCAAAACGAAGCCACTTTCGATGGCGCTGACCAGATCATCACCATCGACGGTTTGCGGGTTGAGTATCCGGACGGTTTCGGCCTGGCACGCTCGTCCAACACCACGCCGGTGGTGGTAATGCGCTTCGAAGCGGAAACGACGGCTGCGCTGACGCGCATTCAGGGCGCTTTCAAGCAAGTCATCATGAACGCCAAACCGGATGCCGAGTTGCCTTTTTAGATCAGGCAGCATTGCAATCGGGTGGACGCCTTGAAGATACTGGTCGTGCGCGTGTCCTCGCTTGGGGACGTCGTTCACAACATGCCGATGGTGGCGGATCTGCTCCGCCACCATCCGGAGGCGCAAATCGATTGGGTGGTCGAGGAAGCCTATGCTCCACTGGTGCGGCTGAACAAGGGTGTGCACCGCATCATTCCCTTCGCCTTGCGTCGTTGGCGCAAGTCTTTGCTTGCCACCAAAACCCGCGTAGAAATCAAGAAATTTCGAAATGCCGTGCGGGAGGTGGCTTACGATGTCGTATTCGATACCCAGGGCTTGCTTAAAACCGGCGTTGTGATGAGCCAGGCACGGCTGTCGGCGGGAGGGCAGCGCATTGGACTGGCGAACGCTACCGAAGGCTCCGGGTATGAAGCGGTGTCACGCATTTTCCATACCCGTAGCATTGCAGTACACCCACGCACGCATGCCGTGCTGCGCGCCCGGACAGTTGCTGCCGAGGGGTTGCATTATCCGATCGAGTCGCCGGCTGATTTTCTGCTGGATGCGCCTGCGGTGTCGTCGGCCGCTGCCTGCTGGCTTCCTGCTCGACCCTATGCAGCATTTTTTCATGGGACGGCTCGGGCCGCCAAGCAGTGGCACCCGGCTCACTGGGTCGCCATCGGCCGGCTAATTGCCGCCCGCGGCCTGCAAGTACTGCTGCCCTGGGGCTCGGCCGAAGAACATGCCGCGGCCCGACATCTGGCCGACAACATTCCAAATGCAGTGGTGCTGCCGCAATTGCCGATGATGGATGCGGTGGTGCTTGCCAGCCATGCGGCGCTGGTGATCGGCGTGGACAGCGGTTTGACCCATATCGCAGCGGCCTACGAACGACCGACCATCGAGCTGTATTGCGATTCCCCACGCTGGAAGACCGAGGGTAACTGGGCGTCCTGCATCGTCAATCTGGGCAATACGGGAAAGCCACCGGCGGTTGCCGACGTTGCGCAAGCGGTCGAGCAATTATTGGGATTGGCTTCCTCGACGCCGGCTTCGTCTGCTGCACCGGTGCCGGTATCAAATGGCTGAGCTGGTGCGTTGGCTGTACACGATTGCCTGGTGGCTGGCGCTGCCGCTGGTACTGGCACGGCTGTGGTGGCGTGGTCGTCGCGAACCTGGTTACCGGCGGCACGTTGCCGAGAGACTGGGGTTTTACCGGCAGCGTGATGCCAATGCTGGAGGAGAGGGCGACAAGGAACTCCTGCCCACGTTGTGGGTGCACGCCGTGTCGGTTGGCGAAACCCGTGCTGCCGAGCCGTTGATCGACGCGCTGCTTGCAAGCTGCCAGGGGCATCGGATTGTGCTGACCCACATGACGCCTACCGGACGCGCCATTGGCACGGCACTATATGCGCGACATGGAGCCCGCTTGACCCAGTGCTATCTGCCGTACGACATCTGCTCGATCGTGGCGCGTTTTTTGAAACATTTCCAACCACAAGTTTGCCTGCTGATCGAAACCGAGGTCTGGCCCAACCTGGTGGCGCAATGCACACGACGAGGCGTGCCGGTGGCATTGGTCAACGCAAGGCTGTCGGCTCGCTCTCTTGCGCGCGGTCAAAGGATGCGCCTGCTGATCGGTGCAGCGGCACGAGGTCTGACTTGTGTGGCGGCGCAAACCGACGCCGACGCCCAGCGCCTGCGTCAGCTCGGCGTTTCTTCGGTTACCGTTACCGGCAGCATCAAGTTCGATGTTGAACCGTCTGCTTTTCAGGTGGCGCAAGGCGCCCGCTGGCGCCAGCAATTCGGCTCGCGAAGGGTAGTACTTTTCGCCAGTACGCGCGAAGGCGAGGAGACGGCAATTCTTGCAGCATTGCGCACCATTCCCCTCGATGCCTTGCTGATCATCGTGCCGCGCCACCCGCAACGCTTCGACGACGTGGCTGCCGTGATTACACAAGAAGGGCTATCGCTCATGCGACGTTCGCAACTCGGCGAGGGCATGTTGCCATCGACGGTGAACGTGCTGCTCGGCGATTCCATGGGTGAAATGTCTGCGTATTACGCCGCCGCGGACCTGGCGTTTATCGGCGGCAGTCTGTTGCCGTTGGGGGGACAGAACCTGATCGAAGCCTGCGCTGTCGGTACACCTGTCCTGATTGGCCTGCACACCTTCAATTTTTCGACGGTGACCGAAAATGCAATTGCTGCTGGCGCAGCACTACAAGTGGAAGACGCCCCTTCGCTGCTGGCGTCCATCCAGGCACTGCTGAGTGACGAAGCCGTTCGTGGCGCAATGGCTGGTGCCGCAAGAGGATTCGCACTGCAGCATCGGGGTGCCACCGGGCGCACCATGGCGTTGTTGCATGCCACCGTATTGGCAGGCTGAGGCGATTGTCACGCGGTTTTGACCAGAGTTTCTTCGTTCGGCGTAACATTTTCCTCGGCTTCGCCTTCGGTTGCCACCCCTGGCGGAAGTGCCAGGCTGGCGCGTACCTGCGATAGCGAAAGAAATTCTTCTTTCAATCCTGCCATCGGTACATTCCTGGCCGTCCGCGTGGCAACCCACTGATTTTCGGCATGCAGCACTTCCAGTGTCTCGGCCAGCGTCGCCTTGGCCTGTTGTCGCACCCGGCGCACACGTACCGTCTGATACAACGCCCGTTGTGAGGCGAACAGACCGCGCGGCATGATTTTCACGAAACGCCATACCCGCTGCGACCTGGTGTGCAGCGTTCTGTCGAAGGCAGCGGTATGGCTCAGGTCGATGGTCTTGCCGCTTTCATTCAGTGGCACCGCCCAGGCCGTTTTGAGAGTTTCATGCTGTTCGATGGCTTTTCGCGTTTTGATCGCCTTGGCCAGATCGCGCTTGTCTTCAGCCTTGCCAGAGCGTACCTGGCCTGTACCGGCCGTAAACGTAGCCGCAGCAATTGCTGCACCGAGGCCGGCAGGTACACCGGCTTCCGGTAGGCGATCCGTATCGAGGTGGCCGGAAAGACTGCTATCGAGATTCAACGACACGTCCAGCGTCGGCATCAGGAAGCCAGCTGCTGCCGGTCCGTCGCCGTACATCTGTTTGTAGCGTTGCCAGATTTGCGCCGCTATTTCTCCGGGCTTGCGCTTCCTTGCTTCCTGTGCGCGCTTCACCAGATACTGCCGATCGTCCAGGCACCTGCCGATCGTGCTGTCCAGCGGCAAACTTTCCCAGCCTTTTTCATTGAATGATTCGAAATGCCGGATTTCTATTTCACTGCGCTGGATCTCGCGAGTGATCCGGCTGAGCTCGGCGCGTTTTTCGACCATCGAACGATCTCGCCTGGCACCGCTCTCGAATGCCAGCTTCTTCAACGCTTGGTCGACCCGATCCTTGGCAAAATGAAGTTCGCCCAATTCATCCGTGTAAATTTCACGAATCAGTTCCAGTTTCTGCACTTCGGCAGGCTGAAACAATTCGCGCAGTCGCCCCATGTCGATATGAGAAGCCTGTAATTGCTCCGCAGGCAAATGCCGTGCTTCTTCCGTCAACACGCGGGCATATTTCATGTTGGCCCGAAAGTTGTAACGCTGGGCAGTATGCAGATCGAGGTAGCCGGCTCCGAACTGCAAGGGAATGCACAACCCTTGTATGCCGAGGCTGATCGGAATGGCTGGCGGAAACACGAGTCCGGCAGCTTGCGCACTGGTGGCGATCGCATTTACACCCATGCCATAACCCTTGCTCCAGGTGTGCGCCTTGGCCGACCCCATGCGTTCCTTGTAGGCTTCCTGGGCTGCATAGGTTTTCAGAAAACCGGCGCAGATTTTTTGTAGATAGACCTGGCGCAGCACCGTTCTGCCATTCTCCAGTTGCTCGACGTTGGCAGGCGCATGCCGCTCACGCAACAGCTTTTGCAGCGCCTGATTCTGTAGCCGGATAGCGGTGCGAATGTCGCGTAGCGAAGCAACGTTCTCGATGTTTTTCGCCACTTTGGAAATGCCGCCATTCCTGCCCGACTTGCGGACATCGGTGCTGCTGCGCAGGAAGCCGGTGACGATCGGGTTAATGACCGCAGTCGGTAGCTGGTGACCTAGCAATTTCATGGCTTTTGCAACAGCTCCCGCCGTCGCCGTGCCAATCGCCGCGACCACCGGTGCAACGCCGAAAGCGATCGAGGAGCCTGCGAAGGTGACGCCCCGTCCGACCGTGCTGTGCACACCTTCCCAAACGGCCATGTGCCGCACGCCTTTTTCATACGCGTTCTGATCGAAGTTCAACGCGGTGACCAGATGATGTTTAGCGACATCGGTGAGCAGGGTGCGACTGCAGCGCAGGCTGCCCTGCCTGACCCGCCGGATCAACGTATCGACCTCCATGGTTTTCAATTCTTCCAGCTGCGCTTTCGGCGGCCTCAACAAAAGAATCTTGTGCGTCAGGCGGGAAAATACATTCTTGCGATAGCGTGCTTCGGCAAACTTGCGCAGCTTGAAAGCATCCTTTGCTTTATCTGCGTCGAGTGGCCGCTCCTGCGACGCTTGCAAGTCACGCAACATTGCCACGCGTTGCTTTTTTTCGTCGGCAGACAGTGCAAACAGGTCCTGTAAGGGTGTCGGCAGACTGATGTTGATGCGCACCGGGTCCGGCACGCGCGACAATTGTGGATGCGTCACGCTGCGTCGACGCAGCACTGATGGCTGCGGCTGCAATGGCGTTTCCAACGACGCCTCCATTGGCTGCACGGGCTGCATCGATGCCGGCCTGGATGGTCCTGTTTGTGCTGCAGCATCAGCTGCAGCAAGGGCATTTTTCATCGCCCACAGACGCGGGTTCACGCTGCTACTCCAGCGGTTTTCGAATCCGGGTTCGTGCTTTGACCGACCGCTTTGTATTTCATCGTTGCTACTCGCATCCGGTTGTCAGCATCAGATGGTAGGCAGAGCGTACGATTGCATCAACGAATCTATTCGGATATGGATATGCGAAGCGAGCAATTTTGGATATCGAAAGGATATCCGTTCAACATTTCTCCGCAACGCAAGGTTTTCTGATCGGTCGAATTACGATATGACCAAGTGTGTTTTCCGCGCTCGATAAGCGCTGCCAGATTCGCTTCCTCAACTGTAAGCAAGACACCAAGGATATTTATTCATGCCACCCCGTTTAACCCCTTTGAAGCAAGCAGTGGCGCCAGTTGTCGAACCTGTTGCAGTCGAAGTGGAGGGTTTGACGGAGGGTGCCGGTCCTGCAGTCGGGCGGCAGCCCCCGCGTCGAGCCCTGCCACCCGCTGCGGGCAATTCGTCGCGGGATGGCCAAGCTACGTCAAGCGACTTCGGCGGGCTGGCACGGCCTATAGCTTCAGAACCAGCCTATAAAGTTCCCTCCGAACCAGCCGGTAAAAAACAATTGAACGCTAAGATCGAGAATTGGATTAAAACCCAATTAGGTTGCGATAAAACGTCGACCAGAAAAAAGATGAGGGACGTGGTGCATGACCTCGGGGGGGCGTTGGCCGATTTCAGTGGCAGAGGACTCACCAGCTTGCCTACCGAAATAGGACAAGCCAAGACGTTGCGCTGGCTCAATCTGAGCGATAACCAATTGACCAGTATTCCTGCCGAAATGGGAAAGATCAAAGCATTAAAAAACCTCCACTTGAACAATAATCAATTGAGCGTTTTTCCTGCCGAGATGCGGAACGCAAAGATGCTGGAACAGCTTGATTTAAGTCACAACCAACTGACTGATTTTCCTGCCGACATGTGCAAAGCCACGGCGCTGAGCGAGCTAGATCTGAATAACAATGTGCTGACCAGCTTCCCCGGTCAAATCGGACAACTCAAGAGGCTGCGCGTGCTCCTTCTTGCCAACAACGCGCTACAGAGCTTCCCGGAAGAAATGGGGCAAGCGAACGCGCTGGAGCAGCTCGACCTGAAGAATAACCAGCTCAGCAGCTTTCCTGCAGGGATGGCTAACGCCAAGGCGCTGCACACCCTTGATCTGAAGAACAATCGTTTGAGCAGCTTTCCAGCCAACATGGGGCAAGTGGGAACACTGCGGAACCTCGATTTGAGTAATAACGAGCTGACCGGTTTTCCCGCTGAAATGGGGAAGGCTGCGATGTTGCGACAGCTTCATTTGAACGACAATCAATTGCGCAGCTTTCCTGCCGCAATGAGCCAGGTCAAAACCTTGGTAATACTCAATTTGTCCGGGAACCAGTTAAACGAGTTGCCGGCAGAGCTCGGGCAGTTGCACAATTTGCTTCATCTTTCTTTAGAGCGCAATCGGATTACTCAGGTACCACGGGCCTTGCTGGAGTTGCCGGCAGCCACCGTAATCGATTTACGTGAAAACCCGTTGCCGGAGGTGGAAATTCTGGCGGTTCGCGAGGCCATGGCACAGCGACGTGCTGCAGGGCAGAGCGTACCGCAGCTGTTGATGCCGCCGGCAGCGGCCGATGCCGGCGAGCTGCGTGATGCGGCTGCCAACAACATGGGTGTGCACACACCTGTGTTGGTCAACGCGTTTAGTAGACGGCTCAGGGAAGTAGCGCTGCAGTTTTCGGAGCAACTTGAGGGAAGTTCCTATGAGAGGCGTGTAAAGATCAGGGCGATTGCGGCACGTCTGGACGATGCCCTATGCACGGAGGAAACGCATCATCCGCCAAGTACCGGGGTTTTGCGTCAGGCTCGCTTGACAGCGTCTCTGATGTTCCAAACAAGCCACGGAGAGAGGGCGGCGTTCCACAACGATTTCATATACTCCCCCGGGGATGTGTTGGCGTACGCGTTTCTAGCTCTCGAAGCACAGTGGGAAAGCACTCCGGCGATCCATCAGGAACAAGCGCGTCACAACGGCATGACAGCACTGATGAATGCGTTGGAGAGATCATTAACTTGGTGCGACACGCGTATGTCTGAAGAAGTGATGCAGACGATCGGCTGGCCATTGTCCGAATATGCAGAAACGCATCCGGAGGTGGTTAAAATCCAGGCACCTCCGGTCAGCACCGCCGAGAGCCGCGCAATCATTCTGAAGGAGGCAAAGAAGGTATTGCGCGAGTTACTGGGCGACAACCCGGCGTTGGCCGGCGATGTGCAACCGGACGCCTGGCGCCCGACACTGGTACGAAGAATGCAGGGCAACCATCCAGGCATGTCTGCCGAGGATCTGAAAAAGCAGATAGAGGAGATCGAGTCGATATGGGAGACATTCCACGACATGGTGCTGGAACAAAGCCCTGCAGACTAAAAAGCCAAGCCTGAATGCGCTTATGGCATCCTTACTTTGCTGACAGTACCGACTCGTCGCCAATCCCGCCCCCCAGCGAGCGATACAGGTCGACGGCATTTGTCAGCCGTTGCAACCGAAGCTTTACCAGCGACTGCTGCGCTTCGAACAGATCACGCTGGGCATCCAGCACATCGAGCGAACTGGCTACGCCGTTCTGAAATCGCAGATCCGCCAGGCGCAGACGATCGGCTTGAGCATCCACGAATGCCTGCTGCGCAGCGAGTTGCTCTTCCAGCGTACCGCGCGCCACCAGGGCATCGGCAACCTCACGGAAAGCCACCTGAATGGTTTTTTCATAATCGGCGACTGCCAGATCGGTGCGTACTTCCGCTAACGACAGGTTGGCGCGATTGCGGCCAGCGTCGAAAATCGGTAGCAGCAATTGCGGCCCGAAGGACCAGGTCCGCGAACCGGCCTCGAACAGATTCGACAGTTCCGTGCTGGCGGTGCCGATGTTGGCTGTCAACGAGATACGCGGGAAGAATGCTGCACGTGCTGCACCGATGTTGGCGTTGGCGGCACGCAGGCGCAATTCGGCAGCGCGGATGTCCGGCCGATTGGTCAGCAAATCGGAGGGCAGTCCGGCCGGAATGCCGGTGATGAGGGTTTCCGAAGAAAGTGGCGGGGTCGGCTGATGATCGCCCAGCGGCTGGCCGACCAGCAGCGTCAGCGCGTTGCGCGCCTGGGCTCGCTGGCGTGCCAGCGCGGCGGTCGATATGCGGGTAGACAAGACCAATGTCTCGGCCAGGCGCAGATCGAGTGCCGAAGAGGCCCCGACATCGAAACGTTGTTTGGCAAGGTCATAGGATTTTTGCCGTGCCTGCGTCGTGTTTTGTGCCAGCGCCAACTGCTCGGCAAATGCCCGTTCGTTGAGATAAGCCTGGGCCACGGCAGCGATCAGGCTGATCTGTGCCGACTCGCGCGCCTGCTCGGTGGCCAGAAATTGCGCCAGCGCGGCGTCGTTCAGGCTACGCACCCGCCCAAAAAAATCCAGCTCGAATGATGCCAGGCTCAGGCCGACCTGATAGCTATTGCCGACGAAGGCCCGGCCGGTACCCAGTTGCGATGAGATCGAACGGCCACGTGCGGCACCAGCGCCGAGATTGAAATTCGGCAGCCGATCGGCAGACTGGATGTTGTAGAGTGCCCTGGCTTCCTCGATACGCAGCGCAGTGCTGCGCAGGTCGCGGTTGTTTGCCAGCGCCGTGTCGATCAATGTCTGCAGGCCCGGATCAGGGAAAAACTCCCGCCAGCCGATATCGATGGCGCTACGGGTCTCACCGCTTGCCACTGTGGTGGCGTCTGCATTGGCTGGGAAAGCGGCGGCAACCGGCGGCGTCGGGCGCACCAATTGCGGCGTCAGCGAACATCCGGCTAACCACCCGGCTGCAAGAATGGCGGCAGCCGTCGACATCATCGCCGACCTGGTGGAGGTGACGCCCGGCGTTCGCATGCCGGATTCTTGCAAGGGCAGTGCCTGTCTTGACATATCGTTCACTTGTTTAATTCCTGTCGGTTAGTTCGTCGACGTCGGCGTTGGGGTTGGGGTTGGCACTCCTGTATCGCCGGCCTGACGTTTTTCCGATTCCAGCGCTAGCTGCCGCTTGCCGGGCTTGAAAAGCGACCGCACTGCTACAAAAAATACTGGTACCAGAAACACCGCCAATACCGTCGCCGTGATCATGCCGCCCATGACGCCGGTACCGATGGCGCGCTGGCTGGCCGAGCCGGCGCCGGTTGCAATCACCAGTGGCAGCACGCCGAGGATGAATGCCAGCGAGGTCATGATGATGGGCCGGAACCGCAGATGCACGGCTTCGAGCGTCGCTTCCACCAACCCCATGCCTTCGGCCTGCAGGTCTTTGGCGAACTCGATGATCAGGATCGCGTTTTTTGCCGACAGGCCGATGATGGCGATCAGGCCGACCTTGAAATACACATCGTTGGGTAACCCACGCATGGTCGCCCCGAGCAGCGCACCCAAAATACCTAGCGGCACCACCAGCAGAACCGATAGCGGAATGGTCGTGCTTTCATACAAAGCCGCCAATACCAGGAACACCGCCAGCAACGACAGCGCAAATAATGCCGGCGCCTGCGAGCCGGAAGTTTTTTCCTCAAAGGATTGACCGGTCCACTCGAAGCCGAAACCAGCCGGCAACTGGCCTGCCAGCCTCTCCATTTCGTTCAAGGCTTCGCCGGTGCTGCGACCCAGCGCCGCATCGCCGGAAATTTTCATGGCCGGATAGCCGTTGTAGCGGGCCAGCTGCACTGGCCCGGAAATCCAGCGCGAGCTGGCGAATGCGGCGAACGGCACCATGCTGCCCTTGGCGCTGCGCACGTACAGCTTCTGCAAGTCTTCCGGCGCCACTCTTTGCGGTGCATCCGCCTGCACCACGACGCGCTGCTGGCGTCCTTGATTCGGGAAATCGTTCACATAAGCCGAGCCGAGGGAAGCCGACAACGTCGAGTTGATATCGGCGAAGGAAAGCCCCAATGCATTGGCCTTGTCGCGGTCGATTTCAACCTGCAGTTGTGGTGCATCTTCCAGGCCTTCCGGACGCACGCCCTTCAGTATCTGGCTTTTTGCCGCCATGCCCAGCAACTGGTTGCGCGCTGCGAGCAATGCATCGTGGCCCAGGCCGGCGCGGTCCTGCAGCCTGAACGTGAAGCCGGTGGCGTTGCCCAGTTCCCGAATCGGCGGCGGGTTGACGGGGAAGATGATGGCATCCTTTATTTTGGACAGCGCACCGAACGCTCGTCCGACTACGGCAGTCGCTTCCTGGCTGGCGTCACGCACGCTCCAGTCCTGTAGTGGCGTGAATACCAGGCCGGCATTTTGCCCGCTACCGGAAAAGCTGAATCCGGAAACGGCGACGATACGCGCCACCGCCGGCTCTTTCTTGTAATACTCCTCGATCTTCTCGATCACGGAGACGGTGCGGTTGGCGCTTGCGCCAGGGGGCAACTGTACGTTCGTGATCAGATAACCCTGGTCTTCCGCCGGAAGGAAAGAAGAGGGCAGCCTGACGTACATCAACCCGACCACGGCCACGATCAGGCCATAGACGATCATGTAGCGCCAGGTATGCGCCAGCATCTTTCCAACCATGCCCTGATAGCTGTCGGCGGTACGTATGAAGCCACGGTTGAACCACCCGAAAAAGCCTTTTTTCTCGACGTGGTGACCGGCATCGACCGGTTTGAGCAATGTTGCGCAAAGTGCCGGTGTCAACGTCAACGCCATCAATGCTGAAAACAGCATTGACGACACCATCGCCAGCGTGAATTGCCGGTAAATTGCGCCCACGGCACCGCCGAAAAACGCCATTGGTATGAACACCGCCACCAGCACCAGGGTAATGCCGACGATTGCGCCGGTGATCTGGGTCATGGCTTTTTTGGTTGCATCGCGCGGGGACAGCCCTTCCTGGCTCATGATGCGTTCGACATTCTCGACCACAACAATCGCATCGTCGACCAGAATGCCGATCGCCAGCACCATGCCGAACATGGTCAGTACATTGATCGAGTAACCGAATGCCGCCATGGTGGCGAAAGTGCCCATCAAGGCGATCGGCACGACGATGGTGGGAATCAAGGTGTAACGAATATTCTGCAGGAACAGGTACATCACCAGAAACACCAGCAGTACCGCTTCGAGGAGGGTCTTGACCACTTCCTCGATTGAAATCTTGATGAACAGCGACGTGTCGTAGGGAATGTCGTAGCGCACGCCAGCCGGGAAAAGTTTCGACAGTTCGCTCATCTTGGCCTTGACCAGCGTCGCCGTCTCCAGTGCGTTCGCCGTCGGCGAAAGCTGCACCGCCACGGCTGCCGTGGGCTTGCCGTTCAGGCGTGCAGCGGTCGAATAGGACTGGCCGCCGATTTCCAGGCGGGCGACATCGCGCAACCGGACCGTCGAGCCATTCGGATTGGCGCGCAGCACGATGGCGCCAAACTCTTCGGTCGTCGCCAGCTGGCCCCGTACCGTGATCGGCGCGGCGGTCTGTTGGCCGGTCGGGTTGGGCAGATCACCGAGCGTGCCGGAGGTGACCTGGGCGTTTTGTGCGCGTATCGCACCGGTGACGTCGGCAGGCGTCAGGTTCAGGCCCACCAGTTTTGTCGGATCTATCCAGACACGCATGGCACGCTCGGTGCCGAACAACTGCGCCTGACCGACACCCGGCACGCGTTTCAATTCATTGAGAACGTTACGGGAAATATAATCGCCCAAGGCGATCGGGTCGAGCCGGCCGTCAGTTGACGAAAGCGTTGTAAAAAGCAAGATGTTGCTGCGTGCTTTGGTCACCTGTACACCCTGCTGGGTAACTGCCTGCGGTAGCCGGGCTTCGACCCGTTTTACGCGATTCTGTACATCGACGGCAGCCAGATCGGGGTTGGTGCCAGGCACGAAGGTGACGGTAATCTGCGTCTGGCCATTCGCTTCGCTCTGCGACTCGATGTATTGCAGGCCTTCGGCACCGTTGATCTCTTGTTCGATCAGGCTGGTGACGCTTTCATCGAGAATTTGCGCGGAAGCGCCAGGATAGATCGCCGTGATGACCACCGAAGGTGGCGCGATGGTCGGATATTGCGCAACCGGCAGCGTCGTGATGGACAACGCCCCACCCAGCAGTATGAAAAGCGCGATCACCCACGCAAAAACCGGGCGATCGATAAAAAATTGCGCCATGCAAACTCCCTAGTTGGTTTTCGGCGTGGAGGCGGCCGCGGGTGCGGCACCGATATTTGCATCAGCAACCGGCGCTGACCACGGCACCGGTTTGACGACGGCACCGGGTTTTGCCTTCTGCAACCCTTCGACGATCACCCGATCGCCGGCATTCAAGCCAGCGGTCACAATCAGCAGATTGCCTTGTGTGGTGTCGGCCTTCACAGGGCGCAACGCCACCTTGTTGTCTGCGCCCACCACCATCACCGAAGCGCCGTCGGCCGTGCGCTGCACTGCTTGCTGCGGCACCGTCAGCGCCGCTTCATTGACTGCCTGCTCCAGGCGGGCACGCACGTACATGCCGGGCAGTAGCAGGCGCTTCGAATTCGGAAATTCTGCCCGCAAGGTCACTGCGCCGGAGCTTTCATCCACCGTCAGGTCGGTAAACAGCAGTTTTCCGGACTGCGGATAGACCTGCCCGTCTTCCGTCAGCAGTTCCACCTTTGCAGCATCCTTGCCGGCGCTTTGCAGCTTGCCCTCTGCCATTGCCCTTCGCAGGCGCAGCACGTCCGTGCTCGATTGCGTCAGATTCACATAGATCGGGTCGACCTGCTGCACAGTCGCCAGGGGTGTAGCCTCGCCCTGGCCGACCAGCGCACCCTCGGTGACCTGCGCCCGGCCGATCCGCCCGGCAATCGGCGCAGTTACAGTGGCGTAACCCAGATTCAGGCCGGCGCTCTGGCGGCTAGCCTTGGCCAAGGCCAGTTCGGCGGTCGCCTGCTTCTGCATCGTCAGCGCATCGTCGTATTCCTGCTTGCTGATGGCGTTGGTTTCCACCAGCGGTTTATAGCGCTGCACCTTCAGCGTTGCCTGGGCCAGATTGGCTTCTGCCTTGGCAACGGTAGCCTGGCTGCTGGCAAAAGTGGCCTGCAGCGACGCCGGGTCGATTTTGAACAACACTTGTCCCACCTTGACGTTGCTACCTTCTTCGAAGGTACGCTTGAGCACGATACCCGGTACCCGCGCGCGCACTTCTGCCACGCGGCTCGCTTCCAGACGACCAGGAAGCTCGTTCGTCAAGGCCAGCCGGGTCGGTGCGATGGTCACTACGCTGACTTCCGACGCTGGAGGCGGGCCGCCGGCACCCGGTGCGGGCTTGTTGCCGCAGGCAGCGAGCAGGAAGCTCAACATCAGGGTGGAGACAAGGCGTAGAGAAACAGACATTGGAAAGCGGCGTACACGCATAGTTTTCTCGTGGAGGGGGAATGTTCGTTGGGGGGGGTGACAGCGGGCGGGCGCCGCAAAGTATATATACATTCGCAATTGTATGTATGACGAGAGCGTGACAGCTTTTCAATAAACACTGGTGTGCTTGAGAAGTTGCAACGAATGTATACGCCGATACGTTGCCGCTGCCAATCCGTTTATCCTGTAATGCCAGGTGACCCTGTCGTTAAATCAGTGCGCCGGTCGTTACACGCATGCACCACGCGTGTGCTGTAATCGTACCAATGGTGTCATTTTCACGGAATTTCATGGCTCGTTCAACCAAGACTGAAGCAACCGAAACCCGTAACCGCATCATCGATGCAGCGGAGCGGGTATTTCATGCCCAGGGTGTTTCGCGTACCTCCCTGGAAGACGTGGCCCAGGCGGCCGACGTTACACGGGGCGCAATTTACTGGCACTTCAAAAACAAGGGCGATCTGTTCGATGCCATGTCGCAACGGGTCAAGCTGCCGATGGAGGCGATGGTGCAGGCAGGCAGCGAGGCTAGCCGGCTCGATCCGCTCGGGCAGATGCGCACCGCTCTGATTTTCGTATTGCAGGAAACGGCGCTCAATCCCCGCTCGAAAATGGTGTTCGACATAATTTTCCTGAAATGCGAATTCGTCGATGCCAACGATTCGATCTGGCGCCGGCAACAGGAAGGTTGCTCACAGGCATTGGTAAATTTTTCCTACATGATGGAAAACGCCATCGGTCGTCAACAATTGCCAAATGATCTCGACGTACCACTCGCCTGCCGGATGGTGCAATCGATGCTGGTGGGAGTGATTAACAGCTGGCTATTTACGCCCGGCTCTCTCGACCTGGCGAAAGAGGCGCCACGGCTGGTGGATGCCTGCCTGGATATGGTGCGCTATGCGCCAGCCTTGCGACGGCTGGCGCCGGTGCAATGATCAGTAGGGCTGCCAGTGGGGTGAAACGCCTCGCGTGGCATCAAGTGTGGCCAGCATGACCTCCATACGAAAATAGAACGGCTCGGTCAGTGCGATCTTTTCGATACGCTGGCTTACATCGCTTTTGTCTTTCACAGTGTCCAGGTGCCTGATGACATCGCAGCACAGGGGCAATGTGTGCATGACGGAATTGCGCAGTGGCCCCTCGAATATTCTCAATATGACGTCGGCAGCTGCCGACCGGTTCCCTTCAGGTGGCAGCTCACCCATTGCTGCCACAGTTATTTGCATGTACCGGGACATGTCGGTTGGTTGCAAATTACGAAGCGCGTCTAAATATGTGGGGACAGATGTACGCTGGACCGCTCGATCCGGCACGGGATTCAATGAAGTGGATCCTGCAAATTTTGTCGTGCTGACCGTCCGATCGTCACTGCCTGACAGCGATGACTCCACCCCGTGGATTTTAGTATCGATATCCGCTGACGAGGTCTCCGTGGAATCGACTGTTGCATTTTCATCGAACGCTTCCAACAAGGCCCACAGTCCATCGGCGCCTTCCTCGATCGATGTTGAAACAATCACCTCCGTTTGATCTGGTGAATCGGGCATGTCGACCTCGACATCGCTTTGGAAGGCGATCATCAATGCCTGCAGATCGCGGTCAACGGTCTCGGAGCAGCCTGGGCTCGGCAAATTCGGCACCTGAAGCCTGGCCCGCTTGGCCGCCCTCGAACGTGGTGCTTTGTCCGAGGATGCAGTGCTCTCAACCAATACGGGATGTCGTGATCGTGTCGGCACCCCTTCCTTCGATGACATCGTCGGCAAAGCCAGCAATGGCAGTTTGGCTTTTTCACCAGCAGGAAACATCAACGTATTACCCGAATAGATCGGAGCCGTCATGTCGGGCGAGGAACCTAATTTTGGCGTGCGCATAAAAATCGAATTTCAATAGAATCGAAAGGAAATAAATGATATGTTTTTTTGCAATATTTTCCCTACAACAGCACGGAAGTTTTGTTTGACTGAACGAACTGCCGGTTGATCCTGATCGACTTGAGAAGAATTGTTGGGATTGCACGTGCTGGTTTGCCATTGCCGTTGCCATTGCCATTGCCAGCGTAGACGAGACGTGCAAATGACGGGTCGTTGCGCTGGTTTTTCATAACGTGTTGCGGTGCGTCTGCATTGCTTGATCCGATTGAAAAAGAGTTCGACCAAACTCTGCACAAGCTGCGGCTTACTTGTTGCGTGGCGGAAAGAACGGGAATGCGTCTGGGATCAGGTGCTCACCTGTTCCGAAAGATGCCATCGAGCGAAATTCAGTGCACCGTAATCGTTATCACGCGTTTTCTAAATTGATCTGCGTTGTTGCTGCGGCCGACGTGCCGGCCGGCGCAGGTGCGGTGATCAGAATGGTTGTCGGTAGGGTGGTATGCCTTCCATGGCATTGACGCAGGCCTGCATGACCCCGGCACGAAAATAAAACGGCTCTGTCAGTGCGATTTTTTCGATACGCAGGCTTATGTCGTTTTTGTTTTTCAACGTGCCCAGGTGCCTGATGACATCGCAGCACAGAGGCAATGTGTGCATGACGGAACTGCGTAGTGGTCCCTCGAATATTATCAATATGGCGTCGGCTAATACCAACCGGTTTGCTTCAGATGGCAACTCAGCCAAGTCTGCCACAATTAGCTCCATGCGCCGGTACCTGTCAGTTGAGCTTAGGCTACGAGGGGCATCTGAATGTAAGACAGTAGATGTGCGCTCGATCGTCTGATTCAACTCGATATTCACCGAATCGGATTCTGAAAATCGTGCCAGGCCGGGGTCAGGAAGAAGTAATTCGCAGCGTTGTTCATGCGAAAATCCGCCTGACATTTCTCTCAGTAGGGTAAACAGATTTTGCCGTGTTTCGGGTTGAAATGTCTGCTGGTTCTGCAGCGTCGCCTTAAGCGCTGTAAATTGCAGCCGCACTGGCAGAAGTAATTCGCAGCGTTGTTCATGCGAAAATCCGCCTGACATTTCTCTCAGTAGGGTAAGCAGATTTTGCCGTGTTTCGGGTTGAAATGTCTGCTGGTTCTGCAGCATCGCCTTAAGCGCTGTAAATTGCAGCCGCACTGGCATTGCTCTAATGGCACCTTCGATTTGCTGCCAGATGGCTTGCGGAGTACTAAGGTAAGAAGCGTGTACCTGCGTGGCAGTCAGGCGAGCGTTGGCAGCGCTCCATGCCTCGATATCGGATTGCACTTGGCTTTTTGGCTCGGTTGTGTGAATTGCCGCCCGATCCGCGGTGCGTGGGAGCCGTGAGTCCGTCCTCGTGATTTCGGCGGCCATATTCGCCGGCAGGATATCCGTCAAATCGAATTTTGCATTTTTATCGAACGAACCTAACAACGCCGACAAATCATCTGCATCATTCTCGACCGAGGTCGAAAAACGCGCGTCTGCATGGTTTGTTAAATGTGGCAAATCGACATCGACATCGACATCGCTTCGGAAAGACATCATCAATGCTTGCAGATCGTGGCTGACATTTTCCGGGCGGCTTGAGCTTGGCAAGGCCGGCATTTGAACCCTTGCCCGCTTGCCCGGCCTTGAAAATGGTCGTTTGTCCGGGGAGGCAGCCGATTCGTCCAGCCATGGATGCTCTGCCCGCCCCCGTGTCTGCGCCAGCGACCGCGCCGGCGGTGCGTCCTTTTCGATGCCAGGAAACATTGACGTATTGCCCGGATCCACCGGAACCATCATGTTCGACGAAGAAACAGTTTTTGGGCTGCGCATGAGGATGAGATTCCAATAAAGTTCGAAGAATCTAAATATTATACTTTTCACAACATGTTGTTTCGGTAACACGGAAGTTTTGTTTGACTGAACGAACTGCCGGTTGATCCTGATCGACTTGAGAAGAATTGTTGGGATTGCACGTGCTGGTTTGCCATTGCCATTGCCATTGCCATTGCCATTGCCATTGCCATTGCCATTGCCAGCGTAGACGAGACGTGCAAATGACGGGTCGTTGCGCTGGTTTTTCATAACGTGTTGCGGTGCGTCTGCATTGCTTGATCCGATTGAAAAAGAGTTCGACCAAACTCTGCACAAGCTGCGGCTTACTTGTTGCGTGGCGGAAAGAACGGGAATGCGTCTGGGATCAGGTGCTCACCTGTTCCGAAAGATGCCATCGAGCGAAATTCAGTGCACCGTAATCGTTATCACGCGTTTTCTAAATTGATCTGCGTTGTTGCTGCGGCCGACGTGCCGGCCGGCGCAGGTGCGGTGATCAGAATGGTTGTCGGTAGGGTGGTATGCCTTCCATGGCATTGACGCAGGCCTGCATGACCCCGGCACGAAAATAAAACGGCTCTGTCAGTGCGATTTTTTCGATACGCAGGCTTATGTCGTTTTTGTTTTTCAACGTGCCCAGGTGCCTGATGACATCGCAGCACAGAGGCAATGTGTGCATGACGGAACTGCGTAGTGGTCCCTCGAATATTATCAATATGGCGTCGGCTGCTACCAACCGGTTTGCTTCAGATGGCAACTCAGCCAAGTCTGCCACACTTAGCTCCATGTATCGGTACATGTCAGTTGAGATTAGGCTACGAGGGGCATCTGAATATAAGACAATAGATGTGCGCTCGATCGTCTGATTCAACTCGATATTCACCGAATTGGATTCTGAAAATCGTGCCAGGCCGGGGTCAGGAAGGAGTAATTCGCAGCGTTGTTCATGCGAAAATCCGCCTGACATTTCTCTCAGTAGGGTAACCAGATTTTGCCGTGTTTCGGGTTGAAATGTCTGCTGCTTCTGCAGCATTGCCTTAAGCGCTGTAAATTGCAGCCGCACTGGCATTGCTCTAATGGCACCTTCGATTTGCTGCCAGGAGGCTTGCAAAGCACTAAGGTAAGAAGCGTGTACCGGCGTGGCGGTCAGGCGAGCGTTGGCAGCGCTCCATGCCTCGATATCGGATTGCACTTGGCTTTTTGGCTCGGTTGTGTGAATTGCCGCCCGATCCGCGGTGCGTGAGAGCCGTGAGTCCGTCCTCGGGATTTCGGCGGCCATATTCGCCGGCAGGATATCCGTCAAATCGAATTTTGCATTTTTATCGAACGAACCCAACAACGCCGACAAATCATCTGCATCATTCCCGACCGAGGTCGAAAAACGCGCGTCTGCATGGTTTGTTAAATGTGGCAAATCGACATCGACATCGACATCGCTTCGGTAAGACATCATCAATGCTTGCAGATCGTGGCTGATATTTTCCGGGCGGCTTGAGCTTGGCAAGGCCGGCATTTGAACCCTTGCCCGCTTGCCCGGCCTTGAAAATGGTCGTTTGTCCGGGGAGGCAGCCGATTCGTCCAGCCATGGATGCTCTGCCCGCCCCCGTGTCTGCGCCAGCGACCGCGCCGGCGGTGCGTCCTTTTCGATGCCAGGAAACATTGACGTATTGCCCGGATCCACCGGAACCATCATGTTCGACGAAGAAACAGTTTTTGGGCTGCGCATGAGGATGAGATTCCAATAAAGTTCGAAGAATCTAAATATTATACTTTTCACAACATGTTGTTTCGGTAACACGGAAGTTTTGTTTGCCTAAACGAACTGCCGGATGGTCCTGATTGGCCCGAGCAGAATTGTTGAGGTCGGCACCTGCTGGCTTGCCAATGCCAGCCTGACGAATCAATTGGGCGCGCTTACTCCGGCTTGCATTGCCGTGTCGCTAAAGGGATCGACCACCGATACGGTTTCCAGTAGCTGTGGTGCCAGGTGTGCAAGCGACTGCATCCATGCTGCGCTCAACGGTGTGCTTGGGTGGCCGCCGCGAGTGAGCGCCGTGCCAGGCGCGCGCGTGGAACCAATCGCTGCGTTAGCCAATAGCTCGGCAGCACGTACCACCGACGTACGAAATCCGTGTTTTTTGAAATACAGACTCGACCCCGACCGCATCGTGTCGACCACCTCGACGTAGCATTTGTCTTTACTCAAAAAAATTTCAGGCTGCAGCGTTGCCGAGCGGGGGACGTCTGGCGAGTTGTTGCTGGCGTCGGCGTCGATTAAAAGCGGAATTATTTCTCGCCCAAGCATCAAAACTTCTCGCTCCCTTGCGGTCAGCTTGCTGGATTGATTGGCCAAAGCGCCTAATTGCTTTGCGGCATAGGCAAAGTAGGCTGCATTGGCTTCCGATGTCATGTAAGCGCGAGACTCGGTTAAAAAAAGCATTGCCTTCTCGTGCATTTCTGTATTTTCCGATTCGTGCGGTGGTGAAAAAATCCGATCGGCATCCGGGTCGCGATCGGCGTTATCTAGAAATTTCAACATATCGTTTTCCAGTTGGGTGCGCATCTCGGCAAGTTCTGGAAGCTGAAATCTCGCGTCGTCCAGCAAGTGGAGATGCGCTTTCCAACCGGCTGCGTCGTCTACCCTCAACGCGCTGTAAGCATTGTAAAAGTTAAGCACGGAAATTTTCTTGTCAAGTTCAGTGTCTGCCAGCTTGCCCAGCACTTCTTTGACCGCCTGTTTGCGCTGTTGCGATGCGCGAAGGCTTTGCATTGTTTGGTACTTTGGATGGTGCAGGGACGTTGCTGACTCAGACCTCTGTCGTGGTGCGCGCCGGCCTCGTTTTTTTGATGAAAGGTTCGATTGCGCGACAGGTTGCGCTTGCTGCGCAAGGGCTTTCGTATTCGTCTGTGCGGACTCTTCTTTGCCAAGTGTCTGCAGGCTTTCCACGACGTTTTCAACGTCGTTGTCAATGTTGTGGTCAACGTTGCTTACGGGAGATTCTGATTGCTTGTCTGATTCTGAAACCGTTTCATCCGAAGCCGACGGTAATTCTTCAAATGGTGCATCCAAAAAGTTCTCATCCAGCTCATGGAGCCTGGCATCGTTCATCAGCTTTTCATACACATATGTAAGCGTCAGATGGGAGACAACTTTTTTTTCCGCGTTTTGCGCTTTTATACGCTCCTCAATCTCCGGTCTCATCTGCGCGAGTGCGCTTGAAAGAAGTATGCGCTGGATGGCTACTTCACTTGCAGGAACCAGTGATTTGAATAAAAAGGTACTCGCCCTTGCTACCGCTTTGGAATTTTTATTAAGTTCCTTTCGCTGAACGTTTGGTGACAGACCGGACTTCTCGGCTTGATCCATCTTTTTAGCCGCTGTGAGAAGTTGTTTTCGGACATCCTCGTAACTCGTTAATGCTGAATCCAGATACTCTTCACACCAGGAATTTATCTTTGCCAGTTTTTCAAATAATATCGACATCGATGAAACATGCAGTATTTCCGGGCTGGAATGTTCGCACTCGGCAAGCGCCCATGCGGAAGTCGCGATTTCATTTCGCCGCTCGTTCATTGCGTTGATTTGCACAGCCGACACTACCTTGGAATCGAATAATTCCAAAGCAGCCAGTACTTGACATTGAAGTATTTGCATGTCGTGCATGGTTCGCCGTCGCCTTTCACGGCTTTTTTCAAACGAATGCAAGACGGGCTGAACGGCTTGTTCTTTGAATTCAATCTTGAAGTCAGCCAGAACACCATAAAATCGCTCGATTTCAACCAGTAAATTACGAATTCTTTCTGACTTCGGCACTTCTTCCGGCTGGGCGCGCGTTACTTTTGAAGGAGAAGGGGGGCTGACTTCTGCACAAAAAGCAGTTTGCAGCCGTTGTGGATCACGGGTGTTTTCTGCAGTGCGATTCCTTGCTTTTTTCAACCCCAAAGGGGTTGTCGCGCGAGTCTCGGCAGAAACGGGTGCGGGGCGACCCGACGACGCACCACCTTGTGTGGGACGAGCATTGGCGCCACATCGCGTATCGGTGTGTGCATGCGAATTGTCCGGTATGCCGGATGCAGATGTAACCGCAGCAGAGAATAATTTATTAACTGGGGTGACCATGCTTTTATATCCTGGGGGTAACGAATAAGTTGAAGAAAAACGAAAGGACAAGGATATATTTTCAAAAAACAACTGTTTTTGGTTAGTCGAATGCGTGCTCGTGACAACGCACCAAACGCTGCTTCAGCAACAAGAAAGGACTTGTCCTGCCGGCCGATGACATAAATCCCTGAATTCTGAAACTATTCAAACAAGAAATTTACCTACAGCGGTAGATCGGTTTGAATTTGAGAAGGAAGCAGGTTGATTGGCAGGGAAAGTCGACTTTGTTGCCAATCATGCCCAGTGTTAACGCCGTTGTTGCCGTGGCGTGCCCGGCACAACAGGCCCTGGCTGGCGTGCCGGCGTGACGGCCGCAGGGCTCGTTTCCGGCGATGTGATGTTTTCAGGAGCCGTCGCTGCTTGTGGCGCTTCGGCCGTCAGCAGCAAATTGATCTGGCCAAGATCATCTTCGCGCAAGGTGCCGGTTGCCGACTTCAGGCGCAGTCCGTTGAGGATGGTTTCATATCGAGCTCGTGCCAGATCCCGTCGCGTGGAAAACAGCTGCTGCTGTGCATTCAGCACATCGATGTTGATGCGCACCCCGACCTGGTAACCCAGGCGATTCGATTCGAGCGCAGACTGGCTGGAATTTTGCGCTGCCTGCAGCGCTCGCACCTGCACCAGGCCGTTGCTCACACCCCAGTAAGATTGTCGTACCGCCAGCACTGCCATGCGTCGGGCGTTTTCCAGGTCATTACGCGCTCGATCTTCCAGGGCGATGGTTTCACGCACTTTACTATCGACAGCGAAGCCGGAAAAGAGTGGAATTGCCCACTGTACGCCGACTGAATTGTTGCTGCCGGCCCTGCTGAACGCAGCTAGCGCAGGATTGTTCTGGTTGCCGCCGCTTTGCGAACTGCTACTGCGCGCCGCAATGAAATCGACTGTCGGATAGTGGCCGGCACGGCTACGCTTGATTTCGCGGCTGGCGATTTCCAGCGCTAGTTGTTGGCCCACCACGGAGAAATTTTGTTGTTCTGCCCGCGTGACCCATTCCTCGATTGCGGATGGCGAAGGTGCGGCAAGGGTAACGCCAGCACGTAGTGCCGAAAGCGCACCGGGTGCGCGACCGATGAGTTGTTGTAGCGCTGCACGCCGGATTTCCACATCGTTCTGGGCTGCCACCTGCTGGGCGATGGCCAGATCGTAGCGTGCCTCCGCTTCATTGGCATCGGTGATGGTAGCGGTGCCGACTTCGAAATTGCGCTTGGCCGACGCCAGTTGCTCGGTAATCGCCGTTTCCTGAGCTTTCAGGAAGGTCAGGGCATCCTGTGCCGTCAACACATCGAAATAAGCTTGTGCGACACGCAAGATCAGATCTTGCTGTGCCTGGGCGAATTGCGCCTCGCTGGCGGCGACCGACAGCTTGCCCTGCTGAAAGCCTTCCCAGTTTGCCACGCGCAGGAGCGGCTGCGTCAACTGCACCGTATAGGCGTTATTGTTGTAACGCTGGCTCTGGCCGAATGCTTCCTGATCGTTTCTGGTGTAGGTGCCGCCAGCGGTCACAGCCGGCAGCAAGCCTGCACGCCCTTGTATTTCCCGTTCGCGTCCAGCCGCCAGAGCCGATCGGGCGGCGCTGTAGACCGGGTCGTTTGCCAGTGCCTCGTTGTAGACTTGCATCAGATCGACAGCGCAGGCGGGCAAGGCGGTATAGCAAGCCGCGCTCAGGGTGGCAAGAAGGGTTGCACGAAGGGCAGGGCGCATCGGAAGTTCCAGTCGGAGTCAGGGCTGCAAAATTACAGATAATGCGATGTTGAAATGAATATGTTAGCGCAAGAACAACAAAAGTTTTAAAAAAACCAGGCTGGTTTCAAACTACTTTCAGTAAGTCGGCATCGTCGGGTCGACTTGCTGCGACCAGGCATGCACGCCGCCGCTCATGTTGACGATGTTTTCCAATCCGTGCCGTTCCAGAAATGCCGCCACCTGCATGCTGCGCGCACCATGATGGCAGATGCAGACGATGGATTGACCCGCTTCTGTCGAAGCCTCTTGCAATGCTTCGATTTCCGCCAGGCGCGAGGGCAGGGTGGACATCGGCATCAGGACCGAGCCGGTAATATGCGCCTTTTCAAATTCCCAGGGCTCGCGCACATCCAGCAGAACCGGCGGCAGGCGGGCGGCGTCGGCGACCCAGGCGGCTACTTGTTGCGGCGTCAGATGTTCCATGCGGCTTTCCGAGAGGTGCAACTAGAATGTAAAACGCGAGGGTTGCAAATTATTCCGGAGTGGTTTGAGCACGGTTTCGAAACGCTTGACGATGTTGAAACCGGCATCCGACATCCGGGTGACGACCTGCGCCGACATGGCCGGGATTTCACCGCTGACCACGAACATGCGCCCGCCGATCTTCAATTGCTGCATGAGTTGCTGCGGTAGTACCGGCAAGGAGCCCGACAGCACGATCACGTCGTAGGCCTGGCGAGCGAAAATGCCCCGCGCCTTGTTGTCCGGCGCAGGCCAGCCACATACCCCATCGCCCAACTCGACGTCGACATTGTCGATCCCGTAAGCGGCCAGGTTGGCGCGCGCCATGGCCACCAGTTCGGGCACTATCTCGACCGTGGTGACGGCGCGCGCCCTGTAAGCCATCAATGCTGCCAGGTACCCCGAGCCGGTGCCGATTTCAAGCACCTGCTCATGCTTTTTGATGATCAGTTCCTGCAGGATGCGCGCCTCGAACTTCGGCTGCAACATGTTTTCGCCGCCCGGCAACGGGATCTCGGCATCGACGAACGCCATGCTGCGATAGGCTGGCGGCACGAACGCTTCCCGCTTGACCAAGGTCAGGAGTTCCAGCACGTCGGCGTCGAGCACATCCCACGGGCGGATCTGCTGTTCGATCATGTTGAAACGGGCTTGTTCTAGGTCCATGGAAATAGTCTCACTGAAAATTGTGCAGGCATTTTAACGTCAACGGCCCGGCCGCAGCGACATTAGGCGGCTTTCCCATGCCACTTGCGCCTGGCCCAGTCAGCGAAATCGTCGAGATACGTATAGATCACGGGCACCACGACCAGCGTCAGCAGCGACGAGGTGATGATGCCGCCGATGACCGCCTGGCCCATCGGCGCTCGCTGTTCCGAGCCTTCCGCCAGGCCGAAAGCCAGTGGCACCATGCCGAACACCATTGCCAGGGTCGTCATGAGAATGGGCCGCAGGCGCACGTGTGCCGCTTCCAGCAACGCCTGATGGCGGTCCACCCCGGTCTTGCGCACCTGGTTGGTAAAATCGACCAGCAAAATCGCATTTTTTGTGACCAACCCCATCAACATGATGAAACCGATGATGGAAAACATGTTGAGAGTCGAGCGAAACAGCATCAGCGACAAGAACACGCCGATCAGCGTCAGCGGCAATGCCGACATGATCGCCAGTGGCTGCAGGAAGCTGGCGAATTGCGAGGCCAGGATCATGTAAATGAAAATCACCGCCAGCACCAGCGCCGAAAGCGCATAGCCGGCCGATTCGTTCATGCTTTTCGTGGCACCGCCGATCTTGTACCGATAGCCCGGCTGCATGGCCACGGTGTCGAGCATGCGCTTGATGTCGGCGCTGACTTCACCCGCCGATCTGCCGACCACATTGGCAGAGAGTTCGACCTCGCGACTCAAGTCACGGCGGTTGATCTGGCTGGCACCGAAGCCGGGTTCTATGTTTGCCACCTGCCGCAGCGGCACCATCCGCGGCGAGCCGTCAGTGTTGGTCTGGCTGCTGGCCAGCATCAGGCGCGACAGATCTTCGGTACTGTTGCGGTCTGTCGGTGCCAACCGTATATTGACATCGTAGTTTTCATCATCCGGCGCACGCCACGTTCCTGCTGCTTCGCCTGCCAGTAGCGGACGCAGCGCATCACCCAGCTGCTGCACGCCGATGCCCAGATCGGCTCCCAGTTCGCGTCGCGGCGTAACAGTGATGGTGGGTTTTTGGCCCTTCAAGCTGGAATCGATGTCGACCACACCGGGGATGGCGCGCAATTTGGTGCCGACTTCATCGGAGAGGCGAGCCAGCTGCTTTAAATCCTGGCCGAGCAATGAAAAGCGGATCTGCTTCGAATCGCCGCCCACGCCGTCCAGTGCGCCGATGTGCGTGACGCTGACGCCGGCGATAGCAGTCAGTTCCTGGCGAATCGGAATGCTCATCTGCACCGCGCTGCGTTTGCGCTCGGTGCGGGGAAGCAGTTGCACGAATACGGTCGCATAATTCTTGCCGGCGGCGTTGCCGGTGTTGACCGTGCTGTAGAGATTGCGCACTTCCGGAAACTTCCTCAACACGGCTTCGACCTGACGCACCTTGGTTTCGGTAAATTCGAGCGACGAGCCAACCGGCGTGAAGAAGGTCACGCCGGTTTCAGAATAATCGGCTTGTGGCACGAATTCTGTTCCGATCAGCCCCAAGACCGGCAATGCGAGGCCAATGAGGAAGCTTGCCACGGCAATTGCAAGCGTGGATTTACGGTGTCCCAGCGACCATGACAGCAGGCGCTGGTAAAACGCCGAAAACCGGTCGACCATCCGCGCGAACGCAGCCAGCACGCGGCCGATGCTGCGGTCGTACCAATTGCGCCTGGCGGGCGCGGCGCCATCTGGCGCGTGCACATCGGGATCCGGCCAGATCGATGACAGCATCGGGTCGAGCGTGAAGGAGACGAACATCGAAATCAGCACCGCGGCGGTAACGGTCACGCCGAACTGGTGAAAGAAGCGGCCGATGATGCCACCCATGAAGCCCACCGGGAGAAACACCGCCACAATCGAAAACGTCGTCGCCAGCACGGCTAACCCGATTTCCGCCGTACCTTCCAGTGCCGCGTCACGGTGGCTCTTGAAACGGCCATTGACCTTCATGCCGGCATGACGGACGATATTCTCCCGAACGACGATCGCATCGTCGATCAGCAAACCGACGCACAGAGACAACGCCATCAGGGTAATCGTATTGATGGTGAAGCCGAACATGTACATGAACAGAAATGTGCCGATCAGGGCAACTGGCAGCGTCAGGCCGGTGATCACCGTCGAGCGCCAGGAATTGAGGAACAGGAATACGATCAGAATCGTTAGTACCGCACCTTCGATCAGGGTCTTGCGCACGTTCTGAACGCCGACACGAATCTGCCGCGCGCCATCCTTGATGACTTCGACCTTTACCCCCGGATATAGCGATTTCATGGTTGGTCCGAGGTCGGCGAGCGCAGCACTCAACCCATCCGAGACTTCGATGGTATTTTGCCCCTGTGCCTTGAGCACATTCAGCGCCAGGGTGCGCTGGCCGTTGTAAAGCGCCAGCGTTTCCTGCTCCTGTTGCCCGTCTACCACGGTAGCGATCTGGCCCAGGGTAACCGGTTCGCCACCGCGCCGGGCCACGATGATTCTGGCAAAGTCTTCCGGATTGGTGACACGCCCCCGAATCTGCACCACGCGTTCGGAGGCGAGTGAGCGGATCGCTCCGGTCGGGAGTTCCTGGTTTTCCCGGCGGATTGCGCCGATCACCTGATCGACGCCAATGCCCAGCGCTTCCATCTCGGTTGGCTTGACGTAGATGTCGATCTGACGCTTGACACCGCCAACGAGCGTAATGGAGCCGACACCACGGACGTTTTCCAGACGTTTCTTGACAAGTTGGTCGGCGATCGTGGTCAGTTCACGTAGCGACCGCTGGCGTACGCCGGGTTCGTTGGCAACCGAGATCGAAAATATCGGTATGTCCGAGGGATCGTAGCGGATGACGCGCGGTTCTTCCACTTCCTTGCGAAACGTGGCCCGGATCAGCGCGACTTTTTCGCGCACATCCTGTGCTGCCCGCGCCGGATCGACCGTCAGATCGAATTCGATGAGCACCAGCGAGGAGCCTTCGTACGAACGTGAGGTAAGCCCGTTGATGCCGCTGATAGTATTGACCGCTTCCTCCACCCGCCGCGAGACATCCGACTCAACAGTTTCTGGCGAAGCGCCGGGATAGGCGGTTTGCACCACCACCACCGGAAAGGTCACATCCGGAAACTGATCGACCCGCAGTCGGTTGTAAGAAAAAAGACCGAGCACGACGAACGCCACCATCATCATGGTGGCGAGAACCGGGTTGCCGATGCTGATACGGGTGAACCACATGAATTGCTTTCCTGAAGTTAGAGGGCGGCCGAGGCTGGCGATTTATCCACGGCCACGCGCGTGCCGGGCAGTAGCTTGCCGAGGTTATTGCGCACGATCGTCGTGCCGTCGTCCAGGCCGCTGACAACTTCCACGGTTTCAATACCGTCGACGTTACCGGTGATGCCAAGCGTGACCGGCTGCCGTTGCAGCACACCATTCTGGATCGCATACACCGTAGTCTTGCCGTCGATGTTTTGAATTGCCGAAGCCGGCACCGTCAGCACCGCATCCCGGCGGTTCAGCGTCAGTTGTCCCGCGCCAAACATGCCGGCGCGCAGGATCGTCTGCGGATTGTCGATTTCCACATGCACCACGATGGAGCGCGAACCTGCCTGGGTGGAAGGATCGATACGCATGACCTTGCCCGTGATCGGTGTCGTTACGCCGGTCACGCCGACGCGCACTTCCTGGCCAACGGCTACCCACTGGATTTCACTGGTCGGCACGGCGGCTTGCATTTCCATGCGTCGCAGGTCGACGATATCGATCAGCGGCGCATCCGGTGAAACCTTTTCACCCGGCTCGATCGCGCGTTTGCTCACCAGACCTGCGATCGGCGCCCGTACGGTCGTGTCCGACACGGATTTTTGCGCCACGTCCAGCGTAGCCTTGGCGGAATCGACGTTCGCTTGAGCAATGTCGAGCTGGCTAGCCGAATTCTGGAAAGCGTTTTTTGATATGAAGCCTTTTTCGATCAGCGCCCGGTTATTGTTACGCGACGCCGTAGCAATGACGAGCTGGCCACGGGCTGCCGCCAGCGCTCCTCTGGCCTGCGCCGCACGGGCCAGGTATTCGGTCGCATCCATCTTCACCAGGATCTGGCCGACCTGTACCGCGTCACCTTCACGCACCATGACTTCGCGCACCTCGCCGCCTACCTTGGCCTTGAGCGAAGCTTGACGGCTGGCGCGCAGCGCCCCGGACAAGGGAAGTATCTGGCGCAGGTCCTGGCGCTGCACCAGCGCAACGTCGCTTGCCAGGAGCGCGATCGAAGCTGGCGGCGTGACGGTTGCCGACGGGTTGGCAGCCGGGCCGGCAGGCTTGCGCAGCACGGCTGCGGCAATGCCGGCAGCCAGCAGCACGATGAAAAGTACGATCCAGATCAAACGGTTTTTGCGCATGGTGGCAGCAGGGTCTTTATGGAAGTGGGTCATGAATTTTTTAAGGCTGAAGCGCGCGTTCGCGGCACTATTATCTGTAGCCGGCAGGCTTCAAAATAGAGCTGCGGAATGTCTCTGGAAACATTGGCAATTATCGCGGCACCCCGGCGCAGGCAGACGTCGGCGAGAGAGCGAGAAAGTACAACGGAATAATAACGTAATCACGAGGAAACAATGTGTGCCCACGAGTCAGGGTGGTTTGGTCATCGCACCACCCCACGTGGCCCTGATAAAAGATTTGTGAAAACTAAGCGCACTGCTCTTGTGAGCGTCCAGGGTAGTTGGCAAATCTTCTTCTAAACTTGACCCTAAAAATACTATTTAGCAACATATCTAGAAATTAAATTCACAGGGAGCCCTCCCATGACTGTTACGATTTTGTGCAGCCGATAGTCCAATCAAGCAGCGAGTGAGGCAAAACGCGCTTCAAATGATGACCCAGTATTTATTATAGAGCGGGGCCGACCGGCCCATGTCCCGGTGAGCACAGCGCTTTATCGGCGTCTCACCGCAGGCCCTGCGGACTTTTCCCAACGCTCATTCTCGACACCAGCGTGGTGTCGGAACTCCGAAAAATCCGTGCTGGTCGAGCGCCGCGACGCACCACAAGGCGCCATATTGCGGGCTTGGTTGGAGCGCCAGGTTTCGTCTGCTTTTTCCGACCGAATCCTGCCGGTTTCAACCTCGCCTGCATCGATTCGAAACGTCATCCGCCAATTCTTCGTCACGAAGAGGCCCCAAATGCCTTTGCGATCGCCCCTTAACATGTGGGCCTTCCAGCTTGGTGCCGTGCGCTTGTCAGAACGTCTGAAACCACTGTGGGCACTGTTCAGCCGACATGGGGGCAGCCTGCGTGTGGTTGCATCTGCGGCCGAGATTCTGGGTTTGACGGAGCATCTCAGCTTGCCTTTGCCGCTCAAAGCCTTGGACGGTGCAGACCGGCAACAGTTATCCGCGCTGCTGGACGAGCTGGAAATGGCGTGATGGACGCGAGCGAACCCCCGATTTTTATCGGAGTTACTCCAAAGTCGCCTGGTTCCAAAAAAGCGGGCGAGTCGTAGCCGTAAGGCAGAAAATTTCCAGAAACCGCGAGATGCTGGGCCGTCCTTGGCGGACAAAGCTTGAGGTATGCTTCTATCGGAATTTCAGATGGTCTAAAACCGGTAAAATCCTTCAGAAACGACCTTACGAAAGCGCCCAATGATTAAAAACAGGTTGTTCAACGCCTCCCTGGTGATGGCCGCAGCAGCATCGCTCTGGCTTGCGGGCTGCGCGACAGTCGCCGTGCCACGCCAGGTAACCGTACCAGTCGAGCAATTGCAGCAGTCACTGGCGCGCAAATTTCCTCTAAACCAGCGTTATCTTGATCTGGTGAACGTTCGGGTCAGTAACCCACGGCTGCAGTTGCAAACCAATTCGAATCGGATCACCACGACACTCGATGCCGCTGTTTCGCCAGTACTGGTCGCTCGCCAGATGACCGGCAGCTTTACGCTTTCTGGGGTGCCTGTAGTCGATGTCGCGCGTAATGCCGTCGTTCTGCGCGAGCCACGTATGGAAAAACTGACGCTAGACGGTGTGGACGAAGCATTGACCCTGCAGCTGGCAAAGATCGGCGACGCGCTGGCGCAAAAAATTCTGGCCGACGTGTCGATTCATCAATTCGATCCAGGGCAGTTACGGTTCGCAGGCGTGCAATACATGCCCACCGCAATCACCACTACGCCACAAGCCCTCATGGTAACCTTCGAACCGGTGAAATAAAGCGCCGCTCCTTCTGTCACCATTCCTAATCCTCTGCTCGTATTGTTGAACTGGCTCGACCCCCATGGACCCAATTTTGTTTCTCAAAGCCCTGATCATGGGCGTGGTCGAAGGCCTGACCGAATTTTTGCCGATCTCATCGACCGGCCACCTGATTCTGGCAGGTAGCCTGCTCGATTTCACTGGCGAAAAGATGAAGGTATTCGAGATCGTGATCCAGGCCGGCGCGATTCTCGCCGTATGCTGGGAATATCGCGCACGCATCGCCACCGTGGTTTCCGGTCTCGGCACCCAGGCTCATTCCCGCAGGTTCGTGCTCAATCTGCTGATTGCTTTCTTGCCGGCAGCATTGCTCGGTTTTCTATTCAGTGCCGCCATCAAGGAAAAACTTTTCGCACCGGTGCCGGTAGCGCTGGCATTCATCCTGGGTGGCTTCATCATTCTCTGGGTCGAGCGACGACACCGGCGGCAGGGTGCCACATCGCCCGGCTTGGCCGATCGGGTGCCTCGCGTTGAAAACGTCGACGACATGGGTCCCATGGATGCCCTGAAAATTGGCTTTGCCCAGACCTTGGCCCTGATCCCGGGCACCAGCCGTTCCGGTGCCACCATCATCGGCGGCATGATGTTCGGCCTTTCGCGCAAAGCCGCGACAGAATTCTCGTTTTTTCTGGCGATCCCCACTTTGCTTGCAGCGACGGTCTACTCGCTCTACAAGGCACGGGCGCTGCTGTCGATGGACGATCTGCCGCTGTTCGGCGTCGGTACCATCTCAGCGTTTATTTCCGCTTTCTTTTGCGTGCGCTGGCTGTTGCGCTACATCAGCACGCACGATTTCACTGTCTTTGCCTGGTATCGCATTGTCTTCGGATTGGTAGTACTGGCGACTGCCTACAGCGGCATGGTGGAATGGGTACATTAATCAGATGTCTGCACGTCCGGTAAAAACGGTGGCTGAGAAACGCGGGACCGATGATCCCATGCAACATGCTGTGCAAATCCTGCAGGATGTATTCGGTTACCCGGCGTTTCGCGGCCAGCAGGCCGAAATCATCGATGTCATCGTGCATGGAGGCGATGCGCTGGTACTGATGCCTACTGGCGGCGGTAAATCGCTGTGCTACCAGATTCCCTCGCTGGTGCGGGAGGGCGTCGGTGTGGTGGTGTCGCCCCTGATTGCACTGATGCAGGATCAGGTCGATGCGCTGGCCGAAGTCGGCGTGCGTGCGGCGTTCCTCAACTCGACCCAGACCTGGGCAGAAGCGGCAACGATCGAGCGTCAGGTCAGGAACGGCGAACTCGATCTGGTGTATGTAGCGCCAGAACGGCTGATGACGCCACGCTGCCTGGAATTGCTGGCAGCTTCGAAGATCGCATTGTTCGCCATCGACGAAGCGCATTGCGTCTCCCAATGGGGCCATGACTTTCGGCCGGAATACATCAAGCTGTCGGTGCTGCACGAGCGTTTTCCCGACGTGCCGCGCATCGCCCTGACCGCGACGGCGGACGCCCAGACCCGCGCCGAAATTGCTCACCGTTTGCAGCTTGGCGACGCACGCCAGTTCGTATCCTCGTTCGACCGCCCGAACATTCGCTATCAGATCGTCGAGAAAGCCAATGGCCGCAAGCAGTTGCTCGACTTCATCGAAGCGGAGCATCCGGGCGATGCCGGCATCGTGTATTGCCTGTCGCGCAAGAAGGTCGAGGAAACGGCGGACTTCCTGAATCAAAACGGCATTACGGCATTGCCCTACCATGCCGGCATGGAGCTGGCGCAGCGCACCCGCAACCAGGCGCGGTTCCTGCGCGAGGAAAGCATCGTCATGACGGCGACGATCGCCTTCGGCATGGGCATTGATAAACCGGATGTGCGCTTCGTCGCCCATCTCGATCTGCCGAAAAGTATCGAGGGTTACTATCAAGAAACTGGGCGTGCCGGGCGCGACGGTACCCCAGCCAATGCCTGGATGGCCTACGGTCTGCAAGACGTGGTACAGCAGCGCCGGATGATCGATGAATCCGAAGCCGACGAATCCTTCAAACGGGTATTGGGTGTGAAGCTCGATGCCATGCTGGGACTGTGCGAAACCCTGACTTGCCGGCGCATGTGCCTGCTGGACTATTTCGGCCAGCAGTCTGCCCCGTGTGGCAACTGCGATACCTGCCTGACGCCGCCGATTTCGTTTGACGCCACGGTGCCGGTCCAAATGCTGCTTTCCACCATTTACAGGGTCGAGCAACGGTTCGGTGCGATGCATGTACTGGACGTAATACGTGGCGTCGATTCGGAAAAAGTGCGGCAGTGGGCCCACGATCGCCTCTCCACCTTCGGTATCGGCCAGGCGCGCAGCGAAGCCGAATGGCGGGCGATCCTGCGCCAGACGATTGCACTCGGGCTGGTCAGTGTCGATTACGACGCCTACAACGCTTTGAAGCTGACGGATGCGGCAAAGCCGGTACTGCGCGGTGTGCAGGCGGTGCAATTGCGCCAGTATCAGAAACCAGTGAAGCCACAACGCAGCAGCAGCGGTGGGCGCGGCGGCAGCAGCCGGCCCAAAGGCTATGTTGAATCCGATCTGTCGACGCTGGAACAGGCGATTTTCGACAAGCTGCGCTGGTGGCGTGTGGAGACCGCACGCAAGCACAACGTGCCGGCCTATGTAATTTTCCATGATACGACCATGCGGGAAATCGCCAAGGCCCGGCCCGGTTCGCTGGGCGATTTACGCGGTGTATCGGGAGTAGGGGAAAAAAAGCTTGAAACGTACGGTGCAGAAATCGTGGCGCTGATTGCAGAGATTAGTTAAAGTCCGGCAAAGTCCTACCGTCGCACAAACATCAGATCCCACACCCCGTGTCCCAGCCGTAACCCACGGTTTTCGAATTTCGTTACCGGTCGATAGTCCGGCCGGGCTGCATAACCGTCTGCTGTATTGATCAAACCTGGCTCGGCACGCAACACTGCCAGCATCTGCTCGGCATAGTCTTGCCAGTCGGTCGCGCAATGCAGATAGCTGCCCGGCGCCAGTCGTGAACAAAGCAGCTGTGCCAGTGGCCCTTGAATCAACCGTCGCTTGTTATGGCGCGCTTTGTGCCACGGGTCCGGGAAAAAGACGTGTACGCCAGCAAGCGAGCCTGGCCCGATCATGTGCGTCAACACCTCTACTGCGTCGTGCTGTATCAGGCGCAGATTGGACAACCCCCGTTCTTCGATCTGCTTCAACAGGCTGCCAACGCCCGGTGTATGCACTTCCACGCCGATAAAGTTTTTCTCTGGCATGCCTGCAGCGATGGTGGCGGTCGTTTCACCCATGCCAAATCCGATTTCGACGATCGTCGGCGCTTCGCGCTGAAAGCTCGCCGCGACATCCAGCAAAGCCTTCTGATATGGAATGCAGAACCGGGGCCCGACTTCGCCGATGGCTCGCGCCTGGGCAGTGGAAAGCCTTCCTGCACGGGTTACGAAACTGCGAATGCGGTGATCGGCAGGATCGTAGAACATGGGTCGGGCAGGAGGCGCTTGGGAGTCGAGATCGGACATGCTGGTTTGAGGGTTTGGAGATGAAAACGAGGCGCTAGTCTACCTTAGTGAGCAGTGCTTCACTGGTAATCCCCCCACAAAAAAGCGGCTGGCAAAAGTAGAATTTTTTTCAAACGAAATGAGGGAGTTCTGCAATGAAGCGATCACGATTTACAGCCAGCCAAATCACGGCAGTGTTAAAACAAGCTGAGTGTGGCACGCCGGTACCTGATCTTTGCCGGGAGCATAGTGTAAGTGTCAAGTCCCGCTTGATCATAAACGCGCTTCACAAAAAGCTCAGGCCTCAATCCCTGCCAATGCTTAAGCGATTCAATAGGTGTTTTGCTACCGATCGCTCGTTGCGGGATATGGTGGTGGTATAGCTTTAGATAGTACTGCAACGTTGTTTCCAGTTCAGCAGCATTGGCAAAATAGGTTTGCTTGACCAGTTCGCTGATGCGCCCATTGAATCGATCGGTCATGTTGGCGCAGGTGTGCAGAAAAACCCACCTGGTTGCCCGGTCAATGGCAACGAACAGGTAGCGCCGGGACGTCTCGTTGGGCATCTGCGGCAGATACTTGATGTCGATGTGAATGAAGCCTGGCTCGGAGTCTTTGATCTCCTGTCCAGCCGCTGTGGAAAGCCGGCAATCAACTCACTTAGAACCGCCTTTACTTGAAACAGTCGCCGACTACGACGAGGGACGTAATTGCACGAAACTAAACACATAAGGACCTGAAAACACCGTTTTGTGAGCGATAAAATTTTCGATGTGGAATTCCAGATTCGACAGCAACCTCTGCATTAACCGAGCAATTCAACGATGGATTGGGTTGGGCCAAACGACAATAGAAATGTCTGTCGGGCACATGTTGCGAACATGGATTGTAGTGGAGCGGGTGAAGGGAATCGAACCCTCGTCGTAAGCTTGGGAAGCTTCTGCTCTGCCATTGAGCTACACCCGCGGGATATATATTTTACGCGGGTTTCACGATGGCCCACGCATTCAGAGTGTGTTTACTGTGATCGAAAATGGGACGGCCGCTTCTTTCGAGCCATGACGATCAGATCGCGGCGATGGGAAGCAGCCGGCAATTAATCAGTACGTCTCCAGCGCGCCTTCTAGCTCTAACGTTTGAAGTGGTTTAACGAAGTAATGAGAAAATCCTGCAGCGAACGCTTTTCCCCGATCTTCTTTACGCCCGTAACCGGTAACCGCAATCATTAACGCCGATTCCAGTCCCGATTCCCGTCGTAGCATTCTGACTAGCTCGATGCCGTCAAAATCAGGGAGTCCCAAGTCGAGCAGGCAGACCTCTGGAAATTCCTTCAGAGCCAAAGCCAGCCCTTCTGATGCGGTATGTGCAACCGACACCTGGTGTCCCTTAGCTTCCAAAAAGATGGCCAAGGTTTGAGCCGCATCCACGTTATCATCGACTATCAGGCACCTTCGAGCCTTCGAAATTACATCGCTTTTCTTGCACTCGTCTGCGCCTTCCCGGGGTGGTAACACCAGCGGGAGTTTGATTGTAAACGTACTGCCGAGTCCAGCGCCTGCACTCTCGGCCGTCACTGTTCCGTCATGTAGCTGAACGAGCGATTTCACCAGCGCCAATCCGATCCCCAGCCCCCCCTGAGTCCGGTCGGAAGTGCGCTCTGCTTGAGCAAACAAATCGAAAACCCGCGGTACGAGTTCGGGAGCCATCCCGATACCATTATCGGAAATACAAAGACAAAGTTGCTTTTCGAATCGTACTAACACCAGTTTGATGCATTCGCCATCGTCGGTATATTTTGCAGCGTTATGAAGCAGATTTGCTGTGATTTGAACTAACCGTTTACTGTCGCCTGCAACGAAACAGCCCTCGCCAGGGAGCTCTACTGTAAGTTGCTGACGCTTTTGGTTAATTAGAGGCCTAATCTGATCGACCGCATCTTTTACGATTGATCGGAAGTCCGCAATCGTGGTTTCCAGTCTCACTAATCCCGTAGTGACTCGCGATACGTCAAGCAAATCATTTACAAGACCCGTCATGTGAGAAACCTGGCGGGCAATGACGGTTGCCGTGCGTACGACCAGCGGATTGTTCTTCTGCGTTTGAAGAAGGATTTGGGCGCTACAACTTATCGGTGCGAGTGGATTGCGTAATTCGTGGGCGAGCATCGCGAGGAACTCATCCTTGCGCTTGTCCGCTGCGACGAGCCGTGCTTCTGCTTCGTCCCGCTCACGCTGCCTCGCTTCGAGCGCTTGTGCCATGTCGTCGAGCGCGCGGGCTAGCTCACTAATTTCCTCTTTGCCATATCGGACGCCGGTTCTGGTCGAAAGTGAGCCTGAAGCGATGCTGTTGGCCGTGTTTGCCAGACGCCGAACCCGCCGAACAATCAAAATATCGCCGCCCCACCACGCGGCCATGCCGGCGAAAACTACAGTTGTCAGAAGACCTATCAGAGCAAAGCGCTGGTCCCTCCGGGCATCGGCCAGGATTCCAGCTTCAGGAACGCCTATCAGAACCATATAGTTGGAAAGCGCCGGTGTACCCACGCGCGCGGAAGCATAGAGCCGCTTGACGTTGTCAGAATCCATACGAATTGCTGGATGCTGCCGAGTCGCATGAATAAGGTCAAACGCCCCTGGAGCTTTCTTCCCAAGCCAACCACTGGCGTCCGGCCGACGAGAAATTACACCCCCTGTTTCGTCAAGTGTCCACAGAATGGAGTCTTCTGGCAGTTTGATATCGACAACGAATTTATCAAGTTCGGTGAGGTCCAGTGCAGCGAAAAGTACCGCGACCACATTGCCGCTCTTGATGACTGGATACGCCAGGTTCACCGTATGTTTTTGCACTACTCGGCCGAATACGTAATTCCCAGCGATGAACTGGCGTTCCGACACCGCACGCTTAAAGTGGCCCCTGTCTGCCAGGTTTACTTTATTTGAATTCGGCACTGCTGAGCAGCTTATGTCTCCATTGAGCTCAATGACGCCGAAATTGACGTAGTCTGTGTTCTTGGAAAGGATGGCTGCCAACAATTCGTCGCATTTATCCTTGTTCTCCAAGAGAGTCTGCACGCTCGATAAATCTCGAAGGATCTGCATTGCCTGCTTGATGGATTGCGCTTCGTTTGCGGCCGCAAGATTGGCCAGCCGCTGCAAATTCTCCTTCGCGCTGGTCAGAGCGTGCTCACGTTCCCGTATGCCGACCGCGATGGTCATGGCAATTAGTGGCGCGATGGCGAGCGCAACCAGCAGCAGAAGTCGCCAGCGAAGACTCAGCAAATGAAAGCGTGCCACTTCAGACGCTCACCGCGACGCCACACGCATGGTACCGTCGACGATCTTGCTTCCGAAGGCCTTGATGACGTCTACGCCAAGCCGTAACGTCTCGATGTCATCTGCTATGAAACCGATACGGATGAAGCCGGCACGGCCAAGAGCATCCCCAGGCATGACCGCTACGTGACCTTCGGAAAGCAGCAGCTCTGAAAAGGCGACCGTGTCGCAGCCAAGTTCGCCAACATCGCACCATAGATAAGCGCCAGAGTCCGGAGCGAACACTTTGGCCCATTGAACAGATGCAAGCATCTCAACCACGAGGTCACGCCGAATTCTGTAGTCCGCTACAAGTTCATGGCGTTCGCCCGAATCAAAGGCGGCGCCCGTTGCAGCTTGGGTAAGTGCTGACACGGCAGCTGTAATCGGACCCTGCAAGGTCTCCATGGCCTGAATAACGGAAGCGGGCGCAACTGCAAACCCAGATCTCCAGCCCATCATGGCATAGCTCTGAGACGCAGAAAAAATCGTTACCACTCCGAGGGCGCGCCAGTCGGTCAGCGCTGCCAAGCTTCGATGCTCGCCGACGTACACCAGTTTTTCGTAACTTTCGTCGACGATTACGCCGCATTCGTGGATTTGCATCCAGCCGATGAGCAGCGTCAGTTCCTGCAACGAAAAAACCTTCCCGGTTGGGTTGTGCGGATTGTTTAAAACGACCAGCTTGGCTGCTGGCAAGGTTGACAGAAATTGTTTATCGAGCCGCAGCGGCAAATCGACGATTCGAACATCCAACTTCAAGAGATCAGCCGTGGCGATGTATGCAGGCCAGTACGGGCGAAAAACGATGACAGTATCGCCCGGGTCAGTCAGCACGTAGAGCGCTTCATAAAGCGCCTGCTTCGCACCGTTGGTGACAATGATCTCGGTAGGTTCTGCATTGATCTTGTTATCGCGTCGCAGCTTTTCAGCAAGGCGTGACCGTAGCGGTAGCGCACCACCAACAGTGGTGTACGGCAACACGCTGGTCAAAGCCATGTCGGCCACGATGCGCCGCACTGTTTCCGGAGCGGCGAAGTGCGAAATCGCAATGGAGAAATCGATGATTGATTCGCCGGCAGCCCGCAAAGCCTCAACACGCCCATGCATCGACGTTGTCGGCAATGGCCGCGAGGTGGCAATTCGCTGGGAAATTTGCATCAATCTTGCTCCAACCGTTTCTGTCTCGCTTTATTGGTGCTGAGCCCCCGAGCCCCGCATCTTACGTGGATTTACGGCTGATTTGTGATCCGTAAGAATGTTGGTTGATCTGGTCTGAATAATTCCACTTATCAACAAACTACGCAAGCAGGTGCACAACATTTCAGTTCGTCCTGGATCGGTCCGGGATTTTCTTCTGAATGATCGAATACTGCCCGTGGCAGAGGTGCAGGGGGTGTAGTATCAACAACTTCTTATAATGCTGCAGCTAGACATTCCATGGAAAACCAGAGAGTTGGTTGGGCAGTCAACGCTTTCACCGACTATGCCAAACATGGGCACAATGTCGAGCACATATTGGATGTCATCGTGTTGGCCTGGAAGGCTGTCGACCAGGCAGTGCGGTCAGTCATCGGGAAGGGCGGCGTGGATGCGCTCTTTTACCGTAGCATCGAAGCAACAGCGGTCGCTTATCCTTGGATTGGCACCGCGCTCCGCGACGCGCATCCCACCATGGATCTTGAAACACTGCGAATCGTGCTTTTAACGCAAAAGCCGATCCATTTTGCTGCAGCAAGCGATGCTTTGCTCCTGCAGTTTCACCATTTGCTTGCGAATTTAATCGGGCTTTCTCTTACAGAGCGACTATTGCGGCCCGTGCTCGACCCATTGCTCGAAAGTCTGGCAACGAAGGACATTTAACTGTGCACACGAAAGTCAACATAAAGCGGCTTCCCACTGGGGTTCCTGGATTCGACCAATTGCTCGGAGGGGGATTGCCGGAGTTTTCCTTCAACGTGATTGCTGGCGACCCTGGCTGCGGCAAAACGACGTTAGCTCATCAGATGATGTTTTCCTGGGCGACGCCAGAACAATCGGCACTTTTTTTCACCATTCTTGGTGAACCGCCCCTAAAAATGTTGCGTTATCAACAGCAATTCGATTTCTTCAATTCTGATGCAGTAA